>Ga0209211_10000210_pt1 | contig 130208 bp, 124 predicted proteins | sample RifGroA2_FD_183992 | JGI IMG/M metagenome (GOLD analysis project Ga0209211, IMG submission 183992) | Groundwater microbial communities from Rifle, Colorado, USA - Groundwater A2 (SPAdes) (version 2) | ecosystem: Environmental > Aquatic > Deep subsurface > Groundwater | place: Rifle, Colorado...
TCGGGCAGTTCACGATGACGGAGCCGCCGGCGACATTGAATTCAGGGGCGGCCTATAGCGTGCTCTGGAACAATTATAGTTTGCAGGGGGAGATCCCTAACGCCAAACTGGAATTTTTTGACGGCACCGCCTGGCATAATATCGATTACAAGACCGCGGTGCCTCCGGGGAGCGACACGGGGATTGTGACAAACTCGGGCAGTTACAGTTGGACCGTTCCGACGGATGTCCGTTCGGTGGCGTGCCAGTTCCGGGTGTCGGATCCGAACAATGGTACGGCAACCGATGATACCAACACATTTGAAATCCGTCCGCTGATCAGCGTGACGGCACCGACATCCGCGGCCAAGTGGCTGATCGGGACGCAGACGGGGAACACGGTCGGGTTTAATGTGACGGGCCCTGTGGCCAATGTGATCGTAGACTATTCAAAGGATAACGGAACCAGTTACACCTATAATATCAACCCGTCATACCTGGTCAATAATACTTCGGGCACCAACAGCTATTCGCTGGAATGGAACGTCCCGGTCAATCAGGACATTATCACGGACCACACGGTGGGGCTGGAGCAGAAGGCGAAGATCCGTGTGATGGACGCGTCCTTGTCGGCGGTGTATGGTTCCTCCGGTCTATTCATGGTCAAAGGTTCTATTACGGTCACCAACCCCAGCAACGCCAGTCCGGCGTTGACGGTGTTAACGGCGCAGAATATCGAATGGACGACACCTTGTACCGGCGCGTGCAATATGGGCAACGTCAAGGTCCAGTTCTCAAAGACGGGCAGCGCGCCGTGGACGGACATCGCGACAGTGGCGTTTAGCGCGAGCCCGTACACATTATGGGCGCCGCCGATCGACGCGATCACGGACAACGTGAAAGCGGCGAAGATCCGCATTGAACAAGTGATCAACAGTGAAGTGGTCGATGATTCTGATGGATTTGAAGTGCAGGGTGTTATTACGCTCAACGAACCGATCCAGTCCGGGTTGCTCTGGGCTGTCGGGTCGACAGACAAGGTCATCGGGTGGACGCCGACGGGGACGTTTAGTCCCATCACGCTGGAATATTCGAAGGATAATTTTGTCAGCAACGTTGTTGAGATTGCGACTGGCGTGGCGAACTCGGCGCATAATGTGCCGAAGACTTTTACGTGGACGGCGGGTATCCCGAATGATATCAGCGATACGGTCAAGATCCGGGTGAGTTACGCGAATGATCCGGACATGAAGGCGGTAAGTCCCAACGCGATCAAGTTCGTGGGTTCGCTGAATGTGACGTCCCCGGAGAGCGCGGGGATCGTGTGGAATGTGGGTGAGACCAACAAGGTCATTGCCTGGGATTCCAACGGTACGATCACCAATGTAAATATTTATTACAGAACATCAGCCGGCGGCAGCGACAATACGATCGTGCTTAACGACGGCAGCCACGTCAACGGGGGTAACTCGTATACCTGGACCAGCGCTGTTCCGGATGAAAAATCCGAAACTTGCTATATTAAAGTAGCCGACGCAGCGCACCCCAATGATGTTTACTCGGTGTCAACGGTGCCGTTCTCGATCCGTCCGGTCATTACGGTGACGGTGCCGGCGCTGGACCAGAATATTGAAGTAGGCTCGACAAACAACACGGTGACGTGGTCGATCAACTCGGCGAAGGTGACCAAGACGGACATTTATTACTCAATCAACGGCCAGGCGGGGCCGTTCGACCAGCTGATCTCATCGGGCGTCAATACCACCCAGGGGCCAAACTCATATACAACGTGGGGGCCTGTGCTGGACACGCTTGGCGGGGACATCGTGATCAAGGTCAGGGACAAGTCGAGCGACGTGGTCAACGACAACGTGTACGGGCTGTCTCCGAGCTTTGACATTATCGGCAAGATCACGGTCAGCGAACCGCATTTGGACGAGAACCTCCTGGCCGGGTCCGCGAAGACGATCTCCTGGACGAAACAGGGGACGCTGGGCAACGTCAGGATCTTCTACAAGCATGACGGCAGTTTTGATCCTACGCCTGTCGCCGTGGTGGACAGCAACACCTTCTCTTCGTATAGCTGGAACCCTGTGCCGGCGCAGATCGAGAACGCTTTACAGGTAAAAGTGATCCAGCAGGCAAGCGAAGGGACGGCGGATGAAGTGCTGGGGTTGTCTTCGAATTTTAATATCATCGGGCAGTTCACGATGACGGAGCCGCCGGCGACATTGAATTCAGGGGCGGCCTATAGCGTGCTCTGGAACAATTATAGTTTGCAGGGGGAGATCCCTAACGCCAAACTGGAATTTTTTGACGGCACGATCTGGCACAACATTGACTATAAGACCAATCCCGGAACGGATACGGGTATTGTCCCGAACTCGGGAAGTTATTCCTGGACGGTGCCCACCGACGTGCGGTCGGTGGCGTGCCAGTTCAGGGTGTCGGACCCGAACAACAGCGGCGCGACGGATCCCACCGGCACCTTTGAGATCCGGCCATTGATCAGCGTGACCGCGCCGGTAGGGACGGCAAAGTGGATAGTGGGCACGACCGGCAACAACATCGTCTGGAGCATCACGGGCCCGGTTCCTACGGTCAAGATCGAATATTCGAAAGACAATGGTTCTAACTATACCTACGTTATCTCACCATCGGTAGCAGGTAACTCATCGCCGTACGCATGGAGCATTCCGACTGATCAGGATATCATCACGGACCACACGGTGGGACTGGAACAGAAGGCCCGTATCCGCGTTATGGATACATCTTTGTCATCTATTTACAGTTTGTCATCGTTGTTCATGGTCAAAGGTTCTATCACAGTCACGAATCCTAATAGCTCAAGTCCGGCGTTGACGGTGTTGACGGCGCAGAATATTGAGTGGACCACGCCTTGTACAGGGGCGTGCAATATGGGCAACGTGAAGGTCCAGTTCTCGAAGACGGGCGGCGCGCCGTGGATGGACATCGTGACGGTTGGATTCGCCACCAGTCCTTATATGTTATGGGCGCCGCCGATCGATGCCATCACGGATAACGTGAAAGCGGCGAAGATCCGGATCGAGCAAGTTATTAACAGTGAAGTGGTGGATGATTCCGACGGATTTGAAGTCCAGGGCGTCATTACGCTCAACGAACCCATTCAGTCGGGATTGTTGTGGGCGGTCGGGTCGACCGATAAAGTGATCGGATGGACGCCGACGGGTACGTTCAGCCCGATCAAGCTGGAATATTCGAAGGACAACTTCGCCACAGACGTGCAGTTGATCGCGAGCGGCGTGGCGAACTCGGCGCATAATACGCCGAAGACCTGGACATGGAGTGCCGGGATCCCCAATGACCTGAGTGATAACATCAAGATCCGTGTGATCTATGAGGGTGACCCGGACATGAAGGCGGTGAGTCCGAACGTGATCAAGTTCGTAGGGTCATTGGACGTGACGTCCCCGGAGAGCGCGGGGATCGTGTGGTACGTCGGTGAGACAGGGAAGGTCATTTCGTGGGACGCGAACGGTACGATCACGAACGTGAACATTTATTATAAGACCTCGGCGGGCGGCAGCGACAATGTGATCATTTTGAACGACGGGGGGCATGGCAACCTCGGGAATTTGTATAACTGGACGAATCCGGTCCCTGATGAGAAATCCGAGACATGTTATATCAAGGTGGCGGATACCGCGCATCCGACGGATATTTATTCGGTCTCGACCGTACCGTTCTCGATCCGTCCGGTCATTACGGTGACGGTGCCCGGGCTGGACCAGAATATCGAAGTAGGGACTTCGAACAACACGGTGACGTGGTCGATCAACTCGACGAAGGTGACCAAGACGGACATTTATTACTCAATCAATGGGCAGGCCGGGCCGTTCGACCAGCTGATCTCATCGGGTGTCAACACCACCCAGGGGCCAAACTCTTATGCGACGTGGGGTCCCGTGGCGGACACGATCGGCGGGGACATCGTGATCAAGGTCAGGGACAAGTCGAGCGACGTGGTCAACGACAACGTGTACGGGCTGTCTCCGAGCTTTGATATCGTCGGCAAGATCACGGTCAACGAGCCGCATTTGAACGAGAACGTTCCTTCAGGTTCGTCCAAGACGATCTCGTGGACGAAACAGGGTACGCTGGGCAACGTGAAGATCTATTACAAGCATGACGGCAGTTTTGAATATATCAACACGGTGGACAGCAACAGCTTCTCCTCGTACAACTGGAACCCTGTGCCGGTGCAGATCGAGGTCAATTCCCAGGTGAAGGTGATCCAGCAGGCAAGCGAAGGGACGGCGGATGAGGTTTTGGGATTATCGCCGTTATTTAATATCATCGGCCAGTTCACGATGACGGACCCCGGCACGCTCAATTCGGGCGCGGCGTATAGCGTGGTCTGGAACAACTACGGTCTGCAGGGTGAGATCCCCAACGCAAAACTTGAATTCTTCGATGGCACGGCCTGGCATAATATTGATTACAAGACGACTGATACGGGTATCGCGCCGAACTCCGGCACTTATTCCTGGACCGTGCCGACGGATGTGCGTTCGGTTGCCTGTAAATTCAGAGTTTCCGATCCTGCGAATGCCGGCACATTCGATGAAACCAATACCTTTGAGATCAGGCCTATTGTCAGCGTGACGGCGCCGGTGGGAACGGCGAAGTGGGTGATCGGGACGCAGACGGGAAATAATATCGTGTGGAGCACGACGGGCCCTGTGCCGACGGTCAAGATCGAATATTCAAAAGATAACGGCAGCAATTATACTTATGTGATTACGCCTTCGGTCCTGGGCAACTCCTCGCCGTTTGAATGGGACATCCCGACCGACCAGGATATTATCACGGACCACACGGTGGGGCTGGAGCAGAAGGCCCGGATCCGGGTCATGGACACGTCCCTGTCGGCCGTATACGGGTTATCGTCTTTATTCATGGTGAAGGGTTCTATTGCGGTGACGAACCCCAACACCTCAAGTCCCGCGCTGAAGGTTGGTTTGGCGCAGAACATCGAATGGACGACCCCGTGCACCGGTGCGGCCACTATGGGCAACGTGAAGGTCCAGTTCTCGAAGACGGGGCTGGCGCCGTGGACGGACATCGCGACAGTGGCGTTTGGCGCGAGCCCGTACACGCTATGGACACCGCCGATCGATTCGATCACGAATAATGTCAAAGACGCGAAGGTCCGGGTTGAACAGGTGATCAACAATGAGGTGGTTGACGATTCCGACGGGTTCGAGATCGAAGGCAGCATCCGCATCGATTCGCCGGATATTGACGCGCCGACCTGGTTTGTCGGCGATCCCCAGCAGATTAAATGGACGCCGACAGGTACGTTCGGTTACGTGAAGATCGAATATTCGAGTAATGGTTTTACGAATGAGTCCGCGACCGTGGTGGAGGCGCCGACCTACGCCAACTCGGCCCACAACGTCCAGGCGGCCTATAATTGGACTGTTCCCAATTTGATCGGTTCCAATTTCAAGGTCAGAATATCGGACGTCAATGACGCCAATGTTGTGGATGTCTCGGCCAGCCCGTTCGTTATCAAGGGCAAGGTCGTGGTGAGCGAACCCAACGGCGGGGAAACCTGGTATGTCGGCGACACCAACCGCAAGATCAAGTGGCAGGCGACCGGTCCTGTTCCCACGGTCAGGATCGAATATTCCAAGAATAACGGCGGGCAGTGGACTGAAATTATTGCTGATGCCACGGCCGGTGCTGGCGCGGGCGAATATACCTGGCCGGCGGTCGCGGATGCCATATCCGATCAATGTCTGATGCGTGTGTCTTCGACCAGTGACCCGACGGTCATCGATGTGTCCAACGCGGTCTTCTTTATCAAGGGTAAATTGCAGGTCACCGCTCCCGACGCGAACACGCGTTGGGTCGCCGGGTCCAGCGGAAATGCCATCACCTGGGTCAGGACTGGAAGCATCGCGAACGTCAAGATCGACTACGCCGTCGACGGCGGGCTGTTTGACAATCCGATCATCGCCTCAACCAACGCCGCCAACCAGACGTTTGCCTGGAATAACTTGCCGAATCATGTGAGCAACAGTTATATTGTCAAGGTCACGGACCTCAACGACCCGAATAACGTCTCCGCGGTATCCCCGTCGTTCAAGATCGTAGGCAGTGTCACCGTCACCAAGCCGGACGGCACCGAACAGATCAAGGTCGGGCAGAACTTCAAGGTCGAGTGGACCAAGGCGGGCGATTTCGCGAACGTGCGCATCGAATATTCCGGCAACGGCGGCGCGGGTTACACTTATCAGATCATTGATTCAACGCCGGCTGGCAACCTGTTCTACTGGTGGAACAATATTCCGACCGATAAAGTTTCGCCGACCGTCGTCATTAAGGTTACTGATACAAACGATATCCTCACCGTCGATCCTTCCGCGGCCTTCAAGATCCAGGGTATTTTTGATGTCCTGACCCCTGACGGCGGCCAAACCCTGGTCGTCGGGTCGAACTATGACATCACCTGGAACACGACGGGTAACATTACCCAGATCCTGCTGGATTATTCAACCAATAGCGGTGCTGGCTGGACGCCGATCACGCCTGTGGCCATTGCCAATACTGGTTCCAAGTCGTGGAGCGTTCCTGACGCCATTTCGGATTATTGCCGTGTGCGCGTCACGGATGCCAACGATCCGGACGCCAAAGACATATCGGCCGGTGATTTCTTTATCAAAGGTAAATTGCTGATTACCTCACCGACCGACTCAACCGGCGCCTGGCTCGTGGGGACAACCCAGCCGATCACCTGGCAGGTCACCGGCTCTATTTCAAATGTGAAACTGGAATTTTCCGTGGACGGCGCGGGGTACGAACCGATCCCGACGGCGGATAACCTGCCTGCCACGCCATCGAGTTTTGACTGGCAGATCCCGGACAGGATTTCTTCCCAGGTCAAGGTCAAGATCACAAACAAGAATGACCCGACGGTATTTGATGAATCAAATGATGTTACACCCCTTTCCATTACCGGCCAGCTTGATTTGACCGCGCCGGTAGGGGGTGAAACCTGGTATGTGGGAGATCAAAACACCATTTCCTGGACCAAGGTCGGGACGATCCCGGCCGTCAACCTGCAGTATAATATTTCTGGCGGCACGTACCTCGATATTACCGACGCGCAGAACCTGACCGGCAGTTCCTTTAACTGGATCCTCCCCGACATTGTCAGCTCGCAGGTCAGGGTCAAGGCCATCAACGCCAATCCCGCCAAGCCGACCACCCCGGGTGTTTCTGGTCTCTTGACGGTCAAAGGCAAACTGGTCCTTACGAATCCGGTGACCGCCGGAGTTGTCTGGGACGTAAATATCGACAAGAGCGTCACGTGGACGCGCACGGGGTCGGTGGGTAATATCCGGTTGGAATATGACTATGGCAGCGGATTCGCCACCATCGCCGGTGCCGAGAACCTCGCTTCGACACTTCTCACATTCAACTGGAATGTGCCGAATACGATCAGTGATAACGTGGTATTGCGCATTGTGCCGATAAACGCTAATGAAGCGGATCAGGATGATTCTGTCTCGTTTAAGATCGCGGCTGATTTACAGCTCAATTCACCGTTGGGAGGGGAAGTGTGGGTGGTCGATGACAACCAGCCGATCACCTGGACCAAGCGCGGGACGATCGCCAACGTTGTTATCAAATATGACACGGCCGCTGGTCTTGGCGGGTATACTAACACGATCGCTACCCGTCCAGCGGGTGACGGCAGTTATTCCTGGCCGGTCCCCGACGTTATCGGCGACCAGTTAAGGGTACGCATTGAAGACGCCGTCGCCTCAAGTACTGTCTCTGACGCGTCACCGGCGAACTTTGCAATCCGCGGATCGGTTTTGGTTACCCGTCCCGTGGGGACCGGCCCGGGCAAGCAGGTCTGGATCTCCGAGACCCCGGAAAATATCAATTACACGGTCCACGGTTCCATCGCGTCGGTCGAGATCCGATATTCATTAGATGACGGCGGGAGTTATCCCGCGGACAAGGTCATTGCCCCGTCCGAGTCCGCCGGGCCGGGCAACAAGACTTATCCGTGGACGGTCCCTGTCTATACATCGACCCTTGCCAAGATCAAAGTCACGGCCCTGGGATACAGCAACGTTTATGACGAGAGCGACCAGTTCACCATCCGCGGCGGATTTACATTTATCCATCCGCTTCTGGATGAACGCTGGCAGGCCAACTCCGCCAAACTGATCGAGTGGAACACGCTGGGTAACATTCCACAGGTTTATATACGCTATTCCCTGAATAACGGTCAGGATTGGGCGTTTGTCAATGACGGCTCCGCGATAGCGAATATCGGAAATTACAACTGGACTATCCCGAACGTGATTTCTACCCAGGCCAAGGCGAGGGTTACCGACATCAATGATTCCGCCGCTTCCGCCGATTCCGACCGCTTCTTCATCCACGGGTCCGTGACGTTGACCCAGCCCAACGGCCAGGAGAAGTTCAAGGGCGGCCAGTCGGACAACGCCAGTAAGATCAAGTGGACCATGGTCGGGCCTATCCCGGCCGTGGATTTGGCCTTGTCGACCAACGGCACCAACGGCACCTACACGACCTTTGCCACCAACCAGCAGGCGTCGTTGCTGGAATATCAGTGGTCCGTGCCGACGAACGTCCTCTCGAGCAACTGCTTTATCCGTATCCGGGACACCAACGATTCTTTGGTCGAAGACAAATCCGACCTGGCCTTCAAGATTATGGATAATATTGTGGTTTCCGCGCCCAGCGGCGGCGAGAAATGGACCGTCGGGACACAGCAGAACATCACCTGGACGTCCCTCGGTTTGGCGCCGGAGGTTAATATCAAATATTGCATCGAGCCGACGTTAACGCAGTGGCAGCCGGTCGCCTCCAACGTGCCTAACGCCGCCAACGGCAGTTATCCGTGGACGATCCCGCCGACGATTTCCGCCACCACCCGCGTGCGCTTGAACGCGGTGATCGGCGGTTCTGAAGATGCCGATTCAGTTTCCTTTTCTGGCGCCGACTTTATGATCAAGGGTAATATCGTCGTGACCGTTCCCAACGGCGGCACAGGCCCGACCTATGCCGACAAGGAAAAGTGGGGCGCGGACAGCCAGCAGTGGATCCGTTGGACGTGGCAGGGCAATATCGACAAGGTCGATATCCATTACTATAACGGTTCGACGTGGGTTACCATCGACCCGGCCCAGGGGCTGACCAATATCGGGGAATACCAGTGGACGATCCCCGCCATATCCACGAGCGGGGCCCTGGTCAGGGTACGTGATAATAGCCTGACGTTCCAGAATGAGGTTTATGATATTTCGGATAATCCGTTTAAACTCATGCCGCGCATCGTGATCACGCAGCCCAACGGCGCGAACGTCTGGTACGCGGGCAGTACGGGCAATATTATCTGGAGCAAATACGGGCCGGCTTCCTTCAATACGGTCCAGATCGATTACTCTGTCAATGATCCGGCGTTCACCACGCCTGTGTCCATCACGCCTTCAACGCCTAACTCCGGTACGTATGACTGGCTGAACATCCCGGCGGAGGCGGTTTCGGGCGCCGTCCGGATACGGATCGCCAAGCCGGATGACCTGGCTGACGTTTATGATATTTCCGACGGTGATTTCCGCGTCCGCGCCAACTTTACCATGAACACGCCCAACGGCGCGCAGAAGTGGGTGGTGGGCAGCACCCAGACCATCTCCTGGAGCCAGGTCGGTAATACTACGGGCGCCAAATTCACCTATTACAGGCAGACCAACCCGGCCATCAACGGCACCTTCACGCTGAATAATCTTTACACAACGGGGACTTCGACCTATGACTGGAGTATCCCGAACTTCATCTACAGCGATCTGTTAATGAAGGTCGAGGACCCCAATGATAACGGGGCCTTTGATCTTTCAGACGCGGTCTTCAAGATCATGCCTGGATTTACCGTCACATCGCCTGACGCCAATTCCGCGAATGAAGCGGACTACAAATGGTATGTCGGTGATCCGGCGACCATCGCCTGGACCTACACGGGCACGGTTGACCAGGCCGGTATCTATTATTCCACGGTCGGTGGTATTGACGGCAGTTGGGTATCTTTGACGTCCGCCAACGCCAGCGACCTCTCGTGGACATGGGCGTCGGTGCCCAACGCGATCACAGCGCAACTGAAGATCAAAGTCGGCGCGGCCAATGACGCCGACGCGTACGGTGTGTCGCAGGGCATGTCCAGGATCCGCGCCAAATTTGCCTTGACCGCGCCCGACGGCACCGAAGAACTGACCGTCGGAGATCCCTTCAACATCGTCTGGACCAATGTGGGTACGGTCAACAATGTCGACCTTCATTATTCGCTGGATAACTTCGCCACCGCCGGTCTGCCCATCCAGACCAATTATGCCAACGGGGCCAACGGCGGCAATTTCAACTGGACCGTCCCGGATAATATTTCGCAGACCGTGCGCGTCAGAGCCAGAAGCACCAGTGATACGGACGCGTTCAAGATTTCCCAGGAGTTCAGGATCAAGGGCAGCGTCTGGGTGAACGCGCCTGTCTTGAATGACGCCTGGGAGATCGGACAGGGCAAGCAGGTTAAGTGGGGATGGAAGGGTACGGTCCCCAACATCAAGATCACCTATTCGCTGCTGGATGATAACGGCACGCCCGGAATTCCCGGCGACGACTTCCAGGGGCCGTTTAATCCGATCCAGGAGAACGTGGGAACGCCCAACGACGGTATCGTGACCAACGGGGCCGGGGCGGGGGGTGTTGGCTCCGAAGCCACTTATACCTGGACCATCCCGGATCAGGCCAATAATGGTGTGCTGTTGAAAGTCGCCGATGCCCGTCCATCCGAAGTGGATATTGAAGACACCAGTGACGCTTTTAAAATCATCGGTTATTTGGTCATCAAGACACCGACGGTCAATGAGAAGCTCGCGGTCCAGAGCGTTTACCGGATCCGCTGGGAATGGGGCGGCACCATGCCGGAGGTCGGCATCACGCTTTCGACCAACGGTTTCGCGGATGAGAGCCAGAACTTCAATGTCGGCACGGTCCCTAACGCGGCCGGTGCCGGTGGGCCGGGGTCGGAGCATTATTATGACTGGACGGTGCCTGATAACATTTCACCGAATTGTAAGTTGCGTATCTATGACCCGCGTGTTCCGACCGTCGTCAACAGCGTATCGCCGGTCTTCAAGATCCAGGGCGCCTTTACAATGACCGCGCCGACGCCGGAGTTGAACAATAACGGTACACCCAGTGATGGATCGGACGACTTCTATGAGATCCGCTGGGTCACCAACGAAGTGCGTGATATCAACTGGACGACATTTGGGACCATCGGTAACGTTGACCTCGTTTATGCCAAGGACTTTAATACTGATGGAGTTATTAATGATGCCGATTTCGCCCAGGAAATTCCGATGGTCAACGCCACCAATATCGCCAATGACGGTTCCTTCTCCTGGGTCGTTCCCAATGAGCGCTATTCAAGTCCGCCGTATTATGTGCCGGTGAAGATCCGCGTGTATGACCATAATGACCATGATGTCTATGTGCAGGGGCCGACACCTTCCAACGGCGTGGATACGGTGAAGATTGATTATTACAGGATCATCTGGGATATCCGTGACCTCGTTACCAACCAGCCGATCTCGGGTTTGACCGTTGCCGACGATTCGGGATGGAACGCCCAAGGGCTTTCCTCGCCGGTCATTCACTATGTGCCGGCCGGGTATTGGACAGCGTCTTGGACTCATAGGGATTATGGCCCTATTTCCGAATCGTATTTGACCGGCTGGGACGCGACCGCCAGCGTGTACAGAAAAGATCGGACAATCTTCCGGACCATGGAAACCCTCGTCGTGCACATCTGGCGCGCGTATTCTGAATTCTCCTACGACGTGCCGTTGGATAAATTGTTTATCACCTCTTGGCTGGAGAGAGACGGTTCGCTGGTGCCCGGCGCCCAGATCATCGACGTCAGTATTTATGACGGCAACGACAGGATCCAGCGCAGGACAGTGTTGGTGGACGAGGTCAATAACAAACATTTGTATCACACGGATATCCCGGACACGGTCAAGCTCTGGACGGGCACGCGCCTGAACAATAACGGCACGCCGCTTAATCCCGACGATGATTACGAGGAAGTGCGTACCATGGACAATGTCATCGCCGACAGCGCCCCGGACAAGATCAGCGAGGCGGCGATCCCGTCCTCCTTTAGCGGGTTCTTCGGGCAAAACTGGTCACCGACAATCCATAGTATCGGGGCCCAGACGATACCTCAATTGCAGTCCGGAAAAGTCTACACGGTCGTCACGTATATGGGGATCTCCACGGGCGCCACGTTCAAGACGCCGGTGTCTTTTTCGGTCACTATTCCGATCACGATGGAGGGCGTTTCCGACGCTGTCCAGGCCATGCAAGCGACGGTTAACAGCACGCTGGACAAGCCGATCTCGGAAGTCGACGCCAACTTAAGGAGAATCCTTGCCGGGGATAATGCCAATATCGATGACATTGCCGCCCAGGGTGGTATCAAGGGAATTGTGGAAGACAAACTGGACGCCCAGGTGGATATCATCCAGCAAGCCGCGGATGACATGCAGGCGGCCTTTGACGCGGTCCTGACGAGCTTTGAGCAGAGCACCACGGAGGCGATCACCTTGCTGAAGGAAGGGGCAGCGACCATCGAGACAGCCGGTACAACGCTCCAGGAAACGGCGGAGAAATATTCGTGGAAGGTGACCGTCGCGCCCAGCCCCGCGTTGACCGGGGATACGGTGACCATACAGTTGACGGGTCTGCCGTCGAAGATCCCTCTATTGGATATCTATAGCCATGACAATAAAGTTATATTCGATGATGTGAACTTTATAGAAACGACACCGGGCGTGTACTCTTATCAATTCAAGGCTAACAGCAAATTTACGGCCGGCAAGGCGTACAGCTACGTGGTCGTGGAATCGACCACCAGCGGGTTTATCACGGGTTCGGCGATGGTGGAATCCATGAGCTTGACGACGATCGCTGGGTTGGCCGCCGCCGCGCCGGAGGCCGAGCGCGTGGCCAAGAAGGCACTGGAAGCCATCAAGAACGTCGAAGCGGTGGTCGTCTCCGGAGAGAACATCAACATCTCCATGACGTTAAAGAATTTGAAGGAATCCGTCGACGCGCTGCCGGAGCAATTTGCCAAGGAAGGCGTTTCTCCGAAGATCCTGGATACGGTGGAGGAGATCTCCGGCAGGTTGAAGTCGATGGCTGGCAACGAAGGGTATGATCTCAAGCAGGTCTTCCAAAAGGCGCTGACGGAATCGCCCAGTATCAAAGACCTGCGCATGAGGACTGAAGAGATCAACTCCGTGATCGAACTGTTGCAGGAATTGTTCGAATCCAAGTTCGGCGGCAGGGACGCGCCGGTTGTTTCCACCTCCGTCGAAGGCGGCAGCGTCGTGTTCCGTATCTTCGCCGCCAACCCGTCAAAGGTCAAACCGCAAAAGGTGCAGATCAAGAATTATCTTCTTGAAGAAGTCAAACCGCGCGATATCATGGACCTTAACGGTCTGGACCTCGAGTATGATGCCGAAAAGTCCTTATACTACGTCTACAAGAATGATCTTGAGCTCGCCCCCGGCGAGGTGCGGGCCTTCAGGGTGCACGTTGAGGACATCTGGTTCGTGGCGCAATCGATCTTGACGGATATCAGAGAGCGCGCCAGTGGTATCCTTGCCCGGCTGGACAAGAGCGAATACTTCGACCAGGCCAAGGTCATTGCGGACAGTATCTTCTCGAGACTGGATTATATTGCCGCCTCGCAGGGTGATGATTCCATGAGCCGCGAGCAGCATATCGGATTGTATCGCGAAAACGTCAAGACTATCGAAGCGATCAAGGAAGATATCGCGAAAATGGAGAAGATCCTGGTCACGGCCGGCGGACCTCCGGCGCCGGAAATGCTGGCCAAGAGCAGAATAAAGGCCAATGAACCGACGAAAACGATGACCTGGATTGTTATCTTCCTTATCGTCATATTTGTCGGGCTTCTGGCGGGCGTTCTGTTCTTCACCTGGTACAGCCAGACCAAGATCAGCAAGGAAGAGCTTCTTTCCGCCCGAAGGTCCGCGTTCCCTGAAAGTGCCGCGCAAAAGGGAAAAGAGGAAGATAAGGCGGGAGCTCCAAAATAAGCGGGGTATCCTTTTTGAAAGGTTTGTTGAGTGATCCTGCTGGACGTTACCGTTTTAAGCCCAACCCAGGTCATCTTCGAAGGCAAAGCCAGGAACATGATCGTTCCCGGCGAGCAGGGCGTGTTCGAGGTATTACCCTTTCATAAACGTATCTTAAGCCGTCTTCTCGCGGGGACCATGCGCATTGAAGAGCGCAGTTTCCCGATGCGCCGCGGCATCATCAAGGTTAACCAGAACAGGGTAACGGTCATTATGGAAGAGGCGCTGCGGGATGGACCATAATCTGGCCTTGCTGTTGATCTTCAGTTTGTGCGTCATCGGTCCCTGCGCCGTTTTCGCCGTCGGGAGCTACGCCAGCATCAATGCCTTGGGACGGAACCCGTCCAGCGCCCCCAAAATATTCACGGCCATGATCATCGGGTTGGTCTTCGCGGAATCCATCGCGGTCATCGCCATGCTGATCGTGTTCCAGTTGTTCAGCAAAACTTAAAAAAGACAGGTCAATATGCTTATTGTGTCGATGCTGATCATGATGGTCGTTATTTTTGGCGGACTGATCCTGATCCTGCGTAAAGTGTTAAGCCAGAACGTGAGTCTGGCGACCCGCCATCTTGACGAACTCAACGACGATTACGCCAAGAAAGAAGCGGACCTCAAGCGCCAGCTCGACGACGTGCGGCAAAAATCCGAAGAGATCATCCGCAAGGCCCAGGAGGAAGCGGCGCAGGCCAGGGCGCAGATGATGAAGGACGCGGAAGCGCAGAAAGTCAAGCTTTTGCAGGAAACCCACACCCAGGCCGAGGAGTTGATGCAGCAGGCGGATAAATCGCGGCAGATGCTCCTGGATGAGATCAAGGACAGGATCGCCAGGGAAGCGGTGGACAAGGCCTGTGAATTGATCCAGGAAACTTTACCGGAACAATTCAAGCTCAAGGTGCATGAGCACTGGATGGAAGAGCTTATGGAAAGCGGTTTTGCCCAGTTGGAACGTCTGAAGATCCCCGAAGATATCAAGGAAGTAAAAATTATTTCCGCATTCGCGCTCAATGAGGGTCAGCGTAAAAATCTCACCAGGAAATTAAAGGACGCTTTGAACAAGGATATATCCCTTAAGGAGGAGATCGATCCACGGGTCGTGGCCGGTTTTATCATTCATATCGGCAGCCTCGTTTTGGATGGAAGTCTAAAGCACAAGATCCAGGAGAGGGCGAGGAATGTCTAATGCGCAGACGACCGGCGGCGACAAGAACCTGCCTGCCCTGCCTGTCCGGCAGGCAGGCGGCAGGCAGGCTTCCGCCCGATTCGAGCTCCGCGAAGTAGGGCAGGTCCTGGCGGTACGCAAATTCATCGTCATGGCCAGGGGGCTTCCTTCCTGCATGAACGGCCAGCTGGTGGAATTCGCCAACGGCGTCCCGGGCTTGGTCATGGGGTTCACCGAAGACAAGGTGCAGATCCTGGTGCTGGGGGACGCCACACAGATCTGCGCCGGAGATGAAGTTTATAATAAAGGCAAATCATTAAATCTTCCGGTCTCCGACGGATTTCTAGGCCGGGTCGTCAACAGCCTTTGCCAGCCGCAGGACGGCCTGGGTCCCGTCGAAGCCAAAGATTATTTCCCCGTCTTTCGCGTGGCTGCCGGTGTCATGGACCGGACCCCTATCAAGAAAACCCTGGAGACCGGGACGTTGATCCTCGACGCTATTATTCCCATCGCCATGGGGCAGCGCCAGCTTCTGATCGGCGACCGGTTGACCGGCAAGACTTCGACCGCCCTCGATGCCATCATTAATCAAAAAGGAAAGAATGTTAATTGCATTTACTGCTGCGTCGGCAAACCTTATTCCAGCCTGGTCAAGGTGCTGGACATCCTCAAAGAAAAAGACGCGTTGCCTTATACGATCGTCGTCAGCGGTATCGCTTCCGTATCCACGGGAGAGCAATATCTGGCCCCCTATACGGCCTGCCTGTTGGGGGAATACTTCATGCACAACGGTAAGGACGTCCTCGTTGTCCTCGATGATCTGACCAAACACGCCTGGGTCTACCGGCAGATCAGTCTTCTCCTGGAGCGGGCCCCGGGCCGGGAGGCGTATCCCGGGGACATATTTTACATCCATTCCCAGCTGGTAGAGCGCGCCGGATATTTAAAAGAGGAACTGGGCGGGGGTTCCATGACCTTTCTCCCGATCGTGGAGATCCTGCAGGGGGATGTTACCGGCTATATCCCCACCAATTTGATCTCCATGACCGACGGGCAATTGTATTTTTCAACTCCGCTTTTTAACAAGGGGTTCAAGCCGGCCATCGATTTCGGCCTTTCGGTCTCCCGTATCGGTAACAAGGCGCAATGGCCGGTGATGAAGCAGTTGAGCAAATCTTTGCGTCTGGACTATCTCCAATACCGGGAACTTGTCCAGATGACGCAGCTGCGCTCGACCGGGCTCTCCAAAGAGGCGGAGAACAAGCTCAAGCGCGGCGAGGTCATCAATCAGCTCATCGTCCAGGGCAAGAACCAGCCGCTGGCGATCGAAGAGCAGATCATTTATCTTTACGCGCTCAATAAGGGGGTCCTCGACGGTCTTTCAAGCAGCCAGATCAAACAGTTCCGCAAGGATATTCTGGCGTTCATGCAGAAGCGTCACCCGGGATTCTGTCCCAGGATCCGTGAAACGAAGGAATTGAGCGACGACCTTAAAGAAAATATCGAAGACGTTCTCAAGGCGTACCTGACCGAAATGGTGAAATGAGGGGCAGGGAGTTTTGGGAGGTATTTAACCCCTCATCCCGAGGAGCAAAGCGACGAGGGATCTCAAAGCAAATAAAAAGTGATAAGCCCAAAAGGATATTGTTACATATTGACTAATAGAGGAAAGAATGTTTTGTATACTGGCTCCACACAAGACCTTATCAAGCGAGTCAAAGAACATCGAAATGGTTATCAGAAAGGATTTACACAAAAGTATAATGTCAATTGGTTAGTCTATTATGAGGCATTCGAAGGTATTGATAGGGCAAAGGATAGAGAAAAAGAGGTCAAGGGGTGGAGACGAGACAAGAAGATTAAATTGATAGAATCGAAGAATAGACAATGGAAAGATCTTTATGATGAATTGGTCAGAGATCCTTCAGCCCTTCGGGCTTCAGGATGAGCCCCCAAGGGAAAAACTCCTCGAGGGCTCATGAAAACGGTATCGGCCCTTAAGCAGGACCTGGAATTTAACGGCGGGCTCGCCTCCCTGATCGGCGTATTGAAGAACATCGCCGTGTCCCAGTACCATGCCATGGAATCGCGGGCGAAAAGTTTTGAAAAGCTTAAATCCGCCATTTACAGCTTTTTGGAGATCATCGACCCGCGCCAGGTCGCCCATCCGTTCCTTAACCCTCGCAATGAGGTGCAGATGGTCGTCGCCGTTACCTCGGACAGCGGTCTGCTGGGAGGGTTGAACAAAGAGGTGATCGATGCCGCCCTGGCGGAACTGGCGAAGATCCCCGGGCGGCTGGTCGTCATCGGGGAAAGGGGGAAGATGTACGCCCGCGAGACCAAGACTTCCTGTGTCGCCTTCCCCGGCATCAAGGAAGGGGAGATCCCCACCCTGGCGATGCAGCTGCGCAATTATGTTTTGGGAAAATTCATCGAGGAATCCCTCGGGCATTTGAAGGTTGTCTATCCCAGGTCGATCAGTTTTACCGTCCAGCGGATCGAAACGGTTGCTTTCTTGCCTTTTCGCCTGGAGGCCAGGCAATCGGATGAACCACCGCCGTTACTAAGCGAGGTCATCCTCGAATCCCTGCCGGCGGACGTCGTCGAATATTGCGTGTATCTGTGGATCGAGCAGAAACTCGCCGAGATATTTGCTTTCAGCAAGCTGGCGGAATACGCCGCCCGCTTCTCCCATCTGGAACGAAGCGCCCAGCGGTTAAAGGAAATGGACCAAAAGCTCAAGATGCAGTATTTTCGCGTCCGGCATGAGATCATCGACCGGAACATGCGTGAACTCTTCGCGACCAGACAAATTTATGCCAGCTAAGACAATAAGTGAAACTCCAGGCCGTATCGTTTCCGTCCAGGGCCCCGTTGTGGACGTAAAGTTCACCAATGCTCAGGATGTCCCCAATATTTATAGCGTTCTGACGACCGAAAACGTGGACAAGGAAGTGGTCGTCCTGGAGGTCGCGGAGCATTTACCCGGGAACATCGCCCGGTGCATTTCCATTAATTCGACTATTAATTTACAGCGCAGTACTCCGGTTAAAGTGCTGGGAAGCACCATTGAGATCCCGGCGGGCGAGGCGCTTTACGGGCGGATCATCAATATGCTCGGGCAGCCCATCGACCAGAAAGGCCCGATTGGCAGCGGCCTGGAGATGTTTCCCATCCGCAAAAAAGATATGGGAAGCCAGGTCAAAGGCGGAAAGACCAGGCAGAAAAGTTTTGAACGCATGGAAACGGGGATCAAGATTATCGATGTTCTGTTTCCCGTTGTTAAAGGCAGCAAGACGGGGATCCTCGGCGGCGCGGCGCTGGGTAAAAGTATCCTGACTTTGGAGATCATCCAGCATATCGTCAAGAAATACCGCGGCAGCTGTGTTTTTACGGGGATCGGCGAACGTATCCGTGAGGGCAACGAGTTGTATTATGAGTTGCTCAAGCACGAGGTCATCGACAAGACCATGATGGTCTTCGGGCAGATGAACGATCCTCCGGGGGCGCGTTTCGGTGTCGCCATGACGGGCGTTACGATGGCGGAGGCCATCCAGCGCAAGAACCAGGACGTCCTTTTATTCGTGGACAATATTTTTCGTTTTATCCAGGCGGGCGCCGAGATTTCGACCTTGCTTGGGCGTGTTCCCTCGGAGACGGGATATCAGCCGACGTTGATCGCCGAGGCCAGCGAGTTCCATGAACGGATCCGTTCCACGCCGGAGGGGGGCGGTTCGATCACGTGCTTCGAGGCCGTGTACGTCCCGGCGGATGATTTGACCGACCCGGCGGTCGTGGCAATATTTAGCTTTTTGGACTCGATTTTGGTCCTTTCCCGTGAGAAAATCCAGTTGGGATTATACCCGGCCGTCGATCCTTTGGCCTCATCCTGCGCCAATCTGGACATCGATATCGTCGGTGCCCGGCATTTTGAGATCGCCCAGGAGATCATAAGAATTTTTCAAAGGTACGAAGAATTGCGGCGTATCGTTCTTGTCATCGGGATCGATGAACTTTCCGCCGCGGACCGGACCCTTTACGAGCGGGCAAGAAAGTTGCAGAATTTTTTGACACAGCCTTTTTATGTGGCTGAACCCTATACGGGCAAGAAGGGTGAATACGTCAGCCTCGCCCAGTCGCTGGATGGCTGTGAGCGGATCATCGCCGGGAAAGTGGACCACCGGCCAGAGGAGGAATTTTACCTGATCGGCGCTTTAACGTAAAAGGACATGGCCAACAAACGAAAACTTACCGGTGAGATCCTTGTCCAGAAAGGGCTTATCAGCCAGGAACAATTGGCCGGGGCGCTCGGTGAACAGGAAGTGACGAAAGAATTCCTGGGGGCGATCCTTTTAAAGAAAAAATGGGTTAAGGAAAAGGACCTGATGCAAGCACTTTCCGAGCACTTCAATATACCCCTGGTCGATCTGAAGAACCAGTACATCGACTGGGACCTCGTGAAGCATTTCAGCCCGTCGCTCATTATGGACCATCATTATTTTCCTTTCGCGCGTGACGACCGGTCGGTGACAATGGCTGTTATCAACCCGCTGGACGCCTGGAGCCTGAAGAGGGCCGAGGAAGAATCCAGGGGGCTGGTGCTCAAACTGGCCCTGACTTCCCAGGCGGACATGGAGGATGCCGTCAAGCGGTATCATCTTTATATCCAGAAGAATGTGCCTAAAATCCTAGACTGATATGTCCAAAAAGATCGATCTCATCCTGGCGGACGCGCTGGTGGAAAAGGGGCTGGTCGCTCAAAAGCAGATGGATACCCTCGCGCAGGAGGCTGATAGCTCGGGCGAGGGATTGCAGGCCATTGTGCTCCAGCGCGGGATCCTCGGCGAAAAAGATATCCTGACAGTGCTGGCGGAGAAATTGCGGATCAGCTGTGTCCAGCTCAAGGAGGTTATCATCGAGAAATCCGTCCTGGATAAAGTCCCCGTCAAGGTCGCGTCTTATTACGGGTTCGTTCCACTGAAGATCAGCGGGAGGATCTTGACGGTCGCGGTCCCCTCGCCGCTGGAGATCAAGATCCAGGATGAGATCAGGACCCAGCTCGGTTACGGGATAGAGATCGCGCTCGCCGGACAGGACGATATCGCCGACGCGCTCAAGAGATGTTACGGGTTAGGCGCGGATACCGTCAATAAGATCGTGACCTCCGGGGAAAAGAAGACAGGCGCTTCTTCCATGCCCGAAGAAGAGCCTCAGAGGGCGGCGGTCGAAGACATCGCGAAGATGGCCGGGGACGCCTCGGTCATCCGTCTGGTCAACCAGATCCTTTTGGACGGCTGGCGCAAGCGCGCGACCGACATCCATATCGAACCCCGGCGCCAGGGGGTGAGCCTGCGTTACCGTATCGATGGCATGCTTTGCGACGCCCAGGTCGCCCCGGAAATCAAGAACTACTTGAACGCGATCATCTCGCGCATCAAGATCATGTCGAACCTTAACATCGTGGAGCGCCGCCTGCCGCAGGACGGGCGGGCGATCGTCAAGGTGCAGGACCAGATGCTGGACCTGCGTATCTCGACGATCCCCACGCCGTTCGGGGAGAGTGTCGTCATAAGGCTTTTGCCGTCCCAGATGCTCTTTAGTCTTGAGAAATTAGGATTGCCGAAACGGGAAATGCAGGCGTTGGAGGCGTTGATCCAAAAGCCCCACGGGATCATTTTCGTGACGGGCCCGACGGGAAGCGGGAAAACGACCACCCTTTACAGCTGCTTGAGCCGGATCAACACGCGCGAGCGCAAGATCATCACGCTGGAGGACCCCATCGAATACGAGATGGCGGGGGTCACCCAGATCCAGGTCATGCCGGAGATCGACTTTGACTTCGCGCGCGGGCTGCGCAGCGTCCTGCGTCATGATCCGGATGTCATCATGCTTGGCGAGGTCCGCGATCTGGAAACGGCGGAAATCGCCATTCGTGTCGCTTTGACCGGCCATCTGGTTTTTTCGACCCTGCATACCAACGACGCGGCCAGCGGCATCACCCGTTTGATCGATATCGGCGTGGAACCTTATCTTCTGGCTTCCAGCGTCGAGGAATTCATCGCCCAGCGGCTTATCCGCACGATCTGTCAGGACTGTAAAATGGAAGACAAATCCATCCCCGAGGAATTGAAGTCCCAGATCGCCCGGGACCTGGGATTGAAATCCGTCGCCGACGTCAAGGTGTACAAGGGCAAAGGCTGCCCCACTTGCAATCAGACGGGGTTCTTCGGACGGGTGGCCATTTACGAGTTTCTTCCCATCGATGAGGATATCAAGGAGCTGATCGTCCGCAAGACCCCTTCGAACCAGATTCAGAAACTGGCTGTGAGCAAGGGAATGCGGACGCTGCGCCAGGACGGCTGGCAGAAGGTCATTACCGGTCTGACCACGCCGGAGGAGGTCATGAAAATGACCCCCGCCGAGAAGGGAGAAACGGCCGCGGGAAGACAGCCCTGGATGTCGGGCGTCAGCCTGCCTGCCGGACAGGCAGGTCTTTCCAAAGAGGAATCGTCCAAGGCGGGGGGAAGCGAGCGGAGGGTGTATTCGCGCTTGGACGCGAAAGTAAATATCCGTTTCCAGGCGTTCGAAACCAGGGAGGAATTGCTTAAACACGGATTTACCCCCGAACAATTGAGCGTCACGAAAAATATTTCCGCCGGCGGATTGTTTTTTGTCTCAAGAGAACCCATCGCCGCCGGGTCGATTCTGGACATGAAGATAGAGCTTCCCGGCACCAGTGATGTGATAGAATGCCTCGCTAAAGTCCTGCAGGTCGAGGAAGTCGAGGAAGAAAAAATTTATAACGTGAAGGTTAATTTTCTGGACTTGACCAGTGCCCAGCGCACAAAACTGAACAAATACGTTGAAAACACGGAGAGTTAAAGTCCATGCCGATCTACAAATGCCGCGTTAAAAAAGGGGTCAATGAACTTTCCGAACAGCGCGTTGAGGCCCAGTCGGAGAAAGAGGCCGTGGAGAAATTAAGCCAAATGGGCTTGCTGCCTTTGAGCGTTGAAGAAGTGACGGGAAAAGATCCCGCCGCCCTGTCCTCGCCCGCGCGCGTGGAAAAAGAGGGAAGCACGGCCCGGGGCCGGGGGGGGAAAGTAAAGCTTAATGAGATCACCGTGTTCACGCGCGAGATGGCCAGTTTGTTCAAATCCGGCGTGCCGATTTTGACCGCGCTGGAGATCATCCGTGAACAATCCGAGAACCTTCGCTTCAAGCAGATCACCGGGGATATCCACGACGCGGTCAAGGAAGGTTCGACATTTTCCGCCGCGCTGGGGAAATATCCGCGCGTGTTCCCCCCCATTTATATCGCCATGATCAAAACGGGGGAGAACAGCGGCGCTTTGCCCGAGGTCCTTTTGAGCATCGCCGATTACCGCCGGAAAGAACAGGAGATGGCCTCGCGTTTCCGGATGGCGCTCGCCTATCCCGCCCTGATGGGGCTGGTGGGGCTGGGCACGATCATCTTCATGTTCACCTACGTGATCCCGCGGCTGACGAAGATTTACGTGAACCTGGGCGAGGCCCTGCCTTTGCCGACGAGGATATTGCTCTCGACCAGCGACATTTTACGCAAGGGCTGGCCGGTCATCCTTCTGGTTTTGGCCGTCGGCATTTTTATTTTCCGCCGGCAGATCAATACGGCAACGGGCAAGAAGATCTGGAGCCAATTTTTGTTACGGCTTCCCTTGGCGGGGAAGTTCATCGTCAAGGCGGAATTGACGCGTTTTTGCCGCACGTTCGGGTTACTTATCCGCAGCGGCGTGCCTATTTTAAGCGCCATTAATATCGCCGTTCCGGTCATTGAAAATGAAATTATCAAAGAACAGATCAGCCGGAGCTACCAGGAACTTGAACACGGCGGCACGCTTGGGAAAAGTCTTAAAAACGCTCCAGCGGTCCCGCTGTTCATGAGCAACCTGATCCGCGTGGGCGAGGAATCCGGCAAGCTCCAGGACGCCCTGGAGGAAGTCGCGGGCAGTTATGAGCGGGATACTGAAGAATCTGTCCGGATCATGAGCAGTCTGCTGGAGCCTTTAATGATCCTGGTCATGGGGTTGATCACGGGCTTTATCGTGGTGGCCATGCTTCTGCCGATATTCGACATCAACATGATGATGCGTTAATGGAAAGGACGCACATGATTCAAAGACTAGGAAAGATTTTCTGTCCCCGCCGGTGGCGGGGCTGGCCGGGGATACTGTTCGGCATTATTTTTGGGGCGGTCCTTTGCGCCGGATCCGCCGTCGCGGCCGATGAGATCAAATGGAAAGAATTGAAGGGCGCGCATTTTATCGTTTATTTTTCCGGCGAGGAAAGTTTCGCCCGCGATGTCTTGAACTCCGCCGAGAGGTATTATACCCGGATCGCCGGAGAATTGGGGTACGCGCGCTATCAGGATTTCTGGACGTGGGAAAAAAGGTGCAAGATTTATGTCCATCCCGACCACCCTTCCTTTTTAAAGGCCAGCGGCGGACAGGAATGGTCCCACGGGCTGGCGGAGTACAACACGAAAACAATCGTCAGTTACGCGTGGCATGAAGGTTTTCTGGATTCCCTGTTGCCGCATGAGATCGCCCACTTGATCTTCCGGGATTTTATCGGCTTTAAAGGTGAGGTCCCTTTATGGCTGGATGAAGGCGTTGCCCAGTGGGAGGAAGAGGCCAAACGCCCTCAGATGAAGGCCATGGTCAAGGAACTTTACGAGGGAGAGGGTTTCTTGCTTATCAACGACATGATGAAGCTGGACATCCGCAGACTTAAAGGCAAAGAGGGCGTTCATGTCCGCGCCGCGCTGACCAAAGACGGCAGTCCGGGGGTCGTGTTTTTGAGCAGTGATAATTTGGTCAACACGTATTATTTGCAATCTGTTTCCATGGTCGGATTTTTGATCGAGAAATTCGGCGGTGAATCGTTCACGGCTTTTTGCAGGGAACTGCGTGACGGGGAATCTCTGGAGCAGGCCCTCAAGTCCGCGTACACGACGATAACGACCATCAGGGATTTTGAGAAGCGGTGGAAGGAATACCTGGATCAACTATAATGAGGGAGGTTATCATGTCCGGATCTTCAAGAAGTAATCGTTATGGTTTTACGCTGATCGAACTGATGCTCGTCGTCATCATCATCGGCGCGCTGGTCGCGATGGTCATGCCCCGCTTGGCCGGACGCGGCGAGCAGGCCAGGGTCGCCACCGCCAGGGCCGATATTCAGACGAACATCGCCACGGCCCTGAAGCTTTATGAGCTGGATAACGGCAGTTTCCCATCGAGCGAAGAAGGGCTCAATGCCTTGTTGAGCAAACCCTCTTCCGCCAGCAACTGGAACGGCCCGTATCTTGAGCGCAAACCGCTCGACCCCTGGGGCCGGGAATACAATTATAGATCTCCCGGAGAGCACCGCACGGCCGATTATGACCTGTCCTCATTTGGTAACGACGGGACGGAAAGCCAGGATGACGTCAAGAACTGGGACTAACAAAGGCGGGTTCACCTTAATTGAGGCCATGATCGCCACGATCATCCTCGGGTTGGGGACGACTTTTCTATCGCGGTCGTTTTTTATCACGCTTGATTCCTATAATTATTGTTCGCGCTATTTGCAGGTCATGTCCTGGGCGGATGAGAAGGTCTGGGAAGCCGAAGAGAAGTTAAGCCGGCTTGGCTTCGCGGCCCCTCTTGATAACGCGGGAAGTTTTACCGAGCGGGGAAGAGATTTTAAATGGTACCTGGTTTATTCCCCTTTGGACGAAGAAGGTTCGCTCTACAAGGTCGACTTCGAGATGTCTTGGCAGGAAGGCGCGCGCAAGGCCAGGATCCAGCGCAGTACTTATGCCAGATATGAGAAAAAAGAAGAATAACGCGGGGATGACCCTGGTCGAATTGTTGATCACCCTGACCATCTTGTCGGTCATTTCCATGGCCATTTACGCGTCGCTCAACAGCGGCCTGAAGATCTGGAAACGGATCAATCAACCACTGGCGCATGAAGACCTGGATATTTTTTTCGATCGTTTCGGTCACGACCTGCGCAATTGCGCGCGGTTCGCGGGGATATCGTTCACGGGCACGGAAGGGCGGGTTGAATTTCCGACCATCCTTCCCGGCCCCCGTTTTGGAGGCGATGTCATCGGGCGAGTCAGCTACGCGTATGACCCGCAGGCAAAGGCCCTTACCCGCGTCCAGCAGGATTTCAGCCAGATCCATTCAGGAGAAGAATCGTCCAAAACACAGCCGATCCCTGATCTGGGGTTGGTCAAGTTTCGTTATTATGTGTATGATAAAGAAACCAAGGAATATTCCTGGCGGGAAGATTTTCTGGAAGGGGATTTTCCGTTGGCAGTCAGGATAGAACTGGAATTAGGCGATGGTCCCCAGGCGCAGAGTTTTACCAGGACGGTCAGCATCCCGATTTCGAGCTGATCGCCGCGGCAGTATTTTGATCATCACGATCTGGTCGATCTGCTTTTTAAGCACCCTGGCCGTCATCCTCGGGTTGGGGGTCCGGCAGAAATTGCAGCTGGTCCAGCGGCTTGATGAGCGGGATAGATTGCGCCTGATCGCCGCCGCGGGGATCAGGCGGGCCATCATCCAGATAGGGCAGGACAAGGAGAGTACGTTCTTCTCTTTTACAGACAGGTGTGCCGACGACCCTTCCGTGTTCAAGGATATGGAGATCGGCAACGGGAGCGTGAACATCCGCTATGATTTTTTCGATGATGCCTCAGGCCAGACAAAGATCCGTTATGGGCTCATCGATGAGGATCGGAAGATCAACGTCAATACCGCCGATACCGCGGTGATGGAGCGGCTTTTTGAATTCCTTTTGGACGGCGATGAAACGCGCTCCCAGGACCTGGCCGCCGCCATCACGGATTGGCGCGACGCTGACAGCGAGCTAAGTACTCCCGTTGGCAGCGCGGAAGATTCGTTTTACCGTAACCTGACGCACAACCCTTATGAGGCCAAGGACGCGCCGCTGGAGGCCCTGGATGAATTGCGCCTGGTCAAAGACATGGATGCCGGTTCCATGGAAAGATTAAAAGATTACCTTACCGTCTTTGGCGATGGTAAAATAAATATCAACACGGCTCCCAAAGCGGTCTTTTGGGCACTGGGGATGGGCACATATCTCACGGACAAGGTCATGCTTTATCGCTTGGGCAAGGATAAGGCTTTGGGGACGGCGGATGACAACGTTTTTAAATCGGCTCCCAACATCGTGTCGGACCTTAGCCAATTTACCAGTTTGAGCGTTTCGGAGGTGGCGGACCTGACCCGAATCGTGGACCAGTTTTTGAAAGTACAGTCCGACAATTATATGATACGCGCCGTGGCCCATTTAAACAAGCGCCCAAACACTGCCGAAGTCGCCGCGGTCATCAGCCGCAGCGGCGACATTTTATATTGGCATGAATTTTAGTCATGACACAACCCGTCATTGATATGAAAAAAGTTTTCGCTGTGCCGGATATCCTTCACGCGCGTCCCAAAGAACAGGTCGGTGTCGATCTCGGCGGTAATCACCTGAAGTTCGCGCGGGTCATCATCCACGCGAATAAACGGGAACTCGCCAACGTCGCCCACCGCGACGTCACGGGTCTCTCCGATGAGGACATCTCCAAAGCGGTGAAGACCACCGTCGAGGAGATGAGGGCCCACGAACCGGAAGTCGTGGTCACGATCCCCGCGCACCTGGTCATCACTAAAAATATCGAGATCCCCTCCACCGACCCGCGGGAGATCATGGCCATCGTCAACCTGCAGGCGAGCCGGCACACGCCCTATTCGCGGGAAGAGATCATCGTTGATTACATCCACGTCGGGACGTATAAACAGACCTACAGTCGGATCCTTTTGCTTATCGCCTCGCGTGAGGTCATCAAAAGGCAGTTTCTGATCGTGGAAAAAGCGGGGTTCAAATGCGCCGGCGTGCTTTTCGCCCCCGAGGCGATAGCGGCGACCCTGGATAAATTCCTGAAATTGAGCAGCCACGATGTCCCCATCGGCAGTCTTCATGTGGATGAAAGTTCGACGGATTTTATGATTATTTTCAAGGACAAGCCGGTCTTCATCCGTTCCATCCCCGTGGGGACACAGCATTTCTTTGAAGAGAAGGAGAGGTACCACCTGAAGTTTGTTGATGAGGTCAGGGGTTCCCTGGAAGCCTATGAAAGCGAGTCCATCGGGAAGGCGCCCCACATGCTGGTCTTAACGGGCGCGGTGGAGGCGACGGAAGGCCTTGACACCATGCTTGCTGAAACGGCGCGCGTGCCCGTGCATGCGGTCCCGTATTTCCGGGCGGCCATTTTCCCGGATGAGATCGCCCGGAAGATTTCTTCCGTCAGGCATTTGTCTTTTTTGAACGCCATCGCCTCCACGACCGCCATGCCGCCGCCGAAGGTCAGCCTTATCCCCGAGGAGATCCGGATGCGCAAGGACATCGAGGAGCGGGGCAGAGAGCTGATCAAAACGGGCATATTCATCCTTTCGATAGCGCTGGTGGTTTCGATGATCTTCATAAGCAAGATCTATATCAAGAGCCTCTTTCTCGAGAATTTGAAAGCGAAATACGCGGCCGTTACCGCGGAAGCCGGGAAGCTGGAAAAATCTTTCGGGCGCGCCACGACGGTGGCCAATTATCTCTCCACGCGCGGTTATTCGCTGGAGGTCCTCTCTGACCTGGTCACGCTCGCCCCCTACGATCTGGAACTGGCGGACATCCGTTATGACGCGCTGGGCAAATTCTCCCTGGGCGGCACGGCGGATTCGATGTCCGTGGTCTTCGCGTTCGTGGACAAGATGGAAAAGTCTCCTTACTTCAAAGACGTCAAGACAAAATACACGACGAAGAGAAAAGCGGGCAAAAGGGACCTCGTCGATTTTGAGATAGGGGCCACGCTGGAGAAAAAGACGGACGGATAATGGGGGCATTTAATCTACAAGCGATCAGCAAGAAAATCACGGGCTTATCAGCGCGGGAAAGAGCGGTCTTTCACTTGTCGGTCGCTTTTATTTTCTTGATGCTGCTGGACCGCTTGATCATTTCCCCGATCTCTTCGCAGATAGACGCCTTGAACAAAGAAACGCGGCAGGAAGAGGCGACGATCAAAAAGAATTTGCGCCTTTTGGCCCAGAAGGACAAGATCATCGCGCAAAGCAGCAAATTCGAATCGTATTTAAATTCTTCCCTGTCCCAGGACGAAGAAGTGACGGCCATGCTCAAGGAAATCGAAGACCTGGCCAACAAGAATTCCGTCTATCTTATTGATCTAAAACCAGGTGAGGTCAAACAATCCGGTGCCACCAGGAAATACCTGATCAATTTGAGCCTGGAGGCGCAGATGGACCAGCTGACCGTGTTTATGTACGGCGTGGAAAGCTCCGACCGGCTTTTTACGATAGAGAAATACCAGATAGAGCCCAAGTCGCGTGAATCGAGCGTGGCCCGGTGCAGCATGATCATCTCGCGCGTTGCGCCGCCGTAAAATAATCGTCGTACGTCGTCCGTGAAACCTGCCTGCCTGCCGGACAGGCAGGCAGGGCAGGCAGGCGTGAAGCGAGCGACGCAATCTAAAAGGAGGGTATTTTGATGAAAAGAACATCCCTGGTTGTTTTAACTTTGGTCCTCGGGTTGAGTGTCAACGCCCACGCGCAGGCGACGGGGTTGATGGAGGTCCGCAACAAAGTCCTGACGGAGTCCCGGGAGATCAAGGCGTTGTTGCCGGCCACCAAAGACGTCATTTTGGTCAGCAGCATGGTGGATTCCTGTATTTTGACCGCTTCCCAGCTTGACGCGTATTTTTCCCAGTTGGGGATTTTCAACACCATCAAAAAAGACGACATCACCCCGGCCGCCGTCAATTTTCTGGAGCAATGGTTAACGGGCATCAAAAATACCAATGACCTCAATATCAAGAGCCTCAACGCGGTCACCCAGGGCATCCAGGCCAAGACAAAACTCCATCTGGAGCGGCTGACGGGATATTTTACCGACCTCAACACGCAGATCGAGCAAGAGTTGGCGCAATTGGCCGCTTTAAAGAAGGCGCTGGGTATTTAGTTATAGCGTATTCGCGTCCGTCCATTTATCCAGGGTTCAGTTAAAATAACTCCATGCGCATCGCGATAACAGGGGCAAGCGGTCTTATCGGCAAAGCCGCGGCCACTTATTTTCAAGCCCGTGGGCACGCGGTAACGCGGGTCAGCCGCCAGAGAGGCCGTCTGGATCTGGACCCGGTCAGTTTCCAGGACCAGGACGCGGTCATCCATTTGGCCGGGGCCAACATCGCCGCCCAGCGTTGGAGTGATCGGTATAAGAAGCTTCTTTATTCCAGCCGTGTTGAAACGACCACCCAGTTATGCAAGGTCTTGACGAACATGAATACCCCACCCCAGATCCTTTTGTGCGCCTCCGCAATTGGAATATATGGGCATATTGAACCACCAGCATATGTAGATGAAGGACTTATTATGGGAGATGGATTTCTATACAAGCTTTGCGTTGATTGGGAGCACTCCACCCATCTTGCTGAAGAAATGGGTATCCGTGTGGTACATATGAGGTTTGGTATTGTTTTGAGCCCTGATGGAGGGGCCTTGGCCAAAATGTTGCCTGTGTTCAAGCTGGGTTTAGGCGGCAGGGTGGGTTTGGGCAAGCAGATGATGAGCTGGATCGCTTTGGACGAGATTCCCGCAGCCATGGAGCACGTGATCAATACGCCGGATTTGTCCGGGGCGGTCAATTTTGTGGCGCCCAAGGCGGTCTCCAACGCCGAATTCACGCGTGTTCTGGCCAAGGCACTGCGCCGGCCGGCGTTTCTGCCGGTGCCCGCGCCGGCCATCAAAGTCTTGTTTGGGGAAATGGGCAAGGAGTTGCTGCTTTCGGGCGCGAACGTCATTCCAAAACGTTTGAGCGAAAGCGGTTACGTCTTTCGCTATCCTGACCTGGAAACGGCATTGTCCCAAATGTTCTCACGCTAATGGAAGAACACGCGCGCCATGTTGGAGTTTTGCTGGTTTCTTTGCATATCCCGCAGGCGCAATCGCTCAAAGATAAACGGATGGTCCTGCGCAGCATCAAAGATAAAGTGCGCGCGCATTACAATGTTTCCGTGGCCGAGCTTGATGGCCTGGACAAGTGGCAGACCGCGACCCTGGGCTTCGCGGCCATCAACCGTGACCAGAGTTATCTCAATGGGCAATTAAGTAATGTTCTTTCATTAATCGAACGCCACGCGGCCGGCGCGTTGGTGTGCGATCACAAAATTGAATTTCATTAATTTTATGTTACAATAGCACCGCTATGTCATATCTCGTCCTTGCCAGAAAGCACCGCCCGCAGACCTTTGACGAAGTCACTGGTCAGGAACACATCACGGACCTGCTTAAAAAAGCGATCCAGTCCAGCCGTATTCACCACGCGTATTTATTCTGCGGCCCGCGCGGCATCGGCAAAACTTCTTGCGCGCGCATCCTGGCCAAGTCGCTCAACTGCGAAAAAGGCCCAACGTTCAAACCCTGCGGTGAGTGCGTCGCCTGTCAGGAAATCACGCGGGGCAGCAGCATGGATGTCCTGGAGATCGACGGCGCGTCGAACCGCGGTATCGACGAGATCCGGACGTTACGTGAGAATGTCAAATTCGCCCCCAGCTCCGGCAAATACAAAATTTATATCGTCGATGAAGTGCATATGCTCACCGCCGAAGCCTTCAACGCGCTTTTGAAAACCCTTGAAGAACCCCCCGCGCACGTTAAATTCATCTTCGCCACAACCGCCCCCCAAAAAGTGCCCGCGACTATTATCTCGCGCTGTCAGCGCTTTGATTTCAAGCGCATTCCCGTGGAAACGATCGTCGCCACGATGGCGCGGATCAGCAAGAAAGAGAAGTTAAAAATCGACCAGGACGCGCTTTACACGATCGCCAAGGCGGCGCAGGGGAGCCTGCGCGACGCGTTGAGCATTCTTGATCAGTTAAGCGCCTTGAGCGATGAAGGCATCAAATCAGCGGACGTTTTCTCCATGCTGGGCATGGTCGAGACCCAATTTTTGTTCGATCTGACGGGCGCGCTGGCGCGGAAAAACTGCTCGCTGGCCCTGGAGGTCCTGGAAAGGATCATCGACCAGGGAAAAGATATCAAACAGCTGAACAAGGACCTGATCGAACATTTCCGCAATCTCATGGTCATTAAGATCGGCGGCAAGGCGCTGGGGAAACTCATCGACTATCCGGCGGCCGTCAAGGACATGTATTTGGACCAGTGCGCGCAATTCACGCTCAAAGACATTCTCAAGGCCATTGACATTTTAATCGAAACGCAGGATATCGCCGGGATTACGGAATCGGCGCGAATGCCACTTGAGGTGGCATTCGCCAAATTGACTTATACGGGCGAGGCTTTTCTCGCGCCGCCCGTCGCTGCTGCAAGCGCGCCGGCGCGCCAGGTGGGGCCACCGCCGGCGCCTGAAAAACAGCCTGAAGTCAAACCGGTTTCCGGGTCCGGGTTCCCCCCGGCCAACGTCTTGAGAAGCGAAAAAGGGCAATTGGACCTGTCTGCCGCCTGTCTGCCGGACCTGCCTGCTGGCAGGCAGGACAGGCAGGGACAGGAAGGCCTGACGCCCGCCGTGAAAAAAACCGGCGACGATGACGAAGATATCCCCGAGGTGATCGATGAGATCAGCGAAGGCGGCCCGTTACCGCCGGCCGCGCCGGAAACGCTCGACTTGGCTAAGATCAAACGCTGCTGGGACACGCTCACCTTCGCGGTCAGCCGCGAACGGATGTCGCTGGCCACGTATTTGCAGGAAGGGACGCCTCTGGAATTCAGGGACGGACGCCTGACAATCGGATTTCCTCCTAAATGTGCGTTCCAGAAAGGAGCCCTGGAGGACCAAAACACCAAACAGCTCGTGGCTAAAATTTTCTCGGCAAAATTAGAAGCGCCGGTGAGCCTCCATTATGAGCTCATCGGCGATTTCAAGCCGCAGGAAGAAGAGAGCGCGGTCAAAGACGTTTTGAACACGTTCCAGGGCAAAGTCGTCAGCCGCTGGCACAAAGAATAATTTCAGTGGTCAGTGGCAAGTGGTCAGTGATCAGTAGCAAAATCTGACCACTGAAAACTGACCACTGAACACTGTCAATATGGCTTATCCAAAATTAATCGAGAACCTCATGGAGCAATTCGCCAAGCTGCCCGGCGTGGGCCGGCGCAGCGCCGAGCGGATGGCCTTCTGGATCCTCAACCACCCCAGAGAAGAGGCCCAGGAATTGGCCGAGAGCATCTTGAAGCTCAAAGACGGTCTGCGTTTTTGCCGCCTCTGCAATAACCTTAGCGACACCGAAATTTGTCTTGTCTGCTCGGACACCAACCGTGACGAGGCGACCGTTTGCGTCGTCGAAGACCCCAAAGACGTTTTGGCCATCGAGCGCACGGGGTCCTACCGCGGGCATTACCACGTCCTTCTGGGGACGATCGCGCCGGCCGAGGGCCGCGGGCCGGAAGACCTCAAGATCCCGCAGTTGCTGTACCGCATTTCCGCGAATAATATCAAGGAAGTGGTGATTGCCACGGACGCCGACAACGAAGGCGAGATGACCGCGCTTTACCTGACCAAACAATTAAAGTCCACGGGGGTGAAGATCAGCCGCATCGGGTTGGGGATTCCGGTGGGGAGTTCGCTGGAATTTGCCGATATGTCGACGTTAAGCATGTCCTTGAAGGCGCGCCGCGAAATCCTGGAATAAACGTCCTTGATGGGCGCATGCCTTCCGGCGTTTAATTCGAATCAGTATACTCTTTGTGTGGACTGGATATTTCCCGCGGGGTATTGCGCAGAGAGATCCGGTAGAAAACAACGCCGATGGCGGCGCGCAGATCGTCTGTGGTAAATGGTTTCAGAAGCGGGACCCTGCCTTTTCCCTCCAGCATCGCGGCCTTTTCGCGGTAACCGGTAATGTAAACGACCGGTATCTTCAGATGATCTTCAACATACTTGCCCGCCTGGATACCGTCCATCGAGCCCGCCAAAGACACGTCCATAATGACCAGATCCGGGTGGGGCAGTTTGGCGCTTCGCCCCAAGACTTCCTCGCCGGTGGCAAGGACCGCCATGACATCGTATCCCATCCGCTCCAGCGTATGAGTCATTTCCCTGGCAACGGATTGGTCATCCTCGACAATTAATATGTTTTTTCTGGCCGGGGCGATCATTTTTAATCCCTTGTGTCTAATCTTAACTAATGGCTTTTCTAAGCCTTTTGTCGCTAATTAAAGTATAGAACGTGAGTGAGGGCAAGGCAAGTTTTGTGCCGCTAATTGACAGAATCTTGACAGGACAAGGGCCGAAAGAGAAAGCGGTTTCAGGGCGCCAGCGCCGTTTCAATGGTTTTTGAGGTCGTGGGCGCTGAAGGGTTTGGCGAGGGGGAAGCGGTGTTGGCCCCCTGGCCGCGGCAACGGGTGGGGCAGGAGTCTCTGAAGTCTTGAAAAAGAGGAGTTCTTTTTCAGAGGGACTCCATCTGCCAGCAACGGTGGACGCGGCGGTTACGGTAGTCTTCGGGGATGGTTTTAGGTGTTAGTTCGATCAGGTTCTTGACGGGAAGGCCTTCCAGCCGCGGCTCGAAACGCTGGTGGTTCGTTGAGAAAAGTACCGTTGATCCCGGAGCCATGACTTTCAGGACATTACGCAGAAGCTCGGGGTGGTCGCGATTGATGTCAAAAGTAGTGCCCATCCCTGGGTCTTTCCCGCCGGAGGCGGGTCCGCCTCGGGCGGAAAAAAATGACGGCGGGTCAACGAAGGCCAGCGTGAAGCTCCGGCGCTCACGCCGGGCCTGCGCCAGGAATTTGGCGACGTCGGATTGCACTAATGTATGTTGTGGGCTCCAGAGTCCGTTTAATTCCAGATTATCTTTTATCCAGTTGATGTAGTTAAGCGAGCGGTCCACGCTGACGGTTGTCCTGGCGCCGCCAGCGGCTGCCGCACAGGTGAAGGCACCGGTGTAGGCGTAAAGGTTCAAGAAATCTTTCCCCGCGGCGAGCTTCCGCACAATGACCCGTGTGTCACGGTGGTCCGAGAATAATCCGGTATCGAGATAATCATCGAGGTTCACCCAGAACTGCAGGTCCCGCTCGCGCACCTTGAAACGTTCTTTTTTGAAATCGATTTTCCCATATCTTGGACCTTCTTTGGTATTCGTCCGGCGCCGGCGCGTGTGCGTTTTCTCCGGAGGAACGCCCAGAGCCTGCGCGACCGCCCTGGCCATGTGAGGGAGCCAATCCGGGCCGGTCTGCAGACGCTCGTATTCCGCGACGACCACGTGGCCGGCGTACCAATCAACAACGGCGCGGACCTCCGGGATGTCCCGGTCGTAGAGGCGAAAGCACTCGATCCCTTCGCGTTTGAAACGCCGGGACAGGTGGCGGAAACGATTGCGCACACGGTTGGCGAGGATCTCGGCGTGGTGCCTCGTCTTTTCGGGGGTGACAAAATGCTTTGGTTTGGATTGCATGACGCATTTATAACGTAGAACGGAGGGGGTGTCAATGAGAACTTGGGGTGGAAGGAGGGTAGCTCCTCCTGGTGGACGAGTTTTGCGACGGGATTAGATCTGCGGATCTGACCTTTTCCCCTTGTCTTTTAAAGAAAATTTTCGCACGGCGGCCACAGTTCTCAACCATTCACTGAGTGGGCGAGCCGGATGCCCGCCATAGACGGCCTTTTCCGGCACATCGCTCGTGACGCCGGCCATTCCCCCGATTTGGGCATAATCCCCGACATGCACCCCGGGCGCAAAATTGGCGCATCCTCCCATCGCGACATAGTCTCCCAAGGTTACGCTGCCGCCGAACCCTGCCTGACCGGTGATGAGCACACCTTTTCCAATTTTGCAATTATGCGCCAGATGGACCTGGTTGTCGATCTTTGTCCCCCGGCCGATTGTCGTGGGTGAAAAGGTTCCCTGGTCAATGGATGTATTCGACCCTATTTCAACAGAATCTTCGATCTGCACCCCGCCCAGATGCCACACCTTAAGATGTTCACCCCGGTAATAATTGTAGCCGTATCCGTCGGAACCGATGGTCGTGTTCGCGTGGATCCTGCAATCCCTGCCGATCGTCACATTCCGGTAGATGACAACATTGGGATAAAGAACCGTATTTTCACCGATCCGGGAATGCGATAAAATAACACAGCCGGAGTGGATGGTGACGTTGGCGGCGACCGTCACTCCCTCCCCCAGAAAGACATCTTCCGCGAGTGAGCTGGCTGGATGGACATGCGCCGTGCCGATTTTGCGCCCATCCACCAGATCATTCGCCATTTTATTGGATTCATCAAAGAATAATTTTGAGAAATATGACATGGCCAGATCAACCGATGCAACGGTGGCGTAAAAAGAGACCTGCTGGAATAAGTCCGCCTCTTCCCGGATATTGATCTCGCTGAAGAATGATTTTTGAAAAACCACCCCGATCCGCGGGGAAGGAGCTTTATTTTTAAATAGCTCCAATAATTTTCGGTAATATTTTTTGTTTTTAATAAAGATCACGCCGTGATCTTGCAAGCAATCCAAGGTGCACAATGTTTTAACTGCGGGAGTGTCTTCCGGGGATGTTATAACAAAAAAACTCGGATCAACCTCTTTAAAATTGTCCAAGGTCACCATTGGGCCGCCCCGATAGTAGTTATCTTTGATAAATAATCCAGCATCTCGCGCAACCCCCAGGGTACAATAATTATTTCTTTGTGAATGCCCTTTTATAGCGCTAATTGGGGGGAGAGTCAAGCAGAAAGGGGGCAGAAAGGCGGGGGGAGGACTCCCCTGCTGCGCCTCCGGCTTCGCAGGACTCATCTCGAGGAATGTATACAAAAAAGGACGCCCCAAGGCGTCCTTTTTGATATAACTCCCCCGCGAGGACTCGAACCTCGGACCCAGTGGTTACACTTGCCCCGATATTACTACCGGAAGTGGACTATCTCTTTCCCGTGGTCACGCGAAGCGTGACTTTACGGGAGCAGGTGTATAGTCTCTGCACTTGCCCCCCCGCCGAAGGCGGGGTGCTAGCTCAGGATTACCCTGTACCGTACGGCACAGGGCTTCCCTGACTTAGCCTGCTTTGTCAACCGTGGTTTCCCACGGAAGCTGCCTCGATTCACTCCGAGTTCTAAACGGTTTTCGGATTTCCTGGAAATCCTTCCGGCCAGAACTCGGAGTCAATTCGCCTTTCGGCGACTTGACAGCCACTTGCTCTACCAGCTGAGCTACAGGGGAAATTACATTTTATCCAGAAAAATTTCCCTGGCGCTGGTTTCCTCAAAAGCTTATCTACAGGAAAACCAGCGCAGGGGAATAAATTTTAAAGAACAATTCAGCGTCGAATTGAAAAAAATTATACAGTAAATCCCCTAAAAGTCAATGGAAGAGTCCTTGTCCATTTCCCCGGCGCGCTCTTTTTGACATATCTCTTGTCACGAATAATACGGCGGGGTAGAATACACACATTATGTTCAAGAAACCGCGATTTTCCGCGTTTTTCCCGTCGTTGACGCGCCGGCCGCTGGTCGTGTTCGTCGTGGCGGCATGGTATGTCACGCTGGCCGCGGCGCATTATTTCAACCAGCGGCCCATGTGGAACGACGAGGCGTGCGTCTTTGAAAGTATCCAGTATTTTAACCCCCTGCAGATGTTCACCGCCCAACTGCGGGCTGTGCAGGTTTTTCCGCGGGTTTATCTTTTTCTGATCCAGCAGTTTTCCGGGTTCTTTGATTTTCACCTGTTGAGTTTACGGTTTTTCTCGTTCGTCGCGATGCTCACCGCGTTCTGGCTTTGGCTGAAACTCGCGCGGTCATTTTTAAAGAATGATCCGGCGTACTGGACGTATCTTTTCTCCTGGGCGGCATCGGTGCCGCTGGTCTATTACGCGGCCGAGCTCAAACCCTATTCGATGGACGTGCTGGCCGGGGCGATCTTTATGATGTTTCTGTATCATGAAGACGGCTTGCGCGCCCGGGACGGACGCAAATACCGTTTTGTCCTCGCGGCGTTGCCCGCGCTGGGACTTTTTTCGTATCCGGCGTTTTTGTTCGCGATGATCATTTTTTATAATCTCATTGTCACTGCCCTCAAAGACAGATCACGCCGGACGGACCTGGCGATCTACGCGGTTTCCCTGGCAGTCTTTATCCTGATTTCATACGCGACCGATATGCGTTTGCGTCCGGTCGGCGCCGTCACGGAGGGGTTCGGGGATTACTTTATCTCTTTTCAATCGCCGGGGGAATTCTTCAAAACGCTGGGGGAGGGGACTAATAATCTGTTCTCCCGGTGGTTCGGTGAAAAACCCAAGGCCGTCAAAAAGATCGCCATCGTCTTTATCCTGTTCGGGTTTTTCAACATGTTCTACGCGTTTTTTTCCAACATCAAAAAAGAAGGGTATCGCGTCCGTTCGCCCAAAACCGCGGCCTTCGCGCTTTTTCTGGGGCTGGCGGCCCTGGGGATGCTCAAGAAATATCCTTTTACCGTGCCGCGCACATCGCTCTTTTTCTGCCCGTTCGTGTTGTTGTTGACCATTGAGGCCATCACCGGCCTCAAGAAGCTCAATAAGTATGTTTTTACCTTCGCGCATGTGTTGTACATCGCGTTCCTCGCCGCCGTGACCGTTGGCATCGCCGGCAACGTCTTCTCCGGCGATCTCGGCGCGGTACCCGTCATTTGGAAATAAGATCAGCCCCGAAGGGAAAGTGACCGATGGCAAAGATCAAACTGGACCTCCATGATATCTTCAACAAGGGCCGGTCGATCGACGCGGAGCTTCAGCGTGTCGTCGATGATGCAGTGGCCAAAAGGATCGCCCTGGTCGAAATTATCCCGGGCAAGGGAAGCGGACAGTTGAAGAAGCACGTGCTGCGTTTTTTGGACCAGCCGCGGGTCAAGGGGCTATATCACAGGATCGAAAAAGACGACAAGAATTTTGGCCGGATATTTATCCATTTCCGGCATTAAACGGGGGCTTGTAACCATGCCTCAAAGAGTTTTTCTGATCATATCAGCGTTGACAGGTTATGTTTTTACGGTCCCCGTATCCGCTCAAGAAGTCTTGACGTGGGCGGACTGCCTGGCCGAGGCGAAGAAGAATCACCCCGATCTGGTCTCGGCCGTGGAGAGCGTCAATCAGGAAAAGGCCGCCCAAGAGGCCGCCGCGAGCGGACTTTTCCCGCAAACCAGCGCGGACCTCGATATTTCCCGCGCCAAGACAAGCGGCACGACGGCCAATTCCTATTCCTATGGCGTCAGCGGCACGCAGTTGATCTTCGACGGGATGAAGACCTTTAGCGAAATCAAGGCGGCTTCCGAAAGCGTGGCCGCGGCCGAAGCGAATTACCGGTTTGCCTCCACCACAGTACGGTTGAATCTGCGCGGCGCTTTCGTCAATCTGCTCAAAGCCCAGGAGCTTGTCAAGGTCAGCGAAGAGATCGTCAAGATCCGCAGGGACAACCTGGCGCTCATCCGTCTGCGTTATGAATCGGGGCTGGAACACCGCGGAGCGCTGTTGACCGCCGAGGCGAATTTCGCCGGCGCGAGTTTCGAACTGGCGCGGGCGAAGCGCAACGTGGAATTCGTCCAGCGGCAGTTGACCAAGGAATTGGGCCGCAAAGAATTTGTCCCGCTCGCTGTGGCCGGGGATTTTACGGCGCGCGAAACGGCCGTGGAGAAACCGGATTTTGACGCGCTGGTCAGAAATAATCCGTCCGTTTTAAACGCGCTCGCGCGGAAGAACGCCGCGTCTTTCGGCGTCCAGTCCGCGCGCGCCAATTTTTTCCCGACCGTTTCCGGGTCCGCGGGCGCGGAAAAATCCGGCGCGACCTGGCCGCCGGATAACGACCAGTGGAACGCGGGGGTAAGCGTTTCGCTGCCATTGTTTGAAGGGGGGTTTAAGACGGCCCAACTCGCGCAGGCGCGCGCGGCGTACCGGCAAGCCGGGGCGGATGAGCGCGGCGCGCGCGATAACGCCGTCGTCGGCCTGGAACGGACGTGGGCGGCGCTGAGGGACGCGCTGGAAACCGTCGATGTGCGGCGTAAATCCCTGGAAGCTTCCGAGGAACGTTCCAGGATCGCGCAGGCCCAGTATTCGACCGGTTTTATCGCCTTCGACGACTGGATCATCATCGAGAACACGCTGGTGGAAGCCAAGAAATCTTATCTGGAAGGCCAGGCGGACGCTTTGCTCGCCGAGGCGGCCTGGGTCCAGGCGAAAGGAGAGACGTTGGAATATGCGCCATAAAACGATAAAAGTTATTCTATGGATCGTGGTGGTGGCCGGAGGTGTTGTGTTCTGGAAGATGAACGCGCGATCTGCCGCACCGGGAAATGAAGTCACCCGTGAGATCCAACCGGTTGTTGGTAGTATCCAGAGCGTGATTTCTTCGACGGGTACAGTCTTGCCCAAGAACCGGCTGGAAGTAAAGCCATCGGTCAACGGCAGGATCGAGGAAATCCTGGTGAAAGAAGGCCAGGGCGTCCGGGCCGCGGAGACGCTGGCGTGGATGAGTTCGACCGAGCGGGCGGCGCTTTTGGACGCGGCGCGCGGACAGAATGAGGAGACTTTGCGCTACTGGCAGGAGGTGTATAAAGCGATCCCGCTCATTTCGCCGATCAACGGCGAGGTCATCGTGGCCAAGACCCAGCCGGGGCAGACCGTGACAACGGCCGATCCGGTCGTCGTGCTCTCGGACCAGTTGATCGTGCGCGCGCAGGTCGATGAGACCGATATCGGGAAGATCAAGGGCGGACAGCGCGCCGTGGTCAGCCTGGACGCGTATCCGGACACGAAGATCCCGGCGGTGGTCGGGCATATTTATTACGAGTCCAGGACGGTCAACAACGTCACCATTTATGAGGTGGACCTGCTGCCGGAGAACGTGCCGGAATTCTTCCGGTCGGGGATGAACGCGGCCGTTGATTTTATCGCGCGGAGCAAAGACAATGTCTTGCTGGTCCCCGGCGAGGCGGTCCTGCGGGAGAAGAACGGTAATTTTGTTCTGGTCAAAGATGCCGGCGGCCAAACCCAACAGCGGCCCGTCCATCTCGGAATTTCCGATGACAAGAACGTGGAGGTCCTTTCGGGGATCGACGCTTACGACACGATTGTCATCAAAACAAAGAAATATGCGCTTCCCCAAAGCAATGTGGGTACCAATCCCCTGATGCCGATACGTAACCAGAGAAGAAGCAGCCAGCAGCGATAGCGGCCGCATGATCGAATTAAAGAACATTTCGAAAACGTATTTGATGGGTACCTCCGAAGTCCACGCCTTGCGTAATGCCTCGTTGACAATTGCGCCGGGGGAATTTCTCGCCATCATGGGCCCGTCGGGTTCGGGCAAGTCCACGTTGATGCACATCCTGGGATTTCTGGACCGTCCCGATCGGGGAACCTATTCCTTCGAAGGAACGGAGTTGACCGGCCTATCCGACGATGAACTGGCCGTCATCCGTAACCGGTTGATCGGTTTTATTTTTCAGCAATTTCATTTGTTGCCGCGCATGACAGCCTTGGAGAACGTCGAGCTGCCGCTTATTTACGCCGGCAAACGGCACCTGAAGGAGAAAGCGAAAGAGAAAATCACGTCGGTCGGCCTTGAGGAGCGCCGGGGCCATCATTCCAATGAACTTTCCGGCGGTGAGCGCCAGCGCGTGGCCATCGCCCGGGCGCTGGTCAACGAGCCGCTCATCATCCTGGCGGATGAGCCGACCGGGAACCTTGATTCGAAAAATAAAGATGAGATCATGGGCATACTCAATGGTCTCAACCGGGAAGGCAAGACCGTGATCCTGGTGACCCATGAACCTGATATCGCGCAATACGCCCGGCGCGTCATCCATATGCGTGACGGTCAGATCATTTCCGATGAACCCGGAAGGGAACAATTGTCTGTCGCGGCATCCGTTTCCGCGGACACGACCATTAAAAATTTCTTGTCGAAGCCGGCGCGCGGCATCGGTGGGACGGAGTTTTTGGATTATTTCCGCCAGGCGGCCTCCGCGATGATCTCCCACAAGATGCGTTCGGTATTGTCGATCCTGGGGATCCTCATCGGCGTGGCGGCGGTGATTGCCATGCTGGCGCTCGGCGAAGGCGCCAAGACCGCCATCCGCGCGCAGTTGGCCGCGCTGGGATCGAACCTCTTGATCATCCGTCCGGGGTCGCCCAAGTTAAGCGGTATTGCCATGGAATCAGGCTCCATGACGCGGTTTACTTTTCAGGACGTGGAGACCATCCGCCGGATGGCGCGGGAAGTGCGGCGGGTCAGCGCTTACGTGTCCGGACGGGGACAAGTCGTTTACGGCAACAAGAACTGGAACACGCAAGTCGAAGGAGTGGATGTTGATTATTCGCCCATGCGCGCGGCTATTCCTGGCGTCGGACGCTTTTTCACGGGAGAAGAAGTAAAACTGCGCGAAAAAGTCGCCGTGCTGGGGACTACCGTCGCGCGGGAACTGTTCGGCGACATTGATCCCATCGGGGAAACGATCAAGATCAACCTGGTGAACTTCCGGGTCATCGGGGTTCTGCCGGAAAAAGGGGCCACGTCGTTTCGCGACCAGGACGACACCATTCTTGTTCCGGTAACGACCGCGATGTACCGGCTGTTGGGCAAACAATACGTGGACAGTATTTTCGTGGAAGCGCACGCGCCTGAAATGCTGGAACCATTGACGGGATCATTGGAACAACTGATCATCAAACAGCACCGTCTGCGCGAGGAAGACGAAGATTCCTTCCAGATCCGCAACATGGCGGATATCCGGCAAACGCTGGAGACGACGACCAAAACAATGTCCATGCTGCTGGGGGCGATCGCGGCGATCTCGCTTTTGGTCGGCGGTATCGGCATTATGAACATCATGCTCGTCTCGGTCACCGAGCGCACGCGCGAGATCGGACTGCGCAAGGCCATCGGCGCGAACAACCACGACATCTTGACCCAATTTTTGATCGAATCCATCCTCATGTCGGTTCTAGGCGGCCTCGGCGGGGTCGCCCTGGGCGCGGGGTCGGCGCTGTTGATCACGCTTATCGCGGGATGGAGCGTCAAGGTTTCTGTTTTTTCCGTGGTTCTGGCGACCGGCTTTTCGGTCCTGGTCGGAGTGCTTTTCGGGCTCTGGCCCGCCCGCCAGGCCTCGCGGCTGGACCCCATCGAGGCGCTGCGGTATGAGTAAGGAACATTTCCCGGTTTTTCTCGAACGCCTCAAGACGATCGTCGGCAATGAACGCTATGACCAGGTGGTCCAAAGTTTTTCCCGCCCCGAAATATTAAGTGTCCGCGTCAATACTCTCAAAACGACCCGTTCCGAGATCATCACCAGACTAAAAGAGCGCGATATTTCCTTCAAGGAAGTCCCTTGGTCGGCCGAGGCATTGATCCTGGAGGGGATCACGCGTGAGGGGTTGGGGAGAATGGACCTGATCAACGACGGGTCGCTTTACCGGCAAAGTCTTTCAAGTATGCTGCCGGTCTTGGTGTTGGCTCCGCGCCCGGGCGAGCGCGTGCTGGATATGTGCGCGGCGCCGGGAAGCAAGACCACCCAGATGGCCGCGTTGATGCGCGACGAAGGGGAGATTATTGCCGTGGAAGCCATCCGCGGAAGGTTTTATAAACTGAAATCCGTCCTCGCGCAATGCGGGGCCACGAATGTCGCGGTGAAATTGACCGACGCCCGGCGCTTTCGTTCGCCTGTTTTTTTTGACCGGATCCTCGTTGACGCGCCCTGCAGTTCGGAAGGGCGTTTCAAAATGAGTGATCCTGACACCTACGCTTATTGGAGTCCACGTAAAATTAAGGAGATGGTGCGCAAGCAAAGAGGATTACTGCTACACGCCAGCCGTCTTCTGAAACCCGGCGGGACGCTTGTTTACGCCACGTGCACCTTCGCGCCCGAAGAGAACGAGGGGGTGGTCGATTGGCTTTTGCGCAAGACCGACGGGAGATTATCTTTGGAACCCGTAGATTTCGTTGGCATCCCGGGTTACCCGCCGCTTGAAGGCTGGCTGGAAAGGAAATTTGACCGTCGGGTCAGGGATTGCTTTCGTATACTCCCCGGCGCGGAAATGGAAGGATTCTTTATCGCGCGATTTATTGCGTCAGGATGACGTCAGTCTCGGCGGGTTCGTAGATCCTCCGCGGACTTGTCGGGCGCGGGGCGGTTTTTTTAACAGAGGACTTCAGGTCTTTTCTGGGGACGACCGGCGCCAAGGGATCGTTCAGCGGGTCGATCAAGACGGGGCGCGGTCTTTTAGCCGTTTGCTGCGGTTCTTCAACCGGCTGCGGCGCGGCGGATCTCTCAACGGGATTTGAGGTAAGGTTTTTCATTTCCCCGGCGATCCAGCGGTTGACGAACAGTATCCCAGAGATGATACCGATAAAAACTACGATCATAATAGCTAAATTATTGTTTCCGCTTTTCACTGTGTTCCCCCTTCTTGCCAGACAAGTTTATCCGCGATATCGTTGCTGAAAGCGACAAAGGTATTGAGCGACGGAAAATACGGCGGGGCGCTGCCCGTTTCCATGCGTTCGTCGTACACGAAGTTACGCCCGTATCCGGAAACCTGTTGTCCGGTGGAGCCGTTAAATGTCCCGAACGCGCCGTAATCGTCGGAAACGATCCCTCCGAGGAGCGTGGCGGTCCCCCGAGGTGAGCCGCTGCTATAATTGTCGACTTGAAATACGCCCTGACGCGCCAGGATGGTGCTGTGGATCGAGATATCGTTGGGAGCGGAGGTACTGATGCGCACGTTACCGGCCCAGGAAACCAGTCCCAGCAGGTTCGTCGTCCCATCGGCGCTGGGAGGCACGTAGCCAACGGCCCCCGGCGTCCCCGACCCCGCGGTGTAATCCTGGTAAACAACATTATTGGTGATGATCATATCTCCGGCGCTGGCGACGGTCATCTGGGTGTCTTCCTGGACGGTCCCTCCCAAACCTGTGATGCTGCCCGTGGTGTAGATCAGCGTCCCGACGTCATCAATCCCGTCAGGGACCCCGTTGTACGTGTCCGTTTGCGTACCGACGACGGTTGTGGTGTTGTTGACCTGGTCAACGGTGATGGTGCGGGTCGTGCCGCCCTGGGTGATGGTGTACACGGGATTATTGTTGCCATCCACGGACATATTGACGGTTCCATCACCGCGGACGTAAATGCCGCCGGTCAGATTGCCGCCGCTGTTGGGGACATAAATACCGTCAGAGGAGAAGGTTTGTCCTCCCAATGCCTGGGCTTCCATATCGGTCTGTTGGCTCGAGGAGCTCAACGTGATCGTCCCGGCGTCGCGTTCGAAAGTGCTATTGAAAACGGGCACGTCGAGCGTGCCGTTGTAATCGGCGTCCAGGTTAACCGCCGAACCGCCATTGTAAAACTTGGCGTATTGATCGTTCTGCGTGATCAGGTCATCAAATGTCCCACTGGGGTTGAGAGCGAAATTGAACCGGTTGTTGGTATGGACCGGACCCGCGAAACGGGTCTTATCGGTGAACCAGACGTTGGTGCCGGATTGTGTCGTTTGGCTGTTGGTGAAAAGAGAAAATTTGGCGAAGTTGTCACGCTGGACGCGCACGGCGAAATCTCCGCTTAAGAGTATCTTCCCCAAGGTAGTGCCGGCGGTCCCCGTTGATTCAATACGGTAATTGTAAGAAAATTCCCAAACGTCAGGCGTGATCGTCAGCGGATCAGTTTTTTCCATCATGACGATCTTGTACTGATAGGTGTTGTCCCCGATCGCGGCGCTCGCGGTGTATTCGGCCTGGTCGCCGTTTTGCGTGAGGACCGGGACGTTGTTGCTGTCACGCACCGAATAGATCAGCCAGCCGATGCCATCGTCCGCGTTCACGTAACTGGTCGTGAAGCTGATGACGCTGCTGGGGTTCGCGCTGGCGATGGTGTTATTAAGAAAATTGTTGATGAGATTATCAAGTCCGTCCAAACCCGCTTGGGTGCCGCCGTGCGCCGCGTAGAAAGCTTTGGCATTTTCCCGTTCGCGGCTGGTCATATTGCGTTCGTTGATGGTCCGCACGACAAAAACGTCACCCAAACCCAGTAACACGGTCATGACGAACAGGACGATGACCAGGGCGGCCCCGCGATTATTCGACGGTGAAGCGTTATGTTGCCGTTTTATCTTTCGCATGGCGTTATCCTTTGTTCTTCATTTGTTCTTCAAACGCACGTTAAGGACGCGTGAAACCGTGATCTGCCGGTTTTGGGTCGTGTCCGCCAGGGCCGTTACGGTCAGGGTCACAATGTTTTGGTCCGCGCTGAAAACCGCCTGAAGGCCGGTCACATTTTCTGAAATGGTTTCTTCTTTGACCAGGGCGTTGACACTGTTACGTACCCGGCGCAAAAGCCGGTTGCTGGCGTTGATAACGTATTCCACGAATTTATTGCCGGTGATCGAGCAGGCCGTGCACGACCCCAACCAGTCGCCGTGAGACAGATGCGCGTCCAGGGCCGCGGGGGCGATCTCCAGGTCCTGCGTGTTCTCGGGATTTCCCGGAGGCAGATGGCAGATGCTGACTTTCCCGTCGGCGTTCAATGTTATATCCGATGGACAATTGGTCTTCCCCCAGCTTAAAGGGGCGCCCCAGTTCGTCACATCGCCGTTAGCGTCAATGGGAGTGTTACTGCACACGCACACAGGGATCGAGAAAGTCAGAATATCCGTCCCGTTGGCGCCGGTGTTGTCACCGATCGTCATTTGCATGATGCCGTTACCGTCCTCGCCGGATTCTCCCAATTCCGCCGCCACCCGTTGCAAAGTTTGACGCAGGGCTTCCTGCAGGCGGATCTGCGTGTCGGTCGTTGACCAGGCGGATTGTCCCGCCAAGAGCGCCGAGTACATGCCGATGGTGATCACGGAAAAGATCAGCGTGGTTACCATCAACTCGACTATTGTAAAGCCTTGAGCTTCTCTCATAAGGGGCCTTTTAAAGAATTACGTCGTGTCATAAATGTAAGTAGTCATCTCTACCGGAGAATCGAGGACGCCGTTACCGTTGGCGTCTTCACCGGCGTTTAAAGCGCCGTTAATGTTCGTGTCTTCGCCCATGACCCGGCCGTTTTTCTCCCGCCAGCAGAATACCAAGGTGACCCGCAGCAGGTCGGCATCGAGGCTGGTCACGTACGTGACTCCCGTACCGTTGACGCCGGCGGCGGTAAATGTCGTATTATTGTACGTTGTGAAAATATTGGCGAACGGCGTATTTTCAATAGAGGCCAGCTGGTTTTTGGCCGCGTTGACCGCCGTCGAAGAGTGGCGCGCCAGCTCGCTTAATTCGATGCACCGAAAAAAGACAATGATGGTCCCGGCGAACGTGAACGTGAAAATAAGGGTCGCGATCATCAGTTCGGAGAGGCTGAATCCTTTATTGTTTGAAAGTTTTATGGGCATTGGTTTTCCATTCTCACCCCAACTGATTCATCACGGAGATGGTTCATGTTTCGTGATGAATCAAAGCGTTGGGGTTATGTCGCCCAGAGGGGCGACATAAAAAAACCCATCCGCGGTTCGGATGGATAGGTTTCTGTAATAGGATCGAAACTCACGCATTCGTTCGCGGTAACTGGCTGCCCTCCAGAATATGAAGGACCCTTTAGTTTTGCGTCCCCGCCTTGCGACGGGTTTGCCTTTGGGGTGTTCTCTGCTGTAAGTATAACACATGGCACCTGGTTCTACCAATGCCCGGCCACTTCGGGAGTGGCCGGGCATATCACTCTATCGGCTGCCCATATTCGTCAAAATAAAAAGCCGCCCGCAGTGCGCCGTCCTGATTATAGGATCTTTTAAAGCCGGTTTTTTCACTGTTGGTCAGATTCCATTCGTATTTCAGGATCCCGTCCTTGTAATACACTTTACCGACGCCTGTTTCTTTCTTGTCAGATTGTTCCCTGGCATCGGCGTAATCGACCTCAAGGCGGATGCCGCCGTCATTGTAGTATTCTTTTTTCCATAATAATTTGCCCTGGCGATAATAAGCCTCGGCATTCATCCGGCCGTTGGCAAAATAGGTTTGTGAAGACCCTTCTTTTTTTCCCCATGTATAATGTTCAACACCATAGGTGTTCTTTGATTCATCGACAAAATCAACCCTTCCTCGCGGGACCTCGCCGGTTGACTCTACGACTTTTTCATTGACAATTTTTTGCCGGGCAATTTCCTCTCCATTCAGGTAAAAGATGCTTTCGATGTAATCCCTGCCCGGGGAGAGTTTGTCCTTGCGCACGATCTTTTCGCCGGGTTTTCGGCGCGATTCTTGCCCCGCGGCGGGTGGGGCCGCCGGTGTGATGTGGGCGGCGGAGCCGTGACGCGGAGTTTTGGTGATTACGGATACTTCACGCCCGATACGGTCATTGATTGTTTTGATGGCGGCCAACGCGGCGAAGCAGAGAGCAACGATGATCCACAAACGTTTATTTGTCATGACATGCTCTTATATTTTTCGCCAGGAAACCGTCTTCATGACCCATGTGGCGTCCTGGCCGATCAGTCCGGCAGGGAGGTGATTAATGATGTCGGGGACCTGGAAAACCGATGGGACGTTCGTTCCCATGTTGAAATAGTTGGAGACGATAGTCCCTACGATATCCGTTTGCTTCTGCGCGTTGACCGTACCTTCGGCATAAAACAGGCCCATGACGTCGATATTGGCCTCATTGAACCCGATCGTATTGGGCGTCATAATGCCGAGGATATTGGCGGGGAAGGAATTGTTCCCGTTTGTAACCAGATTGGCGTTGATCTGGACATTGCCCTCGGCGAGGATAGCGCCGCTTCCGGTATAGGTGACGGTCTTGTCGCTTCCGGCCGCGCTCATATTCAAGCTGCCGCCGTTATCGATATAAACGATCCCCGAAACGGTCATGTTCCCGTCGCCGTCCATGCTTATACTGCCTTTAGCGCTGGAGAAGGAAAAGGTTGAATCAGGCGTTATACTCGCCAGCGTCGTCAAATCCGCGGCGGCGCTGATGACCAGGGCGTTGGCTTCAAGATACCCTTGATAGGTGCTGTAGCCGCCGTAAGGGTCCGACAAGCTTGGGAACGACACCGTATCCCCCAGATCATAGGCGCTGCTGGACCCGTTATCGGAATGAACATTCGCCGTCCCCTGGCTTCCGCCGTATCCATCGGTCACGTAGGCGGCGTCGATGGTTTCCTTGTAGGCGTTGCCCGCGGCATCCGCCTCGCCGGCCGTCGCTGAACCGCTTAACCCGACGATCCCGCGCTTGACCCGGAGGACGGCACTGAGGGTTTCCACGGTTTCACCGTTGACCGTGGTTGTGGGAAGCGCGGGGACCTTCGCTTTTAGATCCGCCGCAAGATCTTCATAGTTATTGCCGATGATCTCGGACGTGCCTCCCAGGTCAACAACCAGGTCGCTGCTTTGAAGGCCTGTGCCTAAGATGTGCACCGATCCGCGGATGTTCACATTGCCGTTGATCATTGCGCCGGCGGCGCCCCCGCCGGCGAATATGGCGTTGTTCCATGGCGAAATGCTGACGATCTTGGCGTAAATTTCAATGGTCTGCTGGCTATCCCCTAATGTCCCTGTGGAACGGACCCAGATGGCATCGCTTATACCGCTGACATTTTTTAATTGTACGGCATAGGACCCGCCATTGAGAGAAGTGGATCCATACCCGGTAGCGTAGAAGCTGGCCGTATCAGGCCCGATGGCCAGGCCGTTGATATCACCGTCTGCCCAGCCGGGACTGTCGGCGTCGTTGATGAAATCTTGTCTTAAATCATAGAGGGCCCGCTCGATCCCTGCCTCGGCGATATGAAAGGCCAGGGTTGTCCTTCGCTGGCGTTCGGCGATCCGGCTCTCGTTGACGCTCATGGCGATGAAGGCCGCGCCCAGGGCAAGCAAAACAAAAATAACGAGGTAAGAGAGGATCAGCAGGCTGCCTTTGTTGTCACGCAATTTTTTCCCCGTGAACCAGTCCGCCTTTGGCGGACGGTTCAGGGTTCCGCCCCACGGGGCTTCACATAGAAACTGTTTGTTTTTCATCATCAGTTCCTCAAAAGAATTTTTAAGGTCAGACTTGGCGCCTTTTCCGTCAACATTTTTCTGCGGAGAGTGGTTTTCTGCGTCTGGATCGAAACGTTCACCACATTTGCCGTGCTGGTCTGGCGGCTGAATTGCAACGATTGTATGTTTTGGGCAATGACGGACGCTGTCTGCGCGCCGACCTGTCTTAGCAGTTGAGTCCCGCCGGTCCCTCCCAGGAAATAACGGGTTGTGCTGGAGTCCCATACCAGATTGCCGCCGGAAACCCCCGCCGACTTGCGGAAGGTGATGCTCGTATACGCGTTGCCGTCTGCCGGTACGTCGACGATAGAGGCCGATCCGGCCTGGCGAAGGTCCTGGCTCATCCGGTCCATGGCCTTGCGCAATTCCTGTTGTAATTCCACGCGCGCGCTGTTGGTCTCCCAGGAATCTGACCCGGAGATCAGGAGGCTGTAGCATATCCCGAGGATGAAAGCGAAAATGATCACAGTGACCATCAGCTCGACCAGGGTGACGCCCTGATGGTTTTTGAAAGGCCGATCTTTTACAGGAATGTGACGCATTTTATCCTCTTTATGGACGTTCATCGTTCGGCAATAAGGCCTGTCAACGCGGTCGACAAGCTCCGGCCGTTTTTATTCTGCCAGTTCACGTTGATTTGGGTTTGCAACAAACTTGAACTGCCCCCGAACTGACTTATCGTGACTGTCCCGGTCCCCGTGAGGTTGGTTAACGTGAATGTGTTCCCGGGTGTTCCGCCGGAAGCGTAGTCGACGGCAACGGTGCTGAAATCATGGCCGCGTATTTCTTCCATTTTATTCTGGGCCTCGTTGATGGCGAGGGTCGTATTTCCGGCGGCCTCCGCCAGTGTTGAACAATAGATAAAAAGTTGCAATAATCCCACAATCACAACGGCCAGAATCCCGATGGCAATCAGGACTTCCACGAGCGTGAAGCCTCTATCCGCCGCAGATTTACGGAGGCGGATAAATCGCGGAGTTTCATTATTTAAAAGTTTTACGGGCATTTAGTTCCTGTCGGGTTTTTGGTTCGCCGTACGGCGAACCAAAAAAAACCCATCCGCGGTCCGGATGGATAGTTTCTTTACTGGGTTCGAAACTTACGCATTCGTTCGCGGCAACTGGCTGCCATGTACCATACGGTACATGGCCCTATAGCTTTGCGTCCCCGCCTTGCGACGGGTTTGCCTTTGGATTGTATTCTGGTACAAGTATAGCACATGGCGGGGAATTTCAACAATCGGTGTCCTCGGCGCGTATAATATTCCGACTTTTCGCTTTCTATTGATGTGATTGTATTTTATACTAAAAGTCACGCAAATACTTATGAAACGTAAAAATTTTATCATTACAAAATTTTTAATGTCCGCGGGCGTCGTCTGGACCGCCGCCGTCCTGGCCGCTGCGGCTTGGGGACAGTCGATGACGGACGAGGCCCAGGCCATTTATGAATCCTGTAACCCCAGCGTGGTGCAGATCCAGGTGATCGATCTGGCCACGGGCAAGAAGACCTCGATCGGTTCCGGTTTTCAGTTCACGCCCGAAGGGCATATTGCCACCAATTTCCATGTCGTTGCCGAGGCGGTGCATTCGCCGCAGCGCTTTCGCGTCGAATCGGTCCGTCACGACGGGGTCACTGACCCCGCGGACGTCCTGGACATCGACGTCATCCACGATCTGGCGGTCATCCGCGGCCATGAAAACCAGGCAGCGTATCTTTCCCTGGGGCATTCGGATCTGTCCAAGGGCACGCATATTTATTCAATGGGAAATCCTTTTGACCTGGGGATGAGCATCGTGGAGGGGATTTACAACGGGTTGATGGAAGATTCCCTTTACAAAAAGATTTTGTTCTCCGGGTCCATTAATCCGGGGATGAGCGGCGGCCCCGCCTTGAACAAGGCCAGGGAGGTCATCGGGATCAATGTGTCGACCGCGGGCAACGAGGTGAGTTTTCTTGTCCCCGTGGAACATCTGGAGGAATTGTACGCGCGCGTTCTGGCCGCGCCACCCACGCCAGGCCCTTCCGGTGTATCTGGTTCGCAGTGGAAAGAGTGGATCGCGGGACAGCTCACGGAAAACCAGGACCAGTACCTCAAGCGTTTACTGGATCCCGCCTGGGATACCCTGGAGGTCGGCGAGGCGAAAGTCCCGGGGGAGCTCTTGAAGGTTTTCAAGTGCTGGGGCAAATCCGAAGACAAAGAAAAAGATTTGTACAATTACGCTTACATCAGTTGCTCAACGAGCGATACGATCTTCCTTTCGCCGGGGTTTTCGACGGGCAATATCCTTTATAAATATTTCTGGCTTGCCAGTAAGGGGCTTAACCCGATCCGGTTTTACAATTTGTACGAAAACCGGTTTCGGGTCCCCAACCCTTATGAGAATGCAGGAGAAGAGGACGTAACGAATTTTCAATGTGATAACGATTTTGTTGTTGTCGGGTGGCGGGACACGAAGGTGATCTGGTGCGCGCGCCAGTACAAAAAATTTCCGGGATTGTACGATATCAATCTTTCGCTGGCGCTGGTGGACCGTAACGACCGGGGGCTTTTGGCGGAAGTGGTGGTCCTGGGGATAAACAAGGCCAACGCCATCGAATTCGCGCGCAAATTCTTAAAAGAGATCCAATGGCAAAACTCATCATTGAAATAATTCACCCGTTACGTTTCTTGCGGGAGTACAAGACCTTCGAGGGGCCGGAGGTCCGCATCGGCCGGGGTTACGGCAATGATCTGATCTTGGGAGACCCGCATGTTTCCGCTGAGCATCTGATCGTGCGAAGCGGGAGCGCGATCGGCGGCCCCGGCCAGGAGCCGGGCGGCTGGCTCATCGAGGACGTGAGCCGCGAAAACGGCATGTATGTGCGCAAGTTTTCCAGGGTGATGGAGCAGGCGCGCCTCGGTTCCGGCGACGAAATCGTCATCGGCCGTACGCGGCTGCGTTTTTTAAGCCCCGGACATCCGGTCGCCGCGACAAAATTGCTCATCCCGACCCACCCGTTCTTTCAGAGGATCGAAAAGCCCATCAACACGTTGTCGATCCTTTTGGTGTGTACCATGATCTTTACGGCCCACGTGTACATGACCAGCCTGGAGGACGTTTCCATCCCGAAACTGGCCTCCGGATCTCTGGGATTCTTGTTTGCCGTCTTCACGTGGGCGGGGCTGTGGGCCTTCGCCGGGCGGATGATCAAGCATAAGCCGCAGTTCGCGGCCCAATTAAGTTTAAGCCTTTTGTTCATCGTCGCCGGACTGGTGCTCACCAACGTCAGCGAATACGCCGGATACGCCCTCAACAGTATCATCGTTGAGATCGTCCTGGCCGCGGTCTTTTTTAGCGGGCTGGGCACGGCGTTCCTGGTTGGAAACATGACGCTGGCGACCAACGTATCTTTGAGGAAACGGATCGCCGTCTGTTCCTCGATCTCTTTGGGGATCATCGCGATCCTCGCGCTTCTGTATTACAGCTTCAAGGACGAATTCAATCCCAACCCGATTTATTTTGCCACCTTAAAGCCGCCGTTTGCCAGGATCCTTCTTCCCGCGGGAAAGCTATCGGGTAACCGCTCCGTGGACCAGTTCCTGACGCAAACCGCCGGCATCTTCGAGTTCCCCGACAAGATTAAAAAAAGCGCGGGTTATTAAAAGCGGCGATTGACTGTTTTCTTCGTTTGTGTTACTTTATTTTCCTGCCAAAGTCGTTAAGGAGCGAGATGATCAAGGACCGTCTGGCACAAGTCCATAAAGATATCGAGACCGTCTGCAAGCGCATCGGCCGCAATCCCAAAGAGATTATTTTGGTCGGCGCGAGCAAATACGCGGATGCCGCCCAGATCAAGGAATCCGTCGCGGCCGGGCTCAAACATATCGGGGAAAACCGCGTCCAGGACGCCTTGGAGAAGTTTGCCATCCTGGATAAAGAGCACGTCCACGTCACCCGGCATATGCTCGGACACCTGCAGACGAACAAGGCCAAACACGCCGTTGAGATCTTTGACCTGATCCAGTCGGTGGACAGTATCCACCTGGCGGATGAAATTGAAAAGCACGCGGCAAAACTCAACAAGATGGCAGAGATCCTGGTGGAAGTGAACACCTCCGGCGAAGATCAGAAATTCGGCGTCCCCCTGGACGGGGTTCTGCCTTTGATCGAGGAGATCAGCCGCTGTGAACATATCCGCCTTTCGGGGTTGATGACCATGGCGCCGTTTACCAAAGATCAGGGCGTGATCCGGAAGTGTTTTCGTGATCTCCGGGAATTATTCGACGCCGTTGAAGACGAGTACGCCACCCATCCGCGTGTCGAGATGAAGTGTCTTTCGATGGGGATGACGGAAGATTACGCGATCGCCATCGAAGAGGGGTCGAATATGGTGAGGATTGGGAGAGCGATATTTAAAGAGTCGTAAGTCGTAAGTGATAAGTCGTAAGTGGGATGGGGTAATGGTTTTGGTTTTTACTTACGACTTATGACTTGCCACTTACCACTGGACTGGATATCCCAATGAACAAAACAACTATCGGTATTGTTGGCGGCGGAAATATGGGAGCGGCGATCCTCGCGGGGATCGGCCTGAAGTTTGCCGTGCGCGTCTGCGAACAGGATGCCGACCGCGCCGGGTTCTTAAAACGCCGGTTTCGTGCAAAGGTCGCTGATCTGGCGGCGGTCGCCTCGGGGTCGTGTATCATTATTCTCGCCGTCAAACCGCAGAATTTTGAAGATGTCCTGGGAGGGTTACGTTATTATGTGCGCCAAAACCAAGTGATCATCTCGATTGCCGCCGGAATGACTTGTCGTTATATCGAAGGGCGTTTAGGGAAAAAAACACGTGTCGTGCGCACTATGCCGAATTTGCCGGCGCAGGTCGGCGAAGCGGTCACGGGAATTTGTCGAGGTAAATTTGCCACAGCCGCGGATATAAAAACGGCCCGGCAGATTTTCAATTGCATCGGGAAAACGGTCGTGGTTGAGGAGCGCTTCATGGACGCGGTCACGGCTGTCTCCGGCAGCGGGCCGGGGTACATTTTTTATTTTGCCGAATGCCTGGAAAAAGCGGCACGGGCGTTGGGATTAACCCCGGTTATGGCCAGGGAATTGGTGACGCAGACATTGAAGGGAAGCGCGCGGCTTCTGGAACGATCCGGCGAAGGCGCGGATGTTTTGCGCGCGCGCGTAACTTCCAAAGGCGGAACCACGCAAGCGGCTCTCGCGGTTTTCGAAAAACACAAGATGGGAAAGATCGTTCAGCAGGCCCTCGCGGCGGCGAGCAAACGGGCGAAAGAACTTTCTAAATAGTCGTAAGTCGTAAGCTGCAAGTCGTAAGCCAAAACCAAAAATTTTTGCTTACCACTTACGACTTATCACTTACCACTAAACAAGGTGGATAGAATGGCGAAAGTCGGCATCATCGGCGGCAGTGGTTTATACAAAATGGAAGGGCTGGAGCAGGTCGAAGACCTCACAATCATCGATACTCCTTTCGGGCCGCCATCGGACCATTTTTTGACCGGTAAAGTGGACGGGACTGATGTGGTCTTTTTGTCCCGTCACGGCCGCGGGCATCATATTTCTCCCGGCGAGATTAATTACCGGGCGAATATTTTTGAACTCAAGCGTCTTGGCGTGGATGCCATCATTTCGGTTTCGGCCTGCGGGAGCATGAAAGAAGAGATCAAACCGATGGATTTCGTGGTGCCGGACCAGTTCATCGACCGCACCAATTCCGGCCGGGCGGCCACTTTCTTTACCGGCGGCATCGTCGCGCATGTCTCGATGGCAGAGCCGGTTTCTCCGGAATTAACCGGCGTTCTCATCGGCTGTTGCCGCGAACTCGGCGCGACGGTTCACTCAAAAGGCACATATGTCAATATGGAAGGGCCGCAATTTTCAACAAAGGCCGAATCGAATCTTTACCGCAGCTGGGGCGTCGATATCATCGGCATGACAAATATGGTAGAAGCCAAACTTGCCCGCGAAGCAGAGATCGCGTACGCCTCGTTGTGCGCGGTGACGGATTACGACTGCTGGCATTCCGGGCATGATAGCGTCACCGTGGATATGATCATCTCGTATTTGAACAAAAATATCGAAACAGCCAGGAAAATTATCGGACTGGCTGTTCCCCGCATCGGCAAAATTACCCAATTCACCGCCCAGGACGCCTTGAAACACGCCATCATGACCGACCCGGCCCAAATCCCGGAACAGAAGAAGAGGGAACTGCAGATTATTGTTGGAAAATACATTAAGTAGGGGATAGTTTTTGCCCTGAACCCTGAACCCTGAACCCTGATGATTGACTACCAGAAAACTCTCAACTTACCGAATACCCCCTTCGCCATGAAGGCGGGCCTGGCGCAGAAAGAGCCCACATATTTAGAGAAGTGGCAGGCCGAGGGGTTGCAGGCGAAGATCCGCGCCAAGGGCAAGGGGCAAAAACGTTTTATCCTCCACGACGGCCCCCCGTACGCCAACGGCGACATCCACATCGGCCACGCGCTCAATAAAATCCTCAAGGACATGATCGTCAAATTCAAGACCATGCAGGGGCTCGACAGCCTTTATGTCCCTGGCTGGGACTGCCACGGGCTTCCCATCGAGCATCAATTATTCAAAGAATTAAAACAGAGAAAAGGCGGGATCGATTGCGTGGATTTCCGCAAGAAGGCGCACGCGTACGCGATGAAATACGTTGAAATTCAGAAAACGGAATTCAAACGCCTCGGCGTGTTCGGGGAATGGGACAATCCGTATTTGACCTTGAGCCGCGACTATGAATACTGGATTCTAAAGTCGCTGGCGACGCTGCACGAAAAAGGATATGTCTACCGCGGGCTCAAACCGGTCAACTGGTGCTTCCAGTGCGAGACCGCGCTCGCCGAGGCGGAAGTGGAATACGAAGACCATACCTCGCCGTCGGTTTACGTGAAATTCAAGGTCAATAACGTTGAGAAGGCTTTGGGCAAGAAACTTTCCAAGCCGTTGTGTTTGCTGGTCTGGACAACGACCCCTTGGACGCTGTTGGCTAACGTCGCGGTCGCGGTGCACCCCCAATATTATTACGATGTTGTCGATATGGGTGATGAGTATTTGATCATCGAGGAATCTTTGCGGTCTAAGGTATTAGAGAAGGCCGGGAAGTCGGGTAAAAGTGAATTCAAAATTACTCAAAAAGAATTAACGGCCATGACGTATGACCATCCTTTTGGCATTCGTCCGAATTGCCGCGTCGTCGCCGTGGATTATGTCACCAAAGAAGACGGCACGGGGCTGGTGCACACGGCGCCCGGCCACGGGCAGGATGACTTTCAGACGGGTCTTAAGCATGGATTAGAGGTCCTGATGCCCGTCAATGACAGCGGCGTTTACACCCGGGAGGCGGGGCATTATGCCGGCGAGCATGTGTTCAAGGCCAACGAAAAAATCATCGAAGAATTAAAAATGAAAGGTGTCTTGTTCGCCAGCGAGAGCGTGGCGCATTCGTATCCGCACTGCTGGCGCTGTAAAAAGCCAATCATCTTCCGCGCCACGAAGCAATGGTTTTTGAAGATCGATCACGACAAATTGCGCGAGCGTCTCCAGGAAGCGATCGCCAACGACGTGCAGTGGGTCCCGCCGGCCGGCAAGGAGCGTATCGCGGCCATGGTGGCCACCCGCCCGGACTGGTGTCTGTCCCGTCAGCGGTATTGGGGCGTGCCGATCCCCGCGCTGGTTTGCCACGGATGCAAGGACGAACATAAATTATTCCCGGAGGTCATTGCGCATTTCGCGAAGATCGTCCAGAAAGAAGGGACCGACGCGTGGTTCGAGAAAGACGTCAAACAATTGCTCCCCACAGGATTCCGTTGTCCGGATTGCGGCGGAAGCGATTTTAAGAAAACGCACGACATCCTGGATGTCTGGTTCGATTCCGGCGTCAGCCACCAGGCGGTCGTTAAAGCCATGATGGGGATGGATCTTCCGGTTGACCTTTATCTGGAAGGGTCCGATCAGCACCGCGGGTGGTTCCAGTCGTCCTTGATTCCGGCGATGGCGATGGAGGGCAAGCCGCCTTTCAAGGGCGTTTTGACGCACGGGTTTGTGGTCGACGGCGCCGGGCGCAAGATGTCCAAATCGCTGGGCAATGTTATTTCGCCTCTGGATCTGATGAAAAACAGCGGCGCCGACATCGTGCGGCTGTGGGTGGCATCGAGTTCCTATGAAGAAGACATCCGTATTTCCAAAGAGATCCTGGAGCGCCTGACGGATTCTTACCGTAAAATTCGTAACACCTTCCGATACCTTTTGGGGAATCTTTACGACTTTGACCCGGCCCGAAACATGCTGGCGTACAATCAGTTGCTTGATCTGGACCGCTGGGCGCTGGGCCGTCTTTACGCGACGATGGCTGAATTAAAAGGTGATTTTGAGCGTTATCAATTTGCGAAGGTCACAAAATCGATTTATGCTTTCTGCAACGAGGATCTCTCCAGTTTTTATCTTGACATCCTGAAAGATCGGCTGTATACTTCTGCCGCAAATTCACCAGAAAGACGAAGCGCGCAGACCGTTCTTTATCATACCCTCAATTATCTGGTTAGAGTATTGGCCCCGGTGTTAAGTTTTACGGCGGAGGAGATTTTCGAAGCCATGCCCAAAGATTCGGAGATGGAATCCGTGGCCAGCGTTCATTTATTGGATTGGTTGGTTGTGCCAGGAGACTGGCACAACCAAGAAATTGAGGAAAAGTTCAAACGGTTGGCGGCGATCAGGCCCGATGTTTTGAAAGCCATCGAGGAAAAACGTCAGGCCGGAGAAGTGGGGAGCTCGCTGGAAGCGAAGATCCTCATCAAAACCGGCAGTCGAAGTGAATACGATTACCTCAAGAAACATGAAGACGCGCTTCCGGCGGTATTTATCGTTTCCCAGGCCGCCGTTGATCATGTCCCGAATTCTGGAGAACCCGCGGCGGGAAGTTCCGCGCGGCAGATTGTTGTTCAAAAAGCTGACGGCCACAAATGCGGCCGCTGTTGGAATTACCGCACCGATGTCGGTGAAGATTTCGAACATCCGAGTTTATGCGGACGTTGTACGGCAAACGTAAAGTCCCGACGGTCTCTTGATAATTCTGTAACGTAGTCGGGACTCCGATTTCAACAATAAATATTCAGGAAACATCGGAGGAGTACGCGCATGACGCAGACAAAGTTGGATAAAAAGAAGCTGGAGCTTTACAAGAAGTTTCTCCTGAAACTTAAAGAAGATTTTTTGTATGATATCAATAATATCGCGCAGGGACATAACGGCGGCGTGGACAGCGAGTCCCGGGACGTCTCGGGCCACGTGCAGCATATGGCCGATGTCGCCACCGACATGTACGACCGCGAATTCAGCCTGGGGCTGGCCTCCAACGAGCGTGAAGTCCTGCAGAAAGTCGACGTCGCGTTAAAGAAAATCAAAGACAAAAGTTACGGCATCTGTGCGGAGTGTTCCAAACCGATCCCCGAAGCGCGCTTAAAGGCCCTTCCTTACGTTGAAACCTGCTTGAAGTGTCAGGAAAAAATTGAATCCGACCGAAGATGAGAGATCTGAAACGATCTCAATGGAGCGTTTCGCTGGCGTTACTTGTCACCTTCGCCGTAATCTTCCTTGACCGTATTACGAAAATATTCTTTTCCGGCTTGTTGGGCTTAGGCGAATCTCTGCCGGTCATCCCGCACGTTTTTCACGCGACCCTCGTTCACAATACCGGTATCGCCTTTGGCTTCTTTCGTGACCAAGGCATCGTCTTTATCATTATCCCCGTCATCGCGGTCGTCCTGCTGGTCTTCAACGTTTATTATTATCGCCAGAACAATGAAGTCCTTAACCGTCGTTATGTCATCGCTTTTTCTCTGATATTGGGAGGAGCGATGGGAAATTTGTTCGATCGGATTGCCTACGGTTATGTGGTCGATTTTATCGATTTTCGCGTCTGGCCGGTGTTTAATATCGCCGACAGCGCGATCACAATCGGCGCCGTGATCATCGCCTGGCAATGTTTCCAGTTATCGGAGAAGTGAAGTGTTCCCCGTCATCTGCCGATTTGGTCCCGTCACCGTTTATTCCTATGGTCTTATGCTGGCCGTCGCCGCCGTGGTCTGTACTTTTCTGGCCTCACGTGACGCGAGGAAAATCAACATCCCTGCCGGGGTCATTGCGGATCTTGTCTTTTGGACGGTTGTCACGGGGGTTTTAGGCGCGCGGCTTTTTTATATTTTGCTCAATCACCGTTTCTTCATGGATCACCCGCTGGAGATCGTCATGATCCAAAACGGCGGCCTGGCCTGGCACGGAGGATTGATCGCGGCGACACTGGCCGGCCTCCGGTTCATCCATCGAAAGAGATTACATTTGCCGATGATGCTCGACCTGGTCGCGCCTTACGCCGCCTTGGGCGAATCCATTGGACGGATCGGTTGTTTCTTGAACGGCTGTTGTTATGGGCGAGAGGTTTCCTGGGGGATTTATTTTCCCGTTCACCACACGCGTCTTCATCCCACCCAGCTTTACACGATGGCGGGGCTGTTTATCCTTTTTATCATCCTGCGGCATTACCGGAAAGTATCCAAAATTCCCGGGGATGCCTTTGTCATGTACCTGTTCGGGGCTTCATTGTTGCGGTTCGTGATCGAATTCTTCCGGGCCGACCATTACATCCTGGTCATGGGCTTAAGCGTTTATCAGTGGGTTTGCATCGCCATTTTAATGACAGCTCTTTATGTCCATCTACGCCTTAAAAGTCGAACCTGAACACGACCGCGAACGCCTGGATGTTTATTTAACGCGGGCGCTTCCTGATATCCCGTCGCGCAGTTTTGTCCAGAAACTTCTGGAGGCCGGCGCTGTCCTGGTAAACAAGGAAAAAGTCAAGGCCCATTACAAAGTGCGCGCCGGCGACAACATTGACGTGGACGTCGCGCAAGAACTTCTGGACCCGCACCCGATCGCCCCGGAGAACATCCCGCTGGATATTTTTTATGAAGACGAATTTTTGCTGGTCGTCAATAAACCCGCCGGGATGTTGGTCCATCCCGCTCAAGGGGTTTATTCCGGGACCCTGGTCAACGCGCTTTTGTTCCATTGCCGTCAACTTTCGGATTTTCCGCCGAAGGCGGACCCGCCTCCGGCGGGTAATATCGCCATGCGTCCGGGGATCGTGCACCGTTTAGACAAGGAAACTTCGGGGTTGATGATCGCGGTTAAAGACAACCAGACGCACGCGCAGCTGGCCAGGCAGTTCCAGAAACACAAGGTAAAAAAGCGATATATCGCGCTGGTCGAAGGCGAGGTGGAATTTGATGAAGGTATTATCGACGCGCCTTTGGGGCGGCACTCCATCCACCATGACCTGCGGGGCGTTCAATATGATGACGCGGCCAAAGACGCTGTTACATTCTATCGTGTGATCAAGCGGCATAAAGGCGTGACGTTGATCTCTCTTTTTCCCAAAACGGGCCGGACGCACCAGTTGCGCGTGCACATGAACCATATTCATCACCCGATCCTGGGCGACGCGAAATACGGCCGTAAAGGAAGCTTCCCGCGGCTGGCGCTGCATGCCCAGGCGATCGGATTTGAACATCCTCACTGGAAGTGTTTCCTGGAATTTTCTTGCCGGCCGCCCGGGGCCTTTTTACAAAAGGCCGGCTTATAGAGCGCCCCGGAAAATCAAATTCCAGCTTTACTTGTCTGTTTTTTTACATATAATGTAAGAGGAAACCTACCAATAACTTAAAGAGGAAGACAAAACCTATGAAGATCAACAAAAATTCTTCCGGTAAAGTTCTGGTCATTTTTCTCGTCATTTTTGTCATCCTTTCGCTTTCGCTCGCCGGTCTCGCCATGTTTTTCTTAAGTAAAGAAAAAGAAAGAAGAATATCCACGGAAACCGCTTTGGAGCAGAGCGTCGCCAATGCCGTAAAACTGGAAGCTAAATTGCAGGACGCCATCAAACAGGGATTTCTGTTGCAGGAAAAGAACAAAGAGGCCGATGAAAAGATCAACGGCCTGCTGGATGAACTGGAATTGCAGGAAGGTATCCGGGAGGAGTTGAAGAAGGAAAATCAGGCGCTCAAGGAAAAATTCGAAACGGAAGCCAGGGCCAGGGCGGAATTGCAGGAGAAAATAGACAGCAACGCGCAGGCCGCGCAAAGGTTGCCCGATCTGGAGGCGCAGTTGCAGACTGAACAAGGTGTCCGTCAGGAGCTCGAACAAAAATTGAGCGCCGCCGAAGAACGCGCGAAAACACTGGAAGAGGCTTTGTCCAAAATGCAGCAGCAGGGTATCGAGTCGCCGGCACCGATAGAAACGGCCCCTGCGGTACAGCAGCCTCAAGAAGAAACGGCGCCCGTCGTTGAGCAAGAAAAATCCGAAAACAAAAAAGAAGAAGTCCAGCTTGAAAAGATCGTGGTCGCTCCAGCCAAGGCGGTCCCCGAGGGACGCGTTGTCATGGTCGACGGAGAAACGGAATTCGTCATCGTTAACCTCGGCGCCAATCACGGCATCAAGGAAGAGCAGATTTTATCCGTTTCCCGCGGTAAAGACCTTCTCGGGGAGATCAAGATCACCCGCGTCCAGCCGGAGATGTCCGCCGCCGATTTCATCCCGCCATTGACGAGCCGGCAAGTCCGCAAGGACGATTCGGTTGTTATCAAATGATCCTTCAGGTTCAGCCTGCGCCCGTCTTGCGTGGATCCGTCCGGCTTCCCGCTTCCAAATCCCATTCTATTCGCGCGTTTCTGATTGCTTCGTGTGGAGGGGCCTCGCGCATCCAGTATCCATCGGATTGTGACGACGCGAAAGTCGCCATGCGCGCCGCGCGTAAATTAGGCGCGCGGGTAACGCGCCTGAAATCCGGCGCGTGGCAGGTCACGGCCAGTGCCCATCCGCCCTGTTTATCCAATATCAATGTCCAGGAATCCGGCACCGTTTTACGGCTTCTTTTGCCTTTACTCGCGTTGCGTGGTTCAAAAATCGTGATCGATGGGAAAGGAACACTTAGGGGCCGTCCCAATCTTTTTTTGACGCGCGCGTTGCGCGCGATGGGTGTCCGCATCCGCGGGGCCGGAGAAAAGGAGAGCGTCCCGATCCGATTGAGCGGGGGGACTCTTCGGGGCGGCGATGTCCGTGTCAATGGCAGTCTTAGTTCCCAGTTCATATCCGCTTTATTGATCGCCTGTCCTCAACTGGACCATCCCACGCGGCTGACGGTGGACGGCGGGAAAATTGTTTCCACCGATTATATCGCCATGACCCGCCAGGTGCTGGCCCAAAGCGGGGTGCGGATCCGCTCGAAAGGAGCGCGCCGGTATTCAATCGCGGGCAATCAGCGGTTCAAAGGATTAAAGAATTTCCTGGTCCCTTCGGACTATGGATTGGCCGCGTTTTTGATGGCCGCCGCGCTTCTTAATCATTCTGATGTTGTTTTAAAAGGGATCTTGCGAGACAACCTGGTCCAGGCGGACCGCCATATTCTGCCGTTATTGCGAAAAATGGGAGCGCGGTTTCAGAAAACCTCTCAAGCGATCCACATCAAAGGGCCGTCGCGGCTTAAAGGCGGCAATTTTTCCTTGAAGGATTGCCCGGACCTGGTGCCGATCATGGCGGTCATCGCGCTTTTCGCCCGCGGGAAAACCCGTTTGCGCGATATCGGTCACGCGCGCGCCAAGGAATCCGACCGGATCGGCGACTTGACGGAAGAATTGCGCAAGGTCGGGGCCCGCATTGAGGAGAAAAAGGACGCGATGGTGGTCCATCCGCAGCCAAAATACAGGGCCGGTTGTTTGCTGGACTCTCACCGGGACCATCGGCTGGCCATGGCTTTCGCTGTTTTAGGCACAAAACTCGGTGCGCGCATTAGGGATATTGAATGCACGGCCAAATCTTATCCGGCCTTTGTGCGGGATTTTCGATGCCTCGGTGTCAAAGTTCATAAAATTCAAAATTAAAATAGTTAAATATATATAAATACTGTTGACAGCATTTTTCTTTTCATATATTATTCACGTAAAGCAATTCCGGACGGGATAATCTTCTTATCTTAAAGGAAATACAGATGTTACAAAAGCTTCTCAAGCTTGCCTCCAAAGCCTTCAATTATTTCATCGGATTGTTTTCCAACGATATCGGCATTGACCTCGGTACAGCCACGACGCTGGTGTATGTCAAGGGCGAAGGGGTTGTCCTCTGCGAACCTTCGGTTGTTTCCATAGAGAAGGATACCAATCGGGTCATCGCTGTTGGCGAAGAGGCCAAGAAGATGTTAGGCCGCACGCCCGGGAATATTGTGGCTATCCGCCCGATGAAAGACGGCGTCATTTCCGATTTTGAAATCACTGAGGCGATGTTGAAATATTTCATCAAGAAAGTGCACAAGCGCCGGGTGCTGGTGCGTCCGGCGATGGTCATTGCTATTCCATCCGGGATCACCGCTGTTGAGAAAAGGGCGGTCCGTGATTCCGCCGAACGGGCAGGAGCGAGGTCGGTGGTCTTGATCGAAGAGCCCAAGGCCGCGGCGATCGGGGTTGGCTTGCCGGTCGAAGAGCCCGCCGGTAATATGATCATCGATATCGGCGGCGGTACGACTGAATTTGCCGTTATTTCTCTGGGCGGGCTGGTTTTCTCCAAATCGATCCGTATCGCCGGCGATGAAATGGACGGGGCCATCATCGAATATTTGCGCAAGACCTATAATCTGATGATCGGGGAGAGAACGGCGGAAGAGATCAAGATCCGCATCGGCTCCGCTTTCCCCCTGGAAGAAGAACTCCAGATGGACACCCGCGGCCGGGACCTGATCTCCGGATTGCCCAAGACGATTTCCATTACTTCCGTCGAGATCCGTGAGGCCCTGCATGAACCCGTGCAGGCTATCGTGGACGCTTCCAAAACAACGCTGGAACAAACCCCCCCGGAACTCGCGTCAGATCTGATCGACCGCGGCATCGTCATGGCCGGGGGCGGATCGCTCTTGCGCGGTCTTGACAAAAGGATCGCCGAGGAAACGGGTTTGCCCGTGCACATCGCCGATGATCCTTTGACGGCGGTCGTTATGGGGACCGGTCAGGTGTTGAACATGTCCACCCGTCTCAAGCGGCGTATTGTGGTGGAAACCAAGCTGGATTTCTAAATAACAATCGTCTCCTTTACCATAAAAGATATGCGTGCTTAGAAGAACTCCCAAGAATTTAATCTATCTTTGCTTTCTGCTTGTCCCTTTCCTCGTATTTTTCTTTCGTTCCAACGCGTTGGCCCCGCTGAAATTCAAATTCGTCCGGGCAATGAATGTCCCTATTGAGATCATATCTTTTCCGTTTTACGAAGCAAAGAAAATCCTTTTTTATCACCGGACATTTGATGAGTACCAGCGTCTGAGGGAAGAAGTCAGCGCGCTCAAGGCGCGGCTGGTTGGGCAGGATGAACTCGTTGCGGAGAACCTGCGGCTGGAACGGCTGCTGACATTTAAGCGGAGCTTGGTTTATCCGTCCGTGACGGCCAGTGTCCTTGGGAGGGACCCCTCCGGATGGAGTTCGTCGATGATCATCGACCGGGGCGGGGGTGATGGCATCCGCCAGGGGATGCCCGTCATCAACGCCATGGGCGTCGTTGGGAAAGTTGCCGAAGTGAGCGAAGAGAACTCGAAAGTCGTTCTTTTGACGGACCCGCAGTTTAGCGTGGCGGCCCTTATCCAGGGTTCCCGGGAAATCGGTCTGATGACCGGTTCTCTTCAGGGAGAGATCTGCCGTATGAGGTTCATCAGTTCCGATGCGCAGATCAGCGTCGGGGATAAAGTCGTCACGTCCAAACTAAGCACTTCTTTCCCGGAAGGGTTACTGATCGGAGAAGTCGTCCGGATCATCGGGAATCCACAGGAACCATCCATCGAATGCGTCATAAAACCGGCTGTCATCTTGTCGCAGGTTGAGGAAGTCCTCGTCATTCTGCAATAGTCATGAGCAAGGCCGCCGTCATAACATTTTGTGTCGTCGTCGCGTTCATCATTGAATTCTTATTGTTTCATCTGATGGGCAGATGGGCGACGCCTGACCTGGAATTGCTCTTGGTCATGTTTTTCAATATGTATTTCGGCATCCGTTACGGGCTTTTAACGGCGGTATCGGCGGGTATTCTCCGGGATAGTTTCAGCACGGGTATTCTGGGCATCAATGTGTGCTCTTTTATCATCGCGGCGTACATGACCACGATCCTCAAACAGTATATCTATCATATGGGTTCAAGGCTCTCGCGCTATATATTGATTTTTATCATCATCGCCATTAACGCGGTCGTTCATTATTATTTGTACAGAATGTTGGTGGGGCCGCTTTATCCGGGACAGGTGTTCAGGTTCGTTTTTCTGCCGCAGGCCCTGCTGACGTTACTGGTCGCGCCATTTGTATTCGAGCAATTAAAAAAATGCGTCTCAAAATTATTCGCCTAATTACCAGTGGTCTCTTCGGGTTTATCGTGGCGGGGTTATTTTATACCCAGGTCATCCAGGGGGAATATTATTTTCGTTTGAGCGTCAATAACCGTATTCGGGTCGTCCCGATGGAAGGCTGGCGCGGACAGATCAAAGACCGCAACGGGAAGGTGCTGGCCGATAACCGCCTTTCCTATGATGTGACGGTCACCCCCCAGGAAATCGGCAACGCGACGGAGTTGTTCCAGTTCCTGGGCGGAGCGCTGGGCGTTAGCGAACAATCGATCGCGCGAAGATATGGCAGAAAAAAGGACGCGCCATTCGTTCCGGTTGTTGTCGCGCAGGACATCTCCAGGGAAGACGCGATCATCATTGAGGAGAACAAGTACCGGTTTCCAAGTCTGTCTGTTCAGGAAAGCTACCGGCGGTTCTATCCCTTGCGGGAAAACAGCGCCCATGTTCTGGGATATGTCGGGAAGATGAGCGTGGCCCAACGGGACAGGTTCAAGGAATACGGCTATTCGATGGAAAGCGTGGTCGGCTATTCAGGCGTGGAAGAATATTATGATACCTACTTGAGAGGAAAAGAAGGGGGGCTGCAGATCGAAGTCAACAGCCGCGGACAGCAGGTGAGGTTGTTGGGGGTGCGAGAACCCCGGAAAGGACAGGACATTACGCTCACCATCGACAGTGAAGTTCAGCGGGACGCTCTCGAACTCCTGGGCGACAGGGTCGGTGTTGTCATTGTCATGGATATGGATAGCGGGGAGATTCTGGGGATGACCAGTTCCCCGGGCTTTGACCCGAATATTTTCGTGGGCAGCCGTGACGCGTCGGAAATCAACCGGATATTTGCCGACCCGCTGGCGCCCGCCATTAACCGGGCCATCACGGGTTTATTCCCCCCTGGGTCTGTCTTCAAGGTCATCATGGCCACCGCCGGATTGGAGACGAAAAAGATTGTACCCGGGACAAGTTTTGTTTGTCCGGGATTTTATCAGCTTAGAAAGGCGGTATTCCGCTGCACTCATGTGCACGGCACGCAAAATCTTATTGAGGCTTTGGCCCACTCCTGTAATGTCTATTTTTATAATGTGGGATTATTGCTGGGGGCAGACGCGATCAATCATTACGCGCGGCTTATGGGTTTGGGAGAAAAGATTTTCATCGACCTGCCCTATGAACGCGACGGGTCGATCCCCGGCAGAGAGCAGAGGCGCTTGGAGGGTAGAGGTGGCTGGCATGCCGGAGATACCCTGAATTTATCCATCGGACAAGGAGAGGTGCAGGTGACGCCTTTGCAGCTGGTCCGGCTGATGACGCTGGTGGCGCGCGGCGGCTGGATCGTTCAGCCGCATGTCATCAAGGCCATTGGGGATGTGCCTGGTGATACATTCACCGATGAGCGCAGGATGAAAGTTGATGAAGATATCCTGGAAACGGTCCGCAAAGGCTTGCGGGGAGCCGTTGCGGACGAGGCGGGGACGGCCCGGGTCGTAAATTTGCCGGATCTTTATGTCGCAGGAAAAACAGGCACCGCGCAGACCTCGGGCGACAAGAAAAATCACGCCTGGTTCGCCGGATACGCGAAGGGGGGAGTGCGTAACATCGTATTTTGTGTTTTGCTTGAACACGGCGGGTCGAGTTACAACGCCTGCCTGCTCGCCAAAGATTTGCTTCTTCGCATGCAAGAAAAAAAGATACTTTAGAGATATTCCTATGGGCCGCGACCTGGAGAAAAAGATTTGGATGTACACAACCGGTATCATGATCATCGGGCTGATCGCGCTTTATAGCGCCTCGTTCGAGAACCTCCGCGTGTCCCGCCAGGTTTTTTACGACCAGCTCGGATGCGCGGTTTTGGGCCTTATTTTGATGTATGTAATCAGTCGGGTCGATTACCGCCATTTTTATGATTTCGCCTATATCATCTACGCTTTAAATGTCCTTCTATTGCTCCTGGTTTTAGTCGGCGGACGCCACGCCTTGGGCGCGAGGCGCTGGATAGATATCGCGGGGGTCAACTTCCAGCCTTCTGAAGTAACGAAGATAGCCGTAATTTTCTTTCTGGCGCGATATTTCAGCAAACGCCGTCCACGGTTTCTTTTCGATATTATTGGAAAAATAGAAGTTATTCTTATGGAAATTATTTTTCCGTTTTTTGTGGTGATCTTATCAATGGCCCTGATCTTCAAGCAACCCGACCTTGGGACAGCGATCGTGATCTTCGGAATATTTGTGGCCATGCTTTTTGCCGGTGGACTTAAAGCGCGTTATGTCCTTGGTTTTCTGGGCCTGATCGCCGCCGTGGTCCCTTTTGGATGGCATTTTCTGAAATCTTACCAAAAAGACCGCTTGCTGGTTTTCCTTAATCCTAACATCGATCCCCTGGGAGCGGGTTATACGGTGATCCAGTCGAAGATCGCCGTTGGTTCCGGACAAATATTCGGGAAAGGCTGGTTCGCCGGCACCCAGGCCCAGTTGAATTTTCTGCCGGAACGGCATACAGACTTTATTTTCTCCGTTATCGGAGAAGAGTGGGGGCTTGTGGGAGCCCTTGTGTTGATCTATTGTTATTATCAACTGATCAGTTGCGGTTTGGATGTCGCGCAGCAGCTCAAAGACAAATTTGCCATGCTGGTGGCGGTTGGCGTGGTTTCGATCCTGACCCTTCAGGTTGTCATCAATATCGGCATGGTCATGGGGTTGTTTCCCGTGGTGGGGTTGACCCTGCCGCTGGTCAGTTACGGACGCACGTCATTTCTGGCTTTTGCCGTCATGGTCGGCTTTTTATTGGGACTTAATAAACGCAGGACGGTATTTTAGCCGAATTTATAATTGTGCTGTTGATTGGTGTATAGTAAAATTAAATGATATGAAAAATTTTAAAAAAATAACTACCAAGCAATTGGGCGAGCTTCTCATCGAGCGAGAAGTCATAAACCATGAACAGCTGGATCTCGCCCGCGACTATCAGGACAAAAACGGGGGCTTGCTGGGCGAAATCCTCGTTTCGATGAAGTTCGCGACGGAAAAAGACATCGCGCAGGCGCTGACGTGTCAGTACGGGTTCCCTTATTTGCCTCTGGCAAATTATGAGATCGATCCGGAGGTGATCAATTCGGTTCCGGAAAGTCTTTGCCGCAAGTTTTGTCTTATCCCCATTGACAAGATCGGCAAAAGCCTCACGCTGGCAATGGCCAATCCGCTCAATTTTCAGGCCACCGAAGATGTAGAATTGATTACCGGATGTACCGTTCAGATTTTCGTCAGCACGACGAGCGAAATAAAACAGTCTATCGACAAATACTATTCCAAAACCGGTTAGCGCCTCCTCGCAACCTTGACCTTTAGCGTCCTATGGCATCCCTAAAAGACCGCATTAAAGAGATCCTCATCCGGGACAAGCTCATTCCCCAGGAAGACCTGCAGCATGCCCTGGATGAACAAAAGAAAACCGGTGAAGAATTAAACAAGATCCTCATCCGTCTAAAATTGATCGATGAGGATACCCTGACGCATCTGTTGAGCCAGGACCTTGGTTATCCTCCCATCAGTATTTCACGCCTGAAGATCGAACCCGAGCTTGTCAAGATCATCCCCAAAGACATTGCCATGAAATACCAGATCATGCCGATCTCGGTGATGGGCGATCGTCTGACGCTGGCGATGGCCGACCCGTTGAACATTTTCGCGATCGATAATATCAAGGCCTTGACGGGGTATACCATCAATCCGATCATCAGCAAGACGAAAGATATCGAGACGACCATCGAAAAATATTACGGCCGGCAAGAGGCGTTCGTCACGCCCACCGAAACTTTTGAAGCCATCATCAAGGACATCAAGGATACGGGGGAACTGGAACTGGTCAAAGAGGCGGCCGATCAGTCCGGCGTTGAACATCTGGGTGAGGAGGCCCCGATCATCAAGCTGACGGACACGATCATCCAACAGGCGGTTTTGTCCAGGGCAAGCGACGTTTTTATCGAGCCGATGGAGAAATCCGTGCGCGTGCGTTACCGCATCGACGGGGTGATCCGCGAGATCGACCGGATGACGAAGGTTTTACTTTACCCGATCGTTTCCAGGATCAAAGTCATCGCCGCGCTGGATATCTCCGAACACCGTCTCCCGCAGGACGGGCGCTTTAAGACCATCATCGGCGGCGGCCGCGAAGTGGATTTTCGCGTCAACGTGCTGCCCACTGTCTTGGGAGAGAAGGTCGTTTTGCGCGTACTTGATCAGGGCACGTCGGTTCTTAACATTGAAACTCTTGGGTTTGAACCGGAGTCTTTAAAGCGTCTGCGCGAATGCGCGGTAAAACCCCACGGGCTCATCCTGGCCTGCGGCCCGACCGGGAGCGGCAAAACCACGACACTTTATTCGATCCTCAAATACGTTGATTCGCCGGGGAAGAACATCGTGACGGTCGAAGACCCGGTCGAATACCAGATGAAGGGGATGAACCAGGTCAACATCAGGCCGTCGGTGGGATTGACCTTCCCCGCCTCTCTCCGTTCTATTCTGCGCCAGGACCCCAATGTTATCATGATCGGAGAGATCCGCGATACCGAGACGCTTGACATCGCCGTCAAGGCGGCGTTGACGGGACACCTGGTATTAAGTTCGCTGCACACGGCGACGGCGGCCGGATCTATTGTCCGCATGGAAAATATGGGCATTGAACCGTTTTTGATCAGTTCTTCGGTTTTGGCGATCATTGCCCAAAGACTCTTGCGCAAGATTTGCCCCTTTTGCAAAGAGCCGCAGGTCATTCCGCGTCCGGTCGCCGAGCGTGTCGGGTTGTTGAAGATGGTCCAAGTCAATAAAGAGGTTGAATTGTTTCACGGGAAGGGATGCAAGCGGTGTTTTCAAACAGGATATAAGGGGCGTGTGGGAATTACGGAGATACTTGTCTTTTCACCGCAGGTCAAAGAGCTCGTTTGGGCAAGGGCGGGGGAATTCAAGATCAAAGAGACCGCGCGCGCGGAAGGAATGAAGACCATGCGTGAGGACGGTTTAGCCAAGGCCGTTGCCGGATTAACGACCCTGGAAGAAGTTTTAAGGGTCACGGCGGCTGATGAATAAAGATAATTATGTCGGAAACACTTAAAGATAAAGTCTTAAAAAGCCTCATTCAGTCCCGGCATCTCAAGCAAAAGGACATTGATGAGGCGGTCGCCTTGCAGAAGAAGAAGGGCATCAGCCTGGATAAAGCCCTCCTTCAGAAAGGGCTGATCAACGAGAAGGATTTGCTGGTTTTGCTCGTACGTGAGTTGAATATTCCGTTTATCAATTTGGGCAAATACCGGGTCGACCCGTCCTTAAAAGAGCTCATTTCCGAACGGGTGGCCCGTCAGTACCAGATCATCCCGCTTTCGGCGCTGGAAGATTCCATCACCGTCGCCATCGCGGACCCGCTGAACGTCTTTGCCGTTGATGATCTCAAGAACATCACCGGCAAAGATATTGAGATTGTTATGAGCACCAGCGAGGATATTGCCCGGACCATCGACCAGTATTACGGCGCGCAGACCGCGGCGACCGTTTCCGATATCAGCAAAGATATCGATGTGGGAGATTTTGAGATTGTCAGCGAGCGAGAAAAAGGCGAGAACCTCGACACGGTCGTCGATGAGAGCGAAAAGGCCCCGATCATCCGGATGGTCAACCTCATTATCAAGGAGGCGCTGCGCCAGAGGGCCTCTGATATTCATATCGAACCGATGGTCGACCATGTCCGCGTGCGTTATCGTATTGACGGTGTTTTAAGGGATATTCTCGAGATCCCTAAAGAAAACCAGAACGCGGTGACGGTCCGTATCAAGATCATGTCCCGGCTGGACATCACCTCCGTCTATGTACCGCAGGATGGACGTTTCAAGTTGAAGGTTGCCAGGAAGGAGGTCGATTTTCGCGTATCGATTCTTCCCATCACCTTCGGGCACAAGATCGTTATGCGTGTTCTGGATAAGGAAAGCCTGTCCATCGGGCTGGGCGGACTTGGTTTCACCGAGAAGCACGTCAAGATCATGGAAGAGGCGGTCAAAAGGCCGTTTGGCATGATGCTGGTCACCGGCCCGACGGGAAGCGGAAAATCGACGACCTTGTATTCCATGCTCAATACCCTTAATACCGTCGACAGGAATATCGTCACGGTTGAAGACCCGGTCGAATATCTGGTCGATGGGCTGACCCAAATTCATACCAACGCCGAGATCGGACTCACTTTTGCCGAAGGGTTGCGGGCCATTTTGCGCCAGAGCCCGGACGTGGTGATGATCGGCGAGATTCGGGACAATGAAACCGCTGATATCTCGATCAAAGCTTCCTTGACGGGACAATTGGTCCTTTCTACACTGCACACCAACGACGCCGCCGGAGCCCTGACGCGGTTGATTGACATGGGAGTGGAACCGTTTCTGGTCGCTTCCAGTTTGATTTTAGTCAGCGCCCAGCGCCTTTGCCGGAGGATCTGTGAACAATGCAAACAGCCTGTGGATATCCCCAAAGAAGTCCTCAAGGAATTGGATTATCGTTTCAGCCCCGGAGTCGTCTTTTACACCGGCAAGGGGTGCAAGGGATGTCTTAATACGGGTTATCGTGGACGTTTAGGGATTACCGAGGTTCTGGAAATAGATGATACGATACGCGATATGTTGCTTGGCGGAAAATCTTCCGGGGATATAAAAAAGTACTCGCAGGATAAAAAGGGGATGGAGACGCTTTGGGAAGACGCGATGGAAAAATGCGTCAGTGGGTTGACCACGCTTGAGGAAGTGTTGAGGGTGACAACCAGCGAATAATCCAGACGGGATGGAATTTTTTTCTTCGAAGAAGTGTGCAAAATAACGGATTTAATGTTACAATATCGTTAATCCTTTAGACCCGGGTACGGGCAGCGGAGAGAAACGCGTATGTCAGAGGGAGACAAAAACATCACAGGTAAAAAGCGCTTCTTGGGGGAGATCCTTCTTGAGCGCAAGAAAATCACGCTTGACCAATTAGAGCTGGCCTTACGTACCCAGAGACGTGAGGGAGGTTACCTCGGAGAAATTTTGGTCGGATTTGGCTTCATCGAAGAGCAGGAAGTCATCGCCGCCCTGGTTATCCAATGCCACCTTCCTTATATTGCCGTTGATCGTTATGAGATCAACCGCGACGTACTCGCGCTTGTCCCTAAAGAACTGGCTTGCCGCTGCTGCATCATGCCCCTGGATCGGGTGGGTGATGTCTTGAGCCTTGTGATGCTGGACCCTTTGGATATGGTCCTAAGGGCAGATGTCGGCCAACGCACCAATTGCCGGGTAGCTCCTTTTATTTCTACCCGCAGGGAAATCGAAAAGGCGATCAGCCAGTGTTATCGCTAGCCCTTCGATGCTTCCGAAAGTCTCTGAAGTATGTCCACGTTTAAATACGTCGCTAAAAATAAAGATTCCCGCACTGTCGCCGGCAAGATTGCCGCCGACAACAAGACGGCCGTCATTGAAGAGCTGCGCAAACGGGAATTCGTTATTATTTCCATCGATGAGATCAAAGAAGCCGTTGCCAGGCAAAAGACGTTCCGCAGCAAGAAAGTCAAGGCCGATGAGATTGTTATCTTTTCCCGCCAGTTAGCCACTATGGTCGACGCGGGGATTCCGATCATGCAGGCGATCGACGCATTGCAGGAACAGGTCACACACCCTACCTTCAAACGAGTTCTGATTAGTATCCGCGATGATATCCAGCACGGCAACAGCCTCTCGGCCGCGTTCGCCAAACACCCGTCCGTTTTCGACACCCTTTACGTCAACATGATCAAGGTCGGGGAAACGGGCGGTGTGCTCAGCAAGATCCTGGAGCGCATTTCGTCTTATCTGGAAAAAACGTTGCGCCTCAAACGCAAGGTTCAGTCCGCCCTGATCTATCCGATCGTCGTCGTATGCATGGCCGTTATCATTACGGTGATCCTGCTGGTTAAAGTTGTCCCGACGTTCGCGGGAATTTACGCGTCGTTTAACCGTGAGCTCCCGGCCATGACCCAGATGCTTATTGCCATTAGCGATATTCTCAGAAAATATCTGTTGTTTCTTGTCGGCGGTATCGTTGTTATTATCGCAGGCCTCAAGCAATGGCACAAAACGCCGCAGGGGGCGTTGATCATCGACCGCGGTGTTCTGCGTTTGCCCATTTTCGGGAGTCTGTTGCGCAAGGTCGCCATCAGCCGGTTCAGCCGGACGCTGGCGACCTTGATTCAGAGCGGTGTCCCGATCCTGGAATCGCTCGAGATCGTCGGCAAGACCATCGGTAACCGCCTGCTGGAATTAGTCGTTGAGGATGTGAAGACCAGCGTGCGTGAAGGGGAAAGCCTCGCCGCGCCCCTGAACAAAAGCGGCGTGTTCCCGCCCATGGTGACCCGTATGATCGGCATCGGGGAGAAATCCGGGCAGATGGAGAAGATGCTTTTAAAGATCGCCGAATTCTACGATGACCAGGTCGACGCGGCCGTGGATGGGCTGACGAGCATCATCGAGCCTTTGATCATCGGCTTTTTAGGTATTGTGATCGGGTTTATCGTTATCGCCTTGTTTTTACCGATCATCACGATCACGCAGATCCTCTAATGATGAAGAAAATATTTATAATTTTTTTCCTGTGCGTATGCAGCGCGTTTTTTCTTTTTGCGCGGTCTTCAGAAAGCGGGACGATCGAGAAGATGGTCGACATGAGCCTGGAAGGGTTGAAAGACAGCTATCAGAAGCTCTCTGATCAGAACCGTCTTTTATCTTCCGAGATCGAAGGATATCGCAAACATATTCAATCTCTGCGGCAAGAGCTGGATTCCCTGGCGTCTCAAAGAACGGAATTGTCAGCCATGCCCGGTGGTCAAGGGAAAGCAGGAGTGATGTCCCCGGAAGCCAGCGATTATCAAGAAATCAGGCGGTTAAAGGATGGAATAAATTCCAATTCTAAAGAAGCGATCGAGGGAGCGTTTCAGCAGAAAAAAGGCGAGCTGGATACGGCCCTGGAACAAAGCCGAAAAAAATTGCGCGCGGCGCGTTTGGATGTCAAAACGATGAGAGAACAAAACACGGGGGGTGCCGTTATCGCCCGATTGAAGGCAAGGCGGGCACAATTGCAACAACAGCTTGTCGATAGGCAAGCCGGCGTGAAACTGGAATCGGCAAAGACGTACGCTAACCGGTTAGGCAAAGAGATCTCGAAATTGAAAACGCGGCAGAAAGAACTGGAAAGAAAGCTGTCCCGATCCTCTTCAGAAGAACCAATCGATGCCGATCAGTTTACGGAAGAGAGCTTTCAATTGCGAAAGAGGTTTGTCGCCCTCTACGATGAAAATATCCGTCTTAAGAAGGAAGTGTTCGGTTTTGGAGCCACCGCTGTTTCCCCATAGCCATAAGTGTCTTGCGCGCATATGCTTAGGTTGATTGTTAGGTTGATTTGGCAAATTCAAACAGAAAATGTTATACTTTAAGCAAGCATAATCAGGGTGCAGTTGAAAAAGGTAAACCATTCGTAAGGGTGGGGCACAAAGCTAGAGGGTCCTGTACCGTACGGTACAGGACAGCCAGTTGCCGCTGCGAAGTGATCGCAGAATATGCGTGCCTATTTCCTACGGTGGGAATAGGCTTTTTTATTGAAGAATGAATTGACAACCCGGAAAAGAGGGTCTAGAATTTAAGCAGTTCATTGGAATTTTAATCGGATCAGCGGGATTATAATTCACTGTCCGGATTGTTGCTTGGGAAGAGGGTTCAAACACGTAATCATCCTTACTTGCCTCTTTCCGCGAATCCTGACGGGATGGTAATCCGGCGGTTCGAAATGAGAACCGGAAAGGAGGATACTACCATGAAAAGAGGCAATCAAAAGGGTTTCACGCTTGTGGAAATCATGATTGTCGTCGCGATCATCGCGTTATTGGCCGCTATTGCCATTCCGAACTTATTGAGGGCAAGGATCTCGGCCAACGATGCGCTTGCTAAGAGTACGTTACGTACTCTTTCGACGTCATCTGAAACGTACGCTACCGCGAACAGCGGGAATTATCCCGGCGCTGAAACATCCCTAACCGGGGCGACACCGCCGTATGTCAATACCAGTTATTGTAACCAGACCATAGCAGGGTTTACCTATGGGTGCAATCTGGGGATGGGCGGCTACACATTCACGGCAACGCCTGTCACGGCTGGTACGACAGGTACAACCACCTACACCATGACCACAGGCGGTATTTTAACGCCGTAATACATGGCGTTTTAATACGTGGTATCTGAAAAAAACAGGAGGCTTGTTCGATGAGCCTCCTGTTTTCTTGCGATAAAAACTCCCGGCAATTATTTTTAATTATTTTTAATTACTACTTGCCCAGATACTGTTGCTCCCCTAATATATATATTATAAAAATAGCTGCCAGGAAGCATTAAGTATCATTGATTTTATGCCGAATTTTCTCAATAAATATTTTGGATTAATTAAGCGATTCATTTCGGCGAAAGAGGAGGGTTCCTCGGTCGGATTGGACATCGGCAATAGTGATTGCAAGTTCGTCCAAATTGAAAAAAGCGGCGAAGCCTTTCAGTTGCTGCACTGGGGCATCGAGCCGGTCGCCAACGATAATATTGAAGCAACGCTTAGAAAGATCCTTGGTCGTCTCGAGCCCCCGTATTCCTGCGTCCACACCGCCGTCTCCGGCAAAGGAACATTGATCCGCTATATTGCGATACCGCGCATGCCGCTTGATGATCTAAGAAGTTCCTTTGCCATAGAAGCCGATAAATATTTCCCTTTTGCCCAAGACCAGATCTATACGGATTGTTTTATCCTGGACCCGCAGGGCAAGGACAAGAGCATGGCTGTGATGGCGGCGGCGGCCAAGAAAGAATTGGTCGATCAAAGAGTGCAGTTGTTGACAAAATTGGGCATCCAGACGGATTTTATCGGCGTTAACGCTGTCGCTTTGGTCAATGGTTTACATGTCCTGGGGCCGGGAGATTTCGCCAGGGGGGGAGATCCCGTGTTCGCTCTTTTTGATATCGGAGAATCTGTCAGTAACTTGACGATCCTCGTTGACAAGTTGCCCAGGTTTACCAGGGATATTTTTATAGGCGGCCGGGATTTTACGAAAATGATCAGCAACGTTCTTGGCGTCAGCGTGGAGGAAGCGCAGCGGCTCAAACAGGATCCGGCAGACAAGGCCGAACAAGTCCTGGCGGCCTGTGAATCCTCTTTGATGAACATGATCCAGGAGTTAAAACTTTCATTTGATTATTTCACGACGGAACGAAATTGCGAGATTAAACACTTGTTGCTCACCGGCGGTGGGTCGCTTTTAAACGGCATTGAGGCGACATTGGAAAAAGCGTTCGAAATCAAGGTCGGCGTATGGGACCCGGTCGCTCTATTGAAATTGTCTTCAAACCTTTCGCGGGAAGAGTTCCACAGGCAATCCATCCGGCTGGGGGTTGCTGTTGGACTCGCGTTGTATCGATATGATCGAAATTAACCTGGCCCCTTATTCGCTTCGAAAGAATAAAAAAGGCAAACTCTCCCTTAAGGAGTTTAATATCCCGCTGGAGATCGTCATCGGCCTGGGCGGCGGTTTGATTGTCTTGCTGGTCCTCGCGCATGTTTTCTTGCTCGTCATCAATATCCGCAATGTAGCCCAACACAAGGAATTTAAAGAGGAGATGGAGGCCGTTTCTCCAGGAAAGCAGCGTGTGGAAAAAGTCATCAATGAGTTACGCGCCCTGCAGAGCACGCAAAAGGCCGTTGAGGACATCCTTCCCGAGCGCAAAATATCCTGGGCGCAAAAATTGAATATCCTTAGCGACAGTATCCCGCGGGGAGTTTGGCTCAAGCGGGTCAATCTCGAAGGAGATGTTTTGTTGATCGAGGGAAGCGCGATCTCCACGGATAATGAGGCGATGATCAACGTCCATCAGTTTACATCGACTTTAAAAAGCCAGCGGGAATTTTTGGAACATTTCAGCGACCTTGAGCTTGGCTCCATCCAGAGACGCAAGATCAGGCAAATGGACATCGCCGATTTTATGATCACTGTGAGGCTCAAATGAAGCTAAAGATTTCTGAACTTATCAGCAAAATTGATGAAAAGAACCGGCATTATTTTTTGATCGGGGCGCTTTTGTTTATTTTTCTTTTGGATTATTTCATCCTTATGCGCCCGCAACTGGTCACTTTGACAAAGATCAACCCGGAAATCAAACTCCTTTCACAAGACATCGAAAAAGCCCGGGAGGATATTGGGAAGTTAGATTTTTATCAGACTGAAGTCAAGCGCCTGGAGAGCCAGTTGGCACAGACCAGCCAAAAGATCAAGTCCAAAGAAGAAGTGTCCATTATCCTGGAGCAAATTTCGCGTCTGGCAAACCAGAATAATATCAGGATCGATCAAATCATGCCTTTTATTGAAGAGCAGAAGGTGCTTTTGGAAGATAAGAAGCGATCCTATTACGCGTTGCCGATCCTGGTCCAGGCAAAAAGCGGGTATCATGATTTCGGGCGGTTCCTTAATCAGCTGGAAGAAAATGATTTGTTTTTGTATGTGACATCGTTCTCGATCATCGCCGGGGAAGATGCGCGCACGCACGCGCTTAAGATGAATCTGCAGACTATCGTATTTGAGGAAAAAAATCCATGAAAAAATCGCAAATCGCCTGGATGAGCTGTTTGTTGGTTTTGGGGACCGCCTTGTTCTGCGCCTGGGCCGGGCAAGACGCTTTTGTGTATGACGACCATGGGAAAAGAGACCCTGTCTGGCCGTTGGTCAGCTCAACGGGGAGCATCATCAATTATGACAAGGAATTCCAGGCTGGCGATTTGAAGATCGAAGGGATTATTCTTGGGGTCAATGGACAAAATTTGGCCGTCATCAACGGACAGATCGTCAAGAAAGGCGATCTGCTGGGATCACTTGCGATTGCGGAAATTGGGAAAAATATGGTCATCCTTAAGCAGGGTGAGCAAACATTCGAATTGAAACTTAACAAGGAGGAGTAGAATGATGATTTCGAAAAGGAGGGTTGTGCTGTTGTGCATGTTCGCTCTTCTGGCAGGAAATGTGTATGCGCAAGGTGAGCCGCAGGATGCCCCGGTTGCGAATAATCCGCAGACCATTGAGGGAAAAACTGCCGATGCCCATCAAAGCAATGTCAGCCTGGATTTTCGCGATGCCGATATTTCCAACGTCCTGAAGATACTTTCTTATAAAAGCGGCGTGAATATCGTCGTTGGGCCTGAAGTGACCGGCCTGGTCACGATCCAGCTCAATGACGTGCCCTGGAAACAGGCGCTGGAAGTCGTCCTGGAAACTTACGGGTATGCCTACGAGCAAAAAGGGAATATTATTACCGCCACCACGGTGGAAAACCTTAAGCAGCGCCGGGAAAACGCGATTACCTTGGCCGAACAGGAACCGCTGGAGACAAAGACTTTTGTCCTTAACTTTGGAAGGGCTTCGGAGATTATCGCTTCCATTGAGAAAATGCGCTCCGAGCGGGGCAGTGTTAATTATGATGAGCGCACCAACACCCTGATCATCACCGATATTGCCAAGCGTATTGACTTGATGGAAGGGGTCATCGGGAAATTGGATCGCACCACACCGCAGGTGTTGATCGAGGCCAAAATTGTTGAAACGAGTTTTGACAATGAGGAAAATCTCGGGATCGACTGGATCTCGCAAGTAAGTGTTGCGGGCGCGGAACGGCCGATCACGTTTCCTTTTACGACCACATCGGCCAGCAAGTATACGCCCGATTCTTTCCCCGGGGCGGATACCACGCTGGGTTCGGCGAACGCGGAGTTCACTTACGGGACTCTTAATTTCACTCAAGTCCAGGCCATTTTTGAGATGCTCAAACAGCGGACCGACACAAATATCCTTTCAAACCCCAGGATCGTGACCCTGGATAATCAGGCCGCCCAGATCATGGTGGGGACCCAGTACCCCATTCCGCAGTATACCTATAACGAGGAACAAGCGCGGCTACAGGTGTCTGGATGGGAATATAAAGATATCGGGATCATCTTTGACGTGACTCCACACGTGAATAATGCCGGTTTTGTCACCATCGACGTGCAGCCTAAAGTTACGGCCATCATCGGGACGGTCGTTGTGGAGAATACTTCCCTGCCGCAATTGAGCAACGAATCGACCAAGACGCGGGTGATGGTTAAAGACGGAGAGACCCTGGTCATTGCCGGGTTGGTTAAAGACCAGCTTACCGACACGAAAAAGAAGCTGCCTTTATTGGGAGATGTCCCCATTTTTGGTTTGATATTTCAGAAGTCGGAGAAGACAAATACGAAAACGGATTTGATGATTTTTATAACGCCGCATATCATCACGCCGGAATTTGCCCCTGCCGGGTAAAAGAAAAATGGCGGATTATCGAGAAAGCATGAATTCAATGAAGAGAAAGAATGTAACCAGAGAAAAATTTGAGGTGATAGATTGTCTAAAGAAATCCTTATTCAAACACAAAAAGGAGAGCGTCTTGTTGCGATTCTCGAAAATGGCCGCGTGGATGATTTTCATATCGAAGTTGACCGCTACCAGTCCCTTCTAGGAAATATCTATAAAGGGCGCGTCGAATCGATTTTGCCGTCGATCAACGCCGCCTTTGTCAACATCGGACAGCAACGCAACGGTTTTTTGTACCTGACCGACGTCGTCACGCCGGTTACGGACGAGGACCTCTCCGCCCCCCGAAAATTCTTCAATAAGATGTTCAAGAAGCCCAAGGACAAGGAAGACGGGCAGGAGAAAAAAGACCCTAAGGGCCGCCATTATCACCATCATCGTCGTGAAGAACACCCCCAGCTCAAAGTCGGACAGGAAATTTTAGTGCAGGTCGTGAAAGATCCTTTCGGGGAAAAAGGCGCGCGCCTCACGACCCATTTGACGTTGCCGGGACGCTTTGTTGTTTATATGCCGTATGACAAACAAACCGGCGTTTCCAAAAAGATTGAGAATGTTCAGGAACGCCAAAGGTTGCGGGAGGTCGTTAAGGGATTCGCCTTTGCCAAGGTCGGCGGATTCATTATCCGGACCGCTTCTTCCAAGCAGGATAAAGGAGAACTGATCCGGGATGCGCGATTTTTGTATAGTATTTGGCTGAAAATCCATAAGAAATCACAAGTCGAAAAGGCGCCTGCCCTGATTTATGAGGAGGGTGAGTTGACCTGGCGGATCGTGCGTGATTATCTTAACGAAGAGGTCGATAAACTGGTTATTGACAATCAGGAGGAGTACCATCGTATCCGCAAATTCGTTCAGACGCTCATCGGCCGCCACATGGTCAACAAGATCCACCATTACAACGGCCATGTGCCGCTCTTCGACGCCCGCAATGTTTCCAAAGAATTGCAGAAAATATACGACACGGACGTGTATTGCAAGTCGGGAGCCTACATCGTCATTGAACCGACGGAAGGTCTGACCGTCGTGGATGTCAATAGCGGAAAATTCAAGACCCGCGCCTCTCCCGAAGATGCCGCGTTCATGGTCAACATGGAGGTGGTTCCGGAGATCGCGCGGCAGCTGCGTTTGCGCGATCTGGGGGGCATTATTGTCATTGATTTTATCGACATGACCCGGGAAGACCATAAACGCAAAATCTTGGAGACGCTGCAGCGCGAACTATCAAAGGATCCGGCCAAGACGGAGGTCAACAAGATATCCCCGTTGGGGCTTGTGGAGATGACCAGGGCCAGGACAGGCAAGACCATCGAATCGATTTCATTTGGGCCGTGTCCGTTCTGTGACGGTCGCGGGAGGGTTAAAATAGCTTAGAGCAGGGAACGGACATGTCCGATCCCTGCTTAACACGGTGAAAGTGCCTGTAGCCACAGCCTCAAAAGACTCTCTTCTAATTTTAGCTATTTTATAGTATAATTTTTCCCCGATTATCAATATTATTCTAACGATTTATATTCCTAGAAGGAGGTTTCTCATGTATGCCGTAGTTCAGATCGGTGGTTCCCAGTACAAGATTTCCGAAGGCGATGTTATCCGCACGAACCGTCTTAAAGATGACGAGGGCAGCCAGATAACTCTGGACCAGGTGCTTGTGTTCGCCAATGATTCCGAAGTCCGCGTAGGCCAGCCTTTCCTGAGTGATGTCAAGGTCACGGCCAAAGTCCAAAGCCATGTCGCGGGCAGCAAGGTGTTGGCGTTTAAATTTCGCCGCCGGAAAGATTCCGCGACGCTTCGCGGGCACCGTCAAAAATTGACGGTCCTCAATATTACGAAGATTGCCGGGTAAAACAGCTGTGATGACATTCGTCGATGAAGCAAGGATACGTGTCAAGTCCGGCGACGGCGGGCAGGGGTGTGAAAGTTATTACCGGGACAGATGGATGCGGTATCCCCGGCCCGATGGCGGAAACGGCGGCAAGGGAGGCGACGTCGTTATTATCACCGACCGCGGTGTCCAGACGCTTTTGGACCTTAAATACAAACAGCATTACCGCGCCGCTAAAGGCGGGAATGCCAGCAGCAAGGGAAAAAGCGGTAAAGAAGGCGCCGATTGCGTTATCCGCGTGCCCGTAGGAACGATCCTGAGGGATCACGCGACGGGTTTGGTGATCCGTGATTTGGTCGAGGACAAACAATCCGTCGTCGTCGCGCGAGGCGCGCCCGGTGGATTGGGCAACGAGGCCCGTAAAACGATCACGCAGCCCGGCGTCGGCGAAGAACGCGTTCTCGATCTGGAATTGAAGTTGATCGCCGATGTGGGGATCATCGGTTTTCCCAATGCGGGGAAATCCACGTTTATCACCGGGATCTCAAACGCCAAATCGAAAGTCGCCAGCTATCCGTTCACGACCAAACAGCCGATTCTTGGAATCGTCCGCGCCGCTGAAGATGACTCAAAAGGAAAAGATTTCACTGTTGCGGATTTGCCTGGCATCATTGAGGGCGCCCATCAGGGCAAGGGTCTGGGAGACCGCTTTTTACGGCACGCCGAACGTACCAAAATTTTGCTTCATATGATCGATATGGCCGGCACCGAAGGGCGTGATCCTCTCGATGATTACGCGAAGCTGGAACATGAATTGAGGGAATACAGCGATCAGTTGATCGCCAAATACAAGATCGTCGTGGCCAATAAAATAGATTTGCCCCAGGCCGCTGAGCATCTTAAAAGGTTCAAGAAGAAATATAAAAAGGAAAAAGTTTTCGCGATCTCCAGCCTGAACAAAGAAGGTTTTGAGCCGCTCATCAAGCGGCTACAGGAAATTTTATGCTAAGAAAATTTCCAAGACCTGTCAAACGTATCGTTATCAAAGTCGGTTCCAGCGTCATCGCCACGTACGCCATGAAGCCGCGGATGGCGCATTTGAGGTCTCTGGCCGCGCAAATCGCTTCTGTCCAGCGTGCCGGCATTGAAGTGGTCTTGGTCAGTTCCGGAGCCATTGTTTTGGGGATGGGCGAATTGGGGCAGAAGAAACGTCCAACGGATCTGGCTTCGCTGCAGGCGTTGGCCGCCATCGGCCAAGCCGCGCTCATGAACAAATACATCCATTTATTCAAAGAAAATAAAGCCAGGTGCGCCCAGGTTTTGCTGACGTGGGAGGATTTTAACAGCCGTACGCGTTACAATAACGCGCGCAATACTTTTCAGGCGATCCTGCAACGGCACGTGGTGCCAGTCGTCAATGAAAACGATACCATCGCCACCGATGAGATCAAATTCGGCGATAACGATAAATTATCCGCCCTGGTCGCGTGTTTGGTCCAGGCAGATTTGCTCCTGATTTTATCGGATGTCGAGGGGCTGTTTAATTTCAAGGACGGCAAGAAGGAGTTGTTTCAGGAAATACGGGAGATCACCGGGGATATCGAAAGTGTCGCCGGAGGAACGGATAAAAAACATATGTCCCGGGGTGGCATGACGGCCAAATTGCAGGCGATCAAAATGGCTACCCATGCCAATATCCCCTGTATTATCGCAAATGGCGAAAGCGTGAATGTTCTGTTACGTGTTCTAAAAGGAGAACGCATTGGTACATTTTTCGTTGGGAAAGAAGGCAAGCGTCTGGCCAAGAGTCATTGGATTTCTTTCGGCGCTCAACCGAAGGGGGTTTTGACGGTTGATGACGGTGCCCGGGAGGCGCTCTTGAAAGGCGGGCGCAGCCTGTTATTGCCCGGCATTGTTTTCTGGAAAGGGAATTTCAGCGCGGATGACGTGGTGGTCGTTTCCGATAAAAATGGTCAAGAGATCGCGCGCGGGCTCATTAATTATTCCACCACTGACCTGGCGAAGATCGAAGAAAAAAAGGGTAAACTGGAAGTCATCCATTGCGATAACCTTGTATTGTGTCAGAGATAGTCATGGAATCCATGCGCAATCAATCTTCCAATAACGCGATCGTTCGAATGGCTGCCAAGGCCAAAGCCGCTTCGATGGAGTTGTCTTTGTTGTCGACTTCCGCGAAAAATATCGCTTTACACGCGATGGCAAAAGCGCTGGTTCAGCGCAAGGCTTATTTAATGAAGGAGAACCGGAAAGATTTGAATGCGGCGCAAAAACATAATTATTCCAAGGCCCTCATTGACCGGTTGACCCTCGACATCAAAAGGATCAAGGGGATGGCGCAATGCCTGCTCGATACGGCGAAGCTCAAAGATCCGGTCGGAGAGATTTTAAACACATGGAAGCGGCCTAACGGTTTGGTCATTAAGAAGGTACGCGTTCCTTTTGGCGTCATCGGGATCATTTATGAGTCCAGACCCAATGTCACCAGTGATTGCATCGGGTTGTGCCTGAAGTCAGGTAATGCCGTCATTTTAAAAGGCGGCAAAGAGGCCTTTTATTCCAATCACGCTATTTTTTCCGTGCTCAAGAGCGCGTTAAAGAACACCAAGGTGCCTGTGGAGGCCGTCCAGCTCGTCGCTTCAACGGACCGTCAGGCCGTGAACATTCTTTTGCGCCAGACCCGGTATGTCGATTTGATCGTTCCCCGCGGAGGGGAAGGGCTCATTCGTTTTGTCGCCGAGCATTCCCGCATCCCGGTCGTCAAGCATTATAAAGGAGTTTGTCACACCTATGTGAGCGACAAGGCCGATATCGATATGGCACGCTCGGTCTGTTTTAACGCCAAGGTGCAGCGGCCGGGGGTGTGTAACGCGATGGAAACAATGCTGGTTAATCGCAAAGTTGCCGAACGGTTTTTACCGCCGGTGATCGGTGATTTGCGCGCCGCGGGCGTCGAGATCCGTGGCTGTCCGCGCACACGGCGCATCATCGGTGCGGGAATCAAGCCGGCGACGGAAAAAGATTGGACGGAAGAATACCTCGATCTGATCTTGTCCGTCAAAGTTGTGGACAACCTGCAAGATGCCATTGAACATATCAATACTTATGGATCACATCATTCGGACGCGATTGTGACGAAAGATAATAAAGAGGCCGGACAGTTCTTGAAAGCGGTCGATTCCGCCTGTCTTTATGCGAACGCCTCCACGCGGTTTACCGATGGTTATGAGTTCGGATTCGGCGCGGAGGTCGGCATCAGCACGGACAAGCTGCATGTCCGCGGGCCGATGGGCCTGGAGGGATTGACAACGTATAAATATCAGGTCTACGGAAAAGGGCAGATACGAAAGTAAGGGGTGCTCTCATCACCATGAAGCGCATAGGCATTTTAGGCGGCACGTTTAACCCGATCCATATCGGGCATTTAATGATCGCCCAGGCGGTTTTGGAAAAGTTTAATTTAGACAAGGTTGTTTTTGTCCCAGCCTGTTTGCCGCCGCATAAAAGCGGACGCGGCCTGATCGCTGCCGAACATCGTTTGCGCATGGTGCGTCTGGCGGTGCGCGGTAACCGTCATTTAGAGGTTTCTTCCTTTGAGATCGCCAAAGGGGGCAAGTCTTACAGTGTGGACACGGTCCGGTATTTTCGCCGGCGTTATCCCGGCACGAAACTTTTTTTTATCATTGGCAGTGATCACATCGTCAAACTGCACACGTGGCGGGATATCCGGGAAGTTGTTAAAATGGCATCCTTTGTCGCCGTCTATCGTCCCGGGTTCAAGACGATCCGTTCGAAGATACGGGTCAAATCAATGATCATCCCGGGCGTGCATACTTCCTCGTCCGATATCCGCCGCCGGCTGGTCGCCGGCAAGACGGTCAAACACCTGATACCGGAAAATGTCCTTCGATATATCCGTAAGCACAAGCTATATAGACTGAACAAAACGTAATTAAAAGAGGAGTCAACATGGCAGACAGCAAGAATACCGAGATCAAATTCGGCACCGATGGATGGAGAGGAGTGATCTCCGATAATTTTACCTTTGAGAACGTCCGGATCATTGCCCAAGCGGTCAGTGAATGGGTCAATCGCGATCTTCAGGCCGGTGTGAAAACGCTCGCCGTAGGTTATGACACACGGTTTTTATCCGAAGAATATGCTAAGTTGGTTAGCTGTGTTCTTGCGCAAAACGGGATCAATGTCTTTCTTTCCAATAGTCCGATCCCGACTCCCGCTTTAAGTTACGGCGTCATCCGTACCAAAAGTGTGGCGGGGATCATGATCACGGCCAGCCATAATCCGGCCAAATTTAACGGTGTGAAGATCAAGACGGATAAAGGCGGTGGCGCTCCGGCCGAGATCACCAACAAAGTCGAGAGCTACCTTTATCAGACCCCTGTTCAGACGATGGATTTTAATCAAGCGATTGGAGAGGGAAAGATCAAGAAATATGATTTCAAGGTGGATTACCTGAAATTTATCAAAGGGTATATTGACCTTAAGCGCATCCGCAGGGCCAAATTCAAAGTGTTGACCGATGCCATGCATGGCAGCGGCAACGGCTTGATGGCGAAGATTCTTAAAGGGACCAGCATCCGTTTGTCTTTGATGCGCGATGACATCAACCCTTATTTCGATGGCGGGAAGCCGGAGCCGGTTGTCGAATATCTTTCCGGCATTTTGCAGCGCGTAAAGAAAGAGAAATTTGATTTGGGTTTGGTCCTCGATGGCGATGCCGACCGTATCGCGGCGGTCGCCTATGGCGGGGATTTCATCCATCCCCAGAAGATCCTCGGTCTTCTGGCGTTACATTTGATCCGTAATCGCGGCCGTACCGGCGGGATCGTCAAAACTATTTGCGGGACGACGATGATCGATAATATCGCCAAGAAGCTCGGCGTAAAGCTTTATGAAACACCGGTCGGGTTCAAATATATTTCGGATCTGATGGTTTCCCGGAACATCGTTGCCGGCGGCGAAGAGGCCGGCGGGATGGGCGTGCAGGGATTCATCCCGGAACGTGACGGAACCCTGGCCGGGCTCTTACTTTTGGAGATGATGGTTTATCAAAAGAAGAACATCAGGAAGATCCTTCTCGATATGGAAAAAGAATTCGGGCGGTATTATTACGAGCGCTGTGACCTTGAATTAGGTAAGGGAAGATTTGATGCCGGGAAGGTCAGGTCTATGACGACGCTTCTGGGGCAACCCGTCGTTGGGATCAAGGATTTCGACGGTATCAAATTAACTTGCGCCGATGAGAGCTGGTTGATGTTGCGGCCTTCGGGAACAGAACCGCTGGTGCGTGCCTATTCGGAGGCGAAAACCGCCGCGCGCGCCAAGGCCTTGATCAAATATGGCCAGGAACTGTTGCAAGTGAAATAACATGATCTATTATATTTCTTATTTTTTTCTTAGGATTTTAAGCGTATTTTTTTACCCCATCACTGTTGTGGGGAGGGAGAACCTTCCGGCCCGCCAAGGGTTCATCATTGCCAGCAATCATATCAGCAATATGGACCCGTTTATCCTTGGTCTTGCCAGCCGGCGCAGGCTCAGCTATGTTGCCAAAGACTCACTTTTTTATAACAAACTCCTGCGATATCTATTATATAGAGTAGACGCTTTCCCTATTAAAAGAGGGGGAGCGGATTTCCGGGCCATGCGCGAGACGTTGCGCCGGCTCAAAAAAGGCGCCCCGGTCGTTCTTTTTCCGGAAGGGACCCGCCAAGGTGCCGGAGTGGAGAGAAAGATCCATGAGGGGATCGGTTTTATCGTGGCCAAAGCCGGCGTGGCGGTTATTCCTGCCTGCATTAAGGATTCCGAGAAAGTTCTCCCTCCAGGCACTAAGGTTTTAAAGCGCCATCGGGTCACAGTTACCTTCGGCGCGCCCCTGCATTTTACCAAACACCAGTCCTACACGGACATCGCCCACCAGGTCATGGACAGGGTTTCTTTGCTGGCCATGGAGCGCAAATATTTTTAGTTGACAAAATAATCAATTTTGCGATAATGGTGTCCTTCAGTTTGCCCCGATTTTTCTTTCCGGGTTGCGGCTGAAAATCGAATCAAAAAAGGAAGAAGGTATTTTTCTATGAGTCAGGAAAAACAAGCTCTGATGGAAGGGTTATACAAAGAGACCTTTCATGATATTAAGGAAGGCGAGATCGTCAAGGGCAGAGTGATCTCTGTTAATAACAAAGAAGCAGTTGTTGATATCGGATTTAAGTCTGAAGGTTTTGTCCCTATCGAAGAATTCCGCAACGAAGAAAAGCTGGAAGCAGGCGCGGAAATTGACGTGCTTATCGAGTCCATTGAAGATGACGAGGGCCGCCTTGTCCTTTCCCACATGAAGGCGGAGAAATTGCGCGGATGGATGAAGATGGGGGATGTTATCCGCGAGGGTGATATTGTTGACGGCCGGATTGTCAAGCAGGTCAAGGGTGGATTTATCGTGGATGTCGATGGTGTCGAAGCGTTCCTGCCGATGTCGTTGTCCGCTTTCAAAGGGGTTTCCTCGCAGGAGATCATGACCCAGAAATATAAATTCCAGATCGCCAAGCTTAATAAGGCGCGTCGCAATCTTATTCTTTCCCGCAGAGAAGTGGTCCAGAAGGAAAGAGAACTTGTGCGTGACCGGCTTTGGAATGAGCTTGTTAAGGGTCAGCGCAGAACCGGGATGGTCAAGGGTATCACGGATTTTGGTGCGTTTATCGATTTGGGTGGCGTCGACGGATTGTTGCATATTACCGACATGAGCTGGACGCGCGTCAGCCATCCTTCCGAGCTTGTCAAGGTCGGCGACCGCATTGAAGTTTTGATCCTGGATTTTGACAAAGAAAATTCTAAAGTTTCCCTTGGGTTAAAACAGATCGTTGCCAATCCGTGGGACGATGTTTATCAAAAATATCCGACGGGAACAAAAGCAAAGGGCAAGGTCGTTAATGTGATGCCATACGGGGTATTTGTTGAGATCGAGCGCGGGATCGAAGGGTTGCTTCATTCCTCGGAGATCACCTGGCAGAAGAAACTTGTAAATCCCCAGGAAATGTTCAAGGTCGGAGATGAAATCGAAGTCCAGATCATCAACGTGGACAAAGATTCCAAGCGGATTTCTTTGAGCATGAAACAGCTTGAAGAAAATCCCTGGTTGGGTGCGGAAAAGAAATATCCGATCGGATCAAAGGTCAAGGGTAAGGTGCGCGGTTTTACGGATTATGGCGCGTTTGTGGAACTTGACTCGGGCCTGGAGGGAATGATCCATATTTCGGATATGTCCTGGACAAGAAAGATCAATCATCCGCAGGATGTTTTACAAAAAGGACAGGACGTGGAGGTGAGCGTTTTAGCTGTTGATCCCGCCAGCAGGAAGATCAACCTGGGTCTTAAGCAGCTCATGGAAAACCCTTGGTCAGAAATTGCCCAGAAATATTCTATTGATTCCGAAGCCGATGCCGAGGTCGTTTTGAATTCGAATTTCGGCGTTTTTGTCAAGCTCGATGACGATGTGGAGGCGCTCGTTTATTCTTCTGAAATCGAGAAGGAAAAAGCCGCTGCCTTGAAGCCTGGCGATAAGCTGAAGGTGCGTATCATCAAAGTCGACGTTGAGCAGATGAAAATCGGGGTCAGCGCAAGAGTCTAGGCACCCGGCAACCCTTCCTTCAGACGCCTCATGACGCGGATGGCCATTAACGAATCTTTGGAACACATTTCGCGGGGCACGGCTGAAATCATCAACCCGGAAGGTCTTAAAGCAAAACTTCTCGCCAGCCAAAAGAGCAAAAAACCGCTTCGCGTTAAAGCTGGATTTGATCCCACCGCTCCGGACATTCATCTCGGTCACACCGTTCTTCTTCGCAAGTTACGTCAATTGCAGGACCTTGGGCACCAGGTCTTTTTTCTGATCGGGGATTTTACCGCCCAGATAGGAGACCCCACGGGCAAGGACCAGATACGGCCCCAATTGGACCGGCAGAAAATCAATCAAAACGCCAAAACCTACAAAGAACAGGTCTTCAAAATCCTTGACCCCAAACGGACCGAAGTTGTTTTCAACAGCGCCTGGCTGGACAAATTGTCTTCGCAGGAAGTTCTCTCCTTGACGGCCCATTCGACGGTTGCCCAGATGCTGGCCCGTTCCGATTTTAAAAAACGCTTTGAAGAGAAGAAGGAAATCAGTCTTTTGGAATTTGTCTATCCGTTGCTGCAGGGATATGACTCGGTTCATTTAAAAGCGGACATTGAGTTGGGAGGTTCCGACCAGAAGTTTAATCTTCTCATGGGGCGCCAGTTGCAGGAAGCCTATGGACAAGAACCCCAAGCAATCATTATGACGCCGTTATTGGAAGGTACCGACGGCGTCAACAAAATGAGCAAAACATTGAATAATTATATCGGGATCAATGAATCCGCTGATGAGGCCTTCGGCAAAATCATGTCGATCAGTGATGATCTGATGTACCGCTATTATGAGACCCTCACGGATTTGGACATGGCGCAGATCAGGGCGCTCCATCCTAAAGAGGCCAAAATGAAATTGGCGGGTGAAATCATCGCGCGGTTCCATGATTCGGAAAAGGCGGAACAGGCCAGAAAGAATTTTGAGAAAGTTTTCACGCGAGGTCAAACGCCCGAAAACGTCCCTGAATACAGGCTGGGGCCGGGTACTACTTCTTTAGTTGATATCCTTCTGCTTGAGAAACTGGTGGATTCCAGGAGGGAATTTCAGCGCTTGCTTAGTCAGGGGGCTATCAGTCACAATAATCATGCCATTCGCGATGCCCATTGGCGGCCCCAGGGCGGGATCATTAAGGTGGGGAAACGCCGTTTTTTAAAGCTCATTTAGGAGACCGGAAGAATTTGTAACTCCAGCAATCCTAACAAATTAAATTCCTGCAAACTAGATAAAAAAACTTGACAAGACAATAAAAGTCGGTATACTTGACTGACTCGATTGGTTCTGCCCCTGTAGCTCAGTCGGTAGAGCACGTTCTTGGTAAGGACGAGGTCACCGGTTCAATTCCGGTCGGGGGCTTCATACCCCGACGGAGAAATAAAGTTTTCCCTTTAAATCGTATTTCAATATCCAGATTTTTTGTAACGATAATTTTACTATAATGCGTGAACCCATCCAGTTTCAGTGCACCGAATGCAGCCGTATTAATTACAGTGCTACGAAGGATAAGAAAAAACATCCGGATCGGATAGAGGTCAAGAAGTTTTGTCCTTTCTGCCGTAAACACGTTCTGCATAAAGAGCTAAAAAAGTAACGGGAGATTTTCTGTAGGCCTGTAGCTCTAATTGGTAGAGCGACGGTCTCCAAAACCGTGGGTTGTAGGTTCGAGTCCTACCAGGCCTGTGTGATCCCGATTGATGAAGATGCTTGGAAAAATACAAAAATTTATATCCGAAGTGGGTGTTGAGCTCAAAAAAGTCTCGTGGTTGACCCGTCAGGAATTGATCGACGCGACCTGGATTGTTTTCTTAAGTTCAATTTTTTTGGGGATTTTTATCGGATGTACCGACTTCGCTCTTTCCAAATTGTTAAGTTTGATCATCAGGTAGGGTAAGTTCATGGCTGAAATGAAATGGTATGTGGTGCACACGCAAACGGGCTCGGAAGAGAAAGCCAGGGCCGGTTTGCAAGGGCGCATGGCTACAACGGAACTCAAAAAGTATATCGGAGAGATCATCGTCCCGACCGAGCAGGTGGCTGAGATCCGCGGTGGAAAGAAACGTATCACTGCTAGAAAATTTTTCCCCGGCTATCTCATCGTCAAAATGGACATGAACAAGGAGAGCTGGTACCTGGTCAAAACGACACCTGGCATAACCGGTTTTATCGGGCCCGGCCGCAGGCCAACACCCATTTCCGAGGAAGAAGTCAAATCCATCTTGCAGCGTACCGAAGACACGGAAACCAAGCCCACTCCTAAAATTACTTTTGAAATCGGCGAGTCGATGCGCATTGCCCAAGGGCCGTTCGCGAATTTTAACGGTTCGGTCATGGAAGTTTATCCCGAACGTGGCAAGCTCAAGGTGAGCGTTTCGATCTTCGGCAGGTCAACGTTGGTAGAACTCGAATACTGGCAAGTGGAAAAATTATAAAATGGCAAAAGAAGCTGTCGCACAAATTAAGTTGTATGTCCCCGCGGGACAGGCAAACCCCGCGCCGCCGGTAGGTCCGGCATTGGGCCAGCACGGCGTCAACATCATGATGTTTTGCAAGGCCTTTAATGAAAGAACCAAAGGCCGGGAAGGGCTCATCTTGCCGGCGGTTATTACCGTCTACAAGGACAAATCCTTTGATTTTATTATCAAAACACCGCCGAGCGCCGTTTTGATCAAAAAGGCGGCCAACCTGGCCAAGGCCTCCGGGACGGCCGGACGCGAAAAGATCGGCAAGATCACACGCAAGCAAGTTGAAGAGATCGCCAAGGCTAAAATGGAAGATTTGAACACGGCGGATTTCGCCCAAGCCGTGAAAACTATTGAAGGAACGGCCCGCAGTATGGGTATAGAGGTGGTGGTTTAATATGGTTCGGACCAGTAAGCGCATGAAAAATGCAGCACAACAGTTTAGCGTCGATCGGGCATATTCGCTTAAGGAAGCCATCGAGAGTATCGAGAAATTCCCTAAGGTGAAGTTTGATGAAACGGTCGAATTGCACTTTTCCCTTAATATAGACACCAAGAATTCCGATCAGGTTATCCGCGGTACGGTTGTTTTGCCGCATGGAACGGGGAAGAGCGTGCGCATCGCCGTTTTTTGTAAGGGGGAGCAGGAGCAAAAGGCCAGAGAGGCCGGGGCCGACCTTATTGGCGCCGAAGATCTCATCGAAAAAGTGGCCAAGGGGTTTATGGATTTTGATGTGGTGATTGCCACGCCGGATATGATGCGGGATTTAAGTAAATTGGGGAAAATTCTGGGGCCGCGCGGTTTGATGCCGACTCCCAAGGCGGGAACGGTCAGCGCCGATGTGGCCAAGGCGATCAAAGAAGTCAAAGCCGGCAAGATCGAATTTAAATCGGATAAACAGGCGGGTATTCACGTGATCGTTGGAAAAAGATCTTTTGCAAAGGAAAAGCTGCTGGATAATGCCAGCCATGTGATCGAAGCGATTAATCATGTTAAGCCGGCCTCAGTTAAGGGAAATCTTCTTAAAAATGTCTCTTTGTCCACGACGATGGGGCCGGGATTAAAGGTGGCGATATGAAAAGAATCGGTCAGGCATTCCGTGAAAATCTCGTTAATAGAGTTAAAGATGGCATTGGCCGGAATGGATGTATTTTTGTCGTCAGTTACTCGCAGGTTCCGGCCTCGCAGATCAATGATTTTCGCAAGCGCCTGAAAGCAGCCGGGGCGGATGTTTATGTTTCCAAGAATTCCATCGCCCAGATCGCCCTTAAAGATTTGAATCAAAGCGCTTTGGCTGAAAAAATAACCGGCCAGATGGCCTTTGTTTGGAGTCAGGCCGATTCCGCTGAGGTGGCCAAAGCCCTGGTCAAATTCGCCAAAGAGTGTGAAAACATCAAGATCCGCGGCGGATTGCTGGATGGCAAGATTTTGGAAAAGGATCAAATTGTCCAATTGTCCGAGTTGCCTTCACGGCAGGTTTTATTGACGATGCTTTTATCAACGATCCAGTCGCCGTTGACCCGGCTGGCGGGAGCGTTGAGCGGCAAAACGCAGGAACTCTTATCCATATTGAAGCAGTTAAGCGAGAAAAAGGGAGGGAATTAAAATGTCTGAAAATACAACAACAGAACAAAAACAGGAAGCTCCGGGAAAAGAGCTTTCAGCCAAATTAAAAGAACTCGTCAAGACGGTCGAAGGCTTGACCGCGCTTGAAATTTCCGAATTGGTCAAGGCCTTGGAAGACAAATTCGGCATTAAGGCCGCCGCCCCCATGGCTGGCATGATGATGCCTATGGGTGCCGCAGCCGGAGCCGGAGCCGCAGCCGCAGCTGAGGAGAAAACTACTTTTGATGTCGTCCTTAAAGAAATCGGCGCGAACAAGATCGCCGTCATCAAAGAAGTCAGAGGCGCGACCAACCTCGGGTTGAAAGAAGCCAAAGACCTCGTTGAAGCCGCACCCAAGACGGTCAAAGAGGGAGCGACCAAAGAGGAGGCGGAAGACCTCAAGAAGAAGCTGGAAGCTGCCGGCGCAAAAGTGGAATTGAAATAAATTCCGTTCATTGATAATCGACTCTTAAGAGCGTGGGGAATATGGAAAAACTGAAAGTTAAAGATTTCAGCAAGTTCAAGGACGACTTTGAGATCTTGCACCTTCTGGGTATCCAGACGGATGCTTACGAACAATTCCTGCAAGCAGGCAGTGCCCCCGACAAGCGCAAATATCAGGGCCTGGAAGAAGTGTTCCGCGATGTCTTTCCGTTGGAAAGTTATGACGGGCAGATCAAGCTGGAATACATGAATTATTCGTTGGGCAAGGAAAAATATTCCGCCGTGGAGTGCAAACGACGCGGCATGACCTTCGCGGCACCGCTGAAGGTCAAGCTGCGCCTGATCACGCCCGTTGATATTAAAGAGCAGGAGGTATATTTCGGCGAGTTCCCGTTGATGACCGATACGGGGACATTTATTATCAACGGTGACGAAAGAGTCGTGGTCTCCCAGATCCAGCGTCCACCGGGCGTTTCTTTCGAAGAAGAGCTGCATCCTACGGGAAAAAGCATTTTCCATGGAAGGATCATCCCGGCGCGCGGGGCCTGGTTTGAGATCAAATATGATCTCAACAATGTCTTTTTGGCCTATGTCGACCGCCGCAGGAATTTTCCGGCCACACAGATCTTGCGCATTATGGGCTTGTCGACCACCGAAGACATGAAGGCCATGCTCGGCGAGAATTTTGAAAAGCTCAAACCAACCCTCGAAAAAGACCACACCACCACTAAAGAAGAAGCGCTCCTTGATTTTTACCGAAAGATGCGTCCCACCGAACCGGCGACGGTCGAGGTCGCAGACACGCTTTTTTTTAGATTGTTTTTTGACCCCAAGCGCTACGACTTAAGCAAGGTCGGCCGCCATATCATCAATCGCAAGCTGAATATGGATTCGCCGCTTGAGAACCGCGTGCTGGACATCAAGATGGTCATCGAGGTCCTCCGCTATTTGATGAATTTGCGTAATGGCATCGGGGAAACCGATGATATCGACCATTTGGGTAACCGCCGTATCAAGACGGTGGGGGAATTGGTCCAGAACCAGGTGCGTATCGGCCTCGCGCGTCTGGAGCGTTCGATCAAAGAGCGCTTGGTCGTTATGAGCAATTTTGAAAATCTCACCGCCCATCATTTAATTAATTCCAGACTTTTTTCAAATCAGATCCAGGATTTCTTCGCCCGCAGCCAATTGTCCCAGTTCATGGACCAGGTCAATCCGCTTTCCGAGATGACCCACAAAAGACGTTTGAGCGCTTTGGGCCCCGGCGGGTTGTCCCGCGAGCGTGCCGGTTTTGAGGTCCGTGACGTCCATCACACACATTACGGCCGGGTGTGTCCTATCGAAACTCCGGAAGGCCCGAACATCGGGCTTATCGCGTCCTTGACCAATTGCGCCCGTGTCAACGAATTGGGTTTTATTGAAACCCCGTATCGTAAAGTCAATGAAGGGCATGTTACCAACAAGATTGAATATTTGACCGCCGATAAAGATCAGAACGCGCATATTGCGCAGGCCAATTCGCCGATCGATAAGAGCGGTAATTTTACAGAGAAGGAAGTTTCCTGCCGTTACAAGACAGATTTCCCGAAGGTGGCTCCGAAAAACGTCACCTACATGGATGTCTCGTCGCTTCAGGTTGTATCGGTGGCGGCCGCTTTGATCCCGTTTCTTGAGCACGATGACGCCAACCGCGCGCTGATGGGTTCCAACATGCAGCGCCAGGCCGTCCCGGTCATGATCCCGGAAGTCCCTTATGTCTCAACGGGAATGGAGGGGAAAGTGGCCCAGGACTCCGGCGTCGTTGTCTTGGCCAAGCAATCGGGCACCGTTACCAAAGTCGACGCGCGAGAGATCACAATCGGCGATACAGTTTATCCTTTAAAGAATTTTCAGCGCACCAATGCGAACACGTGCATTCAGCAAAGACCGTTGGTCAACGTCGGCGATAAAGTTCAGGCGGGCGACCCAATCGCAGACGGCATTGGGACCAGGGATGGCCAGTTAGCGCTGGGCTGTAACGTTTTGGTCGCGTTTATGCCATGGCGCGGGTTCAATTTCGAAGACGCCATTTTGATCAACGAACGGTTGGTCCGTGAAGATAAATTTACATCGATCCATATTGAACGTTTCGAGGTCGAATGCCGTGAAACGCGTTTGGGTAACGAGGAGATCACGCGGGATATTCCCAACGTCGGAGAAGATGCCCTCGTAAATCTCAATGAAGACGGCATTATCCGCATCGGCGCCGAAGTGAAAGCCGGCGATATCTTGGTCGGTAAAGTAACGCCCAAGAGCGAAAAAGAACTTTCCCCTGAGGAAAGACTTTTACGCGCGATCTTTGGCGAAAAGGCCGCGGATATCCGTGATACGTCCTTAACGTTGCCTCCCGGGATTGAGGGTGTCGTGGTTCACGCGGAGATTTTCCAGCGGGCGGAGCGCGGACGTAAAACCAAAGAAGATAAGAAAAAAGAAATGGAGACCCTTGAGAAGATCAAGGCCTATTACAAGCAGGAAATCGAGTTTGCGGAAGAAGAAAAGCAAAAGAAGATATGCAAATTGTTGAATATCGACAAAAAGAAGATCGGCAAGATCCGTTTTGATGAATTCGAAGAGGATTCTGAAGAATATGAAGTCGTCCGTTTTTATGATGACAAGATCGCGGAGCTGGTCGAAGAGGAAGTCCAGGAGGTCGAGCGTATCCGCCGCGGCGATGAATTGCCGGCAGGCGTCTTGAAAAGAGTTGTTGTGTATATCGCTACCAAGCGCAAGGTTGCTGAAGGCGATAAAATGGCCGGTCGTCACGGAAATAAAGGTATTGTTTCACGGATCCTGCCTGAAGAGGATATGCCATTTCTGGAAGACGGTACGGCGGTTGATATCGTTTTAAATCCATTGGGCGTTCCGTCTCGTATGAACGTTGGTCAACTTTTGGAAACCCATCTTGGGTGGGCCGCGAAGGCGCTGGGATTCCACGCCGTCACACCGGTCTTTAATGGAGCGACCGAGCTGGAAATACGCGCCTGTCTGAAAGATGCCGGCTTGCCGGAAGACGGCAAGACAACCGTCATTGATGGACATACGGGAATTCCTTTTGAGCAGAAAATCACGGTCGGGTATATCTACATGCTCAAATTGAATCATCTTGTTGATGAAAAGATTCACGCGCGTTCCATCGGCCCTTATTCGCTGGTTACACAGCAGCCTTTGGGCGGGAAAGCGCATTTTGGTGGACAGCGTTTCGGGGAAATGGAAGTTTGGGCGCTCGAGGCCTATGGGGCCGCCTACACGTTGCAGGAAATGCTGACGGTCAAAAGTGACGACGTCATCGGGCGCAGCCGCATGTATGAATCCATCGTTAAGGGACAACACAAGCTGGAAACGGGAACGCCGGAATCTTTCAACGTTCTTGTCAAGGAACTGCAGGGATTATGCCTGGATATTCAGGTCGTTAAAACCGCGTCCGAGCAGCAAGAGGCGGAGAGGGCCGAGAAGGCCGACAAGGCTGACAATAAACTTCTAAATAAACTTAGAGAGAAAAAAGAAGAAAATGGCTAGCCCAAAAGAAGAACTCCAAAATCGCGATTATGTCACAATCCGTATCGCCTCACCGGAAAAGATCCGTTCATGGTCCTGTGGTGTCGTCAAGAAAGCGGAAACGCTCAACTATAGAACGTTGAAGCCGGAAAAGGACGGACTTTTTTGTGAAAAAATCTTCGGTCCGGTACGCGACTGGGAATGTAATTGCGGTAAATACAAAGGGATCAAGTTCAAAGGGATCACCTGCGATCGCTGTGGTGTCTTGGTGACGCGTTCTTCCGTGCGCCGTGAGCGCATGGGGCATATTGAGTTGGCCTGCCCGGTTACGCATGTCTGGTTCTATAAGGCCGTCCCAAGCCGTTTGTCCGCTTTGTTGCAAGTCACTTTACGGGACATGGAAAAGCTTATTTATTATGAGGAGTATATCGTTGTCGATCCCGGCAATACGCCTTTAAAGAAGAATCAGCTTTTAAGCGAGGATGAATATCAAGAGGCGTTGATCAAATACGGCGGCGGGTTCAAATCGAAAATCGGCGCCGAAGCCGTGCGCGACCTTTTAAAAGAACTTGATCTGGCCACGTTATGCAAGAAGCTGCGCAAAGACCTGGAAAAAGCCAACCCGGCGGGGACAAACCATAAGAAGATCGCCAAGACGCTTAAAGTTGCCGAAGATTTTAAGAAATCAGGGAATTCGCCCGACTGGATGGTGCTGGGCGTTCTCCCCGTGATCCCGCCTGATTTGCGGCCGCTAGTTCCCCTCGAAGGCGGACGTTTTGCCACCTCGGACCTCAACGACCTTTACCGCCGCGTCATCAACCGTAATAATCGTCTTAAGAAATTAATTGATCTCAAGGCTCCGGAGATCATCTGCCGTAACGAAAAGCGGATGCTCCAGGAAGCCGTGGATGCCCTTTTGGACAACGGGCGTCATGGCAGGCCCGTTCTGGGCGCCGGGAACCGTCCTTTGAAATCCCTGTCAGATATGTTAAAGGGAAAACAGGGACGATTCCGCATGAATCTTTTGGGAAAACGCGTTGATTATTCAGGGCGTTCCGTTATCGTCGTCGGGCCAAACTTAAGATTGCATCAATGCGGATTGCCCAAGAAGATGGCGTTGGAATTATTTGAACCATTTATTATCCGCAAATTACGTGAAAAAGGGTATGTCCACACGATCAAGGGCGCCAAGCGGATGGTGGAGAAGGAAAAGGCCGAGGTCTGGGATATTCTTGATGAGGTCATCCAGGATCATCCGGTCATGCTTAACCGCGCCCCCACGTTGCATCGGTTAAGCATCCAGGCGTTTTATCCCACACTCGTCGAAGGAAAAGCCATCAAATTGCATCCGTTGGTGTGCGCGGCCTTTAACGCGGACTTCGATGGCGACCAGATGGCCGTCCACGTGCCGCTTTCCCTGGAAGCCCAGATGGAATGCCGTCTGGAACTTTTGTCCATCAATAATTTGTTCTCACCTGCCGACGGCAGACCGATCGTGACACCTTCCCAGGACATGGTCCTGGGTCTTTATTACCTCACGAAAGAAGACGAGAAGAGTGGAGGAGATACTCGTGTTTATTCCGCGCCACAGGAAGTCATTGTCGCGTTCAACGACGGCTTTTTGGGTCTTCATAAACGTATCAAGTTGCGCACCAATATTCCTGTCTGGGGTGAGGAAAAGCCCTCTTTGATCATTTCCCAGGAAGAAGCTTTAAAGGGCGCGGATGAGAAAAAAACCAAGAAGGAAGAAAAGCTGAAAAAGGAAGAAACAAACGCTCCGTCTATCATTGAAACGACCGTCGGACGGGTCCTCTTTAATGAAATCATCTTCGCTGAATTCGGTTTTGTCAACGAACTGCTGGACAAAAAGAAAACAGGGGCGATCGTTTCGGATTGCTACAAGCGTTTTGGTCAAGGAAAGACCATCAAGCTTTTGGATGATTTAAAGGAATTAGGGTTCATCAACGCGACTTTGGCAGGGATATCGATCGGTATTGGTGACATGACCATACCGCAGGAAAAAACGGATATCCTGAAGAATTCGAAACAGGAAATCGCTAAAGTTGAAGACCAGTATCGCAAAGGTATCATTACCGGCCGCGAGCGTTACAATAAAATTATCGACATCTGGACGCATACGACGGAAACCATGTCGGACTTGGTGTTCAAGCAGATGGACCCGTTTAATCCGGTGTTTATTATGGCGGATTCGGGCGCGCGCGGATCTCGTTTGCAGATACGTCAGCTTTCCGGGATGCGCGGTCTGATGGCCAAACCCTCGGGTGAAATTATCGAGAACCCCATTACGGCGAGTTTCCGTGAAGGATTAACCGTTCTGGAGTATTTTATTTCGACGCACGGCGCGCGTAAAGGTCTGGCGGACACGGCGTTGAAAACCGCTGACGCCGGGTATTTGACACGGCGACTCGTCGACGTGGCGCAGGAAGTCGTCGTTACCGTGGAGGACTGCGGGACACTTAATGGCATCACGGTTTCCGCCATTGTTGAAGGTGATGAACTGGTCGTTAGCCTTAGAGAGCGTATCACGGGACGTGTCGCTTTGGACAGTATTGTTGACATCGTTACCGATCAGAAAGTTATCGAGGCCGGAGAAGTCATTGATGAAGAAACGGCTGAATTCATCGAACATTTGGGTATTGAAAAGGTGCGTATCCGCAGCGTCTTGACCTGCGAGGCCGAACGCGGCGTTTGCGTGAGATGTTATGGACGGAACTTAGCTACCCAGCGCCATGTTGAGATCGGTGAAGCGGTTGGAACCATTGCTGCTCAAAGTATCGGTGAGCCCGGAACCCAGCTGACCATGCGTACGTTCCACATCGGTGGAACGGCAAGCCGCGCCATCGAACAATCTTTTTATAAGGCCAAAAACACGGGATCCATCAAGTATCACCAGTTGCGCGTGGTCGCCAAAGGCAACGAATTTATCGTCCTTAATCGCAACGGTTCGGTCAGTATCAACAACGAATATGGCCGTGAATTTGAGCGCTATCAGCTTCCTCAAGGCGCGGTCTTGAATATTCCGGATGGCGCGACGGTTGCCAAAGATAAAGTGTTTGTCACGTGGGACCCGTATACGGTGCCGATCATTACGGAAGTCAAGGGTGTTGTCAATTCCGAAGACCTTATCCCTGATGTGACGGTCCAGGAAGAACAGAATCCTGTGACCGGGGTTACCGAGCGGGTTGTTGTTGAACACAAACAGGAATACCACCCGCAGATCATCATGACTGATGAGAAAAAAGAGATCGTCGGCATTTACTCGATCCCTATCGGCGCGCATATCCTCGTTAAGGATAAACAACAGATCAATGCCGGTGATTTGATCGCAAAGATCCCCCGTGGCGCCGGCAAGACGCGCGATATTACCGGCGGCCTTCCACGCGTGGCGGAGTTGTTCGAAGCAAGACGTCCGAAAGACCCCGCGGTTATCAGCGAGATCGATGGGACAGTTGAGTTCAGCCAGGATAAAAAAGGACGCCGTACAATTATTGTGCGAAGTCCGACCGGGATGCACTCGGAGTACACGATCCCCCACGGCAAGCATCCTAACGTATACAAAGGCGACAGGGTATTTGCCGGGCAGCAGTTGACGGACGGACCGGTCGTTCCTCACGACATCCTGCGCGTGTGCGGTGATAAAATACTCCAGGAATATTTGCTCAACGAGGTCCAGGAAGTCTATCGTTTGCAGGGCGTGCGCATTAACGATAAGCACATTGAGCTCATTATCGGGCAGATGCTCAAAAAAGTTAAGATTGAAGACTCCGGAGATACGGAATTTCTGATTGGCGAACAGATCAACCGGGCCACTTTTAAGAAGGCCAATGAGGAAGTTCTGAAGAAAAAAGGCAAGCCGGCCAAGGCCACGCCGCTTCTTTTGGGAATTACGAAAGTATCTTTAACTACAGAGAGTTTCATCTCTTCCGCAAGTTTTCAGGAGACAACAAGGGTGTTGACAGAGGCCGCCTCATCTGGTAAAATTGACCTCCTTTGCGGCTTGAAGGAAAATGTTATTGTGGGCCATCTGATCCCGGCGGGAACAGGCCTTAAAGAATACGAAAATGTTGAAGTGGTGAAATATGCCGACGATACAGCAACTCATCAGGAAACAAAGAGTACAGAGAATAAAGAAGAGTAAGTCGCCCGCACTCACGAACTGTCCGTTCCGACGGGGAGTTTGCCTGCAGGTTAAAACGATGACGCCTAAAAAACCGAACTCGGCGTTGCGCAAGATCGCCAGGGTGCGTTTGTCCAACAAGTTCGAGGTCACCTCGTATATCCCGGGTGAAGGGCACAACCTTCAGGAACATTCGATCGTGTTGGTACGCGGCGGCCGCGTGAAAGATTTGCCCGGCGTGCGCTATCATATCGTGCGCGGGACATTGGACACCGCTGGTGTCGCGAAGCGCAAAAAATCACGGTCGAAGTACGGAGCAAAAAAGGATTCAGGTAAATAACATATGCGTAGACGCAGTGCAGAACTAAGAGAAACAGCCCCCGATCCGAAATACGGCAATCGGCTTGTGACCAAGTTTGTCAATGTTATTATGTCCGAGGGGAGAAAAACGACGGCCGAGAATATCGTTTACGGGGCCTTCGACTTGATCGACCAGAAAAATCATGAATTGGGCGCGGTGAAGGTGTTTGCCAAAGCCATCGACAATGTCCGCCCCAAACTGGAAGTCAAGTCCAGACGTGTCGGCGGGGCGACGTATCAGGTCCCTATCGAAGTGCCGCTCGCCCGGGGAAATTCTTTGGCGATGCGCTGGATCCGTGATTTTGCGCGCAAGAAAAAGGGTAAGCCCATGCCGATTAAATTGGCCGATGAGCTTATTGCCGCAGCCAAAGGGGAAGGTCAGGCGATCAAGAAGCGGGACGACACTCATAAAATGGCAGAGGCGAACAAGGCCTTTGCGCACCTACGTTGGTAATATTGAAACTGCACCGGCTTTGTATGCAGGAATTAAAGCCGATGCAGTTCTTAATTAACAGGGAAGTTTAAAAGCCCATGGCAGCAGACGCAACACCATTGCATGATGTGAGAAATATCGGGATCATCGCCCATATCGACGCGGGTAAGACGACGACGACCGAGCGGATCCTGTTTTATACCGGCGTCATCCATAAGATGGGAAGCGTTGATGATGGAAACGCGACCATGGACTGGATGGAGCAGGAGCAGGAGCGCGGGATCACCATCACGGCGGCGAATACCACCTGTTTTTGGAACAAGAAAAAGATCAATATCATCGACACCCCCGGCCACGTGGATTTTACCATCGAAGTCGAGCGGTCTTTGAAAGTTTTGGACGGGGCCGTGATTGTTTTATGCGGGACCAGCGGCGTGCAATCCCAGACCGAAACGGTCTGGCGTCAGGCCGATCGATACAATGTCCCGCGGCTCGCTTTTATCAACAAGCTCGATCGTTTGGGCGCGAGCTTTGAACGTGTCTTGGCCGACGTTCATGACCGCCTGGGCGCCAATGCGGCTGCGATCACGTTCCCGAATGGAACCGAAGACAGATTTACAGGTATTGTGGATGTCATTTTGGAGAAATATGTCACATATGAAGACGACTTGGGCGTCAACCGTATATTAAGCGACGTGCCCGCTGAATTGAAAGATAAATTAAAGCAGTATCGTCACACATTGATCGAACGTCTCGCGGATGCCGATGATGAGATCGCGGAAAAATTTTTAGAGGAAAAAGAGATCAGTGTCGAAGATATCAAGAAGGCCATTCGACGCGCGACCATCGCAGGCACATTTTTACCCATTTTATGCGGGTCATCGCTTAAAAATAAGGGCGTTCAGTTGGTTCTGGATGCGGTTTGTGATTATTTGCCTTCGCCATTGGATGTTCCGCCGGTCAAAGGCATTGATCCCGCAACGAAAGAAGAAGTCACTCGTCCGCCATCTGCCGATGCCCCTTTGAGCGCTTTGGTATTTAAAATAGCCACAGATCCTTACGTAGGAAAATTGTTCTTTACGCGCATATATTCAGGGAGGATTGTTTCGGGCGAAGGGGTCTATAATTCCACACAGCAGGTCAAGGAACGGATTTCCAAAATTGTTATTATGCACGCCAATAAGCAGGAGATCGTCCCGAAAGCGGAAGCTGGGGAAATCGTGGCGTTAGTTGGTATCAAGGAAAGCAAGTCCGGCGATACGTTGTGCGATCAGGAAAAGAAGATTTTACTCGAGAATATGCGTATCCCCGAACCGGTTGTCTCGATGTCTATCGAGCCCAAGACCAAGGCCGACCAGGACAAGATGGGGTTTACTCTAAAGAAATTTTTGGACGAGGATCCATCGTTGCGCGTGCACTATGATCATGAAACGGCCCAGACGATTATTTCCGGGATGGGCGAGCTGCACTTGGAGATTATCATTGACCGCATGAAGCGCGAATTTAACCTGGAGACAAATATCGGCCGGCCGCAGGTCGCGTATAAAGAAACGATCACGCGTAAAGTAGACGATGTTGTCGGTAAACATATCAGTCAGAGCGGCGGCCGGGGGCAATACGGCCACGTCGTCATCAATGTGGAGCCTGCCCAGGAGCATGGGAAAGGTGTTGAATTTATTAATAAGATTAAAGGTGGGGCGATCCCCCGCGAATTTATCCCCGGTGTAGAAAAAGGGATCAAGGATGCCTCTTCTGCCGGTGTTTTGGCCGGTTATCCGGTAACGGACCTTATTGTCACATTGATCGATGGTTCTTACCACGACGTCGATTCCAGCGAGTTGGCGTTCCAGTTGGCCGCGAAATTCGCTTTACGGGAAGCGCTTCAAAAAGGTAAATCGGTATTCTTGGAACCGATCATGGATATCGAAGCGGTGGCACCGGAAGAGTTTATGGGCGCCGTCATAGGCGATCTCCAGACGAGAAGGGCCAAGATCGTCAATATGGGGACACGCGGAAAGATCAAGACGGCACGCTGTGAGGTCCCGTTGGCGGAAATGTTCAACTATGCCAACGCGGTACGTTCCTTAACTCAAGGACGGGCGACGTTTAGTATGGAGCCCGCCTTTTATGCGGAAGTGCCTCAATATGTCGCCGACAAGATCATTGGGGCGCACCAGGAAGCTCTTGGCAAAAAGAGCTGATACATAAATTAGAGAATCATAAAGCGTCATTATTCAAGAGTTTTTATGAGAAAGAAGGAGGCATAAGATGGCCAAGGAAAAGTTCGTAAGAAATAAACCACACTTGAATATCGGTACCATCGGGCACGTTGATCACGGGAAAACGACTCTAAGTTCCGCCATTACCAACGTATTGGCGAAAAGAGGATTAGCCCAGGCGCGCAGCTATGATTCCATTGACAACGCTCCGGAAGAAAAAGAGCGCGGTGTTACGATCAACATCTCGCATATCGAGTATGAGACAGAGAAAAGACACTACGCGCACATCGACTGTCCCGGCCACGCCGACTATATCAAGAACATGATCACGGGTGCGGCCCAGATGGACGGCGCGATCCTCGTCGTTTCCGCCGCCGATGGCGCCATGCCCCAGACCAAGGAGCACATCCTTTTGGCCCGCCAGGTGAACGTTCCCTCCATCGTTGTCTTCCTTAACAAGTGTGATCAGGTCCAGGATAAAGAACTTTTTGAACTCGTTGAGCTGGAAATCCGTGACCTTTTGACCAAGTATAAATATGATGGTGACAAAACGCCGATCATCAAGGGAAGCGCCCTGGAGGCCATAAACAACCTTAATGATGACTCTAAGACTCAGCCTATCGTCGATCTGATGAAGGCCGTTGACGATTTCATCCCCGAACCTGTCCGCGAACTGGATAAACCGTTCTTGATGGCCATCGAAGACGTGTTTTCCATCTCGGGCCGGGGAACGGTCGCTACCGGACGTATCGAGCGTGGTAAAGTCAAGGTTGGTGAAGAAGTCGATCTCGTGGGGATGACCAAGGACATCAAAAAGACGGTTGTTACGGGCGTCGAAATGTTCCGCAAGGAACTCGATTTCGGTCAGGCCGGGGACAACGTCGGCTTGCTTTTGCGCGGTGTTGAAAAAGACGACATCCAGAGAGGCCAGGTTTTGGCCGCGGCCGGATCCATTACGCCGCACACCAAATTCAAAGCCAAGACATATATTTTAACCAAGGAAGAAGGTGGCCGTCATACACCGTTTTTCAAAGGATACCGGCCACAATTCTATTTCCGTACGACGGACGTGACCGGATCGGCCAATCTTCCGGCCGGTGTGGAAATGTGTATGCCCGGCGATAACGTCGAGCTGGAAGTGGAGTTGATCCAGCCCATCGCCATGGAGAAGGAATTGCGTTTCGCTATCCGTGAAGGTGGCCATACGGTTGGTGCCGGTGTTATACACCAAATCATCGCATAAAATATCGAGATCATCATGCAACAACAGCAAAAAATACGGATAAAACTCAAAGCATTCGATCACAGGTTGATCGATCAATCCGCCCAGGAGATCCTGGATACGGCCATTCGCACGGGCGCCAAAGTTTCCGGTCCCGTGCCATTGCCGACCAAAAAGGAGCTCTATACGGTGTTGCGATCTCCCGTGATCGATAAAAAATCCAGAGAACAATTTCAACTGGCCACCCATAAACGGCTCATTGACCTTATTGATCCTACGGCAAAAACCGTGGAAGCCTTGAGGAAATTGAACCTGCCGGCGGGTGTGGATGTTGAGATCAAGCAATAAAGGCGCGTTGAAATCATGATCCGCGGTTTATTAGGGAAAAAATTGGGTATGACGCAGATTTTTGATAAGGATGGGGACGTTGTTCCCGTCACTGTTGTCGAGGCCGGCCCGTGCATCGTTTTGGGGTTGCAGGATTCCCCCCCAAAGGTGAAGGTGGGCTTTGAACAGGTCAAAGAATCACGCGTCAACAAGCCCATACTTGGGTTCTTCAAAAAAACCGGTGTGCCGCCTTTGCGTGTTATCAAGGAATTTGAATCAACGGAAAACAAGGATTATAAGGTCGGCCAAGAATTAAAGGCCGATGTTTTTAAGCCAGGTGAATTTGTCAATGTCGTTGGAACTTCGATTGGAAAAGGGTTCCAAGGTGGTATGAAACGTTGGCACTGGATGGGCGGCCCTGCGGGGCACGGTTCCATGCACCACCGTCGCGTGGGATCCATCGGCGCCAGCGCCGATCCTTCAAGAACACTTCGTGGGACGAACATGCCAGGACATATGGGCGCACGTAGGATTACAGCCCAAGGACTGCGCGTCATGGTGGTTGATGCCGAGAAGAATACGATCCTTCTTAAAGGTGTTGTCCCGGGACATAAGAATGCATATGTCGAGATATATCGTTCGAAGAAAAAGGCCTTCAAACCTTTGGACGAGGAACGTAAGGCTGTTGTCCGTAAAGTCAACCCTATGAAGCAAAGTAAGGCCAAGGCAACGGGTAAGGGGAAATAACGTGTCGAGTCTGCCTGTTTTAAATAATGAGGGGAAAGAATCGGGGGCTATCGATCTTCCCAAGGAAATTTTTGATGAGCCCATCAATCAAGATGTGATTCACCAGGCAGTCGTCATGTATCAGGCCTCTGACCGCCAGGGTAACGCATCGACAAAGACACGCAAGGAAATTTCTGGCGGCGGCATCAAGCCTTGGCGCCAGAAAGGGACCGGACGCGCCCGTCATGGATCCATTCGGTCACCGCTATGGAAAAAAGGCGGTATTGTTTTCGGTCCTCATCCCAGGGATTTCAGTTATAGTGTTCCCCAGAAGGTTCGTCAAGGAGCTTTACGCGAGACTTTGAACGTGAAATATCAGGGCAAGAATTTAGTCTGTGTCGATGATTTCAAAAAACCGTTCGCGAAGACGAAAGAGTTCGCCGCGATTCTGAAGAATTTGAGTCTTAACGGGAAAATACTTGCCCTTCTCGATGGCTGCGACCCCAGCATACAGAGAGTGTCCCGCAATATTCCGCGGTTTCGTTTGATGCGTTCCCAGGATGTCAACGCGTATGACATCTTGCGTCATAAAAAGATCTTGGTCACTAAAACGGCGTTCAATAACTTGCTGGAGCGTATAACCAAATGATGCACGCCTACGATGTCGTCAAAAACCTGGTGCGTACCGAGCGGGCGACTTTTTTGGAACCGCAGCGCAAGTACCTCTTTCAGGTGGCCACTGACGCCAACAAGGTTCAGATCCGCAGGGCCGTTGAGGAGATCTATAAAGTGAAGGTTGAGTCGGTTAACACATCACTTGTCCCGGGGAAACTGCGACGCGTGCGTCAGGAATTGGGCCGCACCACGCCTTGGAAAAAAGCGATCGTTACGCTTAAAGATGGAAACAAGATCGAGGTTACATAAAAATGGGTATTAGACGATTTAGGCCGGTAACCAGTACGTTGCGCCATACGGCGATTGCGGATTTCGCGGAGATCACCAAAGGAAAGCCGGAAAAGAACCTTTTGCGGCCGTTGAAAAGTTCTGGCGGGCGCAATGTGTACGGGCGCATCACCATGCGATATCGTGGCGGCGGACACAAGAGGATGTATCGCCTCATTGATTTCAAGAGAGATCGTGTTGACCAGGAATGCACCGTCTTGGCCATAGAGTACGATCCGAATCGTACCGCGCGTATTGCGTTGATCCAATATCCGGATGGGGTCAAGTCGTATATTCTTGCTCCGCGCGATCTGAAGCCCGGTGATAAGGTGATCAGCACTATCGATAAAGATGTGGAAATCAAGCCCGGGAATTGCATGCCGTTACGCCGTATTCCACTGGGGACAGCGTTGCATAATATTGAACTGAAACCCGGGCAAGGCGGGAAGATCGCCCGTTCCGCGGGGACATCTATTCAGCTCGTTGCCAAAGAGGGGGATTACGCCTTCATCCGCATGCCGTCGAGCGAAGTGAGGAAGGTCCTGATTGATTGCCGTTCCTCCATCGGACAGATCGGCAATGTCGAGCATGAAACGCGTTCGATCGGAAAAGCGGGAAGAATGCGTTGGCTGGGGCATCGCCCGAAAGTTCGCGGGGTTGTCATGAATCCGGTGGACCATCCACACGGAGGCGGCGAAGGTAAAGCCCCGCAGGGAAATCCGCATCCGGTCACGCCGTGGGGAAGACCGACCAAAGGGTACAAAACCCGCAAGAAACAGAAATATTCGGACCAGTATATCATTCGCAGAAGGGGATCCAAGTAATATGACGCGTTCAGTCAAAAAAGGCCCGTACGTTGAAGAATCATTATTAAAGAAGCTTAACCGGATGGTCTTATCCGGTCAGCGACAACCGATCAAGACATGGTCGCGGCGTTCCACCGTCACTCCGGATTTTGTCGGCTATACGGTGGCGGTTCATGATGGCCGTAAGCACGTGCCGATTTTCATTACAGAAAATATGGTCGGATACAAATTTGGCGAATTTGCCCATACACGTACGTTTAAAAAGCATGGCGGCGTTAAAGCTAAAAAAGCGCCGGATAAGACTTAAAGGTCGGAAGCAATGATAGCCCTCGCACGAGCAAAATTTTTACGCGTTTCACCGACGAAGGTCCGGCAGGTGATCGATCTCATCCGCGGCAAGGATGTGGCAACTTCGCAGGCGATTTTGACCCACGTCCAGAAGGGGTCGCGGACGATGATCAGTAAAGTGTTAAGTTCTGCCGTGGACAACGCCAAGCAAAAAGGGCTTATGGAAGACCAGCTGTTCATCTCGCGGATCGTGGCCGATCAGGGCGCTTCCTGGAAACGTTTTCGCGCCGCGTCGTTCGGGAGAGCGACACCGATTTTAAAGAGAACGACCCATTTAACGATCGAACTGGATTTAAAAACCAAATAGGAGAATAAGCAGTGGGACAAAAAGTTAGCCCAGTAGCATTACGCATCGGATATATCGAAAACTGGAGAAGCCTCTGGTTCGCGGACAAAAAGCAATTCGCGCAGAACATTCTGGAGGATTACAAGATCCGTCAGTTCATCAAGAAACGTTTTGCGCAGGCGGCAGTTTCCAAGGTCGTCATTGAACGGCTAGGCGATAAGATCCGGGTCATCATCCATACCGCGCGTCCCGGAGTGATCATCGGACGCCGCGGGGCGGATATTGACAAATTACGGGTGGAGCTGGGAGAGATTACCTCCAAGGAAATCGCTATTGATCCGCAGGAAATCAAGAATCCGTCCGTTGATGCTCAATTAATTGCCCAGAATATCGCCACGCAGCTGGAAAAACGCATCGCGTTTCGCCGCGCGATGAAACGGGCCATTGACCAAGCCATGTCCGCCGGTATCAAGGGGATCAAGGTCAAATGTTCCGGGCGTCTTAATGGTGCCGAGTTGGCGCGTAGTGAATCCTATCGCGTCGGCAAGCTTCCCCTGCACACATTTCGCGCCCAGATCGAATATGGATTTGCCGAAGCGTTGACGACGTATGGATTGTTAGGCGTAAAGGTGTGGACCAACAAGGGCGAAGTGATCAAGGAGATCAAGCGCCAGGGGGAGACCAATACGCCGCAACAACCGCAGCAGGCGACTTTTAAGAAGGCTTCTTTTAAAAAGGACACGACGCGGTCTTAAGGGTTTTTTAGTGAGGAGATAGAATTACGATGGCTGTGATGCCCAGAAAAGTTAAGTACCGCAAGGCCCTCAAGGGGAAGATCCGCGGGATCGCCACATCGGGCAATAAGCTGCACTTCGGCGAGTACGGTTTAAAGGCCATAGAAAATGGCATTATCCGGTCGAACCATATTGAGGCCTGCCGGGTGGCGGCGGCACGCAAGATGAAAGGGGCCGGCAAGATCTGGATTAATATTTTTCCTTATAAACCGGTTACCAAGAAACCCGCGGAAACACGTATGGGAAAAGGAAAAGGGGATCTGTCTCATTGGATCTGCCCGATATATCGCGGAAGAATGCTTTTTGAGATTAGCGGCGTGCCGGAAGAATTCGCCAAGGTGGTTTGCCGGTTGATCGCGTTTAAATTGCCGGTAAGGACGCGGTTTATTTCGCGCATGGGAGCGCACGCATGAAAAAAAACAAGGGAATAAGAGAATTAAACTCGGAAGAGCTGGTCAAAAAAGGTAAAGATCTCAAGAAGGAATTGTATGATCTTAATTACCAGCGCAAAATGGGCAATGTTGAAAAACCGGCTCGCTTCAAAGCGTTAAGAAAAGAAATCGCCCGCGCCCTGACTATTTTGAAAGAAAGAGAATTGGAAGATGAGCGAACCAGCAAAAAGGCCTAACCAGCGAAGGTTTTTAGAGGGCACTGTCGTCAGCGACAAGATGAACAAGACGCGCGTGGTCCAGGTGCGCTGGACGACAAAGCATTCTCAATATCAGAAGGTTATGCAAAAGGCCTCAAAGTACAAGGCCCATGACGAGAAAAATGCGGCGAAAACGGGAGATGTCGTGCGGATTATGGAAACACGGCCTCTTTCCAAGGATAAACGTTGGGTCATTATGGATATCGTGAAGAAGGCTGTCGTTTCAGATCAGCCGGCGAGTTCAATATAAGGATAAACATGCTTTATTTAAAGACATTACTGGATGTGGCGGACAATACGGGCGCGCGCAAGGCATCGTTGATCGGAGTGCTTCACGCTAAAGGAAGATTATGCGCGCGTATTGGAGATCTGGTGAGCGTCAATATCAAAGAGTCCGCGCCCGACGCCGCCGTTAAAAAGGGCGAAAAGGCCAAGGGGATCATCATCCGTACCAAAGCCCCGATTCGTCGTTCGGATGGGACATATGTCCGTTTTGATACTAACGCCGTCGTTATCGTGGATGAAACGGGCAACCCGAAGGGAACACGCGTTTTTGGTCCCGTTGCCCGTGAGCTTCGTAATATGGAATATATGAAAATCGTGTCCTTAGCGCCAGAGGTCGTTTAATATGTTGCGCATTAAAAAAGATGATCAGATCAAAGTGATTGCCGGCAAGGATAAGGGCAAAACCGGAAAAGTCATGATGGTTTTCCCAAGAGAACAACGGGCGCTTGTCGAACGGATCAACTTGGTCAAGAAGGCTCAGCGCAGGACCCAGCAGAATCCCCAAGGCGGGATTGTGGAGATCGAAGCCCCGATCCATATTTCCAATATCATGCTCATCGACAAGAAAAGTAATCAACCAACGCGTTTTAAAGCTTCTTTGCTTAAAGATGGGACGAAACAGCGTGTGGCTGTGAAGACCGGGGAGGGTGTTTAACAGTGATGCCGCGTTTGCAACAGGAATATCGGGAAAAAACCGTGCCGAAAATGCAAGAGACCTTCGGTATCAAGAATCGCATGGCCGTCCCGCGTCTTGAAAAAATCGTCATTAACATGGGCGTTGGAAAAGCCATCGCCGATGCCAAGATCCTGGACGCTGCCGTTAAAGATTTGGCCACCATTGCCGGGCAACAGCCGGTCGTTACGCGCGCGAAGAAAGCTATTTCTAATTTCAAGATCAGAGAAAATTTGCCCATTGGCTGTAAGGTCACGTTGCGCCGGGCCAAGATGTACGAATTCTTAGACCGACTGGTTAATGTGGCGTTGCCGCGTATTCGCGATTTTAACGGCGTATCGACCAAGTCTTTTGATGGGCAGGGCAACTATTCCATCGGGATCTCGGAACAGGCGATCTTCCCGGAGATCGAAACGGGCAAGCTTTCGAATACGCAAGGGATGGATATCATATTCGTTTTTAACAAGGGACCACAAGAGCAGACCAAAGAACTTCTCAGGCTTTTGGGGATGCCGTTTACCAAAAAGTAAGAAGAAAGAGTGACATGGCCAGGAAAGCATTAGTACTGAAGGCAGCCAGAAAACCGAAATTTTCGAGCAGAAAATATAACCGTTGTCAGATATGCGGCCGCGTACGATCCTATTATCGCCGGTTCGGAGTATGCCGCATTTGTTTCCGGGAATTGGCCTGGCGCGGTGAAATTCCCGGGGTAAAAAAGGCCAGTTGGTAATTTATCTGACAGATAAAATGAGGATTTATCCGATATGTCATTAAACGACCCAATCAGCGATTTGTTAACCACGATCCGTAACGGCGTTCAGGCTGGCAAGGAAACTGTTGATATTCCTGCTTCTAAATTAAATGGCCGGATCCTCGAGATTTTTAAGAACGACGGTTATATCGAGGATGTCCGGTTGATGAAAAATAACGTGCAGGGGACATTCAAGGTTTATCTGAAATATGAGAATAAAAAACCCGCCATCATGGGATTGCGCAGGGTGTCAAAGTCCGGATTGAGGGTCTATCGTAAGAACGATGAACTTCCCCGCGTTCTTAACGGGCTGGGGACAGCCGTGCTTTCCACTTCTAAAGGGGTTATCACGGATCGCGAGGCCAGGAAATTACAGGTGGGCGGAGAAATTTTGTGTTACATTTGGTAATCGAAGGACGTTAATCCATGTCACGTATAGGAAAAATACCGGTTGCGGTACCCAAGGAAGTCAAGGTCACCCTTGATGCTTCCAAAGTGTATGTGGAAGGGCCGAAGGGAAAGTTGGAGTTGAGCATCCCGTCAGGAATCAAGGTGGAATCCAAAGACGGCCAGTTGCTGGTCACCCGTCAGTCGGACATCAAACAGATGAAGGCGACGCACGGAACGGTTCGCGCTTATCTGGTCAACATGGTGACCGGTGTGACTAAAGGTCACAAAAAAGATCTGGAAATACAAGGCTTGGGCTTCCGCGCGCAGTTACAGGGGAAAAAGATCGTTTTTAGCCTCGGGTTGAGCCATCCGGTTGAATTTGAGGTGCCTGGCACTGTCAAAGTGGCGGTGCCGACCCAGACTTCGATCACGATCGAAGGCCCGGACAACATGGCCGTCGGTCAGGTGGCAGCGAGTATCCGCGCCATCAAACCCGTGGAGCCGTATAAAGGCAAGGGTATCCGCTATGTGGGCGAATTTGTCCGGCGCAAACAAGGAAAATCCGTAACGAAATAAGGATCGAATTTTTATGGTACTTTTGAAAAAAGAATTAGGAAGGATTTACCGGCATCAGCGGACGCGCAGCAGGATCATCGGAACCAATGAGCGGCCCCGGGTATGCGTGCACCGCAGTCTTAATAATTTTTACGTACAAGTCATAGATGATGTCAGCCGCAGTGTCCTTTTCGGTTTGTCGACTTTAACCAAAGACGTGCGCGCAAAGATCAAGAATGGCGGGAACGTGGATGCCGCAGCGCGTCTGGGAGAGATCTTCGCCGCTGAGGCCAAGAAAAAGGGAATCAACAAGATTTGCTTCGATCGTGGCGGCTATCTGTACCACGGTTGCGTGAAGGCTTTTGCCGAAGCCGCGCGTAAAGGCGGATTGGAATTCTAGGAGTGGATAAAGGAGACATGGAAGAGCAAAAAGAACAGATCAAAGATCCCGCTGACACGGCGGAAACCAGTGTTAATAAAATTCCTGTGGTTGAAGAACAGCCCCCGGAACCGGTGCGCAGAAAAAAAGCCGGCGGTGAAGAAGATCGCTTTGGCCGGAAAGCGAAGATCGCTTTTGAAAAATCTTCCGATTCGGAGCCGGTCGAAGAGGTTATCTCCATTAACCGTATCACCAAAGTGACCAAGGGGGGCAAGAAGCTTTCCTTTAGCGCTTTGGTTGTCGTTGGGGATACTAAGGGGCGCGTCGGGTATAGTTTAGAGAAGGCGGCCGAAGTTTCTATCGCCATTCGCAAGTCCATCGCATCGGCAAAAAAGCAAATGATCAATGTGTCTTTGAGCGGATCAACGATACCTCATGAGATCATCGGCCGCTGCGGTGGAGCGACCGTCCTTTTGAAACCGGCGGCAGATGGAACCGGGGTTATCGCTGCGGGACCTGTGCGCGCGGTTTGCGACGGGGTCGGTATCCGTAACATTTTGACGAAATGTCACAGGTCGAACAATCCGATCAATGTCGTTAAGGCGACGATGGACGGGCTTAGCCGTTTAAAATCCGGAAACAATTTGAAGAAAGCCTAAAATGTATTTACACGAACTTAAATCACCTGTGGGCTCACGAAAAAGGAAGAAACTCCTTGGACGGGGCGCCGGATCCGGTCATGGCCGTACCAGCGGTCGTGGACAAAAGGGACAAAATTCACGCAGCAGCGGACGTAAACTGATCGGCACTTCAGAGGGGGGCCAGATGCCGTTAGCCAAGCGTCTTCCGAAGGTCGGTTTTCGCAGCAAGCGCCCGATCCTCAATCAGGTCGTTGATCTGAAGCAATTGAACCATTTGGAGAATGGAACGGTTATTAACGTCGCATTACTGAAGTCCCATGGGTTGATCGAAAGTATCCATAAACCCTTCAAGATTTTAGGGGACGGCGAGCTGAAGAGATCCGTTGTTGTTGAAGCGGGGAGTGTCTCCCAGACGGCCCGCGAGAAGATTCTCAAGGCCGGAGGCAAGGTTACAGCGGCATGATCGCTTCATTCGCCAACTGTTTTAAGATACCTGAATTAAAGAATAAAATATTTTTTACTTTGGCCATTGTCGTGGCCTACCGGGTTGGATGTTATCTCCCGACTCCGGGGGTTAACGGTTCGGTTTTAGCGGAATTCTTTCAGCGGCTTAGTTCCACCTCCGGAGGGAGCATATTCGGGATCATGAATATGTTCTCCGGTGGAGCGCTGGAAAAGGCAACGGTGTTCGCCTTGGGGATCATGCCCTATATTTCCAGCTCCATCATTATGCAGCTTTTGACGGCCGTTATTCCGTCGCTGGAACGTTTGGCCAAGGAAGGCCAGGCAGGATATCAGAAGATCAATCAGTACACGCGCTACGGCACCTTGGTCCTGGCGCTCGTTCAATCATTTTTTATCGCTCTTTGGCTTGAAGATAAATCGGGAACGGTCTTTCAAGGATTGCAGGTCGTCAATAATCCAGGATGGGGATTTCGCCTGGTAACCGTTTTGACCTTATCGAGCGGGACGCTCCTTTTGATGTGGTTTGGTGAACGCATCCAGGAACACGGTATCGGTAACGGGATTTCCCTTATTATTACGGCGGGTATCCTTTCGGCGGCTCCTTCAGCTATGCAGATGTTGCTCCGGTTGATGGCGCCTGCTTCTGCCGGCGCGGGTTCCGCGCAGTTGCAGCCGTTAACGCTGGTGCTCATGGTTTGTTTTTTGATCGGCGTCATTATCTCGATCACCCTGATCACGCAGGCGCAGCGCAAGATCCCGGTACAATATGCCCGGCGCATTGTGGGCCGTAAAGTGTACGGCGGGCAGAATACGTATATCCCGCTGAAAGTGGATACTTCGGGAGTCATCGCGATTATTTTCGCACAGTCGATTATCCTTTTCCCGGCGACGCTGGCCAGCTTTATCCCGCACCAGGGGTTTCAATCTCTGGCGAGCATCTTTTTGCGTGGCCACGTCTGGTATTATCTGGTTTATGGATTGCTCATCGTATTTTTTTGTTATTTCTACACCGCCATTGTTTTTAATCCGATCGATGTGGCCGAGAACATGAAAAAACATGGAGGATTTATTCCAGGCGTGCGGCCCGGAACCCAGACGTCGGAATATCTGGATTTTATCATGACACGCATCACACTGGCGGGCGCGGTTTTTATTTGCGCGATCGCCATTATGCCGGATGCGATCATGGCCTCTTTTAAAGTGCCATATCTGGTGGCATCATTTTTTGGCGGTACGGGTGTTTTGATCATCGTCGGGGTTATGCTTGACACTATGAAGCAGATCGAATCGCATCTATTGACGCGTCATTATGACGGTTTTATGCGTTCCGGCCAAATGATAAGAGGCCGGCGATGAGATTGGTATTGCTCGGGCCCCCGGGTGCCGGAAAAGGGACCTTGGCGGCCCTGTTAAAGGAAGGCTTGGGATTGGTCCACATCTCAACCGGGGATATGCTTCGGGAGGAGATGAAAAAAGAAACAGCGACCGGCCGGGAAGTAAAAAAGTTTATTGAAAAGGGCGAACTTGTCCCGGATGAATTCGTCATCAGGCTCATTGAGAAGAAATTGACCAGCGACAAACGCGTTGGGCACGGATATATGCTGGATGGTTTTCCCCGAACGCGCAAGCAGGCCGAAGATCTCGACCGGATCCTGGGGCAGATTCGGCAGCCTCTCGATTACGCTTTATATATGGAATCAACGCTGCCGGTCATTATCCAACGGCTGGGGGGGCGGCGGGTGTGCCGGAATTGCGGCACTTTATATCATATCCGCAATAAGCCGCCCAAAAAAGAAAAAGTATGTGATCTGTGCGGCGCAGAGGTATATCAGAGAGCCGATGACAATGAAGCCACGATCCGCACGCGCATGGACGTGTATTTGAAAAATACACGGTCGGTTATTGATTATTACAATGCCCAAGGCAAGTTAAAGAAGCTCGATGGCGACAAGGATTCTGAAGAGGTACAGGCTGTTTTGATGCAGATATTTCATGAAGACCACAAATTCAATAAGCATTAAGACGGCCCAGGAAATCGCAATTTTACGTGACGCCGGGAAAATTCTAGCGGAAATTGTCGAAGATTTAAAGCGTTCTTTAAAAGAGGGGATTACAACCAGGGAAGTTGATCAGGTCGCAGGGAAACTGATTCAGCAAAGGGGTGTTGTTCCGGCCTTTAAAGGATATCGTGGTTTCCCGGGGTGTGTGTGTATATCGGTTAACGAAGAAGTCGTGCACGGCGTGCCCGGGAACCGGTTGTTACGTCCGGGTGATATCGTGAGTCTGGATGTGGGAATTATCCATAAGGGTTATTATTCCGATACAGCTCTGACGGCGGGAATCGGGATAGTCCGGGATGCTTTAAAGAAGCTCCTGGAGGTGACCAGCCAATCTCTTTATAAGGGAATTGAGCAGGCCCGCGCCGGGAATCACCTGTCGGATATATCGCACGCGATCCAGACCTTCATTGAGGCGAACCATTTTTCGATCGTGCGTGATTTTGTGGGGCACGGCATCGGCAAGAATTTGCACGAGGACCCCGAGATCCCGAATTTCGGGCCGGCGCATAACGGCCCGATCCTTAAAGAGGGCATGGTTCTCGCCATTGAGCCGATGGTGAATATGGGCACGTGGCAGACGAGGATATTGGATGACGGGTGGACGGTGGTTACCCAGGACGGTCAGCCTTCAGCGCATTTTGAACATACAGTGGCGATTGCTTCGAAGGGGCCGGAGATACTTACGCGAATATAGGGTATGGCGAAAGAAGAACTTATCGAGGTCGAAGGGGTCGTTAAAGAGGCGTTACCCAATGCCATGTTTCGGGTGGTACTCGATAACGGGCATTTGGTGCTGGCGCACATTTCCGGAAAGATCCGGAAGAATTTTATCCGGATTCTTCCGGGAGACAAAGTAAAAGTTGAACTTTCGCCTTACGATCTAACGCGGGGGCGGATAACATTCAGGGCATAAAAATCATGAAAGTAAAATCGTCAGTCAAAAGAATTTGCGGGCATTGCAAGATCATCCGTCGAAAAGGCGTGGTTCGGGTGATCTGCTCGAATCCGAAACATAAACAGAGACAGGGGTAAAACAGTATGCCAAGAATTTTAGGTATTGACATTCCCAAACAAAAAAGGATCGAGGCGTCGTTGCCGTATCTTTACGGCATCGGACCGGCGCGGACCCGTGATATCTTAACGCAGGCCAAGATCGACTTTAACCGCCGGGCCAAAGATCTGACGGATGAAGAGATTTCGCGCATCACAGCCATCATCCAGAGCGGGTATATCACCGAGGGCGATTTGCGCCGGGAGATCGCCCAGAATATTAAACGGCTCATGGATATCGGGGCTTACCGCGGGATCAGGCATCGTAAAGGGTTGCCGGTGCGCGGTCAGCGCACACGCACCAACGCGCGGACCCGTAAAGGAAAACGCGCCGGGGTTGGCGGCAAGAAGATGCCCGCGCCCGTTGCGAAATCGTAGCGTTGACTAACATAGAGGGATTTTAATTTATGGAAAAAGAACCGAAACAACAGCAACAACAGCCGGCAGCGGCGGCGGCGCAAGCGCAGCCGGAGAAGGCGGCACGGGCCAAAGACAAGGCAAAGAAAAAGGCCCTTAAAGGAATTACCTCGGGTGTGGCGCATATCAAAGCGACGTTTAACAACACGATCGTCACCATCACGGATGCCACGGGAAACGTCATTACTTGGTCGACACCGGGTATGGTCGGGTTTAACGGCTCGAAAAAATCAACGCCGTTTGCCGCGCAGATTGCCGCGGCTGATGCCGCCCGACGGGCAAAGGATTTAGGTTTGAGGACCGTTGAAGTCCTCGTGAAAGGTCCCGGTGCCGGACGTGAATCGGCTATCCGGGCATTGCAGGCCAATGGACTGACGGTCACTTCGATTAAAGACGTGACGCCTTTACCACATAACGGATGCCGTCCCCGGAAAAAACGACGGGTTTAATCTGGAGGAAAATAATTTATGGGAAGATATTTAGGTTCAAGTTGTCGATTATGCAGAAGGGAGGGAGAGAAGCTCTTTTTAAAGGGCGTTCGTTGCATGACCTATCGTTGCGCCATCGAACGCCGGGCCTATGCCCCGGGTCAACACGGCCAAGCGCGTAAAGCAAAGCTTTCGAACTTCGGGTTACAGATGCGCGAGAAGCAAAAGGTCAAAAGAATTTATGGCATGTTCGAAAGACAGTTCAACAACTATTTCGGCAAAGCCGTGAGTACCAAGGGTGTTACCGGTACCGTTTTGCTCCAGATGCTGGAACGCCGTTTGGACAATGTCATGTATCAGCTTGGTTTCGCGACCTCCCGTAAGCAGGGACGGCAAATTGTCGGTCACGGGTTTGTTTTCGTTAATGACCATATGGTCAATATTCCATCGTATCAGGTCAAGGGAAACGACGAGATCATTCTGAAATTCAAGAAAAAGGGAAAAAAAACGATCGATGACAATCTCAAAGCTTCGGAAAATCGCGCGGTTCCGGGCTGGCTTGAGCTCGATCGCGACCATTATAAGGCAAAGATCAAGCGGTTGCCGGCGCGCGAGGATATCAATTTCCCCGTCAACGAGCAGTTGATCATCGAGCTTTATTCACGATAACAGGGTTCATCCAAGGAGGAAGACACATGGGAGTAAAGTGGCGAGATTTTCAGATGCCCAAAAGGCTTGATTGCGATGAATCCGTTTATTCCGATACCTATGGAAAGTTCATTGCCGAACCGTTCGAGAAAGGCTATGGGGTCACCCTCGGGAATTCCTTAAGACGCATCTTGCTCTCCTCCATTGAGGGAAGCGCGGTTACCTCGGTGCGCATTGAAGGTGTGCGTCATGAGTTTTCCACGATCCCCGGCGTGCTGGAGTCCGTGACGGAGATCATCCTCAACATTAAAAAGTTGGTCATCAGGTCGCATTCCAAGGTCCCCAAGATTATCCATATACGGGCCGAGAAAAAAGGTGAAGTTAAGGCCGTTGACATTGTCTGCGATGAGAGCATGGAGATCCTCAACCCGGATCTGCATATCGCCACACTGACCCGCGACACGCGTTTCTTCGTTGAGATGGAAGTTTCTCGCGGCCGCGGCTATGTCCCGTCAGAGCAGAACAAGAAAGAGGGCGTGGACACGATCGCCATCGATTCGATTTTTACTCCCATTACCAAAGTCAATTTCCGGGTGGAGAACACCCGTGTCGGGCAGCGTACCGATTATGACCGTTTGGTCACGGAGATCTGGACCAACGGCAGCATCAATCCCAAGGAAGCGTTGCTTTATGGTGCCAACATCCTGCAACGGCATTTGGACGTATTTGTCAGTTACGGACAGCTTCCTGAAGAAGAGGAAGAGGATGAGGAGATTTCGGCCGAAGAGCAGGCGATGTACGAGAAGCTCCGGTTGCCTATTTCGGAGCTGGAATTGTCCGTGCGCAGCGCCAATTGTCTTAAAGACGCCAATATCAAGACCATATCGGAATTAGTGCGCAAGACGGAATCCGAATTGTTGACCTTCCGCAATTTCGGCAAGAAATCTTTGTCGGAAATCAGCGATCTCCTCAAGGCCATGGGATTGAGTCTGGGCATGAAAGTAGACGTCAAGAAATTAAAATTGAAGAAGGAGTAACATGCGACACGGTATGGCAGGGAACAGATTAAGCCGAAATTCCAGTTTACGTAAAGCGACCGTCCGCGACCTGGCCAAGGCCACCCTTGTCGCACAGCGGATTTGTACAACCGAAGCCAGGGCCAAAGAGGCGCGTAAGCTTGTTGATAAATTGATCACGCTGGGGAAAAAGGGCACCCTGGCCGCCAAGCGCCGTGCTTTTTCCATCCTGACGGACCACAAAGTTGTCAGTGATCTGTTTGTCAAGACTTCGCCGCGATTCAAGGACCGTGTCGGCGGATATACCCGTATCATCAAGCTTGGGACCCGACGCGGCGACAACGCCGCGTTGGCGTATCTTGAGTTGACGGAAAAAGAGATCGTCATTGTCAGTAAGCCCAAATCCGCGGCGGCCGTCAAAAAAGAAAAAGCACCCGCGGTCCACGACCATGAACACCATGGCCATGAGCACCCCGGGCATGAACATCATGGGCACGAGCATCATGAGCCCGCGCATGAACATGAGGCCAAGCCGAAACCAAAGGCGGTCATCAAGGAACAGCCGAAGAAAGATGCGATCAAGGATCAGAAGTCGTTGCCCGATAAGGATAAGCCCCGCGGTAAATTCATGGGCGGTATCCGCAATATGTTCAACCGTGGTTCCAGTTCATCAGGGAAGTAGTTTCGTTCAATCCGATCTTCTTAAGGAAAGTACGATTGGGCACCTTGACAGTCAGTATAAACCGCCGCATCAAAGATATCATCGGGTCGACCACGCTCGCCATCACGGCCAATGCCAATGAACTAAAGGCCAAAGGGCACGACGTCGTGAACTTCGCCGCAGGCGAACCCGATTTTGACACGCCCAAATCCATCAAGGCCGCGGCCATCGCTGCCATCGAAAAAGGGCTGACGAAATACACACCCACCTCCGGAACGCTGGAATTGCGGGAAACGATCGCCGCGAAATTTAAGAAAGACAACCGCCTCGAATACAAGCCGTCGCAGATCGTTGTTTCCTGCGGCGCGAAGCATTCCATTTTCAATATTATCCAGATCCTTGCCGATGAGGGCGAAGAGGTGCTTGTTCCCGCGCCCTACTGGGTCAGCTATCCCGAAATGGTCAAAGCCGCTGGCGCGGTGCCGAGATTTATCCCTGCCACGGCGCAGGCGGGATTTAAAATCACACCCGCGGATCTGCGTCGTTACGCCGGAAACAAGACAAAGATTTTAATCCTTAATTCCCCTTCGAACCCGACAGGGATGGTGTATTCCCGGAAAGAACTCGAACCCATCGCGGAATTTTGCGTCAAGAACAACATTTTTGTCATCAGCGATGAGATCTATGAGAAACTTGTTTATGACACGGATGAGTACACTTCTATCGGCGCGCTGGGCAAAGATATTTTTGATCTGACGATCACGGTCAACGGCGTGTCGAAGGCCTACGCGATGACGGGTTGGCGTATCGGTTACGCGGCAGGACGCGAGGACGTCATGGATTATGTTAAGAAATTCCAGGATCACGCGACGTCGAACCCGACGTCGATAAGTCAGGCGGCGGTGGTGCAGGCGCTGCGCGAACCCGAGGAGGGTGTTCTCGCCATGCGCGAGGAATTCCGCAAACGCCGCAACTTGATGGCCGCCGAATTAAAGGATGTTGCGCAGATCAGCTATGTTTTGCCCCAGGGAGCGTTTTACCTGTTTTGCGATTTCTCCAAGCTGGGGCCCTCCGAGCAGATCGCCCGTCAGATCCTTGATGATGTTAAAGTGGCGGTCATCCCCGGCGACAGTTTCGGGGCGCCGGGGTTCATTCGTTTGAGCTTTGCCACTTCGCAGGAGAGAATCCGGGAGGGGACCAAACGCATCAAAGACTGGATTCGTCAGCACGCGCCTCGGTAAGGGTTACCGGCACAAGAAGCTTACGCCCCGCATATTCAGGAAGGAGTTTTCCGTGGATCTCAAAGAACTGCTTAAGGTAACGATCAGTCAAAACGCCTCCGATTTGCATTTGACCGAGAGCAGTCCTCCTATTTTAAGAATCGACGGCAAGCTTATCCCCATGAACCACCTGCCGGTCAGTCGGGATGAACTTAAAAAAGCCATCTACGGCATTTTAACTGACTCTCAAAAAGAAAAATTTGAACGCGATCGCGAGCTGGATTTCTCGCTCGCCCTGGAAGGGCTGGAGCGCTTTCGCGTCAATATCCACATCCAGCGCGGTTCCGTGGAGGCGGCGTTGCGTCGTATCCCGTTGTACGTGCCTTCTATTGAAGATCTGGCGCTGCCGCAGGCTATTGTCGATTTCGCGCGACGGCCCGACGGGCTTGTCCTTGTTACGGGGCCGACCGGATCGGGGAAAACGACGACGTTAGCTGCCATGATCGATCTCATCAATCGTGAGCGTTCCTGCATGATCGTCGCGATCGAGGATCCGATTGAATACGTCCATAAAAATAAAAAGGCCGTTATCAAACAGCGCGAGGTCTACAGCGACACGCATTCGTTTGCCGAGGCGCTCAAACGTTGTCTGCGCCAGGACCCGGACGTGATCGTGGTCGGTGAGATGCGCGATCTGGAAACGATCGGTACCACTTTGACCGCGGCGGAAACCGGGCACCTTGTTTTGGCCACGTTGCACACTCCTGACGCGGCGCAGACGATCGAACGCATTATTGACGTCTTTCCGGCGCACCAGCAACAACAGGTGCGTCTGCAGCTTTCCGCGTGCATTCAGGGGGTTGTCTGCCAGCGGCTTTTACCCCGGGCTGAAGGAGAAGGCCGTGTCCTGGTGACCGAAGTTCTGGTGGCGACACCGGCCATCCGCAACCTCATCCGCGAAAAGGCCGTGGAGCAGATTCCGACCGCCATCCAGACGGGCAGCCAGTATGGCATGCATACGATGGATGCCTGCCTGCGCACCCTTTTTGAGCAGGGCATCATCACCTTTGAAGACGCGATGACGCAGGTCAAAAACGTTGAGGAATTCAAGCATTTGTTGGAGCGCAAGAAAACCAAGAAGTAATATTTTCCGGAAAGGTTCCATGACCAAGGCATCGATTGAAGCAGCGCAAAAGAAATTCGGCGCCGTTGTTGAAGAACAGCTTAAACGTGTCGAAGAGATGAAGAAATCCGGCGCTTTTATCGATTACGCGAAATTGTCGCCTGTCATCATCGGTATTTGCTGGGGTGACGGTATCGGCGAATTTATTTCTAGAAACGCCCAGGAAGTCCTCACGCATGCCTTGAAAGAAGAAGTCAAGAGGGGCAAGATCGCATTTAAAGAGATCAAGGGGCTGACGATCGAGAACAGGGTCAAGCACAAGAAGGCTATCCCCGACGATATTTTAGAAGAGCTTAAAGCTTGCCATATTATTTTAAAAGGTCCCACGACGACCCCGCAGGCCGGCGACCCGTGGCCGAACATCGAAAGCGCCAATGTGGCGATGCGCCGCGCGCTGGATCTTTTTGCCAACGTCCGGCCGGTGAAGATCCCGCGTGAAGGTGTCGACTGGTGTTTCTTCCGGGAAAACACCGAAGGCGCGTATATCCTTGGTTCCAAAGGATTCGACGTCGGTGAAGATTTAAGTGTTGATTTTACGGTCGCGACGGAGCAAGGCTCCGAGCGCATCATCCGCATGGCCTTTGATTACGCCAGGAAAAACAATATCGACCGCGTGACGGTCATCACCAAATCCAATGTCATCAAGACAACCGACGGACGATTTTCGCGCGCGGCCAAACGTATCGCCAAAGACTATCCCGCTATCGAGTGCGACGAGTGGTATATTGACATCATGACGGCAAAACTCATTGACCCTGCCCGGCGCAAGGATTTTAAGGTCATGGTCATGCCGAATCTTTATGGGGACATTCTCACCGATGAAGCGGCGCAATTGCAGGGCGGGGTGGGCACCGCAGGGAGTGCCAATATCGGCACGCGCTGGGCGATGTTCGAGGCGATCCACGGCAGCGCGCCGCGCATGGTCAAAGAAGGCCGCGCCCAATACGCCGATCCGTCTTCGATGATCCGCGCCTGCGCGATGCTCTTGCGGCATATCGGGTATCCGCAAAAGGCCCAGGACGTCGAGATGGCGCTCGAAGTTTGCGGTCAATTTGAGAAAAAAGTAACAATCACCGGACGCGACACGGGTGCTACCGGCGGGGAATATACAAAATACATTTTGTCCTGGGTCGATAACCCTAAACTCAAGTCGCGGTGGGAAAGTGAAGTCTTTAACGTTAAGTAATCGCATGAACGCATAATTATGGGAAACTTAACCCCGTTTTCCCGCCAGGGAACGGGGGTTTTTTATTCGCCGCAGCGGTGGCGAATAACCCCCAGCGCTTGATTCATCCCGAACTATCAAGATCTTCGGGATGAATCAGCTGGGGTGAGCATACAGGCGTAGAAGCCCGATACCCCAAGGGAGGGTGTCGGGACTTTGCCCTCCGAAGAGGTTGTTATGGTCATTAAGATATTATGGCGTATCCTTGTCTTCGTTGCGATGTTGTACGCCACGTCCGCGGCGGCGCAGGGCGGGGGGGATATCCTGTTGCGGGACCTTTTGTGGAACATGGACCGGGCGCAGCAATCTGTTAAGGACATGACGTTTGTTTTTGTCACCGCCGCGGCCAAGGGTTCCAGTATTGAAAAATTAAACACGGCCGCGCAGCAAGCCGGCAGCGCTACCTTGCCGGAAGAGGCCCGGATGTCCGTGTGGATCAAAAAGCCCGACAAGATGAAGATCGTTGCCGGAGATTACAAGATCATTATCCGCAAAGAAGGTCAGGAATGGTTCAGCTACCAGTACGCCTATTCAACGGGCCAGACGGCGCGCCAGAAACTCCCCCCAGACACCTGGCCGGTGTGGCCGAGCCAGGAACGCATTGTCGCGAACCTGAAGAAATATATGGCGAAGAATACCCCGTACACGATCCTGCGCGATGACGCCGCCGCGGGTGGACCCACGTATATCCTCACGTTTAAGCCCAAAGGCACCGGGGAAGAGTATGCGTACGTCATCCGCATCGCCGACTGGCGTATTTTGAAGTCCGTGTTCTACGAGGACGGCCAGGCCTCTTTTGCCGCCGAGTGGCGTGACATCGCGGTCAATAACCAGTTCCCGGACAAGCTCTTTGATATTGCAGAACCCGAAGAGACGGCTTCCGCGAAAAAGCAGCCGCAAGACGTTGTTTCCATTTCTTCAGAGGATTTGCCGATCGAGGTTGTTTATGCCGGGGTTGTGAGAAAAGAAGTCATTGCGCAAGAAGGCGGGTACACGCTTGGAAATAACAGCCGGTATCTGCGCACCCGGAAATTCGTGGCAGAGAAAGATACGGTGCCGGGCACGCTCGGCACGGCCTTCGGATTTGTTTTTACGGTCAAGGGCAAGGATCCACTTTTCTTGACGGCGCGGTATCTTCATCCACCGATGGCCAACGCGCTCACACGGGAGATCACCACCACGCACGAGACGCCGTTGAGTGTCCGTCCCGGCGAAACAGAGATGGTCAGCTGGGTCTTTACGAGGGAATGGGAGATTGCGCCAGGTGCGTGGACCCTGCAATTGCGGGATGGCGGGAGAAAATTGGCTGAGAAGAAATTTACGGTGACTAAGATTGAGAATGTTTACGCTCATCTGGGCGAGTGGGGCCGGCGTTTGCCGGAATTTAACGCGGCGGCCGCGAAGGACCCCAAAAATGCCAAGGCGCTCACCGGGCTCGGCAACGCTTATTCCGAAATGGGCGAGTACGCGCGCGCGCTGGCCGAATACACCAAAGCCATTGAATCCGACCCCAAATCTCCCACGGCTTATAATGGCCGCTGCGACGTGTACGCGCTCCAGGGAGAGTTTGATAAAGCGATCACGGATTGCGACAAGGCGATAGGGCTCAAACCCAAATACGCGTTCGCGTTCATCAACCGCGGCAAGGCCTGGGATGGTAAAGGCGATTACGAAAAAGCGGTCGCTGATTATACGCGGGCCATTGAATTGAATCCCCGCTATGCCAACGCGTATTATTACCGGGGGCTGACGCTTATTCAAAGAGGCGACACCGACGGCGCCAAAGCGGATTTTGAAAAGGTGCTGGAGCTGAATCCTTACGACGCCCGGGCGCGCAAGAAACTGGAAGATTTGTAACAGGGTAAAGGGAATAGGGGTTAGGGGATGGATTATAAAAGAAAGGAAATCGCATGAACAAAAGGACAAGCATTTTGATTTTAATCGCGCTGATGGGCTGGGTTCCCGCAGCGACGGCGGCGCAGACAACCCAGAGCGCGCAATCCGGCCAGACCAACGTCGAGGTGACCGTTTACAACAACAATCTCGGTCTGGTCAAGGACACGCGCGACATTCAGCTTCCAGCCGGTGAAGGGGAGTTGCGTTTTATGGACGTGGCCGCCTATATTATGCCGGTGACCGTGCACGCCAAGTCGCTCAATGCCCCGGAGCAGTTCCAGGTGCTGGAGCAGAATTACGAATACGACCTGATGGACTACAACAAGCTGATGGATAAGTTCGTGGACAAAAAGGTCAAACTCGTGGATTGGAACCAGTATCAGGACCGCAAGGAAACCGTCGAAGGCACTCTCATCAGCAATAACAACGGCAATCCCGTTTTCAAAATTAATGACGAGATCTATTTGGGTTACCCGGGCTACAAGGTCTTGCCGGAAATTCCCGAGAACCTGATCGCCAAGCCCACGCTGATGTGGCGCTATACCAATAAATCCAGCGACGCGCATCAACTGGAGGTTTCCTATCTGACGAACAATATCGGCTGGAAGGCCGATTACGTGTTTGTTTTAAATAAGGACGACACCGGCGGGGACCTTTCGGGGTGGGTGACGGTGGATAATAAGAGCGGGGCAACGTACAAAAACGCCAAGCTCAAATTGGTCGCTGGCGAGGTTCAGCGGGTGGCGGATCGATCGATGGATAGCATGGTTCGGGCGAAGGCGCCGATGATGATGGAGGCGTTAGGGGGATCCCAATTCGCCGAACAGGCGTTTTTTGAATACCATATTTACGATCTGCAGCGTCGCACCACTATCAAGGACAAACAAACCAAGCAGATCAGCTTGCTGGAGGCCTCCGGCATCAAGGTTGAAAAAGAACTGCTGGTTTACGGTCAGCAATATTATTTCACGCAGCATTACCGTGACCAGAATCCCAAGCAGAAAGTTTCCGTGTATGTGAAGTTCAAGAATTCTAAAGAAAACCAGCTGGGGATGCCGCTTCCGGCCGGGGTCCTGCGTCTTTATAAAGAGGACGACAAAGGGAGCCTACAATTCGTCGGCGAGGACAACATTGAACATACGCCCAAGGATGAGGAGGTCAAGGTCAAGGTCGGCGAGGCCTTTGACGTGGTGGCCGAGCGCCGGCAGACGGATTTCAAACAGCTGACGACCCGGATGTATGAAAGCGCGTGGGAAGTGACGTTGCGCAATCACAAAGAAGAACCGGTCCGCGTCGGGATCATCGAACCTTTGCAGGGTAACTGGCAGATCGTGGAACAAAGCCATCCTTCGAAAAAGCTCGATGCCTTTACGCTGCGCTTTGACGTTGACGTCCCGAAAGACGGCGAGGTGAAGGTGACGTACCGTGTGAGAGTTGGGATATAAAGTTTCAGGATATCAGGGGATCGGGAGATCAGGGGATCCGGGAATGCGAACCTTTGTCATTGGTGACATTCATGGGACGTATAAGGCGCTGGCGCAGTGCCTGAAGCGATCGGGATTTGACCACGCGCGAGACCGGCTCATCGCTTTAGGCGATGTCTGCGACGGATACCTGGATGTCAAACAATGCTTCGATGAATTGCTTAAAATAAAGAATCTTGATCTTATCCTCGGCAATCACGATTTCTGGGCGCGGGAGTGGGCGACCCGCGGGATTAAAGAAGATGTGTGGTTAAGCCAGGGGGGAGACAACACGGTCGCCTCTTACGCCGACGAGGGGATGCCGCCAGCGCACGTGGAATTATTGCAAAATGCCCACCCTTATCTGGAATGGGACAACAGGTTATTTGTTCATGGCGGATTTGATCCCGTGAAATCTTTGTCCGGGCAAAGTCTGGAAACACTGATCTGGGACCGGAATCTGATCAATGACGCGTGGAAGAAATATTTGCGTGGTGAAGATCATTGTTACACGCAGTTTAAAGAAATTTTCCTGGGTCACACGCCTACCCAGTTATTTAATTTGTCCAGGCCTTTAAAGGTATGCAATGTCTGGGACATGGACACCGGCGCAGGCTGGGCGGGCAAGTTGACCATCATGGACGTCCAGACAAAAGAGTACTGGCAGTCGGACCCGGTGCAGGAGCTTTATCCGGGCGCGGTCCCCCGTCGGACAGTGAGGAAATTACAACTAGGGGACAGGGGGCAGGGTTCAGGGGATAGTTTGTAGGTGAAAGGCCAATTTCAATAATCTATGCTATCTAATATTGAACATCAAAGCGTTTGCGAAGTTCGGGACTTGGGGTTGATTGACTACACCGCCGCGTACGGAATTCAGAAAGAATGCGTGGCGCGGGTGTTGGCAGGCGGGGCGCAAGTTTTGTTTTTATGCGAGCATCCGGCCGTGATCACGCTCGGCCGGCTGGCGCAAGAGGCGAACATCCTGGACCTGGAGGCGATCAGCCGTCAGGGCATCCGCGTTGTCCCCATTGACCGCGGGGGGGACGTGACCCTTCACGCGCCCGGACAGCTGGTGGTTTATTCGATCCTCAACCTCGCGCAGAGTAACCGTGACTTACGGCTCTATATGCATAAGCTGGAACAAGTTACCATTGCTTTATTGAAGAGTTTTGGTATAGTGGCTAATAGAATTTCCGGGAAAACAGGCGTTTTTGTGGGGACGGATAAGCTTGTTTCGCTCGGAATCGGTGTGCGCAAGTGGGTGACATACCATGGGTTGGGTATCAACGTTAATACGGATTTAAAACTGTTTGATCTCGTCAAGCCATGCGGCCTGGATGTGCGCATGACTTCAATGGCCCGGATTAAGGGCGAAGCGGTGGAGATGGATGAGGTTAAGAAACGGTTGGTAGAGTATTTTAGGAAAGAATTTAATTTGGTTCTTTGAGTTTTTTGGGTTCGTTGGGTTTATTGAGTTAGCAACTCAATTACTAATCAGAGCAGAAAATACTTGACATTATTATAATTGATGCTATATTGAGGGAGTGAGAAATAAAGACTTCCGTTCTCTCAACTCTCAATCTCAAGAAGAACTTAGAAAAAGGGTCGTTAAGG
>Ga0209211_10000211_pt1 | contig 130111 bp, 105 predicted proteins | sample RifGroA2_FD_183992 | JGI IMG/M metagenome (GOLD analysis project Ga0209211, IMG submission 183992) | Groundwater microbial communities from Rifle, Colorado, USA - Groundwater A2 (SPAdes) (version 2) | ecosystem: Environmental > Aquatic > Deep subsurface > Groundwater | place: Rifle, Colorado...
CAGATGCGCTTCGCCAGTCGTCGGCTCGATCGCTGTCGGCGGATTGGTCAGGAAATCGTGAGCACGGTGCATACCACGCTTGGATGGGGACTTTTTATTCTGTTGAACTGCCATGTTGACTACTCCTCGAAAAAAACTACTTAACCACTTTCAAATTCGCCAGCGCTGCAAAAGGATTCTCTTTCCCCTTGCCGGCGCTCTCGCCGCCTTTCGCCTGACAAGCACCCGACTCATGTCTTGGTGATATTGGCAGACTCAATAAAATCTCTTCTTCCAGCATGCTCAGCACATCAAACTGTGTTGATACCAAGACGCTATCGAACTCTTCCTCGTCACCTTCCTGCGCATCCAGCGCATCCAGTGCCGCCTGATCGCGCAACAACAGCCGCGTATCGATTCGTATCTCATACTCCAGAGCACCGAGACAACGCTGGCATTGCAACCGACAATCGCCAGTCATGACTACATGCAGAAACGGAACGTCCAACTTATCCACTCCGCCGCGCACCGCATACTGCAAAACACCATCCGGACTTTCCAGCTCGTCCAGCAATCTTGGCATTTCTGCAAACGGCACTTCACCTTTGATTTCCTTGCCGTTTCCGGCAAAATCCAGACTATCTATGAAAGGTCGTGCGTACATGAGGCGCGCATGATATATTTTTCGCCGCACCGTGTCAAAAAACCTAAGGAATATTCTTGAATTCTCAGTTGCTTGTCCTCGCCTCCACTTCGATTTACCGCTGCGAACTGCTCAAACGCCTGCAACTCCCCTTCGAGACCGCCGCTCCCGACGTGGACGAAACCCCGTTGCCGGACGAGTCCGCCCGCGCCACCTCGATCCGCCTGGCGCAGGAAAAGGCCAGAGCCGTCGCATCCCGTTACCCGGACGCGCTGATCATAGGCTCCGACCAGGTCGCACTGCTGGAAGGCCAGCAAATCGGCAAGCCGCTGACTCACGACAACGCGGTTCTGCAGCTGCGCACAATGCGCGGCAAGACCACCACCTTTTATACCGCGCTGACGCTGCTCAACGGCAAGACCGGCAACATGCAGACCGGGGTCGCCGAAAACCACGTCACACTGCGCCACCTGAGCGACAACGAGATCGAGGCCTACCTGAAAAGGGAACAGCCCTACCACTGCGCCGGCAGCGCGAAATCCGAGGGTCTGGGCATCGCACTGATGAGCAGCATGGCAGGCGACGACCCCAACGCGCTGATCGGCCTGCCGCTGATCCTGCTGTGCGACATGCTGCGCCGCGAAAACGTGAGCCCGTTCTGACATGGCGACCGGCACCCTTTATCTGCTCCCCTGCACGCTGGGCGACACGCCCGCCGAACAGGTGCTGCCGCAGCATGTGATCGACATCGCGCGCAGGCTGAAGCACTTCGTCGTGGAACAGCCCAAGACCACGCGCCAGTTCCTCTCGGCACTCAAACACGAACAGCCGATCCAGTCGCTGCACTTCGCCACGCTGAACGAACACACCGAATCACGCGAACTCGAAGGCCTGCTGAGCCCCCTGCTGGCCGGCGAGGATGTCGGCATCGTCTCCGAGGCGGGCTGCCCCGGCATCGCCGACCCCGGCGCGGACCTGGTCAACCTGGCCCATCGCCGCGGCATCCGCGTCGTGCCGCTGGTCGGCCCCTCCTCCATCCTGCTGGCATTGATGGCCTCCGGACTGAACGGGCAATGCTTCGCCTTCCACGGCTACCTGCCCATCGCCGAGACGGACCGCAACAAGACCATAGCCGCGCTGGAGGCCGAATCGGCGAAGCGCAAACAGACCCAGATGTTCATCGAGACGCCCTACCGCAACGAGAAACTGTTCGCCGCGCTGCTTGCCCGCTGCCGGCCGCAGACGCTGCTGTGCGTCGCTTGCGACATCACCCTGCCCAGCGAACAAATACAGACGCGCAGCATCGCCCAGTGGAAAACCATGCCGCCGCCGCAGTTGAACAAGCGTCCCAGCCTGTTTTTGCTGCTGGCCCCTTAGCAGGCTGTTGAAAAACGTAGCGAGGATGATCATATGCAAGGCGCCCGGAACGCAACGACCGAGACATACCTTGTAGGTAGGCGAGGGAGCGAGTACCGCGCAACGCAGCAGATGACCACCGCAGTAGTTTTGCAACAGCCTGCGAACTGATTTAGTTGCCCTGTGCCCCGCTTTCTGGTATTAAAGCGGACTTCGAATTTTCACCTGTTGGAGAAGTGCAATGCCGGTACAGCCACAAAAACCCGTCGTCCCCTACAAAGCAAAGAAGGGCGAAGAGTACATGAACCCCAAGCAGCTCGACCATTTCCGCCAGATCTTGAACGGAATCAAGGCCGAATTGGGTGAAGATATCGACCGCACGGTCCATACGATGCAGGACGAGGCGACCGTATTCGCCGACCCGAACGACCGCGCCACCCAGGAATCCGACATGAGCCTGGAGCTGCGCAACCGCGACCGCGAGCGCAAGCTGATCAACCGCATCAACAAGATGCTGACCATGATCGACGAAGGCGAATACGGCTTTTGCGACAACTGCGGCATCGAAATCGGCCTGAGCCGCCTCGAAGCCCGCCCGACCGCGACGCTGTGCATCGACTGCAAGACGCTGGACGAGATCCGCGAGAAACAGATAGCGAAGTAACCTTCGTTTTCTGCCGCCGCTACAAACGAAAAGCCCCGCAAAATTTGCGGGGCTTTTCGCTTGGGCACTCTAAACATGCACTCTATTCGTAGATTGACCTTGTAAGCCGCGCCCTCATTGGATAACCTGCGCCCTAACCAAATGAATAAAGAGTGATTATGAGCACGCATACCACCACAAAACCTAAACCATTCTGCTTTGTGCTCATGCCGTTTGATGCCAGCTTTAATGACATCTACGAGTTTGGAATAAAGGGGGCTTGTACTGACGTAGGCCTCTACTGTGAACGAGTAGATGAGCAGGTCTTCTTGGGCTCCATGCTTGAAAGGATCTATAGCCAGATTTCCCGAGCAGACCTTCTTGTCGCCGATATGACCGGCAAAAATCCCAATGTCTACTACGAAGTGGGCTACGCACATGCCCTTGGAAAGAACGTAGTCCTACTTACTAGCGTCGCACAGGATATACCTTTTGATTTGAAGCATTTTCCCCACATCGTGTATGGATCAGAAATCAAAACACTACGCACTTCGCTTGGAAGACACTTGAAGCACTTAGCCTCTGAAGAACCAACTCGAAACGACACACAAATTGGATTGGACTTGTTTCTAAAGAGCATTCGCTTGGCAGATGGCAATGTCACCGTAGAGTATCCAGATAACCGCATCCCAGGCACAGAGCTCACTCTCGCAAATAATTCAACGCTTACTTATGCTCCTGGCGAATTTCGCATTGCGGTCATTGCGCCATCTCCGTTCAACTCCTCCAGAACGGAGGGGGTGCAAGTTACCACTCTCCCGGATGGCTCCCACATGCACATGCTCCCAGAATTCGACACTCTTTTTCCTGGTGCATTCACTAAGCTAAAGTTCTACTTGAACTCTTATGGCCCCGAAGAAAAACCTGCAGATTTTTCTGTGAATCTCCGCATCTTTTCCTCTGCCGGTTCACGAGATTTCCCACTGCGCCTCCACCGCGTCGCAGCCACTTGAAAAAGATATCTCAATCCGAGTCCTTCACCCAAACAAAAAGCCCCGCATCGCGGGGCTTTCGTTTTACTGCTGATACGGCTTATTGTTGCTCGGCCTTCGCAGCTTCCGGTGCCGGCAGCAGCACCTTCATGCTCAGCTTCATGCGGCCCTTGTCGTCCAGTTCCAGCACTTTGACGCGCACGATCTGGCCTTCTTTCAGGTGATCGGTCACGGCGTTGACGCGCTCATGGGCGATCTGGGAGATGTGCAGCAGACCATCCTTGCCCGGCATGATGTTGACCAAGGCACCGAAGTCCAACAGTTTGACGATCGGGCCTTCGTAGATCTTGCCGACTTCGACTTCGGCGACGATGTCCAGAATGCGCTGTTTCGCCAGTTCGCCGGCTTCGCCGCTGACGCTGGAGATGGTGATGTTGCCTTCGTCGTCGATGTCGATGGTCGTGCCGGTTTCTTCGGTCAGCGCGCGGATAACTGCGCCGCCCTTGCCGATCACGTCGCGAATCTTCTCCGGGTTGATCTTCATCTTGATCATGCGCGGCGCAAATTCGGACACTTCGGTGCGGGCATCCGGCATCGCCTGCTTCATCAAGCCGAGGATGTGCAAGCGGCCTTCGCGCGCCTGCACCAGTGCGGCCTGCATGATTTCCTTGGTGATGCCGTTGATCTTGATGTCCATCTGCAGCGCGGTCACGCCGGTTTCGCTACCGGCCACCTTGAAGTCCATGTCGCCCAGATGATCTTCGTCGCCGAGGATGTCGGTCAGCACCGCGAAGCGGTTGCCTTCCTTGATCAGGCCCATCGCGATACCGGCGACATGCGCCTTCAGCGGCACGCCCGCGTCCAGCAGCGACAGGCAGCCGCCGCAGACAGACGCCATGGAGCTGGAGCCGTTGGATTCGGTGATTTCGGACACCACGCGGACTGCGTAACCGAAATCTTCCTCGTTCGGCAGTACCGCTACCAGTGCGCGCTTGGCCAGACGGCCGTGGCCGATCTCGCGGCGCTTGGGCGTGCCGACGCGGCCGGTTTCGCCGGTGGAATACGGAGGGAAGTTGTAATGCAGCATGAAGCGGTCGGTGTATTCGCCTTGCAGCGCATCGATCTTTTGCGCATCGCGCATGCTGCCCAGCGTCGCCACGACGATGGCCTGGGTCTCGCCGCGGGTGAACAGCGAAGAACCGTGAACACGCGGCAGCACGCCGTTGCGGATGGTGATCGGGCGCACGGTGCGGGTGTCGCGACCGTCGATGCGCGGATCGCCGTTCAGAATCTGGCCGCGGACGATCTTGGCTTCCAGCGCGCTGAACAGTTCGCCGATCTCGTTTTTGGAAACGTTCTCGAATTCCGGTGTCGCCAATGCTGCGGACACCTTCGCGCGGATCGCATCCACTTCCTGGGTGCGCGCCTGCTTGGAGCGGATTGCGTAAGCGGCCTGCAGCTCGTTCTCTGCCAGCGCATTGATCTTGGCGATCAGCGCCTCGTTCTTTGCGGGAGCAACCCAGTCCCAAGCCGGCGCGCCGACTTCATCGGCCATCTCGTTGATCGCGTCGATCACAACTTGCATCTGCTCGTGGCCGAAAACGACCGCGCCCAGCATCACTTCTTCGGACAATTGCTGCGCTTCGGATTCAACCATCTGCACGGCACGATCGGTGCCGGCGACGACCAGATCCATCTGGGAGGTCTTCAGCTCGGTCGCGGTCGGGTTCAGCAAATACTTGCCGTCGACATAGCCCACGCGCGCTGCGCCGATCGGGCCGTCGAACGGGATGCCGGACAGCGCCAACGCAGCGGACGCGCCGATCATGGCGGGAATATCGGAGTCGATCTCGCTATCCGAGGACATCACGGTCGCGACGATCTGCACTTCGTTGTAGAAGCTTTCCGGGAACAGCGGACGTAGCGGACGATCGATCAGACGGCTGGTCAGAATCTCCTTTTCGCTAGGACGGCCTTCGCGCTTGAAGAAACTGCCGGGGATCTTGCCTGCGGCATAGGTCTTTTCCTGATAGTCGACGGTCAGCGGGAAGAAATCCTGCTCCGGCTTCGCATCCTTGCGGCCCACCACGGTGACCAGCACCACGGTATCGTCCAGGCTGACCATCACTGCGCCGCTGGCTTGGCGCGCGATCTCGCCGGTTTCAAGAGTGAGCTGATGATTGCCGTAGGTAATCGTTTTTTTGTAGTGACTCAAGATGTCTCCCCTTTATGCATGACATGACGCGCAACCGCGCCGCCGAAATTGGCTGGACGAAACGACACGGGCCGCATTTGCGACCCGTTTGATACTGCAACTTTATTACTTACGGATGTTGAGGCGTTCGATCAGCGAACGGTACGCCGCGTCGTCCTGGCTCTTCAGATAGTCGAGCAGCTTGCGGCGGCGGCTCACCAGTCGCAGCAGGCCGCGACGGGAGTGGTGATCCTTGGCATTGTCCTTGAAGTGATCAGTCAAGTAGCTGATGCGTGCAGTGATCAGCGCCACTTGTACTTCCGGAGAACCGGTGTCGCTCTTGGCGCGCTGAAAGTCGGAAACGATTTGCGCTTTTTGCGCGGCGGTAATTGCCATTGGTTTTACTCTCCTAAAAAAAGTGCGGCATTCTACCCTTTAACGGGCCTGTTACTCAACCCCAATATTTAAACCCAGAAACCGCAGTTGACCACTCCATTGAGATCGCAAGCAAATGAACAAAAAGATATTTCGCTTTATATCCACGCTCACCGACCGGGTGAGTCGCTACGAAGCGTATTGCACGTTCCTCGCAGCGTATGGCAGCGTTGCTCCTCCTCGGAATGAAACAACCATTCCTCGTCGTCGCGCCTTGCCCTGCACCGCGATGAACGCACACTACACTTCGTTCAACTACGGTTCCCAGGTTAAACCGGGAACGGTTTGCGAAACGGTCTGCGCAGCCTGTTTGGCCACGCTGGACAACAGCCTGTCCGGCGCGAGCCGGCGGCCTTGCAACATTCCCACGCCGACAAAGCCCTGCGGGCCATACAGGGCGACCTTCCCATCCGGCAGGCCGGTGTCCAGCCCCAGCCGCTGGCCCTGCGCCATCCGCTTGATCTGCACGTCGTCCAGTTGCAGTCTGGGCATGTCCGGCATCAGGCAATCGACCGGCAGCACGCGGGCCTCGCGTTGCTCCATGGTCATCGCCTCCAATTGAGTCATGTCGCAGGCGTCGTCCAGGCTGAAATGGGCGATCGCGGTGCGACGCAACGCCGTCAAGTGCGCGCCGCAGCCCAGCGCCGCGCCGATGTCCTCACCCAGCGTGCGCACATAAGTGCCCTTGCTGCAGCGCACCGCGATGTCGAGTTCATAGCCTTCGAATCGCTCCTGATGCAGTTCATGAATCACCACGTCGCGCAGTTCGCGCTCTATCGTCTCGCCCTTGCGGATGTATTCGTACAGCGGTTTGCCCTGGTGCTTCAGCGCGCTGTGCATCGGCGGCAGCTGCTTGATAGGCCCGCGGAACTTCGCCAGCACGGCATCGATATCCGCCTGCGTGACCGAAACCTGAGATTCGCTGACGATCTCGCCCTCGGCATCGCCGGTGGTCGTGACCTGCCCCAGGCGCAACGTCGCGCGATAGGTCTTGTCTGCATCCAGCAGTGCGGTGGAATATTTGGTCGCCTCGCCGAAACAGATCGGCAACAAGCCGGTGGCGAGCGGATCTAGCGTACCGGTGTGACCGGCCTTCTCCGCCTGCAACAGACGGCGGACTTTCTGCAGTGCGGTGTTGGAGCTCAGCTCCAGCGATTTGTCGAACAGCAGCACGCCGTCCAGCGGGCGGTAAGTCCGGGCCATGATGGATTACTGCTTGTCAGCCTGATGCTGGTCATCCGTTAGCTGGTCGCCGCTCATTTGCTGGTCACTGGCTACCGCCTGATCGATGAGTTGAGACAAGTGGCTGCCGCGCTCGACGGATGCGTCGAAGACGAAATGCAGTTGCGGCATGATGCGCAGCTTGAGGCTGCGTGCGAGCTGGCTGCGCAGATAACCACCTGCGCGCTCCAGTCCCTGCTGCGCTTCCTCATGCTTGCCGTCCAGACGGGTGAAGAAAATCTTGGCGTGCGAATAGTCGTTCGCTACCTCGACGCCGGTGATGGTCACCAGCTTCACGCGCGGATCGCTGATTTCAAGTCGCACCAGCTCGGCCAGCTCGCGCTGGATCTGCTGGGCGACTCTATCGGTTCGGGCAAAGTTCGCCATCAGAGCGCGCGTGCGACCTCGACGATCTCGTACACTTCGAGCTTGTCGCCTACGATAAGGTCATTAAAGCCCTTTAGCGACAGGCCGCACTCGAAGCCGAACTTGACTTCCTTGACGTCGTCCTTGAAGCGCTTCAGCGAATCCAGTTCGCCGTCGTGGATCACCACATCGTTGCGCAGCACACGTACCTTCGCGCCGCGCTTGACGATGCCTTCCAGCACATAACAGCCGGCGATGGTGCCGACCTTGGAGACCGTGAAGACCTGGCGTATTTCGACCATGCCGAGAATGCTTTCCTTCTTCTCTGGTGCCAGCATGCCGGACAGCGCAGCCTTGATCTCGTCAACCATCGCATAGATGATGTTGTAGTAGCGAATGTCCACGCCGGAAGATTCCGCGAGCTTGCGTGCGGCCGCATCGGCGCGGGTGTTGAAGCCGATCACGATCGCCTTGGAAGCCAACGCCAGATTGACGTCGGACTCGGAAATAGCGCCGACTCCGCCATGGATCAGGTTGACCTTCACCTCGTTGGTGGACAGCTTCTGCAGCGACTGAGCAATCGCTTCGGCGGAACCCTGCACGTCGGACTTGACGATCAGGGACAGCGTGCGCACTTCGCCCTCGGCCATCTGCTCGAACATGCTTTCCAGCTTGGCGGCCTGCTGCTTCGCCAGCTTCACACCGCGGTATTTGCCCTGACGGAACAGCGCGATCTCGCGAGCACGGCGCTCGTCCGCCATCACCATCAGCTCTTCGCCGGCGGCAGGCACTTCGGACAAACCTTGAATCTCGACCGGAATCGACGGACCGGCTTCGCCGATCGTCTTGCCCGCCTCGTCCAGCATCGCACGGACGCGACCGAACACCGAGCCCACCAGCACCGAGTCGCCGCGGCGCAACGTGCCGGACTGCACCAGCACGGTGGCGACCGGGCCCTTGCCCTTGTCCAGACGCGCTTCGATCACCAGGCCCTTGGCATGCGTCGTGCGCGGCGCCTTCAACTCCAGCACTTCGGCCTGCAACAGCACGCTCTCCAGCAACTGATCGATGCCCAGACCGGACTTGGAGGAAACCTCGACGAACATCGTGTCGCCGCCCCAGTCTTCCGGCACCACACCTTCGGCAACCAGCTCCTGCTTGACGCGTTCGCTGTTGGCATCAGGTTTGTCTATCTTGGTCACCGCCACCACGATAGGCACGTTGCCGGCTCTGGCGTGATGGATAGCTTCCTTGGTCTGCGGCATCACGCCGTCGTCGGCGGCCACGACCAGAATCACAATGTCGGTCGCCTTCGCGCCGCGTGCACGCATCGCGGTGAACGCTTCGTGGCCCGGGGTGTCGAGGAAAGTCACCATGCCGCGCGGTGTATCGACGTGATATGCGCCAATATGCTGCGTGATGCCGCCCGCTTCGCCGGAGGCGACGCGGCTGCGACGGATGTAATCCAGCAACGAGGTCTTGCCGTGATCGACGTGACCCATCACGGTGACGACCGGAGCGCGAGGCTCCAGCACCGCATCTTGGCTGACTTCGGAATCCAGCAGATAGGCATCCGGGTCATCGACCTTGGCTGCCTTGGCGACGTGCCCCATTTCTTCGACCACGATCATCGCGGTCTCCTGATCGAGCACCTGATTGATGGTGACCATGGAGCCCATCTTCATCAGGGCCTTGATGATCTCGGCGGCCTTGATCGCCATCTTCTGCGCCAGTTCGCCGACGGTGATGGTTTCGGGAACCGCCACTTCGCGCACGATAGGCTCGGTCGGCAGCATGAAGGACTCGCCAGCCGCAGCCGGAGCCGCCTTGTGGTGGCGATCGCCGCGCTTGCCGCCGCGCAACGGTGCAGCCCATGCGCCGGGACGACCACCGCCCGCATCGGATTTGGCGGGAGGACGCTTGTGCGAACCCGGCTCTTCGCGCTTGTCGGCGACCTTCGCGCCCGGCTTCGCCGAACGGCTGAAGCGCTCGACCTTATCTCCCGGCTTGGGCGCGGGCTTGTGCAGCGTGCCTTCGGTCTTGGCGACTGCAGCTGGTGCCGCAGCAGGCGCTGCTACCGCTTTTTCGGCAGGCTTTTCGACCGGCTTGGCCACGCGGCGCGCAACCGGCGCGCCTATCACCAGCGTCGGAGCCTGTTCGGCCGGCTTGGCTACCGCTACCGGCTCGGCAACCTCGGGCTTGATCTCTTCGGCCTCGACCTCGGCAACGGGCTCGACTTCGGGCTTGGCCTTGCTGCGTGTACGCTTGGCCGCCAGCTCGGCGGCCTGGCGCTCGGCCAGTTCCGCCTGCAGGCGCGCTTCCTGCTCGCGGGCGGCGAGTTCCTGCTCGTCCAGCACCTTGACCGGTTCGGCCTGGGGTGCTGCTGCCTCTGCCGCCACGGCGGTCTCGGCAACGGGAGCCACGACGCGGCGCTTGCGCACTTCCACCTGGATGGTGCGCGCGCGGCCCGTACTGTCGGCCTTCTTGATCTCCGTCGTTTCACGGCGGGTCAGCGTAATCTTCTTGGCCGGCTTGTCGGCGCCGTGCGCTTGGCGCAGGTGCTCCAGCAATTGCGCCTTGTCCTTCTCGGAAACCTGGTCGGACTCCTCTTCCTTGATCACCCCGGCGGCTTTAAGCTGCTCGAGCAACAAGGCGACCGGCAGTCCCAGTTCAGCCGCAAATTGCGCTATGTTCATTTTTCCCATTACCGTCCTCTAAATACCGCGCCTTACTCTAAATTTCACGCCTGCCTTATGCAAACCAGGGAGCGCGGGCCGCCATGATCAGCGTATTGGCACGCTCGCCATCCATGCCGGACAACTCCACCAGCTCGTCCACGTCCAGGTCGGCCAGTTGATCCTGTGTCGTCACGCCCTTCGCAGTCAGCGCACGCGCCGTCTGCTCGTCCATGCCGTCCAGCTTCAGCAGATCCTCGATGCCATGCTCGACCTTCTCTTCGTTAGCGATCGCGGCAGTCAGCAAGGAGTTGCGCGCACGGCTGCGCAGCTCGTTCACCGTAGCCTCGTCGAACGACTCGATCTCCAGCATTTCATCCAGCGGCACATAAGCCACTTCTTCCAGCGTATTGAAGCCTTCCTGCACCAGGATGTCGGCGACCTCTTCGTCCACGTCCAGCTTCTCCATGAACGCCACGCGAATCTTGGAGAACTCCTCGGCATGCTTCTCGTTCGATTGCTCGACGGTCATGATATTCAATTCCCAGCCGGTCATCTCGCTGGCCAGACGCACGTTCTGACCGCCGCGACCGATAGCCTGCGCGAGATTTTCTTCCTCGACCACCACATCCATGCTGTGCTTGTCTTCGTCCACCACGATGCTGCTGACCTCGGCCGGCGCCAGCGCGTTGATAACGTAAGTCGCCGGATCTTCCGACCACAGGATGATGTCGACGCGCTCGCCGGCCAGCTCATTGGTCACGCCCTGCACGCGCGAACCGCGCATGCCGACGCAAGTTCCGATCGGATCGATGCGCGCATCGTGCGACAGCACCGCGATCTTGGCGCGCGAACCGGGGTCGCGTGCGGAGCTGACGATCTCCAGCAGATTCTCTTCGATCTCCGGCACTTCCAGCTCGAACAGCTTGACCAGCAATTCGTTGGAGGTGCGCGACAGCACCACTTGCGGGCCGCGCGCGCCGCGGTCCACGCGCAGCAGGTGCGCCCGGACGCGGTCGCCGACGCGCAGATTCTCCTTCGGGATCATCTGTTCGCGCGGCAGCAGCGCTTCGATCTTGCCGAACTCGACCAGCGCGTTGCCGCGCTCCAGACGCTTCACCGTGCCGGAAACCAGATGCTCCTTGCGCTCCATGAAATCGGCCAACACCTGCTCGCGCTCGGCGTCGCGGATCTTCTGGAAGATCACCTGCTTCGCGGCCTGTGCACCGATACGGCCGAAATCGACGTTCTCCAGCGGCTCTTCGATGAACTCGCCGAGCTGGATCTGCGGGTCGCGCTTCTGCGCCTCTTCCAGCTTGATATGCAGGTCGGGCGTCTCGAACGTCTCATCGTCCATCACCTCCCAGCGGCGGAACGACTCATACTCGCCGGTGTTGCGATCGATATCCACACGCACGTCGGCCTCGTCATCGAAGCGCCTCTTGGTCGCCGACGCCAGGGCCGACTCCAGCGCCTCGAACACGACGTCCTTGTCGACGTTCTTCTCGCGCGACAACGCATCTACCAGCAGCAAAATTTCACGACTCATACCATTCTCCGGCTATCAATCCCGTCTTTAGACAGGCACTAAACTAAAACGTCGGCACCAAACGCGCCTTATCCAGATTCGCCAACTCGATCGCCACCTGGACGCCATCGACATCGAGTTGCAATACGCCATTCTCCAGCGCGCCGATCACGCCGACGAAATTCTTGCGGCCCGCCAACGGCATGCGCAGCTTGAACTGAGCCTTCTCTCCGGCAAAACGCAAAAAATCCGACTCTTTCTTCAACGGCCTGTCGAGGCCCGGCGAAGACACCTCCAAGCGGTCGTAGTCGACATTTTCGACCATGAACAACCGAGTCAACTGATTGCTGACCACCTGGCAGTCTTCCACCGCGATACCTTCCGGCTTGTCGATGAAGACGCGCAACAGCCCGCGGCCGGCGCGCTCGATATCCACCAGCTCATATCCCAGGCCATTCACCGTCGTTTCGACCAGCTTCAAAACATCCATAATCCCGACCCACAAATAAAAAACGGGCTCAAGGCCCATCTCAAAACGCCGCGCATTGTAGCAAAACCGGAATTTAAATGGAATTAGATTATTAGAAGCATTCCGGGCAGCCCAAGGAAAGCATGTCGCAGTCTGGGGAAAGCATGTCAGGCCTAGCCTAACCTCGCCAGAAACCGGTCCAACTGGTTCGCGAACGTCTGGCGGTCGCTCTGGCTGAGCGCAGCCGGCCCGCCGGTCTCGACGCCGCTGCTGCGCAGCACATCCATGAAGTCGCGCATCGTCAGCCGCTCCCGGATCGTGTCCTTGGTATAAAGCTCGCCGCGAGGATTCAGCGCATGGCCGCCCTTCTCGATCACGGCTGCGGCCAGCGGAATATCGGCGGTGACCACCAGATCGCCCAGTTCGGTCAATTCGACAATCTTGTTGTCCGCCACATCGAACCCTGCCGGTACCTGCAGCGCGCGTATCACTTGCGACGGCGGGCAATACAACAGCTTGTTCGCCACCAGCGTAAGCGGGATCTGCCGCCGCTCCGCCGCTCGAAACAATATCTCTTTGATTACTTTAGGACATGCATCGGCATCCACCCAAATCCGCATTGCACTTCCTTTATGTATTGACGCTGGAGCATAGCGATACCCAAAAATTCTTTCGGATAACCGCGCCCCCATTCGGGTCGTACCGACAAACACCCGAAAACCTACTCGTACATCTCGTTGCCGTCGTTCAGGGCCAGCCAACCTATAACAATGCGATACAACACCCAGATCGCATCCGCAATCAGAATAAAAAATCCGATCAGCACAACGGAAAGCACGAGTCCGATTACCGCCCATAGCAACGACCACCAGAAGGTGCGGATCTGCCAGTTGAAATGCGACTCCAGCCAACTGCCCGCCAGTTCGTCGCGCTTCGCATAATTCACTATGATCGCGGCAATGAAAGTGATTCCCACCAGAAACGAGGCTGCCTGCAAGGCATATACCAGCGTCACCAGTTGTTTTTTTGCATGATCCGTATCGACTTCTGCCGTGCCCATGGCGACGCTCCCTTCCCCTGTTGAAACAAGCTGTTTCTTGCCTTTTAAATATGCCCAAACGCCGAGCCCAATGCCAGCCGCAAACGCCAGCATGACGGTGACGACGCCACCGAAGATGTAAGCGAAAACCCGGGCCAAATTATCCGGCCCCACGGAAAACACTCGCGCTGGAAATTGCCCCTCGACGGCTATTTCATAATGTCCGGCAGTCTTGGCAGGAAAGGAAGCGACCGCCACACTGACGGTCTCGCCCATGGTCGATGTCGCACCATTGGCACCCGCCACCGCCACCTCGCCATTCGGCCCGACAACGCGAAAAACCACACCATCCGGCAAGGATTTTTCCGCCGCGTATGTACGCCCCTGAAATATGGCCCGATAGTTGTGCCAGATCAGATAGTCGCCCGGCTTGGCGACCTCGATCACCACTCGACCGGGAGCCAGAAATTGTGTGGAATCGGCGATCAGTCCAATGGCATGCCAAGCCATTGCAGCTCCGGCGATGAAGCCAGAAAGCGCAAGCGAGACTGCGACAACATACCAACCTGCGCCGGACTTGCGCTCGGCCCGGCTCACCGCTTATTCCACCGTTGCGCCATAACTCCGCAACAAAGCCTCCATCGCGGCATCGCGATTGTGTCGAGCCATCCGCAGAGGAGAATAGTCCTGCGCAACCGCATTCGGATTCGCGCCCCGCTTCAGCAGCAATTCCGCCATCGCCGCATCGCCCAGCGACACCGCCTCCAGCAAAGGCGTGGAACCGCGCGAATCCGGCTTATCCACCCACCATCCCAAATCGAGCAACTGGGTGACCGCCGCCTGATCCTGACGAATAACCGCCGTCATCACGTCGTTATACTTGGGCGTAACAACCGACCCAGGCACTGCCAGATAGTAAGGCGCCCTCGGACCAGCAGGCATTTCTTCTGCCGCAGGCGCTGGCGTCATGTCTTCACGAACCGGGGCTTCCGGCTCGACATCGACCGTTCTTCTTGCAGATTTGGATGCAGGTTTCCTCGGCGCTTCCTCACTTGAAGCCGAATCGTCTTCGACGCGAGCTTCCGTAACGACAGCGATTTTTTCCGGTTTCATCGGCGCAATTTCACCAGCAACCCGCTCCATCGCCGGGGCCGCCACAGGTACAGAAGCAATGACTGTAGTTTCCGGAGTCGGTTGCGTAGCCGCAGGCTCAGCCGATTGCTCGACCGGCGGAGGCATATCGACCGCCCGCATCTCCCCATTACCCTCAGTCGCGTACATTGGTATGAGTATGGCCGCGACAATACCCAGAACAAGGGGGATGCACAAAAGAATCACACCGGCCTTCGCCCACTGCCGCTGCACCCGATTGAAATGCTCGACGCTATCCCATTGCTTGTTTTGCCAGGCCCATTCGCGCCCCTTGAACAGCAACATCACCCAAACCACCAGCCCGACAAAAGGAACAAACGTCAACAAAGACAGCCAGGTGCGATTGAATATTCCCCATATCCAGGTCATCAAAAATGCGCCCCACGCCAAACCTTTCGCTTCTTCCGGAAGAATGGCCCCCTTGCCTTGACCAGATGTGTTTTCCATGACACCTCTCCACTTTATTTTCCGCACACGAATACAGATTCCGAATGCGGGCATTATGAATAAAACGACGAGGCAAACCATTGCAGGGCCGCACATCCATCGAATGAAACCGCAGGCGCACTATAAACGCGGCCTTGCCAAAAAGCCATCACACAAAACAGGTTTTAGCGGACAAAAGCACAACGACGTGTCAGCGGCGGAGCCGATAGAACAGATACGGCGCAAACGCCACCCACAGCAAGATCAGCGGCCACAGCCGCCCGGCGGACAGATCGTAATTCGCCAGCAAGGCTGCCCAGGAAAGTCCGCCGACGTAATGGAAGAACAGAAACTCGAACGCCACCGTCAACGCCATCCAGAACAGCCCGACGCTCAAAGCCTGCCGCGCCGACGCGAACGGCCAGCGACGCATATACAGCCGGATTACCGCACCCAGCAAGACGATGCCGATCAGCGTGGAAAGCTGGTGCGCAAGCAATTCGGGCATATGCCTGCCATAGGTGAAGTCGCGCAGCATGCCGTTGAGGACGGACACCAGCAGCATCGCAAACCATGCGGCCAGGTAACGCGCCATTACTTCATCCGGGAAGGCAGCTTGATCGTCTCGCCCGCCACGATGAACTCGCCCTTGCCCCTGTGATGTAGCGTGCGTGGGTTCTTCTGCGCAGGGTCTATCCACGCCTGAACCACCTCCAGCACGAAGAAGTTGTACTTGTTCTCCATCCGGGTATCGGCCACCCTGCACTCGAGATTCGCATAGCACTCGGCAATCAGCGGTGCGGCCACCTGCGAAGCGGGCTGCGGTGTCAGCTTGAACTTTTTGAACTTATCCACCCGGCTGCCCGAGCAGTTGCCGACACCCACCACCTGCTTCGCCAGCTCCGCCGTCGGAATGTTGAGCACGCACTCCTTCGTTCTTCGCAGCGCATCGAAACTGAAGTTCCGCCCGCTGATCACGCAGCCCACCAACGGCGGCTCGAACTCCATCATCGTGTGCCAGGACATGGTCATGATGTTCGCCTTACCCTTGTGCGACGTGGTCACCAACAACACCGGGCCGGGTTCGAGCAGGCGATAGACGCCGGACAATGGAAATGATTTTTTTGTCATCGCACTCATCCTTTCACAGAAGAGATCAATGCCGATAATCACAAGGGCGAAATGAACACCGCTTCGCGCAACTTCTTCAACTGGTCGCGCAAATCGGCGGCTCGTTCGAATTCCAGATTCTTCGCGGCCTGAAGCATCTCCTTCTCCAGCCGCGTGATCTCCTTAGCGACTTCCTTCTCGCTCATCGCCAGATATTTGGCCTGAGCCTGCGCGGCCTTGAGCTGGGTGCGCGCGGCATCCGGCTCGTACATGCCTTCGATGATGTCCTTGATGCGCTTCTGCACACCTATCGGCGTGATGCCGTGCGCCTCGTTGTGCGCGACCTGTTTGGTGCGGCGGCGGTCGGTCTCGTCGATGGCCTTGCGCATCGAGTTGGTGATGCGGTCCGCGTACAGCAGCGCCTTGCCGTTGAGGTGGCGCGCGGCGCGGCCTATGGTCTGGATCAGCGAGCGCTCGGAGCGCAAAAAGCCTTCCTTATCGGCATCGAGAATGGCGACCAGCGACACCTCTGGGATGTCCAGCCCTTCGCGCAGCAGGTTGATGCCGACCAGCACATCGAACATGCCGAGGCGCAGGTCGCGGATGATCTCGACGCGCTCGACGGTCTCGATGTCGGAATGCAGGTAGCGCACCTTGATGCCGTGCTCGGAGAAATATTCGGTGAGCTGCTCGGCCATGCGTTTGGTCAGCGTCGTGACCAGCACGCGCTCGCCGACTTTCACGCGCAGGTTGACCTCGGACATCAGGTCGTCCACCTGATGCGTCGCGGGGCGCACCTCGATCACCGGATCGATCAACCCGGTCGGACGCACCACCTGCTCCACCACCTGCCCGGCGTGTTCGGCCTCATAGGTCGCCGGCGTCGCGGAGACGAAGATCGCCTGGCGCATGATGCGTTCGAATTCGTCGAAGCGCAGCGGGCGGTTGTCCAGCGCGGAAGGCAGACGGAAGCCGTAGTTGACGAGATTCTCTTTTCTCGCGCGGTCGCCCTTGTACATGCCGCCGATCTGCGGGATGGTGACGTGGCTCTCGTCGAGGAACATCAGCGCGTTCGGCGGCAGGTAGTCCATCAGCGTCGGCGGCGATTCGCCCGGCTTGCGCCCCGACAAGTGGCGCGAGTAGTTTTCGATGCCCTTGCAGAAGCCGATCTCGGCCAGCATCTCCAGATCGTGGCGGGTGCGCTGCTCGATGCGCTGCGCCTCGACCAGCTTGCTCTCGCGCTGGAAGGTCGCGATGCGTTCGGCCAGCTCCAGCTTGATCGTTTCGATCGCGCGCAACACCGTGCTGCGCGGCGTGACGTAGTGGCTGGACGGATACACCGTGTAGCGCGGCACCTTCTGCAGAATGTGCCCGGTCAGCGGGTCGAACAGCGACAACTGCTCCACCTCGTCGTCGAACAGCGACAGACGCAGCGCATGCTCGCTGCTTTCCGCCGGGAAAATGTCGATCACGTCGCCGCGCACGCGGAACGTGCCGCGCGTGAAATCCATGTCGTTGCGCTCGTACTGCATCTCGGTCAGGCGCTTGATCACGTCGCGCTGCGGCATGCGCTCGTTGTGGCGCAGGTGCAGGATCATGCCGTGGTAATCCACCGGATCGCCGATACCGTAGATCGCCGACACCGTCGCGACGATCACCGCGTCAGGCCGCTCCAGCAGCGCCTTGGTCGCCGACAGCCGCATCTGTTCGATCTGCTCGTTGACGCTGGAATCCTTCTCGATGAACACGTCGCGCGACGGCACATAGGCCTCGGGCTGGTAGTAATCGTAATAGGAGACGAAGTACTCGACCGCGTTCTCCGGAAAGAACTCGCGCATCTCCGAATACAACTGCGCCGCCAGCGTCTTGTTCGGCGCCATGATGATCGCTGGCCGCCCAGTGCGCGCGATCACGTTCGCCATCGTGTAAGTCTTGCCCGAACCGGTCACGCCCAGCAGCGTCTGATATGACAGCCCGTCCTCTATGCCCTCCACCAACTGAGCGATAGCCGTAGGCTGGTCGCCCGCCGGGGAAAACGGCTGGTGCAACTGGTAGGGGCTGTCGGGGAAGGTGATGATGTTCATGGTAAGGGGCGCATTTTACCGGCAAACGGGAAGCGCCGTTCTTCCCTTTGACACTCCATCGATTCTGCATCCATGCACTTCAGCCATCGGACGCAATAACCAACGGGCATTGCGCCGCAAGACGTATCCATCCGATGCAATACGCTACGCTTATTGCAACCCATAACAGTAGGCCGCTCGCACCGAGCCTACCCGGTACTCCACGCTCGCGGGCGTTTCATGCCCGCGATCTTGCAGGCCTGCTGCACGTAGCCGTAAGGAAACAGCTCGAATATCCTGTTGCGCGATTCGGCGCCCAATCGTACCGCGAGATGTTTCATCACATGACGCACATCCGGTGCAACCTGGTGCTCGGCGTAATAATCGCGCATGAAACGGATCGCATCCCAATGGTCTTCCGTGAGCTGGATGTTTTCCTGGCTGGCGAATTCCTGCGCCAGCGCTTCACTCCAGGTGAAGGGATCGATCAGGTATCCCTCGTCGTCTAGGTCCGGCATCTGCATACTCACTCCCTTCGTTCACTTGAAAATAAATTCATGGCGGGGCTTACCTCTCCGACTCGGCTGTGAGAGGCAACTGTGCCATGCCAGCCCGGATGATTGAAATAGGTTTCATAGTCTTTCAGCGCATTCGATATCTTCTCTGCACCATGGTGCATGGAATGCTCGTTACCGGAGGCGGAAATCGCATCCGCACCCGCAACGAGATCGGCGAGGACGAAGTGCAGCATGGCATCTGTTTGCTCGTCCAGTCTGCAGTTTTGCGCCATGAATGAAATCTGGTCGTTCACATTTTGCGCGAGCGCCCGATACTGCCTTGCCGACATCTTGCCGCCTGCCGCCAGCGCATCGCGGATGCGCTCCATGCCCAAGCGCAGATTGGCGTCGGCTTCCCACTTCTTGCCGTTATTCAACTTGAGATGTTGCGCTTCGGCGGCATGATGGGCGGAGTGATCGTGACCGCTTCCCTGCGCCCATGCTGTGTGCACTCCGGTTCCCAGACAACAGGCCAGGATAGTCAATGCCGCTAATGTTCTACTGGTTTTCATCATGTATCTCCTTCGATCTGATCGGTGGACAAAAAAAGGCAAGCAGCCAGACCACGCTCCCGGCTATCGCCAAAGCAAGCAGCCCGCTTCCCGCGCGCAATTGGTCGTCGGTCAGGTAGGCACTGCAGATTCGAACCGGAGCCTCGACGTACAGCCAACCGACGACCATCATCATCGGCAGCACATTGCCCAGAAAGAAACCCCGAACGATCAGCCCCGCAGACTGCCAGGACAATTCGAGCGTGGCACCCGCCATAAGCAGCGTAATGAATTTCAATAATTCCACGGTGCTGTCGCTTAACGCCATATCCAATGCGCGCGGAATCATCCAGAACATCAGCACCAGCGAGGCCATCAGCAGGCCGGCGATTCCTGCGTGATTCCACTTTCGCAGCTCCGCTCTTGTCTGCTCCGTAAGTCCTTGCGTCAACAGCCATCCGGCAAGCAGGAGCAGAGGGAACTGGAGCAGCATATGCAGCGCCATGTCGCCTTCCATCATGCTGCGCACGGCGGGGATTGCCAGAACGAGCAATAGGATCAGGCCGGCGCGAGGCCCCGCTTTTCTTGTTCCGTTCAATTTGATCCCGTCAATTCGTCCAGCAAGCTATCGCTCGAATCGAAGTCCGTCACTCGCACCAGCTTTCCCGATGGCGCGACCCATATCAGCGCGGCATTGTGCTGGAAGCCGCCCATTCGATCGGGGATGACGGTGACGCCGAAAGTTCGCAGCAAGGCGTCGAGTTCGCGAGCATCGCCGACGGTCGCAAAGGTCCACACATCGGGCATGGCCTGCATGTGTCCGGCGTATTGCTGCAACACCGCAGGATTGTCGTGCGCCGGATCGAAGCTCACCGACAGCAGGTGAACGCGGCTCTGCAAGCCGCGCTCGACAATGCGTTGCTGCAGTTGCTGAAATTCCGAGCCCAGCGCACGGCAAAGCGATTGGCAGTTCGTGTAGATAAAATCGACGATGAGGAATTTGTTCTCCTCCCGCACCCATGCGCCGAAATGAAACGCCTGACCGGATTGATCGATCAGGCGTATTTCCGGCACGGCGGGCTGCTTGCGCGAAATATCGAGGCGGCGCGCCTGCTCGGTGGTGAGCAGCTCGAATCCCCCGGTGATCGCACATGTTGCCCAGATTCCCAGCACAAGAAAGATCACCGAGGCTGCCGCCGTCCTCACTGGATCAGCCTCGCGCTCAGGCCTGACGCGCCGGCCTGATGATGCCGCCCATCGCCCTGACGATGATGGCCATCGCACTGATCACGACGCCCGCCGCAAACAACGAGGCGATTTGGCTATACGCCAGCCATTCAGGCAGATGCACCGCCCAGCGGCGCGGCACGCTGGCCTGGCCGGACAGCAGGAACATCAGCGCATAGGCGAACGCGCTGATGGCGAAGACCCACAGCATGGACTTCTCCAGACCGCTGAAACCCGCCGCTTTTTCCTTGTTCGCGATCCAGTTGGTGAAAGCCAGAATCATCGTCACGCAGCCCAGCAGCAGATACAGGTGGAAATGCCCCGGCACCCACAAGGTGTTGTGCATCACCTGGTTCACCGCGATGGTGCCGTCGATCACCGCGGGAATGACGCCCGCGCTCCAGCCGAAGATCGACAGCACGAGAAGCGCAGAGGTCAGGTCCCACTTGATGTTGCTGCGGTAGATCGAACCTAGCGTCGCCGTCAGCGTGAGGGCCAGCACCGGCAGGCTGCTGGTGTAGGAGACGATCTGCCCCATGATGTGCATCCACAGCGGCTGCGCGTAGTCCATCAGCAAGTGGTGCGGGTAGACGGTCAGCACCATCAAACAGGTCGCTGACCACGCCCAGACAAACGGCTTGTACACATTCCACGGCCGACCGGTGTATTTCGGCAGGATTTCATAGACCGCGATGACCGCCATGTAGATGGTGGAATTGATGAACACGTGACCGAACAGGAAAATCAGGTTCTTCGCCAGCAGCGGATGAATGGCGATTTCCGGCACATACAGATTGACCAGCATCATCGTCAGGATGACCGCGCCAATCAGGATCGCGATGATGTTGATGAGGGTGACTACCGTGCTGGCGATCACGGTCGCGGGCGGTGCATCCTGCCCGCTCTTGAGAAAATGCCAGCCCAGCGCTCTGGCGAAGCTGCCATATTTCTGGATGATGGCGCGCGCCGATTCCAGATAGAACAGCAACATGCCGACGCCGACCAGCAGCACGCCGCCCATGTAGGCAGCCGCGGCATGCTTGCCCCATTGACCCATGCCATTGGCCGGCAGCGGGTAGAGGAAGGTCCAGGCAGCGGCGAACCCGCCCAGGAAGATGCCGCCAAGAACCAGCACGACTCCCGTCAGAAAGAAGGCCAGGTTGGCCCAGGCGAATCCGGCCCTGAGATTGACGTACTTGCCCAGGAAATGCCACATCACCGCCGACCCGCCCAGCCCCGCGATGGCGACCATGCCGATGCCGTGCGCGGTCATCAACTGGTAAAACACGTTCGGCTCGATAGGCAGCATCTGGCCCTGCGTCATGCGCATGACCAGACCGAACACCATCATCAGCAGGATCACTACCCCCGAGATCGCCGCGTAAACCTTGACCGCTCCGACAGCCGGCATTTCTTTTTGCATGTTCATCATTTTTCTCCGTGCGGATATTTATTGGGCGACCACATGCAGCTCGGTCATCATCGAATGGTGCGCGACCCCGCAATATTCCAGGCACAGGATCTTGTAAGTCCCGGGCTGTTCGAACGTATGGCGCAACACATTGACCACGCCCGGCATGGCCTGAGTCTGGGTGACGATCTTCATGTCCGTGTCGTAGATGGCGAAGCCGTGGTTCACATCGGCGGATGTAACCTGAAATTCGATCGGCTTGCCCACGGGCAACTCGGTTTGCGATATTTCCCAATACCACTGATAGCCCTTGGCCTGAACCTCGACGGCCCCGAGGTTCGCGATTGCCTGGCGCGCATAGGGCATTTCGGTCAAGGTGTATGCGACGACGGGAATGCACAGCAGGGTCACGCCCCACAGCAAACGTCCCCGCCAGCGCCCCGTCGCCGCGGCGACGGCCGCGCCATCCCCCTCGCGGCGGCTGTGCCTCACCACATAAAAGAATGCGATCGCCAGCAACGCAATCAACACAATAGAAACTATCCAGGCAACTTGCTGATACATGTATTCCCCATTAAAAGATTCCGAGCGGCGGAATATATATCAACTCAACGAATGATTCAATGTTTCGGAATCTTTTATTCAGAGGGCGTGGTTTATAGAAGCGCGGGCTTATAATGCTTGCCAATTATTTGGAGTTGAACGCATGCAACTTACCGTCTCATCCGATATCGCCTTGCGTACGCTGATCTATCTGGGCCAGAGGGATGCGCCCGTCACCATCTCGGAGGTAGCCGAGGAATGCGGCATCTCCAAGAGCTCCTTGATGAAAGTGGTCATGACGCTGGTCGGCGCAAATCTGGTTTTGAGCGAACGCGGAAGAAACGGCGGAATCTGCCTGGCTCAGGACGCCAGGGATATTTCCATCGGCTCTGTAATCCGCTTAATGGAAAACAGCCTGGCATTGGTGGAATGCATGAAAGACACCCCCTCAGGCTGCCCCCTATTACCCAGCTGTCGGCTGAAGCCCATCCTCAATTCCGCTCAAGAAGCGTTCTTTTCCACGCTGGATAATCATTCCTTGGCCGACCTGCTGAAAAAATAATGTTGCGCGGCGCGACTTCGAAATCCGCACTTGCCGCTCTATCGAAAATCGCTCAGTTATTTCCTGAACTCCATGCCGGTAGCCGCCGTATTTTGCAGCGCGACCAAGTCGATTGGCCATGCACACAAACTGCAGACTACAACCACGCCGCCCCGCGCACGCCGCTCGAATCGCCAAACCGGTGCTGCACCAGCCTCGTATCCACCCGATCCGAAAACACCCACTGCCCCCACAGCGTAGGCACGTTCCTATACAGCCGTTCGATGTTGGACATGCCGCCGCCCAGCACGATGACGTCGGGGTCGAGAATGTTGACGACATGCGCGAGCGAACGAGCGAGGCGGTGTTCGTAAGCCTGCAGGCTGCGCTCGCAGGCGGCGTCGCCCTGCTCCGAGCGCTTCACGATCTCTTCGGCCCTCAACGAAACCCCAGTCTCAAGCTCATGCAACTTCGCCATGCCCGGCCCGGAGAGGAAGGTCTCGATGCAGCCTCGCACGCCGCAGTAGCAGGCTGGGCCGGGGAGTTCGTGCGGCTGCGGCCAGGGCAGCGGGTTGTGGCCCCATTCGCCAGCGATGCCGTTGGGGCCGGTGAGGATGTGGCCGTTGACGACGATACCCGCGCCGACGCCGGTGCCGAGGATGACGCCGAACACGACTTCGGCTCCTGCCGCCGCGCCGTCGGTCGCTTCGGACAGCGCGAAGCAGTTGGCGTCGTTGGCTATCTTTACCTTGCGTTGCAGCAGGGCTTCGAGGTCTTGCAGAAGGGGCTGGCCGTTGAGCGCCACGGAGTTGGAATTCTTCAGGCGGCCGGTCGCGCGGGAGAGCGCGCCGGGTGTGCCGATGCCGAGCGAACCGCGCTGGCCGAGTTCCGCTTCGGCGTCGCGCACCAGCTGGACAATAGTTTGCAGCGTCTCGTAATAATCGCCCTGCGGCGTGGGCGTGCGGCGGCGCAGCAATTCGCGGCCAGCATCGTCGAGCGCGACGATCTCTATCTTGGTGCCGCCGAGATCTATGCCCAATCTCATTGTTTGCCCAGTTTCATTGTTTATCCTGCCCCATTGATTTGCCCGCCTGCAGCCGGAATTCATCCTTGCGCAACTCTAGCAGAAGGCCACCCCGTGCGGGTTTGCCCCTGCCCGGCCCGCGCGGCGTATAATCCACCAACCCCATGATAAATATCCGATAAGAGAACATACCTTGAGCACCGTCAGTTTTGCCGATCTGAAACTCGCGCCCGAAATTCTCAGGGCGCTCACCGAGTCCGGTTACACCACGCCCACACCGATTCAGGAACAGGCCATTCCGCTGGTGCTGGAAGGCCACGACCTGATGGCCGGCGCGCAGACGGGCACTGGCAAGACTGCGGCGTTCGCGCTGCCGATGTTGCAGAAGCTGCTGCCGCAAGCCAGCTCCAGCACCTCGCCGGCACGCCATCCGGTGCGCGCGCTGATTCTGGTGCCGACGCGCGAACTGGCGATCCAGGTCGAGGAAAGCATCAAGGCCTACGCGAAGCACACCAAGCTGCGCTCGCTGGTGGTGTTCGGCGGCGTGGACATCAAGACGCAGAAGCCTCACCTGAAGAACGGCGTGGAGATCCTGGTGGCGACACCGGGACGATTGCTGGACCACATCGAGCAGAAGACCGTGCTGTTGAACACCGTGCAGATGCTGGTGCTGGACGAGGCCGACCGCATGCTGGACATGGGCTTCATGCCCGACCTGAAGCGCATCCTCGCGCTGCTGCCGCGACAACGGCAGAGCCTGATGTTCTCCGCGACGTTCTCGAATGAGATCAAGAAGCTGTCGGAAGATTTCATGAATTACCCGACGCTGATCGAAGTGGCGCGCAGCAACGCCTCCGCCGAGAACATCGCGCAGAAGGTCTACATGGTCGAGCACGACGACAAGCACGCGCTGCTGACGCAATTGTTGCGCGGCGACGATGCGAAGCAGGTAATCGTGTTCACCAAAACCAAGCTCACTGCCAGCCGTCTGGCCAAGCAGTTGCAGCGCGAAGGCGTGGCCGCCGACGCGATCCACGGCGACAAGACCCAACTCGAACGCATGCAGGCGCTGAATGCCTTCAAGCAAGGCAGCGTGACCGTGCTGATCGCCACCGACGTCGCCGCGCGCGGGCTGGACATCGACAGCCTGCCGATGGTGATCAACTACGAAATCCCGCATGCCGCCGAAGACTACGTCCACCGCATCGGTCGCACCGGTCGCGCGGGCGCATCCGGCACCGCGATCTCGCTGGTGTCGCCGGACGAGGAAAGATATTTGCAGGACATCGAGAAACTGATCAACAAACCGATCAAGCGCGAGGTTCTGCCTGCGCTGGCGAAACCTCAGCGCGCGCCGCGCGCCGAACCACACCACCGCGAATTCCACAAGCCCAAGCCGCAGAAACCCAGCCACGACGCGTGGTTCGACAAACCTTACGTGCCGAACATCGCTCACGCCATTCCGGCAAGCGAACCGGAAAAAACGGAAAGCAAACCGAAAGCGCAAATACCGGCGCTGTTCCGCCGGCCGGGGTGAACCTGCCGGTCGGTGTTGATTGAGCGCTCATGAACCTGTTTCTGGCCGACCTGATCCTCGTCACCCATGCATTATTCGTGGCGTTTGTGATTCTCGGGCTGGTCGTCGTCCTGCTCGAACGGCAACTGCGGTGGGGCTGGCTCAGGAATCGGTGGTTCAGGTTGGGCCACCTGCTGGCGATAGCCATCGTAATCGCGGAGGCATGGTTCGGCCAGGTCTGCCCGCTCACCGAATGGGAAAGCCGTGCAAGAGTGGCGGCGGGAGAAAGCGGCTATGCGACCTCCTTTATCCAGCACTGGCTGCATGAGCTGCTGTTCTACGATTTCGAGCCATGGGTGTTTACGGTCGCCTACACGGCATTCGGAATCCTGGTGCTGATCGCGTGGCTGCTCGTGCCGCCCGAACCCAGGCAAACACGGAAGGACTGAGCGAACATGGTCGATGCGATGCAGCCCCAATCTGCGCACAAAATTCCCCGCTGTTCCCCGATTCAATCTTTCCGCGCCACGGGTATAATTCGCGCCAACGTCCAACCCAATCAGGAAAAATCGTGTCTCTCTCCACTCGCGTACAAGCCATCAAACCCTCCCCCACTCTGGCCGTCGCCGCCCGCGCGGCGAAGCTGAAGGCCGAAGGCAAGGACATCATCGGACTGGGCACCGGCGAGCCGGATTTCGACACACCGCAGCACATCAAAGACGCCGCGATCGGCGCGATCAACAAGGGCTTCACCAAGTACACCGCAGTCGGCGGCACGCCATCGCTGAAGCAGGCGATCATCGCCAAGCTCAAGCGCGACAACGGGCTGGATTACACCGCAAAGCAGATACTGGTTTCCTGCGGCGGCAAGCAGAGTTTCTTCAACCTCGCGCTGGCAACCATCAATCCCGGTGACGAAGTCATCATCACTGCGCCGTACTGGGTGTCCTATCCCGATATTGTCATCATCGCCGAAGGCAAACCGGTGATCGTGCAGGCCGATATCGCGCAGGGCTTCAAGCTGACACCGGCGCAACTGGAAGCGGCGATCACACCGAAAACCCGGATGATCATGATCAACAGCCCGAGCAACCCTTCCGGCGCGATGTATTCGCTGGATGACCTGAAGGCGCTGGGCGAGGTGCTGCGCAAGCACCCGAATATTTTCATTGCAACAGACGACATGTACGAGCACATCCAGCTCGGCGAAGACAAGTTCTACAACATCCTGAACGCCTGCCCCGACCTGTATCCACGCACCATGGTGCTGAACGGTGTGTCGAAGGCCTATGCGATGACCGGCTGGCGCATCGGCTATGCCGCAGGCCCGGAGAACATCATCACCGCGATGGAAAACGTGCAGTCGCAGAGCACCTCGAACCCGACCTCGATCTCGCAGGTAGCCGCCGAGGCCGCGCTGAACGGCGACCAGAACTGCCTCGCACCGATGATAGCGGCGTTCCGCGAACGTCACGAGTTCGTGGTGGATGCGTTCAACAAGATACCCGGCTTGAAGTGCATCAAGGCGGGCGGCGCCTTCTACGCCTTCCCCGATGCGCGCGAGGCCATCGCTCGCCTGCACCAGCAGGGCAAGATCAAGGAAACCACCGACATCGCGCTGTCCGAATATCTGCTGGCGGAAGCCGGCGTCGCAGTGGTGCCCGGCTCGGCGTTCGGCAGCGAAGGCTACTTCCGCATCTCGTTCGCGACTTCTATGGAAAACCTCAGAAATGCGCTTGAGCGCATAGCGAAAGCGCTTTCCTGAGGTTTCGGTGAAGGCTAACCCTTGAGGTTACGCCGGAGCCACAACCTCAAGGCTGCGTTGGCGCGCATCGCAAAGGCGCTTTCCTGATCCTTGTCGTTGCTGCATAAAGAAAAAGCCGTTCATCACGAACGGCTTTTTTGTTTGCGAGCTCGAAATCCTAGCGTATCCGCACCGTCGGCACGCCGGTGGTTCCGCCAACCTGCAACGCTGCCGCTCCCATCCCCGTGCGCATGGACAATTCCGCGGTGACCTGCCCGGACAGCTGCTGCTTTGCCACATCCAGCGAACCGGTAGCATTCAGCACACCAGCCTTCATTTTGAGTCTGCGGAAACGATAGTTGCCGTTCTCGAAACTCAGGTCGCCACTCAGCTCGTCGAAGTGGGTGCGGCCACCCGGCTGGCTTGTCCGAAGGTGCAACCGGGCGGTCTCAACGATATCGAAGCCACTGATCACGCCCTTACTGACGACGAACGTGCCGTCCAGAATCAAAGAGCCGGGCAATTTCGCCAGACTGTCCGCGCGCATCCGGAAGCGAGCCGTGCCGTCCATATCGCCGCTCAGTGCCGTGCCGAGCTTCTGCACGGTGACGACCTTGGCGATCAGATCGCCCTGCGCCTGCCAGCCGGCGCTCCATGACAATTCGAGCTTGCCCAGCAAACGGCCATCCATGATGCTGCCGTCCAGCTCGGTGATGATGAGCCGATCCCGGGTCAGCTCGCCCTTGGCATTCAATTCGTCGAACGTCCAGGCCGGCAATAGCGGCAACGTGCTGCCGCGCACCATGATATCGACCTTCTGCTTGCCGCCCGGCACGCCCGAGATATCCAGCGCGAACTTGTTGTCGCCGGCATACAGCTTGGCTTGAGCAAACGCCCCGGCAGCATCGAAATCCAGCTCACCAGCTATACCCGAAAGCTGCAAACCGTCCGTCTCCAATACACCCTGGCTCAGTTCGACGCGCCCGACTGGATATTGCGCATCCGTAGCGAGTTGTTGCAGCCAATTCGACAGTTGCCGCAACACCGCACCGTTGACCTGCAATCCTTCCAGACCGAGCCTGTCGATTGCTCTGGTTGACGAGAACAATGCCGAGAATGCGAAGTCCAGCCTAACCTGCTTCACTTTGATCTGCTTTGCCTCTCCGACCGACACGTCGCCCAGATCCAACTGCGGTGTCGGTAATATCCGGCCGGATATCTGTCCGATATGCACGGGCTGCTTCATTTGCGCCGACAGTTTCTGTTCGATGCCGCTCGCATATTCCCGCATCGGCAAGACAAAAGGCGCGACGAACAGCGCAACGATCAGCAGTACGAACAGGCCCGCGCCGACCTTGCCCCAAGGAACGGGCTTGCGGCGGGCGCGAACTGCCAGAGCCTCTTCGCGCTGCGGTGGCTGCGGCGGCTGAACGGCACGTTCTTCCTTCGTCTGGGCCGCGCGCTGCTCCGCCTTGGACCAAGCCTTGGCTTGCTCTGCCGCCATTGCCGCGATCTCTTCTTCGGTCGGCATATGCGCCTCGGCTTTCGCCTCTGGCTTGGCGGACGGCTCAGTTCGAAGTTCCGGTTTCGCCACAGCCTGTTCGGCCGGCGGCGCCCCGGACGGGCGCACTTCGGTCGACGCCGGGACTGCGTCCAACCCCTCCAGCTTGATGTCGTCGAATCCGCTCTCCGACTCCGGCGTCGGCTCTTCCGCCGCCGGTTCGCTCTGAGTCAGATCGCCCACGCTCGGCGCGAATACGAAAGGCTCCAGCGTGATCGGCGGCGCGGTCTCGACGATGCGAGGCGCGACTTCCGCGGTGGAAAGATCGACCAGTTCGTAGACCGCATGTTCGCGCCCATGCTTATCCTGCTGCAATCCGCGATACTGGAACAAATCCGCGTATTCGTCGCTCAATCTGGAGATGAAATCGTAATAAGGGCGCGAGATGTATATCTGGTCGATGCCGGCAAAACTCATCACGCGTTGCGCATCGTTAATGCCATCGCCGACCATGTTGCTCTGGCCGTTCATGTCCTTGACGATGCTGACCGGGCCCAGATGGATGCCGGTGCGCACTTCGAGTTCGGGATAATCCTGGTGCTGATGGGCCGTCACTGCCTTGCGGAACTGCCGCGCGACTTCCAGTGCATCCTCGGGATGCTGCAGGAAGCCGATCGCCGCGCCGTCGCCGGTATCCAGAATGATGCGCTCGTCGCCGTCCAGTTCCGCGAGACAATCGGAGACGAGCTGGTTGAAGCGCTTCTTGATCTTAATCTGCTTGTTGACCGGCTGCTTGGTGTAGCCGACGACATCGAAGAACAGCACCGTCGCGCTGGTCGAACGCTGGTATTTCGCGCCTGCCGATTTCAGTGTGGCCGCCATCTTGGCAAGCCGCTGCGCCTCTTGCTCGGCCTTCAATGATTCCTCTTCGATACGCTCAGCCTCAGCTTCACGCTGCACCATTTTTCCTGCGCCCCGAGCTTCATCATGCGCCTTCGCTTTGGCCTCTGCCGCCTGACGCTTGAGCTCCTCGGCCTCTTCACGCGCCAAAGCCGCATCCTGCTCCGCTTTCAGGCGGGCCGCATCGGCTTCCTTCTGCAGCTTCTGCATCGCCGCCTCGATCTCGGCCTTGGCCTGGGCGGCTTCCTGCGCCACTTTCAGACGCGCCCGCTCGGCTTCCTCGGCCTGTTCCTTGGCGCGACGCTCGACTTCTTCGCGCGCACGGATCGCCTCTGCCGCCATTTGTCGGGCCTGATCTGCTTCTTCGCGAGCCTTTGCGGCTTCCTGTTCGGCCTTGAGACGAGCCGCTTCCGCGTCTTGCTGGGCCTTCAATTTCGCGGCCTCGATCTCCTTCCGCGCGCCGGCTTCGGCCTCCGCATGAGCGAGCGCCTCGACCTCCGCCTTCGCTTGTGCCTCCGCCACCAGTTGCCTGGACTGCTCGGCCTCTTCGCGCGCCTTGTTCGCCTCCTCGCGTGCCTTGTTCGCTTCTTCGCGCGCTTTCGCAGCATCCTGCTCGGCCTTGAAGCGCACCGTCTCGGCCTCCTGCTGCGCCTTCAGTTTCGCGGCTTCGATCTCCTTGTGCGTCCTGACTTCCACCTCCGCATGGGCGAGCGCCTCGGCCTCGGCCTTCGCCTGAGCTTCCGCCACCAGCCTCTTCGCCTGTTCGGCCTCCTCGTGCGCAGTGACCGCCTCATCCCGCGCCTTGGACGCCTCCCGCTCCGCCTGCTGGCGCACCGCCTCGGCATACCGCTGCGCCTTCAATTTCGCCGCCTCGGCCTCCTCGCGCGCCCTCGCTTCCGCTTCGGCATGCGCCAGCACTTCGACCTCGGCCTTCGCCTGCGCCTCCACCACCAGTCTCTTGGCTTGTTCTGCTTCCTCGCGCGCCCAAGCCGTCTCTTCCTGTGCTCTGGCCACATCCTGGCGCGCCTTCGCGGCATCTTCTTCCGCCTTCTGCCTCGCCGCTTCGGCTTCCTGTTGCGCCCTCAGCTTGACCGCCTCGGTTTCCTTGCGCACCTTGATCTCGGCCTTCGCAAGCGCTTCGGCCTCCAGCCTGGCCTGTGCCTCCACGACCTTGCGTCTGGACAACTCCGCTTCGGCCTTCGCCTGCGCCTCGGCAAGCTCGGCCCGCGCCTGTTCGGCCTCCTGTTCCGCCTTCAGCTTGGCCTCTTCCGCCATCTCCCTGGCGCGGTGCTCGATCTCTTCGCGCGCCAAGGCGGCTTCTTCTGCCTGTCGCGAGGCCTGCATGGCCTCCTCCCGCGCCTTGGTCGCTTCCTGCTCCGCCTTCTGGCGCGCCGCTTCGGTCTCCTGTTGCGCCTTCAGTTTCACCGTCTCGGCCTCTTCGCGCACCCGGGCTTCCGCCTGTGCATGTGCAAGCGCATCGACCTCGGCCTTGGCCTGCGCCTCGGCCACCAGCCGCTTGGCCTGTTCGGCTTCCCCACGAGCCACCATTGCTTCTTCTCGCGCTATGGCCGCGTCCTGCTCCGCCGTCAGACGCGCCGCTTCGGCTTCCTGCCGGGCTTTCTGTTTCTCCGCTTCGGCTTCCTTGCGCACCCTGACTTCGATCTCGGCATGCGCAACCGCTTCGGCCTCGGCCTTTGCCTGAGCTTCCGCCGCTTGCTGCCTGGCCTGCTCCGCCTCCGCCTTTGCCTGCGCTTCGGCAAACTCGGCCCGCGCCTGAGCCGCTTCCTGCTCCGCCTTCAGCCGGGCCGCCTCGGCTGCCTGACGCTTGGCCTGCTCGGCGTCCTCCCGCGCAGCAGACGCTTCCCGCTCGGCTTTCAGGCGGGCCTCTTCGGCCTCCTGCTGCGCCTTCAGTTTCACCGCCTCGATTTCCTTGCGCGCGTTGGCGGCCGCCTCGGCATATGCGCGCGCTTCGGCTTCGGCCTTCGCCTGCGCCTGTGCGAGCTCTGCACGCGCGAGCGCCGCCTTCTGTCTTGCCGCTTCGGCCTGCTCCAGCGCCTGGTGCTCGGCCTCCTCGCGCGCCCTGACCGCTTCTGCAGCCAGACGCTTGGCCTGTTCCGCCTCCTGTCGCGCCTTGGCCGTTTCCTGCTCGGCCTTCAGGCGAGCCGCTTCGGCTTCATGCTGCGCCTTCAATTTCGCCGCGTCGATCTCTTTGCGGGCGCTCGCAGCCGCCTCCGCATGGGCGCGCGCCTCGGCTTCCGCCTTCGCCTGGGCCTCCGCCATCTGCCGCCGCGCCTGCTCAGCTTCCTCGCGCGCCTTCGCGGCTTCCTGTTCCGCCTTCTTGCGAACCGCTTCGGCCTCCTGCTGCGCCTTCAGCTTTGCAGCTTCGATCTCCTTGCGCGCCTTGGCTGCCGCCTCGGCATGGGATCGCGCCTCGGCCTCGGCTTTCGCTTGGGTCGCCGCCAGCTCGGCACGCACTCTGACGGCCTCCTGCTCGGCCTTCTGTTTGGCCGCCATGGCTTGCGCCTCGGCTTCCTTTTTCTCGGCCTCCAGCCGGGCTCCTTCGGCAGCCAGAGCCTCCGGTGTCGGCACGCGGAACGCGGCCGTGAAATCCAGTTCGCCGAGATCCGCCGTCGCGGCAGGCTTCTTCAGCGGCGAGGCCATTCCCGGTGTCGCAGACGAAACAGATTTGGGGGGAACCACCATCTTCGGAATATTGCCTGCCAAGGCTTCTCGTGCCGTGTCCTGGATAAAACCGGAACGCAGCAATTCCTTGAACGAGTCGTCCAGGATTCTCCTGAGGCTGGGAGCGGCATGCTTGCTGATCTCGTCGAACGAAGATTTTCCGTCCACCATCAGCAGGGCGCGCTTGATGTCCCCCGACAGGCTTGGTCGCCTGCTGCGAATCTCTTCTTCGCCCTTGGCGGTTCTTATGAAAGTGATTTTGCCGTCCATATTTTATCGATGCCTGTTCGGACTCATCGCGTCCCGTCTGATTTTGGCCTCGCCCGATCATCGTCAGACTTGTTGCCGAACAGCTTGTTCATGAATCCACCGGGTTTTCGCGCAAATGGAATCTTGCGCCGGCTTCGGATTCTCCGGTATGCGGTCGAGTCTGTCCAGATTCATCGTCTGCCTGCCGGACTATCCATGGCAAGTGCGTTGACACCGATTTAGCCGGTGCAACAGGAATTTCGTTATCGGAGGTACGCAGAAATTTGCAGCGCAAGCTGAACAGGCTTCATTGGGCGATATACAAGGTCAAAGGATGCCCTTCGGAGGCCTCCAGCCGGATCAGTTGCTCGATTTCTGCCGCCGTAAGCACATGATCCTTGGCAAGCAGCAGGTAGCCTTCATGGTGCAACAGATCGCGGGCTAAACGCTGGCCCGGATGCAGGGAAACCGGCCGCAACGGCATTTCGACAAATTCGCTGGGCTCGGCTTCGGCGAGTACTGCGCTGAACACGTCAACCACACTGGAGTCGTAACGTTTGCCGCGGTTCTCGACCAGATAATGCAGCGCCTCGATCCGGTTGAACCGGTGAGCGGTCGTCAAACCCAGCTGGAGAGCATCGAAATCGTTGACCACCGACAATATCCGCGCCCCCAATGGAATCTCCATGCCGCTGATGCCATCCGGATAGCCGTGTCCGTCGAATTGTTCATGGTGATGCCGTACCAACACCGCCGCCCCCGCAAGTTGTTCGATCGGCATTAGCAGCATCTGACCGCGCGCAGAATGCTTCATCACCTCGGCGCGCAACTCCGGGCTCAGCGTGTTGAACGGGCGCTCGAATGCCACGTCGGGCAAGCCGAGTTTGCCGATATCGTGCAGCAGCGCCGCCAGAAAAACCTCCTGCGCCGCCTTCTCTTCCATGCCCAGTTTTTTGGCGACCTTGCGCGCGAGTTCGGCAACCCGGCGCGAATGCCCCGCCAATACGCCACCGCGAAGCTCCATCATGCTCGAGAATACATGCACGGTATTGACGAAACCCTGGCGCAATGCCTTGGTGCGCTCATCCACCTTGGCTTCCAGCGTGGCGTTAAGCGATCTCAATTCCTCGTTCTGTTCCTGGATCAGCTTCAACAGCCGCGCGTTCTCGCTCATCAGTTGGCGATGGGCCGTCGCCTGCTGCACAGTCAATATCAAGTCTTCATCTTCCCAGGGCTTGGCGATATAACGCCATATTTTTCCCTTGTTGACGGCTGCAATAGTCGAGTTCACATCGGAATAGCCGGTGAGAAGGATGCGCTTCACATTGGGCCAGCGCAGAAAAACCTGCTCCAGAAATTCCGCCCCCGACATCTCCGGCATGCGCATATCGCTGATGACCGCATCGATGGCTTCGTGCTCCAGAACTTCCAGGCCCGCTGCAGCAGACTCGGCCGTGAGCACCTCGAACCCCCGGCTGCGCAACAGACGGCGCAATGAACTCAAGATGGATGGCTCGTCATCGACCACCAATATGCGCGGCACAGCTTCTGCGCCGACGGCCTGATCTGATTGTGTAGAAGCGCTCATGAGTATCCCGGGATTTGCTGTTCTTTGGCAGCCGTTCTCAATTTAGGAGAACTCAAATGGTAACAGCAATCAAGTGGATGGATGAACGGACAAGCCGCGCCCTTTTATCCAGGTAACCTGCCTGCGTCTCGGGCGAAGAGAAATGCAACGCCAGCGCGCGCAGCCGCTCACCTTCACTATGAATTGAAAAGGACGATTGCTTTTGGCTAATAAAGCAACGTGCACCAAACAAAAGGGCCAACCCTACGGTTGGCCTTTTGTCTGATTAGCAATAGAAATTTGCAATGTCTATTGAACGTCAGCGCCGCGCCTTCTCTTCTTCGGCCTCGCAATAACAATCGTGTCGCCAACGACATTGCTCTTCTTTTTTCTGGGGGCAATTGTCGACGCTGGGCGTCGCGTAACAGGGAACCTGCCCATGTTCTTCCTGAATCTGCCGGATCAATTCGGCCTGTATGCTGAAGCTGCACCCCTTTTCCGGTTCCATGTCGCCCCCCGTCAGTGTAGTCGCTACGTTCAACCGCCGGTACATGCCGGCCTCTCTAAACTATGCTGACGAATCCTAGCAACATTGCAACGTAATAAGAATAGACCGAAATATCTATGCAATTCGGCCTATATATTCCATTTCTGACGCCCAAACAAAAAGGCCAACCTTGCGGCCGGCCTTTTGCTGGGTTCCTGCAGCGACTTTGTTAAGCGCGCTTCTTGAACTCGTTGGTGCGGGTGTCGATTTCGATCTTGTCGCCGATTTCGATGAATGCTGCAACCGGCAGTTCGAAGCCGGTGCTGATCTTGGCCGGCTTCATTACCTTGCCGGAAGTGTCGCCGCGTACCGACGGCTCGGTGTAAATGACTTCGCGCACGATGGTGGTCGGCAGTTCGACCGAAATCGCCTTCTCGTTGTAGAACACCACTTCGCACGGCATGCCGTCTTCGATGTAGTTGATCGAGTCGCCCATGCTCTCGGCTTCGATCTCGTACTGGTTGTATTCCTCGTCCATGAAAACATACATCGGGTCGGCGAAGTAGGAATAGGTGCAGTCCTTGCGATCGAGGATGATCTGGTCGAACTTGTCATCGGCAGCGTACACGGTTTCCTTGCCAGCCTCGGTCAACAGATTCTTCATCTTCATCTTGACCACCGAACCGTTACGGCCGGAACGGCTGTATTCGGCCTTCAGGATGACCATCGGCTCGCCACTCACATTAATGACGTTACCTGCGCGAAGTTCTTGTGCTGTTTTCATGTTTACTGCCCCTCAATTTCGAAGGCGCGCATTCTACCGATTTCCTGATAAAAATCCAGTAAATTCAACGCCAGATTATTTTCTGCCAATTCCCGCGCCCAGCTTGGCGCGCGGGCATCCAGTTCGCAGCGAACGACAGTGTATGCCGACCATGCTGCACCGGCCCCGCCTTCGTCGTTCCACTCCCGCCACAAGCCCTGCACCGCCTCGCTTGCCGCAAGACTGAGCGTCGCGCAATACAGATTCAGGAAGGCCTGCAGCTTTTCCCAGTGCACCGCATCGTGCTGCGGATATATCTGCCACACGAACGGCTTGCCCGCCCACTGGGCGCGAACGCAGGAGTCCTCGCCGCGGACGAAATTGACATCGCATGCCCACAAGAGTTCGTCGTAGCGTTCCTGTTCGACGAACGGGAGCACCTGCACCCGCAGGCTGCCGCGCCTGTATGCGATTCCTGCACCCGGCTCGGCATCACCGAAGTATTGCCCGACCTGAGGCAGGATGCGCCCTTCCGGTACGAGGCACAGCACCGGCTGCGCGCCAGCCGCCCAGACATCGAACAACCCGGCCAGCGCGGCATTCTCGTAGCCGAACAGCGAAACCTTCAGCGTACCCGCCTCTGGCATGTCCATGCCAAGCGACTGCCAATAGGCCTGCTGTTGCGCAGAATTACCGAGAAACTCATCGCGCCGCGTCAACAGATCGCGCTCCAGCAACAGTCCGCCGGTCTGCTTCGTGAAGCCGGGAAAGAAGAAGTACTTGGTCAACGGCAGCGATGGATGCGGCGATGGCAACCTGTGGCAGCCATACACCCAGTCTTCCGCGGAGAGGTATTCGAGATTGATCCATACCGGCTTGCTTTCCTGCATCGCCATCGCATCGATATAGGACTGTGGCAGCTTGCAGCCGAACGCGGCTATCACCAGTTCGGCGGGCTGCACCTCCGGGAACGGATCGCACCATCTCCGCACCTCTACGCCGCGACAATGCTGGGACTCCAGCGCCGCATCGGCCTCGGGACACAGCCTCGCAAAGCTGCCGAGATCGTCCACCCACAGCCGCACCTCCAGACCGAACTCGCCCGCCAGTTGCCGCGCCAGCCGCCAGCACACGCCGATGTCACCGTAGTTGTCGATGACGTTGCAGAAGAGGTCGCAGTGGATAATTTTGCTCATGCCGAATCGTACCGTTAATCCGGCATCGATGCAGGGACAGACCGTACCCCCCGCTTGTTAAGTCTTGAAGGTCCGATTGTATTCGGCCAGTGCCTGAGCGACCTGCCCCGAGGGCTTAGCCTCATCGCCCGTGCCGAACTCCGCCTGCAAGGAAGTCTTGTTATCGCGAATAAAGTCGATGGCGCGATCCAGATTATCGATCTGTCTCTCGATGAAGTTTCCGCTCGAATTGAGCAAGCTTGCCGACTTGACGAAATTCGCGCTGAACTCCTGCACGGTCGCCACGACGCCTTGCTTGTTGGCGGACAGTTGCGAACTCAGCCTGGCGACATCCAGAGTAGCCAATCCGGTAGCGGGATCGATGGTGATGCCCAGACTACCCAGTCCGTTCAGGCCAGCCCCAGCCCCGAAGAAACGATTGCTGATGCTTTGCTCCAACTCGTATCGGGAAACCTGGGCAGCCTGAGTGCCAGCCAGCACTCCGCCTTGCTGCATGGCCGGGTTGAAGCGCTGTACCCAGCTGTTGTATTCGCTCACAAAACTCTGCAGCAGGGTCTGAATCCTGTCGTTGTCGGTGGATACCGTAATGCCTCCCAAGTTCTGGCCTGCCTGCTGCATATGGGAAACCGACGATCTCATCCGGCTTAGTTCGGAGAACTGGGCCTTGAAGAGCACCTCGCAGTTGTTGATGAGGGACATCATCTCATAGGCCGACTCGGGATCGGACAGCGCCATATTGCGCCCCGGCGGGGAAATACCCGTTATACCGCCGACCGGATTTATGCCGACGTTTTGGCCGAACTGAGACAACGGGACAGATAAGGGCGGCGTAAATAATGGATTCGTCGGGGCACTGTCTGAAACCAACTGCGAGAACAGGGCATCAAACGAGCCGCCGCCTTTGTTGACTGAGGACGAGTTCGACTGCTTCGGTTGTAAAGGATCAATAAAAACGGGCGGGATTTTCATGTGATTTCCTCCTGTAGTGATCTGCTAGACCGGCATCTAGATGCGAGTGCATTCCAAGTCCGGAATGACCGAGCCGTCACAAATCGGCCTTGCTCGGCGTCAGAATAATGCATTTTCGACATCAATACCGCTGCTCAGGTTCATTCCGCATGCAGCGCCTCCACCGGGTCCAGCCTCGCGGCGCGCAGCGCGGGCGCGACGCCCGCCGCTAGGCCTATGGTGATCGCGGTCAATTCGGCGAGCACGGCGAACAGCCAGGGCGTATGAACGGGGAGCGCAGGGAACAGCAGATGCAACGCCTGCGCGATGCCGACGCCTAGCGCCAATCCCATCAGGCCGCCCATCGCGGACAGCAGCATGGCTTCGCTGAGGAACAGCGTCAGCACCTGCCGTTCGCGCGCACCCAGCGCGCGCAACAGGCCGATCTCGGCGGTGCGCTCGGTGACGGCCATGGTCATGATCGTAAGGATGCCGACCGCGCCGACCAGCAGGGAGATGCCGCCCAGCGCGCCGACGGCGAATGTGATCACGTCCAGCACCGACCCTAACACCTCCAGCGCCTGTTCCTGCGAGATGACGGTGAAGTCCTCGCGCCCGTGGCGCTCTTTCAGGCGCTCGGTGATGATGCGTATCACTGTATCGACATCGGCGCTCGGGCGGTAGCTCACCTGGATTTCCATCAGGCCGGGGCGGTTCAGCAGCTCCATCGCGCGCGCCACCGGGATGAACACCGCGTCGTCCAGATCAAGACCGAGCACCTGGCCTTTCGGCTCCATCACGCCGACCACGCGGTAGCGCTGTCCGCCGACGCGCAGATACTGGCCCAGCGGATTCTGGCCGGGAAAGAGCTCCTGCCGCACCTTAGAGCCCAGCACAACGAAGGCGCGCGCCTGTTCGTTGTCCTCGTCCGGCCAAAAGCTGCCGCTCTGCACCTTCATCGTGAACGCCTGCGCGAAATTGCGCCCCTCACCGAACACCGTGGTGCGGCGCGTCTTACCGTTGGCGCGCAACTCGGCGTTGCCCATCACGCTGGCGTTGACGTTCTCAACATAAGGCAAGTCGCGCAACGCAATCGCATCGTCCAGCGAGAGCTGCCGCACCGAACCGAGCACACCGATGTTACCCCCCTGCGTCTGCGTTTTGCCGGGCTGGATGGCGACGATGTTGGTGCCGAACTGCGAGAACTCGTTCAGCACGAACTGGTGCAACCCCTCGCCGATGGAAGTCAGCAGGATCACCGCCGCGATGCCAATGGCGATGCCCAGCCCGGTGAGGAAGCTGCGCATCCGATAAGTGAGGAAGCTGGAGGTGGTCAGCGTGACCAGGTCGCGAAAGTACATACCGTCACCGTCCCGCCAACGCCGCCACCGGATCTAGCTTCGCCGCGCGCCGCGCGGGCCACACGCTGAACAGGATGCCGGTGCCGAGCGCGGTGCCGAACGCGGCCAGCACCGCCCACCACGGCGGCGAAACCGGCAGGCTGGGATACATCAGCGCGATGGCCGTGCTGCCGGCGTAGCCCAGCGCCAAACCGGCCACGCTGCCGATGCCGGACAGCAGCGCCGCTTCGGCGAAGAACAGGCTGCGTATCTGTTTGCCGGGCGCGCCCAGCGCCTTGAGCAGACCGATTTCCTTCACGCGCTGCGCGACGGCGATCAGCATCACGTTCATGATGAGCACGCCCGCGACGGCCAGGCTGATCGCGGCGATGCCGCCGACGGCCATGGTCAGCGCGGTCAGGATGCGGTCGAAGGTGGCGAGCACCGCGTCCTGCGTGATGACCGTCACATCCTTCTCGCCGCCGTGGCGCTGGAACATGATGCGTTCGGCATCGAGCTGGACCTGCTCGATGACATCGCGGCTCCTGGCCTCAATCAGGATGCGGAACAGGCCGGAGGTGTTGAACAACTGGTGCGCCGAGGCGACCGGAATGATGACGATCTCGTCGGTATTGAAGCCCATGGATTCGCCCTGCGGCGCCAGCACGCCGATCACACGGAAGCGCCGGTCGCCCAGCCTCACCCACCGCCCTATTGCCGGTTCGTTGCCGAACAGTTCGCGCTTCATCTTGATGCCGAGCACGCACACCGACGCACTCTCGCGGATGTCGCCGGCAGGCAGGAAACGGCCGAGGCCCATGCTCATATGCCGCACGTCGAGGAAGTCGGCAGTGGAACCGAGTACGACCACCTCGCGGTTCAGCGCATCGCGCGACAGCGAGGCCGAACCGACGGTCAGCGGCGCGATGCGTTTTACCGCGGTACTGCCCAGGATGGCCGTCGCATCGTCCAGTGTAATCTCGCGGGGAATCTGGCCGAGCAGCATGCCGGGGCCGATGCCCGCCGTCTCGGTGCGCCCCGGCAGCACGATCACGAGATTGGTACCCAGCGAGGCGAACTGGTCGACGACATAGCGGCGCGCGCCCTCGCCCAGCGCGGTGAGCACCACCACCGCGGCGACGCCGATGGACATCGCCAGCATCATCAGCAGCGTACGCGTCGGGCTGCCGCGCAGGCTGCCGGAGGCGAACTGGAGGGTGTCGGCGAATCTCATGGAGAAATCCCCCCTGCCCCCCTTTTGCAAAGTGGGGTTACAAACGAAAGTCGATCACATTCCCCCCTTTGCAAAAGGGGGGAATGGGGGGATTCAAGAACGTCGATCATCACCGACCTCCATTTTGCTCATCGGACAGGATGCGCCCATCCAGCATGTGGATTTGCCGATGCGCGCGCGCGCCGATCTCGGCGTCGTGCGTCACCACCACCAGCGAAATACCCCGTTCCAGCAAGCCTTCCAGCAGCTTGAGCACTTCCCAGCCGGTATTGCGGTCGAGGTTGCCGGTCGGTTCGTCGGCCAGCAGCACGGTGGGGTTCATCACCGTCGCGCGGGCGATGGCGACACGCTGGCGCTGGCCGCCGGAAAGCTGGTCCGGCTTGTGGTCGGCGCGGTCGGACAGGCCGTAGTTCTGCATCAGCACCTGCACCCGCGACTTGCGCTCCTCGGACGGAATACCAGCAAGGATCATCGGCAGCTCGACGTTCTGCGCTGCGGTCAGGCGCGGCACCAGATGGAAGGACTGAAACACGAAGCCGATCTTTTCGCGGCGCACGCGCGCCTGCTGCTCGTCGTTCAGGTCGGTGACGTTGCCGCCGTCCAGCAGGTAGGTGCCGGAGCTGGGCCGGTCGAGCAGGCCCAGCATGTTGAGCATCGTGGATTTGCCGGAGCCGGACGGCCCCATGATGGAGATGTATTCGCCCGCATCGAGACGCAGGTCGATGTCGCGCAGCGCGGCGACTTGCTGGTCGCCGACGATGAAGGTGCGGCAGACTTTCTGCAGTTCGATCATTGTATTTATCGTACGGGCATGGCGCGCCGTGCCCCTGCCTCTTCCGGCTGCACCCGCACACCCGCCTTCACGCCGGCCTGGTCCAACGCGGTAACGATGCGCTCGCCCTCGGCAAGCCCCTCGGTGACCTCGGTGTATTCCCAGTTGGCCAGCCCGGTCTTCACGGTGCGCTCTTCCAGCACACCGTCGCTCGCGCGATAGAGCAGCACTCGCTTGCCCTCCAGCAGGGACTGCGTCGGGATGCGCAGCACCTTGTCGCGCACGGTGTGGACGATCTCGACATCGGCGCTGTAGCCGACCAGCAGCGCATCGGCCTGCGGCGGCTCGGCGAAATCGACCTCTACCTCGACGGTGCGCGCCTGTTTCTCCAGATCGATCACATAAGGCGCGACGCGCTTGACTTGCCCCTCGAACGACTTGTCCCTGAGCGCGTCCAGCGTGATGCGCGCCGGCAAGCCCACCTTCACATGGGACGCATCCACTTCGTCTATGGGCGCGCTGACGAACAGGCAGCTGTCGTCGATCAGGTCGATAGCGGGAGGGGTAGGAATGCCCGGCGGCGAAGGCGTGGCGTATTCGCCCAACTCGCCGCTGATGTCGGCGACGACGCCGTCAAACGGCGCGCGCAACACCATGCGCCGCAACCCGGCCTGCGCCACCGCGATGCGCGAACGCGCCTGCCCGACCTCGCCACGCACAGCGGTGCAGGAAGCCTGCTTAGCCTTGGCGTCCGCCTCGGCGCGTTCCAGCCCCTCGGGAGAGATGAAGCCGCGCTCGCGCAACTGGCGCGCGCGCACCGCCTGTTTGCTGCTCTGGTCGGCCAGCGTGCAGACCTCCTCGACGCGCATCGAAGCGGTATTCAATTGCTGCTCGGCCAAACGAGCCTGCGCCTCCAGGTCGTCATTCCACAACTCCAGCAACACCTGATCCGCCTTGACCCGCTCGCCCTTCTTCACCAGCAGATGCGCGATCTGCCCGCCCGCAGGCGGCGACATCTTGGCGCGGCGGCACGCTTCTATCGTGCCCGCACGGGTGTTGCTGACCGTCGCCTCCACCGCACCGCGCTCGACCTTGGTCAGCGCCACGCGCAACGGCGCCGGCCGCGTCAGATACCAGGAGGCGCCCGCCAGCAGCGCGGCAGCTACGGCCCAGACTAGATAACGGAATATGCGACGCTGCGGCAAGGCCATGCTTCCCCCGTGAGAACATTCAATTCAGAGCGGCTATTGTAACCAGACGATACCCCGGCTTGTGGAACATGTCGATGCAGAGATGTCTGCATCCGGAAACCGGACGCACAAAACAAAAACGCCACCCGGAGGTGGCGTTTCTGACAATCGATTCGAGATCGATTAAGCAGCTTGGATGTTCGAAGCTTGCTTGCCCTTCGGGCCTTGAGTCACTTCGAAGGAGACCTTCTGGCCTTCTTGCAGCGACTTGAAACCGCTCATGTTGATTGCGGAGAAGTGCGCGAACAGGTCTTCGCCACCGTCATCCGGAGTGATGAAGCCGAAGCCCTTAGCGTCGTTGAACCACTTAACTGTACCATTTGCCATGTTGTTACTTCCTTACTAAAAAAACGGGGAAATCCCCCCGCGGGACTATTTGAATCGAAGATTGCACATGAGAAACAGTACAGCACAGACTTTGAATCAAATACCAGCCGGCTTTTTACGTGGTAAATCAGACACCGTCAAGGAGTTTCGTATATATCTCGCAAAAATACGGTAAAACCCTACCGTAGCCCGACAATTTGCATGAGTTCGCTCGCTGTTTAGCGCGCCACCATCAACAAGCGACGAACTCCAGCGCATTGCCGTCCGGGTCGCGGCAGAACAGCGCGGCACGTCCGGATTTGCTCATTGTATACGCGATGCCGGCCTGATCCAGCTTCGCCCGCAACGCTTCCAGATCGTCGACGCCCAGCGCGACATGGCGGTCGCGTCCGCCATGAGCGGGGCGAACCAGTCCTGCCTCGGGATTCGGCAACACCATCAGGTGTATCTGCTGCCTTGCAGCTACGTCATACCACATGCCGTCGAAGCCCATAGCCGGGCGATCCGGGCTTGGGCGCAGGCCGAGCACGCCTTCGTAGAAGTCGCGCGACCGCGCAAGGTCGCTGCTCAGGAATGTCGCGTGATGGATGCCTGTGATCATCGGCCGGCGATTATCGACCCGTAACCGGAACCACCTTGCCGGCGGCGAGCTTCGCGCGCGCCCTCGCCTCGTCGGTGTCACGGCCATTCGCCAGCGCGACGCCCATGCGGCGGCGCTTGAAGGATTCCGGCTTGCCGAACAGCCGGATGTCGGATTCCGGCACGCGCAACGCTTCGTCCACACCGGTGAACGCGATGCCCTTCTCTTCCATGCCGCCGTAGATCACCGCCGACGCGCCCGCTGCACGCAACGAAGCATCCACCGGCAAGCCCAGAATCGCGCGCGCATGCAACTCGAATTCATTCAGGCGCTGAGTGCACATCGTCACCATCCCGGTGTCGTGCGGACGCGGGCTGACTTCGCTGAACCACACCATGTCGCCCTTCACGAACAGCTCGACGCCGAAGATGCCCTGCCCGCCCAGGTCGTCCGTGACCTTCTTTGCGATGTCGCGCGAACGCTGCAATGCGACCGGCGTCATCGCCATCGGCTGCCAGCTCTCGACGTAATCGCCGTGCACCTGAACATGGCCTATCGGTTCGCAGAAGTGCGTCTCGATTGCGCCATCGCTGCCGACCGCGCGCACGGTCAACTGCGTGATCTCGTAATCGAAGTCGATGTAGCCCTCGACGATCACCCTGCCCTGATTCACGCGCGAGCCGGATGCGGCGTAATCCCACGCGGCCTGCACCTCGTCCGCGTTATCGACCTTCGATTGTCCCTTGCCCGACGAGGACATCACCGGCTTCACGATACAGGGGAAACCGACGACTTCGGTCGCGGCACGCAGCTCTTCCAGACTGTCGGCGAACTTGTACGGCGAAGTCGCAAGGCCCAGCGTCTCGGCGGCGAGACGGCGTATGCCTTCGCGGTTCATCGTCAGTTGCGCAGCGCGAGCGGTCGGGATCACGCGCGCCAGCCCTTCCTTCTCGATCTGCACCAGCATGTCGGTGGCGATGGCCTCGATCTCCGGCACGACGATGTCCGGGCGCTCCTGTTCGATCAGCGCGCGCAACGCCGCGCCGTCCGCCATGTTGATCACATGGGCGCGATGCGCGACCTGATGACCGGGCGCATTTTCATAGCGATCCACCGCGATGGTCTCGACGCCTAGGCGCTGCAATGCAATGAGGACTTCCTTGCCGAGTTCGCCGCTGCCGAGCAGCATGACTTTGGTAGCGGAGGGACTGAGCGGCGTGCCGAGTATGGGCTGTTTCATGATGGCAAAAAGGCTGTTGAATTACGGGTGCGCCGGATTATACACATAGGGAAACCCCTATTTACTTGACTGTCCGGAGGCGTAGCATACCCGCTCCATTCCAACCACGAGGAGCGAAATCATGACGAACGTCGAGCAGTTGCTGGGAGATGAAGCGGCACATTTGTTGCAATATCGTTGCGCAGGCATTCCAAAAGAATCCCTGCACCTCCCGGGACCGGACTACGTGGATCGCGTCGTGGCGATGAAGGACCGCAAGGTCGGCGTGCTGCGCAGCCTGCAAGCCTTGTATGGACATGGCCGCCTGGCGAATACCGGCTACATCTCCATCCTGCCGGTGGATCAGGGCGTGGAGCATTCCGGCGCCGCGTCGTTCGCGCCCAACCCGATGTATTTCGACCCGGAGAACATCGTCAAGCTCGCGCTCGAAGGCGGCTGCAACGGCGTGGCCTCGACGCTGGGCGTGCTGTCCTCGGTCGCGCGCCGCTACGCGCACAAGATCCCGTTCATCGTGAAGATCAACCACAACGAGATCCTGACCTACCCCAACATGTTCGACCAGACGCTGTTCGCCAGCGTGGATCAGGCATTCGACATGGGCGCGGTCGCGGTGGGTGCTACGGTGTTCTACGGCTCCGAACAATCGCGCCGCCAGATACAGGAAATCTCCGAAGCGTTCGAACATGCGCATGAACTCGGCATGGCGACCATCCTTTGGGCCTATCTGCGCAACCCGGCATTCAAGGTCGGCGACAAGGACTACCACGTCGCCGCCGACCTGACCGGCCAGGCCAACCACCTCGCCGCGACCATCAACGCCGACATCGTCAAACAGAAGATGGCCGAGAACAACGGCGGCTACAACGCCATCAAATTCGGCAAGACCCATCCCAAGGTCTACAGCGACCTCACCACCGATCACCCCATCGACCTCGTGCGCTACCAGGTCGCGAACTGCTACATGGGCCGGGCGGGTCTCATCAACTCCGGCGGCGAATCCGGCAAGGACGACCTGCACCAGGCCGTGCGCACCGCCGTCATCAACAAACGCGCCGGCGGCATGGGCCTGATCCTCGGCCGCAAGGCCTTCCAGAAACCGCTGCCGGACGGCATCGCGCTATTGAACGCGGTGCAGGATGTGTATCTGGATAAGAAGGTGACGGTGGCTTAATGCCGGTAACCGGATGGACGGCCTACCGTCTGTCCGGTGCAGGCGGCGCTTCAGAAACAATGCGAAGCTGGCCCCGTTGAATTGTGTTGACTCGTTGGCCTATTTTGCAGCCTCGGCAATAATCGTTTGCACACCAATAAATTTTGCCTATAATGGATACACATCAACGTATATCCAAAAGGAGCAATTATGAATCTGCATATAGCCAAGTGGGGCAACAGTCTGGCGGTGCGTATACCGATGGAATACATCCGCCGCACCGGATTGAAGGAAGGCGACACGGTTCAAGCCAGCTTGACGGCTGACGGCGCAATGACGATACGCGCCGAAGCATGGGATCGCAAAGCATTCACTGCCGAACTATCGAAAACGCGGCAAAGCATGAAGATGGGTACGTCCGTGATGGAAGAGCTGCGCGGCGGAGCCCGCTACTAATGGTTTGCTACGTCGATACCAGCGTGCTGGTCGCGCTGTGCGTGAACGAGCCGAAAAGCGAAGACGTGTCCCGCTGGTACGCCAAAAGCAAAGACAAGCTCGTTTCATCAGTGTGGTGCGTAACCGAATTCGCCAGCGCATTGGGAATCAAGCAGCGCACCGGACAAATCACGACAGAAGAAGCGCAGGTCGCGTGGCAGAATTTCCAGCGCCTATGCACCAATGACTTGACGCTGTTACCGCCCGATGCGGACATCTTCCACAAAGCAGCGTTTTTGACCCTGGATGCCGCAACAGGTTTGCGCGCGGGCGATGCGTTGCATATGGCTAGCGCGTTGCAGGCCAACGTGAAACGCATGGCAACACTGGATGACGTGTTTGCGCGCAATGCCAAGCAACGGAAAATTGCTGTGGTTGTGATTTAGCGGCGGCGAAATTATTCCCGAGTTTTTTCCGTGGGCTGTCCCCGGTTATGCGTTTCGACGCCGACACTCTTCTTTCGGACAAGATCTACCGAACCCACGAACCGCTAACAACGCGCGCGCTTCAAAATCTCTGGTGTAACCGAGGGAGCCCCCATGCTGTTTTGTAGCCGGCCATCGGCGTAAAGATTCTTAATCTGAACCTGACCCCTTATCGGTTGCTAGGCCTTCCAGAAACCGCTGCCGGACGGCATCGCGTTGCTGAACGCGGTGCAGGATGTGTATCTGGACAAGAAGGTGACGGTGGCGTGATGCCGGTCAACGGATAGACGGCCTTAGGCCGTCTATCCGTAGCACAGGCCAACCTACAATCTAGCCCACCGCATTGATTCTATTTTTGTTTTACTCTCTGAGAAAAAGCGATTGATAAAGCTTCAAGAACATCAGTCCGATATACCAAACAACAGTCCACCCCAAAGCTATTACTAATGCGCCGGGGTAAACCCACATCATTACGAACGCTGGCGGTACAATAAAATCGCGTACATGAAATACAAACCAACCATGAATGCCGTTTAAAAAAACTAAAGTGCAGTAGCCTGCACACAAAACACCAAATAAAACGGAGCTAACGATGGCTAACCGCATCCCCCATATTCCCCATTTATCCTTTAATCGATCCCACACCTCTCGCCGGTCTGCTATACGCCCACGTTTCATCACAAACCACAAAACCGATCTCAAGTTATAAGCCACCACTCCCCAGACGCCGATTCCAACCATGTTGGTATAAAACCGCTCCGGCATCGGGCCATCCATGAATGGCTTGGTAATACCGAGTCCGATGAACCGCAAACTATCGATAATCGGGGTAAGAAAGTAATCCACCGCCGCCAAAGTCTCTGGGCTTTTTGATGCAATTAGCGAATAGAGGATAAGCAAGCCCGCAGTGATAAAAACATAGGGCTTCTGTCGAAACCACGTTCTTTCTTTTTGAGATTGCATCCCCAAAGAGGTGCTGGCACCAAAATCGCCTTGCCCACTGATTTCATTGATACTGGTTTTCATGTAACTCTCCCTAGCTCAATCCCCGAACCATTCAAAACCAAGGGACAATGAATGCCGATTGGAGCCAGTTCGATCATCTGCCCTAAGCCGTCCCGCCCACCGTCAACCCGTCTATCCGCAACGTAGGCTGCCCCACGCCGACCGGGACGCTCTGGCCTTCCTTGCCGCAGGTGCCGACGCCAGAATCCAGAGTCATGTCGTTGCCTATCATAGAGACGCGAGTCAGCGCATCCGGGCCGTTGCCGATCAGCGTCGCGCCCTTGACCGGGCGGGTGATCTTGCCGTCTTCGATCATGTAGGCTTCGGTGGTGGAGAACACGAACTTGCCGCTGGTGATGTCCACCTGGCCGCCGCCGAAGTTCACCGCGTACAGGCCGTGCTTCACCGAGGCGATGATCTCTTCGCGGGTCTTGTCGCCGTTGAGCATCATGGTGTTGGTCATGCGCGGCATCGGCAGGTGGGCGTAGGATTCGCGCCTCGCGTTGCCGGTCACCGGCACGTTCATCAGTCTGGCGTTCAGGCTGTCTTGCAAATAGCCCTTGAGGATGCCGTCTTCGATCAGCGTGGTGGCTTGCGTGGGGTTGCCTTCGTCGTCCATTTGCAGCGAGCCGCGTCTTGTCGCGATGGTGCCGTCGTCCACGACGGTGACGCCCACCGCCGCGACGCGTTCACCGACGCGGCCGGAGAAGGCCGAGCTGCCCTTGCGGTTGAAGTCGCCTTCGAGTCCGTGGCCGATGGCTTCGTGCAATAGGATGCCGGGCCAGCCGCAGCCGAGCACGACGGTCATCTCGCCCGCCGGAGCCGGGCCGGCGTCGAGGTTGACCGTCGCCTGATGCACCGCCTGTTCGGCATAGCGGCGCAGCATCGCGTCGTCGAAATAGCCGTAGTCGAAACGTCCGCCGCCGCCTGCGGAGCCTTGCTCACGCTTGCCGTTGCTCTCGACGATGACCTGTACCGACAGGCGTACCAGCGGACGGATGTCGGCGTTCAGCAGGCCATCGTTGCGCGCGACCATCACCACCTCGTATTCGCCGGCGAGGCTGGCCATCACCTGGGTGACGCGCGGATCGAGCGCGCGCGCGTAGCGTTCGATCCGCTCCAGCAACGCGACCTTGTCGGCGTCCTTCAGGCTGGCGATAGGGTCGTGCGGCAAATAGATCGAACGACGCGAACCGTGGCGCATCGTGGGCACGGATTGCGTGCCGCCTTGTCTGGCAATCGCACGGGTGGCCTGCGCCGCGCTCTCCAGCGCATTCAGGCTGATGTCGTCGGAGTAGGCGAACGCGGTCTTCTCGCCGCTGACTGCGCGAACGCCGACGCCCTGGTCGATGTGGAAGCTGCCGGACTTGACGATGCCTTCTTCCAGCGACCAGCTCTCGGCGCGGCTGTACTGGAAATACAGGTCGGCGTAGTCGAGCCGGTGCGCCATCATGCTGGCGAACACCTTTTCGATGTGTTGCGATTCGATGGAATACGGCGTCAGCAGCGATTGCTGGGCGGTGGCGAACAGGGTGTCGAACGGTGCGGCTGTTTTCATGGTATTCATCCTAGCAACCGTAAATGATGCGATGCGACAGCGCGGGCAGACTGGCGCGCAGGCTGGTTTGATATGAGGGATTGATGTCGGCGAGCACCACGCCGGAGCCGCGCGGCAGTTGATCCAATATCCGCCCCCATGGATCGACGACCATGCTGTGGCCGTGCGTTTCGCGTCCGTTGACGTGGTAGCCGCCTTGCGCTGCGGCGATCATGTAAGAAAGATTTTCGATCGCGCGGGCGCGCACCAGCGGCTCCCAGTGCACCTTGCCGGTGGTCGCGGTGAACGCGGACGGCAGCACGATCACGTCGACCTCTTTCATCGCACGGAACAGCTCGGGGAAGCGCAGGTCGTAACACACCGCAAGACCGATGCGCCCGAACGGGCTGTCGATCACCACCACTTGCTTGCCCGGCTCTATCGTCCGCGCTTCGTTGTAACTCTCGTTGCCCAGTTCCAGGTTGAACAGGTGGATCTTGTCGTAGCGGCCGACCTGCTCGCCGAGCTCGTTGTACACCAGGCAGCTGTTCAGCACCTTGTCCGGCGATTTCGCCGCCAGCGGGATGGAACCGCCTATCAGCCATATCTTGTGTTGTCTTGCCGCCTCGGCGAGGAAGGACTGGATCGGCCCCGATCCCGGCTGCTCGCGCACCGCGACCTTCTCCTGCTCGTCCATGCCCATGATCGCGAAGAACTCCGGCAGCACTACCAGCTTCGCCCCCTGTTCGGCGGCCTTGGCGATCAACCGCTTCGCCTCGTTCAGATTGCCCGCAACGTTGGGCCCGGAGGCCATCTGGATCGCGGCGACCTTGTAGGCACCGGCTTGTGCGGCGATGCGTTGCTGAGTGGGATTTCCGTGCGACATGTTTGCTTTCTCTGTTATTTCTGGGTGTTGGATTTGGCGGCGACCTGTCCTGCTTTGGTTACGACAGGGTCGTCCCATGTGCCGCCGACATTGTATTCAAACGACACCATCTTATCGAGCGGATTGCCCAATACCTTGTTGACCAGCAGCGCGCCGAGGCCGACCGCAGGCCCGGCGGCGAAAGCGCCCAGCAACGACACGCTGTCGCCCACCGTCGGCAGGATCGCCACACGCAAGTCCTGCGTTTCCCGATTCAGATCGACGCTGCCCTTCATCGTCACCTTGGCGGATGAGCCGTCAATGCGGAAATCCTGCGTCCGGATCACGCCGTCACTGATGGTCGCATTGCCCTCGATGCGATCGAACTCGAAGCCGTCGCTGAACACGTCGGTGAAATCCAGCGTGATGCGCTTCGGGAGAGATTGCAGACTGAGCACGCTGAGCAGTTTGCCCATGCCCGGCTTCATCTTGAGGAACTGGCCCTTCTCGGCGTCCAGCCTGAGCGCACCGCCCAGCGTCGCGTAGTTGAAATCCTGCGGCGCGCCGTTCCAGGAAACATTGGCGACCAGCTTGCCCTTGCCCGCCTTGACGGTATCCGGATAACCCGAGCGCGACAGCATCTTGCCGGCATCGCCGATCTGCAGTTGCAGATTGGCGTCGGTGCGCGCGTTCCGCTCCGAACCGTGCCATACCCCGTCGCCGACCAGGCTGCCGTCCGGATTGACGATGCTCAGGCGGCGCAGCCGCCAATCCTTACCTTCGGGATGTCCGACCAGATCGACGCGCCCGACCTGCTTGCCGTCCACCTTCAGGTTCTCGATGGAAATCTGCAAAGCCGGCAGGTTATCGGGCGACGCCTGCGGCAGTTCCGGCTGCGCCGGGCTTGCCGGTGCGCGGCCGCCCTCGCCCCAAACGACATTCTGCAAGCGCGCCGTCAGCTTGCCCTCGCCGCGCGGCTGCCATTCCACCTCGCCGTTCAGCACGCTGCTGGACAGGCGCGCCGCCAGCCCTTCGCCGCGAGCGCCGGCATCGATATACAGATTGTCCACCTGCATGCCGAAGCCGGACGCCTTGCCTACGCGCAGTTCGGCTCCGCCGACGAGAAATGCCGCGTCGCCGTCCGCCGCGCCCGACAGGCCGCCCCAGCCCTCCAGCGACAACTGCGGCAAGCGCCCGACCAGCCACACGCCGTCCCTGCGCAGCCATTTGCCGAAGTCTCCCGTCTGGTTGAATGCGACGACGCCATGCTTGACCGCCATCGCGCCATCCTCGTCGCGCCGCAGCAATCGCGCATTCAGCAACCTCCCTAATTTAACTTCGACCGTATCCTGCCCCTCGGCCACGATGCGCTTCTCGACGCGCAACGGCATCGCCTCGGCCGCCCGCTTGGCGAAAGGCTGCGGCAGTGTCGAAGCGATGCCCTGCAGGTTGGAGTTGATAACCAGTTCCGCGGATTTCTTCACCACGGAGATATCGGCATCCCATGGCGCGCTGCCGTGCAATCGCAGCAGGAACGGACTCGGGTCGGTTTTGCGCAGCGCATCGAGGTCGATGCGCCCCCGCGCGCTGGCATGCAGCACGCCGCCCTCTTCGCTGCGCAGGTCTATCGTGGCGGGACCGCCCAGTATGTTCGATTGCACCTTATCGGCCGACACGCCAGCCTCGGTGAACGACAGCGTGCCGCGCGTGTTGCGCAATAGCGGTGCGCCGCCGCCCAGATCGATGTCGTTCCCCTGCGCCTGATACGCACCGGCGACCTTTACCGGCGACTCGCCCTGCAGCGGAACGCGCACGAACAAATCGAGATGCCCGTTGCCGGTCGCGCTCATGCCGTCGGTGAAGCCGTCTATGTAGCTGCGCACCGGGCTGTGCTGGATGAACTGCAAGAAAGTGTCGCCGGGCGCGATGGCCACGCCCCGGATTTCCAGCGGCAGGTCCGCGCTCATCATGTCGGGAATGGCGACGTTCAGATTCTGCAACTGCGCGCCGAACATGGTCGCCGCAGGCGCCTTGACCTCCAGCTTGTTGCCGCGTATCCAGAATTCGCCGTCGATATGCTCGATGCGCGGCCAGTCCTTGCCGAATTCCAGCACGGCATCCCGCGCATGACCGCCGATTTCCAGCAGCGCATCCTCGGTTCCATCCAGCGGGAAGTCGCTCAGGTTGCCCTTCACCCGCACGCGGAAATCATCGGTGCGTCCGGCCAGCAGCGCGCCCTTCAGCCAGTCGTTGTCTTCCTTGTCGAGTGCGACCAACGGCGTGTAACGATAAGCCTTGGTGACATCGCCGCGCGTCAGCGCGACGGTCAGGTCCAGCACGCCCAGCGTGCCCGTCTTCGTCCGGTAACTGCCGTACAGATTGCCGGCCAGATCGGCGTTGGTCACGGCGACATTATCGACCTCCACCAGCGTCTCGCCGCCGCGCTTGCGTTCCCAGGCGACCTGTCCGGTCAGCGTCGAGAAAGACAGCGCCTCGGGCATCGCATCCGGCGCATCGACCACCAACTGGCGCGAGTCGATAATCAGGTTGCCGCCCTCCTCGTTGCCGTCCACCTCGAACGACAAGCCGGAAAGTCCGGGCATCTGTCCAACATGGCGCACCGCGAGATTGTCGAAGCGTCCCTTGATCCGGTATCCGGCCGGACTGGCCAGCGCCCCCTGCCAGCGCAGATCCAGGCCAGACAAGCTGCCTTTCGGCGCATAGGCCTCCAGTTGCGCGCGCAACGCGGCATCCAGCGGCACGAAGCCCGCCAGCGCGGACAGCGTTTCCAGTTGCAGCAGATTGGCGCGCATCTCGCCGCCCGCCTCCTTAATCTTTCCCGCAGCGATGCGCAGATAAAAATCGGTGGGGGGCAATGCCGTCCCGTTTTGCAAGCGCATCGACAAACGCTTGGTGGACACTTCCAGATCGCCCTCGTTGTCTTTCCACACGGCTCGGCCGCGCAGGTCGAGCATCGCCAGTTCCGGCACATCCTCGGCCAGCTTGGTCACCACGTCGCGCAGTTCCACATCCGCGGTAACTTCGTTCACCTTGCCCTGCGCGATGCCCAGCCAGCCGCGCAACGCGCCGCGCCCTCGGCTGAATTCGCGCGGCAGGTCCAGCCACGGACGCCATGCGGTCACATCGGTGTAATCCAGTCTGGTGTATATCTGTCCGCGCCACTGGGCCAGATCGTCGAGGCTTTCGCCGCGAAAATCGCCGCGCAGATCCAGCGGAGTGGAGAGTTCCTCCGGCGGCAAGGCTTGCAGTGCGAAGCGGTGCCGCCCGAAGAAATTATCGATGCGCAGGTTGACGCGCTTCAATGCCAACGGCGGCGCGGCGCGGCGCTCGTCCAGCCAGACGATGTTCGCATCATGCACGGCCATATGCGACTGGCGCAGCAGCCAGTCGGCCAGATTGTTGTCGCGGCCCCTGCCCGACAGCGCCACGCCGCCGATGAAGAAGCGGCCCTGCGCATCGCGGCGCACCAGCAACTCGGGCTGATCGACGTCCAGACTGGCCAGTCGCAACTCGGCCGTAATCAGCGACAGCCACGACACGCTGCCGTCGATGCGCGGCAGCGTCAGCGCAGGCCGCCCCTGTGCGTCGAGGATGCGCACGTCGGTCAGGTTCAGGCGCGGACGCAGGCCTTGCCAGTCGCCCTCGACTTTCGCGATCGTCACCGGGTTGCCGATTGCCGCAGATAGCGATGCGACGATGCGGTCGTGATACTGCCCGATATCCGGCATCAGCCAATAGCGCACCACGATGATGGCGGCCGCCATCAGCACCGCCATGGCTGCCGACGCGGCAATCGCGAGTCGGGTCAACCAGTTCAGGCTATGCCACAGCAGTCGGACGGGAAGCGAATTCAGCATCGATAGATCAGGGCGCAACGCGCAGGAATGATGGTCTGGGACTTATAATCGAAAAAACATCGCGCATTCTAACTTGAAATGAATACCTCACACCCGCCCTCCGCAAGCTTTGCCGACCTGTTGCAACACACCGTGGATTGCAGCCGTTACGCCAGACGCGTACTGGAAACAGACTCCTATTTACAGAATTGGTTGCAGGAAAACTACGCCACACCCTGCGACCGCAGCGAGATGCTGGCGCTGTTGCAGCAATCCGGTCTGAATCTCGACGAAGAAACCGACCTGTCGCGCGCGGTGCGCCGCTTGCGCAAGCGGGTGATGGTCAAGCTGATCCTGCGCGACCTGAACGGTTTGTGCGACCTGAACGAAGTGATGCAGGCGATGACCGCGCTGGCCGAAGTCTGCGTGCGACAGGCCCAAGGCTGTTTGATGCGCGCGATGCAAGAACAGTACGGTAGCCCGATAGGCGAAGCCAGCGGCACGCCGCAAGAGTTGCTGGTGATCGGCATGGGCAAGTTGGGTGGCGGCGAGCTGAACGTCTCCTCCGACATCGACCTGATCTTCGTCTATCCCGAAGACGGCGAAACCGACGGCGCACGCAAACTGAGCAATCACGAGTTCTTCACCAAACTGGGGCGTCGCCTGATCAACATCATCAACGATCTCACCGCCGACGGCTACGTGTTCCGCGTGGACATGCGACTGCGCCCCTACGGCGACAGCGGCCCGCTGGTGATGAGCTTCGCCGCGCTGGAGGAATATCTGGTCAGCCAGGGGCGCGAATGGGAGCGCTACGCCTGGATCAAGGCGCGCGTGATCTCGCCTGCGGAAAATCCGCATATCGACGAACTCTCCGAACTCACGCAACCCTTCGTGTTCCGCAAGTACCTCGACTTCGGCGCAATCGATTCGATGCGCAAACTGCACGCGCAGATCCGTCAGGAAGTACAGCGCCGCGACCGGCTGAACAACGTCAAGCTCGGCCCCGGTGGCATTCGCGAAATCGAATTCACCGCGCAGGTGTTCCAGTTGATACGCGGCGGCCGCGACGCCAAGCTGCGCATCCGCCCGACGCAACAGGTCTTGCAGGTGCTGGTCGCCAACGGACAACTCGATGCGGAAGTCGCTGCCGATCTCGACGCCGCCTATGTATTCCTGCGCAATCTGGAACACCGGCTGCAATATCTGGACGATCAGCAAACGCAGGAGATGCCGGAAAAGCCCGAAGACCAGGCCGTCATCGCCAAGGCGATGGGCTACGCGGATTACGCCGCGTTGCAGGAACCGCTGGATCGCCATCGCGCACTGGTCAGCCGCCAGTTCGAACACATCTTCGGCGAACCGAAGGAAGAACAGAAAGACGCGCAAACATGGCGCGAAGGCGTGACCGCCGAAGAACTGGCTTCTCATCTGGAAAGCCTGGGCTACCGCGCCGCGCCGGAGACCGCGCAACGCCTGCTGCAATTGCGCGAAGGCATACGCTACCGCCAATTGCCCGATCTCAGCCGCCAGCGGCTGGATAAGCTGATCCCGCAATTCATCGCCCAGAGCGCGCAACAAGGGGACTCGGACGTGACGCTGGCCCGTGCGCTCGGACTGCTGGAAGGCGTCAGCCGCCGCGCCGCCTACCTCGCCTTCCTGTCCGAATATCCGCAGGCGCTGCAACGGCTGGTGCGACTGGTCGCCGCGAGCAGTTGGACAGCCGAATACCTGACACAGCATCCGGCGCTGCTGGACGAATTGCTGGACGCCCGCGAGATGTACCGGCCACCGCAATGGCAGCAAATCGACGCAGACCTGCAACAGCGTCTGGCCGACTGCGCCGGCGACATCGAACGCCAGTTGGACACCCTGCGCCAGGCGCAACAGGAGCAGACCTTCCACCTGCTGGCGATGGACCTGCAAGGCCTGCTGCCGTTGGAGAAGCTCAGCGATCACCTCTCCGACCTCGCCGACTTGATGCTGCACCATGTGCTGAAACTGAGCTGGGCGACCGCGCGCAAACGCCACTGCGAGCAACCCAAGTTCGCCATCGTCGCTTACGGCAAACTGGGCGGCAAGGAACTGGGTTACGCCTCTGACCTCGACCTGATCTTCCTGTACGACGACGATCATCCGGATGCGCAAGAAAACTACGCGCGACTGGCGCAGCGCATCAACACCGTGCTGGGCAGCCACACCGCCTCGGGCCGTCTGTACGAAACCGACCTGCGCCTGCGCCCCAACGGCGCGAGCGGCCTGCTGGTCAGTACGGTGGAAGCGTTCGCCGAATACCAGCGCAACCAGGCATGGGTGTGGGAACATCAGGCGCTGACGCGCGCCCGCCTCAGCGCCGGCGATGCCGAGGTCGGTGCGGCATTCGAGCGCATACGCCAGGAAGTGCTATGCCAGCCGCGCGATCTCGACACCCTGCGCCGCGAGATACTCTCGATGCGCCAGAAGATGCTGGACGGTCATCCCAACGACACCGAACTGTTCGACATCAAGCATGACCGCGGCGGCATGGTGGACATCGAATTCATGGTGCAATACCTCGTGCTCGCTCACGCGCACAAGCACCCGCAACTGACCGCGAACATCGGCAACCTGGCCCTGCTCAAGCTGGCCGGCGAACTGGCACTGATCCCGGTGGAACTCGCGGAACGGGTGCGCGAACTCTACCGCTCGCTGCGCCAGACCCAGCACAGAATGCGCCTCAATAGTTCCGCGCCCTGCCGCATCGAACAGGACGCGATCGATAGCGGCGCGTGCAGGGAGCTATGGGAATTGTTGCTAGTTGTTCGGGAAGGCAAATAGAGGCAGGCCGAGCTAATTCAACGAGATAAGCCCCGGCTATGCCGGGGGAATTTAAGTTACGTACCCGCAGGATTTCCAGTAACCTCGACCGCTTGTTCCGGACGCGAGTAGTTTTCCACAAATGCTCTAAGGCCAGCCTGCACCAGTTCGTAGGTTTTATCGACATTGGAAGCGATATCCCCCTCCAATACCTTCAAGCCGTCAAGAATCTGGCGTGCTTCGGCAAAGCCATCATCAATACCGCCGCCTATCAGTTGCATGAAATCCGTCAGCGCCGTGTTCAGGTTTTTTTCCGGATGACTCTCGGCGTACCTGCCGAAAAATGCCGTACTCATCGAGACTATTCGGCCGGCCGTGGCCTGCGGGCTGAAATCCAAGCCGGAGGCCGATGCCGCCTGGATAGCGTTGTCGCCAAACTCTGGCGCCAGTGCCGCATTAAGATGCACGATGGCCGAGCTGAAAAGCAGGTTCATCGAATGATTGCCGGCATTTAACGACACTTCCGCCGACACCTGAATGATGGACATGTTGAGCGATTGCCTGGACGCCTCAACGCCTGATTTAAAGGACTCCGTCCGTGCAACGGCCTCTTGTCTGTGTTTGGGATGCGTGGAAGCAACGTCGATTCGTTGCCCCATAGATTCGGCTTTCATCGTAGTCTCTCCTTGTAAAAGGGACACCTCAAATTCGCCTACTCGATTTCAATCCATGGAAAGTACTCATAGGCACTGTTGAAAAACTTCAGGCGACAAATCCTGCATACGGGAAACTCTCGGGGATCCGCTCGACTTACTTCCCTATGCGGTAAATAGAAGACAAACAGAAGTCGAATAGGTTCTGGCCCGATTTAAGCTGAGAGCCATCCCCCACACGAGACAGGGAATTAATGTTGCGTTTATTCGAGTGGCGGCCGCGGTATGAATCAAACCTTGCCGAATCCCGGCGTAAGCTATTCGACCTCGCCCTTCAACGCCATGATGGATGCCACCGTCTTCTTGGAGGTTTCGACGAACTCGCCGGTCAGCAGCGCGCGCGCGCCGTTGATGTCACGGTTGTCGACCCGTTTCACCACCTCACCCGCGCATCGGTGGAACCGGGCGTGCCTGTCCTTCAACTCGTCGAAGTGGCCGACATGTTGATATTTCGAGCCATCGCTGTAGATCCATTTGCCTAACGCGCACTGGTTGTCCTGACACACAACTGCGCTGTCCAGCTTCTCGGTGCTGGTGCCGTCGATGAATTGGGTCAGGCGGATCTTCCATTTGATATGGGCCGCCACCGCATCGTCGAAGTAGTTGCCGGCCGGCTTGGCCGCCCCGGATTTGTCGGATAAGGCCAACTGGCCGGCCTTCGTATCCACCTTAAACACGGCAACCGACGTCGATAGGTTCTGTGCCTGTTCTTCCAGCGCCTCCGCCGCAGCTGCGGCCTCTTCAACCAGCGCGGCATTCTGCTGCGTCACCTCGTCCATCTGGGTGATCGCGAGGTTCACCTGTTCGATGCCCTGGCTCTGCTCGAACGAGGCGGCAGTGATCTCGGACATGATGTCGGTCACCCGTTTGATCGAGCCGACGATCTCTTCCATGGTCCGTCCGGCCTCGCCGACCTGCTTGCTGCCGCTTTCGACCTGCTCGACCGAATGCCCGATCAGGGTCTTGATCTCCTTCGCCGCCGCAGCACTGCGCTGCGCAAGATTCCGCACTTCGCCGGCCACCACCGCGAAGCCCCTGCCCTGCTCGCCGGCACGCGCCGCTTCCACCGCGGCGTTCAGCGCGAGGATGTTGGTCTGGAACGCGATACCGTCGATCACCGAGATAATGTCCTCGATCTTGCGCGACGAGTTATTGATCGAATTCATCGTGGTGACGACCTTGCCGACTACCTCGCCGCCTTGTCCGGCTACGTCGGAAGACGAAATCGCGAGCAGGTCCGCATGCTTGGCGTTCTCCGCATTCTGCTTCACGGTAGAGGTCAGTTCTTCCATGCTGCTGGCGGTTTCTTCCAGACTGCTGGCCTGTTCTTCGGTCCGTTGCGACAGGTCGGCGTTGCCGGCGGCAATTTCCTTCGCGGCGGTATTGATCGCCTCGACCGCCGTCTTGATTTCCGTCACCAGCCGCTGGAGATTCGTCACCGTGGTGTTGATGTTCTGCTTGGTCATGTCAAACAGACCGGGATATTCCTTGCTGATCGTCTGAGTCAGGTCGCCTGCTGCCAGCGCCTTGGCGACACGGATGATGTCCAGCAAGCCGCGCTCGGTCACCTCGGACAGCCGGTTCATGTGCTCGGACAGCGTCTTGTTGTAACCCGTCTTTCCGTTCGCATCCAGCCGCGTGCTGAAGTCGCCCTGACCGGCGGACAAGGCGATGAACTGGATGTCGTTGACGATGCCGTCCAGCGCCCGCACGGTGCCGTTCACTCCCTGCGCCGTCTGCCCGAACAGGCCAGGATAATCCTTGTCGATCTTCTGCGTCAGGTCGCCGTTCGCCAGCGCCTGAGCGACACGGGAAATATCCTTCAGGCCGTCCTCGGTCACATTGGAAAGCCGGTTCAGCAATTCGGATAACTCCCTGGTGTAGCCAGCCTTGCCGGTCATATCCATTTTCATGCCGAAATCGCCTCGTACCGCCGCCGCTTCGACGATGTTCTTGATCTCGGCAACGATGATCCGCAGGCCGTCCTGCATGATCTTCATCAAACCCAACAGTTCGCCGACCTCGTCCTTTTGCCGAGTGTCAATATCGACGCTCAGATCGCCGTTTGCAATTGCACCCGCAATATGTTTTGCCGTTCCAAGCGAGCGGACGATGTTGCGGATCAGCAATATGCCGGTCAATGCCGCCAGCAGAATGCCCGCGACGATGGCCGTAATCGAAAGATTGCGCGTCATGACATTGGACGCCACCGCGTTGTCATATTCCCGCTTGCTTAAATCGATCTGCAGCATAAGAAGATTTTGCATCGCCGCGGTATTCCCCATGTAAGCGGGACCGGCTTCCTTCACGACAACGGAATTGGCTTCGAGATAATTTCCCGCCTTGATCAGAGCCAATGCTTTGTTCCGCGCCGCCTGGTAAGCCTTGCGTTTCGCAATGAATTCATCCGCAAGATTTTTCCCTTCCGGGGTCTGGGCTGTGGCGAGAAACCCTTCCCAGCTCTTGTTGTTCTTCTTGGTGTTCTCCGCCATCTTGTCCGTGTGAAAAGACAGGGGATGGTCGTGCAATACACTTTCCGGCAGACGCGGGTCGTGCATCAGCATCAAGTGAACCTGGCGCTGGTTTTCTGCCTGAAGGTAATTTACCTCCGCCAACCGGACCGCGCCGATCAATCGGTCTTCATAAACCGTGCGTAGCCCTTCTTTGCTGATATTCATGCCGCGCAGGCCAATGACGCCGATGACTACCGACACGAGCGATAAAAATGCGATGAGGAAAATCAGGCGGGTCTTGATGGTCAAATTATTAAACATGATGTTCGTCTCCCCTTCGATTGCCAATTTATATGTTAAGCCGCAATCAATTCCGCCTGTTCACGCCGCAGTTTCTTAGGCTGGTGGTGAGGCACGAACCCCAGCATTTGCAGACCTCACCTATGCTAGGGTTCGCGTTGCTCACCACCAGCCTACAACGCGGTGTTCATTTCAATCTATTTGATGACAAACTCAATAAGCCGCAATCAATTCTGCCTATTCACGCCGCAGCTTTATATCAGCATCTGCTGATATTGATCGCCCCCTGCTAAAACTCTTCCCACTCCTCGTCGCCCGCCAGCTTGGTTTTCCCCTTGGTCGGGGCCTTCGCGGGCGCGGCCTTGCGAGGTGGCGCGCGGCGCACCGCGACGGCCTTGCCCTCGTCCACCTTGAACATCGCCACGGTCCCTGCAAGGTTCTGCGCCTGCTCTTCCAGCGATTCCGCCGCAGCCGCAGCTTCCTCGACCAGCGCCGCGTTCTGTTGCGTCACCTCGTCCATCTGAGTGATCGCCAAGTTCACCTGTTCGATGCCGGCGCTCTGCTCGACCGAGGCCGCGGTAATTTCGCTCATGATGTCGGTCACTCGCTTGATCGAGGTCACGATCTCTTCCATGGTCTGACCGGCTTGCGCCACCAGCTTGCTGCCGCCCTCGACCTTCTCGACCGAGTCGCCGATGAGCGTCTTGATTTCTTTCGCCGCCGCCGCAGAACGTTGCGCCAGATTGCGTACCTCACCTGCGACCACGGCGAAGCCTCGCCCCTGCTCTCCGGCTCGCGCGGCTTCCACCGCCGCATTCAGCGCCAGGATGTTGGTCTGAAACGCGATGCCGTCGATGACGCTGATGATGTCGACGATCTTGCGCGACGAGTCGTTGATCGCATCCATCGTAGCCACCACGTCATGCACGACCGCACCGCCCTTGGCTGCGATATCGGAAGCGCCGATCGCCAGCTGGTTGGCCTGCTTGGCGTTCTCTGCGTTCTGCTTCACCGTCGAGGTCAGTTCTTCCATGCTGGAAGCGGTCTCTTCCAAGCTGGAGGCCTGTTCCTCGGTGCGTTGCGACAGATCGCTGTTGCCCGCCGCGATCTCCTGAGATGCGGTGTTGATGGTATCCGTCGCATCCTTGATCTCGCGGATGATCTGGCCCAGTTTCTCGGCCGTCGCATTGGAATCGTCCTTCAACTGCCCGAAGGTACCCTGATAGTCGTTGACTATGCGCTCGGTCAGATCGCCGCGCGCCAACGCTTCCAACATGCGCGCCACTTCCTGCAAGCCCTTGTCGGAGGTTTCCACCAAACCGTTCACGTTCTGCGAAAGCTCGCGCATGAAACCTTCCTTGTCGGACAGGTCGATGCGCCGGGTGAAATCCCCATTCTTTGCGGCTTCCACGATGGTTCGCACTTCGGACTCGATCTTCAGTTCCAGCGTCGCATCCTGCCATTCCACGGCGGTGCCGATGCGCTGTCCCTTCTCGTTGTTCACCGGAATCACCGTCAACCTGAAAGTGCGGTCGGCTATCCTGATCGTCGCCCTGTGCATGCCGGTCAACTGCTTCACCAGCGCCTGATGATGGGCCGAGTCCTTGTGGAAATTATCGATATTCGAGCCCAGTACCTTGTCGGCATCGAAATGCGGGAGCTCCTTGCGTATTGCTTCCTGGTTGTCCCGGAACAGGCGATGCGCGGTGCGGTTAATGTAGATGATCTTGCCGCTGGTGTCGGCGATGGTCACGTTGGCAGTGGCATCGTCCAGCGCCGAACGCACGCGCAAGGCCTCATCCGACACACGCTGCGCCTCGCGCACCATGTATACCAGCGTGCCCTGCATGCTGCGCATCGCCGCGATCAGGCTGAAATTGTCGTCCTCGCGCGCTTCTATTCTGTAATTCAGGTCGCCGCCGGCAATCGCCTGCGCAACCTTGCGCGCATAGTTCGGTTCGCCGCCCAGTTCGCGCAACAGCACGCGGATGATCCACACCGCGAAGAACAGCGTCACCGACAAGGCGAACACAGTAAGCGACAGGAAGGTCCACCACTGGCGACGCGCCTGCGCCTCCAGCCGGCTGGCCAATTCGTCCAGCTCGCCGGCCAGCCCGTCCTCGATCTGCTTCATGCCGTCGATCTTTTGCGTGATGGTCTTGAACCAGTGCGCAGGGTCCACGCCGAAACCACCGGTAACCGCTCTTTCGATGGCGATCTGACGCAGGCGCGCCACCTCCGTGACGGCCTCCTTGTCCACCTTGCCCTCATAAGCATCCAGTTCTGTCTTGCTCGCATAACCGCGGAACAAATCGGAATAGGTCTTTTGGTTGGCCAGCAAGCCGATGAAGCGCTGATAGGTATCGCCCTCGAACTTGTCCGCCGCAAATGCCCCGTTCACGGTCGCGCGCTCGCGCCCGGCCATTTCCTTTTCGTTCAGGAACATCAGGTATGCCGTGGTGGAGCGAGCCAATTCCTGATTCGAACTGATCTTGGCCGTATACGAAATCACATTCAGCCAGTCACCGATCAGCCCAGTGTAAAAATTGAACGAGTCCTTAGGCGCCAGACGCAGACTGGAGATGTCGGCACGGCCGGATTCCAGTGTTTTCATCCGCTCCTGCGCCTTCGTCAGCGTCTCGATGAAACCGGGTTGCAAACGACTCTGATCCATTGTCGCGATCAATTCGCGCAACTCGACAATGCGTTTGTCGGTTTCCTTGCGTTGTTGCGGCAACTCGCCGGCAAACTTCGCGCCGCCGGAAGCCAGGAAGCCCGCCGACATGCCACGCTCCTTCTGCGCCTCGTGTATCACCGCGCTGGATTTCACCGCCAGGTCGGTGATCACCTGCATCGCCCTCAGCTCGCTTCTGATCTGCGATTTTTCCCATACGCTGTTCGCGGAGAAATACAGCAGGCCCAGGATGGGGAAGAACAGCAACATCAACAGGCGCAAACGCAGCGGAACCGCCGAAAGCAAGGATCGCTCGCCGGCATGCAGATCCACCTTCTTGCCGGAGCGTATCGTCAGATAAAGTTTTTCCGCACGAGCGATCTCGGTGGCGGTCGCGCGCCGCCGCACCGAGGTATAACCGACGATCTCGTTGCCCTCACGGGTCGGCGTCACATGCGCATGCACCCAGTAGTGATCGCCATTCTTGCAGCGATTCTTGACGATACCTTCCCAGCCGTGCCCGGCCTTCACGGTCTGCCACAAGTCGGAAAACGCCTCCGCCGGCATATCGGGATGGCGCAGGATATTGTGCGGCTGACCGATTAACTCATCCTTGGTATAGCCGCTGATTTCGACGAAGTCGTCGTTGACCTGGGTGATGACCCCTTTCAGGTTGGTCGAGGAAACGATATTGACGTTTTCGCCGACGGGAACTTCCTTCTGGGTCACTGGCAGATTGGTACGCATGGCATCCTCCAAACTAATTATTTTTATTCGGTCCCTGAACCACGCTCGCAACGAGTCGAACAAAGCGTCGTTATAAAACATTTTCGGTATGAGCCGACTCGCCGAGCCGCCCATACCGATCCCATGTTAGGGCGCGATTGTGTCAACTCCACACGCAACTTGCTGCGTAGTGGATAGCCTGACTTTGTTGCATCGCGCCGCAATCCGTACGTGCCTCGAATGGGTGCAATAAATTGCGCCCATTCGTCGGTTAGAACTCTTCCCACTCCCCGTCGTCCGCCAGTTTGGCCTTGGGCTTCGCCGCAGCCTTGACCGGAGCCTTCACGAGTGCAGTCTTGCGCGCCGGAGTGGCTACCGAAGCCGGAGCGCGGCGCACCGCCACTGCCATGCCGCCGCTCTCGTCCACCTTGAAGGTCGCCACCGCCACCGAGAGGTTCTGTGCCTGCTCTTCCAGCGATTCCGCCGCAGCCGCAGCTTCCTCGACCAGCGCCGCGTTCTGCTGTGTTACCTCGTCCATCTGGGTGATCGCCAGATTCACCTGCTCGATACCGGCGCTCTGCTCCCTCGAAGCCGCAGTGATCTCGCTCATGATGTCGGTCACGCGCTTGATGCTGGTGACGATTTCTTCCATGGTCAGGCCGGCTTGGGCGACCAGTTTGCTGCCGCCTTCGACCTTCTCGACCGAGTCGCCGATCAGGGTCTTGATCTCCTTCGCGGCTGCGGCGGAACGCTGCGCCAGGTTGCGCACTTCGCCGGCCACGACCGCGAAGCCCCTGCCCTGCTCGCCTGCACGGGCAGCCTCGACCGCCGCGTTCAACGCGAGGATGTTGGTCTGGAACGCGATGCCGTCGATCACGCTGATGATGTCCACAATCTTGCGGCTGGATTCGTTGATCGAGTCCATCGTGGTAACCACTTGTCCGACCACCGCGCCGCCCTTGCCCGCCACGTCCGAAGCACCGATCGCGAGTTGGTTGGCTTGCTTGGCGTTCTCGGCATTCTGCTTCACGGTCGAGGTCAGTTCTTCCATGCTGGAGGCGGTTTCTTCCAGGCTGCTGGCCTGTTCTTCGGTGCGCTGCGACAGGTCGGCATTGCCCGAAGCGATTTCCTTGGAGGCGGTGTTGATGGTGTCGGTGGCGTCCTTGATCTGACCGATCAAGTCCTTAAGGTTGGTGACAGTGCCGTTAACACCGACTTTCATGTCGTTGAACGAACCGGCGTATTCCTTGCTGATGCTCTGGGTCAGGTCGCCCTTGGCCAATGCGTTGGCAACGCGCACCACATCTGCGATGCCGGCCTCGGTGACGTTGGACAGCTGGTTCAGCAACTCGGACAGTTCTTTGGTGTAACCGGCCTTGCCGGTCAGGTCCATCTTGGTGGAAAATCTGCCTCGGACGGCGGCGTCCTCGACGATGGCCTTGATCTCGCCGACGATCTTGGTCAGCGCATCCACGGTGCCGTTCACGCCTTGCTTGGTCTGGCCGAACATGCCCGGATATTCCTTGGTGACCTTTTGCGACAAGTCGCCGTTAGCCAGCGCGGTGGCCACGCGCACGGTGTCTTTCAGTGCGCCGTCGATAGTGTCGCTCAACTGGTTGAGCAGATCGGACAGTTCCTTGGTGTAGCCGGCCTTGCCTTCCTGTTTCATCTTGTAGTCGAAGCTGCCGCGCACCGCGGCGTCTTCGACGATCAGCTTGATCTCGGCAACGATGCCGCGCAGGCTGTCCTGCATGACCTTCAACGAGTACACCAGGCTGGTGGTGTCGCCCGGCTTGATCTCCAGATTGGCTGACAGGTCGCCGTTGGCAATCTTGTGCACCGCTTCGGCCGCATAATCGGGTTCGCCGCCCAGCTGACGCATCAGGTTACGTGCTATCAGAGCCGCCAGGATGACTGACAGAATAATCGCCAATATCCCGGATACAGCCATAATCATTTGTGTCGTCGACACTAGCGAAGAAATTTTTTCGGCCTCGCTCTGGACATTGGTTTCAGTAAGCTTGAAGAACTCGGCCAGCGCATCTGCAAGCGCCTTATCGGCACCTTTTACTGCCTTATCGAGTTCGACCATATCTGCGCCGCCGGCCTTAAGCTTGACCATCTGATTCATGCCTTCACGATAGCTCCGCGTCCCCTCCTTGATAACCTGTATCAGCTTGTTCTCTTCCTCCGAAACAACCCCGGTAGCTTGATATGCCTGCTCGATCTTGTCTAACTCATCCATGTCCTGCATGAACTTACCGTTGTAGTCCCCGCCGCGCAGGATATAGTTCTTGAAGTGGTGTACGCCGTTGCCGAGATTGATATATCCGTTCATGATGGCATTCTTCTTGGCAAGGGTGACTTGTCCGAATTCCTGCCAACGCTGCTCGATTGCGCCTAACCGTATCCAGGCTATCAGAGCCACAATCACAATCAACAAAGTAACTGCACCGAAGCCCAGTCCCAGCCTCTTCCCTACCGTCATATTTGCCATAACACTTGTCCTTTTATTGTTCTATACCTAATCAAGCCGCAGCCATTTCGACCAGATCCATGTCGCGGCTGGTCATCAGTTTCTCGATGTCGATGACGATGATCATGCGCTCGTCCACGGTGCCCAGCCCGGTGATGTACTGGGTGTCCATAGCCCCGCTGAATTCCGGCGCGGCCTTGAGCTGCTCCGGCGTCAGCGCGATCACATCCGACACGCCGTCCACCACGATGCCGACCACACGGTTGGCGATATTCAGGATGATGACCACGGTGAGGTTGTTATAAGTCACATTGCCGAGACTGAACTTGATGCGCATGTCCACGATAGGCACGATGATGCCGCGCAGGTTGATGACGCCCTTGATGAACTCCGGGGAGTTGGCGATCGTGGTGACCGCGTCGTAACCGCGTATCTCCTGGACCTTGAGGATGTCGATGCCGTATTCCTCGCTGCCCAGCGTGAATGTCAGCAGTTCGCGATTGTTGGCGTCTGCCGCCTGAGTCTGATTTTCCTGCATGATGCACCTCCTTCACATTATTCATAACAATATCTTTCAGATATCGCAACGGCAACCTTCTCAGGCATGCCGTTTCAAGCTTATCTGTTACAGAACACTCCGCTGCGCATCGTCCAGGCGCGCGGTCAGACGGTACATCACCATCTCGCCCTTGCCCTTGACATTGATCGTGGCCGGCGGCTCGAAAGCATAGCCGTTACGGATGCGGTTATAAGTGGTCTTGTCCACCTGGATGACATCCTTCACCGCCTCGTCGGTAAGCCGGCTGGCAATGTTCACGGTATCGCCCCACAGGTCGTAGATGAAACGCTTGGTGCCGATCACGCCGGCGACCACCGGGCCGGTGGCGATGCCGGTGTGTATTCCCAGTTTGAACCGGGAGAGATCGGCATGAGTGCTCAGGAACTCGCGCATCTCCAGCGCCAGATCGGCGATATCGCGAGTGTAATCGGTCTGTGCCCGGTTCAAGCCGCCGACCGCCATGTAGGCGTCGCCTATGGTCTTGATCTTCTCTACGCCGTATTTTTCGCTCAACTCGTCGAAGCCGGAAAAGATCGTATTCAGCAGCGAAACCATCTGCTCCGGCGACAGCGATTCGGTCAACTGCGTGAAATTCACCAGATCGGCGAACATCACCGTCACATCGGCATAGCCGTCCGCGATCAGCCCCTGATGATTTTTCAGGCGTTGTGCGATGCTGCTGGGCAGCACGTTGAGCAACACACGCTCTGATTTCTTCTGTTCCTCGGCCAGCAACTGGTGCTGCAGATCAAGCTGGGTCTTGATCTTGTCCATTTCCACGACGAAGTAGCGGACCAGAAAATACATGATCGAAGACATTGCTGCAAAGTTGAGCGCGAAGAAGAAACCGATGGTCTTCATCGGAATGCCGCCTTCCCCGCCCGAGCTGAGGTAATAGTCGAAGAAGCCGGAAATCACGGTCATCACCATGTAGGCGATAAACCAAGGCACCGAGTCGCGCCAGCCTGAGACCACCAGCGCGCCGATGGGCGCGAGTAGCGCCCACAGCATCACGCCGCTGGATGTGACCGAACTGCCTATGCTCCATTGCATGACGAACGGAACGAAGAGGAATAGGGTCAGTTGAATGAAGCGGAATGCTGCGAAATCGCGGGTCTTGAGGTAGTACACCAGCGACCCCAGCGAAACCAGTTGATAGCCGAGCGGAATATTGGTCGAGAACTGCAACCCCATCAGCCAGTAGATCGCCAGCCACAGCACGACCGCGAAGTTCATGAACGCGCAGGCAAAAATCAGCAGGTCGCGACGCAATTTATCTTCTTGCGTGCTGGTTGTCTCTGCCGTGATCTCAGGAAGCTGTGTCATCTCGAAGCGCTTTAGGGCGGTCTGGACTGCATAAACATAATGATGCTAACTGTTTTCATGATACCCGAATTGACCGGGCAAAAAAGTCCCCGAACCGATCAAAATTTGATGCTCCCGCTTCATAATTCCGGCAGGAAATACTAGACTGGAGGCCGGGCTACCGTGTTTACCTTGCCAAGGATGGCGACACACTCATCATCTTGTTTGGCGCGGCACCAAGCGCGGCCAGCAAAAGGATATTGATAAAGCAAAGGCGCTACACCACGAATACAAGGGCGCGAAAGAAGCCACAAGCTTCCGCCAGCAAAACAAAAAAAACAAAGAGGTGATCACATGGCACCAACCCGAAATTTCAAACAGACAGTCATTGAGCGCGTGGAACGCGGCCCCGAGTTTGCAAAAGCACCTTGATGAAGCGGCAACTTTATTTTTGAGCGGCGAACCGGAAACGGCACGCCTCATCCTTCGCGATCTCGTGAACGCCAAAGTGGGATTTGAACAACTGGCCGTACTGACTGACAAATCCAGCAAAAGCCGGCACCGCATGTTATCGCCCAAAGGTAATCCAAGCATGGATAACCTCGCTACTATCTTCGGCGCTGTCCGTGCGCGCCTGAAGGTGGGAATTGAAGTTCATACAGTTGAATTGGCATAGCAGGTTGGAACGTCACACCGGGAAGCGAGGGGTGCGTCATGTTGACCGCGACGGATTGCAGCCACACAGCCCACGCATTTTCACGCTCGGCCATCGATAAACGATGGTAACTCGCTGACATGCAACACCTCCTGAGCAGGGATACAATGTTAAGGCGTTGCGCTAAAAATTAGAGACCGCCCTTCCTGGGAGGAAATAATGGCTATTAATACCGACACCGTACAAAGACTTTATGTGGCGTACTTCAATCGTCCGGCTGATCCCAAATGGCTTAGCGTACTGGGAAGGTCTATTGCCCAGCACGACTACAACCCAGGCGCAGCTCGCAGCGATTGCCGCCGGTTTCAGCGGTTCGACGGAATATGCAACGCTGTATGCCGGTCAGTCTAATACACAGATTGTCAACAATCTCCATCTCAACCTGTTCGGGCGTGCGGCTGAACCGGCGGGTTTGACGCACTGGGCGGGTAGATTGACGGCGGGTAGCGAAACCTTCGCCAGCCTCGCCCTGCAACTGACCTACAGTGCCCAAGGCACCGATGCCGCCGCCATCGCTAACAAGGTGTCCGCCGCCAATGCGTTCACCGCAGAGATCAACACCGTCCTCGAAAAGGCCTTCTACCACGGCACGGTCTCGGCCGCCTCCGCTCGCGGCTGGTTGGCGACAGTGACTGACTCGGTCGCCAGCCTGGCCACGGCAACTTCAGCTTCCACCCTGGCTGCGGCCGTGGCTGCCGCGACCGGTTTTCACACTCAGGCTGCGGCCGTATTTGACGCGACCAGTGCGCACGTGTTCACCACTGACGGCGTGACCGACGTGGGCGCGAACGACATCACACTGGTTGGTATCGATACCATCGCAGGCAATCACCTGACTTTTGCCTAGCAACTAACAGGGATAGCATCGATTAGCAATTTCTTCATGTCATTACCTCGCCGGTTGAAATATCCCGCCGCTTTACGGAAGACGGATGCGCTTGAACGTCACACCGGGAAGCGATGGATGCGTCATGTTGACCGCGACGGACTGAAGCCACGCCGTAAAATCGTAGGAGTAATATCCCGGCAGCGCCGCTTTCAACACTGCGTAAGCTCCCGCGACATGCGGCGCGGCCATGCTGGTCCCGTTCCAACAGGCCATTCCCCCACCAATGACGGATGAGCAAATATCCACCCCCGGCGCAACGAACGTTGGTCCGGCGAAGTTGGCCGGGTTGGCGTAGTTTGTAAACCCTGCCATCGTCCCCGGATTGTTGATTGAATCCATCGCCATGGCTTTGACTCCCGCGCCAGCGCAAGCAGGGGGGCGAAAGCCCTGCGCGGCGTCGTTACCCACCGCAGAAACAACAACCATATTTTTGTCTCTCAGCAGGTCTATCGGCCACGCAAATGAGGGGAGGACAGCACTGCACGACGAGAGATAGACGCCGGGGTAAGCTAAACTTATGTTGACCGTATTTATGCTGTTCCAAGGCGTCAGGTTGGCAACGGTTGTCAACGCAGTAATAAAATCTTCCTGGGTAGCAATGAGACTGTTAGTCGCGCCGTCATAGGTGAAGACATTTATTGCCGTCACTTTCGCGCCCCGTGCGATGCCGTGCGCCGGCTGGCCGCGCGTGGTGCCGTTCTGTCCCTGCGCGATACCGGCAACATGCATGCCGTGACTAGGGTTATTTACGCCCGACCAGCTACCTGTATGCGGCGGAGCAAGGCTAGGTCGTTCTTAAGGTCGGGATGACGGTCGATATGCTGATCGATGCCCTCTCCTGCCGGTTGCGTTCGCGTTGCAGGTCTTGGGCAATGGCCTCGCGCCGCGCAATCAGCGCTTGCAGCATCCGCGCCTCTGGCGCAGGCGGCGTCCAGGCGGCGGGTTTGAGCAATGCGTCGTAACGCGCCAAGACATAAACCAGTTGATAGCCGAGCGGAATATTGGTCGAGAACTGCAACCCCATCAGCCAGTAGATCGCCAGCCACAGCACGACCGCGAAGTTTATGAACGCGCAGGCAAAAATCAGCAGGTCGCGACGCAATTTATCTTCTTGCGTGCTGGTTGTCTCTGCCGTGATCTCAGGAAGCTGTGTCATCTCGAAGCGCTTTAGGGCGGTCTGGACTGCATAAACATAATGATGCTAACTGTTTTCATGATACCCGAATTGACCGGGCAAAAAAGTCCCCGAACCGATCAAAATTTGATGCTCCCGCTTCATAATTCCGGCGGGAAACGCTAGAATCCCCGCTTTGCAACCGGCCCACCCTTAAGGAATCCCATTATGTCGATGTCTGACCGCGACGGTTTTATCTGGTACGACGGCAAGCTCGTGCCCTGGCGCGATGCCACCACCCATGTGCTGACCCATACGCTGCATTACGGCATGGGCGTGTTCGAAGGCCTGCGCGCCTACGAGGCCGAGAAGGGCACGGCGATCTTCCGCCTGAAGGAGCATACCGACCGGTTGTTCAACTCCGCCCACATCTTCCAGATGAAAATGCCCTGGGACAAGGAAACCGTCATGGAGGCGCACCGCGAAGTCGTGCGCGCCAACAAGCTGAAGTCCTGCTACATCCGTCCGATCGCCTTCTACGGTTCCGAAGCGATGGGCATCGCCGCCACTACGCTGTCCACCCATGTCGCGGTCGCGGCCTGGCCTTGGGGCGCTTATCTCGGCGAGGAAGGCATGGCCAAAGGTATCCGCATCAAGACCTCCAGCTTCACCCGCCACCACGTCAACGTGAACATGTGCCGCGCGAAGTCGGTGACGACTTACGCGAACTCCATCCTCGCGCATCAGGAAGTCGCCAACGACAACTACGACGAGGCGCTGTTGCTGGACGTAGACGGCTACGTGGCCGAGGGCGCGGGCGAGAACATCTTCATCGTGAAGAAGGGCAAGCTGTATACGCCAGACCTGACATCCTGCCTGGAAGGCATCACGCGCGACTCCGTCATCACGCTGGCCAAGGAAATGGGCATCGAGGTCATCGAGAAGCGCATCACCCGTGACGAAATCTACTGCGCCGAGGAAGCCTTCTTCACCGGCACTGCCGCCGAAGTCACGCCTATCCGCGAACTGGACCAGCGCCAGATCGGCGCAGGCTGTCGCGGCCCGATCACGGAACGCCTGCAGAAGGCCTATTTCGACTGCGTCGCCGGCAAGCACCCGCAGCATACCGGCTGGCTAGACTACGTTTAGCGAAGAACTCGCGTAACGATAACCAGCGTTGCCGCTGTTTTTTGGCGGCTTAGTCGAATGGCTATAACCAACCACTTGGTAACTGTTTTGTGGTTGCCTAGTGGGATGGCTAGTAGTTTTACCCAGTAGCTCCACCAGACCTTGTCCCTCTCTCCCGCTCGCGGGAGAGAGGGAACGAGAATCGCGGGAATATTTGAGGATCACATCCATGAGCAACCAGGACATCACCCAGCGTTACATCGAAGTCACCGCCGACGATCTGCCGCTGACCTGCCCGATGCCGGGCATGAGCCTGTGGAACCAGCATCCCAAGGTATCCATCTCGTTCAAGAACGGCAACGAGACGCGCTGTCCGTATTGCGGCGAGTTGTATCGCTTCAAGGGCGAACACAAGGGGCATCACTAAAAACTCGTAGGTCGGATTAGCGCAGCGTAACCCGACTTCGCAGTATCTGCCGCATCAAGCACTGTCGGGTTACGCTGCGCTAACCCGACCTACAAAGGCTACAACTCGCACAACGCGTAATGCAGAAAATCCTCGTCATCGCACCAAGCTGGGTCGGCGACTGCATGCTGATGCAGCCGATGCTGAAGCGCCTCGTTCAACGCCATCCGCACTGCCGCATCGACGTGCTGGCGCCGCCGTGGACCGAAAAGCTGCTGCGCCTGATGCCAGAGGTCGCCGACGTCATCGTCAACCCATTTCCGCACGGCGCGCTGCAACTCGGTGCGCGCTACCGCCTCGGCAAATCGTTGCGCGCCGCGCGCTACGATCAGGTCATCGTCACTCCCAACTCGCTGAAATCCGCACTCGTGCCGTTCTTCGCCGGCATCCCGCTCCGCACCGGCTTCGTCGGCGAAATGCGCTACGGCCTGCTGAACGATGCGCGCAAACTGGACAAGCAGGCGCTACCGCTGATGGTGGAGCGCTTCGCGCAGCTGGCCGAAGACAAGCATGGCGTCATCCCGCGCCCGCTGGCCGATCCTCACCTGAGCGTCTCCGATGCGCAACGCGATGCCGCTCTCGGCAAGCTAGTTCTGACGCTGAACAAACCCGTCGCCGCGTTCTGCCCCGGCGCGGAATACGGCCCGGCGAAACGCTGGCCGCCCGCCTACTACGCCGAACTGGCTCGACGCTTGATCGCGCAAGGATATGCGGTCTGGCTGTTCGGCTCGGGCAAGGACCGTGCCGTCGCGGACGAGATCGATGCGCTCGCCGGCCATGCCTGCGTCAACCTGTGCGGACGCACCGACCTCGGCGATGCGGTAGCACTCTTGTCCTGCGCCAAGCTCGCCGTCAGCAACGACTCCGGCCTGATGCACATGGCCGCCGCACTCGACCGCCCGATGATCGCGATCTTCGGCTCCAGCAGCCCGCGATTCACCCCGCCTTTATCTGACAGCGCGCGCGTGCTGAAACTCGACATGACATGCAGCCCCTGCTTCAAACGTGTATGCCCGCTGGGACATTTCGACTGCATGACCAAACTCACGCCGGAACGGGTGTGGCAGGAACTTCAACCATTGATGACGCAGTAACAAGATGACATCCCAGAGCCCTCTCCCCAAATCGCTGCGCGAATTTCCGCCCGAGGAAATCTTCAAGGCCTACGACATCCGCGGCATCGTCGGCAAGACGCTGACCGACGAGATCGTCGAGCAGATCGGCCACGCCATCGGCTCGGAGGCCGTTGCGCGCAAACAGCACACCATCGCCATCGGTCGCGACGGTCGCCTGTCCGGCGCGGGCTTCGCCCAGGCGCTGGCGCGCGGCATCCGGAAGAGCGGCATCAATGTCGTCGATCTGGGCCGCGTCGCCACGCCGATGGTGTATTTCGCCGCGTTCCAGTTGAAGACGGACTGCGGCGTGATGATTACCGGTAGCCACAATCCGCCCGACTACAACGGCTTGAAGATGGTGCTGGCGGGCGAGACGCTGTCCGGCGACACCATCCAGTCGTTGCGCGCGCGCATCGTGACCGGCGACCTCGCCCACGGCGCGGGCAGCTACTCGCAATACGACATCGCGCCCGAATACCATGCCCGCATCGTCGGCGACATCAAACTCGCGCGCCCGATGAAGATCACCGTGGACTGCGGCAACGGCGTCGCAGGCGACTTCGCCGCCAAGCTGTATCGCGGCATCGGCTGCGAAGTCACCGAAATGTTTTGCGAAGTGGACGGCAACTTCCCCAACCACCATCCCGACCCTTCCGACCCGCACAATCTGGTAGACCTGATCGCCGCATTGAAGGATAACGGCGACGAACTCGGCCTCGCCTTCGACGGCGACGGCGACCGCTTGGGCGTGGTCACCAAGGACGGCAAGATCATCTATCCGGACCGCCAGTTGATGCTGTTCGCCGCCGACGTGCTCTCCCGCAACCCCGGCGCGGACATCATCTTCGACGTGAAGTCCACGCGTAATCTTTTTGCATGGATACGCGAACACGGCGGCAAGCCGCTGCTGTGGAAGACCGGCCATTCGCTGGTGAAGGCCAAGATGAAGGAGACCGGCTCGCTGCTCGCCGGCGAGATGAGCGGCCATGTGTTCTTCAAGGAACGATGGTACGGCTTCGACGACGGCCTGTATGCCGGCGCGCGCCTGCTGGAGATTCTGAGCAAAGTGGCCGATGCCAGCGCGACACTGAACGCATTGCCCGACGCCTTCAGCACGCCCGAGCTCCACATCAAGCTGCAGGAAGGCGAAAACCACGCGCTGATCGAGCGGCTGGCAAAGGAAGCGAAATTCACCGACGCGCGCGACATCATCACCGTGGACGGCCTGCGCGTGGAATACGCCGACGGTTTCGGCCTGATGCGCGCCTCCAACACCACCCCGGTGATCGTGCTGCGCTTCGAGGCCGACGACGCAGCCGCGCTCAAGCGCATCCAGGACAACTTCCGCCGCGTGCTGCTGCAAGGCAACCCGGCGCTGCAACTGCCTTTTTAGTCCTGCCGAATAAGCTCTTTCCCGGAACCCGCCAAAAAACATAGATATTTCCACCTATGTTTTTCCCGAGTTGAGTATGGTAGATTCCGTCGCTTAATCAATAAGTAGAAAACGCGTTGGATATGATCGAACTGACTGGCTTCAGCATTTCGGAACACATATCCCAAAGTCCGCCCGTAACCATCTACCGCGGGAAACGTCGAACGGACAATGCGTCAGTGATACTGAAAATTCTGGATGTGGAGTTTCCGCAGCCCATCCAGCTTGCGCGCATCCGCCACGAATACGATCTCATCAGGAGCCTGGATCACCCCGGCGTCGTCAGAGCGCACAGCCTCGAGAAAGTCCATCACTCGCTCGCCATCGTCATGGAGGATTTCGGCGGCATTCCATTGCGGAAATATGCTGCGGAGAATGCGTCCCGCATTGAGGACAGGCTGAAAATCACGCGGCGCATCGGCGAAATTCTGGGCGACATTCATCGTAACGGGATCGTCCACAAGGACATCAACCCCAACAACATCCTGATCAATCCGCAAACCGGCGAAATCAAGCTCATCGACTTCGGCAACGCCGCCCGGATCGCCCACGAAAACAGGCAGCCGAAGAGTCCGGACAACCTGGAAGGAACTCTCGCCTACATTGCGCCGGAACAGACCGGCCGCATGAACCGTCCGGTCGATTACCGCAGCGACTACTATTCGCTGGGCATCACCCTCTACGAAATGCTGCTGGGCCGCCGCCCGTTCGAAGCCCAGGACAGCATGGAGCTGGTGCACCAGCACATCGCCGTAGCGCCGCCAGAACTTCACACTCAGGACGCCTCGATCCCGGTTGCGGTATCAAGCGTGGTGAGCAAGCTGATCGCGAAGAATGCGGAGCAGCGCTACCAGAGCACCATCGGCCTCTGCGGCGACCTGGACGAGTGCATCGCAGCGCTCGCCGCCGGCTTGCCGCTCGCGGACTTCGTCCCCGGCAAATACGAGGTGTCCGACCGCTTCAACCTCCCCACCAGACTTTACGGCAGGGACGCCGAAATCCGGCGTTTGCTGGACGCCTATATGCGCGCCTGCGACGGGACACCAAGCGTAGCTCTGGTGACCGGCTACTCGGGCATCGGCAAATCCTCGCTGATCAACGAAATCCACAAACCCATCACCCGCAGCCGGGGCTACTTCGTCTCCGGCAAATTCGACCAGTTCCGCCGCAACATTCCCTATTCGGCCCTGATCCTGGCATTCCAGAACCTGCTGCATCAGATCCTGACCGAAAGCGACGAACGCATTGCACATTGGCGCGAGCGCCTGCTCGCCGCGCTGGACGGAAACGCGCGGGTCGTCATGGAAGTCATTCCTGAACTGGAACACATCCTCGGCCCCCAGCCGGAAGTCCCGCCGCTAGCTCCGCAAGAGGCGCAAAACCGGTTCAATTTCTATTTCCTCAATTTCGTGAGCACTTTTGCGCGGGAGGAACACCCGCTGGCGCTGTTCCTGGACGACCTGCAATGGGCTGACCTGCCGTCGCTGAACCTGCTCGAACTGCTGAGCGCCGATGGCGGCTGCAAGTACCTGCTGATGATCTGCGCCTATCGCCAGAACGAGGTTCCCGCCTCGCATCCGCTGCAACTGGCGCTGGATCGTATGAAAAAGGGCGGCATGCCCATAGAGGAAATCGCGCTCGACATCCTGCCCAGGGAAGTGGTCGGCGAAATCGTCGCCGACACCATAGACTGCACGGACGAACGATCACAATCCCTTGCCGCACTGATCTACCGCAAGACTGCCGGCAATCCATTCTTCGTCAACCAACTCCTGAAAACCCTCCACGACACCCGGCTGGTGTCCTACGACTATGTGAACCGCACATGGACATGGGACATCGCGCAAATCGAACGGATCGGCATCACCGACAACGTCGTCGAACTGATGTCGGGCAACATCCGCAAATTGCCCGATGCCGCGCAGAGACTGCTGAAACTGGCCGCCTGCATCGGCAACAGGTTCACGCTGCAGGAGCTGTCGGTGGTCGGCGAAGCAAAACCTGCAGCCATCGCGGAAAATTTCCATGCGGCGCTGCATGCCGGGCTGGTCATTCCCATCGGGGACGAATACAAACTTTTCGGCAGCGGCGCAGCCGGCGACGCACGGGAAGACGCCGAGGTACGCTACCGCTTCCTCCACGACCGCGTGCAGCAGGCTGCCTACGACCTTCTGAGCGAGGAAGAAAAGAAACAGGCGCACCACAGGACAGGAACACTGCTACTGGAGAACACACCCGAAGCGCAACTGGACGAAAAACTGTTCGACATCGTCAATCACCTCGATCAGGCCGTCGACCTGATAACTGACGCCGCGTCCCGCCTCAGGCTCGCCGAACTCAACATCAGGGCCGCCATCAAGGCCAAGCATGCCATCGCCTACGAGCCCGCACTGCGCTATATCGAAGTCGCGCAGACCCTGCTCACCGGCATGGCGCATGAAAATCCCAAGCTCCGTTTCAGCATCCTGCTGGAACGCGCCGAGTGCGAACACCTGACCGGGCAGAACGAGGCGGCGGAAGCGCACTATCTGGAGGCGCTGGAACAGGCTGCGGATCAGGATGCGAGAGCCATGGTCTACGAGGCCTTGATCCATTTCCACACCAATACCGGAAACTTCGGGCAGGCCTACCAGACCGGGCGTCAGGCGCTGAAGCTGTTCGGTGTCTCGCTGCCCGCGGGCTTCGTCCCGCCGCTGTTCCTGGCCGACCTCGCGCAGCTCAAATGGCGGATGCGCGGCCGCAAGGTCGCCGACCTGATAGACCTGCCGCTGTGCCGCGACGAAAAGATGCGCACCGCGATGCGATTGATTGGCGCGCTGCTGAAGGCCGCCTACCAGATCCGTCCCGAGCTCTGCGTCGCCAATGCCGTCAAGGCGGTCAACCTCAGCCTGAAGCACGGCACGATGGAAGACAACGCCGTCGCCTACCTCGTTTTCGGCGGCATCTTCCTCGGCGGCGTGCTCGGCCGGCATCGGGCGGGATACGAATTCGGCCAGCTCGCGCTGGCGATGAACGACCGCTTCGACAACCTGAAGCAGCGCAGCGAGATCAACTTCGTGTCCGGCTACTTCACCCACTTCTGGCTGAAGCACGCCCGCGACACCGAGGCGTACTACCGCGCCGCCTACGAAAACGGCCTGCAGACCGGCGACTTCTTCCACCTCTCCTGCGCGGCTTGCACGCTGGTCGAGAGCCAGTTCATCCGCGGCGTGCCGCTGCCCGAGGTGACGAAGCTGGGCGGCGATTACCTGGCCTTCATGGAACGCATCGGCAGTGCCGAAGCTGCCGGCGCCATCACTGCCACCCTGCGCGCCGTCCTGAATCTGGAAGGCATGACGGAGAATCCCGCCTCGTTCGGCGATCCGCACTTCAGCGAAACCGAGTTCGTCGGCAAGCTTCAGGGATATACCTCGAAGCACTTCGCGCACTTCTATTTCGTCAACAAGATGCAGACGCTGTACCTGTGGCGCAAGCCGGAGGAAGCGCTGCAGGTCGCGCGGCAATCGGAGCAATACCTCAAGTATTCGATTGCAATGCTGCACACCGTCGAGCACCACTTTTACCACGCGCTTATCCTGTGCGCGGCCTGCGATGCAAAGCCGAATGCGGCGCATCTGCGCAAAGCGCGGAAAATCCTGAAAAAGTTCGAGCAATGGGCGCAGCTCAACCCGGCCAACTTCGAACACAAGACGCTGCTGATCCGCGCCGAGATCGAGCGACTGACCAAGCCCGGCTGCGAAGTCGCCGACCTGTACGCGCGGGCAATCCGCTCAGCCGACGAAAACGGCTATCAGCAAAACAAGGCGCTGGGCAACGAGCTGGCCGGACGTTTCTTCGCATCGCTGAACATCGCCATGTCAGCGCGCGGCCACCTGCGGGAAGCCTGTTACGGCTACCAGCTCTGGGGGGCTGCCGGCATCGCCGACAGGCTGGCGCACGAATTCCCGCAATTCGTCAGCCGGCACTCACAGGAAAGCCTGTCTGGCGCCGCAGAAAGTGCGGGCGATGACATTACCCTCGATAACAGCTTGCGTTCCATTACCAGCACCTCGACCTCCGGCTCGCGCCGCAAATCCAGCCTGGACATGGAAACGATCATCAAGGCCACGCAAGCCATCTCCGGAGAAATCAGGCTATCGACCCTGCTGCAGAAGCTGATGGAAATCATGATCGAGAACGCCGGAGCAGAGAAAGCCTGTTTCATCCGCGTCGAACAGGGAGAACTGACAGCAGAGGCGGAAGGCTCCGTCGGCGGCGGAGTGGAAATACTCGGCGGCATTCCGCTGGACGGTACGAAGCTGCCGGTCTCTGTCGTCCAGTATGTCGCCCGCCTCGGCGAAAGCGTCGTGCTGAACGATGCAAAAGCCGATCCGCGTTTCTGGGACGATCCTTACGTCGTCTGCTCCCGGCCGGAATCGCTGCTTTGCGCGCCGGTCGTCCACCAGGGACTGGTGATCGGCGTCGTCTGTCTGGAGAACAGACATACCAGCGGCGCCTTCACCCCCGAGCGCCTCGAATTGCTCGGCATACTGGCCGCGCAGGCCGCCATTTCCATCGAGAACTCACTGCTCTATACCAACCTGGAGCAGCGAGTGCAGGAACGCACGCTGGCGCTTTCCCTCGCAACCGAGAAACTGAAAGCCGCGAACGAAGCGCTGGAGAAGCTGACCCTGACGGATGCGCTGACTCATATCTCCAACAAGCGGCATTTCCAGCAGGTTTACGAAAAGGAATGGAAGCGCGAGATGCGTGCCGGAAATGCGCTCACCCTGATGGTGATCGACATCGATTGTTTCAAACTCTACAACGACACTTACGGCCACCTCGAAGGCGACCGTTGCCTGAAGGCGGTCGCGGGCTCGCTCGGCAAGATAGTGTGTCGCGCGGGCGATATGCTCGCCCGCTTCGGCGGCGAGGAATTCGTCATCCTCCTGCAGAACGCCAGTCTGGCCGACGCCAATCTGGTTGCCTCGCGGCTGATCGAGAGTGTCCGCGCACTGAACATCCCGCACAAGGCATCCGTTGCGGACAGTATCGTCACTATCAGTCTGGGGCTGGCGCAGGCCGTGCCGCAACAGGAAGCATCCCCGAACGACCTGATCGAAGCTGCCGACCAGGCCCTTTACCGGGCAAAAACGACGGGACGCAACCGGTATTGCATGTAAGCCATTCTGCTCGAAAAGCCGCGCGAATGCGGGGCTTGAGAAATCAACTGGAGGCGAACGCCAGTTCCCGCTGGCGCGGCTCCAGCCAATAGGCAATCTGCTGTTCGAGTAACGCCGCAAACTCCTCCTGGGTGGCCGGTTTGGCGACACAGATATTCGCGCCGACCTTGTAGCCCATTTGCACATCGTCCTGGGTGTATTCGGTCGATATCCCCACGACGGGAATCTCGCGGGTCGCGACGTTGTTGCGCAGGGTGCGCAGCACCGCGAGGCCATCCAGCTTGGGCAGATGCAGGTCCAGCAGGATGAGCTGCGGCAATTGCTTCCTGCTCACATTCCCCAGCCAGTCCAGCACACCCGTTCCCACCGACAGCACGGTCAGTTCGACAGCCCCCCCGGAAGCAAAAACAGTCTGCTGAGCCCAGTCGGCAAGCTGTCGATCGTCGCCGATCAACAATACTTTGCGAACCGTTTTCGCAGCGTTCACCGTTATCTCCTAGGTACGGGCCTTGACCCAGCCCGGCACTTCCGCCAGCGCCGCAGCCAGCAACTCCGGCTGCGTGCCGCCCGCCATCGCCATGTCCGGCCTGCCGCCGCCCTTGCCGCCGACTTGCTGCGCGACAAAGTTGACCAGTTCGCCGGCCTTGACCTTACCGGTCAGGTCAGCCGTCACGCCGGCAGCCAGCGCCACCTTGCCGTCGGCGACCGCCGCCAGCACGATGGCCGCGGACTTCAGCTTGTCCTTCAGCTTGTCCATGGTCTCGCGCAACGTTGCGGCATCTGCGCCTTCCAGCGTCGCTGCCAGCACCTTCACGCCGTTGATGTCCTGCGCCTGAGCGACCAGTTCGTCGCCCTGAGCGGAAGCCAGCTTCGATTTCAGCGCGGCCAGTTCCTTCTCCAGCGCCTTCACGTTGTCCAGTATCTGCGCGATGCGCGCCGCCGCTTCCTGCGGCTGAGATTTCACCGCGTCGGCGACCAGCTGCAACTGCTCTTCCTGCTGCTGCACCAGCGCCAGTGCGCCCTCGCCCGTCACCGCCTCGACGCGACGCACGCCGGCTGCGACGCCGCTTTCCGCGACAATCTTGAACAGGCCGATGTCGCCGGTGCGCTTCACATGCGTGCCGCCGCACAACTCGATGGACGAGCCGATGTTCAGCACGCGCACTTCGTCGCCGTACTTCTCGCCGAACAGCATCATCGCGCCGGTCTTCTGCGCGTCCTCGATGCCCATCACGCGCGACTGCGCCTCGGCGTTCGCGAGAATCTCCGCATTCACGATGGCCTCGACACGGCGGATCTCCGCATCGGTCATCGGCTGCGTGTGCACGAAGTCGAAGCGTGTCTTGTCCGGATCGACCTGCGAGCCCTTCTGCTGCACATGCGTGCCCAGCACCTCGCGCAAAGCCTTGTGCATCAGGTGCGTCGCCGAGTGGTTGCGCACCGTGCGGCTGCGCGCGGCGACATCCACCTTCGCGGTGACGCCGTTGCCCACGGTCAGCTTGCCGGTCTTCACGACACCGTGATGTCCGAACACCGTCGCCTGTATCTTCTGCGTATCCTCGACCGCGAAGATGCCGTGCACGCTGCGCAGTTCACCGCTGTCGCCGACCTGGCCGCCGGATTCGGCATAGAACGGGGTATCGTCCAGCACGACCACGCCGATGTCGCCCTCGACCAGTTCGTTCACCGACACGCCGTCCTTGTAGAGTGCCAGGATGTTGCCCTTGTGCTCCAACGTGTCGTAGCCGTGAAAAATCGTCGCCGGGCCGTCATATTCCAGGTTCGCCGCCATCTTGAACTTGCCTGCGGAACGCGCCATTTGTTTCTGGTTCGCCATCGCCGCGTTGAACGCCGCATCGTCCACCGAGACATCGCGCTCGCGGCAGATGTCGGCGGTCAGGTCCAGCGGGAAGCCATAGGTGTCGTGCAGCTTGAACGCGGTCTCGCCGTTGAATACCTTCACGCCCGCCTTGTCCATCTCGGCCAGATCGGCTTCGAGGATCGCCATGCCGTGCTCGATGGTCGCGAAGAAACGCTCTTCTTCCTGCTTGAGGATGTCCATCACACGCACTTGCGCGGCGGTCAATTCGGGATAGGCCGCGCCCATCTGTTCCACCAGATCGGGCACCATCTTGTGAAAGAACGCGGCGCGCGCGCCCAGCTTGTAACCGTGACGGATCGCGCGGCGGATGATGCGGCGCAGCACATAACCGCGACCTTCGTTGCCGGGGATCACGCCGTCGGCGATCAGGAAGGAGCAGGCGCGAATGTGGTCGGCCAGCACCTTCAGCGAAGGCGAATCCAGGTCGGCGCAGTTGGTCTCGCGCGCCGCGGCCTTGATGAGCGCCTGGAACAGGTCGATCTCGTAGTTCGCATGCACGCCCTGCAACACCGCTGAGATACGCTCCAGCCCCATGCCGGTGTCCACCGAAGGCTTGGGCAGCGGATGCATCACGCCCGCCTCGTCGCGGTTGAACTGCATGAACACGTTGTTCCAGATTTCGATGTAGCGGTCGCCGTCTTCCTCGGGGCTGCCGGGCAGGCCGCCGGGGATATGCGCGCCGTGGTCGTAGAAAATTTCGGTGCAGGGACCGCAGGGGCCGGTGTCGCCCATCATCCAGAAATTGTCGGACGCGTAGCGCGCGCCCTTGTTGTCGCCGATGCGAATCACGCGATCAGCGGGGAGGCCCATCTCTTTCGTCCAGATGTCGTAGGCCTCGTCGTCCTCGGCATACACGGTGACGTAGAGCTTTTCCTTCGGCAGCTTGAATACCTCGGTCAGCAGCTCCCACGCATACTTGATCGCGTCGCGCTTGAAGTAGTCGCCGAAGCTGAAGTTGCCCAGCATCTCAAAGAAAGTGTGGTGACGCGCGGTGTAGCCGACGTTCTCCAGATCGTTGTGCTTGCCGCCGGCGCGCACGCATTTCTGCGAAGAAGCGGCGCGGGTATAAGGGCGCTTGTCGAAGCCGAGGAACACGTCCTTGAACTGGTTCATGCCCGCGTTGGTGAACAACAGCGTCGGGTCTTCATGCGGCACCAGCGAACTGGAGGCGACTACGGTATGCCCCTTGGAGGCGAAATAATCCAGGAACTTCTGGCGGATCTCACTGCTTTTCATTTACTCACCAATCATTCGATACGTTTAAACCTGGGGCGCTCGGAGCCACCCGGACAAGGCTCGCATAATACCATCCGCGCCCCTCCCGGATGCCGCGAAAAGACGGGGGACTGGGGTTCAATTCCGGAGTGAGGCGTGAGGTGCTGAGAAATTACTCATCCAACCAATCTCGGGTTACGATGCAGCTTATTGAGGTTCGCCAATTCCAGGCATTCCAATCTGCTTAATTTTTCAGGATACATCGATGAGCATCCCAGATTTCCAATCACTAATGAGGCCCTTGCTTGCCCTGCATGAGGATGGATCTGAGCATATAAATCGGGACTTGGTTAATGCACTGGCAAAACAGTTCTCGCTGACCGATGAGGAAAGAAGAGAGATGCTCCCAAGTGGTCGGGCAAAAATGTTCGATAACCGGATTGGTTGGGCAAAGACTTACATAGTCAATGCCGGTTTGATCGAAGCGCCCAAGCGAGGTATTTCCGTTATTACAGAAAAAGGGCGACAAGCACTTAAAGAGCATACCGATCGCATTGATCTACGCACTCTTGCCCTAATAACGGGCAAACCATCTCGCGGAAAAAAGTCGGATGCGACAGAAGAGATTGAGGCGACTTCCGAAATAGAAGTTGAGAGCGATGAAACTCCAGAGGAGGCTCTCGATAACGCATATCAAAAAATCAGAGGGAGTGTCGAGCGAGAGATCATCTCGAAGATTCTTTCCAACCCCCCAGACTTTCTGGAGCGGGTCATTATCGATCTGGTAGTCAAAATGGGTTATGGCGGCAACCGCAAGGATGCTGGTGAGGCAATTGGTCGGTCTGGTGATGAAGGAATCGATGGCATCATCAAAGAAGACCCTCTGGGCCTAGATGTCATATATCTGCAAGCCAAGCGCTACGAAGGAACGGTAGGTCGTCCCGATATTCAAAAATTTGCTGGCGCGTTGCAAGGTCAGAGAGCGAAAAAAGGTATTTTCATTACTACATCGGGCTACTCAAAAGAGGCTCGTGAATTCGCATCAAAGATCGATACAAAAATTATCCTGATCGACGGGCCTATGCTAGCAAAACTCATGTTTGACCACGGTATCGGTGTGTCTGCTAGTACAACTTATGAGGTGAGACGTATCGACACCGATTATTTCGATGAAAGCTAGCGCAGGATCATAAAACAAACTCGATCTATCTTAGCTCACAGCGCGGCCAGCGCTTTGATATGCGCCGCTGCACTCCGCCCCAGCGCATGCAGTTCGTAGCCGCCTTCCAGCATCGACACGATGCGGCCTTGCGCATGTTTCGCCGCGACTTTCATCAACTCTCCGGTCACCCAGGCATAGTCGGCCTCGACCAGCCGCATCATCGCCATGTCGTCGTCGCGGTGGGCGTCGAAGCCGGCGGAGATCAGCAGCAGTTCGGGCCTGAAGGCATCCAGCGCCGGCAGCCAGTGCCGGGTCACAGCCTCGCGGAACTCAGCGCCGCCGGTGCCGGCGGGCAGCGGGACGTTGACGATGTGCTCGTTGCCGCTGTCCGCGCCGACATAGGGGTAGAACGGGTGCTGGAAGGTGGAGCACAGCATCACGCGCGGGTCGTCGTGGAAGATGTTTTCGGTGCCGTTGCCGTGGTGTACGTCGAAGTCGGCGATGGCGACACGACTCAGGCCGTGATGTTCCAGCGCATGCGCCGCGGCGACCGCGACGTTGTTGAAGATGCAGAAGCCCATCGCCCTGCCCCGTTCGGCGTGGTGGCCGGGCGGGCGGATGTTGCAGAAGACGTTGGCGACCTCGCCCGACATCACCAGATCGACGCCCTGCACCGCCGCCCCGGCCGCGCGCAATGCGGCCTTGTAGCTGAACGGGTTCATCGCGGTGTCGGGATCAAGCTGCACCGTACCTTGCTGCGGCGCGAGTCGCTCCACTTCATCGACATAGGCCGCGTCGTGTACGCGCAGCAGTTGTTCGCGGGTGACTTCCGGCGCTTCGTAGCGTTGCAGGTGATCGAGTACCCCGGAGGCGATCAGCTGGTCTTCGATTGCATGGATGCGCGCCGGCGCTTCCGGGTGATGCGCGCCCATGTCGTGCTTGAGACAGAGCGGATGGGTGATGTAAGCGGTATGCATGGCGTATGAACCCCGGCGTCGACAAGAAGTGTAATATTCAAGTGCTATCATACCCAACGAATCCATCGCCAGAGGTGAAAATCATGGGCAAGCACTACCTCAACACGCTGTTTGCACCGAAGTCCGTCGCCGTGTTCGGCGCCAGCGAGCGTCAGGATGCGGTCGGTCAAATCGTGTTCCAAAACATGCTCGAAAGCGGCTTTCAGGGCGAGCTCTACCCGATCAACCCCAAGAGCCCGGAGGTACAGGGAAAGCGCGCCTATGCCAGCATCGCCGACATCGGCAAGCCGGTGGAACTGGTGGTGATCGCCACACCGCCGCAGACCGTGCCCGGCATCATCGAGGATTGCGGCATCCACGGCGTGAAGGCGGCGGTCATCATCACCGCGGGCTTCGGCGAAGCAGGCCCCGCCGGCATCGCACTGGAAAAACAACTGATCGAGACCGCGCGCCGCTACAACATCCGTCTGGTCGGCCCTAACTGTCTGGGTATCATGCGCCCGTCCATCGGCCTGAACGCGACGTTCAACAAGGGTGGGGCTAACACCGGCAATATCGCCTTCATCTCGCAGTCCGGCGCGCTGTGCACCGCGATTCTTGATTGGGCTCAAAGCAACGATGTCGGTTTTTCCAGCGTGGTATCGATGGGGTCTTCGACCGATGTGGATTTCGGCGAAATCCTCGATTACTTCATCTCCGATCCCAAGACCAGCAGCATCCTGATGTACATCGAAGGCATCCGCAATTCGCGCACCTTCATGAGCGCGCTGCGCGCTGCGGCGCGCATCAAGCCGGTGATCCTGGTCAAGGTCGGTCGCCATGCGGCGGGCTCCAAGGCCGCGATGTCGCACACCGCCTCGCTGGTGGGCGCTGACGATGTGTTCGATGCCGCAGTCAGCCGCGTCGGCGTGGTGCGCGTGCAGACCATCACCCAACTGTTCACCGCCGCCAAGGCGCTGTCCTGCGGCTTCCGCCCGGTGGGCAACCGCCTCGCCATCGTCACCAATGGCGGCGGGCCGGGCGTGATGGCGACCGACCGCGCCGCCGATCTGGGGCTGGCGATGGCCACGCTGTCCGATTCCACCATCGAATACTTGAACCAGTACCTGCCGCCGAATTGGCCGCACGCCAATCCGGTGGACATCATCGGCGACGCGCAGGCGGATCGTTACCACCACGCAGTAAAGGCCTGCCTCGAAGACGACAACGTGGACGGCGTGCTCGCCATCCTCACCCCGCAGGCGATGACCAAGCCGCTGGAGTCGGCGCAGGCGCTGATCGAACTGTCCAACACGCACAGCAAGCCGCTGTTGACTTGCTGGATGGGCGAGTCGCAGGTCGCGGAAGCACGCACCGCCTTTGCCCTGGCGCACAAGCCGCACTTCCGCACGCCGGAACCGGCGGTCGAAGTGTTCTCGCACCTGTCCGCCTATTACCGCAACCAGAAGCTGCTGATGCAAATGCCCGGCCCCTTTGCGCATCACGTCGAACCGGATGTGGAAAGCGCGCGGCTGATCATCGAAGGCGCGATGCAGGAGCATCGCAAGGTGCTCACCGAGATGGAATCCAAGGCATTGCTGTCGGCCTTCCATATTCCCGTCGCCAAGACCATGGTCGCGCACTCGCCCAATGAAGCGCTGCTGATCGCGCAGCAACTGGGCTTCCCGGTGGCGATGAAAGTCAATTCGCACGACATCACCCATAAGAGCGATGCCGGCGGCGTGATGCTCAATCTGGGCAATGCGCATGAAGTCCGCGCCGCCTATCAGCACATCCACGACAACATCCAGCGCAATCGCCCCAACGCCAAGATGGACGGTATTTCCATCGAGCCGATGATCGTCAAACCGAATGGCCGCGAGCTGATGATAGGCGTGACCAGCGACCCGGTGTTCGGCCCGGTGATCACCTTCGGCGCGGGCGGCACGGCAGTCGAAATCATGGGCGACCGCGCCGTCGCGCTGCCGCCGCTGAACAACTTTCTGGTCAAAGACCTGATTCAGGGAACGCGCATCTCGAAGATGCTGGGCGCATTCCGCAACATGGCGCCCGCCAACATGGAGGCGCTGGAAGACGTGCTACTGCGCGTCTCGGAAATGCTCTGCGAATTGCCACTGCTCAAGGAGATGGACATCAATCCGCTGATCCTCGACGAGAACGGCGCATTGGCCGCCGATGCGCGGATCGTGGTGGAATATCGCCAGCCCAGCGCCGACCGCTACGCGCACATGGCGATCTATCCCTACCCCACCCATCTGGTCAACCAGTGGCAGCTCGCCGACGGCACCGACATCACGATCCGTCCGATCCGCCCGGAGGACGCAGAACTGGTGCAGAAATTCGTGCATGACCTGTCGGAAGAGTCCAAGTATTTCCGTTTCATGAACAGCATGCAGGAACTGACCGAGACCATGCTGGTGCGCTTTACCCAGATCGATTACAGCCGGGAAATGGCGCTGATCGCGGTGACGCAGGAACAGGATCGCGAAATCGAACTGGGTGTCGCGCGCTACGCCATCAACCCGGACGGCGACACCTGCGAATTCGCGCTGGTGGTGGCGGATAACATCACCGGCAAGGGATTGGGACAAAAACTCATGGTCTCACTGATGGAAGCAGGTCGCGCCAGCGGCCTGAAAACGATAGAGGGCGAAGTATTGAAGAACAACCACAACATGCTCAAGCTCACCAGCCGCCTGGGTTTCAGCAGCAAGATCAGCGACGACGATCCGGGCATCGTCAAGGTGAGCAAAGCGCTGTAACTTCGTGCACATCGCGCACGAATAACAAGGGAGATCGAACATGGCTGTAATCGACGGACACCTGGCCCTGGCCACCCTGCTGGCAGCACTTGCCGGCGGACTCGACAAACCCAAAAGCAACTGGACCGAGATCGGCATCCGGCTGCCCGCACCACAGCAGTCCATACAGGTGCTGGACCAGCGGGGCAACTTCGGCGACAGCGCCACACCCTCCTCCCGCAAGAAGATCACGCCTCCCGACTTCTTCCGCATCGTCGAACTCGCCCCCAAGGCCATTCTGGCCCCCGACGCACTGAAGGAGATACCCGCCGGAGCAGACACGCTGCTGCACATCAAGGCCAGCGACGGCCGGGATTACCACTTCGTCGGCGAACAGGAACGTTTCAAGGATCGCAGCGCACAGGAGATATGGAACATCCTGCGCCATTACCGAAATTAGAAGAGAACGAACATGGCCACACCACCCGATAAAGCCCCCCGCAAACCGCGCGCGCCCAAAGGCGCGGCAAGACAGGTCTCGCAGGGCGACATCTCGCCAGAACAGAGCCGCGAAGGCATAGATAACTTCGTCGTGAACGAAGCGGTCGATGCCGCCACGCTCGCCAAAACCGTCGCCGTCGAGGACATCGTCGCCACGCTTGGCCAAGCCGACACTCCCATTCTCGCGAGGTCGCTGGAAGCGATCATGGCAGGCGCTTCGCCGGAAGACGCCGCCGTGCTGCGCAAGGCGCTGTTGCAACAGCCGATAACGAAGGGCGCCGTCCATCCCGACGACGAGCTCGCGACAGACTGGCGCGAAGGCGGCTACCCCTACAAGAACCTGATGTCGCGCAGGACTTATGAAAAGCAAAAATATGTGCTGCAGGTCGAGTTGCTGAAACTTCAGGCCTGGGTCAAGGAGACCGGCCAGAAGGTCGTCATCGTGTTCGAGGGCCGCGACGCCGCCGGCAAGGGCGGCACCATCAAGCGCTTCATGGAACACCTGAATCCGCGCGGCGCGCGCGTGGTCGCGCTGGAGAAGCCCTCCGAGGTCGAGCGCGGCCAGTGGTATTTTCAGCGCTATGTGGAACACCTCCCCACCGCCGGCGAGATCGTGCTGTTCGACCGCTCCTGGTACAACCGCGCCGGCGTCGAGCGCGTGATGAGCTTCTGCACGCCGGACGAATACAACGAATTCATGCGCCAGACGCCGGAGTTCGAGCGCAACTTGGCGCGCAGCGGCATCCACCTGATCAAGTTCTGGTTCTCGGTCAGCCGCAAGGAACAGCATCGCCGTTTCGAGGAGCGCAAGGTGCATCCCCTGAAGCAATGGAAGCTCAGCCCGATCGACCTCGCCTCGCTGGACAAATGGAACGATTACACCAAGTCCAAGGAGGCGATGTTCTTCTACACCGACACCGCCGATGCGCCGTGGACCGTGATCAAGTCGGACTGCAAGAAACGCGCGCGCCTGAACGCGATGCGCTACGTGCTGCACAAGCTTCCGTACGAGAAGAAGGATATCCACCACATCGCCCCGCTCGACCCGCTGCTGGTCGGCCGCGCCCATGTCGTGTACGAGAAGGGCGAAAACCAGAACGCACTGCTGTGATGAACATGATGAGAGAACAATCCGACCTGACCATGCTGCGCGACCGCCTTCGCGCCTTTGCCGCCGAACGCGACTGGGAACAGTTCCACTCGCCCAAGAACCTGAGCATGGCGCTGATGGTGGAAGTCGCCGAACTGATGGAACACTTCCAGTGGCTGACCGAAGCGCAGTCGTCCGAACTTCCGCCGAAAACGCAGCAGGAGGTCAGCGAGGAACTGGCCGACTGCCTGCTGTATCTCGTGCGCCTGTCCGACCGGCTGGGCGTGGACCTGAAAGCCGCCGCACTGCACAAGCTGGAGAAGAACGCTGCAAAGTACCCGACGGACCGGGTGCGCGGCAGTTCGAAAAAGTACTCGGAGTACTGAAGCGCGCCTTGCCGCATCGGTATCCGCGCCGCCCGATAATCAAGTCTTCCCGCAGCCGCCGTATGTACCGATTGAAAACCGGGGAGCGCATCGTTAGACTCCCGTCCTTCTTTCAAACCGCGCGGCATGAACAATCCGCCCATTCCGCCACTCGAAAAATGATCCGCGAAGAACCTGCATTCAAAATCAAAAACGGCAACTTTCCCTTGTTCGTGCTCCACGTCCATACCACCGACATGGACAAGCTCAAGAGCGAACTGGAAACGCGCCTGACCCAGACGCCCGATTTCTTCACCAACACACCGGTCGTGCTGGCGCTCGCCGCCATCGCCGATTCCGGCGTCACGCCGGACCTGGCCGACCTGGTGACATTCATGCGCACCCACGGCATGTGGGCCGCGGGCGTGCTGGGCGGCTCGGCGGAACAGCGCCAGGCTGCCATGCAGGCCGGTCTCGGACTGTTCCCCGACGCGCCGTCGCGCCGCGCGCAGCCTCAGCCGGAAGTTCCGCAAGCCGAAACGCAGCTGGCCAAAACGCAGCCAGAGACTCCCCTGCCCCCGCCGACCAAGCAGCCCGAACTGCCGGGACTGGATGCAACGGCGATCGAGGATGAGCCCCGCAAGGAGGCAACGGGAAGCGGAAGGGAAACACCGCAGCCGGCAGCGCCCCAGCCGACGACCATGATCGTCGACAAGCCGGTGCGCACCGGCCAGCGCATCTACGCCAGAGGCGGAAACCTGGTCGTGCTCGCCATCGTCAATGCCGGAGCCGAGGTGATCGCCGACGGCGACATCCACATCTACGCCCCGTTTCGCGGCCGGGCCATCGCCGGTGCACAAGGCAACGAGAACGCGCGCATCTTCGTGCACAAGCTGGAGGCGGAACTGATTTCCATCGCCGGCTGCTTCCAGGTGTTCGAAAACGGGGTACCGGAAAACGTGCGCGGCAAACCGGCCCAGATACGTCTCGACGGCACGCGCCTGATTTTCGAGCCGTTGCCGGAATAAAGCAGGTAAACCCGCGCTATTCGACTCTTCCTCAAGCTTCTTGCCGACGTAAAATCGCGCATCTTTTTTGAAGGATAGAAACGTGGCTAAAGTTATTGTAGTTACCTCCGGCAAAGGCGGTGTGGGCAAGACCACCACCAGCGCCAGTTTTTCCAGCGGTCTCGCCCTGCGCGGCAACAAGACCGTTGTCATCGACTTCGATGTGGGCCTGCGCAATCTGGACCTCATCATGGGCTGCGAACGGCGCGTGGTGTACGACATCATCAACGTCATCAACGGCGAAGTGTCGCTGAAGCAGGCGCTGATCAAGGACAAGAACTGCGACAACCTCTACATCCTGCCCGCCTCGCAGACGCGCGACAAGGATGCGCTCAACCTCGAAGGCGTCGAGAAGATTCTGAACGAGCTGAAGGAAAGCTTCGACTGCATCGTGTGCGATTCCCCGGCGGGCATCGAATCCGGCGCGTTCACGGCGATGTATTTCGCCGACGAGGCGCTGGTGGTGACCAACCCGGAAGTGTCGTCGGTGCGCGACTCCGACCGCATCCTCGGCATCCTCGCAGCCAAGTCCAAGCGCGCGGTCGAGGGCATGGAGCCGATCAAGGAACACCTGCTGGTGACCCGCTACGACCCGAAGCGCGTGGACGCGGGCGAAATGCTGTCCGTGACGGACATTCAGGAGATCCTGCGCATTCCTCTGCTGGGCGTGATCCCGGAATCGGAATCCGTGCTGCAGGCCTCCAACTCCGGCACCCCCGCGATCCATCTGGAAAAAAGCGACGTGGCCGATGCCTATCAGGATGTAGTCGCCCGCTTCATGGGCGACGAAGTGCCGATGCGCTTCCTCACCGCCGAGAAGGCGGGATTCTTCAAACGTCTGTTGGGAGGCCGCTAACATGTCCATGATCTCTGGCCTGGTTGACTACCTGCGCGGCAACGAAAAGAAGACCGCCTCCGTCGCCAAGGAACGTTTGCAAATCATCCTCGCCCACGAACGTGCGGGACGCGGCGCAGCCACCCCTGACTACATGCCGGCCCTGCAGGAAGAACTGCTGGAAGTGATCGCGAAGTACATCCACATCGACCGCGACAGCTTCAAGGTCCAGCTCGAAAAGCACGGCGATTACGAAGTGCTGGAACTGAACATCACCCTGCCGGAAAACGCGCGCAACTAGAACTGCGAAAGCGGCAATAAAAAGGGCAATCCCTCCGGGGATTGCCCTTTGTTTTCGGGGCAACACTCGACCGAAAATTCTGGCTTACGCCCCGTCAACGTTTTCGAACGTGTAGCTCCGGATTCCGGATCAGCGCATATTCCAGCGCATTGGCCAGACTATCGACCAAGGCCTCCTGCAACTTCGGGCCGAGATCGTCCGTGGTATCGACCGTGGCCCGATACGAGGCCAGCGAGACCTGATGTCCGTCCGCATCGAACGCGGCCACATGAACGGACGTCGCGTCGGTCCAGTACTCGATGTTCACCATCGCCCCGCTATCGAGACGAAAGTCGTTCCTGTTTACTTTATGCCGGGTCATTTTCAACTCCTTTTCTGGTTAGTTGGCATCTCTGAAAAACCGGCCGCGGCCTGCTGCACGTCAGCGGGGAAATCGGCCATGTCCTGCACCTGGCGAACTTCGATGATTTCGTTGTCGGCGGCGGGGCAGCGCGACGCCCACCCGATAGCCTCTTCCTTCGAGCTCACCTGTATCATCCAGTAGCCGCCCAGCACCTCGTTCGCACCGGCGAAGGGCCCATTCGTCACCGTCGGATTGCCTCCGGAGAACGTCACTCGCGCGCCCATCGAAGGCGGATGGAGGCCATCGAGCGCGAGCAGCACGCCGGCCTCCTGCAGCATGCTGTTGTATTTCATCATCGCCTCGACGGCCTTGGCATCGGGCATCGTGCCCGGCGCCGCTGTCTCGTATCCCTTGGGGATCATCAGCATCATGAATCGCATCGCGGTGAGTCCTTATGTAGCCCCAGTAGCGATACGAATCTTGAGCCTGAAGCGGCCGATAAGAAATAAGCTGAATTGCTTAGACGCCATGACAGCACTCGGAGGCTGCCCAGGGAGCGCGCTTTCTAAAAATCATTCTCCAGTGCTATTACTTATCGCACTTACGAGGCCATCTCTAGCGGGAGTCAACTACTCTTGGCCGATACCGGACATCCCACTCACACGGCGGCGCGCGAACGCTGCCGCACCGCCTCGAACAGACAGACCGCAGTCGCGGCGGCCGCGTTCAGCGACTCGACACGTCCGGGCATAGGGATGGTGAAACGCCTTGTAGCCGCAGCCTGCAAGGCCTGCGACAGCCCCGCCCCCTCGTTGCCGACCGCGAAGGCGAGATCGCCGCCGAGGTCGCAATCGTACAGGCCGGCATCGGCCTGTAGCGACGCAGCAAAGACAGTTCCCGGCAGCGTCGCTGCGACCGAGGGCAAGTCCGCAGCTTCATAGATGGACAACGCGAAATGCCCGCCCATCGCCGCGCGCAACACTCGCGGCGACCAGGCATCGGCACAACCTTTGGACAGATACACCGCATCGCAGCCAGCCGCCGCCGCCGAGCGCAGCATCGAACCGAGATTGCCCGGGTCCTGGATGTCTTCCAGCAACAGCGCGAAACGGCTGTCGGCCGGCAGAACCTGCGGAATCTCGACCAGCGCGAGTATGCCGGTCGGCGTCTTCAGCTCGGTGAGATCGGCGAACAGCTTGTCGTCCAGCTGGGTCATCGGCACACCGGAGGCACGCTTCAGCAAGGCCTCTACCTCGTCGTCTTTCAGTGCCGCGCTGTTCAACAAGATATGCAACGGCAGCTTGCCAGAGTCCAGATAAGCCGCAAGCAGGTGAGTGCCGTCCAGCAGCGTCTGTCCGGCCTTACCGCGCTGCCGTGCCGAACCGGCGAGCTTGATGAGGTCTTTGAAAAACGTGTTGTCACGAGACTGGATCAGCTTCATTTCTTGTTATCTTTCTCTGTAGAGGCGCGATTCAGCGCGCCCTGATTTTTCGTATACCTGGCTTTCTCGACATCATTATTGAGCGCGATGTATCGCGCCCTACTCCAGCCAGATGAAACTACCCATACGCCCGGTCACGCCGTCGCGCCGGTAGGAAAAGAATTGCTCGCGTTCGCGATAAGTGCAGCGGTCTCCGCCATAAATACGGGTGACCCCGAGCGCATTGAGCCGCAGCCGTGCCAGCGCATAGATATCGGCGAACCACTTGCCCGGCTGACCGGGCAAAAAAGCTGCCTCCGCCTGCGGATTGTCCGCGACAAACTCCGCGCGCACTTCGTCCCCGACTTCGAATGCATCCGGCCCGATGGCCGGTCCCAGCCAGGCCATCAGCATATGTGGCTCGACGACCATCTCCCGCACGGTGGTCTCGATCACGCCGGCCACCAAACCTTTCCAGCCGGCATGCGCAGCGCCGACCGCCGTGCCCTGCTCGTCGCACAACAACACCGGCAGGCAATCGGCGGTCATCACCACGCAGACCGAGCCGCGATTACGCGCGATGCAGGCATCGGCCTGAACGCGGCAGCCGGCCATGTCCGCATTCGCGACTGCCGTACCGTGCACCTGTTCCAGCCACACCGGCTCGCTGGGCAACAAGGTGTTAAGCAGCATGCGGTTGCGGGCCACTGTCAGCGACGCGTCGCCGACATGGCTGCCGAGATTGAAGCTGTCGTAGGGCGCGGCGCTCACGCCGCCATGTCGCGTGGATTGCAACGTCCTGACGTTCGCTGGCGCAGGCCAATCCGGAATAATGCAATGCTCAGACAGGCTCATTGCAGGCCTCGCGTATCTGTTGCAACAACTGCTGCATGTCGTCCGGCATAGCCGCATGCCATTCCATCGTCTCGCCGGTCACCGGGTGCTCCAGCGCCAAACGGGTCGCGTGCAGCGCCTGGCGCGGGAAGCCGTGCAACAACTCGCGCAACGCGGGCGGACATTTTGGCGGTCCTTTCAGATACACGCTGTCGCCGACCAGCGGATGGCAGATAAAGCTCAGATGCACGCGGATCTGGTGGGTGCGCCCGGTCTCCAGTCGGCAGCGCACCAGGGTGCAGCCGGGGAATTTCTCTTCGATCTGATAATGCGTGATCGCCGGTTTGCCGCCATCCACCACCGCCATCTTGACACGCTGGGTCGGATGGCGGCCGATAGGCTCGTCCACATAACCGCCATGCCGCATCTCACCCCATGCCAGCGCGAGGTATTCGCGTTTCACGCTGCGCGCCTGCAACTGGCGCACCAGCGCGGTCTGCGCCGTCAGCGTCTTGGCCACCACCAGCAAACCGCTGGTGTCCTTGTCCAGCCGGTGCACGATGCCGGCGCGCGGCACTTCGGCAAGTTGCGGCGCATGGTGCAGCAGCGCGTTGAGCAGCGTGCCCTCCCAATTGCCGCTGCCCGGATGCACCACCAGCCCGACCGGCTTGTTGATCACCAACAGCGCGTCGTCCTCGTAGACGATGTCGAGCGCGATGTCCTCGGCGGCATAAGGCTGTTCGGCGGGATGCGACTGCGGCGTCACCTCGACAGCCTCGCCACCCCACACCTTGAGCTTCGCGACGACGGTCTTTCCATCGAGGGTCGCCTGCCCTGCCGCGATCCATTCCTGCAGGCGGCTGCGCGAATATTCGGGCAGTAATCTGGTCAACGCCTGATCGAAGCGCATGCCGGCGCAATCGTCCGGCACGACGAAATGGAGCGCGGGAGTGTTTAAGTTATAATCGTGCAAATTTTTTTCGGATTCAGTCATGCGCCATAGTTTAGCCGTAATCCTGCTGTTGACGTTAACTGCCTGCAGTTTGCTCGAACCGTTGCCGGACGGAACGAACCAGCCGTCGCTGCTGTCGGCCGAAGAACTCTACGATCAGGCCAAGACCGAGATGAATGACGGCAATTACAGCACGGCGGTCACGCTGTTCGAAAAACTCCAGTCGCGTTATCCCTACGGACGCTATGCGCAACAGGCGCTGATGGAAACGGCTTACGCCAACTACAAGCAAGGTGAAGCGGAAGCCGCCATTTCCGCCGCAGACCGCTTCATCAAGCAATACCCCAACCATCCTCACATCGACTACATCTACTATGTGAAGGGACTGGCCAACTTCGGTGGCGAAGTCAGCCTGCTCAAATCACTGGGCGGCCAGGATCCCACCGAGCGAGATCCCAAGGCGGCGCAGAATGCTTTCGCTTCATTCAAGGATCTGGTGACACGCTTCCCGAACAGCAAATACGCGCCCGATTCCAGATTGCGCATGCAATACCTTGTGAATGCGTTGGCCAAATACGAAGTGCATGTCGCACGCTATTACCTGCGCCGCGGTGCGCATATCGCCGCAGTCAACCGCGCACAGGGCGTGCTGACGCAATACCCAAACAGCCCCTCGACGCGCGATGCACTAGAGATCATGGTGCGGGGCTACGACGCGATGGGCATGACCGACTTGCGCGACGATGCCAAGCGTGTGCTGGCAAAGAACACAGCCGCCGGAGAAACCGCTCCCGACGAACCCATAGCAGGGAAATCCTGGTGGCAATTCTGGAAATAAACTATTGCCCGTCCTGCGGTGCAACGGTCGAGTTGCGCTGTCCGGACGACGACAATCGTCCGCGCCATATCTGCACCGCCTGCGGAACCATCCACTACCAGAATCCCAACCTGGTGATCGGCTCCATCCCGGAGTGGGAAGACAAAATATTGCTGTGCCGCCGCGCCATCGAACCTCGCCATGGCCTGTGGACGCTGCCCGGCGGCTTCATGGAGAATGGCGAGTCCACCACCGAAGCGGCGATCCGCGAAACATGGGAAGAGGCCAACGCACGCATCGAGATCGGCGACCTGTATTCGATGTACAGCCTGCCCTACATCAACCAGGTGCACCTGCTGTTCCGCGCCCGGCTGATCGACCTCGACTTCGGACCGGGCCCGGAAAGCCTGGAAGTCAGACTGTTCGCCGAGGACGAAATCCCGTGGGACGAGATCGCGTTCCGCCCGATCAAATATAGCCTGGAGCATTATTTCGCCGACCGCAGCAAAGGCCATTTCAGCTTCCACATCGGCGCGCTGGAGCGACCACCCAAGCAAGCATGACTGCGGCTTTGCCGAAAGCCTGCCGTACCGATATAATCAACCATGATTTTTGAGCGAAGAAGAACAAAATGAAACACTTTCGCCTCTTTATGGCACTCGCCGCCGTCGCGCTAACCAGCGGCTGTGCAGCACCCCGCGCAAGCACGGCTTCCGACCCGCTGGAGTCGTTCAATCGCGGCGTATACCAGTTCAACGACGCGGTAGACAAGGCCATCGCCAAGCCAGTCGCACAGGGCTACGATGCCGTAATGCCGGTTCCCGGCAAGATGATGGTGAGCAACTTCTTCTCCAATCTGGACGACGTCATCGTCACGGCCAACGACCTGCTGCAACTGAAATTCAACCAGGCCGCCTCCGACGGTTCGCGCTTCCTGTTCAACAGCACCTTCGGCGTATTCGGCCTGCTCGACGTCACTTCCCGGCTGGAAAAGCACGACGAGGATTTCGGCCAGACGCTGGGCTACTGGGGCATAGGCAGCGGCCCATATATCGTCCTGCCCATCCTCGGCCCAAGCACGCTACGCGACGGCGTCGGCCTGTATGCGGACAGCCGCCCGAGCAAGCTGCGTCGGGTCAGCCACATGCGCACCCGCAACCAGTTGTACATCACGAAGGCCATCAGCCGCCGCGCCGAACTGCTGGAACAGGAAAAAGTACTCGACGAGGCCGTGATCGACCGCTACGCATTCATCCGCGACGCCTACCTGCTGCGTCGCCAGAGCCTGGTGCACGACGGAAATCCGCCGCGCCAGAAGTACGACGAATATGACGAGGAAGAGGACATCGAACAGAAACCGGCGCCTATCCCCGCGACCCCGTCTTCGAAGCTGGAACAGGCCCCTACGATCCGCCCAGTGTCGCTCGAAACGAAACCCGCACTGCCGACCGTCGGCCCGCAGACCAGCGCCGATGACCAAAGCAGCTTCGATAGCCCTCGGCGAAACATCCTCAAGGTTTGGGTGGCTCAGCAAGACGCCATCCGTTAACTAACTCCGCGTCTGACCCGTCCTAAACTAGGTTGACAGTAAAACGTCGCGTTACCGCTCGTCCAGGTAAGCTGTTAAAGACGCCTGATGCACCGCATCGGGCGTTTTGTATTTTAGCGCCAGATGAGGGCGCTCATGATTGTAGATATAAATCGATTCCTTGATCATTTGCGTCGCCTCCCTTAAGTTTTTCGGTGTTTGCAGCAGGAACTCGTTCTTCAGAATGCCGTTCACCCTTTCGGCCAACGCATTCTGATAACAGTCGTACCCGTCCGTCATCGAACACGTAATCTCGTGTTTCTCATGGATTTGTTGGTAGTAACTGGAGCAATACTGGATTCCCCGGTCAGAGTGATGAATCAGTTTGGCCCGGGTCTTTCTGCCTCTGATCGCCATCTTTAAAGCACGCCCAACCCCTTCCGTTTGCAGACTGCCATGCACGTGGTAACCCATGATCCTCCGGGAGTAAGCGTCCGTGACCAGGCTGAGATAGGCAAACTTCTCCCGGGTCGGAATATAGGTGATGTCTGCCACCCAGACTTCTTCTGGCCGGGTGGCGAGCACCTGCTGCGGACCTTCCTTGAGCAGATTGGGATGTTTGCGGAAGCGGTGATGGCTATCCGTCGTCTTGTGATACGCGCGTTTGGTCGGCACCAGAAGGCGAGCGTCCCGCAACAGGTCAAACAAGCCGTCTCGCCCCAGCTTGATTCCCCGCTCCCTAAACGAGTCACTCAAGAGGTAATGCAGCTTCCGCGTACCGATTCTGGGCTGCCGCAAACGCCGCTGTTGAACGAGGCTAACGACAACCTCGTTCCGCTCTAGCCTGGCTTGGGTACTGCTCAATTGCTGGTAATACGCCTGTCGGCTCATTCCGTAATGACGGCAGGCCGCCGAGATGCTCAAGCCTTCGACTTGGCTTTGCTCGATGACCTGCCTGAAGGCTTTTTTGGGATTTTGAGCCCGTACTCGTTCTTGATCACATCAAGCATGGCTTCGAACAAGCGCGCTTTCTCGTTGGCATCCCTGAGCTGGACTTCCAATTCCTTGATCCGCTGGTCGGGTGTTTGTGGTAATTGCCGATCGCTCATCTGCACATCCTTTCGAAGGGTGGGCGAAAGATTACGCCAATCCATCCGGCCATGCTTGCGCAACCAAACCAGAACGGTTGATCGTCCTTGTATTCCATAGCGAAGCTGAGCCTGCTTGTAGCTCATTTCGCCCTTTTCAACTTGATCCACTACGCTCAATTTAAAAGCCAGCGTGTAATCCCGCTGACTCCTTCTTTCTCCTGTGTTCATCTGACACTCCTTTCGTCATCGCAAAAAGTGTCAACTTATTTCAGGACGGGTCAATTCTGCATGTCCGACACTTTGGAAAGTTCTGCACGAGCATTCGACATTTGTGTATTCAACGCAACACAATCGCCATCCATATATTTTTCGTGGGAAACATAAGACGCACTTATGCTTTCAGGACGATTGGCACATGCGCTTACAAAAACAAGCACTGCCGAGGCGAGAATAGTTCTCTTGTACACGATAAATTTCCTTCCCTGTGATTAATTGAATGTACAACGGCGAGGAAACTATCATGGTCAGCAGCAAATAAACATATGCCGAAAGACATATTGTTTTACGCAAAAAAAGATGCTAGCGACATCGCCAGCATCTTTTAAAAACCGCTATTACTCGTTTCAGCGTCCGGAACGCAACGCCTCGATACGCTCCTCCAGCGAAGGATGGGTCATGAACAACTTGGCGAAGCTCTTGCCGCCGGAGATGCCGAATGCCGACATCTGTTCCGGCAGAGTCGCTTGCTCGTGGTTCATCTTCAGGCGCTCCAGCGCGGCGATCATCTTCTCGCGTCCGGCCAGGTTCGCGCCTCCGGCATCGGCTCGATATTCGCGCTGGCGCGAGAACCACATCACGATGGTGCTGGCCAGAATGCCCAGCACCAGTTGCGCGGCGATCTCGGCGACAAACATGCCGATGCCGGGACCGTCGCGTCCGTCGTTCTTCAGCAGCACGCGATCTACGAAGTAGCCAAACAGTTTGGACAGGAAGATCACGAAGGTATTCACCACACCCTGGATCAGCGCCAGCGTCACCATATCGCCGTTGGCCACATGACTGATTTCATGCGCCAGCACCGCCTCGATCTCGTCGCGGCTCATGTTGTGCAGCAGGCCGGTGCTCACCGCGACCAACGCGGCATTGCGGTTCCAGCCGGTGGCGAAGGCATTCACGTCCGGCGCATCGTAAGTCGCCACTTCCGGCATGCCGATGCCGGCTGCTTGCGCTTGGCGGCGCACCGTTTCGACCAGCCAGCGCTCGGTCGGATCGGAAGGATGCTCGATAACCTGCGCGCCCACCATACGCTTGGCCGACCACTTCGACATCAGCAGCGAAATAATCGAACCGGCGAAACCGATCACCGCCGACATCACCAGCAGCGCGCCGAAGTCGATCCCGCCGGTCTCGGTCACCCAACGATCCACACCGAGCAAACGCAAGGTGACGCTAATGACGGCGACCACTGCCAAGTTGGTCACAACAAACAGAAAAATTCGCTTCATCTCTACTATCTCCCTCCGATAAAAAACTTGCGGCGCGCAGTGTAACACCATGAAACTTGTACCCCGCCGCCACATCTTATTCGCTTGGTTGAGTCCGAATCGACGCACACCGCGGGATGTGACATGGGGGAAGAAAAAAAGTTTTCAAGCCCGGACTTTAAATCCAGCATCAAACGCCGGCGAGGGTTATCCCCGCTTATACTTTGCAAAGTAACCCATAAACGAAATCATGCGCGCCCCCTGCCCACCTCCCGAACCTATCGCGGCTAAAGCCGCTCCCACAACGACAATCCAACGTCAACGCTGACAAGGTGACTCATGCATAAGAACGACGGCAATCCGATTCGGAGCGACGACATCGTCAAAGTGTGGGACTTGTTCATCCGGCTGTTCCACTGGACGCTGGTGGCCGGTTTTTCCACGGCCTACATCTCGAGCGAACTCCATGCCTCCGAAATCCATGTGCTGGCCGGTTATGCACTGTGCGCACTGCTGATAGCGCGCATCTACTGGGGATTCAAGGGAAGCCCGCATGCCCGCTTCCGCTCCTTCTTCTTTCCCCCCAGCGAAACGCTCGCCTATGTACGCTCGATGCTCGCCGGCCACCCGAAACATTACCTCGGCCATAATCCGGCGGGGGCACTGATGGTCTTCACGCTGTTGTGCATGATGGCCGCGCTGCTATTGACCGGGCTGGCGACACTCGCGGCGATAGACTACGAAGGGCCGCTGCTGTTCATCGCAAATCTCGTCAACGACGAAACAGCCTATGCATTCCGCAGCCTGCACGATGTTCTTTCTGCTATCGCCCTGATTCTGGTCGTAATGCACATCGGCGGCGCAGTGCTCGGCAGTATCCAGCACCGCGAGAATCTCGTGAAAGCGATGTTCACCGGAAAGAAGACCATACCTGGCAGCCGTAACGGGGATTGAGATCAATGCGAACCATATTCAAGGCAGCGCTGCTGGCCGCCGCTCTATTGACCAGCGGCGGCGTTGCCATTGCCGAAGAAGAAAGCTTCACCCAATGGTGGTTCAGCCCTTGGCGGCACAAGGAAGTGCAGCCGGTCGACAACAAGATCTACCAGGAAGAATGCGGCGGCTGCCACCTGGCCTACCAGCCCGGCCTGCTGCCGACCAAGTCATGGGAAAAGCTGCTGACCGAAACCGCGCTGGCCGACCATTTCGGCGACGATGCCACGCTGGACGCGGAGACGCTGAAGGAGATACGCGATTACGCGCTGGCAAATGCGGCGGACAAGTCCTACCATAAGCGCTCGCGCAAGATCGCACTGGCGACCGCAACGGGCGACGCGCCGCTGCGCATCACCGACGTGCGCTACATCAAGCGCAAGCATCACGAAATACCTGAGAAGATGATCAAGGGCAACAAGGACGTAAAATCGTTGAGCCATTGCAACAAATGCCACACCAAGGCGGAAGCAGGCAACTACGATAACGACACCGTTTCCATTCCCAACTATCCGGATTGGAAAGACTGACCGCCTGAAGCGCAGGCGCGGAACCGGTTTCGGAGGAACGAAAGGAACTAGACTTGGACACACCTGCCGCCTACACCCGCACCGCGATCAGCCTGCACTGGCTGATCGCCCTGCTGATCTTCGCCGCCTTTCCGTTCGGCGTTTACATGAGCGATCTGCCGTTATCGCCGGACAAACTCAAGCTCTACAGCTACCACAAGTGGATAGGCATCACCGTGCTGCTGCTCGCGGCGATCCGCCTGTCCTGGCGAGTCACCCACCGCCCGCCCCCGCTGCCCGCGACGATGCCGTCATGGGAAAAACTGGCCGCGCAATCCGTGCACTTGCTGCTTTATGCGCTGCTGTTTGCGATACCGCTGAGCGGCTGGCTGATGAGCTCGGCCAAGGGCTTCCAGACCGTATGGTTCGGCGTGCTGCCGCTGCCCGACCTGGTCGGCAAGGACAAGGAACTCGGCAAGCTGCTGGAGGAAGTGCACGAGCTGCTGAACTTCGCCCTGCTCGGTCTGGTGGTCGCCCATGTGGCCGGCGCGCTGAAGCATCACTTCGTCGAACGCGACGACATCCTCGCGCGCATGCTGCCGTTCCTGCGGAGAAAAACATGAAAAACCGGCTCGCCCTGTTGTTGCTTTGCATCGCATTGCCGGCTGTCGCGGCCGACTTCACCGTGCTGAGCCCGCAACAAAGCAGCGTCGCCTTCGTGTCGAAACAGATGGGCGTGCCGGTCGACGGCAGCTTCCGCAAGTTCTCCGCGACCTTCAAGGTCGATCCGGCCAAGCCCGAGCAAGGCCGTGCGCGCATCGACATCGACCTGACCAGCATCGACACCGGCAACGACGACGCCAACCAGGAGGTCGCCGGCAAGGCATGGTTCGACAGCAAGAAATACCCGACCGCCAGCTTCGTCTCCAGCCAGGTCAAGGCGCTGGGCAAGGGACGCTTCGAGGTGCTCGGCGACATGACCATCAAGGGCAAGACGCTGAAAATCCGCGCGCCGTTCACGCTGGAGCAGAAGGCCGGTGCGCTGATCGTCGGCGGCAGCTTCCCGCTCAAGCGCCTCGATTACGGCATAGGCTCCGGCATCTGGGGCGATACCGAAGTGGTCGCCGATGAAGTCCGGCTCGATTTCCGTTTCACCCTGACGCAATAACCCAGAAAGGATATCCCATGCTCAAACCGCTCAGCCTGATCGTCGCCGCCCTGCTCGCCGTGCCCGCGCATGCGGCCGACACCTACACGATAGACGCGCGCCATACATTCCCGGTGTTCGAGGTCAACCACCTCGGCTACTCCACCCAGCGCGGCCGCTTCAACAAGAGCAGCGGCAAGATCACGCTGGACATCGCCGCGAAGAAAGGAAGCGTGGCCCTCACGATAGACACCGCCTCGCTGGACATGGGCTTCGACAAATGGGACGAGCACATGAAGGCGGAAGATTTCTTCAACGTCGAGTTCTACCCGACGATGCGCTTCGTCTCCGACAAGCTGGTGTTCGAGGGCGACAAGGTCGTGGCCGCCGAAGGCAGCTTCACATTGCTCGACGTGACGAAACCGATGAGGCTGACCGTCAGCAACTTCCGTTGCGCGCCCCACCCGATGAACAAGAAACAGGCCTGCGGCGCGGACATCTCCGCCACACTGAAACGCTCCGAATTCGGCATGACCAAATATGTGCCGGCGGTCAGCGACGAGGTGAAGATTTCGGTTCCGGTGGAAGCGTTCAAGGACTGAGCGGAAATACCGCGCAACGCAAAGGGCAGGCCATCAGGCCTGCCCTTCTTCTTGCATCCCGCGAATCGGACGTTGCGCCCCGAACTCGAATCCGCGTATCATCTGCCAGTTCTTCGAGTTCAAGCTCAGGGAGGGGCGGATCACTCATGAAACATCTGCGTTTATGGATTCTGTCTTGCATCGCGGCATATGGCCTGGCGGCTCAGGCGGCCGACGATGGCCTGTTCCCGGAAAAAATCTACTTCCCCAGCGAACAGACCGTCGGCCGCGGCCAGACCGCGCTCTGGACCCTGCCCAACATCGCGACCCAGTACCAGCCCAGGCAAGCCACCCAGGTGCTGCGTAACGCCATCGCCGCGCAATGGGACGGACGCATCCTCGATGCGCAGATCATGCTGGATGAAGCCAGGAAGATCACGCAAGCCGGATCGGCCGAACGCGCCGAGATCGACCTGCTGAACGTCAGCTTCCTGCTGCAAGGCGACAATCCGCAGAAGGCACTGGAATTGCTGCCACGCTACTTCGACGATGCCCGCTTTTCCGCCGATGCCCACGCGCAGGCCGCCATGGCACACCTGGCGCTGGGGCAAGCCGAACCCGCACTCCAACAAGCGCAACTAGCACACGCTACGGGCCGCAACGCATTCCTGCCGAACATGGCGATGTCCTATGCCTTGCAGGGAGTCGGTCAACTGACGGAGGCATACCGGCAGATGCACGACTTCAACCAGACCAACCCTGAGTCGGCCATGGCGCTGGCCCACGAAGCCGAACTCGCGCTGATGCTCGACCAGCCGGAGGCCGGCAGGGGCCATGCAATCCGCGCGCATGAACTGGATGCCGCCAACCCCTATGTCAGTTCGGTATACGGCCTAGTGCTGCTGATCGACGGCCGCGGCGCGGAAGCTGCGAACGCTTTCGATGCGGCCCTGCGGCACGACCCGCACGACGCCAAGGCCCTGCTGGGCAAGGCGCTGGCCGAACTCCAGCGGGGCGACAACAAGGCCGGGCTGCGCTTGCTTGAGCAGGCACACGACGCCGACCCCGGCAGCGCCATCATCCTCACTTATCTGGGCGCGGCGCAACAACAAGCCGGCCAGAACGAAGCTGCGATGAAGAGCTGGCGCAGCGCCCGGCAAGCCGACCCGATGGATCCCTCGCCATGGTTGTATCAGGCCAGGACGGAATTGCAGGACAACCGTCCGATGGCGGCGCGGGAATCGATGCGCGAAGCCCGCGCGCGCATGGACAACCGCTCGGTCTATCGCGGCACACATCTGCTGCAACAAGACGCGCAAATCTACCAGTCCATCCAGGCCGACATCCAGCGCCAGCTCGGCATGGCGCAACGCGCCGCGCTCGACCTGGCCACGCTACCGGGCAAGAAGGACAGCAACACCCTGCGCAACCTCGCCGACCTGCTGCAAGGACAGCGCTTCGGCGAATCGGCGCGGCGCAGCCTGCTGCTGCAAAGCCTGTTCGACGCCACACCCGGCCGCCTGCCGGAAGAGATCGACATCTACGGCGACGGCGCCGGGCAAACCGGTGCCACCACCCCGCAGCACGGCGAGGTCAGCGGCCTGCACGCGCAACGCCTCAGCTACAACGACTACGACAGCCTGTTCGCTACGCGCACCAAGCTGTCCGTCGATGCCACGGCCGGCAGCCGCAACAGTCTGGGCGGACAGTTCCGCTTCGGCGCAGGCAACGACACCCTCGGCGTCTCGCTGGCCCATCGCCAGCACCGCACCGACGGCTTCGACCCCTACGATTCGCTCGACAACAGCATCTCGCAAGGCGTGCTGCAATGGCGTCCGCAGACCGACACCCAGCTCTTCCTGTCGCACCAGACCTTCGCCTCGCGTCGCGGCGAGACCTTCTATCCGGCCGACATCCTGATCGGCGCGCATGCCGCAGTCGCGGACGACAGCCAAGTGACCCGAGTCGGACTGCGCCAAGGCATCGGCGAGACCGGCGAGCTGCGCGCGCTGCTGAGCAGCCAGCGCACCAGCCAGCATATCGGCTTCGAGGATTTCTCCATACCGCCGTTCACCTTCACACAGGACGGCAACAGCAACGCGGAAAGCATCGAGCTGCAATACCGCCGCAGCAACGGGGCTTACACCACGCAATGGGGTGTGCAGCAAGTTCGTGGCCGTATACTCAATCCGACCTCTTTTATCGATAGCGGCCTCGATGCACAGCGTGCCTATGCCAAGGGGCAGTTTAGCCTGCACCCGCACTGGCTGCTGGATGCGGGACTGAGTTGGGGCCGTATCGTCAGGCCGGACAATACGGGCAGCGGCCTCACCACCCAGCTCGAACGCTGGCTGCCGCAACTCGGTCTGGCCTATATGCCGGACGACGCCACAAGGCTGAACCTCGCCGTCTGGCAGGGTATGGGCGTGCCCTCGGTCGGCGACGCCGCGCTGACGCCGACCACGCTGGCCGGCATAGCACTGAACCGTCCCGGCGACGAGAGGCAATTGGTGCAGGGACTCGCGCTGGACGGCTGGCAACGGCTAAGCGCGGACTGGTCGCTGGAGGCCGGTGCACAACGCCGCGACAGGGATGACCCGACCATTGCGGGGGGAGTGCAAGAGTTTGTTAAGTATCGGCTAGACACCGGCAAGCTGGCTCTGTACTGGCAAGCGGCGGAGCAGCCCTGGCAGGCAACGCTGGCGCAGGAATATGAGAGGTTCAATTGGATTTATCCCGGCTATGCCCCGCTGAATTCGGTGCGCGAGCAGCGCTTGGATTCTACGCAGTTGCGGCTGCGCTGGTTCGCCGCCGCACACTGGACGCTGGGGCTGGACCTGAGCCACAACCTTGTGGACGGCATGCAAACCTCGATCCTGACGCCGGACATCCCCTATGGCGACCGCTTCGATCAGGCGGACGCCAGTCTGGGTTGGCAATCGGGACAGGCCTCGTTCAGCGCCGGGATGCGCAACGCGGCCGCCACCCGCTTCCAGTACACCGATCCCGACCGCCTGAACCCGCGCTTCAGTCCCGGCCGCCTGTACTATGCCAAGCTCAGGCTGGACTGGTGAGGCCGCTCTGCCAGAGTAGCCCGCGCGATAAACACCGTTTTTTTCAACCACCAAAGGGAGTACATCATGAAGAAATTGCTATTGCTGTTGACCGTCCTGATCTTCGCCGTCGGCTGTAGCGGAGAGAGCACCTCGGCCCCCGCCACAACGACGACCACTACGGCGGTCGCGCCCGCTGCGGCCACAACCGAAGCCAGCGCCGTCCCCTCATCCGAGACCTCATCGCCTGCCGCCACGACGGACGGAGCGGCCAGCGTGCTAGCCTGCCCTGCCGGATGTGTCATGATGAGTTGCCCACCGCCGGGCGGAGCTCCTAACTGCTGCAAGAAGACTCCTACCGGCTATCAGGTTTGTCCACAGTAGCAGCACACATGATCGCTCGCGTTTCCTGACCTTTAGGAAACCGTCGTTCGAAGAAGGGCAGCCGCAAGGCTGCCCTTTTGTCTGGATGCAAGTCCGAGAGTGTCCGCGTTCCGGCTAGCTAGTGCGATCGGCGATCTCGCTAGAGTCGTCCCTACTGTCGCGCCAGCGGGTCCTGCAGATAGAACCTCACCATTTTCCCGTACACCTCGGGATAGGCCTGCTGCAGCACATCCGGCGCCTCGAAGAAATACTCGGAAAGGACGGCAAAGAACTCCGCCGGGCTTTCTATAGCATAGGGATCGATAGCGGTTTCCTCGCCGCGATCCACGCGACGGCAGAGGTCGTCGTAAGCGGCCTGGAAGTCATGCGCCCAAGCCTGCGCATCAATACCGGAATGCAGCGGCGGACGGCCATTCGCGTCGCCGCTCTTCATGTCCAGCTTGTGGGCGAACTCGTGGATCACGACGTTGAATCCCTCGCCATAGCCTTGGCAAGACCACGCGACATCGTCCCAGGACAGCACCATGGGGCCGCCCTCCCAGGCCTCGCCGCTGCGTGCATGACGGACATGATGGACGACACCGGCCTCGTCCATCTGCTCGCCTTCATAGACGAATTCGCCGGGATAAACCACGATCTCGCTCCAGCCTTCGTACCAGCCGTAGCCGAGGTTCAGCACCGGCAGCGCCGCAAAGGCGGCGATGGCGGTGGCCATGCCGGCATCCACCTCCGCCCCGCCGGCACCCGAGAACGACTTATCAGCAAGCAGCCGGGCCGCCAGTTCGCGCAAGCGAATCCTCTCATCCGGACTCAGCCCGTCGAACAGCGGTAGTTCCATCACCGACCGCCAGGTTTCCTCGTCCAGCGCATGCGCGCCCCTGCCGCCTCCGAACAGGCCGGCAAGCAGTTCCAGCGGGTTCAGTTTCCTATCACGCGATTGCATTCATTCCTCTTTCCGAATCGATGGCGCGCCACCGTAACCCGCCGCCGCCATGCGGTCAACAGGCCATGACGCAAACAAAAAAGCCGATGCGGCGTGCCGCATCGGCTTGATCGGACACTGCTGATAGCGAGGAATAAAGTCTGTCGAGGCACCAGTTCCAACGCATTGATTCCAATATCCCAGAAAATTAGCAAAAGTGTCATTAAGTCTGTCGGGACTCCTAATTTTTGCGTTCGTCATTTCGAGTCAGGGAATATAGTCTGTCGAGAGCAATCAGTATTGCTATTGACACCGGTAAATCACCGCTCAGCGGGTGACTTCCAAGCCTGGAAATGAACGAGGGGATCGACGCTACCAATCAGCTCACGTGCATGCCTAAGACGCTCAAGCAGTTTGAATCTTTCTCCTTCCTCCAAACCAGAGGCGCGCCTCTCTGCCTCCATGAAAAACTGCTCAATGCGGTAAGATTCCGCCCAACGATCAATGATGAGATGTAAATCCTCTTTGCTTTTCTTGAGTGTTTCAGCGGCTCGTCGTTCCGCCTCCTCACGTCTCCACACTTCCTGTTGGGCTTTCCAGCGCTGCCGCTCAATTTCTGCTTGGCGCATTCCTTCCTCGACCAAACGGGCAATTTCAACCGCGGCCCCTTCTAGTTCCTTCACAATTCCTTTTATCTGCGTATCAAGACTGCGTGCTGCTGTCGTTTCTTTCCATTGTTTTTTCCAACTAGCCATTGGATAAGGCGAATAGGCCTGCACGCATAATCTGCCAGTTGGAAGGTCTTTCCTAGTCGTCCAAGTGTGATTGCTACGTTTTGGCGGGACATAATCCTTCTCCCGAACATACTCGCCATTGACGTAGCGCACCTCCACTTCCTCCGACAACTCGATAATTGTCAAACCAATTGCCACGGTCCCAACATAAACTACAGTTTCGCGCGCTGGTGACCAAAGGTTATTGAAATAGCGGCTCTTACCTGGATTTTCGCGCTCATCTACAGCCTCTCTACGAAGGTGTTCACCATGCGGTGTGAGTACAACTCGATGACCACGCTCCTCAAGCGCCAAGAAGAATTGATTAGCGAAAGACAGTGCTTTGTCGAGTGTGGGCTTTGTGACGGCCAGGTCCACCAGCAATTTCTTAGTCGGCTTTAGATAGCCACCTTCATAAGATAGCCGCCCGGACTCAAAAAGTGATTTTGCTCCATTGATAAGGGGGTGCTGGTTTGTGCGCGGCGAGGGGGGCTGTCGCATGCGCTTCATACTGACAGGCGGCTTAGGCAACGGCCTTGGTACCTGAGCACTGCTACCGTCCCTAGACCAAGCCAATTCATCTCCTGGTCGAACTTCAGGGAGCGGAATTTTCCTTTCTATCTTGCCAACTGCGAACTTCGCCCAATATCCGCGCTCGGGCCGAGGAACATTCATACGAGCACAAACCCTCGCCATATAACTAGAGGAGACATCAAATCTTGCGGCAACTTTGAGCATAGGCTCAGACCAGACAAGTTCATACAGCGACTCGCGGGTTAGCGGTAGTTCAATCTGCGCTTGTGTTTGTGTTTGTGAATCGTCCTTTACTGTCATAGCATTTGCCCCCTCAAATAACTATTTTTTGGAAAGTACAGTGCAATGTTATAGTTGTTATAGTGAACAGATTTTATTTATATTTCAGTCAGATAAAGATGCAATCGAGTGAACCAGAAAACGGTAATGCAGAAGCCTGGATTAAGTCATGCTCAGAAGCTGGCTCTACGGAATCGGAACGGTATCTTGTTCGCTTAGCTCGGAAAGCATTTCTTTCACTTTGGAGCTATTCAAACGTCTACACGGATGAGGGGCGTAAAGGTCGTCGTGGTGATGGAAAAGAGCTCTGTGATCTTCTAGTAGTTTTCGGGAATGACGTTATTCTCTTTTCTGACAAACATTGTGAATTCATCCCTCACGCAGATATTAATGTAGCCTGGAATCGTTGGTATAAGCGTGCGATTGAGAAATCCGCCAAGCAGCTGGCCGGCGCGGAAGCATGGCTAACACGTTTCCCAGATAGATTATTCCTCGACCCTGGTTGTAAGACGCGCCTCCCTATTCCACTTCCTGAGCCTTCGAAACAACGTATTCATTTGGTTGCGGTGACTCGGGGCGTTTCAGAGTCAGCTGCAGCATATTGGGGGGGCGGTAGCTCGGGCAGCCTATTCATCGATACATCACTTGAACAAAGTGAACACCGTAGCGCTCCTTTCCGTGTGGGATGGGTCTTGCCAAATAAACGATTTGTTCATGTCTTAGATGAAACGACTCTCGACATTGTGTTGCAGGAGCTAGATACCGTTTCGGACTTTGTGACCTATCTAACAAAAAAACAAGAGCGATTGGCGGAGTCTGGTGCCGAATTTCTGATCCCCGGGGAGGAGGAGCTTGTTGCTCACTACTTGAGTCGATTTGACCCTAAGAGCCAGGAGCATTATTTTCCTGAAGCTCCAAACGATGCGTTAGTTGCATTAGACGAAGGCCACTGGGCTTCACTATTGGCAAGTAAGGCATATCGCGCTCGACGCAAAGAAAATGAAATAAGTTATCTTTGGGACGAGCTTATCGAATACCAGAACAAACATATCATTGCTGGAAGTGCGAGCGTCCTATACGGAGTCGAAGAGTCTGTTGATATCTATGAGCGCGTGATGCGAATGATGGCCCAAGAGAATCGACTTGCTCGGCGCATCTTGGGGGAAAGTATTTCTCGTGTTCGCGGCGTGAATATGAAAGGCAAGAGGTTTACGCGAACAATCATCGGTGGTCCAGACAAAAAACGCGCTTACATTTTTATGTCACTGCCACACCCTGCGGAACTTAGCTATTCTCAATACAGAGAATGGAGGCAAGACCAACTCTTTGGGTATTGCCTTGGATGCAAATTAAAATTTGACCATGTAAGCGAGGCGCTAGGAATCGCTTTTGAACCGAGCACAGCGGAATCCATTTCTGTGGACTTTTTGTTAATTGGTTTCGATGAAACACCCTTAGATCCAGATTTTGCCAAGGACATTCAAGAGCATCTTGTTGAAGAAAACATGTGGAATCCTAAAAAAATGGCATTCTCTACGATTCCCCAAGCTACTCCGTTCCCCCAAAAACGATCTAAATTATTTCGTTCTCGCCGAAGCTAGAAGCGCTCTATTGTCCGCATCCGCTCTACATTAACCACCTAACTAGCCATTAGACTTATTCAATTTGATCTCGATACCAGTTGGCGTTTCGTTTTAGATCCTCTGCAGTAGGCGATGCCTTCCTTCCTATAGGTACAACCTTTCCGGACGTTTTTGTTTTCTTGAACTCGCCATTTCTAATTTCTCTGATCTTGCGTCTCTCGCTGCCCGTTAAAGCTGACTCTAGCTCGGCAGCTGCAAACTTTTCCTGACGGGCACTAATTGTGAAATCCAAAAATTCTTGTGCCTTTGTTGCTTCAGCCGGAATTGGACACCACAAATCTTTTCTGTTTTTATCTGGACGATGTTGAATGGCCTGTGCGGACAGTATCTCTGCTTGGTCTTTGTATCGCGCATACTCTGAAGATTCGTAGGCTAAACGTATCGCTCGATGATCAACAATCCCACCTCTGGCATGCTCAGTTCGGAATGCTATTACCAAGAGTTTAGCCATTGCCCGCTTCCTCCCAGCTGAATAGGCATGAAAATCCTTTGCACCTCCTTTAGAGTCATATTTGAAATAATCTGGAGCAACAACTCGCTGAGCCTCAAGGGTATCCACCCAATCCAGTGAAGTCCAAGCATCCGGAATAAGTACAAGAGTGTTTGATAGCAATCTTTGTTGCTCCTCCTCTGGCCGTCTGTAAAGGCGATGTAACAGGCTATAGTTGGCTGCGAAAATAAATGGAATCCCGATGTAACCCAAGGAAAGCAACATTTGGGTTACACGCGCATTGGCGCTTTCGCTTCCGGTGGCAAACTGAAATTCGTCGGCCAAAATGAAGGGGATGCCATCTCTGAAACCAAGCTTCCTGCATTTGTTAATGAGCTCTGCCGGCTTGCCATCAGAACCCGCAAGGAACCTAAGTACATCTTTGGGAGCACTCCGTGCCTGAATCGTTACCGACCATGCCTTATTTAGAGGAAATGGAGAATGCCCTGCATCTACAAGAATCTCTTGGTTAGGAAACTGAACTCGGCGAAAAGCCTCCATCAATTTGGTTTTTCCGACCCCGCCCAACCCCGTTAAACAAACAGGTGGCGAAAAGGTAGGTAGTGGTGGATCATTACTATAGAGTCCCCCAAGAAAAGTCTTTGTATCTGGATAGCTCACTACGCAATGTGCATGGGCAATACCAGCTAATCTCTGCAATACAGCAACACACTGAGTCGTCGGATGAAATATGGTGTCGAGTGCCATCTCCAACCGTTTACACGCTAGATCGACCGGCATTTCCGCCAAGTCAGTCAGCGGCGAAATGGTTACTTGAGCTCGTTGTCTGATGACCGCCGGATTAAGTAGCAGCTCAAACCGTGCCGCCCATGGATTAGTTTTTTCCTCCATTAGGCCGCCTTCTTTGGAGAGTGTACTTGTTGAACCTCTTTCGCCTCTTGCCTTGCTTGCGCAGTTTTCTTGGGTTTACCTGAGCATCGACCTGAGCTATCCCATGCCTTCCCCGTGTCCTCAAAAAAACGTTGCCGAAGGTCGGATGAACAAGCATTTTGATGAATACGAAACGCCGACTTTACGCGTTTTCTAGCCTCATCCCATTGAGCAAGCTCTGACAATGACATCCACATAGTCTCATCATCGCCACGAATCCTCAGCATCGACTCAAGTAGATATAACCGCCCCCTCACTTCCACCCAGGCGTGTCGAATGCACATATCAAGGACGTAGCCAGCAAGTGTCGTTCCAACATTGTGAAATTCGCCAGATTTTTCAAATAAACCGGCTTGAGCCAGATCGGTTGATAGATAGCGTCTTGCCCCGAGGTAAATCCCATCCTGACGCAAAGAGAACTCGGCGGGGCTAAGAAATGTTCTAACAGCTTCATCAATGCTCATTGATTGGGAATCATTCCGGAAAATCTTATCGTAGTAATTCCACAAACCAATTGGATTCGGTGTAATCATTGCCAGATCGCCATCTGGATCTAATCTGTCCTCCATATTTGCGGCATTGTTGTACTCGATCAGATCAAGTATTTCTCGTTTGGCGAGTTCGACAGGAGTCAATGAACTTTGATGAAAGGTCGGCTCTCCTTCAATGCCGATCTCACGAGGGTGGGATGATTCAATAGTTGCTTTAGATTGCCCCGCCCAGGAAGGAGCTATATCTCGAATGGGGAATCTTTTTTGAATCTCACCGATCAGGTCTTTTCTTGCCCCAGGACCGCGATCAATCGCAAAGTGACTAGGCACCCCTTCACTTGTCCATTCACCAGGCCTGAGATCAATACCAAAAAGACTGCAAAAGAAAGCCTTGGGAACAGCCATAGAAAAAAGCATCATGCGATACGCGGTATTACGTTCAGCACCAAATGAGAAGCCAATACCAACCTTCATTCCCGAGAGACAGTCTCGTCCGACCACAACACATATCGCTGGCAGCGAAGACCCTTCAATATAGCCTTTAGGATGCTCATTTGTGTAATAGCCATCTGCTTCAATCCGCTCCATCAGGTTTGCGATTTCCTCACTAAATCGCCCTTTGGAAGCTGCAATACGGTTTCTATAGCGCACCGCTCCATAGAGAGTTCTTTGAACGTTATCCCGACCAATGGCCTTTTTGACTTGATATCGAAACTGATTTCCGGTTGGAAATGGCTTTCCATCGGGTGAAATATAAATTTTCATGCCATTCCACCCCGTGACGATCTGGCATTTGAAGTCATGGATCATTGCATCCTGATAAATGGAACTCATCTTGACTCCTGGCGCAGCACGCTTCAGATAACTTTTCAGGCATTGCTCAATCAATTCCTGGCTCATGCCATTTCCATAATTCTTGCCGTATGCAATGTTTGGAGCCCCAAACTTCTTATCCGGATACTGATCACGCTTCCAAGTTCCAGAGTGGTGATACGGAGGGAGCAATGTCCATATATTTCGACCGAAGCATAGGTATGTCAGAAGCCATAGCCGATACCGTGTTTCATTTTGTTTCGGACTACACATCGCAGCACGTAAATTGATTTCCCTTTGTGGATCCGGACTAGCAAATATGGACGGGATATCTGCAAGAGCAGGTTGTATGTATAGATAACGAGTTTCAACACGCTTTTGATGGGATATCTTTGACGTGGATGAACGAATTCGGTCGATCTGCGAAAGATCGAGTCCCTCCAGTTCCCTTAGCCAGGGAGGAAGAGATTCCTGTCGCTCTGTTGGAAGAATCATTTCTTGACGACAACCATCCTCAAATTCAGCCCTATTTACGACGACGAGTTCTGCACATGGCGAACCTTGCCCAAGCTCCCAATTGAAAATTACGAGAAGAACGCGATGGTTCCGAGCATTACTGCACAAGAAATGAAATCGAACACCTTTCGGCAAGTATTTCCATCCTTCGGGGGCGATAATTTGCGTGCCTATTTTCATCGCGCCTCCTTGAACCAATCTCGATAGTGCGCAATGACATCGATAGTCTCCGAATGTAGTGGTCGATTAATCAGGATTGGACGAAAGAGATCGACTCGCAATCGTCGATCCCAAATCGCCTGATATAAGACAGATCTGCAATCCTCCGCCGAATATCGTCCTTTCATCACAAAGTATGAAAGAACCTCTCCAGGAGGTATCTCCGCCTCATGGGCAGCAATAATCTTGTCTAGAATTTCCGCTCGTTGCTCTGAAGAAAGGTCAACTTTGCGACGGTGGTACAGAAATAGATGACGGAGATTAGCAACAACATGCTGATCAATTTCCTCGCCGGCAATCCGCAATGTCCTGATTCCCGCATCAAGGTAATAGGATTTCTCAATCTCATGTCTGGCCAGAACAGCATGGGAATCTATAAATTCCCGGAGCTTCCCATCGCGACGTGGCCCTGGACGGGCAAAACTGATTTGCTGATCTTTAATTGTCCAATTAACACAAAATATCTGGCCAGAGGCTCCCTTAATTGCCCAAAGAAGATCCCCTATCCACGGAAATACTAGAGTCAATGACTCTCCTATCCTCTCGGGATTGGGAACTCGAATCCGAGGAAGCAAATTCAAGTGCCCAAGTCTCTCAGCGACATCAATAACGCCCATCAGAGGAGCAAGCTGAGTTCGATCCGTGTTAAGCATTGTCCACAATGGATGAACCGTTGGCTCTGGGGATAGCATCCGCTGCTCCTGCAGGCCAACAACGTCAGGGTGGTAAAAGCCAAGCAATGCAGCATTGCGCTCAGAAGTTGAAAGCAGATGGGTCTCTCGCCCACCAAGTTTAGATGGCGTCAGAATGAATGCCCGGGAAATCGATGGTGCTTCCTGAGGAGTAGCCAAGATGCTGGGGGTATAGGTCTCGTCCCAAGCAGGACAAGATTGACGCCGATAAATTACTTTTAAGCGCGTCGCAGAAATCCCTTTTTTCGATGCCATGGCAACCTCAGTGCATCATGAGGTTATGCTGGCTAGTAAATGAAGGGATGAAATAGAAATACATGATGAGTCTCCTTTCCGGAATAATTAAGTATTGTTATCAATACATTTGCAGGTAAATGCAGATGCTAAAGACGACAAGAATCTTGACTTGCATACCGGAACAGAAGATACTTCAAGCGCCAACGAGAAGTACCCTGCTTAGGCAGGCAAGCCGAATCTTTCAGCGATGAGGGGTTCGGCTTTTGTTTTTATATCGTTTAATCTCTCCTATTTTCCGGCTCCTATAGCCGCTCTATTGGCTACGAGTTGGCGAGATAGCTCGTCTATTCCCAAAGCCACTCCCTGCTTTAATCCAAGAGCCACAGCTATCTGATGGCTTTGCCCTCGCATGCATTTCCGCCGCCCCTCTAAGACCTGATAGACCAGGCCAGCAGAAAACCCGCGCACTCTTGCCCATTCAGCGACAGACGTCCCCGATATTTCAAATAACTCCTTTGCTGCTGCGGCATTCAATATTGGCTCAGACATGGATTCTATCAGAATGTATGTTTTAGCAATCAATTTAACACGGAATTGACCATTTGTTGTATTGTAAATACAATTCTTCACATCTCTGTACAAATCTCTACATCAACAGCTATGGGAATTCCTTCGGGTTTGGGGTTGCGGCTTAAAGAAGAACGCAAGCGCTTGAAGCTAAGCCAGACGGAATTAGCGCAAGTCGGCGGGGTTGGGCGCCTAGCTCAGTCGCAGTACGAATCTGAAGTTACCGCCCCGACAACTCGATACCTTTCGGCAATCGGTGTTGCTGGCATCGACCTCGCCTATCTAATCTTGGGGACAAAGTCAGAGACCGGAAGCCTTACCACGGAACAAATGGATCGAGTCGAGAAAAAAGCCTTTGAATGGGTAGAGGTTTATGCCGAAGCGCAAGCTGATAAACGCCTGAGCGCGGAGACGCGGCGCTTTATGTATCAAATCTTCCGGAGTTTTTGGGTTCAGGTGGAACTCGGAAAATTACCGGCAGATTTAGATCCCAAGATGTTTATGTCACAACAAATCGCGAACCTGAACAAGTAGAGGTTAAAATGGACGAGACGAATCAGGCCTTACAATTCTTGTCTGCTTTTCAACGTATGGCCCTAGATCCCGAAACCCTTCTCTTAGAAGGAGACGCCCTCGATCATCGTTTCAAATCCCTCGTCCAGAAAGAAATAGCAAACGAAGAGGAAAACAACCGAACCAAGGTTGCCAGCCATCGTAATACCCGGTCCTCAGTTACCTTTGCGGCGTTTCGGTCTGGGAATGATCAGCGACTAACAGTTTGCACCCCGCAAGAAAATGAGTTGCTAGAGGGCTGGCAATCACGAATGGGGGCGATTAATTACCTGCCTGATGGCGTAAAAATTGACCAGCTAATTGGAGTGGTTGCCCGGCAACAAAATACATCATTGACGGCAGAGTTAGGCTTTGACTATTACGCAAGTGTCATTTTGGGAATGTCCAGAGAGGCACTTCTGCAGAATCACACTCTTAGTCCCTTCTTCAATGCTCTCCAAGGATTAAAGCCCAACAAAGCCGGCAACAAGTCGCTCAAACATCGACAAGCATTCGAACGGAAAGCCCCGTTTAGGCTCGGTGGAAAATTTTTACACTACTGCCAACAATGCGCCAAGGAAGATTTGGCCTTGTTCGGTTATTCATATTGGCGGAGAGATCACCAGCTTCCTGGAATGCTCTGGTGCTCAAAGCATGGCCACCAGCTCAAATCGGTCCGGCGTCGTGATGCCATCGAACAGTGTCCACATCAGATAACAGATTCTCTTGTTGATAATCGAGTGCATTCCCTTACCCAAGTCCAGACTGAAGTCCTAAAGAGATATGCGAGAATCTCGAGTGAGATCCTTAGTCAGGCATCTGCAATTGATAGCCTCGCAGCTAGTGCTGTACTTAATCACCAAGCCAAGACCAAGAATTTAAGAATCTCCAAACTAGGAAAGCGAACGACCGTCAGTAGCGAGCTAACTAGACTATTGCCTATTTGGTGGCTCAACGAAACCAGCCCTCGAGTACAGTGGGTTCAGGACAAATATATATCGACTATTGATGGCGCCTGTATTCCAGGAACAACACGCTACACCACTACTACTCTGAGCCTTTTGGCTGCATTGTTCTATGAGGACCAGACTCAAGCAATCTCTGAAATTCTCAAACCTCGCGAGCGTGTAGTAGAGAAGCAAAGGGGATTTGATTATTGGGCAAGTAAAGATGTTTTTGATGAATACATTGCCCAACGAGGTGTTGTCAGTCGTGTTGCAGCCCAGCTCTCACTACCTCTCAGTACCGTTGGAGTTGGCTTGCTAAATCAGGGACTACCTGGCTTGGGTAAAGCATCTTTGACGATAAAGGCAGCACGAGCTTTTTTAGCAGGTCAGTCATTAGCTGAAGCCTGCGCCGAGAGTGGCACATCCACAGAAGAGTTGGAAGAATTATTGCGCGCAGGCTGTTCTAAACTTAGAAACGCTCTGGATGCCATTCCCGACAAAATTACCTCATATGCACAAGAGCCGGTATCTGGGAACGAGAACCTCCTTCAGGCTGCCGGCTAAATATCTGGGCGAGTTGAAATGAGGCTCCGAGGGTAACTCGGTTTAGTCACATGGGAAAAAGCCCCATCGGATAATTAATTCGTCTCTAGCGATGGCCATTCAGATGAGTGAATACGAGAACATTCCAGATCTTTTCCCCTCTCTATCAATCCCTGAAATTCACGACGGGGAATCCCTTTACAGCTGGTGCGCCAGATTCCATCAGCTATCTTGCAATTTCTCTCCGAGAAAAACGAGTCAACAGCTTTTTGATCATCCATCATCTGGCCTTCACCCCGACTTCCCAACACCACTTGGGATGTTCCATGCAAAATCTCGAGGTCAGCTTGGAACATTAGAGGACCTAATCTGCCTCCGTACGCTGTTCAGTTTTTACCGTTCCTTTCTTCCCGCCTCGAGAGTCACAGCACTGGCATCAGCCATCGAAGAGAACAGCTACGGGAAGGTTCACCACATACTAGGGTTGGCAGCCAGCCTGCCTGATGGCCCGGAGCCATTGAAAGCCTGTCCAAGTTGTATACAAGAAGACCGCATTCACTTACCTAGCAGCTGGTGGCGTATTGAACATCAATGGCCTGCCATATTCATCTGTCAGCGCCATCAACAGCCATTGCTTCAGATCAAGAAAGCGGTTGCTGGGCAGCCCTTAAGAAATTGGATTCTGCCAGAGCATGTTGAAGAACAAAATGGATGGCAGAAAATGCCACCGATAACCCCTACGATGCTTTTTCGGATGACCGAAATATCAAAATGGTGCTCAATCATCTCAAAATCTAGCATTCACCTTGAAACCACCAAACTGAGATATAGCTATCTCCTGGAAGCCAAAGAACTCGGCTATGTGGCTATGGACGGCTCGGCACGACTAATGCAGTTACGCGATGCATTTATAAGGTGGCTGGAAGGTTGTTCAACTTGGCCGGGATTGTCTTTTGTGAATGAGATTCAAGATGCGAATGCGGGTTTCATCGGGCAATTGATAAGGCAATACCCTGGAATACGCCATCCATTGAAGCATGTTCTATTGATGGCACATCTATTCCCATCGGCCAGCTCATTTTTTGATAGGTACAAAGAAGTATCTGAAATTATTGACACCGATGGCCACACCGGAATCAAGCGAAAATTGTCAAATGTTCGTGACGGGTTAGTAAAACTGGTGAGAGATGATCGGCGGTCAGTAAACTCAGCAGCAACCGAACTCGGCCTATCATTAACGCAAGCGACTAAGTTCCTAAATAAAACTAACGTACCTTACCAGCACAGACCAAGAATTGTTGGTACGGAGAAAGAAGTTGCCCTTGAGCTCTCACTTAGAGCCGGTAGAGAACGTGCTGAAATTTGTCTGGAGCTTGGTATTCGGAAAGGTTACATCAAGGACTACCTTGCGAAGCGTCTTGATATCAAGGTGCAATGGGAAAAAATGCGGAGAGAAAAGCAGGTAGTAAAATATCGCCGTAATTTCCTAAACCTACTGCAAATCAACTTTGGAGTATCCGTCAAAAATCTTAAGAAGATTCCTGGGAATGGCATTCAATGGTTAGAGCGCAATGATAGGAAATGGCTGGAGGATAATCTCCTCGTTTTAAAGTGTAGTAATCGAGACTTGATCTGACTGGCAATCGGCCTAAGCGGTCTCGCGCTTACCATCTAATTTGGTTAGCCGAGAGTGTCGGTTTTCTGGAATCGTGAATAATCGGACAAAGTAGACATGCTGTGACGCCGTTGCCGTTGCATCATCCCCTGAGCTAGTTTAGAGTTCCTCCTCTGCTCAACCGCCAAACCAAAACTGCCCTTAGGAGGCTGGAAAGATATGACTATAAGCCTCTCCGCACTTCTTTGCACAATTCTATTAGCTTGAGCACTATAGAATGAGCTATTCCGAACAAATACAGTTAGCTAAACTGCCCCGTGTTTTTCAAACTGACGCTGGGAAAGTAGATTACAAATGCTTGGAGCAAGCTTTTGTAAAAACGGTAGCGAGACCGAGTCCGAAAATTAAATATTTGCTAAAGAATATTTGTAGGGTCTCGGTGCGCCACAATGAAAATCCATATATTTACTTAAGTGCACAGATACCTGATCCAGACGTCAGATTGAAGTGGTATGAATCCTTTACTCCCAAGGGGGATTTTCCGCCACGGCTTTACTATGTTATACGCGAAAGTATTACTCATAAGCACCCAAACTTAGATGAGAAATCAAAAGAGCTCCGCCATTTTTTCGAAGCTCGCAATGTAGGGACGCCCCTTAGTCCTGATCGCACAATAGCGTACTACCCACGTCTTGATCGTATCGGTGAGTTTAGCGAGCAATTAATAATGGTCGCTAAACAGTCCGTTGTCGAATCTGCTCTCTATGCTTGGTCGTGGCTTGAATCCGCTCAATGGCATTCTTTTATGCAAGCTGATGAAGAGTCGCTCAAGGGATTTCGTGATGCTCTCTTTGCTGATCTTAATGAACGAGGCGCCATCGACTTGCTAGATCAACTTGAAGATGGGATTTTTTTACCGGAGGAGAGCTCCCCCCCCACTAATGAACACGGAACAGCAAGCGCAAGAATTGATTCGAAGATACCAATCGGCTCTGGCGAATCCAGCATGGACAAGGTTCGCGAATCGGCTGATCTTGTTATTGCTTTTGCGGCCGAGTCTGATCCTCCGAAACCATTTAGAAAACCTCACGAGTCACTGGCTACCGCTGAGCGCTTAGAAATCAATCAGCACACTTCTGTTAACCAGATCGATTGTTGGATTCCACTCGTTGATGAGCTTACCCGAAAGGCAGGCGTACTCGAAAAATCATTTGGGCACTTTTCCCAGAGCGCAAAGCAACTGGCTGCAATTCAAGAGCTGGCTTCTTTTGGGGATTCAGGCGATGCCGCGCCCCTATTATCTTCCTTGGAATCGGAAAGAAGTCTAATTCAGATTCAAAGCTGCGATATTTTGTCATCACTTGGTGCGCGTTGCGAGGGGGCTGAAGGGACGGAGTGTGATCTGCCCCAATTGTTGCGACATATCAAGGCCAATCCAACTGCTACTCTCAACGAACTAGTTAGCAATGTGAATGAGATACGAAAGGAAGCTGACGCTCTCCTTGCAAGTGCTAAATCCGCAAGAGATGAGCTTAAAGAACTGAAAATCATCGAGGCCGATTTGATAACGCTTGTCGGTTCATCAGCTCAAAAGCCAAGTCAGCCGGAACAAAACGCATCCCCTTGCAGAATTCTGCAAATCGTTACCGAGCAACAAAAGCATGTCGCCGATCTCAGAACGGAATTATCTTCTGAGCTAAATAATCGTAAGGCCGTTCTCATCGCGGAGTGTGATCAACTCGATGCGGAATACAACCTGAATACCAATACAAATTTCAATGATTACCTTCTAATCAAAGAAGATATTCGCTGCGGAATAGATTCTGCCAATAACATTAATGAAGTCGAGGCTTGCAAGGCACTTCTTGAGCAACTAAAGACGAAATGCAGAGCCAGAAGACATTACAACCCCCACGAATTTGCACGCCGACTACAGAAAAAACCAGATGGGTTTCCCGATTTCCTTGATCTTTGTCGCACACTAATTGAACAAAGTGCACCGGAAGCTGCCTTCTTGTTGCTTCATCTAAGGCAGCATTTGCACCCTTTTGAAGAAATTTCTGAGTTTACAGACCAAGCCCTTTCCATCCTGCTTGAGGCGGCTTGCAAGGCAGCTTCAGGTGAACTGCCATTGTCATCGGTTTTGAACACTCTTTGCGCAGATCCATGGCTGATTAGCATAGGGCGCAATGATATCGAATCCTCCGACCTGCATGAGCGTTTTGTTATTGTTTTACTGGGAGCGGTGCTCGCTGGCGATACCGACAGGGCTGCTACTACCTTGGTTAATATTGGTGCTGCGGAGTTAATACGTCAGACTTTCCCAGAAGTGCTGAATAGGATTTTGCAGGCGGCAGTCACCCGACGATCAATACAAATCGTTTCTGCCTACGACCTCGCGATAAGAATCGAGCAAGAGCGCAATATTTGCGAAAGCATTGCATTTGATAATGGCAAGTATCGACATATTCAGTGCGGGAAGGCTGTCCATTTTGCTCGTTTCGAAGCAATGCAAGTCTTCCCCGCGTTGACGGAGCTATGGCGCAACATTTCTTTGGATATTCAGGCTGGGCGATATGATGCAGCACATACACTGCTCAATAGCATTGATGTCCACGAGTGGTATGACAAGCTCAGCCAAAAACATGACAAATCAATCTACGATCATCCTCATTACTCGGAAAGAATTCGGGCTTATATGGGACTGTTCCTTGCTCAAGTTCAGGAGCATGTGGCGTATTGTGAGAGCATATGGATGTACGGGGAATTAGTAATAACAGAAGACGAGCTACAAGAGGGATTGCAGCATTGGATAGGCACACAAGAGGATCGTGGCGCAATGGTAACCTTGGTTATGCGCAACCTAATGCCACACCAAGAGGTTGCGCAGGCCCAGTCGATTTTGAACGCTGCTGCACTATGCAAACCCGTTATGTTGCGATGTCCCCATTTCATTCCTTGGTTACGCGCGAAGCAAATTCCAGAGCCTGACCTGAGACTCGAGCAATTAATCTTGGAGGATTTGACGCACGATTTCCAGATTGAAGAGGCTGCCGAAATTTTAGAGGCAGATTCAGCATGGGAGCAGCTTGGCATACTCTCTCGGAGCAAAGATACGGCTCGTAATCAAGACTGGGGGGCAAAACATAAACATGATGCTACTGAATTTGCTGAACGAAAAGCGGAGGTTCTGGCGGCAAAAAATCAAAGTCAAATTGATGTTTTCGATGCATGTGTTCAAGGAGGTCGCTTCCCTGCGGCTCTTCGAATCCTAGAACACTGCGACCAACAGAAGGCAAGCAAACGTGCACAGGAGATGGTTGCAGTGTCATCATTTGTCGATGAGCAGATCAAGAACATTGGTGCCATCAAAGAGCTTGCGGCTGATGCAAACATGCCTGAGGAGTGGCAAGAGGATGTTAGCAGCCTTGCAGCAAAAATTGAAAGGCAGTTACGCGTCTTGCGCCGATCAGACGAGTCTGGCGATGCCATTAGAGACACGAAATTACGACTTGCCAAAGCTGTAGATGCTTTGCGTTTCGTGATTCAGCAGCATGCTCAAGTATTCGACGAAGTTGAACATCACTTGCAATCATCCCAGGCGGACAATGGCCTTCGTTTAATCACCGCAAACGATCAAGAACGTGCGCTTGAGAACTGTCCTGAGCTCGTCAAGAACTGGACAATCTTGGCTTCTAAAGACTTGCCAGATGAAAGCGAAACGAAGCGAGTCTGGACGCGATTCATTAAGGAGTTTGCAAAAATATGCAACCTTTACCATGATGAGCAAGATGAAAGGAAGCGCTTTGTCCCAGTTCCATCAATACAATATACGTTTGTGGTGCACCAGACTGCATTCTATAAGCCACAGAGTGAGTTCCTGAAGCGTCCGCTTCGACTTTACCTTTATCGCCAAGACGATGTTGACCACCAAGCTCTTCAGCGTCTGGATGCCGAACTTACTGGCGATAACTCAGCCACTTGGCTTCATATCGTGTTTGCTCCCCAAGGGGTAGACAAAGTACGTCGATTCTTTAAGTACGACAAAGGCTTCAAAAACTTTTTGCTTATTGACGAATCATTCTTGTACCAAATATGTCTTGTAGAAAAGCACGATGTTCCAGTACGTCAAGCGCTTCACGCCTCTGTAACCGATCTCGCGAGTTCTTCCCCGTTTGTGGCTCAAGGTTATTGCCATCAGAGTAACAACATTTACGTTGGTCGAAAGGATATTCTGCAGAAATTGCAGAATAATCCTCAGGCCATGATTTGGGGGGGGCGACGTATTGGCAAGACATCTGTCCTACATGCTCTAGAGAGCGCCTTAGGCAAGCGGAACTACAATGTTGCCTACGTATATGTGGATATTGAGGACAGCGGGGATCCAGATTTGTCCATTGCTAAAAAAATCGCGGCAACGCTCAAATTACAGAATGTCGAAAGCATTACCGATTTTGAGCGTCAAATTACCTTATTACGGAACAATGGATCGCGTGTGGCATTCCTGATTGATGAGGTAGATGAGTACATAAAGAAGAGCAAAAGGGTGCATGGCAATAGTTTCCCCCTAGCCACAGTGCTCAGACAACTCGTGATGGATGACTCATCAAAAGATACAATACTCGTTTACTCTGGCTATCATCAGCTCTACTACGAAGTTAAACTCGATAAGAACAAACGACGGGTTGGTCATCCCTTCATTAACCTTGCACAGGACATTCCAATACGTGACTTAACCCACGATGATGTTGATGAACTTGTAAAAACAGGGTTTGAGGAAATGCTTGGTATCAGCGTAGACCCGCAAGTGCCGCGCCTCATTTCTAGCCGGGCCTCCCGTCACCCCGCATTCGTACAACAGTTCTGCAGATGTTTATTGGAGCAAGCTTCAAAGAGGCGCTCTCCGAGGACACATATAACCATAACCACAGATGATGTGGAAGCCGTATATTCTGCTGATGGGAGTGGGGAAGGCGGGGAACAACCCTTTATATTCTATGTTAATGAGACGCTTGGATATAACTTATCCCATCTCGGTCGAGCCATCATGCTCGCCATTCCTCAACTGCTTTCCGAAAATCAGATGCCGAACGAAAATGATTATTTCCCCATTCGAAAGATCAAAGATGAGCTAAATGGCTGGTGCGAAATCATCGAAATACAAAATCCTGAAATAGAGCATTTCCAGCAGACAATTGAGCTATTGGTGATGACAAATATGCTTACGCAAAACCCCCAAGAGCACGATGAATACCGCATCACATACCCAACTTACATCGACATCCTTCGCCGCTTAGATAAGCTAGGCAAAAGTGCGATTGAATTTTCACTTCAACAGTATGACGCCAAAGAGCGCGCGGAAGGAGTGTTGTTATGAATTCCAATCTCGATTGGCTAAAGCGACTAAACAGCGACAACAAGGGGATATGGGGTATTGAGTGTCCGCAGGACACTTCGTTTGACACCGAAAATATTCACGAAATGTCGTCGTCAAATTGTGAAGTAGCGGTTTTTCATGTCGTAAAAGTCGATGGAATTTTGAAATTCCGCGACAGTAACCAATGTGTTGTAAATCCAGATTTTTATAAAATCATCGAACGAGCGAATGCTGAGGCCGCGGAGACTGGTTGCCAGTCCGTTCGCATTGTTATTGCGGATTTTCATAATGGCGATGTCAAAGAGCAATGCGATTTGATAAAGACCGCCAGAGGTATTCAAGAGTCAATAACATCAATATCGTGTCAGTTCGTGTTTTGTGGGAGGTGGAGTTACTTTGCCTTCTGCGCTACTTATCGCCAAATCCACGGCCATACGAGTTCACCGCCGGCAGAATCAAAAAACATGCTGCATGTCCCTTCTTGGCGCACTAAGGAAACTCTTGATTGGCTCAGGGAACAGCGAATTATGGCGGCCAATCCGACTGAAATAGATATTGTTGCAAGCGACTTTCTCGTTGAACAAACTGCCGGTGACGAATTTCTCATTCGCCGTGCAGTTGAATACGTGGGGGAGCAACAAGGTAAGTGGACCAGCAATATTGAACAGACTCTTAACGAACTCATTTCAGCGCAAGTGGTTGTTGATGCGATCAACCAAAGAATTAATTTACTTGAGCCCCGCCCAAAAGCCGAATTGTTCAAACTGCTTCGTATTCATTATTTAGTAAGAAGTTATGACTCCATTGAGGCAGAACAACTCTGGCTCGCAGGCCTAGTTCAGCGCCGCAACCTTGAGGGCGGAAAACAGCTTATCCAGATCGCCGGCCCCTTGATTAATACGGTAGTGCGCCGCATATTGGAAACAAAAAAACCGGGAGCCGTTGTCACCCCGAACCACCTCTGCTTTGCACGCGAGGCGATTTCGACGGCTGCCTATCGTAGAATCGCCCAGATTGAGAACTTGCTCCGAAATCTAATTGTTTCGGAATGGCATACCGAAAGAGGTGATCAATGGTTTGAAAACCTCAATGTAACCAAGACCCCCGCCCACGATAGGGATGAGCAAGAAGATCTCATCAAACTCGTAATATTCCATGTCAGATCAGAACTCGTATCTATGGGCATTGGCACTGAAAGCAGTAGTGAAGAATCGGCCATTCCTGCGGGTAAGGTAGGTCGTCCGCGCCAAGAGTCGCTTCTCGATTCAGCGCAAGATTGGCAAAGACGTCGGCGTGAAGGCCACGCAGTCGAACTTGCCCACGACAATCTCATGCACTTTTTAACGACAGAGTCTCTCGTTAGCGTATTAAAAAACAAGAATAATGGTCTCTCTGGAGACGGCAAACCGTTTACAAAAGAAAATCTTGTGGCGGCTCTAAGTGAGTACACGGAAATCCGATCTGCCGTTGCTCATAACCAACCGATCAAGCTCAGCACAATTTCGCGTCTGGATGATTTGCAGCGGAAGTTTATCGACTGGCTTACGGTTTTTGCTGATCGGGTTGTTCCAGAATGACAAGATTCTGAATCCCCCGGCTCACTTGACACTCCTCTGTCGCATCATACTTCTGCATGTAGCAAGACTGCCTGTTCGGTAATTCTGATAAGCAGTCGTTCGCAGTCAATAGAATTCAAACGGGAGCAGCCGACTGTTTAGGCCGACAATCTGTCACACCAGATCAGGTCGCGAGTTACCCCAGCTCTAGCTTTCAGCAAAAATCATTAGTCCGTGCCTTTGGATAAAGGAAGAGATGTTGTTTTTAGCTTACAAAGCTTAACTTTTATTACTAGCTGAATACAAATAGGAAATGGCCCGGATTAACCCGAGCCATTTCTTACAAGCGCAATCCGACAGACTTTATTCTCGCTCGACAGACATTATTTTTTCCTATCACTGCAAGAATTACCAGCCCGATTCGCGCTCCGGTGTCGCAGTGATCTTGTGGATGCTCAAGTCCGCGCCGTTGAATTCCTCTTCCGGATCGAGACGGATGCCGACCAGTTTCCTGATCGCGCCGTAAACCGCATAGCCGCCGATGAAGGCGATAGCGATGCCCAGCAGGGTGCCGATCAGTTGCGACATGAAGCTGACGCCGCCGAGGCCGCCGAGCGACTGCATGCCGAAGATGCCGGCAGCGATACCGCCCCATGCGCCGCACAGGCCGTGCAGCGGCCACACGCCGAGCACGTCGTCGATCTTCCAGCGGTTCTGGGTCAGCGTGAACATCACGACGAACAGGCCACCGGCGACGCCGCCAACGACGAGCGCACCGAGCGGGTGCATCAGGTCGGAGCCGGCGCACACAGCGACCAGTCCGGCCAGCGGGCCGTTATGCACGAAGCCGGGGTCGTTCTTGCCTACCCAGAGTGCAACCAGCGTGCCGCCGACCATCGCCATCAGCGAGTTGACCGCGACCAAGCCGCTTATGCCGCCAACAGTCTGCGCGCTCATCACGTTGAAGCCGAACCAGCCGACCGTCAGTATCCATGCGCCCAGCGCCAAGAACGGGATGCTGGACGGAGGGTGTGCGGAAACGCGGCCTTCCTTGGTGTAGCGACCGCGCCGCGCGCCGAGCAGCAGCACCGCCGCGAGGCCGATCCAGCCGCCCACCGCATGCACCACCACGGAGCCTGCGAAGTCATGGAAGCCGGCGCCGAAAGTCGCTTTCAGCCAGTCCTGTATGCCGTAAGAGCCGTTCCACGCGATGCCCTCGAAGAACGGGTAGACGAAGCCGACCAGCATAAAGGTCGCCGCGAGTTGCGGGTTGAACTTCGAGCGTTCGGCGATGCCGCCGGAGACGATGGCCGGGATCGCCGCGGCGAAGGTCATCAGGAAGAAGAACTTCACCAGACCGTAGCCGTTCTGCTGCGCCAGTTCTTCCGCGCCGACGAAGAAATGCACCCCATAGGCGATGCCGTAGCCGATGAAGAAGTACGCCAGCGTCGAGACCGCCAGATCGCTGAGAATTTTGACCAGCGCGTTGACCTGGTTTTTCTTGCGCACGGTGCCCAGTTCCAGAAACGCGAAGCCGGCATGCATCGCCAGCACCATGATTGCGCCCAGCAGCACGAACAGCACGTCGCTCGCAGTCTTCAGCTCTTCCATCGATTCCTCCTATTGGTGCAAATCTCGATAACCATGCAGGAAGCATGCCAGAGCGCCAAGTAACTGAAGTTAAAAGATGTATAAAATCATCGACGAATTAATCGACCCAAAAGAAACCAAATTGGTGCGAGATTTTCAGGATCGTGCGGCCTCAGGCACCAGCGAGGTGCATGAAGCCGACAGATCAGACGGAACGCTGTTCCAGCTCTTCCCAGCGCGCCATTGCGGCCAGCACCTGCGCCTCGATCTCTTCGCTGCGCGCCTGCAACTGCTTGGCACGCTTGGGGTCGGTGCGGAAGATACTGCCGTCGGCGAAGTGCGCGGTGATTTCGATTTGCTCCTGCTCCAGCGCCTCGATGCGCTTGGGCAACTCTTCCAGCTCGCGGGCATCCTTGTAACTGAGCTTGCTCGCGGCCTTGGGCTTTTCCGCCGGCGGCGCGGCAGGACGCGGCTGCGGTGCAACGGGCTTGGCGGCGGCGACCGATGCCTGGTATTTCTGCACCCTCACCCAGTCCTCGTAGCCGCCGACGTACTCCATCAACTTGCCATCACCCTCGAACGCGATCACCTGCGTCACGACGTTGTCGAGGAAGGCGCGGTCGTGACTGACCAGGAATAGCGTGCCGTCGTAGTTGGCGAGCAGCTCTTCCAGCAACTCCAGCGTCTCGATGTCGAGGTCGTTGGTCGGCTCGTCCAGCACCAGCACGTTGGCCGGACGCGTGAACAGCCGCGCCAATAACAAACGATTGCGCTCACCGCCGGAACAACTTTTCACCGGCGAACGCGCACGCTCGGGCGCGAACAGGAAGTCGCCAAGGTAGCTGATGACATGCTTCTTCGCACCATTGATCTCGATGAAGTCCGAACCCTGGCTGATGGTGTCGGCCAGCGTCGCCTCGTCGTCGAGCTGCTCGCGCAACTGGTCGAAATAGGCGACGGCTATTTTCGTGCCCAGCTTCACCGTGCCGCTGTCCGGCGGCAGGTCGCCGAGGATCATCTTCAGCAGCGTGCTCTTGCCCGCGCCGTTCGGGCCCAGCAGGCCGATCTTGTCGCCGCGCTGGATTCGGCAGGAGAAGTTGTCGACGATCTTCTTCGCGCCGAACGACTTGCTGACATCGACCAGCTCCGCCACCAGCTTGCCGGAACGCTCGCCGCTCTCGACAATCATCTCGACCTTGCCTTGCTTCTCGCGCCTTGCCGCGCGCTCGCGGCGCAGCTGTTCGAGGCGCAGCACGCGGCCTTCGTTGCGGGTGCGCCGGGCCTTGACGCCCTGGCGTATCCACACCTCTTCCTGCGCCAGCACCTTGTCGAACTTGGCGTTCACCACCGCCTCGTCCGCCAGCATGCGTTCCTTGATCGCCTGATACGCGGAGAAATTGCCGGGAAAACTCGCCAGATTGCCGCGATCCAGTTCGACAATACGGGTGGTCACGTTGTCGAGGAAGCGCCGGTCGTGCGTGACGAACAGCACCGCGCCGCGGAAATCGTTGAGCAAACCTTCGAGCCATTCGATGGACGCGAAGTCCAGATGGTTGGTCGGCTCGTCGAGAATCAGCACGTCGGGTGCTGCCACCAGCGCCTGCGCCAGCGCCACGCGCTTGCGCTGTCCGCCGGACAGGCTGCCTACGCGATCGTCCGGATTCAGGTCCAGCTTGGCGATGGCGGTCTCGATGCGGGTCTGCACCGACCAGCCGTCCTGCGCTTCGAGCTGGGTCTGCAAATGCTGCATTTCTTCCAGCAGCTTGTCGTAGTCCGCATCCGGCTCGGAGAGTTGATGGGATACATGGTGATAATCGTGCAGCAGCTGCTGCAGCTTGCCCAAGCCTTTGG
>Ga0209211_10000212_pt1 | contig 129945 bp, 102 predicted proteins | sample RifGroA2_FD_183992 | JGI IMG/M metagenome (GOLD analysis project Ga0209211, IMG submission 183992) | Groundwater microbial communities from Rifle, Colorado, USA - Groundwater A2 (SPAdes) (version 2) | ecosystem: Environmental > Aquatic > Deep subsurface > Groundwater | place: Rifle, Colorado...
AACCACGAACGACCGCATCTCGGAAAACAGATGCATGGACTGACACCCGAAGAAAAATATCTAACTTTTATTGAAAAGTGTCACCCTTGAAGGTGAACCGTACAGACCCATGATATATGACCGAAACCTATGAATGAAAGAGATGACTTCGAATATAATGAAACAAAAAACGCATTTGCGTCTTATGAAGGATCCATGCTTTGAAGAAATACCCCGATGCTTCTTTCGAATGGTGCGCTTTCTTCAAAAATATGCCGAGACGAAAATAATTTATAGCCAATAATCGTGGATACTTGATATATTCTTCAATATGCTTTTCAAGGACACGTTCTCTTCCCATAATTCTTTTTTCAAGATAAGAACCAATATGCACATGCCCCGAAGTCATAAGCATAACAACGAGAGGGATATTAATCCCCATTCCTTTATATTTTTTTGTGATTCGAATAACGAGCTCTGCCTCCTGATGGCTCGGAAGGGTCTCATCAAATAAACCAGAATGTTGAAAAACGTATTTTTTTACAACAAGTGTGCTTGTCAAAAACCCCTTAAAATTTGTCAAAGACAATTCATGAAAATCTTTTACACCACTATGCACATTCGTCATTTTTTTTTCTTCGTTCATAATAATATACACTGATCCAAAACTGAAACCCACGTCATCGGGAGTATGAAAAAATTGCTCCATCTGAATCTCCAATTTATTGGGAAGCCAAAAATCGTCGTCATCAAGAAAGGCGACATATTCGCCTCTTGCATTTCGAATACCAGTATTTCGCGCCGCCCCGCCGCCAAGGCTTTTTTCGTGACGGAACATGCGAATCTTTGGATTGGTAAAGAGCGGTTGGGTAGTATCAAGGGGGAGCACTCCTCCGTCGTCCACAATAATCAATTCAAAATCCTGAAAGGTTTGGCCAAGGACAGACTCAACCGCCTTTTCAAGAATGGCCGGCCGATTATGAGTTGGAATAATCACCGAAACTGAGGGCATATTACAATGAAAGAGCGCTTAAAAAAAACTGCTCCAATCGTTGCGTTTGTTCCTCCCACGATGGCATGCGGCGGATGTATTGGTATCCCGATTCGGCGATCTGTTTTCTTAGAACAGAATCACGAATGCATACATCGAGTTTCTTTTTTAAATCAGCGATATCCCGATGCTTTGCGACAAATGCGGTTTTCCCATCAAAGGCAAAATCTCTCGACCCTCCGTTGTCATACGTCACAAGAGCGGTTCGGCATGCCATAGCCTCCATAGACGGAAGACCTGCCCCCTCATCCCAAGACGGACAAAGATAGATATCCGCATTTGAATACAACTCAGGTATTTTTTTTTGTGGGGGATTATAATAATACTCATCATGCGGCACGGAAATGGTTTTTTCTCGAGCGCCAAAAAGAATCAGACGAATAGTTGGATATTTCTTCTTGAGCGCTTCGACGACGGAAATACCCTCCGCCGTTCCCTTCCACGCATAGGAATGGTGCATCATAACAATACGTATGCCCCCATCTTCATTCCGTGTTCGACAAGGAGAAAAAAATTCTCGATCAATTGGATTCAGTAAAAGAAATGCATCGCCGTGGTATTCATCCCGTACCACGTCTTGTAACCACGAGGAAACCACAATTTTTTCCAATGACGAACAGTACGCCTTTTCCACCCCTGATCGTTCGGCGTGATACAGCTTTTCGTCATGTTGAATAAAGAGAAATTTTTTTGCGGAATGGCGTTTGTACTGTAACGCCTGGACAGCGGAATACCAAACCGATGTTACTAAAATATCAGCATCCGGTATATACTCTTCTTCAAAATTTTTTACTCGAACAATTGACGCCTGAATAGTGGAAAACCACGACGGCTTTATTTTGAAAAAATTGATAACCTGTCTCCGCCAGGCATGGGGATTACCAACCAACACAGAAACATGATGCCCTTTTCGGGACAGCCGATCGGCATACATTAAGAGAATTTTTACTCCACCGGAAATTTTAAGATGCGGAAGCAAAAAAATAATCTTCATACAAAACTGGTGTTTGCACCATTCTCCTTTTTCCGGCATGTGAGAACAAATATTCTTGGCTCAACGTATTTTGGATTATACTGAGAAACTTCAAAACCATTCGCCAGTGTATATATATGAAAATTTTTTCGTATAATTTTTTGTACGATGGAGACAGATTTTCTTACAAAGAAATACGTCCACATCTTTCTTATCAATCGCTGGCCATAGACGCCATCAATGATAAAAAAAGGAGATACTTCCCGAAAAAGCATATCTTTGGTATATTCCAAAACATGAAACCGATTTTCCGGCTTTTGACTGAATGGCGAGGTAATTTTTTTGTTTGGTGTGGAAAACAAAACAATACCGTTTGGCTTAAGCCACAAAAAAAGATTTGAGAGATACTGCGCGCGAATTTTTTCTTCAAGATGTTCAATCGTCTCAAAACTGCAAATCATATCAAAAGACTCCGGACGAAACAACGGCTCATCAACCGACCCGCGGATAAAATGAAGATTCGAAGTCTGATAATGCAAATCCGCGTATGCGATGCAATCGGCCGAAATATCGACCCCGGTTACCTCTTGTGCAACCGCACTCAATAGAAAAGAACCATACCCCGTTCCACAGGCAATATCGAGAACAACATGCGACCTTTGGGCATGACGAGAGGCAAATTCATATCGCGCGACATGTTCATCCCGCAATCGCGACTTTCCTATCTCAGGAATAAATTGTTCACCGGTGGAATTCATAGAATATACCGTATTTTTTCTTCTAAATTTTCAATACTAAATTTTTGTTTGATGGTTGCATACGCATTTTTTTCTATGTCTTTCATGGTTTTATGCCGGGTATACACATCAAAAATTTTCTCCGCCAAATCGTTTTCATCAGCCATAGTACAAAAAATAATATCAACCCCATCCTGAAAATTTCTTGCCATTTCCGGATTTTTTCCAGTAATCACCACTTTCCCGCACGCCATGCAATCAAGCACTTTATTCGGGATGACGCGGCGCGCTTTTTCCGTGTTACCAAAAATACCAAGACAAATATCAGAAGATTTGATATGCCGAATTAAATCGGTATAAGACATGCGATCAATAAACGTGATATTTTTGAGCCGCAATTCTTTATAAAGCGATTCGATGAAGGGGCGGGTCTGGCCCGCGCCAATCAACGTAAAGTGAATATTCGTTTCATTTTTTATGATATGCGCGGCGCGGATGATATATTCAATGCCCTGAAGCGGAATATAATTGCCATAAAACAAAACATTGAATGTCTGTTTTGGAAAAACGGATTCCAACCCTTCCGGTGTGATTGCATCAATAAAAGCGCAATCAATCGTCACGGGCAAGATCAAAAAGCGTTTGGCGTTCCCAACATGAAACATCCTTCGAAAATACTGTTCATGTTCCTTCGTATCGCACACAATACTATGGGCCGCTCGACACGAAAAAAAATCTAAAAGATAATAATAGATGGCTTTTATGGAATACCTCCCTGCTAATTTTCTATCTTCAACAAATGTGTCATAAATCGATGTAAACGCGTCAAAAATAATAGGAACACGAAAAAAAAATCGAAAAAGAAACAAAATCAATACAAACCGTTGAGCCGGCTGCATCACCCAGACATAATCCTGGTGTTTCCCATACCGAAAAAGCGCTGTAACAAATTTTAAATATTCCCGCTCGCCGACTTGTTTTTCCGTGACGTCAAAACACGCCCGCAATGCCATAAGAAAGCATCGATTGCGTGGATATTCAGGCAGATAACCACCAATAATCAACAGTTTCTTCATATGGGTACACTACGATACAATATTTTTTTTGCTCTTTTTTCCCAAGAAAAGCGTCCTACATCCCTATATGCTTGCCCCGCAAGCGTATCAGAGATAAGGGGATTTTTCAAGGCAAAAAGAATCCGTTCAGCCATTGCTTTGGGATCACTGGGAGGGCAAAAAAAAGCATTGTCTTCTGATAATATTTCGCGAATGCTTGGCAGGTCGGTCGTAACAACAACACGACGACTGGCCATATACTCAAACATTTTTAATGGCGTCATAAAATATGTGTAATGCGCCGCTTGAGGAAACGGCAATACCAGCACATCCGCAGCTTTGAGATACAGAGCCAGCGTTTCATGGCTCACCCTCGATAAAAGAACAACTCTTTTATGAACCAAAAGACTTCGCGCATATGATGTATAATACTCGATATCCTCCATACTGCCGCCAACGCCAATAAACATAATATCGTCCGGCAAAAAAACAAGAGATTGAATGATGTCTATAATGCCCTTTTCTTTTCCCATCGTACGAAAACTACCCTCATAGAGAATTATTTTTTTTGAATCCAATACGGTATTTTGTTGTTTTGTGAAAATTTTTTTTCTTGCTTCCTCTTTTGTCACGTCAATATCAAAAACAGAAAGATCAACGCCGTTTGGCGCAAGAACAAGTGATTCCTTTTGAAAACTAGCCTTTTCAAACTGTCCTTCAATAAACCTATTCGTAGAAACAATCAAATCAACTTTTCTCAAAAAAAATAATGCCAGCGTTTTACTTTTTCCAAACCAATCGTGGCATTCATAGACAACAAAAGCCCCTTTCTTTTTCAAAAGCCACGCCACGGACGGATCGCGCGTATAACCAATGGTTCCCCGGACAATCCGCGTAAAAAACAACGACGATAAGAAAAAAATCTCCTGTAGCCATTGTGCTCGTTTGAAGAACAAACTATTCCATTTCATAAAATCAATTCGGCCAAGCGTGCGCACAAAAAAATTTTCTTTCACGTCATAATATGTAAATACCGTTTCTGTAATGGGATTCTTGCGATATGGCCGCCATAATTGAACCGGTAACCCCAAAGCCGAAAATTGTGCGCACATCTGGATTATTTGGTGCCCGTATGCTTTTTCGGTTGGCATGCGCGCGTTCACAATGTAGACGAAAGGACAACGGGTCATGATGGCCTCCCGTACTGCATTCGCCACTTCTTCAATTGACCGGCCAAACGGACAGGATACAACCTGAAATCCCATATCTTGGAAAAGATGTTTTGACTGAACAAAATTTTTGTTCACTCCTTCCTGCCACCTTTCCCTCACCCCATATCCTCTTTTTTGGAGCCGGGCCTCTCGTACCTCGGAATCGCCATGAAACAACACCAAAAGATCAGGTTTGGGAGCCAACGCATATACCGCCGAAGCAGATTTTCGGAAATTGACCGTTCGAATAGGGAAAGAATATTTTGACAATGCCCTTGGTCAATAATCGCGTATGTCAATAAAGACGCTTTCGCGTATTTGGCATTGTGATGAAGAAACAAATTCATGAACTTGGTGTACCACAGTCGAAAACCGCCTGAAAAAACACACAACGTTATCCCTAACATAACCGTCCGGAGTGGATGACGAAGAAAAAAAAGAAATGAATACAACAAAAGTTCAAAAGAAGAACCAATGGTCACTTGCTGAAAATGGGAATTTTCTCCAAGATACGCCGCAATAGTAGTCTTTCCACTGCCGGGTAAACCGTAGAGTTCAATGATCATAGCTTTGTCGCAACCAATATATATGATTCACTTATTGCCTTATTCCACCAACGCAACCGAAAACGAGAGCACAATCTATAAAAAAACAAATTCAACCGAGCTGAATGAAATAGCGGAATGGAAATCGTGACTGGGAAAATATGTATATCAGAAAATCCATGGGCAAAAAAAAGGTTGACGAGCGCATGTGGCGCTATTTGGCCTTGGTGCATGGCAGTGAGTGATTTTCCCAATAATTTCAGACGTCTGTAATGAGGAGTCTTGGTAATCAACATAACTTTTTTACCAGGACTCACGAGCAATGCTATTTTTTGTACTGCTTTGCCCTTATCTGGAAAATATTCAAAGACCCGTGAGGCAAAAAAGAAATCATAGGACGGCCCCCCGTGAAATGCCAAAAAATCAGATTCAAAAAAGTAAACCCCGTGGCATGCCTGAAGACTTTCCCTGGCTTGATGCAACATTTCTGAAGAAATATCAACCACGTCAATCCTGGCGTGTGGAAATTTGGACACCAGGAGCTTTGTCCATGTTCCCGGCCCTGGCCCCACTTCAAGAATGCGGGAAGGGTGGACAGGTATCTCATCAAGACGTTGCCTAATACTTTTATAAGTCATCCGATACGCGGCGCGATCAATATCGCTCTTTATCCACCTGCTATACTCATAATTTCCATTATATTTGTCTTTATTTTTTTTATTATATATGTTTTTTATATCACTGGTTTCAAACAGGTATTTCATACAGGAGCATCAAATGAATATATTTTAAAATTATCAATTTCATGCACTTGAGTAAAAAAATTATACTGATCCAAATTCCAATCTGCATGTTTTTCCGTGTCCCAAACAATATAGTCCAAACGGTATGGCTTCACCAATACTGGAAAAAATTCTTGCTTTAGCACTGTATATTTATGTTGAATGTCCCTCATGGCATCCTGTGGCAGCCTTTCATAGGATATTTGCCGAAGAAATAATACCCGACGAACTTTATTTTTACTTTGATTATGCGCGTAGGCATTGATAAACTGGGTACCCCATATCGATCTTTCATATCGCACAAAATCAGAATATTCCAGTGTATTCCAATACTGATTGATGAGAAATCGGTTTTCGACCTCTTTATTGGAAATAAAATGCAAATTTGCGAAACGCGAATAAAAAACATTATTGTGGGTATACATGGGGATAAGATTGCTCAGCTCATCATCAGCAAATACTACGTCATCTTTATCCGTATTAGAATCTAACCACTGCATTACCTCGCCATACCCCTGCCAATCAATTATTTGTTCCGTAACGACAGACTGTCTTACAGCTATATAAAAAGCATTGCGGAAAGAAAAAATAAATATTCCTATAAATAGTATTTTTATATATAAAGATTTACGTTCCTTAAAATTTTCAAATGAAAAAATCCTTGACAGGACATAACAGACAAAAAAAACAAACCAAAATACTGCCGGCATCCAATAATGACTGGAAAATTCCAAATTTTTACCAGTAATAATATGATGATTGGCAACAAGAGGCCCGGCAATGACTCCACTGAGTAAAGAAATGGCGTATATATTTTTTGAAATTATTTTCTTTCTCAAACATATTGCTCCCAAAAAAAACAAGAGGGCTCCACTACCAACCATCCTTATCCCCGAAGGAAAATGAGTACTCAGCATTCCAAGGCGAGCCATGGTATCTGCATATTCACCAATTTTTACGTTGTGAAGCATATCAACAATATATGGGACGCCCAAAAGACACGCGACGACGAACGAAAGAAAAATCCCGCGCAAATATTCTTTTCCTGTTTTACTCAAATATATCCCAGTGCATAAGAGAAACAAATACACAAAATAAAATGTCCAATAATACGTATAAACGTAGAAAAGACATCCTAGAGCAACCCCCAAAAGAATGGCCCAACGTATATTTTTTGTATGAAAATAGTTAAATAAAAAAAGCGGAACAAGCAAAAAAAATAAAAAATTTATTTGTGGACTTGGAGAACGCCCAAAAAGCTCCAAAAAAAGACCCGCATGCAAAAAAACCGCACCCGCAAAACTTATTATTCTATCTCTTGAAGACAAATAAATGACAGCAAATGTTAAAATAAAAAGAAAAAATGGAAAAACTCCATCAAAAAAAATATTGCTTTGAAAAATATCAAGCCCAATCAGAGTAAGCGATCTCGCCAAAAAATAATCCGGAATCCAAAATTGGATAGTGGGATAATTTTTATATTCAAACAAATACGGATTCCCAAGCTTGCTATGCGCGTCAATACTATCCCTTCCCCTGGCCAAATAATATAAATCATCAGAGCCAAAAATTGGATAAATACCTTCAAATGACTCTCCCAAGGATCGAATTTGAATCATTTGGGGCACAGCAGTAAGAATTGCAATCAAAAAAGCAAAAACAAAGACCCAACGATTTAAATATAAAATTTTGGAAATCTTTTTAAACATCTTTTATCTTTTTTGCTGTGACCAAAATATTGTCCCCCAAATTTATTGGCAATGATAATTTTCTTAATAAAGGGATATCGCATAATTGCGAGAGCTTTCTCCACACAACAAATTTCTGCCAATTGTGCAAAATAAGAAAAATATATGGGAGCGAGAAATTTTTCTTAATCTTTTTGATATCGACAATCTGAAAACCAACTTTTTTGAGCAACATATTGAGACTTTGTTTAGAAAAATAAAAAAGATGTTCCGGCGGAATTATCATATTCCACCTTTTCCCCAATAGTCTGGCCCACAAACTTTGACAGTTTACTGTGTTTATCACGAGCAAACCTTTGTCTTGCACTATCGAATTTACTATTGTTAAATCCGCCAATGGATCCGTCATGTGTTCAAGGACATCAAACATCGTTACCGCCCCGTATTTTCCTTCCGGACGAGTAGACGACAGGGTTCCCGAGGACACCGCGTGCCCTTTCTTTCTTGCACATTCAGACGCGTAATTGGAAATATCAACACCAGATGTTTCCCAACCCCGCTCTTTCGCAATATCAAGAAAAAAACCAGTGGCCGCGCCAACATCAAAGAGTTTTTTTTCACACCCACACTCTTCAATCATTTGAAGTGTTTCCAAAAAAATCTGCCTCATTGGTTCCTTGTCTTGGTCATAATCCGCGTATCCAAAATCTGTTTTTGTCTTATCTTTTAAAAAATAATCCTTGTGGTAAACAGACTCCGTACTGAAAGGCAGCGGCCAGACAAACAACAAGAAGCACTCAATGCATTGGTAAACGGTAAATCCATTTTTTTTGCAAAAAAAACTTGTATCCTCCCCCTTACAAATTGGACAGATTATCTTTTTTTCCATATTCATAACATGGATCATGCTTCTCTTACACGCGAAATCTTCTTAAAAAAAGACGTATTGGTATTTTTATCCCCTCTTGTATAATCTGGTTAGAAAGTTTTGACTCTCCTTCTCTTCGATTTTGAAATAAAATCGGAATTTCTTTCACAGATGCTTTAGCATTAAAAACACAAAAAAATTTGAATTCCATTTGATACGCATACCCAGACGCACTTATGGTTTTAAAATTTATTTTTTTCAAAATTTCTTTTTTAACACAAATAAATCCTGACGTAAGATCTGAAAGTGGAATACCAGTGAGTGCGCGGGCATAAAAATTTCCAAACCTGCTCAATAATCTTCTCCACACTTCCCACTGTTGAATACCACCACCATCTATATATCTTGACCCGACAACGAGATCTGCCCCATCTAAACACTGTAATAAAATTGGCACGTATTCCGGTCGGTGGGAACCATCCGCGTCCATCGTTATAATAGCCTCTAAATAAGGCAAATTTTTATTGATAATCCATCGTATCGCATCAATATAGGCACTTCCTAAACCATTTTTTTGAGGCCTTTTGAAAAGGTGCAGATGAGGATATTTCGTCATAAGATTGAGCACTACTTCCGCAGTACCATCTGGAGAAGAATCATCAATAACCAAAATATGAATTTGTGGCATTATTTGGAAAATTTCAAAAAGCAAAATCGAAATATTTTCCTTTTCGTTATACGTAGGAACAAAAATAATATGCTTGGCCAATTTCAAAGATTCACTTTCACGAAGATCCATACGAGTCAGCAAAAATTTGAAGTCCGCTTCCATTCACGTCTTGTTTTGACAAAAAGGAAAAAAAACTTTCCAGTGTGGTATACATTTTTTCAATTGATTCTCTTGTTTTGTTATACGGGCTACCGCCTGGCATGAGCTCTGACGAATGAATAATAAATTCAAAAATAGGCAATCTGTTTTTCCCCGCAAGTTCGTACAAGGACACAAGGTCCGATACCTGCGTCTCGGGAAATACCCGACACCACCGGAGCCGATACAGCCGTTGCATAAAAAAACGTACACGATATGGCATGTGTCCCAAACGCGTATGAAAAGGAAAAAAAAATTCTGTAAAACCAAATCTGGTATACAAAATTGTAACAGGAACTTCAAAGATTTTCCTTCCTTTTCTTGAATAAAGAAAATGGGGAAAAACCGGAGATCGTGAATAATCAGGAACTCCATCCATTTTGCTGGAATCCACAAAATCTCTCCAATTCACCTTTGGAGACACAGAACAATCAACAATATAGCCAAATTCCGAGAGATAGTCAATCATTCTCTCATCAAGTCCCCATTTTCCTGCCCGGAAAATTTTTGGCGCAAAAGAAAAATTATTTTGAATTGTTCTCGTGAGCGTTTCTAATTTCTGGCGCAAAAGATCATCCGAAAGTTGCGAAGGAAATCGTTTTTCTGGAACGGCTCTTTCTTCGTCTGGAAGCAAGGGGGGGGTGGTCCATGGGTGAAGATGCGCGCCTATTTCCGCCGTTCCTTTCTCTCGCCACCCAGACAACAGGTCAATCGCAAAAGGATCGACGGCGACTTCGTGGGTTATAAGGTAGGTGGGAATAAATCCGTATTGTTCACACAACTTCTGAAATCGCGGGAGAAACCGGATGTTATCAACCGTCCTTGGCGACTCTCTTTTCCATTGATTGTCCGCTTCGGTGTCAACGGTAATGAGGAAATACATAACAAGTATCACATGAAACGCCGTCTCATTCGCAGTATAAAAAATAAAAAACGGGAATATATTTTTGTGTAATACCACTGTTTCCGCCGCTCTCCGCCAAATGCCTCTTTAAACTCTGTCAAACTCCGCTCTTCTCCGCCCGTTGCATCCGGATGAATGCCGCCCAAGTCAAACACATGCCTTCCGGTTTCTTTTGCCCAACGAATTGCATGCCACAACAGCATGCGATTTGCCTGCCCGACAATATCACGCATCCGGCCGTCACCTTCCTGAAAACGATCAGAACACAGCGCCCATGCGCGGGCATAAATATGATCGGCAATACATACTCCTGCCGCGATGATGCGCCCTTCAAAAAAAGCGCCAAACAATTTCCCATGTTCCCGAAAAGGAGTGAGACTATCTTTGGCAAGGCCTTTTTGTTTCCGAAACGGGAGATACACTTTGGCAAAATCTTGAAAATCAATGTCTTCTCGTATCATAATGCCGTTATGCTCCCCTCGCTGAATTTGTTTTCTGATAAAATTTTTCCTCATCCCCTCCCACATAGCAGACAAAGGCCGGTCAAGACGAATGATACTGGTTGTGCCTTCTTTCTTTTTGAATCCTTGCCTTTCGGCGTCCGTATAGGAAAAAAATGTAACCATGTCACAATTTGGAATATCTTTCGGTTCGAGAAACCAGCGCCAGTCTTTTCGGAAAAATAAACCCGGGTAACGGTACTCGACGCCCGTGCGCTCCTTCTTTGTCCCATAAAGCAACAAAAGATGCCCAAAAAGATTGATCCCGGGGACATGGCTCGCAATGCGGGATATGCGGCCGCCCAAGGCAGGCGACAGCCGCAAGCGCGCTTCAAATGGAAGCGTAATATCAATAGGAATCATGGTTGGTATGGCAAAATACGGATGAAACTCGCGATGCAATTCGGCGCGTGTAAAATAATGATAAAAAATACCGCCCTCGTGCACGCCTTCTTGGGAAAGACGACGGATGCGCCTTCTCAGATCGTGGTGATACACGCTACAGACGACATCACCGTCCGGTTTGAGCGTATCCCATATATGAAACAAAAAATGATCGCGCATTTCTTGCGTTGGTACATGCTCAAGGACCTGTGTGGAAATGGCGCAATCAAAAAAATGCTGTTTTGTTTTGAGTTGTGTCGCATCTGCAAAAACGAGACCCGCCCGCGCGTGATGATTTTTTTTCGATAAAACCAAAAGAGAGCGGAGAGAAAAATCGACAGCCAACACCAATGCTCCCTGGCGGGCAAGCATCTCGGTCGACCGCCCTGTTCCGCAACCATATTCAATAATCACTCTTCCTTGCCGGTTCCCAATCATTGCCATTGTTTGCGCCATTTCCTTCTCGTATCGCGAAGAAAGCCGCGCATCATACCGCTCTGCCTGTGCATCACGCGTCTGAATTTCATCGCGCAACACCTCGCCAACCGCATCTTGCCGCTCAAACATCATACAAATCCCATCGTGAATGGCATAGGTTTCTCCGCACGCAACACAGCGCACTCTGCCTTCAATAAGCGCAGTATCCGTCTCCTCATCCGCATCGCATATCGTGAGCGCACGGCCATCCTGTTGACACACCAACGCAGGAATGAGCGCTTTTGGAAAACCGAGAAGAGCGGCATTATTGTGAGAGAATGCTGATGTCATGGATTAAGAAGGGCACATATGCCCTGTTCAAATTTTTTTATATCGCTTTTTTCTGCATAATCAGAAATCGTTTTTTTTCCTTCCTGCGCCAAAGAGCGCCGCGTATCCCTGTCATGATACAATAGGTCAATCGCAGATGCCAATTCCCGAACGTCTCTTGGAGAAAACAAGAGTCCGTTCACGCGATCAATAATCACATCCTCTATGGTGTTGAGGCGGGGAGCAATAACCGGCACGCCAGCCATGAGGGCTTCATAGAGCGCCATGCATTGGCCTTCGCGTTCGGAAGAAATCACAAAGAGATCGGCTATACGCAGATATTCTTTTGCCTTTTCCGGCTCTACGACGAGAAGACATCGCTCTTGAACATTATTTTTTTCAATGGCCAAACGCAAAGAGTGTTCCCGCGATCCATGTCCCACCAAGAGCGCCCAGATATCGGGTATTCGCTTTTCTTGGATCAATGACGCCACTGCCGCAACAATATCTTCCTGCCTTTTTTCTTCCGAAAACCTACCGAGAGAGACGATAATACACGCAGTTTCAGGAATTCCCAAACGACGTCTGAACGCACCCCGATCAATATGGCCCAAATCAGGAAGAGAAATGGGGTTGGGAACAATCATAAACTTTTTTTTCGGTATGTGTTCGGATGCCACAGTAAATGTTGCGACCGATGGCGTTGAAACAACAATACGGGTGGTGCCGATGGCCAATAATCGGTCAATAATTCGCTGATACCGCTTTTTATTGGTGTATGCGCTATGTTCAAAACTGAAAATAACCGGCACACGCAAGAGTATCGCAAGAAGACGAACCAACACATTCGCAAGAAATAAGTGCGTATACGCCACATCAAACTGCTCCTTCTTCATCCATCGGAAAATCCGAAATACGGTTCCAAGATCAAACAGACTTCTTTGTTTTAGAAAAAAACGAATATCATGGTTTGGCTCGAGAAACGAGAGACGAGAAAAAAAATTCGCTTTTTTACTTGGATATAATGTCAAAAGAAACAGCTCAAATTTCGTTTTGTCAATGCGACGCAATTGCTCAAATACAACGCTCGGCGCGCCGCCGATATTCATGCAATTGATGGCAAATAACATTTTAATTCTTTTCATACTGTAAAAGAATGCCAGCGGCCAGCCGCTCCACGCCATGGCGCGTTTGTACGATTGCGGAGAGCTGTTGCGTCATGTCCTGCCTTTTCTCTTCCGGCAAAGAGAGAAATCCTTGAATTCTTTCCGCCAGCGCAGACGCGTTTTGTTTTTGAAACGACAAAACCGGATAATATGCTTCCGGGAATACTTCCTTCATCGCGTCGTTACAGCTAAAGACCGGCATCCCGCATGCCATTGCCTCTAGCATTGCTTTGTCCAAACTGCCGGTAGCGCTGGAATTGAGAAACAGATCTGCGCTGAAAAGATGCGAACGAATGTCCCGGTTCGTCATTGGCCCAAGGAAAAAAATATCGTTCTCTAATTTTTTTTCTTTCACGCGCTCGCGTATTTTTTTTTCATACATGCGATCTTCTTCGGTGAGGGGGCCTCCAATAATATGCAACATGCCAGAAAGTCCTTTTTCTTTCAGAATGGCAATAGCGTCTATTTGGGTCTCAAGGTGTTTGACTTCAGAAATCCGGCCAACGGTCACGAGCGAAAGAGGAACATGGAGAGCATTATTTTCTTTGAGGTGAAAAAATGACGTGTCAATCCCCTGCCCGACCACGCGAATTTTTTCGCTTCTCACGCGGCATCCGCTTTTTGTGGATGTAAAAATGATTGATGCCAGCCGCTCTGCAATCCGTAAAGAAAATGGCACATGCCCATGCGCGTACCACAACCCAACAGGCTTCTTCCAAAGACGCCAGAGCAAACCGCCCAAAACAACATACTCCGGATTCATATGGACAAACACAGCGTCATAGCGGCTTCTTTCCCGAATGATGAGCCGATAAAAACGCAGAAGATAACGCAGGCGAGATTGCTTTTTTTCCTTCCCCAAGCTGAATACGCGGACAGAGGATGGAAGATCGTGTGTTCCTTCTTCAAGACAAAGGACGGTTACAGACGGACAATGAGCGGCAAAAGCGTCAATCCAGCGATCAAAAAAACCCAAAATCGGATCGCTTGCGTCCACCTTTTGTGTCATAATGAGAAGGTTCATAGTTGTATTGCCTTTTGCCATGATTCCCGATATCGCCGGAGCGTTTCCTCCAAGGTCGGCAAATGCGTGACTGCCTCTCGCGCTCCTGTCTGAAGCCGCTGTCGCAATGCGTCATTCTCCAATATTTCACGCATGGCCGACGCGAGAGCCTCCAAATCGCCAATAGGAACCACAAGCCCGCTCTTTCTGTTTTGGATCAATTCGCCAGCACAGCCCACATTGGTCATAATAATCGGGAGTCCATAAGACGCGGCCTCAACGACAGCGAGTCCCCATCCTTCTTTTTTGGAAGTAAACAAAAAACAATGCGCCTGTTTGTACAGTTTTTCCAAATCATTCTTTTCTTTCCACCTAAAAAAAACAACCGATTGCCCAATATGAAAATTTTTCACATATTTTTTTAATGATTTCTCCTCCAACCCAGTACCAACAATCCACAGCTGAATATTTTTTCCTTCGTTCAAGAGCCGACGAACCGCATGTATTTGTTCAATAATTCTTTTTACTGGCACTAAACGAGAAACCGTCAAAAAAATAAATGGATACCCCTGCTCAATCTCTTGAATTTTCTGTTCTGCCCGCTCATGCATTCCCTCAACAACTGATGTAAAAATAGGAACAACGGTTATCTTTTTCCCCGGGACTCCATAAAACTGTTTGAGCTCGCTCGCGAGTCGATTGCTCACTGTGCGCACTGCGTGTGCTCGACCGAGCACAAACTTCATAATATATTTTCTTAAAAAAGTATTTTGTTCTGTTCCATGCACTTGCACCTCAAAACCCATATGCTTTATTTTTGAGAACCAATAACCCAACAGGCCAAGAATATAAGGATCCTGGACAGTAAGAACGTCATATTTTTCTGAGTCAAAATATTTTCTGAGGAAAAAATATAAAGCAAAAAATGCGGAAATTTTTCCATGACTTGCGACACCCTGCGCGGATACTGTGTTACTTAACCGAAGGTGCTGTGTTTTTCCACAAGGTACCACCACCGTGTATCGATCCACGCCGGCGCCATAGCGAACAAGGCGTTTTGCTACCGCTGAATGTGGCTCGAATACATTCCGATCGGTTCCCAAACTGACAATATTCATATTCGCTGAAATATCTTCAAAAATTCATCTGCGACCAACGACCAGTCCCGAACGCGATCAAACGTCGCCAATTTCTTTTGCATTGCTTGGTACACCGTCTCATCGGCGAGCATGACAATTTTTTCTGCGATATCCTGGGTATTCTTTGGATCAACAAATAAACCAAATGACCGGAAAGATTCATAATATCCGCTTTCTTGTGTCAAAATAAATGGCTTCCCCATCCGAATGGCGTCAATAATCATATTTGGCGCGACATCGGAAAGGGACGGGAGAATAATAGCGTAGCAGTGTTTCATCTTTTCCAATAGCGCTTCTCTTGAGAGGCGACCGCTTACGTCGAGCTCAATATCCGGATGTACCTGTTTTGCTTTTCCAAATGCATCTTGAAGTCTTTTAACATTTTTTAAATAAATATCACGACCGGCCCAAAGATAATTTTTTTTCTTTGCGGAAAAACTTGGAATTTTCTCCCCCATATAATTTTCAACGATAAAACATTTTCCCGGATTCAACCTATAATGAACACGGTAGATGGCGAGAAGCCATGGCGTGTTAAACACCAACGCGTCCGTGTGCCGCAAAAGATACCTTGTGCACTGGTACACAAACCATGAACGTGCATCCAGTGGTGGAAGATGACTATAAAAAGAAGAGAGTGTCATCATAGCTTGGTGCCTTTCCACGTATGATTCCCATAAAAAATCACCACCCACCCGAACAATACTTTTTTTTCGAAAAATCCTTGCAATCAAAACAATAGGAAATCCAACACTACATGTGTCAAGCGCCAAAAGCACGTCTTTTCCAATAATATGGCGCAACACCCTGAAAAAAAACCACATATGCCGGATACCTGTTGGCATTTTTTTTTCTTTTTTATAGGAAAGCAACGTCACATGGGGAAAACGCCGGGCGTATGCATCATACAAATGCTTGGCATATATGGCCGGACCGCCTATGTCGGGCGGGTAAATGCCTGTTGCAATAAAAATATTCATATCACTTCTTTACAACAGAGAGAATGTCGAAAAAAAGACGCCTCAGCGAGAGAGCAATATCATCCCAGGCAAATTGGGATTCAACCAATTGTCTTGCCTTTTTTTCCATTTGTATTTTTTCATCATGAGGCATGCGAGCCACAGAGTGAATTGCATCCGCAATGGAGTGTGGGTCTCCGGGCTGGCAAAAGACGCCGGTCTCCTTGTTACGGAGAAAATCCGGAATTCCTCCCACCGGTGTCGCAATAACCGGAATTTCCGCGGCCATGGCTTCCAAGAATACATTGCCGAGTCCTTCGGACAGGCTCGGCCGGCAAAAAATATCCGATCCCCATAAATAGCGCGGAATGTCGTCATGAGTTTTTTCTCCCAAAAAATGAACCCTGTCGCTTACCCCGAACGCACTGGACCCTGCGCGCAATATATGTTCGTCTTCTCCCGACCCAATCACTATCAGATGCGCGTGGTTCGGGAGATGTTCCATTGCTTGAATCAAAAACTGCAAACCATTTTTTTTGACCAAACGAGAAACACTCGCCACAAGAAGCGCATCGTTGGGGAGAAAGAGTTCTTTTCTTATTTGTTCTTTCATGCGTTGCCGAGTTGCCGCATCCGGACAAATAAATGTTTGCATCGAAACTCCGTTGGGTATGACTGCGGCATACGGCCCGGCAAACCCCATTCGTTTTCCCCACTCCATAAGAAAATGACTGATCGTTTGAAGACCGTCGGCGAATTGAAAAATCTGCCGGTGCCATCGTTTGAGCGGGCGGCCGCGCTTTTCCATGTGCTCCGGCGTGTCGCCTTCCTGAAGCGTTAACAAAAATGGAAGATTTGTTTTTTTCTTAAACGCCAGCGCCGCAAACCCATTATAGCTCGCCATTACCGACCAAATGATGGCATAGGGAGCGCGGCGATGACAGCGAAGCGCTTTCCAGTGGCCAAAAAAAGCAAGCCAATACTTATCAACCCGTTCGCTTCCTATTCCCACACGGTACACAGTTACATTTCCTATGTGCTCCATGGACGGAAGCAGACGGTTCATTTTTGCCGTAAATACATCAAAAACAAAAGAATCACCGATACGATCCGTGATTTCCCGTATAGCCACCTCTGCCCCGCCGATAAAAGGCAGATAGGCGGTTGAAAAAATAACGATGCGTTGAGGTTGTGACATACAGAAAAAACAAGAAACAATCGTGTTCTTGATCTTTGCTCTTGTAAAGAGTATGCTCTATACAGCCAAAAAAGTCAATCCGCCAATATGCCATCAAAAAAGAAACTGCTCTACGTTATTACGCAAGGAACCTGGGGAGGCGCGCAACAGTACGTCTATGATTGTGCGACCGCATTTTGTGATACCTACGACGTCACGATTGCGGTTGGAGAACCAAACGGCAAAAAAGACCTTCAAAAGAAGGTACAGGCGGCACAGCAACCGATACGAATTATAGAACTGGCGCACCTCGTTCGTCCGATACAACCAATCCACGACATTCGAGCGGTTTATGAAATGCGGAAACTCTTCCAAAAAGAAACGCCGGACATTATCCATCTCAACAGCTCAAAAGCAGGCATTATTGGATCGTGTGCTCTCCTGTTTTCCAAAAAATCCGCCAACGCCGTCTATACGGTTCACGGATGGGTGTTTCTCGAACCGATCGGCCGGGCAAAACAAATGCTGTACCGGATCCTCGAACGGCTCTCCGCGCGCGTGCGACAGCACACGATTGTGCTCTCAAAACAGGACGAAAAAATCGCAACAAAAACACTGCATATTCCCTCCCAAACCGTTCATTATATTCCGCTTGCGCTTGCCTCTTTGCCCATATTTGCGCCAAGAGACAAATCAAGAAAGACACTTCAGGCGCTCGCGCCACAGCCGCTCGACACAGAATCATTTTGGATCGGCTGTGTGGCGAATTTTTTTAAAACAAAAGGCGTGGACATTCTTATTGAAAGTTTTGCGTCAGCGGTAAAACAATACCCGGAAACGACGCTCATATTGATTGGCGACGGTCCGGAACGAAACAACATTAAAAAACAAATCAAAAAAAATGGATTGGAACACCGTGTGTCTATGCTCGGATATATCGAGCAGGCGTCAACATTGTTGCGCGCATTTGACTCCGTCGTCATTCCCTCGCGCAAAGAAGGACTCCCCTATCTCCTTCTTGAAGCGGCGCTCGCAGGCATGCCCATTATCGCGACAGATGTTGGCGGCATTCCCGATTTCGCAAAAATATATCCAATCCGCCTTGTGCCGGCTGAAAATGCTCCCGCGCTCGGAGACGCACTCTGCCGTGCGATCGAAGAACAGAAAAGCCACATCGGCCCGACACTTTCTTCGTCATCAATCGGTCGGTTTTCCGACGTAAAAGAAAAAATAAACCGCGTGTACGGAACAACAACGGCAGACGTACATTAAGCAAAAATACATTAAGAAGAAGTCGCGCTAAGAATATTGTGCGCAATATCGGCAGCCTGTCCATGAAATACCACACCGTATGTTTTTGATTCTTCAAGCACGCCGAGCGCTTCATTGTGCCGGCCGATATATTCGAGAAGAAATGCAAGGCGCCACCATCCTTCTACAATGTTTGGATTATCATCAATTGAAACGCGCAAATGGAGAATTGCCTCATCCGGTTTGTTGAGCTGAAATTCTATCCCCGCAAGCATATAGTCAATTTGCTGGCGTCTCGGAGACTTGAGACGCGCGTCCTCCAACACCGCCTCCGCTTGCGTAAAAAAGGATGCCTCTTGAAACAACGGAGCCGATCGCTGGTAGAGTTCGGCAAGCTCGAGATGAATGCGAACGTCGAGCGGATGGAGCTCTCTGTTGGCTTCAAGGCCGGCCACAGCCCGATCAAAAATATCTTTTGCATATGCCGAATTTCCTCGCCGGTGTGTCTCTTGAATCAGCGGAAATACAAGATGGGCAAAATCATTTCGAATGTCATCCCGGTGAGGCGTTGGAAGCGCGAGAACGCTCTCATAGCGCGAAAGAGGATCGGATTCTGTATACAAAGTTCTCATCATTTTGAACATGGCCATATTGGCCCGTGCCGGATACACATCGGTCGCCACAAAAAGAACAAAGACAAGCAAACCCGCTCCCGCCACCCTTCCCATGAAGCCCTGCGATACTCTGACCGGTGATATTTTTTTTTGCTCTTTCCGAGCCGTTGTCTGGCGAGACAACGACGTTTGCGCGTTCAAAAATGCCAAAAAAAGAAAAAAGAAAAGATACGACGTCGGATTTTCAAAAACGAACACATTGTGAATCAGATGGGCAATGAGGAAGGACATCCCCAATACCACAGCGTGGATATCGTATTGAAATTTTTTTCTATATGCCAAAAGGATGACGACAGGAACAATAAACAATGCGCCATACATGATGAACCCAAAGAGTCCTTGAACCGCAAGAGTGTTCAGCAAAACATTGTGCGCATTATCAAACCATGTTTCGCCCACTCCGTACTCCATAAATTCCGGACGATAATAGGCATTAAACGCGTAGTAATAATTGTTTGGCCCCCAGCCAAACATTGGCCGCTCTTTCCATGCGTCAAGCGCAATCCCCCATGCCATAATTCTCGTTCGTGCGGTTCCTCCTGAAATGGATGTCTGGACAAGAGAACCCACTCCCGGCAGACGCTCAACAAAAGATGTGTGCCGAAATACTACAAGAAGGAGCACGGCGACTGCGCCTATACCCATCGCTATGTTGAGAGCCCGGCGAACCTGCGGATGCCCTTGCAAAAGAACCACATAGCTAAAGAGAGCAACAGCCATTCCGCCCAAAAGACCGAGAATTGTACCGCGAGTCCCGCCAAGAAAAATCCCGACAAAACCAAAAATGGCCCCCAGAGCGGCAAAACATTTCCACGTCCGCGTTTGTTCTCTTGTAAAAAGAAAAGCTCCAAGAAAAAAAAGAAATAGCCCAAACCCGCTATAATAGATGGGGTTCCCAAGCGTGGAGGACACGCGATGATTTCCTTTATTCAAAAAAAAATCCGGCTCAATCGTTTGGATGATTCCCACGATCATAACAATGATGCCGACACAAAGAAACATTCGAAAGAGCCGCCGCCATTCTTCCCATCGCCGCATGATGGTTGTTGCAATGACATAATATAATCCGTAATGCAAAAGCGTAAACAGCCCGAGCATCCGTTCGTGATTGTCCCAAAAGCTTCGATACCAATCAACGCCAAAAAATGTGGAGATGGAAAGACTTACAAAAAACAGGCCAACAACGGCTGTTATGGGCGTCAGCCGCGCACGGTACTCCTGCCAGTCAACCACCAAGAGAAGACTGTAGCCAAGGAGCATGAGAAGGACAAGCGAACGAAAAAAAATAATCCTCGGCACGATAAAAGGGAAAATAAAAAATTGCGGAAGCGCAATGAGAGGCAAGAGAAGAGAAAATGCAACGCATGCTTTTGTTGCGCGCAGAAGAAAGATCTTCATAAAAAAACCAAAACCAAAAAACGCACCATTATTGCGCCATATCATCAAACCACACGCTCTTCACAAACGACTGCGTGCCCTCGTCATCATTTGGAACCACAATCCTCAAATGATACCCTGGAAATGCATTTGGGACAGCATACGTGACAACACCCGTCTTTTGATCTCGAACAATCGCGGTCGGATGGCCATCAATCGCGCCAACCTCGCCGGTAACCGCATTGCCGGCAAACCCAAGCTCCGCGGGTATAGTTTTTGAATTCTGTTGTTCCGGGACAAAACAGGCAAAACATACGGGTTGAAGCAGGGCGTTCTGCCACAGGGCGTCATCGGACTCGTACCATATGGTGGGGAGAGCATCCGTTTTTTTCGATGGCACATTTGGCTTTGGAAATATGATTCGAGCCAAAAAGCCTTTGTCTGCCGGATAATCTTCTTTTTTCATGCCGCCCCAGGCCCTCGGAGCGCAAAAGGTAATCGGCGTTCCGGGCGCCACAAACACTTCCCCCTGCGCCGCAATGCAATCTTTTGCATATGCAAAACGGCGCGCCATGCGATCGGCCTCCAATTTTGAGCTGGGAAACCCGCCAAACGCGTCTTCGCAACGAAAAGCTGTTTCATTGAATGTTGGAAACAATTCCGGACACGCGCAACCGCGGTCTTGAAACGTGCCGCCGGTTTGTTCGCAACCCGCCTTTTGGGGATCCTGTTTTTGAAATAAAGAACAACCGGTGACAAAAAGAATCAAAACACCGACTAATACGAATCGAATACATTGAGGCATAAAAAAAGAAAAAAAATCATCCATTTTCTTTTGCATATTGTTCTCGAATAATATTGACAATAGCTTCTGTATCGGGATCGGGCCGGAAACCGTGTTCTTCCGCTTCGTCAAGATAGGCGTGTGCGTCGGCCCATGCTCCCCGCGAGGCTTCAATTTTTGCAAGCAACCAATAGCCATAAAAAACATTCTCATCATCCGCAATCGTTTTTTTCACCAGCCGAACCGCCTCTTCATAATTTTTTTCCACGACGTACAACTCTGCCCAATAATAATACACTTGCTGGCGCTTTGGAGATAATTCCTCGAGCGTCCGAAAAATTTCATGCATCCGCGGGCTAACATTTTCCCCCAACAAGAGAATATCCTTATACGCCTGAACAAGCGCAATCAATCTCCGCGCGTCATACGGAAATTCCCGCGCGTTGTCTTCAAGCATGCCAATCGCTGAATAGGCCACGTCAATGAACGCCTTGGCCTGAGTGGTCCCCGGACTGGGGCGCTCCAATATGGTCATCGTCTGCGCAAAGTCATTCCGAAGATCCCGCTGGTAGGGATGCACGAGAGACGCCTCCGTTACCATCTTGTCCATTGTTTCTTTTGGATCACTGCGAAAAGAAACTTGTAGTTCTCGATCGCGCATATTTCTTTCAATGCCCCGGATATTCCCATAATACAGCCCGTGCAAGACAAAAAGGAAGAGAACCACAATGATCACCTTTCCCCACGCCGGAAGCATCGTATTTTTTTGCGTTTGCGAAGGAGCAATGACTCCCCTGCTATCATAAAAGAAAAATGTGACAAGCGCAATCAAAAGAAAAAAAAGCACGTACGAACTGGGATGTTCAAACACAAATATGTTATTCACGCCATGCGCGACCAACAAACTGACCAATACAAAAAAAGAAACCCGACCTTCTTTTTGCCGCGTCCGAATGACAGCAAACAGCATAGCAAACAAAACGACAAATATGGAAAGATACCCGACAAAACCCACAATGCCGGTCGTGGCAAGCATGTCCACATATTGGTTGTGGGCATGATCAAACCATGTTTCTTGCCATCCAAATTCCAAAAATGCGGGATGATACCAGCGATTAAATACCACATAATAATTGCCCCACCCCCACCCAAAAACGGGGCGGTCCAAGAATCCTTTCCATGCGATATCCCATGCCATAAGACGCGTACTTGCGGTGCCGCTCATGGATGCAATTTCATGCAAACCGCCGAGACCGGGAACTGATCGGATAAAAGAATTGGAAGAAAAAATTGCCAACAAAAGGACAGCGAGAGCGACCCCGGAAACACCGATAAACGCAATGCGGTACCATCGTGTATAAACGACAAACAGCGACCCAATGCCAAATACCACAAGACTCACCATCCACGCAAGGAGCGGCCCGCGGCTTGCAGAGAGAAATAGCCCAATAACAGAAAGAATCATGACAAAAATGGAAAACCACTTTCCTTTTTTTTCTGCTGTCTCAAAAAAGACAAACACGCTGAACCAAAAACTAAACAGCGCATAATGGCCAAAATAAATATAATTGCCAAGCGTGCCATACACGCGTGTGACCCCTCCCAATGTCAAGAAAGGATCATCCGCTGACGCAAAACGCTGTAAAATTCCGGAAAAAATCAATAGCACACTTATGCCAAGAAAGGCTCCCAGCAAATTCATCCAGTCTTTTTTGGCGCGAAATACCACGCCAAGCAGGATAAAAAAGACAAACCCGTGGACAATCGTAAACAATCCTTCCATGCGTTCAAAATTCCCCCACCAGCTCATCTGCCAATCAACGCCAAACAGCGCCGAGAGAAACGCGGCGCCGAGAAAAACTCCTGTCGCAAGAAGCGTCCATGTTTTTTTTGGGAGATACGATCGGTCGTGCCAAAGCAAGACCAGAAACAGGGCAAAGGCAATTTCGACAAGTATGCGAAAATAAAATATCTTTGGCGCGACAAAGGGAAAAATAAAAGTCTTGAGACCCAGCACCAAAGGAGTAAGAAGCGCCAAAAAAAGAAGTATTTTCATGGCAAGGAGAATCCAAATTTTAAAACGTTCATGCATAGCAAAAAAGAGAAATACGGTCTTCAGTATAGCAAAGGATATGTTCTCCTTACAATACAGCAACCCCGCCTTGCGGCGGGGTTGCATCACTCGTAGTGTTGCCAGTCTGATGCTATCAGACCAAGCAAGACTTAGAGGGTCAACTTGAGCGTGTCGCCCACAACATCGTATGAATCAGATGCTGCGTATGCGGTTGAGTTCTCGCTACCACCAACTGGTGTGTAGAAGTACTGCAACGGAGCAACACCGCTTGGACCATCATTCCAGTTTGCTTCAAAGTTGCTGTCGCCATTGGAGTATCCGGTGCTTCCATCAAGTTTTGGTGTCACATTAATGGTTCCGGTGGTCTTTCCATTGGCCGCGCCAGAAGCGTTTGCTACCAGGATGAAGGTTCGTGAACCGCCTGCGGCAACCGTGAGGGAGGCAAGCAAGCTGTTTACATCGTTGACTTCACCGAAGGACACGTTAACCGAGCTTCCTGATGTTGCATTATAGTAACATCCTGAAGCAAGAGCGCCTCCAGTGAGCTGACAGGTTGACGTGGTCGCAAGTTGCGTGCCAAGTCCGCCTGTTGCATTTGCTTCCCACAATTCCCAACTCTGAACGGTACCGGTCGTTGCACCAGTCGCAGTCATGCCGGTTGCGGCAACATTGATCGTGAAGGTCGCAAGGCGAAGTTCTCGATCTCCGTTGTTTTCAACCTTGAAGCTAAAGAGCTTGGACTGGCTTGAGGTGTCAAGCGCGGTGCCAACGCTCACTTTGCCTACGGTTGGGGCCGCATTGTGGTACAAGTAGTAGGTAGTCGTTGCAAAGTGGGTGTTTGTAGTGTTGTCACCCGAAGTTGCGTCGATTTGGCTGGTGGTCAACGAACCGTTTGATGCGGCGACATCCATATCTGTTGAGGAGTCGCTTGCGATGACAAAGGTGTTGACACTCGCGACATCCATGCCCCCCGATCCATTGACATTGGCCTTCAAGACCAAGTACTTGATGGAGTCAGCAGGCACTGACCAAGTCATGCCGTTGAATCGAACATATCCATTGCCCGTTCCTGGAATGTATGAGGCAGTGCCGATGGACTTGCTCATGTCCGCGGAATCATACAACGAGAAAGATCCAAAGTTGCCGGCGCTGGTGTCGTTTGCGAAGGTGTGGTCGCGAACTTGGAACGTCATCTTCTTGAAAATGACTGTTTCATATTGCGACTCAACCTTCCACTTGCCAACTTGTTGAGATTCGCCAGGAAGACGAATGGCAGAGATGGTGGACGCATCGCTTGCGGCAGTCAAAATCACATTCGGGCTACCCAATGTGGTGGTTTGACCAACCACGGAATTGGTTTGCGATGTGGAATTTTGTGTGACCTTGCCAATGTAGGTGTACGATGTGGTACTGGCAACCAAGTTGGCGCTGTTGGCAGTGCTCACCACAAAGGCTTTGACTTTCAAGGTCTTACTCTCGTTTGGTTCAAGACACTTGTTGGCAGTAAAGCTGTTTGCGGATGTTGCGACGGTGCTCACCAATGAACCAAATTCTTCATCCCCAAACAAGAGTTGGAGATTTTGAATGTCGGTTGGGGCGTTGCCTGTCCCGCCAAATGACATGGACACGCCAGTCAAGCAGACGCCTTCCGCGCTTCCGGCTTTAACCAAGAATTGACCAATCAACTGTGTAGCGCCTTTGGAAACTGTCTTGTTTGGAACCGAGGTGTCTTTCACAAAGGTGACGCTGGTCGTTTCAACGGTCAATACGTTGCCGGTTGCGTCGGTATATCCCGCACTTGGAATATTGTCCGCGAAATTCTTGGTGGAAATTCTCTTTGCGTAGAAATTTCCAACACTTACCTGGTAGGTGTCGGCGCTGGCATTGCTGTCAATGTTTCCATAGACTTCCAATACCTTGGTTTCACCCGATTTGACGTAGAGGTATTGCGACAACGTGCGCTGGCTTCCTGTGGAGTACAAGGCCGCGCTGTAATCACCGCTAAAGGTGAGAAGCGTGGTTCCGTCGACAATAAGACTCACATTGCCGGAAAGGTCGGTAGACCCTGCGGTGGTTGCGATCTTGACACCGATTTTTCGGATTTCCATGTCTTCACCAACGCCTTTGACATCAAACTTGGCCAAGAGCTGGTCGCTGGTTCCGGCAGAAATGTTTCCCGATGGGGAGTTTGCTGTCTTCACCACGTTCAACGTGCCGGACTTCAAGATAAACCAGCCATCCGATGCGACTTCGTCGGTCCATGCAGTACCGGCGGCGACATCGTACGGAAGGATATAATATCCAAGCGCAACATCCTTGACCATGAGATCATAGTCATTCTGGACGTGCACGCGGAAATTTTTACCAGATCCATCAACCGCTGTTGCCTTCAAGGTCAAAATACGGTTTTTGCTGGTGTCAATTTCGTATGGTTTGTCGAGTTTCAGGGTGACATAACGGTCAACGGCCCATTCGGCAGAACCAAGGATATCATTGGTCGGAGAATACAGGGTGAAATCTTTCAAGTCGTTGTCATCAATGGTTCCTTCCAAATAAAACACAACTTGTTCCACTGTAATCTTTCCTTTTCCATTTGATTGGCTGAATTTGAATTTTCCGATGTCTTTGGTTTCACCAATTTCTGTGTTCCCAGAAGCAGTGCTTGCTGAAGCGGCGCTCACTGCTTGCGCTTCGACTTTGGCGTCAGCCAATGAAGAACTGCCGTCAACAATACTCATGATGTTGCCATCAATAGGAAAGCTGCCGGAAACTTCGCCGCCATCGGTGTCAACGTGGCTTGCAGAGGCAATACGAGCGCCAACGGTTCCACCTGCGGCGCTGGTGCCGAGGTTAAAGGAAACTGACACAGCTTCGGTGGTGCCGGCGGCAACGATAATCGGATCGCTTGCAAAACCAATAACCACTTGGTTGTTGGTGTTGAAGGAGGTCATAATTTCACCATGACGGTATCCATCGCCATCCCAGACACTGACACCGCTGATGTTGCTGTTGGCAATCAATCCGGTTCGTGTCACGGTTAATCCTTCAATTTTGACATCTTTACTGCCTGCTTTAAAGTTCACGGTCAACAAATTGTTGTACTGTGTTCCGTCAGCAAGAGTGGCCGCAACCGCGGTGTTCGCCGAAAGGCTCGCGCTCAAGTCGCCGCCTGAGGTTTCTTCTTCATCTTCGTCCTCATCTTCGTCTTCACTTGGGACAGAACCCATTTGGGTCGGATCCTCGGTCAGGCTGGCAGACGTTTTGGTGCCGCCGACTTCGCCGCCCATGTCAAAGACTTCCTGAGTAACAGCCTGAACGCTTGCCGCGACCCAGCTGTCGAGATCACCGTCAACTTCAAGATATTCACCGTCTTCCACATAGTATATGGTGTCTTCTCCTGATACTTTGACGAGCATGCCATTGTGCGGTGTTGCTTCTGCAACAGCCGCTCCGACAGAAAAATTGGCATCAAATACCGGGGCAAGATCGACAATTTTGTCTTCCCACTTTGCACCATAGAGCTTCTTTGCAACATCGGCGCTCGACAATTTGTGTTTTGCGTTGTCAGGACCAATGGCGTAGACGCTTGGTGATTCAATGGTTTTGACCAATCGCGAGCCAGGGCGATAGTTCACTCCCTTGCCGCTTGGGTATTGGTCAATACATGCGTTTCCCGCTGAATCCGCCTTTGGAATTTCTACCACTTGGCTGAAGTCAGTGCCATACCATGTTTCATACACGGTCTGGTGAGGAAAATACATGCGTTCCATGTCTGCATTCAACAAATAGACTGCTTTGGAGCCATCAACCTGAAAAAGGTCAAATGCTTCAAGTTCTGGACAATCGACAGCGTATGCGGTTTGTGGCATAAGTGCCGCAATACCCATACTCCATGCGATGGTCAAGAGAACAACAGCCCATGTGAATGTCTTTTTTGTTATTCTCAATGCATTACTCATAATAATAGGTATGTCCTTCTCCATCACGCCGCAACATGCATCTCTGTAAAGAGACGCAGTGGGTTGAAGGAAAAGGCCGTTTAGTCACAACTGTCTAGCGACTCCATGTGGAATCTCGACTTTTGCTACACAGACCCATTCCATTCCCCATCCAACAAAAGTTGGAGAGAATCGGAACATTCCATACTGTATGGCATGAGGCCCTCTCTTCAAAAATGAAAGAAAGAACCTTTGCCATACAGTATTGTTTTATTATTGGCTTATGTTTGTGGTTGTTGTTTGTATTTCCCCTGTTTTGACAGTGCCGGTCGTTGAAAATGGCATTGCTTGCAAAGTATTGGTGGCCGTCGGGGATGACCCTGACTGCTGGATAGGCGCCGTCGCTGTCTTTTGTTGTTCAAATATTTGACCAATGACCTGACTCACTGCTTGCTTTACTTCTTTGTTGACTTCTGACGTTACCTGTGTTGTTGCATTTGCTTTTTCCTGCGCCTGCTCCAGGGCTTTCAATACATCCACATCAACCAATTTGGCCGTTCCTTGCAATTCCTCGACGAGGCCGACTGCTTGTTCCAAATTTTTTTCCGCTTCGGTTATAACCACGCCGAACGAAGACGATGACGTCGCAGTTTCAAATAATTCCTTCGTACTCGAGGAAGATCCATTGATATTGATGTGGGACGTTGATGTGGCGAGAGACGGATTGACGCTCTCCCCAGTGGTTTTCTTTGCGGCCTCTGTCGCTTCTTTTGCGTCTTTTATTTCTCCATTCGCAATGGTGGTGAGTGTTTCTATCACCTCTTTTGCCGCATTTTTTGCCTCTTTCACGACGGGAGACGTATTGCTTTCGGATGGAGCGGCATCCGTGCCTCCGCCTTTTTGCTCTTTTTCATGTTCAAGAACATTTTTGACAACTTCAGCTGTGGTATTGGTATTGAGGTCTACAGCTTCTTTTTTTACTTGTTTTATGTTTTCTTCATTTTGTTTGAAATCCTCAGCTTCGGCAAGATTGTCCACGATCATTTTTGTTTTTTGGTTCAACTCTTTTGCCAAATCAACTGCTTTTGATGGATCGGACTCCCCTATTTTTTTAATTCCTTCATTTGCAGAAGACAACGAACGACCCAACTCTGTAACGACTTGTTTGCTTGATTTCAAGCGTTTTTCCACTTTTTCTTTTGTAGAGTCTGGCGTCTGCTTCAACTCTTCGGCAACCCGGCGCAATTCTTGAGAGCGCTGGACGGCAAATTGGGAATCAAGCCGCGCTTTTTCTTCTTCATTGCCGGTCACCACTCGAAATGCGATCAATGCTTTTTCTTTGGCAATTTTAACATTATATAATGTATCTCCCGGCAAACTATTATATGACGCGCTTGCAGTGGCAATCCATCCGCTCACCGTTATCACAAAAACCAAGGATGGAACAAAAACAGGACGCAATGGAGAAAAAACCAATCGTCCAAAAGAATGGAAAGCCGAGAGCGATGATTGCGGAGCGCGCGATTGGGATTGGGATATGGATGAGAGAAGAACGCGTTTGTTTTTTTCGACCCATGCCTGCGATGGTTTGGAACATGCGCCGCTGTCTCGTAATTGTCTGAGTTGTTCTTTCATGCTCAGGTTTTTCATATGCTATCATGGTTGATCGTTTGCCTTTTTTTCTTCTTCAATAATTTTTTTTAACACATTCATGGCGCGGTGCAAAGTCACTCGAACGGCTGTTTTCTTCTTTCCCAGAATATGCGCAATCTCCGCAGTTGATAGACCTTCAGTATATCGGAGGAAAACAATTTCTTGATATTCCAATTTCATTTTTTTTATCGCGCGCGCCAGGTGTTGCATCTGCGCCTGTGTGTCAAGCAGGTTGTCCACCTCGGTCATGAGTTCCATGGATGATTGTCCTTGAACGTCTTCCATGCTCTCGAGAGGATATTCTTGTCGAGATGCTTGTTTCCGGTAATGATCGATAATCGCGTTTCTCGCGATCTGATATATCAATCCGCGAAAACTGCGTATGTGCTTTTCATCGTTTGCACTCCTCGTTAAATACTCCCATACACGCAAAAAGACATCACCGGTAATATCTTCCGCTTCTTCGCGTTTTGACACTTTAAATGCCACAAAGCGATACATCCGCTCAATATACAAATCATACAGTTCTGAAAAGGCTTCCGTATCTTTTTCTTTCGTGATTCGAATCACGAGCATCTGTTCGTGAAGCCTGTGTCGAGGGGGTTGTGACAAGGAGCTGTTCATATAAGGAGACGTCCCAAAAAGAAAAACGTTACAGATGACCCGGCGCCGATACCCTATCCTAATCCCTAGAACCTATCTCAAAAATAAAAATTCCCCCGCAGGGATTGCCCAAATAAAGAAAATTCGCCAAAAAGTATATCAAAAAGAAAAAAAAAATTCAAACAAATAACAAGTAATCCAATAAAAACGCATTACAACACCTCTGACAAATAATCATAGAAAAGGCAACCATATCCATGGTTAACATTGTTGTGATTATTATACTTGATACTTGCCAAATTTTGTGTAAGCACACTAAATTGTATACAATAATATATACTTTTTAATAATTTTTAGCTTTACAAAAATAAAAAAATAATATGTATATTTGTATACATTATTGTATACTTTTTTATATTTTTTCCATAAATTGTACTATATCAAAAATCAGAACACCCATTATTGACAAATAAAGAAATAAAGGGTATATTTGTATACACAAACATATACAAATATCATTGTATGGTAAATGCCCCCAAAACAGAATCATCAAAAGAGATTATCCGTGTTTCCATTTCTGAAGCGGCAAGACTTTTTGGCGTCAACCCCCAAACTATCCGACGCGCTATCAAAGCGCAAGAAATTACCTATATTGTGGTTGCCGGACGATATAAAATCAATTTTGAAAGCCTGGTCAAATGGTCACAACAAAAAACAAACGTCAAAAAAAAAGTGGAACAACGAGGAATTGGGCAATTTGTTGATAAATGGAAAATACATAATACTCTCTATTCTCCAAGCAAAAAAGCAGTTCCAAAAAATAAAGAAAAACAAAAAGACGCTTCAACTGATCAAGAAACGCATGATAAACAAAACAATGAATAAATTCCTTCTGCCTATGCGCCGGCTCTTGTATATTGACGAATCAGTGCCGTCAATTCTCGAGTTTTTTCCTCCAAAAGAGATTGGGATGACGCTTCTACGGTAAGCCGGACGACCGGGTCATTGGCAGAAGGACGGACATTAAAATGCCACTCCGGATATTCCATGCTAACCCCATCTAATGTGAGGATTTTTCCTCCCTTGCCAGCGTACGCTTCGCGTATCGCCGCAATGACGAGCGACGCATCGGTCACGTCAAAATTAATTTCTCCAGAAATATAATATGGGCCCAAATCTTGGACCATTTCCGACAGTGTTTTTCCTTTTTTGGAAAGCGCGGCCAGCAGAAGAAGCACAGGCGCAAATCCGTTTTCCATATACCGATTTTTGGCAAAATAATAATGACCGCTCACTTCTCCGCCAAAAATTGACTGGGTTTCATTCATCTGGTGTTTGATATAGGTATGCCCCACCCGCCCCATGTGGGCCTTGCCGCCAGCCTTGGCGACCCAATCGTTCAGCGCTCGGCTAAATCGAAGATCATACACAATGCCGCCTCCCGGGTGTTTTTCAAGCATTTCCAAAGCAAGGAGCGTTGCAACAAAATCTCCATGAACATACGCCCCTGTTTCATCAATAAAATAGACGCGATCACAATCGGCATCCCATGCGATGCCCAAGTCAGCGCGCTCTTCTACCACGCGTCGCATAATATCGCGGCGATTTTCTTCTTCAATGGGGTTGGCTGGGTGATTGGGAAAAGTTCCGTCTGGCTCAAAATAAAGCGGAATAATCTCAACGGGCAAGCCCGCGAAAATCTTGCGCGCCACGACACCGCCCATCCCGTTCCCCGCGTCCATGACAATGCGGAACGGCTTGAGTCGGCCAACATCAATAAAACTTCTGGTAAAATGCACAAAATCATCCCATATATCCTTTTTTGCGGTTGTCCCCGGCACAGATTTTTTTTCAACAATCGCATCCGAGAGGGCAAGACGCTCCAAATCTTCCATGCCCAAACCCCTGCCAATGGGGGACAAGACCCCTCGTTCATCCAGCCGTAAAAATTTGAGACCATTGAATTGTTTGGGCATGTGCGACGCCGTAACCATGACGCCTCCGTCATACCCATAAAACCACGCGGCAAAATACATGGCATCGGTTGAGACCATGCCAATATCAATAATCGAGATGCCACGCTCCAAAAGACCGCGGACGAGCGCATCCGTTAACGATGGAGACGACACGCGTGCGTCGTAGCCAACCACCACGCTTTGCGGATGGGCATACGCGGCATACGCGTGCGCCACGCGGTAGACAATGTCTTCGGTGAGATTGTGTCCGTATACGCCGCGAATATCATAATTTCGAAAAATGGTTTCTTGTGACATAGATCGTTTTTGTTGTATTTGCGTGCTCACGCCGGGCATCCTTGAAAATAGTCGAGAATACCTCTATACTACCTGCACAGAAAGGACAATGCAACTCTCTATGAATTCTGACGACATTCTCAACAAACTCTCGACCCACCTCAAAAACACCATCGCGAAAGCCATTTCATTTGCCGCGCATCTTGGCGATGAAGAAGTGTCGCCGCTCCATATTCTTTTTGCGCTTGCGGAAGAGGAAGGATCTATCGGCCGTGAAATACTCCAAAAAGCGGGGTTGACTTCAGAACATATCTTCCACTGGCTCAAAGGAAAAAAATCATACCCCAAAAAATCAGAAACCCCAGGGAAAGCAAACACCAAAATGCTCGAACTCCCCGAACTCGATCCGACGTCAAAAAAAATCCTTGAAAAAGCAATGTATATTTCATATGAGCATCGCCACTCCTACGTGGGGACCGAACATTTGCTTGCGGCATTGATTGAAAGCGACATACACGCGTTGAAACTGTTTTTTACGTCGCAAAAAATCAACCATGAGGCATTGGAAGACCACCTGGCAACCATTCTTGACAATACGTCCAATTTCCCCCATGTGGATGATGTCGTCGAAAGCATTACCCATATGCAACACACGCTTGATCAGGACGTTCATGATGACCACCCATTGCCCCAAGAGCCGCCGCAACAATCATCCGACGCGCCGCTCCACATTGGACGAAAAAAAATGAACAAAAAAGCATCCCGGCGGTCGCCCACCGCTCTTGATGTGTTTACGGTTGATCTCACGCAAAAGAAAAATCAAACGCTGATTGACACCGTCGTCGGCCGAGAAGAAGAAATAGACCGGCTTATTCATATTTTGTGCCGCCGAAAAAAAAATAATCCGGTGCTCGTGGGAGAGCCGGGCGTGGGAAAAACCGCAATTGTGGAAGGCCTGGCAAAACGCATCTCCGAGGGCGACGTGCCCGACATTTTGAAACGAAAAAAAATCCTTTCTCTTGATCTCACCCTCCTTATTGCCGGAACCGTCTATCGAGGAGAATTTGAAGGGCGAATCAAACAACTCATTGATGAATTGGCGGAGCGGCCGGACTCTATCCTCTTTATTGACGAAATCCACAACATTATCGGGGCAGGATCAAACCAAGGCACGATGGATGCGGCAAATATTCTGAAACCCGCTCTGGCGCGAGGACAACTGCGATGCATTGGAGCGACGACGATTGACGAATATAAAAAATACATCAGTTCCGACCCCGCGCTTGAACGACGGCTTCAGCCAATTGATATTGACGAACCGACCGCCGAACAAACGATACAGATGCTCGATGGGATAAAAGCATCATACGAGGCCTACCACGGCGTTTCCATACCTCGCGAAGCCATTGAAACAGCGGTTCGCTTGAGCGACAAAATGATCCACGACAATTTTTTTCCGGACAAAGCTATAGACATCATTGACGAGGCGGCGGCGGCGGTCAGGACGAAAAAACGCGCCAATAAACAAGAACAGCACATCCGCAATCTGGAACGCATGGTCGAACAATGGGAGGACCAAAAAGAAGAGGCTATTCAAAAAGAAGAATTTGACGCCGCAATTCAGCTCAAGGAAACCATTGCCGAGACACGAAAAGAAATAGCCTCGCTCATAAAAAAACAAGCAAAACAAAAACAACGAAAACTCCCTGTTGGCAAAGAAGATGTTGCCGAGGTCGTGGCAAAACGATTCCATGTGGACGCGGCAATGCTCTTGTCTGAAGAGAGAGAGCATCTGGAACGAACCAAAAAAAATCTCCGCGAGCATATTGTGGGACAGGACGCCGCGATTGACCAAATTATCCAAACGCTCCAAAAAACATATCTCAAACTCCCTGCTTCCAAACGGCCGGCCGCGTCGCTGTTTTTTGTCGGTCCAAGCGGGGTGGGAAAAACCGAGCTGGCAAAACGTCTTGCCAAAGAATTGACCTTTGACGACCGGGCGCTCATTCGTCTCGATATGAGCGAATTTTCCGAAGGGCATGGAACATCAAAGTTGCTCGGGTCGCCGGCAGGATATGTCGGCTATAAAGAAAGAAATTTGTTTTTGGAACAGCTCAAAAAACGCCCGCACTCCGTGGTCTTGTTTGATGAAATAGACAAAGCCCACAGGGACGTGCGCAAACTGCTTCTTCAAATTTTGGATGAAGGAGAATTGACCGATAGCAATGGAAAAAAAACATCCTTCCGGCATGCGATTGTTATTTTGACGAGCAACATCGGCGCGGAACTCTATGCCTCCCCCGGCATCGGATTTGGAGCCAAAGACAGCCCGGCCGTGAATGGCATCCCGGACGACCGAAAGAAGGCTCTGCTTCAAAAACTGACAGAAGAATTCGGCGCCGAATGGATAGGGCGCATTGACAACGTCTGCCTGTTTTCGCCTCTCCAAAATGAGCACCTGACGCGTATTATTGAAAAACAAATTCAAAAAATAAGCGGCCACCTGACCGAAACAAAGCAAATTGCCGTGACGATTGATGAATCGGCGATTGCGGCCATTGTCCGCCAAGGGCATACCACAGAAGTCGGAGCCCGGCATATTGGACAAGCGGTGGAACAAGCGATTCATGAGGCCGCATGGTCGCTTTTTCAAAAACAAAAAAGGAAGCAACACTACACGCTCAAATACGCGGAAGGCCTGTATCATTTGAAATAAACATTGTGTGTCCCTCTTTGGGCATCTCTTTACTTTCGTCTTTTGTATGGCACGGCGACCCCCAAAAAGAAACAACCAACAGTCGGCGATCTACGGCCGACCTAGCGCATGGGAGGAAAACGCGCCGTCGGGAATGGCCGATGCCAATCTAGAAAATGAAGCGCTTGAAAGAGACACTCAAGAAAAAAACTGGGCCAACCAATTACGGCGCTCCCAACAGCAGGAACAAAACGACCAATCCCAAAACCAGGCCGAACCCCAACAGCCGTCCCCCGCGCCACAGTCTGGATCGAAAAAAACTAGCGGAAAAAAACCACAACCGACAACAAAAAAAATGGATGCGCTGATGAAAAAAATACAAATAGCCCTTTTTGCGCTTTTTCTTATCTGTCTTGCGACGATTTTACCGATGTTTACACCGCTTCCGTTTATGCTTCTTGCCGCGATTGGCGCGATTTTTGGCTATAGAAAAATAGTAAAAGGAGCAGAAATCGTCCAAAGCGGTGGTAAAAAATAACGGAAAAAACATTTAATAACATCCTATGGATAAAAAACGAATTATCTTTGCCATTCTTTTTATCATCGTCACGATCCTCCTCGGCTACCTCATGTATCGTGTTTTTTTTGCAAAAAAAACGCCAAAACCTCCGACACCGCAAACGCAAGAACAACTCCCGGGCGGCCAATTTCCCATAATTGGAGAAGGGGGCCAGCCCGGACAAATTGTAACCGGCACAATCCAGTTGCCAACCGCAGGATTTGTTCCTCCTCAAACCCCCGCGTTGCCTCCGCCTCCCGCGCAAACACCCCTTGTCCAAAAGCTGGCCAACGACATCGTGGTTTCTCCCGCGGCAGACTCGTTTGGCGGCGCAAAATTTTACAATGCGCAAGACGGAAAATTTTACCGCCTCCTTCCAGACGGCACATTGGCGCTTTTGAGCGATGATGTTTTTTTTGGGGTAGAAAATGTCTCTTGGTCGCCAAAAACAGAAGAAGCCATCATTGAATATCCTGACGGAGCAAACATTTATTTTGATTTTGAAACCAAAAAACAAGTGACACTTCCCAAACATTGGGAGAACTTTTCATTTTCTCCGACAGCGACAAAAATTGCGGCAAAGAGCATTGGCCTCTCTCCGGAAACTCGATGGCTTATCACCGCAGACCCGCAGGGAAATAACATCACCCTTGTGGAACCCATGGGGCAAAACGCAGACAAGGTTGATGTCAATTGGTCTCCCAACCAACAAATCGTGGCGACCTCCCTCACCGGCAAACCCATGGGGGGCAACCGCGAACAAGTTCTTATGATCGGCCTTCACGGAGAAGTGTTCAAAGCCATTATTGCAGAAGGCCAATTTTTGGATAGCGCATGGTCGAAAACCGGAGAAAAACTCCTTTTTAGTTCGTACAGCACGGCAAGCGATTATAAACCGGAGCTGTGGATAAGCAACGCCGCAGGAGATCTTATCGGCACCGGCAGAAAACCTCTCGGACTCAACACCTGGGCGGAAAAATGTACCTTTGCTGATGACCGTTTTGTGTATTGCGCCGTTCCAAAAACCCTTCCTACCGGATCCGGCTTTGAACAAAGCCTTGCGGACGCCATTGAAGATGACCTCTATAAGATAGACACTCAAACGGGCATAAAATCAAAATTACTGCTCGAAGAAGGGCACGTCATTGACACGATTCTCGTGAATGGCGACACCGACGCGCTGTACTTTACGGACAAAAATCAAAAAGGCATCTTTACGATTGCTCTATGATACGCACAAGACAATTGCTTTTTCTTTTTGTCCCGGCCATTGTATTTGCGGGCTTTGCCGTATTTATTCGGTACGTCGAATATCACAACGCCGCAACGCCGAGCGCTCCCGCGCCGTCGTCCGAACCGCTCGCGCTGGTGCCCATATATCCTGAGGATCCGATTATCGGAGAAAAAAAAGCGCCCCTCACCGTTATCGGATTTGAAGACTTTGGGTGCAAAGGATGCCAAATCCAAATGGCAATGCTCGACGAACTGCAACAGTCTTTTCCCGAAAAAATAAAAATTATTTGGAAAGGCCTTCCGGTCATGAAGTTTCCATACGACAGCCACCTCGCGCACGAATACGCGTTTTGCATGAATCAAGAAGGACGATTTGACGCGTTTAAAAACTTTGCGTTTGCAAATGGAGACAATCTTTCTCTTGCGGTATTGGGCCAAAGCATTGCCGCGGCGGGAGCGGAACAAACCGTCTTCGAGGCCTGCATAAATTCGCCGGAGCCAAAACAATACATTGAAACCATCGAACTCATGGCCCAGTCGCTCAATATCCAATCCGTCCCGACTTTTTTTATTGATAACAAACAAATTGAAACGCCGCAAACCAAAGAAGCGTGGGCGGCGCTCTTGGGATTGTCCTCGCTATAACAACGTATGCTATCAAAATTTTATTTTTTTCTTTTTCTCGTTTTGAGCGTTTTTACCGTGAACGCATTTGCTATTCCCGCTGTGGTGATGGCGGAGAATGACACACAGAATGAATTGGAGGACCTGCTCAAAAAACCGGATCTCAAAATCCATATTCCGGGACTCGACTTTACCGATCCGGACGATTTGTCAACCGTACAGGACGAACGAGGCAATCAATATATTCTTATTCCATACCTTGGCGAATATCTCGCGGCGGTCTATCGCTATGCGGTCGTGGCCGTTTCCGTCCTCTCCGTCGTCATTCTCATTTTTGCCGGCATTCAATGGATGATCCCTGCAGGAGAAGGAGGATCAAAAGACAGCGCGAAAAAACGGATTGCCGGAGCAATGACCGGATTGGTAATTACCATAGGGTCATATACACTGCTTTATACCATCAACCCAAATTTGGTGGAATTTAAAAATTTGAAAGTGTTATATGTAAATAGAAAAGATCTCGATGAATTTGAAAGCGTGTCATTTGAATTTGAAAATTATGCGCTCTCTGCTCATGGAAAAATTATAGAACAGCTCATTGGGCCAAACACGCTTCCTCCCTGCTCAAAAGAAGCGGCACAAGCCGCGGCCACCGCCCTCCATAATAAACAAATTTGCGTCGGCCCATGTCATTGTGCCTATTCCGCATCGAATTTTTTGAACTACATCGGCTGTACCGATGTCTATAGCGGTCTCGCCAATAAACTACCGGAAAAATTAAAAGAAAAAGGATGGGTGGAAACACCGATTGATCCCAGCAACCTTGGCAATCTTCCCGTGGGGTTGTTATGGAAAGATGGACATGTGGGCGTATCCATTGGCAATGGTATGGACTTTGAATCTGGAAGCGGGACACGAGACTTCGACCGGCTGAACAAAGAAACAAAAAATAATTGCCCTTCTTCCTTTGTGGAGGCAATGAAAGACCCCCAAGCCTGCGCGTTTTGTTCCAAAATTCCAGAAGAGTCCCCGGCGTCAGGGCATTTTGGCGCGCCAGCGCTTGGAGGTACCGGAGGCGGCGGCTCTTGTAAAAGTAATCAAGGATGGTCAAAGGGAAAAATGTCTGACCGAAAAGGAAAATCAAGCTGGGTAAACGTTGTTCACCCGCCCATCAGTCAATAATAACCAATTGGCAATACCCCCCTAATGAACACACTCCGTATTAAAAAAAAAATTTTCTTCCTTTTTGGTTCAATTCTTCTTTTGAGTTTTTTTTTAATTGGATTCGCGCTTTGGTCCAAAAATCGAGAAATCCTTGTCAGCCAGCCGGAAAAAATATCCCTGCCGCAAGGACTCTTTTTTTCGTTCACGAAACAACAGCATCTTCTTTTTTGGAACAATGAAAAATACCTGCTTTCTTTTTTGGATATATCAAACAATATCCTGCCTAAACAGATGCTCTTTACAGAAAAAATAGTTGGCATTACCAATATTGTTTGGTCGCCGACAGAAAACGGCGCCTCCATTGAAACAACGAATGGAAAATTTGTTCTTTTATTTGATGATGAAAAAACAATACCACTCCCAAAAGGCGCCATAGGCGTCACCTGGTCGCCGGATGGGCAATTCCTCGCGTATCAAACATTCTCATCGGAGAGCCAATATACAAGCGTTATTTCCATTCTTGACATTGCAGACCAAAACGTCCTTTCTGAATATATGATTGATATGTCTGATCATCCAGAAACAACCGGGCAAGTATTGTTATACTGGATTGAAAAAGACAGACTCTGGTATGCTCCGGAAGTGACTGATGGCGGGGTGCCATTTTGGTATCCCATTGAAAAAAATACCATTGAAAAAAGAAAAAATTTTGACCGAAAAAATATTGGCATTGTTGACGTATCCCCAGATGGGAGTTATCTTTTATATACCAAACCAACGGAAGATATTGATCGCTCGGACTTTATCTATGGAATTTTGAACCGGGAAACCGAAGCCGAAATAAATATGGACCTTACAGCGACCAATACCACCTGTGCATGGCAGACGAATTCAGCGCTCCTCTGCCTGAAAAAAGAAAACCAATATTTTATCTTTGGGACTGTTGATTTTAAGAAAGAAGAATATGTACTTCAAAATATTTTTCCCGAATCAGAAAGCACCGTGTCCATCACCTCCTTTCTTTTTAATGAAAAAACAAATACAATTTATTTTCTGAATATAAGGGATGAACTATACGCCGCCAACACACTCAAAACAAAACCTATCTTTCAACTATCTGAAACAAACGACTGAACAACTTTTTCTCTGTACCAACTGCGACGCCCAATACACCAAATGGGCGGGCAGGTGTTTGGAATGCGGAAAATGGGGAACAATTGAAAATTTTCAAGCTCCAATGTCCAAAAGACAAGATAAAACATCCGAATACCCACCCACAAAAACACAAACGCTCAAAGATATTGCGTCACAACATACGGTAAGGAAAAAAACCGGCATACATGAACTCGACACCGTGCTTGGCGGCGGCATTGTGCCGGGAAGCCTTCTGTTAATGGGAGGTGAGCCGGGCATTGGAAAATCAACGCTCGCTCTCCAATTGGCCGCCCTTGTCTCGCCCGCACTCTATATTTCGGGCGAAGAGTCACTGGGCCAGATAAAAATGCGGGCTGACCGGCTCAATATTCACGCGCAAGGTCTTTCGCTTGCCAATGAAACCAATGTGGAGCGTATTGCCGCGACCATTCGGGAACAAAAACCCGCCATAGCGATTATTGATTCCATCCAAACCATTTTTTCTGATGAGGTAAGCGGCGAAATTGGGGGTGTAAACCAAGTACGCGTCTGCGCCACAAAACTCCTTGACGTTGCAAAATCATCAGGGGTCGCAGTCATTATTATTGGACATGTCACCAAAGACGGTTCGGTCGCCGGACCAAAAACCTTGGAACATTTGGTTGATACGGTCCTCTCGTTTGAAGGAGAAAAAGACCAGCAATACCGCATTCTCCGAGCAACCAAGAACAGATTCGGGCCGACCGATGAAGTGGGTATTTTTGAAATGATCGAAACCGGCCTTGCGGAAGTGAAAAACGCGTCCGCGTGTTTTTTGAAAGATCGCGGCGACGATGTGCCGGGCAACATTGTGACCTGCCTTATGGAAGGCAAACGGCCGCTCCTCGTTGAAATCCAAGCGTTGGTCAACAAAACCGCGTTTGGCTACCCGGTCCGCAAAGCCAGTGGTTTTGATCTCAACCGGCTCCATGTATTGGTTGCTGTTCTTCAAAAGCGCGCCAACATCAATTTGGCCCAATATGATATTCATATCAACGTCGTTGGCGGCATCAAAGCCGAAGAACCGGCGTCCGACCTCGCGGTCTGTTTGGCGATTGTGAGCAGTTACAAAGACAAACCGCTTGGCAAAGACGTGGTGGTGTTTGGGGAGGTTGGTTTGGGTGGTGAAGTGCGAGCCGTGTCACATCGAGACAAACGCATCAAAGAATGTGAGGCGCTACAGATGAAGAAAATTATTACCGCGCAAGCCAAAAAGAAAACCGCTGAACACACGATTACCATTATAGGAGTAAAAAATATCCAAGAACTTATAACCCAGACCTAAAAAATAGGAATTATTCTAAATGTACTTTTTCTTCCCATTCTTTTACTCTTTCTTTTAATTGTGGGAATTGCGCAAAATCAATGTCTCTCGCGAGCTTTCGCGCGAGCTGAATAATGGACCCATCTTTCATGGTTGCCAGACGAAACTGCATCATGCCGCTTTGCGCCGTGCCATACACGTCTCCGGGACCGCGCGTTTGCAAATCATATTCGGCAAGTAAAAACCCATCCGTTGTTTTTTCAAAAAAAGCAAGCCGCTCCCGAACGGTTTCCGTATCGTTATCCGTAAACAAAAAACAATAGGATTGGTGGTTACTCCTGCCCACGCGGCCACGAAATTGATGCAGTTGTGCCAAGCCAAAACGCTCTGCCCCTTCAATCATCATGACTGATGCGTTGGGAATATCCACGCCGACTTCGACGACTGATGTTGACACAAGAACATTAGTCTCCCCTTTTTGAAATAACGCCATAACGTCATCTTTTTCTTTGGTCTTCATTTTGCCGTGAAGATACGCGACCTTGAGATCTGGAAAAATAGTTTCTGATAATTTTTTGTATTCCGATAAAACAGATTTTTTTTCTAACTGATAGTTTATATCTTGTGTCTTAGAATGTGATTCTTTTTCTTCTATCAACGGACAAATAACAAACACCTGTCTCCCATTCTTCACCTGTTCTCGAATAAACGCGTACGCCTTACCCCGATTGTGAGGATCAACCAGTCTGGTTTTGATCGGTTTTCTTCCCGCGGGCATTTCGTTGATAATGGATAGGTCCAGATCGCCATAGAGCGTCAATGCGAAGGTCCGCGGAATTGGCGTTGCCGTCATACTCAAAAAATGCGGCGTTGTTGTGGTATGTCCGGATTTATCCCGAATTATTTTTCGCTGTTCCACGCCAAAACGATGCTGTTCGTCGATAATAACAAGACCGAGATTTTTGAATTGGACATCCCCGTTCAGCAATGCATGCGTCCCAACAATAATATGAGCACCGCCAGAACGAATATGCTCAATGACATTTCTTTTTCGCGATGCCAATGATGTAGGCTGTTTTTTTGTTTTTAAACTTTCATCTTGACCGCTGATAATATGTTGGCTTTGACCTTCTTTTTCTTCAACACTGCCCCCTGTCAACAGCCCCAGAGAAATATCAAGAGCACAAAACAGCCCACGCAACGATTCAAAATGTTGTTTTGCCAATATCTCGGTCGGCGCCATAAGTATGGCCTGTTGGCCATTCAGTATCGTGTTGTACAAGGACAGCGCGGCAACAATCGTTTTTCCCGAACCCACATCCCCCTCAAGAAGACGATTCATGGGTGTTGTTTTTTCCACATCTTGAAGTATTTCCCATGCCGCAATTTTTTGCGCTTTGGTAAGCTGAAATGGCAGTCCATCCACAAAATTTTTTATTTCTTTTTGGTGAAAAATCAAAGATGGCGCAACCTCGCGCTTGATGGTCTGGCGTATCATCTCCGCTCGAAGTTGCAGGACAAAAATTTCATCAAACTTCAGTCGTTTTTCCGCATGAAGCAAATCCGTGCTGTCTTCTGGAAAATGAATGGCGCGTATGGCGTTTTGAATGGGGACAAGGTCGGCCTCTTCCACAATGGTTTCCGGAAGCCATTCCGGAATGTTTTCCGAAAGAGCGATCACCTGGCTCACGAGAAAACGGAGCTGTTTTTGCGTCATCCCCGCGGTCAAAGAATACATAGGCACAATGCGCGCCGTGTGCGTCGTGTCTGTGCGGTCAGTCGGCGTTGACTGGTGTACTTTTTCGTACGCCGGACTTTTCATAACCATACCAATCATGTCGCTCCCCACTTTGCCCGAAAAATAAACCGAATTACCCGCACGAAGACTTTGTGTTAAAAACGGCTGGCCAAACCACACCACGCGAAGTTGACCCGAGTCATCCGATACCAACGCTTCGGTAATAATGGTTCGTTTCCTCGGGCTCCGTTTGTTGGCAATTAATTCTATTTTTCCACGTACGGTTACCAGCTCACCCTCCTTCTGCGAGAGCTCACGGATAGCAACCGTTTGACTAAAATCTTCATAGCGAAACGGAAAATACCACAACAAATCCCGGACCGTGCGAATACCAAGATGACTTAGTTTTTTCCCTAAGGTTTTTCCAACACGATTGAGAGCGGCAACCGAAGTGTCAAGATGCATATGAAGACATCATACCATATTGAAAAAACAATAAAAACGATCAAAAAAAGACGGAAAATTACAATCCGACTTTTTGAGACAGTCAAAATTTGACTTTTCCTTTCTGGTGCTCCCGGCAGGAATCGAACCTACATTGCAAGATCCGCAATCTTGTGTCCTATCCATTGAACGACGAGAGCCTTCAAAAACTCCAAAGCCGACCAAAGTATAGCCAAAAAAACAAAAACCGTCAACCCAGTGTGACGGCTCTGCCGGAAAAAAACTAATGCAACATCCATTGCCGCGCAATCATATCGGCAAACGGCTCTTCTTCTTTTTCAATGTCTTCTTTGAGATACGGGACAAGCGTGTCACGAATTTCAACAGGATTTTGTTCCAAAAGAGGAATACGTAATTTTGGACGAGCCGGACTTTTGGTTTCGAAAAAAAGCGTTTTGACGAAAGGAGGGTTATATACAATATAAAATGTCTCAAGTTCGGAATAGGTATAAAAGCGATTACTAATGACGATGCCAAATTCCGTGATGCCAATAGTTACTTTGAGGGGTTCCTGTTTTCCTTGAAGAAATAAAATAATCGCGGCCAAAATAATGACAAGCGCAAACAAAAAATTGCCGCTGAAAACCGCATACCCAAGGAGGAGAAGGGCAACGATACTCATAAGCGCGTACCACGCTCGGCTTCGGTTATGCGTTTCATATTCTGGAGCGGTCCATGTATGAAGGACATCCCCAATAATGGTATGTTGATCAATGACTTTGGGCATAGAATCGAGAGAAATGTCAATAGTGCACACGCCTGGATTCGAACCAGGGACCTCATGAATGTGAATCATGCGCTCTAACCAACTGAGCTACGTATGCCTTTTCAGGCATATACATCGGAATTGACATTTAACCCAAATAAATGGTCAAGTTAATTTTGTCAATTGTCAATTGTTAATAGAATACCATAATACCGAGGAAAAAGGCAAGAATATCATATTGAAAAATAACGCCAACTCCAGTATACTAGACGTGCTCGCACTATGGAACAAGCTCCTATTAATTTTTTGCACCAAGGAGAACCCGGCCTTCCATTGCAACCAAGGAGAAAACGGGTTATTTTTTTATTGATCCTCGCGTTCATCGGGTGTCTTTTTATTGCAAGAGCTGTTATAAAAGCGCAATTGCCGGAAGATCCAAAGGCGTATGACCCCGTAACCTTAGAGCCCATCAAGCCAAAAGGGTTATTTAAAAAAATAACCGGTCTGGTATTTGGAGAACAAGAACCGCTGGAGGGCCAACGCTCGGACCGCATCAACATGCTTCTCACCGGCATGGGCGGCCCCGGGCATGATGGACCATTTTTGACCGATACCATTATGGTCGTGAGCGTAAAACCCTCGACGAAACAAGTTGCGATGATTTCCATTCCTCGCGATCTCGGCATCGAAATTCCAGGGCACGGATGGAAAAAAATCAACGCCGCCAATGCCATCGGCGAAGCACAGAAAAAAAATCTTGGCGGGGCGTATGCGGCGCAAGTGATCCAAGAAGCATTCAACACGGATATCCATTATTATGTACGCATCGACTTTGCGGCATTTGAAGAAATCATTGACGAACTTGACGGCATAAAAATTGATGTGGAAAATGGATTTACGGATCCGATGTATCCGGCGGAAAATGAAGAATATCAAACCGTCACGTTCGCAAAAGGAGTAGAAACCATGAATGGAAAACGCGCGCTCATTTTTGCGCGCTCGCGGCATGGAAACAACGGCGAGGGATCGGATTTTGCGCGAGCCAAGCGACAACAAAAAGTATTGTTGGCGCTCAAAGAAAAAGCACTCACCTTCAATACGCTGACGAACCCGGTGCATGTGCACAATATTTTGAAGAGTCTCGACAAGCATCTCACAACCAACATGGAATTTTCCGACATCATTGCGATGATGAAATTGGCAAAAGAACTCGATACGAGCCACATTATCACGACGGTCCTCGACAATGGCACCGACGGCTACCTTGTCAACGGAACCAGCCCGGACGGCGCGTTTATTCTTCAGCCCAAAACAGGAAATTTTGATGAAATCAACTCCCTCATGGAACATATTTTTGACCAAGAAACCCTGACCACCGAAAATAGCACCCCTGTCCAAGATCCGCCCACGTACCAAGACACCAATATTGAAATTCAAAATGGGACATGGCAGGCCGGATTGGCCGCACGAGCGGCAAAATATATTCAGGATAAAGGATTTTTCGTCGCGGCGATCGGCAACACCGCGGTCCGCCCCCAAGGAAAAAGCGCGATTATTTACGTCAAAAAAGGACCTCCGCCAGAGGCCTTGAAAGCGCTTCAAGAAACGCTGAAAATCCCCATTATCGAACACCTCCCTGAATCAGAATCGGCCACCACGACCGCGGATATTTTGGTTATTCTCGGAGATGATTATCAAGAATGACTCTCATATGGAACAAAAACCCAAAATACACAAAGACTCGTTGCCAACCATTGCGCTCGTCGGCCGGGTGAATGTTGGAAAATCAACATTGTTCAACACGCTTATTGAAGAAAACAAAGCTATTGTGTCTTCTGTCGCCGGAACAACGCGAACCAGCAATGAAGGCATTATTCTTTGGCGCGGAAAAGAACTCCGCATCATTGATACCGGCGGACTCACGTTTACGGATGAGGTACCGCTTGAAGCAGACATTATCAAACAAACGGAGCACGCGATGAATATCGCCGATATTGTCGTGTTTATCACCGACGCGAAAGCAGGCATTTTGCCGCAAGAACGAGAACTTGCCCGCCGACTCAGAAAAATCATCATAAAACCGGTCCTCTTGGTTGCAAATAAAGCAGACAGCAAAAAAATAGATCGCGAGATGGATATTGGCGCCTGGCTCAAGCTCGGACTCGGCGAACCGTTTCTATTGTCCGCGACAAGCGGAAAAAATCTTGGCGATTTCCTCGATGCCATACACACGCTTCTTGAAACACTGTCAAAACCAGCGCAAGACAGAAAAGAACCAAACGCAGACATTGTGCAGATAACGATTATTGGAAAACCAAATGTTGGAAAATCATCCCTCTTTAACAAACTTATTGGACAAGAAAAAGTTATCGTGAGCGACATGCCGCACACCACGCGGGAACCATATGATACCTTGGTGACATATCACTATACCGACTGGCAAGAACAGGAAGAAAAAACGGCGACGAATACGTCACCGAACCAAAAAGAGAAAACACTGCTCATTAATTTTATTGACACCGCGGGCATTCGGCGAAAAACAAAAGTGTCGGGAGAGTTGGAACAAAAAGGCATCATGAAAAGCATTCAACGCATTGAAACATCGGACATCATTCTTTTTGTATTGGATGGATCGGAAACCATCTCAAGCCAAGATAAACAACTGGGCGGCCTTATTGAGCGGCGAGGAAAAAGCGTCATAATTCTTGTAAACAAATGGGATCTGGCAACCGACACCAGCGACAGCAAAAGAAACGCAGTAAAAAAAATGATATACGCGCAGTTCCCCCATCTGGATTTTGCGCCGATTCTCTTTGTGAGCGGCAAAACCGGGTATCGCGTACACGCAATATTTCCGGAACTCGCTCATGTGTGGCAGGCGCGGCACACGAAGCCGCCGGTCAAAGGCCTCGAATACGTCCTCAAGCAAACTATTGCGTCGCACCTTCCCTCACGAGGAAAAGGAACACGGTTTCCAAAAATCCTTGGCATCCGGCAGATCGGCGTCGCACCGCCAGTGATTGAGCTTGTAATAAAACACAAAACATCTCTCCACGAGTCCTATACGCATTTTTTGGAACGAAATCTTCGCGAGCATTTTGACTTTACCGGCGTTCCCGTTATAATAACCTTGCGAAAACAAAAAAAATAACCGCTATGAAAGCCATTATCGGCCTTGGAAATCCCGGAAAAGCGTACGAAAAAACCAGACACAACGTTGGATTTATGGTTCTCGATACGCTTATAACATCCGCATCCTGGTCATCCTTCCCGGATTGGTCGTTGAGCAAAAAATACAATGCGCTCGTTTCCGAAGGAACAAAAGAGGGGGAGAAAATACTCTGCGCCAAACCAATGACGTTTATGAACGCCTCCGGCCAAAGCGTTCAATTGATCGCTCATTTTTATCACCTCTCTCTCGACGACATCCTCGTGGTCCACGACGACAAAGATTTGCTTCTCGGGGAAGTCAAAATGCAAAAAGATCGGGGAGACGCGGGGCACAATGGCGTGCGCTCCATCATGGATTTGCTCGGAACCAAAAATTTTACGCGGGTGAGAGTGGGCGTTCATCCGGCGGACAACAAAAAAATGACAGACACGGCGGCATTTGTATTGCGCAAATTTGCTTTTTCAGAACGAACCATAGTCAAAAACGCGATTCAAAAAAGTATTACCCATATTGAAACATTTCTTCAGGCACGATCATAATTGTTGAAGGAGGTATGAAAAAGGAGGTATTGCTCTCGTATTTTCCCAAAATGACGGTCTCGCGATACCGCCGCATTATGGTTGCCTTTTCCACGCTCGACCATTTGTGGGACAGCTCGACAAAGGAGATGCGCGCCCGACTTCCGTTTGAAGAACAAATAAAAGAAGAATTTATTGCTTGGAAGAATGAACTCCAAGAAGAAACCATAGAGTCAGCGCTTAAAGAAAGCCAAATAGACTGTGTTACCATTGATGATCCCTCCTACCCCGCTCTCTTGCGGCAAATTTATGACCCGCCGCTTTGTCTGTTTGTGCGCGGCATGTTGGACACATTCTCTCGTCCGATTGCAGTGGTCGGGAGCAGACAGCATTCACCATACGGAAAAAAAATCGCAGAAGATTTTGTGTCTGTTTTGGTTCAACACCACTGTACCATTGTCAGTGGTCTTGCGCGCGGCATTGACGGGATAGCGCATGAAGCGGCGCTCCATGAACATGGAAAAACGACTGCCGTCCTCGGGTCCGGTATTGACCCAGAGCACATCTACCCATCACAACACTGCGCCCTCGCCGACCGCATTATTGATTCTGGCGGTGTCGTCCTTTCAGAATACCCGCCGGGAACCGAGCCTACTCGCTACTCATTTCCCAAACGAAATCGCATTATTTCAGGACTCTCGCTCGGCGTCGTTGTCATTGAAGCCGGAAAAAATTCCGGCGCACTCGTCACCGCCCAGTCAGCGCTTGAACAAAACCGTGAAGTATTTGCCATCCCTCAAAATATTACCTCCCCCACCAGTGCGGGAACCAACACGCTTATCCAAATGGGAGCGCACGCCGTTATTGCCCCGCAAAACATCCTTGAGGCATTTTCATTTGACATAATGGCGAGAGAACCACAGGCCAAAGAGAAACCCGCGCCAGAATCCCCGCTTGAAGGCATATTACTTCAATATATTTCCGACGCGCCTATTCACATTGACGAGCTTATCCGACAATCCGGAGCGGAAAGCAAGACCGTTATGAGCCTTCTTGCCCTCATGGAAATGCAACAAAAAATTCGCGACGTGGGAGGGATGATGTACACATTGTATTGAAAAAAAGAAAATTGACGGCGTCAAAACCCCATGGTATTCTTTAAAAGATAATTTTTACTTTTTCTCTATCTCTATGAAGGAAAAACAAAAAAAAATATTCTACACCGGTTTTATCGCGATTGGACTCTTTACCATGCAAATACCATTCAGCCAATTGCTCGGCGTGCAGAATCTGCGTTTTAGTCTCTTTGATTTTTATGGACCCATTGCCGGCGCATTCATAGGGTCCGGGGCAGGTCTTCTCACTGTGCTTGGCATTCAAGCAGTAAATTGGGCGATACACGGGTTCGCGCTTGATCTTGGAACATTGCTACGTTTCTTGCCGGTTTTATTTGGGGTCTTATACTTTGCCAAATCAAGCAAATGGATCCTCGCAGTTCCGATTATCGCCATGATAGGATTTTGGTTGCACCCCGAAGGCCGCACGGCCTGGTACTTTGCGCTGTACTGGACTATTCCGCTTTTCATGCATTTTTTGCGCGACAAATACGTCTTTGCGCGGGCGATCGGCGCCACGTTTACCCAGCACAGCGTGGGCGGACTGTTGTGGATATATGCGTTTAACATGAAAGCAGTCGTCTGGGTTGGACTTGTGCCGATTGTGTGGAAAGAACGGCTTGTTATGGCCGGAGGGATTACACTCACATATATTGCGTTCAACTACCTCTTCAGCCTCATTTCGGAAAAGACGAAATTCAAAATTCCTTTTGTCCAAATACATGAACGGTTCCGCGCCTGATCTCCTATGACTGCGAATGAAGCCGAACAATTTCTCTTTTCTCTTTTTAATCTTCCGAGAAAAGAATATATGGCTTCTCCAAAAAAGAGCGCAATCTATCTTCAGCGCCTGCAATTTTTTTTGGATATTCTTGAAAACCCGGAAAAACGCATCCCGCATTACATCCATGTGACCGGCACGAGCGGAAAAGGATCTGTGGTGAATTTTATTCACAGCATTTTTTTTGCCGCTGGAAAGCGCGTCGGATCCACGACGTCCCCTCATCCAACCATATTGCGAGAACGATGGCGTGTTGGCAAGACAATGATGAGTGAAAGTGATTTTGTAAACATTGTGGCTCGCATAAAAATGGCGCTCGACACCTACATACGGACATCACCGTATGATATAATTTCCTATTTTGAACTCACAACCGCGATCGCGCTTTTGTATTTTGCGCAAAAAAAAGTCTCATATGCAGTTGTGGAAGTCGGTTGCGGCGGACGCTTCGACGGCACAAACATTATTCCCCATAAAGATATCGCCATTATAACGAACATCGGGACTGATCATGCCGATATCATTGGGCCAACAAAAAAAGATATCGCCCGTGAAAAAGCCGGTATTATCTCAAAAAAATGTACCGTTTTTTCGTCTATCAAAGAATCTTGGTTAGAAGAGATAGTCAAAAAAGAAGTAACAAAAAAAAATGCAACGTACCGGCATGTGAACATACCCAGCAAGGCTATCACCATGAATACAACGGGAACGTCATTCCCGTTTGGAGGCGAGCGCTACCATCTTTCGGTTATCGGCAAACACCAAGCGACAAACGCGGCGCTTGCCATAACCGCAGCACTTGAGCTCGGTATTCAAAAAAAGGCCATCCATCGGGGTCTCGCGCAGACCAACCATTCATGTGCGCTTGAACGATTCAATACGAAATCGGGACTCGTTCTTCTTGATAGCGCGCACAATGAACAAAAGATGAAAACAACGGTGGACGCTCTCCGAGAATGGTATCCAGATCATCCGATTGCGCTTTTGGTTGGATTTTCCGAAAACAAGCCGGTACGAAAAATGGTGCGCCAGCTCCGCGAGCTCAATCTCGACTCAGTCGCGTGTACGCGCAATTCGGTGAACCCATTCCGAAAAGTAGCGCCGCCGCAAGACATTGCCGCCCTCTTTTGTGGCGCCGTGCCGGCAAAAAAAATTACCTCACACCTTGATCCCAGAGACGCGCTCACCGCGCTGAATACATTCAAAGAAAAAAAAACCATTCTCCTTATTACAGGGTCCCTCTTTCTGGCCGGCCAACTTCGGCCGATCATAAAAAACATCTGATACAAAGCAATGAGTTGACAGTGAGCTCATTCTCCTCTATGCTGTCCTTCATATGAAAAAAACGCTCGTGATCGTTGAGAGCCCCACCAAAGCAAAGACCATTGCAAAATTTCTTGGCAATGACTTCAGTGTCGAGTCCTCGTTTGGACACGTGAGAGACCTCCCGAAAAGCAAAATGGGGGTTGATATCGACGGCGGCACGTTTGAACCGCAGTACGCCATTTCGCGAGAGAAAACCGCGCAGGTAAAAAAACTGAAAGACCTCGCCAAACAAGCAACGACCATCATCTTCGCCACAGATGAAGATCGAGAAGGCGAAGCCATTGCGTGGCATCTCACCCATATTCTCGGCATTGATCCAAAAAAGGCAGAACGCATGGTTTTTCATGAAATTACCAAAACCGCAATTGACGAAGCGCTCAAACATCCGCGGCATATCGATCAGCGACTGGTTGACGCCCAACAAGCGCGACGGGTGCTCGATCGGCTGGTTGGGTATGAATTATCTCCCCTCTTATGGAAAAAAGTTGCGCGAGGACTTTCTGCCGGCCGCGTCCAATCGGTTGCGGTGCGTCTCATTGTGGAACGCGAACGAGAAATCAAGGCATTTATCCCAAAAGAATTTTGGACCATCCACGGACTCTTTCAGAATGCGCGCGCATCGCTCCCCCAGCCGCTCAAATCGGTCCTTCATAGTCTTGACGAAAAAAAAATACAAAAATTCGATTTTGGATCCAAAGAATCGGTTACCCCCATTGTCGATGATATTCAAAAAACACCATACGCGGTTGAAAAAATTGAAAAAAAAGAAACCAAACGCACGCCGCCGCCGCCGTTTACCACCTCAACACTGCAACAAAGCGCCAATCAAAAACTTGGGTATTCGAGCAAGCAAACCATGGTTCTCGCCCAACAACTTTACGAAGGCATCCCGCTTGGAAGTGAAGGTTCTGTTGGTCTCATTACCTACATGCGAACGGATTCGGTAAACCTTTCACAAAAATTTCTTCAAGAATGTACCGCGTTTTTAGAAAACCGTTACGGCCCGACATACGCATTGACCCAGCCCCGTGTATACAAGACAAAATCAAAAGGCGCCCAAGAAGCGCATGAAGCAATCCGGCCGACCGACCCAGCCCGCACACCCGAAGCCATCAAAAACTACCTTGACCCTCGCCAACTCAAACTGTACACCCTCATTTGGAAACGCGCCGTTGCGACACAAATGGCTGAAGCGCGTCTCAATAAAACCAATGTTCACATCTCCGGAAAAGGGATGCTCCACACGTACACATTCCGCGCAAACGGACAATCCATGACGTTTGACGGATGGCTTGCGCTCTATCCGCAGGCGATAAAAGAAGAAATGCTTCCTGATGTAACAGAAAAAGAAGCGATGACACTTGAAACATTGAACAGCGAACAATCCTTTACCGAGCCGCCCGCGCGATATTCTGACGCAACCCTGGTCAAGGCGCTCGAAGAACAAGGCATTGGACGACCATCAACCTACGCCCCGACCATCGCAACGATTGAAGCGAGAAACTATGTCGAAAGGGACGATGACAAACGTCTTTCGCCAACCGACATCGCGCTCGTCGTGAATGATTTATTGGTTGAACACTTTAGTGATATTGTTGATTATGGGTTTACCGCGCAAATGGAAGAAAACTTGGATGACATCGCGGAAGGGAAAAAAGATTGGCAGCCAATTATTGCGACATTTTATCATCCATTCCACAAAAATATTGAAGAAAAAACCGACCAACTCTCCAAAGAAAATGTAGTTGGCGCAAAAGACCTCGGCGTTGATCCGGAATCCGGAAAAAAAATTTCCGTTCGCGTAGGCCGGTACGGGCCGTTTGTGCAAAAAGGCACAAAAGATGATGATAAAAAACCAACGTTCGCGTCTCTTCCAAAAAACGTTCGTATTGACGACGTGACGCTTTCACAAGCGCTCACGTGGTTGCGGTTGCCACGGGTGCTCGGAACCGACAATGAGGGGCATGCCATTATTGCGAATGTGGGCCGCTTTGGCCCCTATGTGCAGGTAGAAAAAAAATATTATAGTTTGAAAGATGACGACCCATATACGATTGACCTTGTCCGCGCAAATGAAATCATCGCAGAAAAAAAAGAAGCCGAAGCAAAAGCCATCATCAAGACGTTTAACGACACCAATATTGTGGTAAGGCAAGGGCGCTATGGGCCATATATTACGGATGGCGCGACGAACGCAAAAATTCCAAAGACAACCGACCCCTCATCGCTTGATGAAGCGTCCTGCCGAGAGCTTCTTGAAGAAGCGGCAAAAAAACCGAAAGGAAGAGGCCGCGCTCGAACAAAAAAAACCGCAAAATAAAACAATCCCGCCATGTGGCGGGGTTGTTTGTGTAGCGAGAAGGAATTCCCCAATGCCTAGGGTGATGTTAGGGCCCTTACCTCGCTACAAGCTACAGTATATCAAAAATTCTTATTTTGTACAGCAGTAATAAAGAGAAAACCCCGCCCTGGTAAAAGGATGGGGTTTTCTTTCGGCGTTTGGGTTTTTCCCTAACATCACTAAAAAAACTATAACATAAAACATTCCTTTTGTCAAGAGGGCAAAAAATAAAAAAAATTGCTCTATAAAGCAAAAAAAAAATTAAAAAAAAGCCCTTGCAAAGGGAAAAAGGTCAGGATACACTATAATGAGACAAAAAGTCCGTTTTCTTCAAATATGAAAAAAATAGCACCACAAACAATTGATACTCTCCTGTCAATCATTCAGCACTACCATAAAGACCCAAATCGGCAAGCGGATCTGGATTTGGTACGCCGCGCATATGACTTTGCACATACCGCGCATAACGGTCAAACCCGGCGGAGCGGCGATCCGTATATTGTGCACCCCCTTGCCGCGGCCCATATTTTGGCAAACATGCATATTGATCCTGTTATTATCGCGGCAACGCTCCTTCATGATGTTCCGGAAGACACAGGGATCACCTTGGAAGAAATTGAACAACAATTTGGCGAAGAAATTACCTCTCTCGTCCGAGGGATCACCAAGCTCGGAAAACTCAAGTATCGAGGCGTTGAGCGGTATATTGAAAATCTCCGAAAAATGTTTGTCGCCATGGCCGAAGATGTCCGAGTCATGATTATCAAATTTGCCGACCGTATTCACAACCTCCAGACGCTCGACGCGCTTCCCCCTCAAAAACAATATCGGATTGCCCTTGAAAGTTTGGAAATTTACGCGCCGATCGCAAATCGACTCGGCATGGACAATATTAAAGGAACGCTGGAAAATCTCTCGTTTCGATATGTCTACCCCAAAGAATACGAACGCGTTAAAAAACTCCGGCAAGAAAAATTAAAAGGAAAAGAGCAATATCTCCAAGAAATGGTTAAACGAGCGGAAGAAGAAATCAAAATGGCGGGCATCCGCATGGTGTCAATCCGTGGAAGAAACAAGCGGCTCTACAGCTTTTATCAAAAACTCATCCGAAAAGACAACCAAGTGGCAAAAATTTACGATCTTGTAGCGCTCCGCATTATTGTGCCGACCATTGCTGATTGCTACGCGACGCTCGGCATTCTGCACAATGTGTGGAAGCCGGTCAAGGGCCGCATCAAAGATTATATCTCCCAACCAAAACCAAATGGCTACCAATCGCTCCATACCAGCGTCTTCGCGGAAGACGGAGAAATCGTTGAATTCCAAATACGCACCTCGGAAATGGAGGAAACCGCGGAGTATGGAACTGCGGCGCATTGGCGCTATGACGAAAGCGGCCACGGACGGGCGGCAAAACGAGAAATTCAGTGGGCAAAAGAACTTGCGGAAATCCAAAAAGACATTTTAGGAAAATTATCCGATCTTGAAGAAATAAAAATTGATTTTTTGCAAACTCGCATTTTTGTGTTTACCCCGCGTGGAGATGTGATTGACCTCCCGGAAGGAGCAACGCCGGTTGACTTTGCGTATCACATTCATACGGACATCGGCAACAAATGCAGTGCCGCCATTATCAATGACAAAATCGCCCGCCTTGATACCGAACTCAAAAATGGAGACGTCGTTGAAATCATCACGGAAAAAAACAGAAAAGGACCAAACCAAGACTGGCTCAAATTCGTCAAAACCCACACGGCCCGCTACCACATCAAAAGCCAACAAAAAAACAAACTCAGCGGATGGTTTAAGTCCGTTTTGCCAAAAAAATAAGTTTCCAGAGCGAGTTCAGTTCACTTACGATATGAGTTCTTCAATGAGACGCTTCAACTCTGGCCGCGAATAATATTCGATAGTAATGGTTCCCTGCTCCCCTTTTTGTGTAATGTGCACTCTCGTGCCAAAGCGATCCTCTATCAATTGCTCTTGCGCGATAATATTGGGATCGCGCCGCACCGATCCTTTGCGGGATGGAGCTCCTTTTTGCGCCACCGCTCGCTCCACATCACGAACGCTCATCGCTTCTCCCATCATGCTTTTGAAAACGGACCGTTGCTCTTTTTCGCTTTTGAGACTCAATAAGGCACGCGCCTTCCCCATGGCCAGTTTTCCGTCAACCAACGCCTTTTGGATTTCATCCGGCAAATCCAAGAGACGGACGATATTTGCAACCGCAGACCGGCTTTTCCCCACTTGATCGGCTACCTCTTGTTGCGTCAACCCAAACTCATCCATGAGTCTTTGATACGCAAACGCTTCTTCAATAGGGTTCAAATTTTGTCGTTGGATATTCTCGATAAGAGCGAGCTCCAGCTTTTCTTTTTGCGTGGCCGTGCGAACAAGACACGGAATGGTCGAGAGCCCGGCAATCTGTGACGCGCGCAGGCGTCTTTCACCGGCAACCAATTCATACCCCCCATCGGCTTTTTCGGTGACGATAATGGGCTGTAAAACGCCGTGGGCGCGTATTGACGCCGTCAAATCTTCCAATTCCTGATGAGAAAAAATTTTTCGCGGTTGTTCGGCATTGGGGACAATTTCAGAAAGAGGAATATGCCATATTCGATCGGCGTGTTGTTCTGTCGATGCCTGCTCTTTTTTCTTTTCTTTTATTTTTTGTTGAGGAATCAATGATTGCAGTCCTTTTCCTAATGCCATACAACACAAAAAGAAATAAATAACCTTGCATGCTAGATCGCATGATTTTCATGCCGTTCAATAACTTCTCTTGCCAATTTTTCGTACGCCCGCGCGCCCTTGCCTTTGGGATCATAGTGCGCGATGGATTGGCCAAAGCTCGGCGCTTCCGCCAAACGAACGGTTCGCGGAATAACGGAACGGAAAATACCGTCCGGGAAATATTTGTACAATTCATGCATAATTTCTTCGGAGAGCCGGGTACGTTTGTCAAACATGGTAATCACCGCGCCCAATATGGATAATTCCGGCTTGAGGTGCTCTCGCACGAGCTCAATCGTGCGTACCAATTGTCCCAAGCCCTCAAGCGCGTAATATTCCGCCTGGACAGGAATAAGCACCTCATCCGACGCGACGAGGCTATTTATGGTAAGCAACCCAAGAGACGGCGGACAGTCGACGATAATATAATCATACGCGTGCGTGACTTCGTCCAACAAATCATGCAACCGGTATTCCCGCCGGTCCATGGTCACAAGTTCGATATTTGCCCCGGCCAAATTCATGGTTGCCGGTAACACACGAAGCCCGTCATGAGCGGTATTGTTGACCACGTCATGAATCCGTTTTTCTCCGGCCAAGGCCTCATACAGGCCATGCGACAAATCATCGCGGGAAATACCCAAACCGCTTGTGGCGTTGCCCTGCGGGTCCATGTCGACCAGCAATACAAACTTGCCCATATCGGCAAGATACGCCGCCAAATTCATGGCCGTAGTGGTCTTTCCCACCCCCCCTTTTTGGTTGACAATCGCAATGGTTCGATGCATAGAGAAACAGACTCTCTTTCAGTATACAGGAAATTGACAAACCAAACAATGGACGGTATACTTTTTTTTGCTCGAGACACGCCGATGTGATGAAATTGGTAAACATGCACGACTCAAAATCGTGTGCCGCAAGGCTTGTGGGTTCGATTCCCACCATCGGCACAAATGTTGAGAAACTTTATAACAGCCACCGCAATGCGCCGCCGGCAAAGAGCGTTATCGCGGTTACAATGGTCGCCGCCATGCATACCCCGGCCAAAATGAGCGGAAACGATTTCCGAAACGGGATATTAAAAATAAACGCCACGAGCGACCCCGACCACGAACCTGTGAATGGAAGCGGAATCCCCACAAAAACCACAAGTGCCACTTCGCCGTATCGTTCATATTTTCCGGAAAACGCCTTTTCTGCGCTCTCCATTTTTTTGGTGAGGAGCTTCCCCAGAAATTTTCTCCGAATCATCCACGCGTGCAGTCGAGGAACTAAAAATAAAATAAATATTGCCGGAAGCATGTCTCCCAATACCGAAAGCACCCATACTTTCCATATAGGAAGCCCATACACTTCAATACCAACCGGTATGGACACGCGCAGTTCGGTAATGGGAATCATGGAAATAAAAAAAACCGCCCATTCCGGAGAAAGATTTGCAAATAGCGAAAGAGAAAACAAATCAAACATATCATTGGCGCGTTTCTTGAATTGGCGCATCGGATAGCACATCGGCCTCTCCCGGCCATTCATAATTTTGAAACGCCCACTCTGCCGCATCGCGCGCTTCGGTAAAGCGCGCCTCATGGCTATGGGCGCCCAATACCACCACATCCACCGCATGATGATTGTCATCCGATACTTGAACGGTCAAATTATATAACGCGGCAGGAATATAACCGGTCTTGCCGCCGGCAATTTCAGCAAAATTATTTTCAATCCATCCCAAAAGCAACCAATTGGTATTCCAAATATGGTGACGCACGTTGCGCTCTTTGGAATACAGCGTCACTTCCCGAATGGTGAGCGCGTCATAAATTTTTTTTTGCGACAAAGCTTCTCTCAAGAGAAGTGCGACATCGGAAGCGGTGGAGACATTTCCCGCAGAGAGGCCGGTGACATCCACGAACATTGTGTCCGCCATCCCCAATTCGAGAGCTTTTTGATTCATACGCTCAATAAATGCCTCTCTGGTCCATTCCGTTGAGTCGGCAAGCGTGGTAATGGCTTTGTTGGACGATCCAATCAGGGCGGCCTGCCACAATTCATCACGGGCATACGTGTCGCCCGCGTACATGTGCGTATCAATAAGCTCGTCCGAAACCACGGAAAGAGGCGCCGACCAATCAAGGGAGTGCTCCAATAAGACAAGCGCGCTCATGAGTTTGGTCATGCTCGCGATAGGCCACGGTTCATACTCGTTTTTCTGATATAACACAAACCCGGTCGCGTGGTCTTTGACCAAAAGCGACCGAGCGCTGAGCGTGTCGGGAGAAAGCCAGGCTCCTTTGAACGCCGGCAAAGACGGCGCGACGCTGATTGGACGCTCGACCGCCACGTCGCCGCCCTCCTCGGCGGAAACGTTTTCGAGCGCGCGAACCGAAAAATTTTTTAACGGCGCGGCAATGCCGTCCGCGCGAAAAAATATCTGGTTTCGCCACACCGTCCCAACAATGACAATCCCAAAAACCACAAAGAGCGCGGCCAAATTCCGCCATTTATTATGAAACGATGATTCACTATATTCGGAAATATGATCAGAAAGCATACAATGGTTATTCTTCCTTTGGCGGGATAGAATCATGGGCAGACAAAACGTCAAAATTGGGAAGCTCAGACGTGTTCGTTACTGCAAGCTGGCGCAACGCTTCCATGGAAATATGATACACAGGGAGGAGTTCGCTATCGCGCTCTTTTTCCTCAACAAGACCGCGAATCATCAAATTTCGTATGATGACCGCGCAATTGACGCCGCGAATTTGTTCCAATTCCGGCCTCGTGATGGGTCCTTTATACGCAATCACGGTCAGACTCTCAAGCTGAGCTTTGGTCAGTTCTCCGGCAATCTCATCCTTTAAAAATAATTCGGTTGTTTCATAGACACCAGGATTTGTCGCCATTTGTACCGTTCCGTCCTGGAAAAGAATATGAATACCGGATTCCGGCGTATTGTGCATGACACACAGATCCTGTATAACTTTTTCCACCGACAAAGGATCGGCGCTGAGCGCGCGGGCGATATCGTTGACGCCAAGCGGCTTTGAGGCGACAAATAAAATGGATTCAATGCGAGGTTTGAGTGACATATTATTCGATACGAAATGCCATAAGCTGTTCTCCCGTATAATAGACAAGAAATATATGGTTGCCGGTTTTTTGAAATGCCTGAACCGCATCTTCTGAAAAAATAACTGAAATCGATGTCCCCGTGTGATTTGATTTCTGAAATTCGTGCAATGCGGCCGTCAAAAATTCATTTGCATATGTTGGAAAACCGGTAAACATCCTCTCTTGGCTATTTTCTTTTGGGGACAATACAATGGCATGCGGATCACATTGCCGCGCGGCCACATATTCTCCCGGGGAAGACTCTTCCGGAAAAAATGTATACATCGGGATGCGTTCACCTTTGGGCCTCTCCCTTCCGGCATTGATTGCAATGGCTTCTCGAATGGCATTTCGAAATACCTGCGCCCCTCCCAAAGAATCAGGAAGCCCCACAAAAAAAACGGCATCATTTTCTTCTATGCCAAGGGCCTGATACTGGCTCGTTATGCCCGCCGCCATCTCCCCGGCTCTCTTCCACACGATATTCTTTTGAAACAAGATATATCCGCCAAGAATCGCGAGAACAGAAAAAACTATTCTGCCAATGACGCGTCCGTGTTTTGAAATTTTCTCAAAAAGAACAGTACAAAAAAGAACAAAAACAGAGACCGCAAATACGGACGGAAGATACGTATACCTCTCCCCTTCATTATTCCGTGGATTGAGGAGAAGATTCAAAAAAGGGAGTGACACCAGTATATAGGAAAATCCCAAAAAGACAAAACCGCGCCACGCACATTTTTTCCTGACGAAACAAAAAAAGAATAAGACAAAAAGAATACATGCGGCGATTGGGAGAACAAAAAGGATATGATCCATAAAAATGGCATACAGGCGTCCCCGCAATGGAAAATCCAAAAACAATGATAGGGCAAGCGCTATCCCTTGGCGTCCATATTGGAGTAGATCAAAAGACAGCTCGGCCTGCCCATAATACCCAAAAAGCACCCCGGTCGCGTATTGGCGCACCGCGAGATAGGCGCCTATAATACCAAGAGGCGCAAGAAAACGCAGAAGGATATTTTTGCACTGAACAAAAAAAGTGTTCACTGTCCACTGACGAAAAATCGCTTCAATAAGGAAAAAAACAGCAAGAAATGTAATCGCAATTTCTTTTACCAAAAGCGAAAAAATGATACTGAGGAGAGAAAAAATGTAATATCGTTTTTTCCCCGATTGGAAGAAGAGAAAATAACACATAATCCCCACCATATACCCAAGCGTTCCCAACAAATGGGGCACGGCCGCAATCCAGCTGACCGCTTCGCTGTGCGCCGGAAGAACCCCAAAGAGAAGAGCCGCAAAAAAGCTCGGCTCTTTTTTCTTGGTTAAAACAAAAAAAAGCGCAAAAACCGTGGAAGATACAGCAAGATGGAGTATAACGGAAAGAAGATGATACGGAAAAGGATGGCGTCCAAAGAAAAATACTGCCACGGTATACCAAAGATTCAAAAACGGGGCATACGCTCCTCCTTGTCGAGATCCAAGATAATTGGTGGAAAAATAATGCCATACCCCCGACTGGCGCATGGTGTTATAGACAAAATCGTAATCATCGCTTAAAAATCCCGCAAAGAGCGCAGGAAAATACACCACTCCGACGACAACAAAAAATAAAATGCCAAGCAAGAGGACGGAATGTTGAGAGAAAAAATGTCGTGTCTTCAAAAATGCCATCTGTTTTACGCAAGCTCAATGACAATATCATTGAATATTCCTTCTTGGCGCAAAAGCACGGATTCTGACTTCATCAATTCCAAAAGCGCCAAAAAACTGACAATCATATTTGTTTTGTGTTTTTCAGGCCCAACAACATCAAAAAATGTCAGCCGTTTTTTTGCCTTAAGGAGCGTCTGAATATCCATAATTTTTTGTTTGAGCGAGATAGCTCGGTCAATGGTGGCTATGGGGAGCGCCTTCAAGGGCTTGAGGCGCCACAGCACCGCTTCCATCGCACGCGCCAATGAATCCGGAGAAACATTGGCCGGCCACACAAACCCCGGCGGCTTCCGCGGCGGCTCTATGCGGCTATACGACCGCCGAGGATCGAGCCAGCGCTTCTCCACATCTTTGCTTGCCTTTTGAAAGGCTTGGTACAGGCGAAGCTGTTCTTCAAGGCTCTGCTCGTCTTGTTCTTCCGGGAAAAAATGCGGCAAGAGAGACTGCGATTTGAGCAAAAGCAATTTTGCGGCAACCACCAAAAAGTCGGCCAATTGAACAGGATCGAGCCTCTTTTCCCGTTCCACAAACGCCATATACTGTTCGGTAACGCGAGAAAGCGCCACATCGCTCACCGACATCTTTTTTTCTTGAATTAAAGACAGCAAGAGATCGAGCGGGCCGGAAAATTGCTCCAACGTGATTGTCGTCGGCGTCGGCATAGTTAGAACGTCAAAGAAAATTCGAACAAGGAACCGTTGTGACTAAGGAGAAGATTCCGGTCTCCATGATCGGCAATAAACAGCTCTGTTTCCTCTTCGGTTGAATCAAACGAAACAAGCGGTTGCCACGATAATCCATCACGAGAAAACAGCACGCCATAGGACAGACGCTCATGGTTCGTGTTGTTTTCCACATGCGTTGCGGCGTAATAACGTCCTTCTTTTTCCATCATACTATAGATATATCCCGGCCATCCCGAGGGCGGCGTCCAAACATCCACAGTCTCTCCGGTAGAAAAATTATGCCAGGCAATGCCAAATCCACCCACCCGATCCGCACCAAGAAATACACCATCCATTCCCGCGTCAAACATATGCGCGGTAAATCCCTCATTCCATATCGGGGTCCACGCATCTTCTTGATTATTCCAACAAACACCGTACCGGTCAATATCGCCTGTTCCGACGCACACGGCGCTGTCGGGTCTTACAAAGACGTCATGAAGATGCCGCATGCGAAACCGATCGTCCCCTTCCGCGTACGGCAGGGCGCTATCGGGAAATTCTTGTGAAAAATTTTTCCACAGCATCCATGAATTTCCATCATCTTCACTCCGATAGAGATACGGCTGATTATGCGACCATAACGCCGCATACACAAGACTGCCCGGGCCATCTGCCATACTCCAAAACACGCCAACGTCCTCAGTAACGATCTGCCACGTACGTCCATAATCTTCTGAACGGTACAATCGGGCAGGCGCGTTACTGTTGTAATAGAGGACGCCTTTTTGATTTAAAAAAATATGTCCGGTAAAAAAAGTCCCGTCAGAAACGCGCAAACGCTCATGAAACGTATTCTCCCCATCAATTTCCCACACGCCGTGTGAGCCGTCGCCCAGTTTTGCGACAATAAAAATTCTTCCATTTTTTGGATCAGAAACCATTCTCCCAACCGCATCAATGTCCGGTGGAAGCGATACAAACAGCGGCTTTGCGGGCGCATCCGGCGCAGGATCTTTCTCAAGAGAGATGCGTTTTTGAAAGAAAAAAAACCATCCGACCGCGAAAAAACAAAGAAAAGAAACACTCAACGGCAGAATGACATTTTTTTTCATACACTTTTTCTCCAGGTTCTCCAGGCACGAATTATTCCCCCGCTTTTGGCACGCGACGGATTGGCTGAGTGGAAACGTCTTCATCCATCTCCGCCGGAGGAACCACCACAACGCGGCCGTTCACTTCCCCGTACGCGGCAAAAAATGTTGAACAGCGTTTTCGTGTTTTTTCAATATCCATGAGGGCGCTCACCACTCCCGCATCGGCTCTCGCCGCTTCCTCATCTTGGAGAATGAGCTCCCGAGCTCGATCAATTTCCTGAGAGAGAACGACAAATTGCTCACGCAACCCTTCAATTTCTGACCGAAACGCGCCTTTGTTCTGACGAAATTCCAAGCCGCCTTCTTGCACGGCATCAAAAGAGCCCTGATATCCTTCCACTTGCGACGCGAGAGATTCCAAAACAGGCTGAACGCGGCCAATATAGCCAAGAATATTCTTGACTCGATCGTTGATGAGCGCATCTTGACTGCTTTGAAATCGGGTCCCCCCAACACCGCCAAGCTCCAAATCACTCAAACGACGCTCTGATTCTTCTCTCAGCGCCTGTACCGGACTCTTGACCTCGGCCGTCTGAGTGCGAGATTCCTTGGCGTTATTTTTTTTCATCCTTCCTTTCTGTTCTCTTCGAAGCGCATTAAGCTGAAGCGCAACCATTTCATATGGTGTCTTTTTCCATATATCAAGCGACATCGGAGCTAACAATCCTTCTCTGGTTGATACCGCACCGCCTTCCGCTTCACGTTTTACAGCCGCGGCCAAAAGGATATTAGCCAGTTTTGTTATTTCTTGAGTCAACTCTTCATCACTCAAACTCTCCGGGTCTCTCCGTTCAAATGCGAGAGGATCAAAAACATCTCCCCCAGAAGAAGCGGTCGGAGCGGACCCCTGCTCTGGCGGTTTGCGTATAAACCAATCCTTCAATCCTTGAAAAAACCCTTTTTCTCCAGCCATAATAGTCAATAACATTATAAACAATTATTCAACGACCTTAATATGCAATTCTTGCAACTGTTTGTCCGTGACCTCGCTCGGGCTACCGGTCATCGGTTCTTCAGCTTTTTGATTTTTTGGAAACGGGACGACAGCCCGGATATTTGACTCGTTCAGCAAAAGCATGGCGAGGCGTTCGATACCCGGCGCAAAACCGCAGTGCGGCGGTGCGCCAAACTGAAACGCGCGGATCATGTGCCCAAATTTTTGATCCACGTCTTCTTTGGCGTATCCGGCGATACGAAAGGCTTCATACATTACTTCCGGATCTTTATTTCGAACCGCGCCGGACGATAATTCCAACCCATTGGCAATAATATCGTACTGAAACGCCAAAATATCGAGCGGGTCTTTGGTTTTGAGCGCGTCAAGGCCACCTTGCGGCATGGAAAAAGGATTATGCCCAAAATCGATTTTTTGCTCCTGTTCATTCCATTCATACATGGGAAAATCCACCACCCAGACCCAGGCGATACTGTTTGAATCGATGAGATTGAGTTTTTCCGCCGCACGCTGGCGCACGGGTCCAAGCGCGCTACACGACACTTTCCAACTATCCGCCACAAAAAAGAGAATACTGTTTTCTTGCGGCAGGGAAAGTGTTTCACACAACGCGCGAAAGGCATCTTTCGAAATGAGTTTTGCTATACCGCCTTCGCACATGCCGTTGACAATCTTGGTCCACGCCAACCCTTTGGCATGCGCGCGTTTCGCCAAATCAGTAAATTCATCATCGATTTCTTTTCGGGTAAACCGATCGCCGCCGGAAACCACGAGCGCGCGAACCATGTCGGCATTCTGAAAAATGTGAATATTGCTTTCTTTGGCCCATGCGGTCACATCCGCAATCGGCAATCCAAACCGCAAATCCGGACGGTCGCTACCATAGGTTTCCATAATGGTTTTATAGGGAATCCTGGGGAACGGTTTTTGAAGGACTTTTTTGCCCGCGAGTTCTTCCGTTAACCCAATAAACAGCGGCTCCATGAGCATAAAAAACTCATCTTGGGTCATAAAACTGACCTCGCAATCGAGCTGGTAAAATTCACCGGGTGAACGATCCGCGCGCGGATCTTCGTCGCGCATGCATGGCGCAATTTGATAATACCGGTCAATGCCCGCAACCATCAATAACTGTTTGTACTGTTGCGGCGCCTGCGGCAACGCATAAAATTTGCCCGGATGCAAACGGCTCGGCACGAGAAAATCTCTCGCGCCCTCCGGGGAAGAAACGGTCAAAATGGGCGTCGCGGTGTTCATAAAGCCGCGATCTTCCATATAGTCGCGAATATATCGTTCCATTTTCGCGCGGAACAACATATTGTTTTTCAATTTTTCCCTTCGCAATTCAAGAAACCGATACCGAAGCCGGAGTTCTTCATCTTCTTCTCCTTTGTTTGTTTCAAAAATTTCAAACGGCATGGCCATGGCTTCGCTCAGCACATCCGCGCGGGTTGCCATAAGCTCAATAGTTCCGGTTGCAAGCCCGCTATTTTTTGTCTTTTCTTCTCTTTCCCGAACCTTGCCCTCGACACGAATAACATACTCGTACTTGAGCAATTCCGTGACTTCAAAATTTTCAACCACGTCAGGATTGAAAACGACCTGCGTTATGCCATAGCGGTCGCGAAGATCAACAAAAACAAGCCCGCCCAAATTTCGGCGACGATGAACCCAGCCCGAAAGAATAGCGTTCTCCCCGGCATGGGTGTCTCGCAATTCGCCGCACGTATGTGTTCGATACATAAAAAAGAGTAATTCTTGCGGAGGTAGTGTATCAAAAAAAAGGCCGCCATTCAAGAGGAACTCCCTATTCGTACCCGATCATCCAGCCCGTACTCCTCCTGCAATATCCTGTACCGATCACGAGACAAAAATTCGGTAAATCGATCCTGCAAATAAAGATCCAAGGCTTCACCGGTCTCGTCCAAAAAAACAGATTCAGGAAACGGAATATTATCCGGCCGTTTCAAATGAGTGAAGGCATCCGCAAATGCGCGCCGGTATCCTTGCGATTTTTCAAAAAATGTCTTCCGTTCTTCCCAGCACCATGGCAGAACGGCGTGAGACACGGATAAAATATATACCCCATCCATGGTATAACGGATGGTGCCGGAAAAAAATCCGGTTCGATTCATTTTTTCCCAATCTTTTACGCGCTCTATAGAACGGGTCACGGCAACGGCCGCTCCTGTTTCCACAAATTCTCTCCGCGCGTTTTCTTCAGAAGAAAGCGAGGATTGCCCCGCGTCCTTTTTTTCTTTATCCAAAACCGCCGGTGTTTTGGTATCGCTCCGCTCATGCATGCCGGCGGGCTCCTCCGCCTCTTCGTCCTCCTCGTGCCGGCCATCCCTTTCCTCCTCTCCTTCCTCTCGTTCCATTTTGTCTTTTACAAGATCCCGCTCGGTCGTTTTCAAAAAAACAAGCAGATGTTCAAGCGCCTCGATTCTCTTTTCCTGAGGATCTTCAGCGGTTTCCGCGTCCTTTTTTTCCGATGGCGCCAAAAATAAAACAAAAAATGAATCAATACATTGGCCGCTTTTCTCACGCACCGTCTCATGCAGAGCAAGAATGTCCGCGGTTCTCTTATACCCCGCGCTGTGTTGAGCGCTGAGCTCTTGTTTCAAGGCTTCCAAAGCGGAAAAAACTGCCAAAAATCCCGCCGCTTCACGCGGATAGGTTTTTTTCAATTGTTCAACAGCGTCGGCCGGCTTCAATGCTTCATCATCCGCGTCTTCTTCGGATTCATGAAGCGGAAACAGCCGCGCCATGTATGTTTCAAGAAAAGCCAATGGCCCGCGAAACGCCAACAAAGCGCGTTCTTCTTCGGTTTTATCCCCCATCTCAAGCGCATACAACGCGTCAAAATCGGCCGCATCCCCGGCCTTTGCTTTTTGATACGCTGTTTCAATTGCTTGGAAAAATCCCTCATCATCAATATGATTGGGCTCGCAGGCAAACAAAAATTCCTGATACTTTTGCGCCAATGCAACTTCCTCTCGTTTTTTTTCCTCTTCTCCAGAAAACATATCAGGGTCATGTAAACCAAAGGTCTCCTCGTCAGGAAGAGGTTGAGATGCATCATGCCGAGCGGTATGTTCAGGAGAATCATTCATAAGACGACTACGGACGAACCCGATTGATAAGACGCGGAAACGGAATGGTTTCTCGAATATGTTCAACGCCGCAAATCCATCCCACCGTGCGTTCAAGTCCCAACCCAAAGCCGGAATGAGGGACCGACCCATACTTTCGCAAATCCAGATACCATTGATATTCCGGGCCTTTCAGCCCTTCCTTTTCAATCGCGGCCTTGAGTTTTTCATAATTATCTTCGCGCTCGGAGCCGCCGATCAATTCTCCTGATCCCTCAATGCCAATAAGATCATTATTCAATACCAAATCCGGATTTTCCGGATCTTGTTTCATATAAAATGGTTTGATGGATTTTGGCCATTTGTGAATAAAAACAGGGAGATCCGAATCTTTGGTCAGGAGCCCCTCATCGTCGTTCCCCAAATCTTCTCCAAATTGAATATCAGACCCCAACTCACGGAGTTTTTGGATTGCGTCCGCATAGGTCAAACGCGGAAATGACGGCTTTATTTTTTCCAATGGTCCAATGGGGCGTTCCAATAGTTCAAATTCCATCCGGCATGTTTCGAGACATCGTGTGACGATAAAACAAAGCATGGCTTCCTGAATAGCCATGCTTTCTTCATGCTCAACAAACGCCGCCTCCGCGTCCATCATCCAAAATTCGGTCAAGTGTCTTTTGGTTTTGCTTTTTTCGGCGCGGAATGTCGGGCCAAAATCAAATGCCCGGCCAACCGACATAATGGCGGCCTCAAGATACAGCTGGCCTGATTGGGAAAGATACACTTCGCCTTCGTCAAAATACTCAATTGCAAAAAGCGTGGTCGCCCCCTCGCAGGCATTGGGTGTTATAATGGGCGTGTCAATTTTAATAAATCCTTGCTCGTGATAAAAATCATACACTGCCTGAATAACGACATCGCGAACACGCTGAATGGCCCATTGTTTTTTGCTCCGAAGCCAAAGATGGCGGTGATCCAAAAGAAAATCCGGCCCATGCTCTTTTTTTGAAATAGGATATTCCTCTGCCAACTGAACAATTTTTATGTTCGATATCTGGAGTTCCACTATCCCCTCTTTTTTTGGATGCTCTGTAATCTTTCCTATCACTTTGACTGATGATTCTTGAGTTAATTTTTCCGCGTTTTCCCATACTAAAGCAGAAACTCCATTTTTGACGACAATTCCCTGCACAAAGCCCGACCCGTCCCGAAGCTCCAAAAACGCAATCGAGCCTGACGAACGCTTGTTATAGAGCCAACCCTTTATCTCCGCTTCTTCACCAATATGGTGCACCATGTGTTCAATACGTATTTCCATATCTTCTCTCTCATTACATTGACAAAAAGATTATACAATTTGTTTTACTTCAAGTAGATTAACATGGCCCGCGTGGCCGACCGGCTCCCCTGCCGCAACAATAATATTATCATGAGCCTTGATGGCTTTTTGTTTTTTTAAGGCGCTGATTGACCGTTCGATCAACTCTTCAATCGAATTGCACGGAACGAGAAGAAACGGTTTAATACCCCACGACACATTTAACTGGTGGCGCACTCGTTCACTGCTGGTCGCAACCACAATGGGCAACTCCGGTCTATGCCGACTAATAAGCCTTCCAGTATCCCCGGTAATCGACGCCGCAAGAATAAGTTTTGCGGAAACGTCCTCTGCCAAAATTTTTGATAATTCGCTGATCACGTCGTCAATACTGCGTTTTTTTGCGCCAAAACTGCGTGACGGCATGTTGTCGTACACCGACTGTTCGGTTTTGAGAATGATATCCGCCATCGTTTGTACGGCTTCAACCGGAAATTGGCCGGTCGCGGTTTCGTTCGACAGCATAACCGCGTCAGTATGGTCAATAACGGCGTTCGCGACGTCCGACACCTCGGCTCTCGTAGGCCGCGGGTGCGACTGCATGGAATCGAGCATCTGCGTCGCCACAATCACCGGTTTTGCGGCGTCAAGCGCTTTGTCAATCAACTGTTTTTGAATCAACGGAACATCTTCAGCCGGCACCTCGATACCCAAGTCTCCGCGCGCGATCATAATGCCATCCGCCGCGTCCAAAATTTCTTCTATATGTTTCACGGCCTCATGGCGCTCTATTTTGGCAATAATGCGGACCGGCATTTCACGCGACACGCCAAAATCTTTTTCGTATTGTTCAATCACATATTTGAGGTCAAAGACGTCTTTTGCGCTCATCACAAATGACAGCGCAATCGTATCAATGCCGTGCTGTACGCCAAACGCCACATCGTTTTTGTCTTTGTCGGTTAACGCGCTCACCTCAAGAGTGGAATCCGGCACATTGATGCCTTTGTGCGATGTCAAAAACCCCCCGTGGACCACGGTCACGATTATGGCCGACCCGCGCACTTCTTTGATCGCGGTTTCAATTTTTCCGTCGTCCAAAAGCAACCTCTCGCCAACACGGACATGCTGGTGCAAAGCCTCGTAATCAACGGGAATGACGCCGGGCGCGTATGCTTTTTGCGATGTGTCAAAACACACGACCGCATGGTCTGTGAGGACGACCCCCTCTTTGGGAAGCGCGCCAACGCGAATCTTCGGACCCTGGAGGTCTTGTATGATGAGAATCGGCTCTCCGGTCTTTTTTTCCACCTGCCGCACGCGCTCAATAAGCATGGCGTGGTGCTCGCGGGTGCCGTGAGAAAAATTCAATCGTGCCACATTCATGCCGCTTTTTACCATGTCGGTTATCGTTGTAACGGTCTCGGACGATGGGCCAAGCGTGCATACAATTTTTGTTCTTTTGCGCATAAAAAAACACTTGTGATTTATTCCGTATCTGCCGGGTATTCTTCCAAGGTGACCGAAACGTCTTTTTCTTTTCCATCATGAAGAATTTTCAGCATTATCTGTTCTTCGACGCCATACCCCGCGATTTTTTTCGACAAAGAATCTTTATCTTCAAGTTTTTCTCCATTGATCTCAAGAATAATATCATTTTCCTCAAGGCCTGCCTTATCCGCGGGCGATCCCGGAATAACGCCCAACTGTTCCGGCGTGTCACCGCGGACAACGAGGACGCCATAGGTAACCGGCAAAGCATTTTCTTCCGCAAGCCGGGGTGTTACCGGAATATATCGAATGCCAAGCCACGGGCGAACAATGCGTCCGGTTGCAATAACGCTCTCAATGCTTCGTTTAACCGTATTGATGGGTATGGCGAATCCGACCAATTGTCCTTGGCGAGAAACCGCGGTATTGATCCCAATCACCTGGCCGGCGAGGTTGAGAAGCGGTCCGCCCGAATTTCCTGGATTGATGGCCGCGTCGGTCTGAATGGCCTCTTCAAGAATTTCGCTTTGCCCCAATCCATCACCCGCTTCAACGCGACGATTGACGCCGCTCACGACACCGCGCGTGACCGTATTGCCAAATTCTGCGAGTGCATTGCCAATGGCGATCACGGTCTGCCCTAATTGCACGCTCTCCGAGTCTCCAAGGGCCAACACCGGAAAAGTATCTCCTTCAATACGAAGGAGGGCCACGTCAAAGACCGGATCTTTTGCAACCACGGTCGCATTATATTCTGTGCCATCGGTCAAAATAACCGTATAAACCGCTGTCTCGTCTTCCACCACATGACGATTGGTCACCACCAGTCCATCTTTGGTAACCAAAAAACCGCTACCCCCGCCAACCTGCTGGAGTTTATTTTTTTCTTCTGTCTTTTTTTGATCATCCGGCTCGCCTCCTTGAGGCACATCAAAAAAAGGAAATCCAAAAAAATCATCAAACGGAAATGATTGGATATTTGGTTCAAGCGTTGAAATATCTTTTTTGATTGCAATACTCACCACGGCCTGATTCGCCGAGCGAACGACGTCAATCGTCGCAGATTCTTCATCAAGATACCCGGTTTCCCGAAGAGTGCCGGCGTCATCTCCTCCCGATAACCACTGCCTTTCGATCGGCGTCTTTATCCCAATAAGAGAAACAGTTGCCAGGGTTACGACAACACTGACCACGACCGTACCGGCAAAAAGAAAAAAAGGGAGAAAAAAGAATCTGTGTTGTTTCATATAATAATGCAATATGTATCGGGGCTGAGAGAACAGGCGCCCTTATTGTTTTTGTTTTTCAAGCTGACGGACGAATTCCTCAAGTTGCGCGTTCCCCGCCTTAGAAAACATCTCGGAAAATACCGACGTATTCGATGATGGGTTGATTAATCCCGTCAGCTGATTGTATTGATTCCAAAACTGTTTCAGCAAAGAAGGCAGGTAAATCACACCCAAAATAATGGGAACGAGAATGAACAATAATCGAATATAATTCCCCCAGACCATTGCCGTGAGCCGCCGTTGAATTTTTTTCTGCTGGAGAATCACTTGTTCGGTCAAGACGATATTTTTTTGAACCAAGGATGCCATGTCGTTTGTTTGGTCTGTTGGTGTCATATGAAAAAATTAAGAACGGGACGTATCTCGATTCTTTTTTTGAAGCAGGGCAATTTCATCTTGAAATGTCGCCACGTCTTCAAACGCCCGGTAGATAGACGCAAAACGGATATACGCCACCTTATCAAATCGTTTGAGATGCTTCATCACCACCTCGCCCACTTCGGCGCTGGTGATTTCTCTTTTTTTCTTTTTTTGGATATCTCGCTCAATCGCATGGATCAGCCGGTCAAACCGCTCTTGCGTATACGGCCGCTTGGTCAAAGAATGAAGAATGCCCTGTTCAAGCTTGTTGCGAGCATAGGTTTCTCTCCGGCCGTCTCGTTTGACGACGACCACATCGAGCAGTTCCACTTCTTCCACCGTTGAAAAACGGTACCCGCACAAGAGGCATTCGCGGCGCCGACGCACGGCGCTACCGTCTTGCGCCATACGAGAATCAATGACTTTGGTTTCTTTCGAATTGCAAACGGGACAATACATAGATGCCTCCATTGTATCAATAGAATAAAAAAAAGAAAACCCCTGTGAGAGGTTTTCAAGAACTAATAATAACACCCCGCTACATTCCCATTTTCTTCCGAATAAAGGTGGGAATTTCCAAGTCATCTTTTGCATTTTTTGGATTTTTTGGCGCAGAGGTTCGAGATGGAGGCGCATCCCCGCCGAAAACGGATAGTTCGGGATCGTGCGATACTGGCTTTGCGAGAAATGGCGTTTTAGATTCTTTTTCTTCTGTTTCATCCGCCTCTCCCGCCTCTGGCGGAGGGTTAAACAGCGATTTTCGTTTGGTAAAAAGTCCGGGCGAGTAGACTGTTTTTTTCTTTCCAAACGATTGCGGCATGTCTTCGTCTGAAAGAGTCATCTTTCTTTCCCGCTCCCGATCTTCAAATCCTGTGGCAATGACCGTAATGCGGATGTCTTCGCCCATGGTTTCGTCAATCACCGCGCCAAAAATAACTTTTGCGTTATCGTCGGCTGAGCTCGTAATAATTTTTGCCGCCTCAGCGACTTCTTGCATGCCGAGACTCGTGCCGCCGGTAATGGTAAAGAGAATACCGCGGGCGCCGTCAATCGAAATCTCGAGCAATGGGCTCGAAATGGCGGCATGAGCGGCATCGACGGCCCTGTTTTCTCCTGTCCCAATGCCAATACCCATAAGCGCGGAGCCGGTATCGCGCATGATGGTCTTGACATCGGCAAAGTCCACGTTGATAAGCCCCGGAACCGTAATGAGTTCAGAAATTCCCTGCACTCCCTGACGAAGCACTTCATCAACCGTGGTAAATGCGTCAAGGAGCGATGTTTTTTTATCAATAATTTGGAGCACTCGATCGTTCGGAATCGTGATGATGGTATCCACACTTCGGCAGAGCTCATTATACGCGCCCTCGGCAATGGCCGAACGTTGCGGCCCTTCAAACGTAAATGGTTTGGTGACAACCGCGACGGTGAGCGCTCCCACTTCTCGCGCGATTTCCGCGATGACCGGGCTTGCCCCAGAACCCGTGCCGCCGCCAAGACCGCAAGTGATAAACACCATGTCCGCATCTTTTAAGGCTTCCCGAATTTCATTTTGCGATTCTTCCGCACTGCGTTTTCCCATTTCGGGATCCATGCCCGCGCCCAACCCTCGCGTGACTGTCTTTCCAATATGGAGTTTGCGCGATGCGCCATTGTGATGCAATGCCTGGACATCGGTATTCATCGCAATAAATTCAACCCCTCGTATACCGCTCCGAACCATTCGGTCAACGGCAGAACCGCCCGAGCCGCCAACGCCAATAACAAGAATTTTTGCAAAGGTCTCTATTTCTGGTTTCACTTGGGGCATACACGAAAAATTACGAGGAAAACCGAACCAATGTTATTTCTGAACACATAAAGTGTTCAGAAAAGAAGAAAATAAAATACACGTGGCATCTTAGTACCAGTGTATAAGGTTTCTCTTGACGTGTCAAGAAAAATCAATTGTTTTGTGTATAAGTGTTCAAACCGGGCTGAAAAAACGCTATGGCATGAGTGACTTCCAAATTCCTTGCAGACTTTTGAGCACTTTACCCGCGTGCTTTAAAGGAGAACGGGATGCGCGCGCTCCCTGATGATAGAGACGGCTCCCCCACGCCACCAAGCCAACAGAAGCAGTAAACGCGACATCATTCACCCGCGCATGCCCGCTCGTAATAAAGAGCGGGTAGCCAAGCGACGCAGGCAATTGCATGATTTCTTTTGCCAGCGGGACAAGCCCGTGTATTTTTGCTCCCCCGCCGGAAAAAATAACTCCTGCCGGCAGGCGTCCATCGCAATGAACCTGTGCAAGCTTTTGATTGACTTGCGACAGAATTTCCGCCATGCGATCCTCAATAATCTCGGCGATATAATACAAGGAAACGAGCTCACCGCGCTCGGACCCAAAATCCATGAGATCAATTTTTTGTTTTTTATTGACGTCTTTTGCCACGCACGATCCATATTCCATTTTTATTTTTTCCGCGATATCAATGGTTGTTTTCAACAATAAGGCAATATCATTGGTCACATGTTCCGAGCCAAGAGGCAAAACCGACGTCTCAACAATATCGCCCCCTTCATAGACCACAATGCTTGTCGTCGAACTCCCAATATTGACAACGGACGCTCCAAGCTCTCTCTGGCGCGGGGTAGTGACAATTTCTCCGGTCGCGAGAATAGAAAGGACCAAATCGTCAATATCAATGCCCGTGCGATAGACCGCTTTGGTGATATTTTTCATGTGAGCGGTGAGCCCGTAGATAATCTGCGTATCGACTTCCAGCCGGATGCCGGTCATGCCGACCGGGTCTTGGATGCCGGTTTGGCTATCCACATGAAACGTCCGAGGGATAACATGAAGAATTTCATAATTGAGAGGCACAGCCACCGTTTTTGCCGCGTCAATAGCGCGGTCCACGTCTTCTGTTGATATTTCTCCATCCGATTTTGCAACCGCGACCACCCCTTTGCTCTGCTGAGAAAGAATATGAATGCCGGAAATGCCAATCCATGCGTGTTCGATGGGGACGCCGATAAGACGCTCAATTTCTTCAAGCGCATTCGACAGGGCGGAAACCGTTTCTTCAATACTCGATATGGCTCCTTTTTGGATTCCTTCGGACGGCACTTCCACCAACCCAATAATCTGGACTTCCTCTCTTCCGTCCATGCCCATGGTCGGCTGTCCCACAGCCACGCGGATTGCCGTTGACCCAATATCAATGCCAACAATCAGTTCGGTAAATTGTTTTCCCTTTTTTGAAAACATACAAGACGTCATTGACCACAAGTGTATCAAGGAGAAACGAAAAATTCAATCACATGCGGAAAAAAAATAATGATCCCGATGAGCGCGGCCCCGCAGGACGCGAGAAAAACCACGCCCGCCATGATATCTTTTGTAATTTCCACATGCATGCTCAGCCGCGGCTTCACAATATCCATAAACTTTTCGACCGCGCTATTCACCAATTCCAATACTAAAATAAAAAGGATGAGCCAGAGAATGACAATTATTTCATTGCGGCTGAGACGGAAAAAAACTCCTGCCCAAAATACCAAAAAGCCGATAGACAGCTGAATGCGAAAATTCTGTTCATGAGAAAACACGTATCGTATGCCCCGAGTTGCGGCATGGATGCTGTGAAAGAGTTTCATACAGTCAATTTTTTTTTCTGAAAAGCGCGCGCTTCAATATGGCCTCCTGAAGAGGAAACATTTTTTTTGCGTCCGAAGAAGTCATGTGGTCGTATCCAAAGAGATGAAGGACACCATGAATAACCATGCGTCGTGCTTCTTCGAGAGGAGAAACGCCAAATCGTTTTGCCTGTTGTACCACAAAGGGCACGCATAAAAACAAGTCCCCCATGTCGCCCTTTGCGGCGGGATAAGCCGGTCCTTTGTTTCGCTTGCCTTCTTGCGTCGGAAAAGACAGCACATCGGTTGGCCGGTTCACCCCGCGATATTGTCTGTTCAATGTTTTTATTTTTTGTTCTCCAACAAAATGAATACTTGCCTCAAATGGTCCAAACTGTTTTTCGGCTTCTCTCAATACGGAAACAATGCTTTTTTTTGAAAAGGGCAAGCGCCGGAGCGAACAAAACATATTCCAAGGCATACCAAAAGCGACACTTACGCAGAAGGGATATCGAGCAAAACCTGATCCGGGATTTCAACCGACGTTTGCTCGGGGCGAAAACTTTGTATCATCATTTGCATGACTTGCCGAAAAAAGATATTGGGCGTCTGCGCCGGATGATAGATAATGATAAAGACGCGAGCCTCGAGGGCCGCGTAGGCAACCATGCCATCTTTGCGGACAAATAAATCCTCCTCAAATCGATTGACGACAGAACTCAAATCGCTATACAACTGATCGCTTGCGTGGGCGCCAAACCATGCGGAGAACGACTCTTCTGCTTTTTTCTCTATGGTATAGAGAGCGATATAATCACCCGACAAATCACTGAATAACACCTGGCTCGCCTGCGGATCAACCGCGCCAACGCCCCAGGTGCCCGGATAATACACCCGATATTGCCATTGGGGATTGATATATTCCAAAATAAGTCCGGAATCAATAAGTTTTCTTGGGGCGAGTCCTTTGGGATTGTACAAATTATACACTTCCTGTCCGTCATAATACCCATCCCCATCCGTATCCCACGATCCGCTATCCGTGCCAAAAATTTCTTCTTCAATATCCGTGAGCCCGTCATCGTCCACGTCATCGCTTCCGGTAAAATAAAAATCAGGAAAAATGAGCGTGATGAGAGAAGCGCTTGATGTGGGAGATGCTGGAGGAATCTGTTCATCCGTTGTGGTCGTAACGCCGCTCTCTTCCAAGGCCTCTTGAACCGGAGAAGATGTTGCCACCGATTCCTGCGATGTTTGGATCGGCGCTGGTTTTTTTTGCGCGCTCGCGATTGGGTTCTCGCCCGAGGCATCCCGGATATAATACCACGTGGTGGCTACCGCAATAAGGCAAAAAAGGACCCCGCCGCCAATCATCATCACTTTTTTATTTCGAAAAAAATGAAACAAAAAAAGAGAGCTCGCTCCGCCTTTCTGGGCGGAAGGAGGAACAATTTTTTTCTTTTCCGAAACAATCGTCGTTGCGTCTTTTGCAGGAGCGGCATAGATATCCGGATTTTTTCCTCCATAAAAAATATCGGGGATCGTATGAATCACGACGGACGCGAGGTGTTGATCGGGAATGGTTTTTTCTTTTTTTCGACCAAATATCATAGTGCGTACAGCATATCGGCTCCCAAGGTCTATGATGACGTTGCAGGAGTGCCAACGTCAAAAATTCTTCCAGGGCCGGCCGGATTATACCCTGCTTTTACTTCTTGACCGTCGAGATACCCATCCCCATCAGTATCTGGATTCAGCGGATCAGTTTTCCATGCCAACACCTCGTCTCCGTCACTCAGCCCATCGCTATCCGAATCCCAATGGAGCGGATCGGTCCCCACATCTTTTTCATCCCCGTCACTGATGCCGTCACTGTCACTATCAATAGGTTCGCCAAATAATATTTGTTCATCAACTGAAAATTGCGGAGCCGGCGGTTGGGTGTTTTGTTCTCCGGACGGTACCGGCTGGCCGCTGGTTTCTCCGGTTTGCTCCGCTGTCTGGGTCGGCTGAATATCGACCTCGTTTGTGTCTTGAATAAACACACGGTAGACGTACCATCCGGCAAAACCAAGAAATAATACCCCAACTCCGGCAATCAGCCCGATCGCCAGACCCCGGCTCAACAATGGCTCCTTCATTGGGTAGTCCATTTGTTCTTCCGGTGGTGTGATAATTTTGGGCGGGACATCCGGAGGCTGCGACGGCACCATATCTAATGATTCGGGAGACGATTTCGGTTTTAAAATTCCTGCTTGTATTGCTGTTTTTGGCGTGGAAAATTCCGGCGCGACACCGAACGAATCCGGATTTTTTTCTAACGGATTGGGCTCGCTTATCGGAACGGTTTCATCCGCAGATACATCGGTTTGACCAAAAATATCTTCCGGCTCTGCCGTGGGAAGATTGGGCGGGACAGAACCTTTTGGTTGGAGTGCTGAATCATCAAACATAGAAAAAATATTATGTATTATAGGAAAGTCAAAATAGTATCATTATTGGAGCCCGCCGCTATTGGGGCATTGATCCGTACCCGTAAGCGCACAAGAACCCGGATTCACCGCGTTTTGTACATCGCAAAAACAGGTCCGAATCTTTTGCTGGCTTTCTATTTTTATATCACCATTTCCATCTTTCACCAAATTAAACACATGCCAATACTCCGCGTTTTTGTTGGTGCTCGTTCCTTTTGCTTCGGTAATGGGAAATACTTGATCCGGAAGATACATCGCTGACAGTGGGTCGTCGGCGTTGGTAAAGGATTTTGGTTTGTATAATTCTACAATAAATGACGTATTGTTTTGATCTTCAAAAATTGAATGGGTAATATTCTTTACAAAAAACCCAAGCTTGTCCCCATTGTTGAGCGGATTGGTGTTGATGGTGAAGGATTGCGCGTTGATTTGACCAATCTGTCCATAGGGATGAACAAAAATACTTCCGCCATACCCGGAACATCCGTCCGGATACCAATATTTTATAGCGTTACTCGTTGTTTGTTTTATGGTATCACAAAAATTTTGGCTGGCGGCAAGTGGATTTACGGTCGGGTAGGACCCAGATTTTATTTGGGGGCCGGTGGCGGGATCGTGATACACGTGTGGAAGAATATCATTTTTCCCAAAACTGTTCCCCCACCGTACTACCACGCGATACGTATTTGGTGGCGTTGCCGGAGAAAGCAGGAATTCGTTCTTGATATCCGCGCCGGAGACATTGAGTGGGTATGGAAAATAACTGCTGTTTGCCACGGAAGAAAAAGTAGTTTTGTACGCGGCGGAACAAAGCGCGCTCCCTTCAATAAGAGGACTCCCGCTAAAGGTATTATAATCCATAAATGCAGCGGGCATATCTTTCTCTGAACCAATTTTCTTTTTGTTCGCCCCGTCCGGTCCTACTTTGTACAACGACAATTTCATTTTTTTTCTCCACTCGTCACCCATCTGAACGCTGTTACCGAGCATAACATTCATAACTGACCACTGTGCTTTCTTTCCTGTAGTGGCTTCTCCGCACAGCACGCAGCCACTCACTAAATTGAGGCATTGATTTTCGCAAGCAAAACTCCCGTAGCCATACTTCGGGTCTGTAGTTGCATCGCCATCATCGGTATAAAGGCTCTCACACGTAATTGGACTCGCAAGATTGCCCACCTTCTTTTGAACCACCTGGCCGGTTGCGGCAACCATGTCACACTGTTCACTGCTGCCAGTATTCACTTTTGCGTCACCACAATATCCGGTTGCCGGCTTGGTTATTTCGGTACATTCTTTGGTACAATAGGTACATTCAAGATTATACCCCGGCGTGCATTCTTTCCCGTTGGCACTTCCGAGGTCGCACTGTTCGCCCTCGTCAAGCGTTCCATTGCCGCATCCGGTTTCCGACTGCGTTCCCTGAGCCGCTCCCGCGTATATGCCATCGCAAATCAGGGCGACACTTTTCAGTGATTGGTCCTGAGCCGCCGTCTTATCTGTTAAATTTTGTGGACAATATTGCGGCCCTTCGGGCGGGTCGACTCCAACCACAAAGCCAAGACATCCCAATCCATACGCGCGACAAATATCAGTACCTGTTGTTTCGGAAACACACGCAGAAATGGGCGTTCCCTGAAAAGAAGTTGGCGCGTCATAATCGCCTTTGCCAAGATAGATCCATGTGGTATTGGCCGCGGCATTCTTCACTTCCTTGAGATACGGATTTTGCGCTTTACACGCCACATTTTCTTTTTGGCATGCGGGCGTACAGCCATCAAGCGCGGTATCGTTGCCGTCATCACACGCTTCATATTGCGCATTGACCTTTCCGTCACCGCAATATCCGCCATAACTGGTGCAATCCCAAGAACATGAAAGCTCTTTAATAGTGTGATAGGTCGGGCCTGAAGAAACGTTCTTGACACAACTGCCTTTATCTTCCACAGTGGGAGTAAACAAAGAATCAATATATGTTTGTTCATTAAACGACTGATTATTCGCGGCTTTTGTCAAATTTTCTATGGAGAGCAGTTTGGTTGCCACAGGGACATTTTCACAATCGATGGATTTGTCGCAGAGAATGCCGGGATCTTTAAAACAACGGCCCGTAAATTTAGTGCACTCCTCAGGGTAAATGGAAAAACCAAAGTCATTATCATCCCCGAACGAGCCCAACAATCCATCGAAGAGAGCGCTAAATACTTTTGCGATGCTATAATTGTTAAACGCGAACGACTTTGTATTGAGATAGGTAAACGCGTTTTGGCAATCTACTTTTGAATTCAATCCGGTGAAGCATTGGAGAAGCCATTGTTCAAAATTTGCATCGCATTGCATGCGCGTGTAGGTGTTATTATTGGCAGGAAGAACAAACGCCGGCGCCGCGGAAAGTTTTTCACATAATAAGCCCACATTGTTAAAGTATTTGCCGTCGCCGCATTTGGACTGTTCAAACTGGCATATCGCACTGCATCCGTCTAAGGAAGCGGTGTTTCCATCGTCGCATCCTTCTCCAAGCTCCACTTTACTGTTACCGCATTCTGCGATTGGTTTGCATGACGGCGATTCTGCCCAGGCGCAATCCGCGCCGCACAAACCAATATAGGCCTCGCTAAACGCACAATTGCCACCTGCCACATACACCGTGCTATTTGGCGATTCGCATTCTTCTCCTTGATTGAGATTTCCATCACCACATACGCCGGCAAATGGACTCATAAACGTCCCCGGCTGACACGCCTGCGCCGTGGTATAGAAACTCGTCATGTAGGCCTGGCCTTCGCAGTTATCATGGAACCCATTATTATTACTGTCTTGTGCTGGATTGTTTGGAATAAGACTCAACCCTAAAAATGATACGTCTGATACATTTATTATGCCATCGCAGTTAAGGTCTGCCTCTTCAACCGATACAGAAAGACAGTCTTTCGTCCCATCCCATTGATATGGGCTAAGACTTGCCGGAATTATTCCGTTCTGAACGCCTTCCACATAAAGATTCAGCTGGTTCAAACAAGTTTGATCCTCGGAATTGACAACATTATCCCCGTTAATATCCCCGGGAATATATTGCTTATCCGCATACCCGAGAATAGTAAACTCTTTAAATTGTTTTAAATCAGTATTGGAAAAATATTCCATTGGCGCGTGAAACGCATATTTCTTATTTGACGGGGCAAAGGTGTATTCATAGATGCTTGATTGGAGCGGACAATGAAACGCCGGCGTTTTGCTTTCCCAACAGGTTTGCTGATCTTCTGGATCACATTCGGACCACTGATTGAGCGGATCATTGGGCATCCCGAAGGTAATTTCTTTCGAGAGGGTCTGCACCCACGACGGCCAGCGGGAATTGGTATAGTATGGAATAAAAGTCCCGGCCTGAAGATCGGGGTAAACATTGCCATGCATGCTGTAATATTGGAACATGGCTTCCTGCACATCCCGAATATCTTCGAGACGCGACAAATCTCGCTTCAATTTTGTCCGATAATTATGGCAGGTGGTGAGTGGAACGGTTTCGACGATTTCCGGTGCATATCCAAGACAGGTATTAAACCCGCTACAATCCGTATTGACACTGCAAGACAGCGGCGGAAGGGTGTTGGTCAGGACCAATCCCTTTTCCCCGACGACCCATATCGTGTCCTTGTCTTTCGCAAAAAGCCCCAAATATTTTCCCATGACGGCATTCGCCCCCTGATTCCAAATGACGTGCCATGTGTTTCCGCCATCCGTCGTCTCCACCAAACGGCGCTGTTCTGACAAAGCGAGCACATACTGGCCATCGGGTGAAACAAAGATATCTTTAAATGTAAGCTGTTTTACTTGAATTGCATTCAATCCATCAACGGTATTCTTTAATGCCCATGTTTTCCCTCCATCATTGGTAAACAACAACTTGCCCCCGTCGCCAACGACCCATCCATTGGTTTTCGATGAAAAATGCACTCCATAAAGCTCGGAATCCACATTGCTATTTTGCACTATCCATGTTTTTCCTCCATTTGTGGTTGCCAATATTGTCCCTTCCGAACCAACAACCCACCCATAGTTTCTATCAAAAAAGAAAACCCCATGAAAATAGACCGACTCTTTTCCTTTTGGCGGTTGTTGTTTTTGCCAAGTTTTCCCAGTATCCCAAGTCCAAAGAATAATTCCATTCGTTCCCGCAACCCACCCTGTCGATGCATCGCCAAAACTTATTGCTTCGAGTGATGTGCCGGGATCGGTAATAAACCTTTTCGTGTCAATGGATTCCCACGTTGTGCCACCATCGGTTGTCTCCATAAATGTTCCCACCCTTCCGGCAAGCCACCCATGATTTTCATTCAAAAAAAGAACGTCTTCAATAATAATAATACCGGAGCCAGGAAGATTGGGAATGGTAATAGGAGCCCACGTCTTGCCGCTGTCCTCGGTTTTAAGTATTTTTACTTCTCCAGATTCGGTTCCAATCCACCCCTTGTCTCCAACAAAAGTTATCGTATTGAGACCAACCGAGACACCGTCCACAACAACTTGAGCATACCCTTCATCCACCATACATGCCCCCGCTTGTTCTTCGGTCACATTTTGAATCACGGCATCTTTGCAGGACAAATCTGAATCGCACGAAAGCGACTGGGCGATATTGACGTTCGTCCCGTCCCCACAATACGGATCATCGGGAATATTGATATTAAAGGTTAAAGAATTGATGATTTGTGTAAAGACGTTTTTTGTGCTCGCCTGCGCGTCGGTATTGATACTAAATAAATAGATATTACTGTACCACTTGTTATTCGCGTCATCTTTGTTGAGAACATTGATATAATAATTGGATCCGTCGGTAATCGCCTGGTAGCCATCCACTTCAACCGCTTGAAACCCCCCGACCTGAAACCCTTTGTATTCTTTGAGCCAGGCAATCGGCGAAAGCCGTTTTGGATTTTTAAATATCTGGAGACCGACGAGATCGTCATTTTGATTATTGAAAAAGCCAAGTTTGATAATTGACAACGGATCCTGCGTCGCGAGCGTGGTTTCGACATTCAAGAATGGCAGGTCATCAAGCGCCGTTCCGGGGGCTCCTGCGTCCGAACAATACCACATGGCGACATGAAACGCGCTCGGATCGGCTTCGGACCATGGTTTCCACGTCCCGTCGGACTTTTTTGCAGGCCACGGTTTTTCACAAAACACGGCAAACAAATCGGTAGACGCGGAAAATACTTTACCAACGTGGTTATTGGTAACCTCCGCATCGGCAACGACGGTCGCGTTGACAAAACCGGTTGCCTCTCCTTGAACGGTTTTCGAGCCAATCGCAATCGTATCGGTCTTCCCATCAGGATCCGGAGAGTCAGGATGCGGAATGGTAAACAGTTCATTTTCTTTTGGACCCCAATCCCATTCCCAATCATACACAGACGAAATTGGAACAATCTGCTGATTGTTTTGTGAGTTTGTTATAGCATGAAACGTGGACGTGGTATTTGGCGCGTCAAACAAATAACTGTCCGGCTCTATGGAAACTCCGGCTAATTTACACACGGCATTTCCGGTTTGAAACACCCATATATCGTCTCGGCTCGTGTTTCCCGACTCCGGATTTTTGATACCAACCCCTTTTACATCCGCGATACCGCCCAATCCGCCTCGAAGCATCACCGCGTACACCGTGTCGAATTGTAACAGTTTGTTGATCACCAATGAAACCGTACTTGAAACCACCTTGTCGTCACTATTTTTTGTATAGGCCACCTTTGGCACTGCGGTCACGCTGCCGCTGCACCACACACTCATGTCATCGACTGCATTTGCAAATTCGGTTGCTAATACATCGCGTCCAAATAATTTGGCAAAAAATTGTTTCACGTGGTTCCATAATTTCACGAAAAAACTCTGCTCAGAACCGACATCGTTATACGCAAATGTGGCCTGTACCATATCCGTAACATCTGCTTCTCCTTGAGCGGCACAATCAAAATTTTTATCTTCATGACCATTGGTAATCACAAAATTGCCGGGAACGGTGAGTGTATTTTCGTCAATCGCGCCGTCAAATGTTACTTCAATATACGTATTTGGACACGCCGGCTCATCGGCTAGACCGGTGCCGTCTTGCGGATATTCTGAGGTTCGTTTCGGTCGTGGATAGCAACAGGAATTTTTTCCAACACCAAATTCATTATCCGGATTCTCCACACAATTATTATAGTCATCATTGTCATCCGGTGCTTGAAATTCGGTAAAACCGCATTGAAGACTATAGTCTGCCAAACCGGTAATCGAAACGCCCGGTGTCGTACTGGTATACCACCCATCGAGGGTTGCCTCTATCTGCGTACTTTGCGCGAATGAAACCGGATCAACCGCTCCATTTCCCACTGCGGTAACCAATTGGAGCGGATTATTTCCATGAGTATTTCCCGTGGCAGAAACTTCACACATGGCATATTCTCCGGCGTCTACAATGGTATTGCCGCAAAGCGATGGCTCCGGGTACAAAAGCGACGAACCCGCAAACGTACAATCTTTCAAACAGCCAGCGTCCTGCGTTGGATCACATTGTTCAAGGGCCGTACCACACACATCTTGCAAGAGACAGCTTGCGCCGCATTGTTCTTCTGACGCGTTGACAACTGTTTCTACAAAATTGCCCGACCCGTTGACTATCCATTTCTTTATTTGCGTTTCACTCTGCACTTCGCATTCTTCTCCCTTTTCAAGGTAACCATTTCCACAGACGCTCGCGGATTCTTTGCAAAGAGGCGAAGAGGATCCTTCACAAAGCCATGCTTGCGGCTGCGTCCCGGTGTGAACACACGTATTGGTACAATTTATTTTTGAATTCCATGGCGTTGCTCCAGCTTTTTCGAGAGAAATCCCTATGTCGCATGCTTCGCCAAGCGTAAGCTGCCCATCGCCACACCAGGATTGACCCACTTTGGTCGGGTCAAAAAGACTGTATGGTTCGGACCCCACCAATCCCTCTGCTGTGGCTTTGCTTTCGGTGAACAAACAGGATTCCGTACAGTAGTCGGTCGGGTCCATGCCCCAATCACAATCTTCTCCCGGATCCTGGGTGCCATTGCCACATAGATAGAGCGATTCTGCTTCTTTTGCCGTAAAAACACTCCCTTTGGGAAGACAATTTTTGGTACAAAACGGCTGCAACGATGCCGGAGAAATAAAATTGGTCACGGACGCGACATTCTGGTTCAGCGTACCCCATGCGTAGCCATAATCCCACTGATTTAACAATTGGCCGTACTTGCTGCATTCATTGGGGCTTGCCTTTGGCTGCGCAGTAAAGAGTGTTTTTTCACCAATCACATATGCAGAAAAGGGATTGGGCAAGACATTCAACCCATCCGCCGTACAGGGCACGGTACTGTCTTTTGTTTTAAATACCCAAGAGGTTGGCGGTAATTGTTTCCCTACTTTTGCCAGATCATTTTTTGACCCTGCGGACATAATACCAATCTGCCCGTCATAGATTCCGGCAACCGGCGACACGGTTTGGCCGCCCACCGTGTTTTCTTCATTTAATGCCACTTTATAATACGTATTTGGCTTGAGCATTTCGCCGGGATTTAAGGTCGCTCGCAAAATAAAATTGGTTTGAAGAGCGGGATTGAGCGGCACGAAGAGATTGGTCACATTCGTCAAATTCGCACAATTGGCGTTGGCGCACTCAAACACGGCAAATCCATTGGCATAGGTCGTTTTATCCATGTAGGTATCAAATTGAACCATAATCCCTCCATTGATACAGGCTTCCGCGCAGTTTGGTTCAAAATATGAAACGCTGGGATTGCTCAAGTTGATAGTGAGCTCGCTGGGGATTGCATTCAGAATTTCCGTTATGTTGCTTCCAACATCAAGAAAATCAGTATCAATGCCAGCAGTATTATTTTTGATTGAAAAATTACTGACTGCCGTTATATCGACAAAACCAGGCGTGGTATTTTCAAGAGCGATTGCATTCCCAAAATCATCATGATTTGGGATATTTTGTACGACAAGCGCGGTTGCCTTTGCTTCGTCGCTCGTTGCCCATTGCCACCCCAACCCATTCACTTCAAGCACATTGCATGCTTTATCGCTTTTTCCCATAAGCATGTAATAGAACAGGGCATTGGGATCATTTTTTGTTGCGGTCAATACATCATTCACCGTAAAAAGACCTTTCAGATTCGCCGTGTCATCATTGGCAAACGCCTGCCCCAATAATACGCCAAGATACGACACTTCTTTTTCCGGGGGTTCGATGCCAACGGATGAGAGTACGCATGATGAGCCGGTCTTGAATTCAAAACAATAGACCGTATCCTCCGCATTCAACGGATCACAGTGAAGAACAGCACTCTTCCCCAGAGGAATAGTGACATTTTCTTTTCCTGGCCCCAAATTTTGCGGCGCGCTCTGTATGCCGGAGAGAAGCTCGACCCTATACCACACGCCGGGATCCAAATTGCCTTGGCTAAAATCGCCCTTAATGATTTTCAAAATATCTTGTCCGCCGCCAATATATTCCAATCCCTTTTCCTCTAAAGATGCAAAAGGAATCAGGATGGGATTATCACCGCAATCGCTTTGTTCTCCACTGCCGCAGGTATATATTTTGACCGTCTCTTCATTGAAACTCGCGGCATCCATGGGCATGGTAAATTGGACCGCCACCGTGCCATTCACGCAGGCGTCTGCGCCGCCTTCCCAACCGCTCCATGGCACCGGCGAGGGAAATGGAACAGCGACACCGGCAACATTCCAATTCAATACGTCACACTGTTCCACCACATGCGGCGAAACCGGAATTTTGCCCGTAGAAAACCGCCAGACATACCCTGCCTCTCGACTACCACCGGCACAGAGCGCGTTTTTAAGCTTCCACTGTCCAACGTCGCCGCCGGTCTCACAACATTGATATTGCGCGGCGTACTGATTTTTGAGGTCCTGGCCCGCGTTTCGGCAATCCGCGGCCTCATACATCACCCAGTTGCTTTGTTCGGTGTCAACCTGCACCTGTATTGGTCCTTTTTTCATGGAATACCCACCAAGGGACGCGTCTTTGACAGGAAACAGCGTTTGAATTTCTCCATCGGTCCACGCGGGAATATCCTCGGCCACCAATGGCGGGTTTATAAAACCCGGTATCAACTCGGAAATATCTTTATTAGGATCAAACCAATCATTGTGCGTCGCGGAAAGCCATGTTGATGGCGTTGTTGTGACGGCTCCTTGCGTCCAAAAATACGTTATGGCGCTTCCTGAACCAAAATTTTTCCCAACAATTTTTACTTTTTTATTGATATCCAAAATCGGCGAGTTACCCGCCTTGGGCGTCAAACTGCAGATGCTTGGTTTTGGCGCGCCATTCTGCACTTCAAATGTTTTTGCCCCATCAGTAGAAAATAAACTGTTATTGATAAGCGCAAGCGCATATTCCTGAAAACCCACTTCCGGAACCTCCACAATCACTTGGGTGTTGGTCCATGTTTCAGAACACCCAAGCGGAAATTGCTGGCCCATTTCGAAACACCCATCTGCTGCTGTCGGCGTTTGATTATTTGCTTTTTTCTGAACACACCCAAGCACGGCCTCCTGATCTTCGGCAAGATACACCTGGCCCGACGTGCCAAACCCTTTCCCAAAAATTGTCACGTAACTTTTTGGCGTGGATGTCGGCGGGTTGATGCTCTCAATAACCGGCTGAAGATCTTCCGTATTTTTTACAACGGTAAATGGAACGCCGTTACTGTTTTCTCCGCCCACGGTCACGACAACCCCGACTGCAAGGCTCTCCGCTCCTTGGGTGTCAATCGAGGGAACAGTGGTTTTGATATTTTCAGAAGACCAATCACCGGTTTTGACAGACGCAGGGATGTTGCCAAAGGCAATCGCGCTTTCATTTTGAGTATTTTGAAACCCGCTTCCTTCGGCTAAAACCGGCGTATTGACGGTTCCGGCGGTCTGTCCGGTTGAGACGCCATTTTCATCGAGAACTGTAACCCCGCAAAGACCAGGCCGTTCTACGGTATTTTTTTCAAACATGCCCACGTATGGCAAGTGGTCATCCACTGTTGAGTCTGTCATAGGGGCAACAATCCCCGCAGGTTTTTCCGAGGCGGCTCTTTCAATTTGAATTCCGCTCTGAGACGATTGCGGCAAAACAGTATCCTCTGGAACTTCGGCAATAATCCAGGAATCACGCCAGGTATCGGTATTACAAGAAACAATCTCTCCGGAAATAGCATAGCCTTCACCATCCTGGGACACAATTTCTCCATCGTCATTGGTATCTATGCCAAATCGAATTTGTCCGGCATCGTCGCCAAAATGGGCGCCGAGGATGGTCACCCAATTTCCTGACGCGCCGTCGAGAGGATCCACGCCCGTAATGGTCGGCCACTCGGTACAGGTACATTCGGCTTTAGGAGTGCCGGAACAAAACTCTCCAGACGTATTATCAATACATTTTTCATCCGCCGGGCACTGTGCGTCCGTCGTGCAATCATTGCCGGAGGTAAACGGACAAAGCGAAGGATCCACGCCCGGAAGCGGTTTTCCAAATTGATCACACTCTCCGGAACCCCCATTGACCATAAACGGAATACTCTTTTTTGTTTCATTACCGTCGATATCGTGGGCGGCAATCACCAACCAATATGTTTTGCCAACCGTAAATGTTTGCCAGACATAATCCACGATATCAATAGGAAACGGTTGCGAAGAGCCAATACTCACGACAGGGCCGTCCACATAATAATTTTGAAAAAGCGACGGACCATTCGGACCAGTCGCGCTCACATGAACCAACGCATAACTCACTCCCCCAAAATTGTTTGGGGCATAATCGTCAACCACAGTCTTGAGTGTATATTGACTGCCTTTTTGCAATAACAGTGGAGCGTTGCCGATTACTTTCATGCCGTTGACAAACACATCGCCAATGGTGGGTTTGACAAAGTCAAAATAAATTTGATCTGCCAAAAAAGACGCACTTAAAGGATACGAAACGCCCTCCTCATCCATATTTTCAAGAACATCGCCTGCCGCGTTTGTTACCGTATCATTGATCTGAATCGCATAGTCTGCGTTTGTATCAAACGGAAGACAGACATCGCTTGATACTCCCAAACTTTTCTCTGCGAAGTATTGCTGTACCTGTGCCGCGGACAATCCTTGCGGCAAGCTCTGGAATGAAAAGAGGGTGTAATCAACACCGGCCATTTTTTCAGCAATCTTCCAAGGAGCGGCCGACGGGACAAACGGCGGAGGAACCTCTTTTGATTCATCAATAAGCTGGCCGGCCTTATTATACATTTTTAAACTATTGTTCTCCCAGGTGATAATATACTGATTCGGCTGTCCCACGACAAAAGATGATTTCTTATCACACACATGTGGAGAATTTTGCGTGGTCGGATTGTTTATCGCATACTGGCTGATAAAACAAAATCCGCCTCCGCCCGCGAAAAAAAGGAAGCCATATTCCATAAAATTTGGCGTATTCCCATTTTTATAAATCAACCGCTCTACGCCGCCGCCTGCGGGCAGTGGATCGTCAAGTTGGAGCGTCAATTCCATGGTCATGGGCTGGGCCATATACGGCAACAGATCTTCTCCCGGAACCGTTTTTGTTTTTGACACACTGTCGACAAGGTATCCTTCTTCTCCGGGATCAATACCGGACACCTGAAGCAAATCAACCCATGGCAGGTCATGAATGAGAGGTTCCGGAAAACTGCAGGAATCACCGCCGGCGTACACTCCCTCGGCGACATAACTTTTTTCTTTTAGCGCAGTCTGCAAATCATAAGACTGACCATTTTTTTCAAGATGAAAAATCGTATTCGCGTCGATAGAGCCGATGGGCTGACTAAAAATAGCCCGAACACGAATATTGTTCATTTTTGTTCCCGGAGGAGCCGCCGGCGTGCTTGGCGTAATACTCTTGACATAAAACGTATCCGCGCACCAAGACGGCTTTTTAAATCCTTCTTCCAGCTCACAGGCACACAATGGGTCAATCATGGGATCGCAGGTAAACGGTGTTTTCGGACAATCCGGCCCCACACAGCCCCCGCCCCCGTCTCCTCCACCGCCGGTAAGTGCTTTCAGTAAAAATTGAACAATCGTAAGGGCGGAAAGAATAATAACAAGCCCAATCACGCCATTGATAATAGTTTGTTTTGCTCGAGTTATTTTGTCTTCTTCACCCTGCGAGGTCATGTAGAGGTACCCGCCATACAAAATAATCCCCAACAAAACAATCCCAACAAGGCCCAGAAGAACACGAATGATCTTCCCGATAATAATACGAATATCGGTCCCATTGAGCGAAATGCCCTGCTCCACCTCGCTCACGCCAAAATCGGTTTGAGCAAAAACCGTATCGACAGAATACGACACCGCCAATCCAAACAGAAACAGCGAAAAGAACAACCCTAAAAAGAGAAAATGCCTCCTGTGTGTGCGTTGTCTCTTCTTTTGGAACGGCATGCAAAAAATTAAAGGCTCTTCGATTCCATATAGTCAAGGCAGAGCGGAATATTTTCTTTCAAAAGATCGGGGCTGTCATCGGTGAGCGTTTTACCGATAACAGACGTCACGGCACAGCCCGTATCTGTATTAGCCTCATATGCGGCCATCACACAGTTCCCGTTTGTGATGCCCGTGTTTTGATTGAATGTACATTCTTTCGACGACCCGCCGATATTTTCTTCCGGAGTTGCGCTAAATGGCCCGATGCCCGGATAAAGGCAATTTTGATATGCGTCCTTGAGGGTGCTCGAAACGGTTGGAAAATAGTACAAATCCGTGTCATACGGCCCAAATCCACGGCCGCCATATGGCTTGGCAAAGGCAATCGTGGTGGTTGGCCCATAGGCGGTCGTCATACTATTTCCAATGGAATGAGGCCACGTGCCATTCACATTTCCTGCCAAAAGACCTTGAAGTGTTATCGTATTTCCTTCCGCGTCTTCCCCAAGCTCAATTGATGCGGTGTCCATATCGGCTGGCGCATATTCTTTGACATCAATATCATAGAGCGACGTGCTCAGCATGAGTTTGCTAAATTCAAGGGATAATGGTGCGTTTTCAACCACATCCTGACCGTCCGGTCCGGGTCGCACACGCTTTATATATGGCGCAATAAGATCTTTTTCGTTTTGTATGGTGTAATCCCAGCAGTAATTATCTTTTTTTGATTCTGGCGCACATTCCTGCTCATCAATCACGGCACTATCTCCAATGGACGGCTTTCCATTTGCGATACCATTGACATTGCCGTCCAGGGCGTTCCCCGACGCATCGGTAATACCGGTAAACGGAAAGGACTTAAACGAGGTAAGCGATGCGGTATTTATCAATTGGGCGGTTCTTAGCAGTGTCTGGTACCCATTGGTACACGACGTATCACCGGGCGTACAATCCAATTGGATACAATAAATTTGTTCCCCGCACGCGTTTTGACCGCAGGGATTGTTTGGGATGAATTCCACCGTGGTATAGCCATTTGAAATAATCCACTCTCCCGAAGGGAGTATGGCATTCCCCGTAGTGCTACCAAACGCAATATGAAAAAGCGTGGTATTTTCGGGATCCAATTGATCCACAATGCCTTGGACTTGGAGCGGATCCATCGCCTCACTAAAATCGATCCGAAGAATCTTGTTGCTTTTATCGGTACTCCCCTGAACCGGTGTAACAAAAAGAACGGTGGGCGGTGTCTCATCAAACACCGTATCGGTCTGAAAATTCCACGCGTAAAAACCGGCCGCGCCAAGGTACCCATCAGCAATCTCTCCGGTTTCCGGATGTTTTTTCAGCAGGCCTTTTTCCTGATCTTTGCCGCCGGTGATGCGGGCCGTATACCATAATTTTTCATTGTCATTGCCAAGCGGGCTATGTGGCTTCAAGACAAACGTGGTTGCGTTGTTTTTGGCGTCATACGTGGTCATCGCGGCAAACGGAAGAAAGTCATCTCCCGTAAGGTTAAGGAACGGCGTCGTGGTTGTTTGATACAGCCGAATGGTCCCCGGATTTGCCTGGTCGCACTCCTCGCTCCAGTACGTATTCGCGTTAAATGGTTCTCCGGGATGCGTGTCTTCCCACAAAAGACAGTTGCCAAAAATACCGTCGGCATTGGTATCGAGAATAATACTTTCCGGAAGAATAGGCTCACGAAAAGTAATAAAAATTTGTGTGTCTCTTGGAACATCCACTTGCCCGGCAAACGGATAATGATCTTTGATAAGGCCTCCCAGTCCTCCGCTCCCCCAAAAACTTTCAATGGCCGGCGGTTTGGGAGCGGTAATTCCTCCGCCGCCGCCGCCTTTATTGGTGAGGGCATTCAATAAAAATTGAACTATTGCCAATGAAGACAAAATAATCACCAGACCAATCACGCCATTCATGAGTATTTTCTTTCCTTGCTCAACTTTGTCCGCGTTTCCGCCCGATACCATAATGGTGTACCCGCCATACAAGATAATACCGAGCGCGATAATACCAAGAAGGCCAAGAAGAACGCGAATAATTTTCCCAACAATCACCCGAATATCAATACCACTTAAAGAAATGCCTTCTTCCACTTCTTGCACGCCAAAATCTTGCGGCGGTGCCTGATTGTCTACAAACTGCGCGGAGACAGAAAGAACGCCGGAAAAGAAAAAAAGGAAAAAACAAACAAAAAAAACCCGTCTTTTCCAAAATGGACTTAATAATGTTCTTGTGTCTTTTGCAAAATGATATTGCTTCATGATGAATGAAGACAAATGCGTCGCGTACGCCCAGTATACAAAAAATTGTAATCAAAGTACAGTTATTCACCCATTTTTTTATTTCTTTTCCGGCAAAAAATCCGTGACTATTTTTTTCACCCGCTCTCCGCTTGCCTCACCCCGGGCTTCTTTCATGACCGCGCCCATCACACGGCCAAACTGCGACGCATCCGGATGACCCATCTCCCCAATAATTTTTGAAACCAGCGCCCGCAAGGCCTCATCGCTCATTTCGGTTGGGAGATAGGAACGCAACAGGGCAAGCTCATGTTCTGTCTTTCGCACCAAATCGTCTCTTCCTCCTTTTTGAAAATCCAGCAAGGCATCTTCGGACTGCTTTACCTGGCGGCGAATCACGGAAACAACATCGTCATCCAGCGCTTCCCGACGGGCGTCAATTTCCGCATTGCGGACGGCAGACCACATCATGCGCAATACGGACAATTTTTCTGTTTCCTTATTTTTTAATGCCACCATCTGATCGCGCTGAATCTGTTCTTTGAGAGACATATTTTCATTATTACGTTCCATGTGCATGATCCATATTTTTATAAATAGAGTATAACACAAAAACAAGTGAACGAAAACGTCACTTGTTTTTACATGCAATAAGGCAACAACCAAGTTATCGGCGGGGCATGTCTTCCGGGGGCAACTTGCCGATTTTACGCAAGTAATCCATTTTTGCGTGAAGAGAGGCGCGCTTTATCGCGTTTCGTCGTTGGACATTTTTGCTCTTTTTTGGTTCAAAAAATTGGACTTTCCGAACCTGGAGCAATTTTCCAGAGCGCTGCCATCCCTGTTTGACACGGCGCATGAACGCCTCGAATGACTCGCCTTTTCGTCTTTTTAATTCTGACACAGGTTTCACCTCCTGAGATAAAAAATAAATATCTTCCCTTTTGGAAAGGCCTTTACTATGCCACAGGCCCGGCGCCATTGTCAAGGCGGGCTATGATGCGGCTTGTTTTTCCAAAATCTTACGGAGTTCTCTTCGTAATTTTTTCTGGTCAATAATCTCCTGAATTCCTGAAGCCATATCGCGGATAATAATCGTGCCATCCTGAAGCTCTTTATGGCCCAAAATAACCGCGTGGCTCACATGTAATTTATTGGCCAACTCGAGCTGAGATTTGAGGGCAGGTTTTGCAACATTATGGTGCACCAGGATGCCATCTTGACGAAGATCCTCGATAAGCGGCAGAGCGCGCTGGCGTGCCTGCTCGCCAAGATGAGCAAAAAAGAATGGCGAACGCTGTTCCGGCAACCCGCCTGTTCCGTCTTCTTTTTGATATTGCTTTCGAACCAACGAAATCACACGCTCAAGTCCAAGCGCAAATCCTGCGCCGGGGGTCGGCTGACCGCCCAATTGTTCCACCAACAAATCGTACCGTCCGCCGCCGCCCAGCGCTTGCGCCGGCTCTGATGACGTCTCCCCTTCCGCTTCATATATTTCAAATACCGTGTCCGTATAATAATCAAGCCCTCGAACCAGCGTGGGGCGGAGTGCGTACGGGATATTCAATGCGTCGAGATATTCCAACACCTGCATAAAATGTTTTTTCGATTCATCGGAAAGCCAGTCAACAATTTGAGGCGCTTCTTCAATAATGGGCTGGTCCTGTTCTTCTTTCGAATCCAACACCCGAAGCGGATTTTTGGTGATGCGTTTTTTGGACAATTCGGACAGATAGCTTCTTTTTGTGCGCAAATACGCCGTGAGTTCCACCACATAGCGTCCTCGATCTTCCGTATTGCCAATGCTATTCATATGAACAAGCGACGCAATCCCGAGATCTTTTAAAAAATGATATGCAACGCTCACGAGCTCGGCGTCAATGGCCGGATCGCGTACGCCGAAACTTTCGCAATTAAACTGGTGAAACTGGCGGTAGCGGCCGGCCTGAGGGCGATCATGACGAAAGAGCGGCCCGATATTCCAGAGCTTTACCGGCTGGGAGAGAGAATGCATGCCATGAGAAATATACGCGCGAGCAAACGCGGCAGTCATCTCTGGGCGCAGACACAATCTGTTTCCATCATGATCTTCAAAAAAATACATTTCTTTTTCAACGACATCGGTTCCTTTCCCGAGGGATCGCACAAAAAGTGCAGCTTGTTCCACGATTGGTGTTTCCGCATAGACAAATTCATAGGCCTCGGCAATAGCCGCCGCTTTCGTGGATACCAGGCGCCAATATCCCCCTTCTTTCGGCACAATATCCTTCATGCCGCGAACCAGCTGAAATCCCTTTTTCGCCGCAACCGCTTTTGTTTCTTTCTCAGCGGTTTTTGGGCTTTCTTGTTTTCCTTTTTTGGGAATAATTTTTCCGGTTTTGTTTTTCGCTTTCTTCCTGAGCGCTTCTTTCTTACGAGGCATAGAGTGCATGCAATAAAAGGTTGTGACTAAAAATTATACTCCGGGGTTGAAAACGTACTGATGCGAGAAAACGGCCATCCGCGAAAAACCGTTCGTCCGATAATATCAGAACGCGGAATCGGGCCAAAACGGCGGGAATCAAAACTGGCTTCTCGGTTGTCTCCGAGCACAAAATATTCATCCGCGCCGAGCGTAAAAATGACAGAACCGGATGTTTTTTTGGAAATGGGCAAATATGATTCTTCTACCACGACACCCTCGGGATATTTTTCGTTGTAAATGACTATTTTGTTATCATCAACGCGCACTCGCTCGCCCGGCAAACCAATCACTCGCTTGAGATAAAAATCTTTTTCATCAATCGGCGCCCGAAATACAATTACTTCTCCGCGCTCCGGCTCGCGAAAACGGTAGGTAATCTCGTCGACAATAAGATATTCTCGCTCATAAAATGTGGGCACCATCGACTGCCCCTTGACGTAGAACGGTTTGAACAAAAAATATCGCACCAAACCAATGGTGAGTCCTGCCAATAATGCCACCTTGATAAATTCCAAAAAAAACAAGCCAACCTTTCCTAAGGTCGATTGTTCCTGGTCGGAATCTTCCGGTTGCGTTATATCCAATAGGTCGTCGGTATGTTTTGTATTTTTTTCATCGGTCATACATGTGCTTTGGCAGATCTCTTCTTTCGTTTTTGGGGTTTCTGGAAAGAGAAAGAAACAACAGCGAAATATGTTGAGCGGGTGACGAAAAATAAGCTATAAACTTATAGGTATGTGTATAGAGTACCACAGAATAATAAGAAAGTAAACATCTTTTTTTGCAAAGACACCCTGTGACTCCCCCTTGCGGGATCGCCTCTCATTCGATATACTTATCTCGGCAAAAAGAAGGGTTTATAGCTCAGTTGGTTACCTGCCTGCCGGCAGGCAGGGAGCGCCCCGCTGAATAGCGGGGAGGTCAGAGGATGATTTTCAATAATAATGGGCGATTAGCTCAGATGGTTAGAGCGCTACATTGACATTGTAGAGGTCACTGGTTCGATTCCAGTATCGCCCACTATGGGGCGATATAGGTTGTGTTCCATTTACACGGGCGTGTAGCTCAGTTGGTTAGAGCGCCCCGCTGAATAGCGGGGAGGTCCCTGGTTCATTGCAAAAGGTAATCATAAAATATGAGGGCGTGTAGCTCAGTTGGTTAGAGCGTTACACTGATAATGTAAAGGTCCCTGGTTCGATTCCAGGCACGCCCACATGAAAATAGGAGGAACAATCTATCTACTCCAAAGCCTGAACGGAAAACACAGGTATCTTGGCGTTACCTCTGATTTGCAATCCCGTCTCATTGAACATACACGGGGGAGCACACAAACAACACGCGATAAAGGACCGTGGCGTCTTTTGCAATGTTGGCATTTTGATTCGTTGCAACGTGCAAAACAAATTGAATATAAAATCAAAAAAATGAAACACAAACTCACTGTCGAATATGTAACCTACATAATTGATAGGTTAGAGCGCCCCGCTGAATAGCGGGGAGGTCCCTGGTTCGATTCCAGGCACGCCCACATATTGTCTCTCTAAGATATCCCCAGCAAAACTATTTTTTCACTTGACACTCTGTTTGTTCTCTGATAACCTATACCCTAGGTATAAGGTTTAACTTTTTCTTTTCTGTATGAGAGCCCATCACCATATTTCTCTTGAGAGACAAAAAACATCGAAAACCATAAAACAAGCGCAAGGGACGCTCGCAAAAGTTATGGCAATGATCGAAGAAGATCGGTATTGCCCGGAAATTATTCAGCAGGTGGATAGTGTGATTGGTCTTCTCAAAACGACAAAACGGACACTGCTTGCAGGGCACCTCGACACCTGCGTGGCGCACCAAATGATTGAAAACAAAAAAAAGGCCATCGAAGAACTTTTAAAAATTTATAATTTATCCCACTAATCCCCTTTTTTATGGCCACAACCCCATTTACGATAACCAATCTGACATGCGACGCATGCGTCAAACTTTCTACCGCGGCCTTGCGCGCTCTCCCCGGCGTCACAAACGTCGTCATTGATTTGGCAAGCGGACACGGAGAGCTTACCGCCGAACGTGACATTCCAAAACAAGAAATTATTATGGCTTTAAAATCGGTCAATAAAGAAGTCCTTTGATATCTATTTTCTATGCAAGAAAAAATATATCTTACCATTGAAGGCATGCATTGCGAGTCGTGCGAAAAAATCATTGGCATAGAACTTGCGGGCGTGCCTGGAATAAAAAACAGCAGTATCCATGCGCAAAGCGGCACGGCTGAAATTGAAGCAGATGCCACGGTGCCCGATGAGGCAATTATCAATGCCATTACCGCCGCCGGCTATCGCGCGGCCGTTGTGCGGCGGGATCCTGTAACAGCGGCCCAAGAAACGACCGCTCTTCCCGCAAGCATTGAACAAAAAACCGTGTCACCCTCGGCGCCGCTCAGAATTCGACTGCAATCTATCCGTAGCGGAGAAGGAACGATTGATCTCCAAGGCAATCCTCGTTTTTCCGGCACGGTGACCGAGCGTCAATACGGAGAATTTGAAATACCGGAGGGACGAAAAGATATGCAGACCGTCGTGAACGACATGATCGGATCGGCAAAATTGAAAAATCTTTTTGGAATTTTTTCATCGGCCCCTGTTCTCACTGCAGTCTCTTCCGGCGGTTCTGCCGCCTCTCTCCCAGTGGAAGAATCAGCCGCGTCTTCGGAAGAGGCCAAACGCAAAGAAGAACACATCCAATTGTCGCTCTTTGGGATGCATTGTGCTTCATGCGCCGGACTTATCGAGCGAGGACTCAAAAAAGTCCCCGGCGTTCTCTCTGCCAATGTCAACTTTGCGGCGGAAAAAGCGCGCGTCGTCTTTGACACATCTCGCACTGATCAAGAGGCGCTCATCGGGGCGGTAGAAAAGGCCGGCTATAGGGCGAGCATCGCCACAGCTGGAAACAGCGACGCTGAACGCGAACAGCGTGAACGCGGCATGAAAGAATATTGGAAAAAATTCTGGTGGGGTTTCGGGCTCTCTGTGCCGATGCTGTATTTCATGTTGCTTGATTTTTTCCCGTTTCTCCCTGCCCGAGCGGCGCTTTTGCCATATATCGGCATTGTCTCGCTTGTACTCACCACCCCAGTCCAATTCATCATGGGTGCCGGATTTTATAAGGGCATGTGGTCGAGCTTGCGCATGAAAACATTCAACATGGACAGTCTTATAGCGATTGGCACAAGCACGGCATTTTTCTATAGCGTATGGCAATTTGCGCAATATGTCACTGAAACAAGAAGTATTATTGGAATAAACGGAGCAAAAATTCCAGAGCTTTACTTTGAGACTGCCGCGTTCCTTATTACCTTTGTCCTCCTTGGCAAATGGCTGGAAGCGCGCACAAAGGGAAGAACATCGGAAGCCATTAAAAAATTGATCGGCCTCCAGCCAAAAACCGCGCGGGTGAATACAAACGGCGTCACGAAAGACCTGCCAATTGAGCAGGTGGTTGTCGGGGATATCATTGTGGTCCGTCCGGGAGAAAAAATCCCGGTCGACGGTATGGTGACAAAAGGCCAGTCGAGTGTGGACGAATCAATGATTACCGGAGAAAGCATTCCGGTCGAAAAAACGGTCGGGGCGGCCGTCATTGGCGCGACGATCAATAAGCACGGCAGTTTTGAATTTACCGCGACAAAAGTCGGAAGCGAAACCACCCTCGCGCAAATTATCCGTGTTGTGGAAGAAGCCCAAGGTAGCAAAGCGCCGATCCAAGCATTCGCCGACAAAATTTCCGCCTACTTTGTCCCTATTGTTATTGGGCTTGCCATCCTCACGTTTGGAGTTTGGTTTTTTGCGCTTGGCGCGTCGCTTTCGTTTAGCCTCATGGCCTTTACGGCCGTTATTGTGATTGCCTGCCCCTGCGCGCTTGGTCTTGCAACGCCAACTGCGATTATGGTAGGGACAGGCAAGGGCGCGGAATACGGCATTCTTATCAAAGGCGGAGAGCCTCTTGAGGCGGCCTGCAAAATTAAGGCGATTGTCTTTGATAAAACAGGGACGCTGACAAAAGGGAAACCGGAAGTGACCGACATCGTCAGCGCCGGACTCACGGATGAAGAAGAAATCATCACTCTTGCGGGAAGCCTGGAAAAATTATCCGAACATCCGCTTGCCGAAGCGATTGTCTCCTACGCGGAAGAAGAAACCATTTCGCTCGCGGACGCGACGGAATTTCGCGCTATTCCCGGACATGGGGTTGAGGGAATCCTCAATGGCAAAAAATATTTCTTTGGCAATCGAAAATTGATGACGGATATCGTAGGTCTAAACGGACTTGTCGTTGAAAAAATGGAACGAAAAATCCGCCGCCTTGAAGAGGCTGGCAAAACCGTGATGATCCTTGCGTCTCAACAAGAAATTCTCGGCCTCGTTGCCGTTGCCGACACCATCAAAGAAACCACGGTTGAGGCGGTGCAAGCGCTTGAAAAGCGGGGCATTGAGGTATTTATGATTACCGGCGACAACCGGCGGACGGCAGAGGCAATTGCGCGACAAGCGGGAATACGAAATGTCTTGGCAGAAGTGTTGCCGGAAGACAAAGCGAACGAGGTGAAAAAACTCCAAGGAAAGGGCATCAAGGTCGCAATGGTTGGCGATGGCATCAATGACGCGCCAGCGCTCGCGCAAGCTGATCTTGGCATTGCTATGGGTTCAGGAACGGATGTGGCCATGGAAACCGGCGGCATTGTCATTATCAAAAATGATTTGCGCGATGTGTTGACCGCCATGAAATTGAGCCACGAAACCATGGGCAAGATCAAGCAAAACATGTTCTTCGCGCTTTTCTACAACGTTATTGGCATTCCTATCGCGGCGCGCGTCTTTATGGCGTTTGGACTTGTGTTGAAGCCAGAATTGGCGGGGCTTGCCATGGCATTCAGCTCGGTATCGGTGGTATCAAACTCCCTGTTTCTCCGCCGTTTCAAACCGGGAAAGAAAAATTGGCTTTCGCTCGTCGCTCCATGGGCCATGGGTCTCTTGTTCACCGGCGTATTTATTCTCTTTGCGCGACTGAGCCGAATGGGCGTATAAGGTCTGTCGCAACGTATCGCAACTCAATCGCCATGTATCGCAATGTATGTAAAATAATCTGTGTGATAATATGATAAAATAGCAATACATCGCGATACATTGATAATAATAATTCATTTAGTGTAAAATATATGGGAAAACTTTCCATTGGAAAATATGCCGGGCTGTGCGTGCTCGGCGGCGAAATCGCCTATACGGCGTGCCTTCTCTACGGCACAACGCTCACAGGCAAAGCGGCAGAATTTCATCATGCGCTTTTTGAACTCTTGCCAGGGTTCACCTGGGTTGGCTTTGGCAGTTGGTTTGCCGGCGCCATATCAATTGCAATCTGGTCCGGCATTGGCGGGGCGTATATCGCGTGGATGCATAATGCGAGCATCAAAAAAACATGAAAGAAAAAAACTCATATAACAAAACCCTGTACGATGCGGTACAGGGTTTTGTTATTTTGAGAGCAAGTTTAGATATTCAAATTTTCAACCGCGCTGGTATCAATATCGTCGTTCATTGAAGACGACGATGACAGAGAAGATGAGCTTGACGCTCCTTGTGACATCGGACCTGCGCCATATCCACGGCCACCTTCCGGTTCATTAATCTTCAAATTGACACGCGCGTTGTTCTTGGCACCGACAATCTTCAAAAGGGTGCGCAGAGAACGAGCGGTTTGACCGCGACGACCGATCACATAGCCCATATCGCTTGGATTGACATCCAACGTAATAAGAACACCCCGTTCGTCCACGGTACGTGTTGCCTTGACTTCGCCAGGATTATTGACGATCGCCTTGACCACGAACTCGACAAAAGCTTGATCTGCTTCCATACGTACTTCATTACTGAGTAAATACAATGAACTGAACTGCCGACAGCACCCCGTTGGCTATCGGGGAACGCAGTTCTTTGGTGAGGCGAAGTATAGAAAAAAAAGAGACGTATGTCAACCGCAATGTGCATAACCGCGTCCATGCACGAGGTTCTGCCGCCCTGTTGCCGTTATCACATCAAAATGATGAGCATAAAAAGAAAAAACCCTATGCCATTTTGGCACAGGGAAAAATAGAGGAAAATTTTATGCCGCTTCTGCTTCTTTTGCTTCAGGCGGTTGTTCTTGGCCAGAAGGAGTGGGTTCCGCGACTGGAGGTTCAACTGCCGACTGTTCTGCCGCGACCGCAGTTGCCTTTTGCGCTACTTCTGCCGCTTTCGCGTCCCCTGCCGCTTTTTGAGATGCTTCTTCTTTTGCCGCAAGGGCAGCTTTCTTTTCGTCAAGTTTCTTTTGTCTTTTTTGAGATATCGCGACCGATTTTTTCTTTTGGCCGGTGAGAACGCCCGCGTTTACCAACAAATTGTGAACCGTGGGAGATGCCTGGGCGCCAAGCGACAGCCAGTGCATAATCCGTTCTTTTTTCAATTCAATCATGGTTTCTTTTTGGACCGGGTGGTACAGCCCGAGAATTTCAAGATTTTTTGCTTGCGGATCTTTGGATTTTTCAGAAACAATCAGCCGGTAGCTTGGTTTTTTCTTTTTTCCAATACGTTGAAGACGAAGGACGAGCATACGAAAATCGAAAACTAAAAATACAGCTAATGACATGAATATCCGAACAATAGAGCGTTTGACGGATGGCTTCAAGTATAGAATAGACGCGCTCTTTTGTCAAGAGAAAGAGACATGACCGAATTGAGCAAGAAGCGTGCCAAACGTTTGACGCGGTCGAATCTCGGTGACGCGGTCTTCATCAACCAATACTTCGGCCGGAAGGGGCCGGAATTGATAGTTGCTTGCCATGGCCATGCCATAGGCGCCAGCGGTTTCAATGCTCAAGATGTCCCCTTCCCGCACTTCCGGAAGCATTCTATTTTTTGCAAAAAAATCCGCGCATTCGCAGATATTGCCCGTGACGTCATATTCCTGATGCATGCCGTCCGGGTTCGTTATATTCACAATTTCATGATACGACCCGTACATGGCTGTACGCACCAAATGGTGCATGCCGGTATCGGTGCCAACAATCGTTCGGCGGCTAATGGATTGTTTCATGCCGCTCACTGTGGTCAAAAGATGCCCGGCTTCGGCAATAATATATCTGCCCGGCTCAAAGCGGAGCGCAACGTCCGAGCCGTACGACGCGCAAAACTGTTCCATGCGTTTTGCAATTTGTCTGCCCAATGTTTTCATGTCGAGCCGATGTTCTTTCGGCCGATACGGTACGCCAAATCCGCCACCCACATCAATAAATTCCAAACCGTCACATTGTTTTGCAATATCCAAAATAACATCAAGCGCCAAAATTGGTTCGCGCAATCTGAGCCACCCGGACCCGATATGCTGATGAATGCCAACCAGGCGCAACTGATATTGGTCAATCAATCCTTTCACGCGATCCACGTCTTGAAATGAAATGCCAAATTTGGAATCCGCGCCGCCTGTGATATTAGATTCATGCGACGCAATGCCAATGTTGGGGTTAAACCGGACACACACGCGTGATCCCGGATGCGCGCGGCCAAATCGCCCCAAATGAGACAATGAGCCCACATTGATCAATACCCCCAAATCAAACACCTCATCAATCTGCGCGTCGGTCGCGTTGTTTTCGGTAAAGAGTATCTGTTCCGGTTTCGCGCCGCACAATAATCCCAGGCGAACCTCTTCGGGAGAGACCGCATCAACCCCCAACCCTTTTTTCACAATATGATGAATAAGAAACGGGTTGTAGTTTGCTTTGACCGCGTATAAAAATTCCGTTTTTGGATACACGCCTGCTTCGGTTTTTACATCATAAATCCGCGCGCGGATTATTTCCGCGTCATACACATACAGTGGCGTCCCAAATCTGCAACAGAGTTCGTCGACGCGGTGAGGGCCAATATAATATTGATTGTCTTTGATAATCATAAAAAATAAGGCGTTCGCGCAGCGCTCCGGCGGCAGAGCGCTGGCGACCTCCTTGCGCGGGCTATTCGGGCTTCGTCAACGTGACCTCACCGCCGCCGGTGAGGCCGAACCAGCCGGAGATGTAGTCCCCCTCGATGCCCGACGTACTGCCCGGGCCGCACCGCGCTCCGTCCGTGAAGATGGCCCTGGCCAACGGCTTGTTCGGATCCGGCAAGCAAGAATCTGCCATGACCACGCCATCCAGCCACACCTGGTCCTGGGGATCCTCGGGGGGTGGAGTCAGAAGAAGACGGAAGTGGAAGAGAGACAGCCCCTGATTGGAAATCCGAAAAACAAACTGCTGAACGACAAAACTTGCCTGCAGTGCCATCATACACCTCCTTTTTTTGGTTGATGGCAGTTTCAAACTTCACTGAGCATAAAAGAAAAGGTGAGCGGTTGTCAAATAATGTGTCCAATGTGCATAACTCTATTGACAGCCAAAATGAAGCATGGTACGGTTAAAAAAGATATGATGTCTTTCAATATAAAAACAAAAAAAACCAAGAAGACTTCTCTCCTCTGAAGGGTCTTTTTGTCTGTTCTCAATCGTACGCGCGAAACATCATACACAAAAAACCCTTCACAAAAGGGATTTTTTATTTCTTGCTCATTCCCGTTCTTTTACAATTCAGCGACGTATCAGTGTGGAGTTCTGCCCGATCGGGCGGAACAATATCCAGACGCATGGCAGGACCTTTGTGTGGCCAGAGATGATGTTTAGAACATAAACAGTATCTTTGGCTACACAGGCTAGGGGGGTATCTCTAGCCTGGGCCCTACAGAGGGCCCAAAGGACGGAAGTTGGCAGTTTTTTCCCAACCCCCCAATCCCCCCTCGATCGGGTCAGTGTTTGGATCGCCGGAGGAGGTGCCGAATGGCGCCCTCTTCGACGAGACAAATGCCCGACTCAAGGGGACTTTCACGATCCCGGTCCTGTCTGACCGGGATCTCAACGACAGACTGCAGGAGGTTTCTCAAACCACGTGGTCCGATCTTCGGGCGGATCGAATCACGGTAAAGTTCCTCGTGGGGCCCGGTGTTGACTACCGCCTTCATGGGGAAAAAGTCGCCTGGCGGAGAAACGCCGCCATCGAGTTCGAAGGTTTCGTGCCGGTCAACGGTCACCCCACCGTTGCCGGCATCGCGTACTATGGGGCAGTTGATCCTCGCCGGATGCCTCCCGTTGACACGGAAATCTCGGAGCGTAATCTGCATCGACAGGCGCTCGCGAACCCGAGCTGGCGGGACACGTCCCATGTCCGGTGCGAGGTTCTCACCCCCATCGGAAACCAGGACGTGTGCGGCCTGGTGGATCTCTACAACCAGAGATTCGATCGGTACCTCGTGCGCTTCACGCATGAGACCGTTCGTTTCATGGTTGGGGGGTCCCTCACCATGGTCATTCGGGAAACCGGCAAGATCGTCTCGGTCGCCATCGCCGAGCGCGTGGTCTTCGCGGTTCCGGGAGCGGCGTCGATCTCGTTCTACGAGATCAGTGACGTCGCGACCGATACCGCGTGCGGAGGCAGGGGCTACGCCCTTGCGCTCTACCGCGCGCTCATCGGCCGCATTCGGCGTGAGGAGCCGAACGCGGTCGTGACGACCGAGATCCGGGCCTGCTGGGCCCCCCTCTACCGAATCATGGTCGCATCAGGATTCGTAGAGGGTGGGTACCTGCCTGCCCACTGCCTCATCCGAAGCGTCGGTGCCGAAACGATCCACCAGGCGGGAGACTTCGGCGATCTGGCGCTTTTTTTCCACAACCCTAACCCTGTCACCTGATACCTCGCTGTTGCCGGCCGCAGTTCGAGCCTGTCACTCGTTCTGCGGCCCGGCCTCAGCTCTTTAAAAAAAACATACGATCTGTCCAAAAGAATACACACGAGAGTATTCGACTGCATTCTTTTGTCCATATCTTTTTTTATGCATCTCTTTACCAATGGCTTTATCTTTTTTTCAAAAGAAACCGCGTGGGCCAAAGAACTCCTCACAGATGACAACGGAACCATTGTCGCGATAAGCAAAACCGAACACGGGCTCAAGCATAGTGAAAGAGACGCAGAGATTGTTGATCTCAAGGGAGGATACCTTTTCCCGGCGTTTGAAGACGCCCACAACCACCCGGCCATGATGTGCCGGCTTTTTTCTGACCTGAACATTAATGGTGTTCAATCATGGACAGAAGCCCAAGCCGCCATTCGCTCGTATATTGCCGCGCATCCGAGAAAAGAATGGTATAGCGTCTATGGCTGGAACAACGCCACCTGGGGTGATTTGAAAGATACGGATATTGATCCCCTTACCGAAAAACCGCTGTTTATTATGAACATTTCATTTCATGGCGGCGTCTTGAATACTGCGGCGCAACGCAAACTTCGAGAGGATCGTGTGGAGGTCGCGCACGATCATGGCGTTGTCGAGGAAGAGCAATTTCAAATTGTGGAAGCCCTGACGTTGCCCAAATACGACGAACTCTTGTCTCTTATCCCGCAATTCGAACGTGAACTGCACACGCAAGGCATTGTTTCCGTTCATGATATGTGGATCGCCACTATGGATCAGCTTGAGGCATATATGGATCTTGACCGGACGGGGAAACTGTCTCTCAACGTCGCCGGCCATATCAGCTCCGACCTCCTTAATCACCCGAAAATTCACGCCGCGCTCGCGCATACAGGGCCTCATTTCAGCGTGGCGGGCATCAAAATTTTTCTTGACGGCGCGATTGGCGTCCATACCGCATTTATGAGCAATCCCTACAAAGACGTGCGCCATCGGGGCATTCCTCGCGGATCATTTCCGGACGTTGCAACCAAAATCGCAAAAGCCTATCACGCCGGGCTTCGCAGTTTTGCCATCCACGCGATTGGCGACGCGGCAATTTCGACCGTGCTTACCATTTGTGAAAAATTATCACGAAAATACACCGACGCGTCGTGGCGCATTGAACACAGCGAAGTGATTCACCCGCGCGATATTCAACGCATGGTTCATCTCCCTATAACGCTTGTCATGCAACCCAACTTTAGCTGGGATATTGGCAATTACAAAGATCGTCTCGGCGACATGGTCCGCTGGATCAATCCGTTTCGGCTGTTATTGAACGGCAACGTCGCTGTCGCGTTTGGGTCGGACAATATGCCAACCAATCCTTTCCAAGGCATCGCGTGGGCGCTCGAGTATGGCGCCTACCCGGAACAAAAAATCACCCGGAAAGAGGCAATGGCTCTCTATACGGCCGGCGGGGCAAAACTGGCGCAGGAAAAAAAAACGCGCGGCTCGATAGACGTGGGGAAAAAAGCGAACCTTATGCTTCTTGATCAAAATCCGTTCGACGAGACGGTGTCTCTTGAACGCATCCGTGTTTTGGAAACATGGTTTGAAGGAAAGCCACAGCTTTCCTCCCGCGTTATGGAACGTCATCCCGCGCACGCGCAACACATAGCCTAAGGGCGGCGCTCTTCTTTTTCCTCTTCCAATTGCACGCTCAGCAAATGACTCGTACCGCCTCCCCCCATGGTCACGCCATACAGGGCGTTGGCCGCGTGCATCGTGGCGCGGTTGTGCGTAATCAAAATAAATTGCGATTGCTTTGCCAGCTCGCGCAAAATGTCCGTAAATCGAAGCGTGTTGGCTTCGTCAAGCGCCGCTTCCACTTCGTCAAGAACAACAAAAGGCGGCGGATTGGTATGCAAAATGGCGCACACCAATGCCAATGACGTCAGCGTGCGCTCCCCGCCGGAGAGCGCCTGAATATCGCGAATTTTTTTTCCGGGCGGGCACGCGACAATATCAATGCCTTGTAAAATCTTTTTGCCTCGTTTTGTTTTTTGCGTTTCTTCTTCACTGTCATCCGAAAGAGCTCCGCCATTCCCCTCTTCCCCTTCATCTTCCGGAACCTCCCGACCGTAAATTTCAACGAGGTCGGCTTTCCCGCCTTCAAACAAAATGGAAAAATATCGGGCAAATTCTTTGGTAATGCGCTGAAACGCGGTTTGCCGTTTCTTTTTCATGATGGTGTCCAATTCGGCGATAAGCGTTTCCAAATCATCGGCCGCGGTATTGAGATCGTCAAGCTCGGCCGCGAGCGCGTCATGGCGTGTTTTGGTTTCGTGGTATTCGGCAATCACGTCGTCATCAATGCCGCCAATCAAGCTGAGCGTGTATTTCAATTTTTGAATCTGCGCCTGCGTGCGCTCGAGGGCCTCGACCGGAAGAACCGTCTCAACGCGCGCCACAATGGACACAATGGTCTCGCGCAACTCCTGGTACACTTCCGTTTCCAAATCCTCCTGTTTCGTTTCAAGCTTCGCAATATCCACATTGAACGCGTTTTTTTCTTCCGTCACCGCATGAAGCAGTTGCTGTTCCGTCTGCATGGCATCTTGAAGCGCAAAAACGCGCTGGCGTTTTGCTTCTTGGTCGGAATTAAACGCATTCATTTTTTTCTCGGCCGCTTCCACCTGTTTTTCAATACCCGCGAGCATCGTCTCCACCCGCTCTTTTTCCGCGGCGATATCCTTCATCACCGAATCGTATTCCGACTTGCTCATGGAATACAGCGACCGCTCTTGTGCAAGACTGGCATATTCTTTTTCGGTTTCTTGCTTGGCGCTCGCAAGAAAAAGCACCTTTCCTCTTGCCACTTCCACTTCTGCTTGAAGTCCGCGGATCGTTTCTTGGGTTGCTTCGCATGCCATTTCGATCTTTTCCAAAGACCGGCGTTTTTCATCAATGGCGCCTTCAATATCAGCCGGACTGCGCGGAGTAAACGAGGCTGACCCGTGGGCAAAACTCAGGCCCTCTCGTCCGCGCTCCGATCGAAATCCTCCCTTCATGCTCCCGCTCGTCTCCAACATATCGCCATCAAGCGTTACCATGCGGATTCGTCCAATGCCAATGCGCCGCGCGACCTCAATCGTGTCAACCACGAGGGTATTTCCCAAAACATAAGAAAAAATGTGTTCAAATTTTGGATCAAAAGAAATGCAGTCAACGGCAAATCCATGAACCCCTTTTTCCTGCAAAAAATTGCTCACACCCTGCGGCAGAATGCGGGGCTGAATTTTGTTCAGGGGCAAAAATGTGGCAACGCCCAATCGTTCGCGGCGAAGGAATTGGATACAGCGTTCCGCGACCCCTTCGTCTTCGACGACAAGAGACGACAAGCGCCCGCCCGCGGCGACGTCTAGCGCCAAATGATACGGCGTCTTCACATCGCCAAGCTGGGCGACCACGCCATAAATCGCACCCAAACGGCGGCGTTCCGCCAAAACAGCCTGAACCGCTTTCATGCCCGTGATATGCCACAGCGACTCCTGGCTTTTGGACTCCATCATGTCTTGTTGCAGGGAAGCAATCGCCGAACGGAGCGTTGCCCGTTCAATCTGAAGATCCTCCGCTTGTTTTTTCTGCTCCAAAATACGCGCGTCAAGAGCCGTTGCTTTTTTTTCTGCGTCCGCAATCTCGCGATCCAACTTTGCGCTTTGCGCCTTCAGCTCTTCAATTTTCTTTTCCAGCCAAGCAACATTTTGTTTTCCCACTTTGGAATATTCTATTTCTAGCCGGCCCTGAAGCGTGGCGCGCTCCCGTTCGACAGTATTTTTTTCGCGGACTTTTTCCTGATATGCCGCCTGAAGCGCGGCAAAAATATCCTGTCGCGATTCTTCTTTTGCCAATACTGCCAATTCTTCCTGAATGATATGCAGACGATGAGCAATCTCCTGATATATTTTTTCTTTTCCGCGCAACACGGCTTCTATTTTTTTTCGCTCAGACTCCGCCCGCGTCCAAAGCGTGGCGTAATACGACTCTTGCGCCGCCAAAAGTTCGCTTTCCACTTCTTGACGCTGTTCCAATTTTTTTACCTGGCGCGAAAGAGTTTTGAGCCGAGGCGCAATTTCTTCAAGAAGCACGGATGCCTGAGCAATATGTTCCCGGCTTCGCGTCAATTTCAAAAACGCGTGGTGCCGCTTGATTTGAAATTCTTTAATCCCGGCCGCTTCATCAAAAAAATCTTTTCGTTCTTCCATGGATTGAAGGAGCATTCGGTCAATCATTCCTTGGCCGATAATGGCATACGAACCCTGCCCAAACTGCGCTTTGGCAAGCAATAACTGGACATCGAGCAAACGAACCGGCGAGCCATTGACAAGATACTCGCTCTCTCCGGAACGGTAGAGCCGCCGCGTGAGAACCAATTCGTCGTATTCCAAATCGGCTCGCTTGTCCCGATTATCAATCGTCACGGTCACAGACGCCATGCCCATTTGCCCCTTCGATTCGGAACCGGAAAAAATCATGTCCGCGCTTTTTTTGCCTCGGATCTGCTTCAAGCTTTGCTCTCCCATCACCCAGCGCAAAGCATCCACAATGTTGGACTTGCCACTGCCATTTGGACCCACAATTGCCGTGACGCTTTGCGACATCTTGTCTCCGGGGAAAAACTCCAAAACCGTCTTCTCAGCAAAAGACTTAAATCCGGAAATTTCAATGGATTTGAGATACATAATCGGAAGACAGTATACCATCCTTGACAACGAAGAACAAGCGCTCTATACTGCCTTGTTCTATAGAAAAACAAAAACGTTTATGCCAAAAATAGCCGCCCGAATGATTCACCGCGTGATTCACGAGGCAAACAAAATTCTCCTCATCCCCCACCAGCACCCGGACGGCGACACGCTCGGATCTCTTTCGGCATGCATGGGATTTTTGCGCGCGATCGGAAAGCCGCACGAGGCCTATTGCCGCACTGCCATTCCGGACGCGTATGCTTTTCTTCCGCATGTGGATCGTATCGCGACCGAAGAGAACACCGGCGTATGGCGCGACCCCGCCATTGACGTCATTATTGTTTTTGACGCCGGAGATTTGCATTACGCGGGCGTAGACGATTATATCAAACGCATGGAACAGCGTCCGATCATTGTGAACATTGACCACCACGCAACCAACGAACATTTTGGACACCACAATCTTGTTATTCCCACCGCATCGTCAACCACGGAAATTCTCTACCGTTTTTTTATCTTCAATCATATCCCCATTGATGAATACATGGCGACCGCGCTCTTGACCGGCCTTATCACCGATACCGATCATTTTACCAATGCCGCGACCTCGTCCGCGTCGCTCAAATTTGCAGGCGATCTTATCAAACGCGGTGCGAATTTGCATCGCATCCGCCTTTCCAGTTTAAAAAATAAAACCGTGGGCGGACTGAAGGTATGGGGCGTTGTCCTTTCTCGTCTCGAAACGGACAAAGAAACGGATACGGTCTACACCTACATCACGCGCGAAGACACCGTACGACACGACGTGTCGGAAGAAGAAATCGAGGGAGTCGCAAACTTTATGAATGTGCTTGGCGAAGGCCGCGCTTCCCTCATCTTGAAAGAGCGTGAAAATGGGCAAGTCAAAGGAAGCTTTCGGACGACGAAAGACGACGTGGATGTTTCCCTGTATGCAAAAGCGCTTGGCGGAGGAGGTCATAAAAAGGCGGCAGGATTTTTGATTGACGGCCCCATCGAGACCGCGGCAAAAAGAGTACTGGGATCCATGAAACATGGCCCGTCTTAGACCATTCATGCTGAACGTTTGCTTTACCTCCTTGCGTATCTTTGATATACTTTCTTTAACCCTTCTATGAATACACCACTCTTTCAACATCTTATCCCAACCGTTATTGAAAAAACAACATACGGCGAGCGCGCCTATGATATTTACTCCCGACTCATGAAAGATCGGATTATTTTTCTTGGAACCGGCATTAATGACGCGGTTGCCAATACGGTTATCGCACAGCTTTTGTTTTTAGAAAATCAAAGTCCGGAGAAAGACATCAAACTCTACATCAATTCTCCCGGCGGCTCGGTCACTGCGGGCATGGCCATTTATGACACCATGCAGTACATCAAACCGGATGTCTCGACCATCTGTATCGGCATTGCCGCAAGCATGGGGTCCCTGCTTTTGGCGGCAGGCGCGCATGGCAAACGATTCTGCCTTCCAAATTCCGAAGTGATGATCCATCAGGTGATGGGCGGCGCCGAAGGACAAGCGAGCGACATCCAAATTCACGCGGAACGAATTATCAAAATGAAGCGGCGTCTCAATGAGATGCTGGCACAGCACAGTGGCAAGCCGTTCGAACAAGTGGAAAAAGATTCGGATCGAGACCGATTTATGTCAGCAAAAGAAGCAGTGGAATATGGGCTTGTTGATAAAGTGATTGAATAATATAAAAAAAATCCCCGAACGGGGATTTTTTATAGTTTCTTAGGAATACTCTTCCTAAACCTGCACCCAAGAAGGTGTGTTCTTGGATATTCACGAGCCGAAGCCTGTGTATACCGAGGACACACCCCCATGCTTGTCGTGGGCACAGAACAATATCTACTTTGGTTATAACTTCAAAATCAAGTAAATACATGTTCTATGTCTCGAATTCCCCCGAAGCATGCCAGGGGTGAGGGCACAGAGAAATGTTTGCTCAAACACGGACAAGCCGTGGAAGCAAACACTTCTCTGTCTCCAATATGATGCCCTTTCGGGCACGGCGTTATAGCCGCATATTGGTTTCACCTGTCTGATTCCTTCCCAATCAAAACAGCATACTATACCACAAAAACCCATTCTTGTCAAGAGATGGGTGAATTTTTTAAAAAAAATAGCTTAACAAAGCAAAATTTTTACACTTCGACTCCGGAGACTCGCCCCCGCGTAAGGAGGCGAAGTGCCCTGAGCGAAGCGAGTCGAAGGGCGTTCCGCTCAGAAAAAACCACTTACTCCTCAATCGGTTCAGTTGGCGACGCTTCTGCCGAAGGACTTCCCTCCTCTACTTCCGGAAGAATCGGCTCTTCCACTTCCGGAAGAGGAGATACCTCTTCTGCCCCATCAGACGACGGCGCTTCTTCAATAGATTCAACGCCCACCAAACAAATTTTTGGAAGGGCGCGATAATGGCTCTCAAACACGCGTTCTTCTTCTTGCCCATCCGGCAATACGCGCGTGTAGACAAATGACGCGACCGCCCCGCTATGAGCGCTTTGGCAATTTTCTTCTCCGGGTTTCATGTCGGTCGTCTCAATGACGCGCGGCTCCCCCGCGGGAATCCAGCTTTTGACGACGGGTTCGCTGTACGATCCTTTGCGGCCGTCATTGGTTCCCCACAACGTAAAAAATAAATCGCCATTTTTTTCGTTCATTTCAGTCGTCAACAGCATATATTTTCCGGTGTCATTATGAAAACGAAAATCAGGAGCAGGATCATAAATCGTGGCATCGGTTCCGGGATTATCATTGCGCGGATCATTGTAATACCGCACCACGAGTGAATGGTTTCTGCGCTCAACAATGGGCATAGCCGCATTCATGGCGGTGCGGAACATGGTGCTCCCGATTTGGCACAAGCCCCCGCCTACTTCGGGGATAATTTTATCGCCCTTAATAACCAGCTCGGGCAGGTACCCCCCACCAATGGTGAGCGGACGAAGCGCGTTGAGCAGTGAAAATGTTTCGTCTGGTTGAATAAGAATGCCATTCAATTTATTGACGACGGCATGGCGGATATTTTTGACGCGATTGACCGGACTGCCGGAAAAATTGGAATACCCCACGCCCAATGCTTCTTCAATGCCCAAATCGTTCACTTCTCCGGTTTTGATATCGGGTTCTGTCTGTTCCACGACCAATCCGACGGATGTTACGACACCCTCCTTGTCCCCACTGCGTTGCAAAAATACGGCATTGATCGCATGGTAGGTGGCAGAGATCTGAAGCGCAATACCCGGACTCGATCCTTGGAATTCTGTTACTTTTCCGGTTTCGCCAATGGAAAACTTCGCGTTTTGCGCTTCTTTATTCACCTCTGCGGCAACCGTCTGTTCTAAAAACGCACGCGTTGACGAAGCGGACAAACCAAACCCAAAATCGCCGGATTCATTTTTCTGAACATCAATCCACGCGGCGATGTGCTCCTCATCAATGACCCAGCTCCGATCCCATTTGGTATGCGAATCCGTATACGTGATGGTCAATGAACCTTGCGACAACACAGATGGAAGACTGCTCTCAAGAGAAAGGACATCCGTTTCGATCACTGCCGGCTCTTGCACGGAAGACGCAAGCAAAATAACAGGCTGTTTGAGCGATGCCCATGCCCGGCGGGCCGATACGACGAATTCGCTCGTATCAAACACGTGCCCGACCGACGAGGTAACCATGGTATACGAAAGAGGGTCAAGCGACTGAATAACAAGAGAGGCGTTCCGCGGTTCTTGCGTTAGGGGTTTGAGCTCGGCCTCCAGCTGATCACTGATATATTCCTCATGAGGAACTACATACTGGAGATGCGTCTTGGTTGGAATAAGACGGCTATATGCTGTTTGATATCCTCGTACGAGGATATTCCCCTTTTTGCGATATGACAAAAAATAGTTCACTTCCTTTTGAATATCATCATCAAAAAATTCCAAAACATCCTCATCGGCAAGAACCGCCGGATACAGCGTCATTCTTTTTTGCCCGCTGTCCCCTTTGACGACCACGCCAATGCCCTGGTCTGACAGCTTGGCATACATGCTCTCCAAATACTGCCTCAGCGCCGCTTCGTCCAAGCCGCCAATCGCCATATCGCCAATAAACACACCGGGAAGAACACGAGCAGTATACGCATTCCCATAAGCAATAAGCGCACCAAAAAAAATCCCTGCGCACACAATAAGGAATACGCCAACAAGCCAGAAACGGCGCCAGGAAATATGTTGTATGAACCAATCCTTAACCGGTGTCATATCATGCATCGACACGCCGATGAATCACGAAAAAACAATCATTATTCTTCTACAACGAGAATCGGGATGCTCCCCCTCTGTTCTTGCTTTGGTATGGTGATCGTGACAATGCCGTTTTTGTATTCGGCTCGCGCCAGATACCCTTTGACGTCAACCGGCAACACAATGGTGCGCGAAAATTTTCCCCAAAAACATTCTTGATGCAAAAAAACAGCTCCTCCTTGAATGGGCGACAATCGAACGCCACGAACGGTTAAGAGGTCGTTATGCAAAAAAATCTCCAATTTGTCCGTTTCCGCTCCCGCCATGGTGGATACCACCACAAGGCGATCACCCGCGTCAATAACATCAACCGCGAGTTGTCCTTCTTGGTGATCTTCATGCCAGTCGGACGAGACCGGAGTCTCGGAGGGAACAGCGGAAGACACAACATACGGCTCGTCGCCGACCTGCTTCAACATCATTTCAAATACGGGGAGTTTGTCATTCCGCGGCTGTTTCATACAAAAAGAAATACATTGCGTCGAGTATATCAAAAACCAGGCTTGACAAGCAAGCCGGAAAACTCAAGCCACTTTCATGGACTTATACACTATCCACCCCAACCGCGTCCGCGAGAGAAGAAAATCCATCCCGTTTCATACAACGAACCAACCCTCGATTGATCTCCCCAATCACTTGGGGACCTTGAAAAATCATCCCCGTGACCATCTGGACCAGCGATGCCCCGAGCCGAATTTTTTTATATGCGTCTTCTGCGGTAAAAACGCCGCCACACCCGATAAGGATATACTGCCCTTTCGTTTTTTGATAAAGCGTCTTCAGCAGATTATCCGATGATTGTTCAACGACTTTTCCGCTCATGCCGCCGACCAAAGGAAGGTATGGGTCTGCCTTGTGTTTTGGCAAGCGTTTTTTGGTCAAATTCGTACAGATAAATCCAAGGACGCGATGAGAATGACACACGCGGAGAATAGCATCAATCTCTGCTGAAGAAAGGTCGGGCGACAGCTTCAAAAAAACAGGTTTTTGCGAGGGAACAGCGTCGAGACTGTCGAGGAGCGCGTCCAATTTTTGAGGATCGGTAAACGGCTGGCCGCCAAACGCGTTTGGACAGCTGATATTGACCGTCGTATACGCCCCGATATTGACAAAGAGCCGGTACGCTTTTGTATAATCATCAATACCGGCCTGCGTCTCCACGGTTTTCTCGCAATTTGTTTTTGCCACACTGATGCCAAGGGGGATGGAAAATTTTTTTTCTCGCAAACGGTCCGCGATGGCAACGGCGCCGTCATTTTTCAATCCATAATGAACCAGAATGGCACGGTCTTTTTTGAGTCGCCACAGCCGAGGTTTTAGATTTCCAACACAGGGTTCTCCGGTAATAGAACCCACTTCGGCAAACCCAAACCCAAGCGATGGAAGAATGCCCGTCAGTTCGGCATTTTTATCAAACCCTGCCGCGAGACCGATTGGATTTTTAAAATGAATGTTGGAAATGGTTTGTTCCAACATGGGATGTTGATACAGAAGGCACCGCCGAACCAGCCGCCTCGCGCTTGGATGCGAGCCCAAAAAAACGCCAAATCGAATCATGCGGTCATGGACGGTTTCCGGGTCAAACAGAAAAAAAACTTTTTTCAGAATGTGCCTATAGAATAATCCAATAATGACGTGCATAGTCTCCAAATCGGAAACGATCAAACTCAAAATACCGCACTATTTCAGAAAAGGCAAACGCCTGATGAGAGCGGCCTCTTCCCATTGTTTTCCAAAACCAAGACAGCGCCCTGCGTTTGCAAAAATAAAAAGCAAAAGCAGGAAGGCATAGATGATGTGTTCATCCAAAACCGGATGATGTTCTGGCGGAAAGGCCGCACCCCAAATCAACAGCATGAGCAAAGCGCCCGCATAACCGGAAAGACGCATGGCAATGCCCAATATGAGACAAACGCCAACCAAAAGAAGGCCGAGCATAAAAAGCCAGTCAACCGCCATATTTCCCGCGATCGATTGATAGAGCGGCGCAAACGGCCCTCGTGTGCCTTGCGACAAAAAACCGAACGTGGGAGAAACACCCGCAAGCCAAGAGCGGTCGGCCGCGGTCGCGAACCCCAGCCCGAACACTTTGTCAAAAAATGCCCAAAGAAACACCAGCCCAAGACTGATGCGCAATAAACCGAACAACACAAACGTTTTTTTGGTATTCATATGTTTGAAAAATATACGGACAGTATATCGTGATCCCCAAGAAATCTCAACGAATAACCACTTTCGCGACCGTTCTTTCAAAAAGAGCCTGTATGCGTTCCATCTCTTTCCCGGAAAACGCGTGATACGCAGAAAACGATTCATCGAGCGTGTGGCCGGGACGAAACGACTGCAAAAACAAACATGCCGCGCCGGCGATCAGTTGCGCCATATTCTCGAGGATCTCCTCCGAATGAATTTCTTTGATCAGCGTCGAGCGAAATTCATAAGGAACGGATGATTGCATGAGAAGGGCAATGCTTTGTTGCAGTGCCTGAGTTTTTGCCCGAGGACCGACCAAGCCGAGATATGCGGCAAGACTTATCTTCACATCCATGGCGACATAATCCAGAAGGCCTTCGTCCATGATTTGTTTCAGCCGCTCCGGATTGTTTCCATTGGTATCGAGCTTCACCAAAAAACCCCGCGCGCGAATACGGCGTATAAAATCCAAAAGATCTCCCTGCATGGTGGGCTCTCCGCCGGAAATAACCACGCCCTCGAGAAACCCCACCCGCTCTTCCAAAAAATGAAAGAACGTTTCTTCCGGAATAAAGCTCGATCGTATAGCCTGAATCTTCTCCGGCAAAACAAACTCCGGATTATGACAATACCCGCATCGAAAATTACAGCCTGGCGTAAAAACGACACAGGCTGTTTTTTCGGGATAATCCAATATCGTAAATTTTTGAATACCGCTTATCAACATACCATGAGCGAGAGCCGGCCTCTGTTATTCGGCGGAATATTGCTCAATAAATTGCTGGTTCATGACAACGCATTCCTGAAAATGCTTCCGCGAATAATGCTCGGCTTTTTTCCCGGTATTAAAATGAGAAACCGGACGATGGTACCCCATAACGCGGGTCCACACTTCACAGCGCGTCCGCTTTAATTCTCCGACGGATTCCGGCGCGCTCTGTGATGCCGATACCGCCTGGCTCCCAGATTGAGGAGAAAACACGTTTTGCGGAGCGCCTCCCTGAGAAGCTCCTGCTGAGAAAAATGTCTGAGACATAGGATAAAAATAAAAAATTATCGTTCTGGAGTGAGCGAGGCATAGGTCGCTCGATATGCGTGATCAAACGATGTCGTCGCGATAACGCCATTTTCTTCATCGCATTTCGGACAAAAATCAAATTCGCCCGCGAGATATCCATGTTTGGGACAAATGGAAAACGTGGGTGTAATTGTAATATAAGGCAGACGAAAATTGGTCAGAACTTTGCGCACGATGTTGGCGCAGGTTTTGGCGTTGCTGATGCGCTCGCCCATATAGCAGTGAAGAACGGTGCCGCCGGTATAGCGGGTTTGCAAATCATCCTGAAGGCGCAAGGCTTCAAATACATCGTCGGTAAAACCTACCGGAAGCTGGGATGAATTCGTGTAATAAGGTGCTTCCTTCGTTCCCGCTTGGATAATGTCGGAAAAACGTTTCTGGTCTTCTTTGGCAAACCGATACGTCGTTCCTTCGGCAGGCGTTGCTTCCAAATTATAGAGATTCCCGGTTTCATACTGAAAAACTTTAAGCATGTCCCGCATAAAATCAAGGACATCTTTCGCAAATGCCTGTCCTGCCGCGGTCGCAACCGTTTCCTGATCGTACGTAAAATTGCGAATGGCTTCGTTTAAGCCATTGATGCCAATAGTGGAAAAATGATTATTGAGATGCCCCAAATAGCGCTTCGTATACGGAAACAACCCTCTATCCATCCACCGCTGTATTTCTTTCCGCTTGATTTCCAAAGATGTTTTCGCCAATTCCATAAGCTGAGCAATGCGGCGAAAAAATTGCTCCCGGCTTCCTTTGTAGAGATACCCGATCCGTGCCGCATTGATCGTTACGACGCCAATTGAGCCGGTCATCTCCGCCGATCCAAACAACCCGCCTCCTCGTTTTTTGAGTTCGGTCAGATCAAGTTGGAGCCGACAGCACATAGAGCGGACATCGCCGGGATTGAGATCGGAATTTATAAAATTTTGAAAATAGGGCGTTCCATATTTGGCGGTCATTTCAAACAACCCTTCATATTTGGGATTATCCCAATCAAAATCTTTGGTGATATTGTATGTAGGGATCGGAAACGTAAAGGTGCGCCCTTTGGCGTCGCCCTTGGTCATGACACTCACAAAAGCTCGGTTGATCATGTCCATTTCTTTTTGGAGCTGATCATACGTATAAGCGAATGGTTCTCCCCCGAGAAGAGGCCTTTTCCCTTTCAGATCTTCCGGACAAGAAAGATCGAGCGTGATATTGGTAAAGGGCGTCTGCGTCCCCCACCGAGATGGGATATTCAAATTAAATACGAACGATTGCATGTTTTGGTACACATAGTTGTATACCTTCTGTTCCATAAATGCTTCTTTTTGCTGTTCGGACCAAAATGTCACCCCCGAACGCTGGAGCATGTCGCGGGCCTCGATTTCATATTTTTTAACGAATGGCGCGAGATACGTGTCAAAACTCGAAAATGCCTGCGCGCCTGCCCATTCATTTTGCAGGGTGCCCAAAAAGTTGACCATTTGCGCCACGGCAGAACTGAGATGTTTCGGCGGCCCGGATTCAATTTTATTCGGCACGCCGTTGAATCCCTCTTCCAAAAGCGCGCGCAGGCTCCATCCCGCGCAATAGCCGGAAAACATATCCAGATCATGAATATGAAAATCCGCATTCCGGTGGGCGTCGCCAACCGCGCTCGGATACACATGAGACAGCCAATAGTTGGCCGTCACTTTTCCGGCCGTATTCAAAATCATCCCTCCCAGCGAATACCCCTGATTGGAATTGGCATTCACCCGCCAATCCACCTTTTCCAGATATTCGCTGATTGTCTTTTCCACCTCGACCACGACGTCCTTTTGCTCCCGCATCTCTTTTCGCTTTTGCCGATACAGAATGTATGCTTTGGCGATATCGGCATACCCAAACTGAATCAAAATTTGCTCCACCGCGTCTTGAATTTGTTCCACGGTCGGGACAGTGTCGCCAAACTGCTCCTCAAGCTGAACCAACACTTCTTTTGCCAATGTAAAAGGAATCGCCTCGTCGGCATTGCCGATTGCTTTGGCGGCGCTCCCAATTGCGCGCTGGATCTTGGAAAGGTCAAAATCAACGATTGTCCCGTTTCGTTTTTGAATTTTGTAAAGGGGCATAAAAAAATGTTTAAAATATTTTATAGGTTCTACTCTCTTAAACACGGAAAAACAAAAAAGGTGTCAAAAGACACCAATAGCCTCCGAGAGTTTTTTCCTGGCTCTACCCAGATGCAATTTCACGGCATTTTCACTTTTGTCCAGGAGTGCCGCTATTTCCGCAACTTTTAATCCATCGCGATACTTCATTAAAATAACATACTGTTCCACATCCGATAACACACCCAAAAGATCCCATACCTCTGCCGCAATCGCTCCGGCCCAGCCATCGATTGCCGGTTCGCTGTCAGACAAATCCAACCGCTGTTTTTCTTGAGACATCGTTGCAGTCTTTCGATAATAATTAACCAATAAATTGTGCGCAATGCGCAATAAATAGGTGAGGTAGGTCGCATTTCGAATGCGAAATGACGGCATATAGCGAAAAGCGCGCGCAAATGTTTCTTGAGTCAAATCATCGGCCGACTGCGGATCATGGGAAACACGAGAAAGAAAATACTGGCGGATACGATCTTTGTACTTGGTATAGAGCGCGCCAAATAATTCAGGATCTTCTTGAGCGGATTCAATCAGCGCCGCATCATCATACCGTGGAAGATATCGCGCCTGTGCCGGCTCCACAAAAACAGCACGGATATATTCCGGGAGAGCGCGGGCGCGGACTGAAAAATGTGATACATCAAGAGAAACCCAGCGACTCATCCAAGGCAAAAAATCCGCATACGTCTGTGCTTGATTGGAAAAAAAAGAAACAAACTCCTGTTCAAATTGCTTATGCATCCGAAAGGCGGGATTGGGGTGCACTTCAACAAAATAGCGGACAGTCGCATCCTTGTCGAGAATAGGGGCGACGTGAATGGATTCAAAGACAACGTCACCGCTTTTTTTTCTGTTCTCTACAGAGGCCACAAACGGACGCTTTTCCTTTTTCACCGTTTGCCGCATTGTTCTATAAAAAGAGTCATCCATTGATCCACCCCACAAATTGCCAGGGCGGTTCCCCATGGCTTCATGCGGTGAAAAGCCGAGACGTCCTTCAAGACCCTGACTCGCGTATACAATGGTTTCCTGGTCATCCGTAACCAAAAATGAACCCTGATCCGAAAAGGATGGGGATGCAGAAGAAAAATGAGTGCTTTGTCCTAAGGCCATATAACAAGAGTATAACAGCCGAGAAGGACATAAATCAAACCATCCCGCATCAAGGAGGAAGTGAAATTTTCCCGATCAAAGCGGAAGGGGCGAGATTCGAACTCGCGGAGGACTTTCATCCTCAACAGTTTTCAAGACTGCCGCCTTAAACCACTCAGCCACCCTTCCTGTATCAAGAACATGGCGGATCATACCATATCAGGGCCTCTTTTTCAAGCGGAAAGGGAAACCGTATTTTTTGGTTCCAGCCGTTCATTCCGGGCGATAATACCTCCGCGAGACTGCGGCGTATAATCAATAACATCTGTTTGTTTTTTATGGTGCGTCAATCGTTCATACGTGACATAATATTTGCTCGGACCGACCAACGACGCATACCGTCCTTTTCTGTCCGTTACCTTTGTATCCACTAATTTATTATACACCGCGTCAAAAATACGAACCACCACTTTATCAAGCGGTTCTTTTTTTTCACTATCCAAAATAACCCCATATTGATTGCCAATCTTCACACGTGCCAAGCGTCGAAACAAAGAAAAAAAGAGTATATGGAGGCAAAGAAGAAAAAAAATAAAAAGATTTGGGCTGATAAGAAAAGACAAAAACGCGAGAAAAATCCCCAAACTGCTTATGGCGTACCGTACGATTTTTTGTGAATGATCTTTGAGAATTTCTGAAGTGGATCGAACCATATCTCCAGGATCTAAAGGAATATTATAGGCAATAACGCGTCCATCGTCGAGAGCGGTGATCGTCTCTCCGTGATACAAATCCGTATACGATGAATCCTCATCCGCTGAATGCAGATGTTCGCTGAATCCCTGAAACCCCGATTTTGTAACCGCAATCGAGTATTTTCCTTTGGGCACAATAAAGAGATAACGCCCCTCCATGTCTGTGACGCGAGACTCTTGGATGGCGCCTGTTTTTTTGTTGATCAAACGCACCACGGCAAGATCAATCGGCCGCTTGGTAAACGCGTGATACACAACCCCTGTTTTTCTCCGTTTGCGCAAACGGAGAAGCGTGAACGGTTGCGTAAAAAGGTACCGCATGTACGATAATACCTGCGCCATGCCAAAGCCGGCCGCGACATTGGCAGCGCTCGCGACCGCGACCGCCGGAGCCACGTAGATCTGATTCGCGCTTTCCACGCGCGGATCATTGATAATATCTTCCACAACCGGAGCAACCTTTTTCCCAATAGCGCTCATGGTTTTGGCAACAGATGGTGGAAGAAGCAAAAGAGAAGACGCGGACTGTTTCAACGTCTTTTTGTCTGTGTCTTCCTCGGTGTCAATACTATTATTTGATGAAGAAATTGGAAAAACGCCCTGTTCGCCTGTTGGAAGAGGTATGTCAGAAGAAAAATTGGAACCAGCTTGTTCTCCATTCGCGGGTTCTGAGAGCGGTTTGTTTTCCGGTTCTTGCAATGACTCTTCCTCAAGTATTTGTTGCGGTTCTTCTTTGGATTTTTCTGGCTGTTCTTCTTCGGTTTGTTCTGAAACGTTGACCGTATACGAAGCGATAGCGCTCTTGTTTCCCGCAACATCTGCCGCTTGAAGCGTAAATGTATAGGCCCCTGGAGAAAACACTACCGGAATTGATAATGACCACGTGCCGCTCAAACTCGCCGTGGTCGTATAACCCTCCAGCGCCGCAACCCACAGTCTGGGAAACCCATAAAACGCACCTTCTGAAACAGAGGATACTTGTATGGTTGGCTGAGAGAGAAAAACAGTGACGCCCGGTTCTGCCGTCCCCAAAAAAGTTACGTTCATACCGTTTCCGTTTGGATCCGGTTCAAACGAAGATTTTAAAAAAACAGGCACAGCCGGAGCAATGGTGTCGAGATAGGCGCACGCATAGGTATCGTAGGTAAACTGTTCTGATGTGTTGCGAAATCGCGCGTGAATACATTTTTTTCCATCTTGACCTTCCAGAAAAAATGGGAGTTGAGAAACGATTGGCATAAAACTTGCATCGCCAAAATTTGGAGCAAGCATGTCTGAAGAAAGCGTCAGCGCAACCTGATCCGCGTAGGAAACGTCAAATTTTATAGTGACATCGGGTATCTTGGTAAAAGACACCGGTTCGCCATTATCCCCAACAATGGTAATCAACCCTGTCGGTTGGAGTATTTCTTCTGAACAGAGTGGATCGGACGGCGCGCACTCCTCTTCCGGTTCTTCTTCTTCCGATTCAACGGGCGGTTGCTGGAGGGGTTCAGCGGGCGGAGCAGGCGGCACGACCGGAATGGGCACTGCCCCGCATGCATTCGTCGTTACCGTCATGTTCGACGACCAGGCCGAAACACTCCCGACGCTATTGCGCGACGTTACATGAAAGGTATAATCCGTTCCACAATTTAATGAGGAAAATGTGTAGGCGGTCGCAGACGTCCACCCGGACGTCATTGCGGTATTTGATATATGTTCAATACGATACTCCGTTCCATTTGGATTTCCATTTTGAGCCCAAGAAATCGTCGCGGCCTCCCCGGACACATCGGACGCAGTCAACACGTTTGGAACGGCAGAAAGCGTGGTTGTGGAAATTTCTGTTGTTGAGGAAACGACGTGTCCCCATGCGTCATACGTAAAAAGATTGAAATAATAGACGGTGTTTGGCGTGAGGCCGGAAAATGCCACGCTTATGTCTTCCTCATTAAAATCGTCATCACCAAGCGCAGGATCGGTGGAAGAGGTAAAGGCGCTATCTGTCACCGAAACAATCGCGACAGTATCGTAATAAATTTTATATTCTTGAAAATTGGCATCCGTCGATGTCACTGATGGATATACAAATGAGATGCTGGCAGGAGAAACCGTATTCAAAACAAGATCTCCTGGCACACTTGGCGCTTTGGTATCAATGAGAAATGCAGAAGAGGTTTGAAGCGTGCCATTTTCTAATCCGTCATTGGGGACAAACCGAAGAAAGACTCCCGCGTCTTCGGTGTTGGGGAGATCTGCCTCAATGTTCCATGAGATAGTGAGATTGACGGCGTAATCAGGATTTGTACCTGCACTGTCTGTATCTATTCCTGTAATGCTTCCAGTTCCAGGAATAGACGCGCCATAGTCTGCAACCACGTCTGAAATCGTTGAGCTTGTCCAGCTTGTGCCGTTGGTCGAGTGTTCGATGGTGAGGGAGGTGATATCGGCGTCGGCATCAGTGATGGTTGTTGTTACGGTGACGGTGGAGAAGGTAGTTTGGGATGGGAAACCGAGAATGGCGGTGGGGGTGGAGTTTGAATTTAATTTTGACAAAAAAATATCATCACTGCCATTATGAATGGGGTCATAACTGACTGCAGGAAAGTCTGCTCCTCTTGTGTATCCGCCGACGTACATATTTTTATTATATATACAAATAGCGTCAGCCCGTTCATTTGAAGAACCGCCAAGGTAAGAGGAACCAAGTAAAGTTCCAAGACTCGAATTTAATTTTGCGACAAAGACCTCATCGCCACCGCTATTACTTTGCCCATATACTCCTGTAGACGTTGGGAAATTAGTGCTCACGGTGTAGCCGGTGATGTAGACATTATCCGCTGAATCCAATACCAGTGCATTCGCCTGATCCGCGTCACTGCCACCAACGAAAGTTGAAGCGGAAAGTGTGGTCAAATCCGCAGATAATTTTGAAACAAAAACATCTTGTAATCCGGCGAGTGAATTATCATAGGCGCCAATCGTAGGAAAACTGCCACTCCATGTATATCCCGTAACGTACACACTCGATTCATCAGCAGATAGTGCCAGTGAACTTGCTCTTTCATTGCCGGAATTGCCGAGATATGTCGCAGCAGATAATGAAGAAAGACTCGAATTTAATTTTGCGACAAAGACCTCATCGCCACCGCTATTACTTTGCCCATATACTCCTGTAGACGTTGGGAAATTAGTGCTCACGGTGTAGCCGGTGATGTAGACATTACCAGATGAGTCCAAGGCAATAGCACCAGCTTGATCTGTGTCAGCGCCCCCGATAAACGTTGAAGCCGATAGCGTAGCCAGATCAGAAGAAAATTTTGAAACAAAAACATCCGTTACTCCATTGAAAACTTCATCATACGCCTCTGTGGTTGTAGGAAAAATAAAACTCCATGTATACCCGGTGATGTATATGTTACCAGTCACATCACTTACCAATCCGTTTAGAACATCAGAGGATGACCCGCCCAAAAATGTCGACGCCGCCAAACTGGAAAAAGTCGGATCAATAATAACATCTCTTGACAGATCATATTGACCAAAATTTATACTCACTGTGTTATCCCTATTCACCACATACGATGCAGAAACTGAAATGTTGCTCCCGCCATCTTGTTGATATGTGTGTGGCGCTTCATGCACAACTGTTTCAGCATCCGTTTTAAGCAATAATTTTCCTGTGTGGTCCACGGTCAATTCATCAATCCCCTCAAAGGCAAGCTGAATATCCTCAGGGTTTCCGTTTGGATGTATGACAATGTCATACTTAAGTTTGTTATCTGCAAAGAAAAAAACTGCATCAATATGTGGGTATATATTTCTAAAAATAATTTTTCCATACGTGGGAATGTCTGTCACATCCACACCCGAGACAAAATAATTCAAGGTCGCTTCTTGTTTATCCTCGGCACTAATCATCACGTCGTCTTGCTGACCTTCAAAACGCATTTGATGCACCACCTCACGAACCAGTAACGTGGTAGTACTGGATTCTTCGCTCGCTATAGGATATTTATTTTGAAATACTATTTTTTCTTTCGTGAAATACACTGCGCCATTATTTCCTTGAAAATAATACAAAATATCTTCCGGCGCTTGCCCCTTGTTTTTGATGAAAAAAGGATTGATTTGTTCGACTTGTTGTCGTATCTTATCCAAATCTGTTTCTTCTAAATCAGTCTTTGAAAATGGCGGTACAGAATCTCTACGAAGTTTAGTATATGACAAAAACAAAAAAATAATACCAAAAAATAGTATTAATGCGCTCAATACCGCAGTTCGTGGTATGTATTTCATCATAGCTTCCAATCTCAGGCCAAATTGAGTATAATATAGCAGTTTATCCGGCATTTTCCAACCGACACGTAGCTTATAATACCCCTATTTACATATTATCCACATTGTATATATATTTTTTGTTGACCTAAGGCTATACTTATGGTATCTTAAGAAGTTTTAAACTCAATTTTTGGGTTAAGATATTTTTTTGTTCTTTTCAATTTACGACATTTGTAATTCTTCCACAAATCTTACCCATTTTTTGTAAAAATATTTTTATGAAGTATGGGTAAGATTTCCCCTTTTTCTCTTTTTCCCCCGGCACAACAGTCGGGGTGGAGGTTTGTCATGAAGAAGAATTTGTTGATCGTTGTGTCTTTTTTTTCTTTCTTTTCTGCTTGTGTAGACATGCAGGCGGCGAAGCGGGTTGATTGGGACACGACGGGGGGTGACGTTCTCACCGATGGCGGTGGTGAGGACGTTTGGGGGGAGGATACCGCCGACGAAATGAGCTGGGAGGTGAAGTTCATCACGCGTGGTGAAAACTCATCAATTCCACCTCCCAAAAAAAGACGGGAATGGGTCGTCATCGAGCCGGCATGCGTGCCGGCCAGCTGCGTCGACGACAATTCGTGCACCGACGACGCCTGTGATCCGACGACGGGTTGCGTGTTCACTCCGAACACACAGCTCTGCGACGACGGCAACGCCTGCACCGCGGGCGATACCTGCGACGACGGCACGTGCGCGGGCACGGTCGTCGAGTGCGGCGATGGGAACGCCTGTACCGACGACATTTGCGACCCGGCCGTGGGCTGCACCCACAAAGCACTATCAGGATGTGGGGAAGAAGTCGCAGTTGACCTCTGCAAACAGGTTAACTGCGACGACGGCGACATCTGCACCATCGACGGGTGCGACCCCGCCACCGGCTGCACCACGCAGCCGGCCGACTGCGACGACGGCAACGTCTGCACGGTCGACACCTGCAACAACGCGGACGGGTGCTTCCACGCACCCGCCAACTGCGACGACGGCGACCTGTGCACGGCGGACGCCTGCGACCCGGCCGTGGGCTGCACCTACGAGCCGGGGGCCTGCGACGACGGCAACCTCTACACTGACGACGCCTGCGACCCGACGACGGGTTGCATGCATACCCCGATTGAGATTCCTTGTGAATCTATGATCGGGGTAGAATTCACAGGGCTCCAACTTTGGGGAGTTAAAAACTTCTCAATTCAAAATGGGGTCCAAAGTGAGGCCTTTCCAATCGCAGCAAACCCTTGCTGCAAGGAGGGACATGCCGTCGACATATACATCGTGCCACCATTTGAAAAATTAGAAGCAGTTGGGTATCTCCTCCCAGAGGGAAACAACTGTAAAGATTTTTTTAAATGTCGGCACATCTGCGGTTTTTTTGAGGGTAAAAACTGGCTCCCCATGATCCAGTACACACCCCCGAAAGACTGTGCATGCCGAAATGATGTTTCGGCATGGGGGCCAGAGGGTCCCGTTTACTCGGCGCCGCCTTGATGGGCAGGCGGCGCCACGGCTAACACCCGCGTCGGCCGGACGCGGGAAGCAAAATCAAGGAGAGGGCATCGACCTCGGATCCGGCCGCCGAGATCCCGATGCCCCTTGACCCGGTGTTCATCTCAAAAAAGGTGGATAGCGCGTCAGGAATTATCAATTATTGATCACACCATTTTGGTTTACTCGCCTGACCGACTGCGTCAGTGAGATATTTTGCCAGTGCATCGTTATTGCCCGGATCAATAAGATACCCCAATCTCCAAGTATCCGGCACACCCCCCGTAAGCCCGGGGACATAGGGCTGTCGCGCTTCTTTATTATCTTTGGGCGGAAATATTTGTATGGGACCAACGGCTTTATTCTTCCAATTATACCGCATCGCAATACCGCCTAAACAGTCCGACAGCCCGCATTGTTCTCGTTCGTGATAAATATACAGGTCAACGCCAAACAACATTTTATCAGCCAATACTTGATTTTCATGAAATTTTTTTAGAGCCTCTTTGAACGCTTCAGCATTTGAATCATTTATTTTTTTTCTGATGACCCAATCGGAAATCTGTGCAGGATCAGTCATGCTGGAAGGCACCAACGGGTTGGGCAACCATTTAAAATAACCAATCATATCAATCATCTGTGCGATATCATCGCCAGCGGTGAGCGGATCTTCACCGGCTTGCACAAACAACATTTTTGTGATGTGAAAATTGCGGCATTCACCGAGTTTGCATTGGTCGGGACACCACCAGGGGCCAATCGACTCTCCAGCGTCCAGCTTTTGAATAATATCATAATACAACGGCATACTCGCCATAGCAGTAAGCGCCAGAATAATTGCACCGGACAATACCGGCTTGACTAAAAACTTTTTACGCGAGAAAAAAGCAACCCCTGCCCCCAATACCGCCACTGCGACTGGCAACGCCACATTATATGGTGAAACGTTTTTGAAAGAAAATACAGAGTTCCCTCCACTCACGCTATTAACGCTGGTATTTATTTGCAATTTTTCGAACGTGACCGGTTTTTGTGCTGGCGGTGTGACGCAATAGGGATTTATTTTTGTGAATTCAGCCCGAGCGGGAACGCCCATGTTCATTATTTCTGCTTGTTGTCCATCCAAAAAATGAACAAGCACGTACTGGGGCGCTGACGCATCTTCAAAAGAAAGCGCAATATGAAGAGCCTGTCCGACTTCCAAAGGGGATGCCCCACTGCATACAACAGACACCGAATTTACAGTGCAGGGCCAATCTCCCCCGTCCCAATCAATTATTGGAGAAGCAACTTCGGAACTGATTGCAGAAGCCTTTCCAGTCGGTTCTGGCAGTCCGGTGCGTTGGCCTTTATAATCCACTGAGATGCCATAAATTTTTTTATCATGCAATACTTGCGGAATAACCACGGTCTCGAGTACGGCTCCCCCGGATAAATCTTTTTGAAAAAAATCAAAATACGCATCAATCTCTGGTAATGGCGTCAAGGCAGAAACGCTTTGTGAAAAAAATGTGCTACCGACACACACGGCTATAACAACGAATATATTTTTCATCATAGAGTTTATAAAATTATGTATGCACATAGTATATCATATATACTGGCCGAACTTATCCAAATAAAAATAACCAATCATCTCATGGTTATTTTGATTGGCGGTGTGTATTTGAAAAAATCCGAACTGATTTTGCGACCGATTGGCTCGGCGGACGTCTGCCAACTGGCGGACCCCAAACCCCTTCCTTTTTGCCCGCCTGTTGCCTGCCCGTCCAAAGCCGAAAGGCGAATGCGGGGAAATCCCAGCGGATTTTCCGAACGGCAGGACCTCAAATTGGATGGCGGGTGGAGTTTTGATTTTTCAAATACTCTTTAATTCGCTCCAGATCCTCGTTCTCTTTTTCGCCCTTGAAGTATATCTCAATAAAATCAATGCGTCGCTCTTGCTCAAAATAGGAATAAATAATACGGAGCGATCTATCGCGAAGCGCGCGGCACGCCATACGCGCTTTTACAATTTTTACGGTTTGCGAGGAATAAACAGTGACAAAATTTTTTCCAATACCGGTTGGAGTGGTTATCAAAATTTTTTTGAACTTTTCCAAATCATCATCAAGCGTTCTGTATTTCTTGAAAAGTCGCTTGAATTCTTTTTCAAATTCCGCAAGAGCATCAAAGTGGTTCATATTCCCTTACAGAGGTTTCTTCCGGCCGATAGAATACGTGTTCGTATTCCAGCGGCTCTCTGTCTTTTGCCGAAATCCACGGCGTGTCAAGATGAGACAGGGCGGAAATTTGCGTCGCGGTTAGATCACCAAGTCGGTCGATTTCCCAATCAATATGAGCGAGTTCTTGCGCGGAAAGCGAAGACAAGCTTAACGGCTCGTTTGGGTTGACCAGATACTTGGTTTGCTCATGTTTATAAAATTTGCTTCTAATCTTTTCAACTTTACCCGCTTTTTCAAGTCGCTCAATAAACTTGGCAAACATGACGGGAGTGGGGCCATAATGATTTTTAATATATTTTGCCCCAATCAACTGCTCTTCAAACTTTTCATAATAATCAAAATCAATAAAATACAACAGTTTATAAAGCACTGTCTGTCCAATGTTCGGCTTGCCGCCGATTTTTGCCAAAATATACAAGAGTGTTTGCTCAAATTTTTCCGCCTTTTCTTGCGGGATGCTGATGCGAATTTCGTTCACAGCTTCTTGTTTTTGCTTCTTTTTGCTCTCAATCTTTACAATTGTTTTCGCGTCTTCCTTTCCCTCCAAAAAATTTTCAAATGGAATATCAAAAACCTCTGCCAATTTCTTGGCTTCGGTAATCGTTAAATCTCGCTCGCCCCGCTCAATTTGCATATAGGTCGGGCGGGAAATACCAAGCTCTAATGCAAGATATTCTTGCGTCAGGTTGCGCTTTTTGCGTTGTTGTTGGATAAATTTAGCAAGCATAGTTTTAGTGTACTTTATCTTTGGGCGAACGTTGAGTATCAAAAATCCCGCTCACCCTGTCGGCCACCTCTTTCTTTGCCTGCCAATCTCCATCGGCACGTCTTGAAACAAGATGGTTAGCTATATACTGCCAGTATAGGTGATGTAGAATTTCTTGTCAATAGAAATGTAAAGAAATTATACACACCCGCCTATGGACGGGAGAGCTATGTCTCAGTCAAAACCTGACTGATTTCCCCCTCCACCAGCTCAAATCAATTACCCCGTAACAGAGTTGCAAGGAATTGGTTAATTCAACCGACTCTCCAAATCATCAGTACAACCAATATAATAACCATCTCTACATTTTAAACTATAGACGTAATACATACCTCCTTGGTAGAATTAAAATAGTGAAGCTCGCCTTTGCCAAAGGCTACGGCGAAGCGAAGCCCGCTTTCGCGTGGCGAAGGCGGTGTGTATTGAACGAAGTTCGAATGTATTTTGAATTGAACCCTGACGACCAATGATGCGCGCCTCGGACACGCTCGCGGACTCGCGTGTGCAAAAACCAAAAAATTTCCTTGCATTTTTCTCGCGTCTCCTCCCCCCACCCCTCCACCGCGAAGCGGAAAAAGAAATGGAAAGGAAATTTTTGGT